>VOFC01002632.1_pt1 | contig 211630 bp, 252 predicted proteins | sample 5384161 | NCBI WGS metagenome assembly VOFC01 (sample SAMN12384722, study PRJNA508395) | human gut metagenome | isolation source: healthy gut B | host: Homo sapiens
ATCTCTGAATACATCTTTTTTATAGCTTCACTTACAATTTCAACTGTTCCTATTTTTTTTTTATATCTTACTGGTAAAAATAAATTTACCTCTTTATCATTCATATCTAATTCTGGAACATTGATATTTTTAAAATTGATATTCAAATTTAAACTTTTTCCTAAAACGCTAACCGTTAAATATGTTTTTATTTCTACTGGTTTTGTCAAATCAATTATATTATTATTTTTTTGTTTTAGAATATTCATTTTGTTATCCTCCTATCAATTTATTATATAAACGTATGTTCGTATTCTGTGTATATTCTACATTGCTTTTTTGAATTTGTCAATAGTTTTTGCAAACATTTTTTCGTTTATTTTAATGGTGGTTCAATGGCATGGTGATATCCTAGCAATGGCTACATATCTAGGTTATAACTTAAATACACCTTTCAAACCAAACGAAACTCTTCAAAAGACATTGAACACGCTTTATAGTGGAGAAATATAAAATGTAGCTAATCTTTAAGAAACTCTTTAGAATGCTCTTGTAACCCAGCATTAATTATTAGGTCAACGTATTGGTGCAACCGTTGAAGAAGATACAGTAGTAAAAGTAACTTTGCAAGATGTAGCAAGTGATTTACATTAATACATAACTTTTAAATATATAATTGAAACCATGAGATAATATTTTATAATTATCCCATGGTATTTTTTTACTAGTTCAATTTGTCTAATCCTTTTGTTTCCATTTTTTTCTTCTGTTACAGCATTTCTTATCGCAATATTTACAAGCGAATTTATAGAAACAGAATAATTTTCTTTTAATTCATAAAGTCCATTTAAGAAGTCTTCCCTTATTAAAAAGACCTAGATACTTGATTTGTGTTTTCTTTTTTATAAAGAGCAACATTTTTGGTAGTAATTAAGTCCTCTATTGCCGCATTTACCAGCTTACTGATTGACGCATCATACGTACTGTTAGATAGCTCCGTTAAATCTTGATAAAGATTTTCATCAATACTCAATTTTTGTTTACTGTAGTTCCTTTTTTTACAAAATCTGCTAAAACATGACATTTTTTCTTTCTCCTTTGTTAAAATTATATATTTTCTTACCATATATTGTAAGTCCTAAATTAGGTTCTTAAAATAACCATTTTTAGTGGTTAATTTTTACCTACATCTAATATACAATTATTTGATGAATTTGTAAAATATCTCCAGTAATTTTTCTAAAAATGTTAAATTTTTTTATTATATAAAATATTAATAAAAGCAAGAAAGGAAAAAAATGTTTATGAGTAAATTATTTAATAACTATATCTCGCTAAAATCTCAAGATTCGAATAAGTTTTATTTATTTAAAAGCGGAATTTTCTATATTTTTTTAGATGATGATGCACGCTCTATGTCTCAACAGTTTGGTTTTAAATTAAGCAATTTAAACAATTCTGTCGTAAAGTGTGGTTTTCCAACAAATTCATTAGATAAATATATAGAAAAATTTAAAATTGCAGGTTACTCAGTACATATTGTTTGTGATGATAACATTAAAACAGTTTCTAATTCTGTTGATTTAAATTTTTTTTGTTAATAACCAGTTCTTTGAAAAAACCTTAAATAATTTTTTTAGATTTAAACATAGACATGCTATCAATAAGTCAGGCTTTTGATACTCTTTTTAATTTGCAACATGATTTTAAACAAGTTATGCAGGAGGTCTCTGATGAAAAGAAAAGGCCACTTGTATGAAGCAACCTATGATTTTAATAATATTGTTGATGCTTATAATGAAGTTTGTAGAAATACTAAAAATAAAAAAGAAAAGTAATTTTTTAGAGAGTATAAATGTGTGTATGTTTCACGTATTTATAACATCTTAAAAAACGAGGAATACGAAGTTGGACCATATAATATTTTTACAATTTATGAGCCAAAAGAAAGAAGAATTGTAAGCCAAAATATGCAAGACAAAGTTATAAACCATTTGATTTCTAGGCATATACTCTACCCTGCTCTAATGCCTTGTTTACTAAACTTTAATGTTGCAAGTAGAAAAGACATGGGAATGAAAAGAGGCTTAGAACTTTATATATATTATCGTAACTACTTTAAGCAAAAATATGGTACTTATTACATTTTAAAATGCGATATAAGCAAATTTTTTTGCGAGTATTAATCATGACATTTTTAAAAAAGAAAATTAGAACGAAAAATCAAAGATAAAAAGGCTCTTGATGTAGTTTTTAAAGTTATAGATAGTGATTCCGAAGGTCTAAGCATTCGGTAACATGACAAGCCAGGTTCTTGCCGTGTTTTATTTAAACGACATGGATCATTTCATAAAAAATGAACTACACATAAAAGGAGTAATTCGTTATCAAGATGATTTTTTATTATTTCATGAGTCTAAAGAATACTTAAAATATTGTTTAGAACAACTTACAATTTTTTTGAAAAAAGAGGACTTAAGGTTAAATAAAAAAACTAGAATTTTTAAAAGTACAGATAATTTTATTTTTATTGGTAGAAACAAATATGGAAATTATGCAAAATATAGAACAGTAAAGCGAAGGCTAAAAAAGAAAATGTACTTGTATAGTATTGGTAAACTCCAATTAAATAGTGTTGTTGCTTCTAGAATTTGCTATAAAAATTTGTGTAATAATAAGTTAAAAATATAAAAGAGCAGTAACTTCATAAATTACTGCTCTAAAAATAGTGCTAAAATAAATTTCTTTTCGATGATTTTTCCCTACTAACAAAATATTTATCTATTTTTACATTTATAGCTTTTACAAGCTACTGGACAACGGTTTGTTTCTATATTATCTCTTATGCAATTTATAATTGCATAACCACAGTGTATAGAATCTACGGGGCGAAGAGCGTAGTTATTGCCGTTCGTGTCACCATTTGAGTTGAACATATTGTAGCCGTTAGTGTGTTCGTGTTCGCATTGCGAAGGCCAAAGTTAGCATTATCTGAGTTAGTATTGACATAACGCGCAGCCACCCAGAACCCAAATACTAAAAAACACTGTCCGCAAACCGACAACCGTGCCCAAATTGATTTTTTATATATTTTATTGGTTCTTAATAGATTTTTTCCAACCAACTAAATATTTTATTATTTCATCTATGGACTCTCCAAATTTAATATAACGTTTGTTATTTATAATTTGCTTTTCGTAACTTAAGTTTACTAGAAAATCTATAATTTTTGCTTTTGCGATACATTTATTTATAATTGAAATTTTTATTTCATCATCTTCAGTTGTATTAGCTTCATAAGCAAGCTCTAATAAATCATAACTTGCATTTCTTATTCTATTTTTTATTTCGATATCCTTTTTAGGAAAATTTTCTAAATTTTTATCTACATTATTTATTAGATCCCTAATAAATCCAATTACTTTAAACTTTTCTTGTTGCATCTATGCACTCTTCTATATCCTTTAATAAAATTTTTAGTTCATCTTTGTTTGCCAAGTTTAGCAAATACTCGTTTATGTTTTCTATTCTTCTTACATTGCTTACATATGTTTTAGACAGATTAAAGTGTTTTTGGTATGTATTTAAATTTTTAAAATCTGTTTTTTCATTTACGGCATAATTGTCTTTTCTGTCTAAAACAATGTAATTTATTTTCTTATTTTCAAGTCTGGCTTCTACTTTTTTTATTGAACTCGTTGGAAATCCTGATACCATTATATCGTTTTCCTCCGATATTTTGTATTTGAATAAATACGCTATAATATATGCGTCTTTCCCATATACCCTGTAAAAATTACCTACTTTTACCATTGTTATATCTTCTGGATGCACATTTTTTACTTCTTTTATTATTGTTATTATGCTTATGATAAACACTCCTTATTCGGAGCTGGGAGACCATAGGCCTCCCTAGCTCATTGTTTTTTCATTCATTTTTTCTACTTGCTCAAGTTCCAAGCTCCATTTGTTTGTTCTCCTGTTAGGAGACTAGATGGTAGAGAAACTACGGGGCGAAGAGCGTAGTCATAGCCGCGCGCGTCACCATTAGAGTAGAACATAATGCAGCCGCAAGTGTACGTGTTCGCAAGGCGAAGGCCAAAGAGAAGCAAAAACTGAGCAAGTAAGACATAACGCGCAGCCACCCAGAACGATGTACCATTTGCTAGTACAGTTGATGCGGTTCCATAATTTGTATCATTTATACTTATAGTATAATATGTTTGCGTTACTGTTAATGGATTTCCTGTTCCTGATGTGTTATCAGTTGTTGGCTCTGTTGTTGCTATTGGTTTACTCTCTTCATATGGGTCATTTCCTGCGTCTGTTTTTGGTTGTGTTATTTTTGCACTTGCATCTCTTTGCTGTTATATTTGGTCCTGCCCCTTTTTGGTTTGCATATAAACTTGGGTATTTTGTGTTACTTGTATATGTTTTTGTTGTTCCATATTGTGCATATGTGCTACTACCTTTATTGTATTCGTTTCTTGATTTTATCCCTGCCGCAGTTAATTGTTTTTCCATATCTAACAAGTTTATGCTTCTTGCGTTTACTCCTAATGTTTTATTACTGTATTGAGCTTTGCATATTTCATTCATGAAATATGGTCCATTATTATACCCTAATATATTATAAAAAATTTACGGTACTGCTTGTTGGGTTTGTACTTATTATATCTACTGTATCATTTTCTTTATCTACATTTAATACTTTCCATGTTAACCCTGTTGTTTGGGCTATTGTTTGATTACTGCCGTATCCACTATATTTTGATTCTAATGTGTAACTGCTACTTGCTGTGTCATATGTATAGTTTACGCTATCTCCTATTTTGATATTTATATCTTCTAATATTGAATTTTTAAATTGATTTACTGTTACACTCACTTCTTTTGTATATGCTGTTCCATTTACTGTTCCTGTTACTGTAAATTTATATGTTCCATTTTCTGTTACTGCATATGGCACTTGTGGACTTACTGTTGTTGTTCCTCCAGATATTGTACTTTCAACCATTATGTATAATGTTGTACCTTTTCTTGTACTTGCTTCTCCCAAACTTGAGCCTGCTCCCGTACTATCTGATACTACTCTTATTGCACCTACCTTTACACTTGGCGTTGGTGCTACTGGCTTTTTTACTGTTATTGTATAATCTTTTCCTTCTACCTTTTTTGTTATTGTTATTGTTCCATCTCCATTATCTGTTACTCCGTTTATTCTTCCTTCTGTTACTTTTTTCTTGCAAGAAACTTTCCAATGTTTCATCTTTTTGATGCTAATTGATATTCTAATACCAATCTGTTCATCTCTTCTTCTGCACTTGCTTGTTTTGTTCTTCTGCCTGCTCTTTTGCCTTTTTTATTATTCCATCATCTCCTAATACGGTATTGATACTTACTCCTGCTAGTATCATCAGCACTACAATTGTAATTACTAATGCTATTAATGTTATTCCGTTTTTCCGTTAATTTTTTACTTTTTCTTTGTCTCTTGTGACTTTTTTGCATTTTTCTTCTTCCTTTCATTTATTTTTTGTAGTTTCAATACTTATTTTGTCTTTTTAGGTATTTTTACTACATATTTAATTTTAAATTAAGAAAGTAAAAAAAAGCAATAGTTTTTGAATAAAATTTTTTTTTTGTGATATTTTAATTACTGGTTTTGTATTTTAGACTGTATTTTCATGTATCTTAATTCACTTTTTTATTTTATTTCATCATGGTATCATATTAAAAGGTAGGTGATTTTTTTTTGTTAGTTAATAATGAAGACATTTTAAATGTTTTAGGAAAAACTATATAAAGAAAGTAGAAAGAAAAGAAAAAGGCTATACTCAAGACTATGTTGCAGAACAAATAAATGTATCAACAGACTTACTTAGAAGCATTGAAAACGGTAGAAAACGTGAGCTGGTACTGATGAAGAACCTGAGACAAATTGAGCATCTGAATGCATTCTTCCCATTGTATCTGTCATACCATAAGAAACTACTGGTCCTTTTAGATTATTTCATAGCTTCTTCTACCATGTTATCTGTAGCACCAACCATAGGGTTGTTCTTCCTGTTCCACCACCTGATGCAACTGAGAATGCATTCTTCCCATTTCTTTCCATTTTTCATAGCATTCTTTTTTGTATGTTCCAGCAACTGGATGTTGGAATCTTGTTGGGTTTGTAGAGTTTCCTGTTATAGATACATCTACATCTTCATGATGCATTATTGCAACACCTTCACGAACATCGTTAGCTCCATAGCATCTTACTTTTGCTCTTTCTCCATCTGAGTAAGGAATTTCTTCTACTATCGTTAATTTTCCTGTATAATAATCAAAGTCTGTTTTTACATATGTAAATCCATTAAATCTTGATATTATTTGTCTCTGCCTCTTTTCCCAAACCATTTAGTATAACTTTTAATGGTTCTTTTCTAACTTTGTTAGCTGATTTTGCAATACCTATTGCACCTTCTCTTCTTTGCAAAGCTTTCATGTCCTGCTAAAAATGCAAAGCATTTTGTTTCTTCTGATAAAAGCATTGAAGCTAAGTTTCCATGTCCTAATCCAACTTTTCTATCATCTGCAACTGAACCTGGTACACAGAATGATTGTAATCCTTCTCCGATTGCTTTAGCTGCATCTGCTGCTTTTGTACAACCTTTCTTTATAGCTATTGCTGCACCTACTGTGTAAGCCCAACAAGCATTATCAAAACATATTGGTTGAATTGATTTAACCATTTCAACTGGATCGAATCCTTTGTCTTGACAAATTTTTCTTGCTTCTTCTAAATCTTTTATTCCATATTTATTTAATACGGGCATAATTTGATCTATTCTTCTTTCATAACCTTCAAATGTTACTGCCATATTATTTGCTCCTTTCATACCTCATAATTATTCTTGTCTTGGGTCTATATATTTTGCCGCATCAGCATATCTTCCATATGTTCCTGTAGCTTTCTCTATAGCCTCTTTAGGATCCATTCCACCTTTTATAAAGTCCATCATTTTTCCAAAGTTTAATGCTTTGTAACCTATTATTTGATCATCTTTATCTAATGCTTGGCTTGTTATATATCCTTCTGTAACTTCTAGATATCTTGGTCCTTTTAATGATGTAGAATATATTGTTCCTATTTGAGATCTATGACCTTTTCCTAAGTCTTCAAGCCCTGCACCTATTGTAAGTCCACCTTCTGAGAATGCAGATTGGCTTCTTCCATATACTATTTGTAAGAATAATTCTCTCATAGCTGTATTTATAGCATCACATACTAAGTCTGTGTTTAGTGCCTCTAGTATTGTTTTACCTGTAAGTATTTCACCAGCCATGGCTGCTGATTGTGTCATTCCAGAGCATCCTATTGTTTCTATTAATGCTTCTTGTATTACACCTTCTTTTATGTTTAATGTTAATTTACATGCTCCTTGTTGTGGTGCACACCAACCAATACCATGTGTTAATCCTGAAATATCTTTAATTTCTTTTGCCTTAACCCATTTTCCTTCTTCTGGAATTGGGGCTGGTCCATGATTTACGCCTTTTGCAACTGTGCACATTTTTTCTACGTCTTTTGAATAAATCATATTAATTGCTCCTTTCAATACTATAAAATTACGCGTTACCTTCGTAACAGATACATTATATTACAAAATTCTACATTTTTCAATTTTTTTAGCAAAATTTTTATTAAAATCCCGTTCTTGGTAATTTCTTTTCTTGCACAACATTGTAAATAGTTGAAACAGCTGTATCTTTTGAACTCACTCTGTAATCTTGGTTATAACCTTCTAGTACAGTACTATTCTCTATTTTTGTATCATTTTCAAGATTCTCATTTGTTTTCATTTATGTGGTTTTTTCTCTGATTTGAAACCGACATCAACATTTCCGAAATAAATTTTTATTTCTGTAATTTTTTCATCTTTTTCTAAATGTAAATCTGTCAAGCTTATAAAATTGTCTTCTCCTCCGTTTAGATTTTTCTTTAATACCATGTATTCATCCTTTTGATTTGTTTTATAATATATATTGTAAAAGAATATCTTTATTGTATGTTCCTGTTTCAATTCCTGTAATTTTTGCATAATCAGCTGGTAAATAATCATACCAAGTAAAATCTTCTAATTCTACATTTCCTGTATTCTTTATTTCGAAGCTATAATCTATTTCATCATTTGATTTTGTAATATTTTTACATGATTTTTTTATTTCAATCTTTGGATCTTTAGATTTATTAACAATATCTAACTTTACAATCTCATTGTTTTCTTTTATTGCAGCCTCATATATTTTTTTTTTATCTAATATATACCATTTATTAGTTTCAATTTCTTGTACATTATATCTACCTTTTTCTAGTTTTTTTGATGTTGCCACTCCATTTTTGTCTGTTACTATTGTATCTACTAGTTTATTTTCCATATCATAAATATTAAATTTAACTCCTTCTATAGGACTTCCTACTTCTGTTTCTAATATATTATTTTTATCTTCACTAAGCTTATTTATTTGAATCTTTCCTTTTATTTTTTCATTTTCTATTGTTATTTCATTAGTTTCATTAAATTTAACTGATGCTTTTATTTTTTCATTATTTAATACATAGCTATCTTTTGTTTCAACTTCTTTTATGTAATAATCTCCTATTACTAAATCTTTTGATAAAGCTTCTCCATTTTCATCTGTTTCAAGTTTTTCAATACATTCATCTTCCTCATTTAGTATTTTAAACTTTACACCTGCTAGTCTTACCGAATTATCATCTTTGTCTTGTTTTATTATTTTTATTTTCCTTTTTTTTCTTCTCATTTTCTATTTTCAGTTCTGCTGTTTCATTCCAATTAACAGTAACTGATTTATCAACTCCTATACTATATTCTTGTTTTTTGGTTTTTGTTTCTCTAACTATATAATTTCCCGTATTAACAGTTGTCGAAGCTTTTCCATTTGCATCTGTTACAACATGATCAATTATCTTTCCACTTGCATCAATAATATCAAATTCCACTCCCTCTAATTTTGTATTGTTGTCGTCTTGATCAACTTTTTCTATAGAAATAGTTCCTTTCTGACGATGGTTTGATACAGAAAACATATATACTTCATTATATCCTAAATTAATTTCGTATTTTTTCTCGTCTAATACATATCCTTCATTAGTTTCTATTTCTTCAACAATAACTTTTCCACTTGGCATATGGTCACAATGTACGTAACCATTTTGATTTGTTGTACATATTCTCTTTCTTCCATCTTCATATGTAATTTGAAACTTTACACCACTCATAGGTTCGCCAGTATCGCTACTTACCTTCAATATTTGAATTTCGGATTGTTTCTCTGGTATCTTCAAAAGAATCTTACTTTTTCCCTTCTTCTATTCTATTAGAAAATATTACATAGTTTTGTTTCCCTTCAATTTTGCTTGCAACATAATATAGTACATCCAATTTTGATTTTATTGTATAATCCACTCTTGCTTCTGCACCTTCAACAATACTTTTCTTTGGTATCATTACTTTAAATGTCTCGCCTGGCAAGAATTCTGTTTTTGGATTACCATTTATATCTGCTGTAAATATATCATCATTAGCATAATCAATTTCATCTATTATAATTTTCGACTTTACATTTGCTTCTGTTACCTTATATTTTGCAGAATAATAGTTGTTATCTTTATCTATAATAAAATTGTCTTCCTGAATTACCTCTGGATGTATTATTTCTTCCCTTTGTTCATTTGACAGCAATATTTACTAACTTATATATTGCATCTACAACCTTTTTTACCTCTTCTTTGTATATCTTCTAAATTTTGATTATTAATTTCTGTCTCCCCAGCTAAAATGAGTATATATATTTTCAATTTTTGCATTAGGCTCATTTCCATGTTTTATAATCCAATAAACAGCTTGTTTTGTTGCTAAATAAGCATCATCTTCTGTTTCTACACCTAAATTCTGTGGAGAAACATTTGGATACCCATGTTTTAATACTTGCCATATTTTATCGTTTCTTAGCTCTTCTCTAACTAGTGCATCATAATTCTCATATTCTCCTGGTAGCCAGCCTACTCCATCCAAGTCTTGGTCCATACAATATGCAATTTTTTTATTTCCATCTTGATCTGTATAATATGTTCTTGAATATGTTATATACATCCATTTATCTCTATAATCACTCCAATATTGAATAGTATAAAAACCTAAACCTCCCTTTCAATATTAAGCGTATCTCCTATGTTTACAGTACTTGCCAAAGCAAAAGCAGTTGGCCAAAGTATCATCAATATTTGAAAAATTACTAACATTTTTTTTAATTTTAATTTAACCATAATTTCCATATAATCAATTATATAAATGTATTAAAATTATTTAATTGATTAATTCCTTTCTCAGTTTATTTAGATGCTTTCCTGTACTGCTTGTACACATAATCTTTGGTTTACTTTATTTTTTATACATGTTATTAAAGTAAGTCTATTATCTGAAGTTCCCTCTAAATTACTCCAATCTGTTTCTAGTATTTCTTTTTTTGTATCAACAATATATTTTCTTTCTCCATATTTAGTTGTATATACTATTTCATCTCCTGGTTCTAACTCGTTTATCCTAGCAAAATAAGAATATTTATTTCCTCTGTTGTGAGCTGCAAGTCCAACATTTCCGTCATATTTTGCCGTTTCTTCTATGTGCCCTATGTAATCTCTTAATATCTCATTAGTACTTCCTTCTTTTACTGTTCCATTTAAATTTATTTTTTCAATTTTTAAAGAACCTATTAAATCTTCCTCAAATCCATCATCTTCAGTTACTTCTTGTTCAACATCTTCTGTACAAGTTGCTCACTTGTATTTTGTTTTTCTTGTTCTATAACTTTTTATCATATGAAAATAAAAAGCCTATAGCAACAATTAAGATGAGCACAATAAATAAAACAAATATTTTTTTGTTCATGCTTTTATAGTCCTTTCTTAAAACACTCAATCTAATTTCAAAATTTAATTTTTGCAAAGAAAATAAACACATAAAATACCTATTTTACGTTTTAGTTAGTATATTTAATAGAATACCATTACAAAAATGGCTTTTTGTATTTTCTTTTTTTGGATTTTATTTTAGAATAAATTTTCTTGAAAAAATCATTTGTGATATAGTAATTTGATATATCAAAATTTAACTAATCTAATTATACATTATTTTAAGATATAGTCAATATGTTTTTTACATATTTTTACAGTTTCATATGTCATAATTCGACATTTTATTAATTGCACTAATGTAGTCTATATAACTTCATGACCAGTTTTGTAATTTTTCAGATATTTAACCATTCCTTGACTTTGCTCAGTCTACATCAAGTACAAATATTTTATTTAAAATTATTTGGTATTAATTTAATATTTATAAAATATAACAAAAGAGATTATAAAACTTCTAAGCGTCTTATAATCTCATATTTTAAACTATGCTTCTGGTTCTATTAAACCAAAGTTTTTGTTATCTTTTAATTTGTATATAACGTTTACTTTTTTCCTGTTTCGATGTTAACAAATGTTAAGAATCTGTTTTGTGGTTGTTCTTCTAATAATAATTTAGCATCTTCTGCTCCCATTGGTTTTATACTATAATACATTGTTTTAACTATTTCATCTTCTATTTCATGCTCTTCAGCTCTGCTTGCTTCTTTAGCTCTTATAGATTCTGTCATATTTTGCTTGTCCTTTTTAGTTTTCATTTTTCTAATTTGGCCCTCTAATATGTCAATATCTTTATCTATTGAAGCATACAAATCATTGCTTGCTGTTACAGCTCTGAATGATTCTCCATTAACAGATATTTGCATTTCTGCAACTTGGTCTCCGCCTTCTTTTTTTATTGTTACAAATAAATTTATATCTTCTGCATCAAAATATTTTTCTATTCTTTCTGCTTTTGTATCAATATAATTTTTTATTGCGTCTGTTGCCTTTAGTTCCTTTCCTGTTATTTTTATGTTCATAAAAATCGCTCCTTTCAATTTATCGAAATGTATTTTTCTTGCGACTTCATTATATATGTTTTTTGTACTTTTTTCAAGTGTTTTTTGTTCTTTTGTTGTTTTTGCATTCTTGTTGTTACATTTGTTTATTTTTAATGTTTATACACATATAGAAAATAAGATATGTATAGACGTAAAGAAAATCTGTAAACACTTAGTTTTATACACTCCATATGGCATTTTTTATATGTTTTATCTTATATTTTTCAGCTATTAAATATACTTCTACCACATCAAATCTTATTTGCTTATTTTCCAATTTATTTCTGCATACATAATATTGGGCTGTTTGCTCTATATGAATTTGCTTAGTTTTAGTTACAGCTTCAGCTGGTCTTCCATATTTTAAATTTGTTCTAGCTTTTACTTCTACAAATATTATTTTATTTTTTTCAGTTGCTATTATGTCGATTTCTCCTTGTTTCCCTCTATAATTTCTTTCTAAAATTCTATATCCACTACTACTTAAATACTTAGTTGCTAAATCTTCACCAATTTTTCCAATTTGTTGTTTCGTATTCACGTTTCCACTCCGCCTTTCCTCAATTAATTTCTTAATTACATATAATTGTTTTTCAAAATACATTGCTTAATCTACATTTAGAAATATACTCCACGTGATACTTAAGAATTCAGTATTCATGTGATTACATTACCTCTTACTTAATTAAACTGTAGTTTTAATCTTTAACTAATTTTTTGCCCGCTCTTACATAATAGTTTCCAGGAACTTGTTCTATTGTTCCCTCAATTTCCATTATTGTTAGCATAGAATTAACTTCAGAAATGTCTTTATTTATTTTTTTTTAGCAATTTCTTCTGATGTCATTTCTTGTTCTAATAATCTAGAAATTTTAGTAAAATCTGTTACCACTGTATTATCATTACCTAAAATCACTTTGTTTTCTTTCTGATTTTTTTCTTCATTCTTGTCTTTTTTCCCAGAAGTACTCTTGTAAAAATTTTTTCCATACAAATCTTCTATTAATTGTCTTGGTGTTGTTACTATTTTAGCTCCATCTGCTAATAATTCGTTTATACCAGAACTATTCTTTTGGTCTAGACTTACAGGAATACAATACACCTTTTTCTTTTGAATTTTTGCATATGTTGCTGTTATTTTACTTCCACTTCTATGCTCTGCTTCTATAACTAAAACTGCATCTGCTAACCCACTAATTAGCCTATTTCTTTTTGGAAAATTGCTCATTTTTGTTTCTTCATTTTCCTCATACTCTGTAATTACACAGCCACCAACATCAATTATGTTATTATATAACCATATATTTTGTGATGGATAAATATATTTAAATCCACCTCCTAGTACCGCAATTGTTTTTCCAATTTCGTGCATTGCACCACAGTGAGCTGATGTGTCTATACCTATTGCCATTCCGCTAATTACACATATTCCTCTTTTTCGCAAGTTCTGACGCAAATATATTGGCATATTTTCTTCCATATTCAGAACAGTTTCTCGATCCAACTATGGCAACTATTTTTTGCTCATTTAATAATCCCACATTTCCTTGGCAATACAATTGTTCAGGATATTCTCTTATTCGTAACAACCTTTGTGGGTATTTTTCTTCATAACATTTAATAATTTCTATAATTAATCATCCTTCCCTCTATAAAATTAACAATAAAATATACTTAAAATATAATTTTCTACAAACTATATGTAATCACATCTTTTTCCAAATTTTATATAGTAAAATTTCTAATTTTTATTGTCCTCTAACCATATTTTTCTATCTAGTCCAATATTTCCTATCTAAGCTCCTATACTGTATAGCTTCTGCTATATGTTTTTTCTTTATTTCTTCTGAATTATCTAAATCCGCTATTGTCCTTGCGACCTTCAATATTCTTGTATATGCTCTTGCACTCATTTTCAATCTTTCGAATGCGGAATGTAGTAATTTTTCGGATTCTTCATCTAAGATGCAAAATTTATTTATTAGATTCGAATTTAGTTCTGAATTTGAAAAAATTTTATATTCTTTGTAACGTTCTCTTTGCTTTTCTCTAGCCTTATTTACTCTTTTCCTTATTTCGGTTGAAGTTTCTTCTATCTCATTTTCCTTTAAATCTGTGTATTTTACTGGATTAACTTCTACCTGTATATCTATTCTGTCTAATAAAGGTCCACTTAATCTATTCATATATTTATAAATAGCAGTTTCACTACAGGTACATTCTTTTTCTTTTGAGCCGTAATATCCACACGGACACGGATTCATAGAAGCAACAAGCATAAATCTACATGGATATACAATATTTCCACTTAGCCTATTAATGTTTACCTGTCCTTCTTCCATAGGACTTCTCAATAATTCTAGTGTATTTTTATTAAATTGAGGTAATTCATCCAGAAATAACACTCCATTATGTGCTAAGCTTATTTCTCCTGGTTTAGCTATTTTACCACCGCCAATTAGTGCCGCAGGTGTAATTGAATAATGTGGAGCTCTGTACTGCCTATTGTTTATAATTGGCTCTCCCTGTGGCATATTTCCTGCAATACTATATATCTTAGTAATTTCTATTGCTTCTTCAAAAGTTAAATCTGGCAATATTGAAGCTACTCGTTGTGCCATCATTGTTTTGCCTGAACCAGGACTTCCAATAAGCAGGCAATTATGACCCCCTGCTGTCGCGACTTCCAGTGCTCGCTTTACATTTTTTTGACCTTTCACATCTTCAAAATCTGTATTTATGTATTCAGTGTTATACTCAAATTCTGTTTTTTTCTCTGGAGAGATTTTAATTTTATTATTAAAAAATTCAATTACTTCTCTAAGATTTTCTACTCCAATCACATCTATTCCATCAACAAGAGCCCCTTCTTTTGCATTTTCTTTTGGCAGGATTATTTTATTAATTTCCTTTCTTTTTTGGCTTCTAAGCAAATAGGCAAAATCCCATTAACTCTATTTATATGTCCATCTAAAGATAGTTCTCCAATTACAACAGTTCTTTCTTCTATCATTTTTATTACGCCCATGTTTAATAAAATGGCTACCGCAATTGGTAAGTCATAAAATGTGCCTTCTTTTCTTAAATCCGCCGGAGATAAATTGACTATAATTTTTCTGCTTAAAAACTCATGCCCAGAATTTTTTATCGCAGTTTTTACACGCTCTTTAGCTTCTTTTACACTAATATCTGGCAAGCCAACAATTTCCCAGCAAGGCATACCAGACGAAATATCTACTTGTACCTCTATTAAATAGCCTTCTAGTCCTCTAAGCGCAATACTATTTACTTTAGATAGCATAATTATGCACCACTTTCTATAAAAATTTAATAATTGGATTTTTCTTCGAATTAATTTTTTGAATAAAATTGTTTGATTTAAACTTCAATAAAGTATATACCATAATTTTCCATTTTGCAAGTATAACTCATCGTCAAATTTCAACAAAATATGACATACCTGATTAATATCAATTAATCGCAGCACTTCTGATAATAACAATGGATGCCTCCGATTTTCACATGATAAAACCTTGATAAGATTCACTCTATCAAGGCTTACTAAACTATAAATATAAATTATTTTCTTCTATATATTGTACTATTTCTGGCTTTGTATATTTTTCGCATTCTTTATAATTTCCATTTTGTATAAGTTCTCTTATAATTCCAGAACTTACATTCGAATATTTTTTCTCATCTAAAAATTCAAAATTATTTTTATTTTGCTTTAACATTTCTTGTGTACCTAATAAGCTTTTTGAATCTGAACCATTTCTTTCAAATATTATGTATTTAAAATTTTCTATTAACTCTTTTGCATTTTTCCAAGTAGGTAATTTTTCAAAGTTGTCTGCACCCATTATATAATAATTTTCCGTACTTTTATATTTTTGCTCTATTAATTCAAATGCCTGCAAGGTATTTAATGTTTGTTTTCGTCCTAACTCTATGTTTTCAACCATTATTTTATCATCACAAATAAGCTCTAACATTTTATATCTATAATTTTCATCTATCAAACTAGGCTTATTATATAAGTTCCCAACTGGTACAAAATATACTGCATCCAAATTAAATTTTTCTATTGACATTTTTGCAACATTTATATGCGCATATGTTGGTGGATTGAAACTGCCACCAAAAAAGCCTAATTTTTTCATTATTTACATTTCTCCTTTAAAAACAAAAATCAATTAAAATTTTAATACACATTTTTACATTTATAAAAATTTTACATAGTTTTTATGATTGTTATTTAATTTTCTACTTTGTTTAATCTTATAATATTAAATACTTAATTTTTCATTTTAGATAATTCTTTTTCTTAATTTCATGATAAATTATACGTATTTTTATACTTTTTGTAAAGATTTTTCTACTAATCCTTGCAAATTTACCAAATTCATGGTACAATAATATGCGTTATAATTACAAACTCAAAGGGAGGTGCAATAAACATGCCAAATATCAAATCTGCAATCAAACGTGTAAACGTTATAGAGAAGAAAACTGCTAGAAATAATATGATTAAATCTGGATATAAATCAGCTGTTAAGAAATTTGAGCAAGCTGTTGAAGCTGGAAAAGTTGAAGACGCAAAAGTTTTACTTTCTGAAGCTACAAAGAAAATAGACCAAGCTTGTACAAAAGGAGTTATCGTTAAGAATACAGCTTCTAGAAAAAAATCTACTTTAGCAAAAAAATTAAATGCAATGAATGCATAAATAAAAAATTGTGCACAGTTTTTTATTGAGTAGAATCGTAATAACATTTGTTATTGCGATTTTATTTTTTCACTATGCTCATTGCATTTGTTTCAAGTGCCTTTCTGCCTTAACTCCTCCTACAATTTTTTATTTAAATTTATCAAATACAATATTGTATGTTATAGAACAATCATCACTACATTGCTTTATATCAATTTTGCCATTTATTTCAACTATATTTTTCATCTTTTATATGATATCATTTATACAGTAGATTTAAAATATAATTTTGCCTGTTGGCTGTAATTATATAATATGTATCAAATTACTGGAGTAAAATACAAAAACCTTACAACAACATACTTTTCAATATATTATAAATAAATTAGAAAGGATGGATTTTTAAATGTTTTTGATTTTTAAGAGTTTTTTTTATAAATTTCTTTCTGTTTTTGATTTTTCTTTTGATCAAAAGTAAAAAATCTTATGACTGCAGGTGTACAAATTTCGTTTATTTTAGTACTATTTGCCACACTTATAATGTCTATTTACTTAACCATGAATCAATCTTACATAGTATATGAAATTGGCTCTTCTCTTTTTAAGTCTTTCACAATGTTTATGGCAATTTTCTTTATAAGTGGAATTGCATTTAATACTATTTTAAAAGAAAAAACTAGTAGATAAATTTTCTAACCTATATTTTCATAAAAAAGATGCACATTTAAAGTAATTAAACTCTTTGTGCATCTTTATTATTATTTATTCATTTCTTCTATAAACATTTTGTTCAACATTTGTGGATTTGCCTTGCCTTTTGTAGCTTTCATTGCTTGTCCAACTAAGAATCCTAAGGCTCTGTCTTTTCCTGCTTTGTAGTCTGCTATTGATTGTGGATTTGCTTCTAATACTTGCATTACAACCTCTTTTATAGCACCTTCATCAGAAATTTGTATCCAGCCTTTTGCTTTTATTATTTCTTCTGGCTTGCGTGTTGTAGCATCTTCTACAAACATTTCTTCAAGCACTTTTTTACCTATTGCAGAACTTATTGTTCCTTTGTCTATCAATTCTACTAGACTTGCAAGTTCAGCTCCTGTAAATGGAATGTGTTCTGGCTCTAGCTCTTCCTCGTTTAATATACGAGAAATATCTGATAAAATCCAGTTGGCAACTGCTTTTGCGTTTTTGCATATTTTCTCTGCATCTTCAAACAAGTTTGATAAATATTTAGAAGCAGTAAGTAATCTAGCATCTTTTTCAGATAACTTGTACTCTTCCATGTATCTTGTTTTTCTGCTTTCTGGCAACTCTGGAAGTGTTTTTCTTATATTTTCTATATATTCATCAGATAATTTTATTGCAACCAAGTCTGGCTCTGGGAAATATCTATAATCTTGAGCATCTTCCTTATTTCTCATAGAAAATGTTCTACCAGATACATCGTCCCATCTTAGAGTTTCTTGCTCTATAATTCCACCATTATCTAGTACTTCTGACTGTCTTTGAATTTCGTATTCTATTGCTCTAGAAATTGACTTAAATGAGTTCATATTTTTCATTTCTGTACGTGTTCCAAATGGTGTTCCTGGCTTATGTATAGAAACGTTTACATCTGCTCTAAATGAACCTTCTTGCATCTTACAATCAGATACTTCTATGTATTCTAATGTAGATTTTAATTTTTTCAAATAAGCATCAGCTTCTTTTGCAGACCTTAAATCTGGTTCTGAAACTATTTCTATTAGAGGAACTCCAGCTCTGTTTAAGTCAACTAAGCTTCCCTCACTAAACTCGTTGTGGTTTAGCTTTCCAGCATCTTCTTCAATATGAATTCTTAAAATTCTTATCTTTTTCTTTTCACCGTTTTCTTCTTCAATTTCTATGTAACCATTGTTGCAAAGAGGCTTGTCAAACTGTGAAATCTGGTAAGATTTTGGTAAGTCTGGGTAAAAATAATTTTTTCTATCGTTTTTACTGTCTTTTGAAATTGAACAATTTGTTGCAAGACCTGCTTTTACAGCATATTCTACTACTTTTTCGTTTAATACTGGAAGAGTTCCTGGCATTGCCATACAAATTGGGCATGTGTGTGTATTTGGCATTCCACCAAATTCTGTTGAGCAGTTGCAGAATATTTTTGTTTTTGTAGAAAGCTCTGCATGAACCTCTAGTCCTATAACAACTTCATAATCTTCTCTTGCCATTTTTTACTCTCCTTTCTTAAATTCTGGTTTATATTTTTCTCTGAATTTTTCTTTTTGCTCAAATGTATATGCAGCATTTAATATTGTTTCTTCATCGAATCTGTTTCCAATAAGTTGCATTCCTATTGGCATTCCTTCGCTATCAACTCCGCAAGGTATTGATATTGCTGGAACTCCGGCAATATTTATTGAAACTGTACATATATCAGCCAAATACATTTCTAATGGATTGTTTGATTTTTCTCCAATTCCGAATGCTGTTGTTGGAGCAACAGGTGTTAATAAAACATCATATTTTTCGAAATTTTTATCAAATTCTTTCTTTACGAATGTACGTACTTTTTGAGCTTTTTGTAATATGCATCATAATAACCAGATGATAGTACATAAGTTCCTAATATTATTCTTCTTTTTACTTCTGGTCCGAAGGCTTCACTTCTTGAATTTACGAATAATTCTTTCAAATTTTTGTAGTCTTTTGCTCTGTATCCATAGCGGATTCCATCAAATCTACCTAAGTTTGAACTTGCTTCTGCACAGGCGATTATGTAATATGTAGCAAGTGAATACTCGGCAACATCAAGTGAGCATTCTTCAACAATTGCTCCCATTTCTTTGTATTTTTCTATAGCTTCTTCTAGTTTTGCTTTTACTTCAGCATTTATTCCTTCTCCAAAGAATTCCTTTGGAACGCCTATTTTTAATCCTTTAACATCATTTTTCAAAGACTTTGTATAGTCCTTTTTCTCTATGTTATATGATGTAGAATCTTTTTCATCATGACCTGCAATCAAGTTTAAAAGCATTGCACAGTCTGTTACGTCTTTTGTGATTGGTCCTACTTGGTCTAATGATGAAGCAAATGCAACTAGTCCATATCTTGAAACTAATCCATAAGTTGGTTTTAGTCCAACAACTCCACAGAAAGATGATGGCTCACGAATAGATCCACCTGTGTCTGAACCTAAAGCCCAAGGCACCATGTCTGCTGCAACTGCTGCTGCAGAACCACCTGATGAACCTCCTGGTACTTTGTTTAAATTCCATGGATTACGTGTTATTTGCATTGCAGAATTTTCTGTTGAACTCCCCATCGCAAATTCGTCCATGTTTAGCTTTCCTAAACTGATTATGTCTTGTTCTTTTAGCTTTTCAACAACTGTCGCATCATATGGTGCAACAAAGTTTTCTAGCATTTTAGATGCACATGTTGTTTTTACTCCATTCGTGCATAGGTTGTCCTTTATTCCAATTGGAACGCCTGCAAAACTCGATTTTGCTCCACTTTTTCTTTCTTCATCAGCCTTAACAGCTTCTTTTTCTGCTTCATCTAAAGTAGTTGTAATAAAGGCTTTTACATATTTTTCTTTATCTTCAATTCTTGCCTTGTAAGCTTTTACAATTTCTTCTGAAGATAATTCATTTTTATTCAATTTTTCCACAAGCTCGTGGACTGTAAGTCTTGTAATATCTTCCATCTGCCAATTTACCTCCTATATGTGTTTTTTTACCTCCGTAAAAATCTCGTCATTTATGTCTTGAATAGTTCTAATTTTTCCATCTTTAACACATTTAATCTCGTACCAATTATACTCCTTAGAAAGCTCACATGCAAAGCATTATAGGCTTGTGTTAAATACACTTGGTCTTTCTCGTGTATGTCCTTTTTTGCCTCATGTGTTATTTTGTTTTCTCTATTTTTCATAAGCTTTGCAGAATATTCTGGTGGCATATTCAAGAAAAACACCTCTGCTGGAACTGGAAGTCCGTATAAATTAAACTCAAAATCCCATAACCAGTCTAAAAACTTTTTTCTTTCAGCCTTATCTTGAATTTTTCCTGCCTGATGAACCATATTAGCCGTGGTATATCTATCTGCAAGTATTATTCCACCATTCTCATAGTACTCTTTATATTGTGTTACATAAGTTGCATATCTATCTGCCGCATAAAATGTAGAAGCAATATATGGGCTAATTGCTTTTGCATCTGTGCCAAACTCTCCAACCAAATACATTTTAACTAGTGAAGATGATGGACTATCGTAGTTTGGAAAACTAACAGTTCTATAATCTATTTTTTCGTCTGTTAGCCTCTTCTTCAAAGTCTCTAGCTGTGTCTGCTTGCCACTTCCATCTGTTCCATCTATTACAAATAATTTTCCCATATTCATGCGTTCCTTTCTCTCTTAAGATATAACCTTTGGTATTTTAAACATATCTCTTTCTTTTTCTGGTGCGTTTGCCATTAGTCCTTCATGATTCTCAAATATTTTTACTTCATCTTTTCTGAATACATTTGAATTCTCGTTTGCACCGATTGTTTCTTGTAAATCATCTATTGGTGCCTTGTTTACAATTTCTGCAAAATTTAAAATATCTTGCAAATTGGCTAAATAGTTGTCTATTTCATCATCTTTTATTTTTAAATCTGCAAGATTTGCTATATGTAATAATTCTTCTTTACTAACCTTCATTCTATTTGCTCCTTTCATGACATTTAGTTTTCAAATTAAGTCTTGAAAGCCTTATTTTTATACTCCCATATTCTACAATAAAAATAGCGTAAAATCAATACTATTTGTTGCAAAATCAACCTTTTTCTTATTTAAATCCTATTAAAATATGTAATTAGCAAAATGTATAACAAAGGCAGATGGAAGTTGAACCGCAATCCAACTTCCACCTGCCTTTATTGTTATGTTATTTTTTTTGTACGTTACCATATAAAGTTCTTTTTCTACACCCACTGTACTATAATTGCCTGAAACATTCACGATTTCGTATTCAGTATAATCGAATTCCGAAATAAATTCCAGATACTCTTGTGAATTTGGTGTTTCAAATAAGTAATAACCTTCGTACTCTTCAGTCTTCGGGTATTTTTTTCATTTATTTTCTTTTCAAAAATAAATATTCCTGAAATAAAAGACATTACCAGAGTACAAATTGCCGACATTAGCAATATAATTTTAACATGATTCCGTACTTCAATCAAATTAATTTTCATCTTTTGTTTCATAATATTAGTCTCCTTACAATCGCTCGGAGGCTTACACCTCCGAATAGTTTTACCTTTTCAAAGGTGTGCCAACTCTTGTCAACGTATTTATTATAGCATAAATCAATATTTTTGTAAAGTTCTCTATGTCTTTAACACTGTTATTGGTAGCACATATATTCCATCTGGTCTTCTCACAACAGCATCGTATAATCCACATATTATACACATAAATTTTGGTTTTACCTCTGCCATCTCATAAAATTTCTTTAGAGTTTCGGCTGCCTCTTCTTCTTTGTTTGAACCTAGTTTAATTTCTATTGCTCCATACTCGCCATCAGCAATTTCAACTATTGCATCTACTTCCATTCCAGTTGTATTTTCTCTATAGTGATATAACTTTGCATCTATACTTTCTGCATAAATTCTCAAGTCTCTCTCGCATAAAGCCTCAAAATATAATCCAAATGTATTTAAATCATTCATTAATTTTTCTGGAGTAATGTTAAGTGCCGCACACCCAAGTGATGGGTCAACAAAATGTCTTTTTGGATTTTTTCCCACATTCGCTTTTGAACGAATTTTATACATGAAGGAGTTTTGGTTTTCTATAAGATGTAATCTGTCTAGCACATCTAGATAATCGGTTACCGTGTTTCTGCTTACTAACAACTCCTCTTCATCTGTGCTTTCTGCAATGTCTTTTACTAACACTGTTATTGGAGAAATTGATGTTTCATTTCTCGCAAGTGACCTTATTAGCATTTCCATTTTATTTTTGTCTCTTTTTACTCCGTCAATTTCGGTAATATCTTTTTCAAGTACTGCTTCCCAATAACTTTTAGTTATTCTCCTTGCACTTTCTGCGCTAAGTCCAACAGTTTCTGGCCATCCACCTCTAACAATTAACTCTGCAAGCCAACTAAATTCTGGTTTTGCTACCTTTTTTATTTTCAACTTTTCCATTAAATAGGTCCATTAAAGATACTTCTCCTGTTGAATCTCCAGACTCATACAATGACATCGTATACATTTTCATTTTGCATATTCTTCCTGCTCCAGAATGGTGAACCTGTGTTGTGGCTGGAGTTGCTGAACCAGTTAAAATATATTTACCTTTTTCTCTATCTTGATCACATTTATACCTAACAGCATCCCAAATAGCTGGTACCTCTTGCCATTCATCAATTGTCCTAGGAAATTCTCCATCTAAGACTAAATTTACGTCCATTTCAGCAAGATGTTTTTCTCTAAAATTATCTACCGTATTATTCAGAAATGATGCACTATTTGAATGGTTAAGCGCTGTCCACGTTTTTCCACACCACTTTGGTCCTTCTATGCTAATTGCGCCAAAAATTTTCAGGTATTCGTCTATTTTTTTATCAATTAATCTCTCTTTATATTCTTTTTTGGTTAATTTCATATACAAATTCCTTCCTTTTGTACTAAATATTATATATTATTTCATATTTAGTATAACCTATTTTTTATATTTTAGCAATACCATTGTGCAACTTTTAGTATATTTATTGTGCACTTTTTAATAGTTTTATTGTGCAACTTTTGCCAATTTCGTTGTGCATTTTTATATTACAAAAGCAAATACTTTAATTGGTCATTTCCTACTTGTGCATATTATTTTTCTCCAAAAACTTCCTTTTTTATCCCCTTGCATTTTATTTAATTCCATGTTATAATTCTAATTGATGGTGCATTATTCTAGTAATGCTTTCTATTATGAGGGTGGGGCTAAAAATCCACTAAAGGGCACATCGTTGAAGTTCCTTGTTAATGCGCGAAATGCCAGTTTTGTGTGTTTTCAGGGAGTAAGATTTTAGGGAAATATGTAATGGCATACATATCAGGCTCCCTATTATCGCGGAGGCTTAGATAGATTTACATTTTAAGTATAACCTATGTACAAATACATAGTGTAGCCTGTCTTGAGTGATAGCATTGGGATTATACGTTTATCTTTGTATATGAAACTTCTATTGCAAAAGAGACTAATCTTAGAAAAGTATTTCAAGGAAAACTTCTAGAATGTTTGTTTCATTAGAAGCATAGAATTATAAGGATTAAGGTACGGACTTAAGTGGCAATCTGGCATTCCTTTACATGGAATATCTGCTTGAAGAGGAAACTGCTTAACAGTAATGTTAAGTAGCAGATAGAGAAATTAGGCTAGACCTCAAACCGTAAAATTTACTTATAGTTTTACCATCTTAACTTTAATTTAGAAATTAATCGATAGTGTTCTAACACTATCGAAATATTTAATTTAAGGAGATTTTTTAATTATATGAGTAAAAAAGATAAATCCTCTAAGGAGAATTTAACAAACACAGAAAATTCCACTAATTCAACCAATAAGGCAAATAACAACTCAAAGAATAAAGTGGCGGAAAACAATAGTGTAACCAATTCAAAGATTAATAAAGAAAAAAACTCTAACACAAATTCTAATATAAGGTGGTTAGTCACTGTATTTATCACAACATTTATTTTGTCAATTGTATTCTCATTTATATCAACAAACTCGATTACAAATTTACCATTATTTCCTGCTGTATTAATATTATTTTTAGTTATATTTATTGGTATATTTTTTGATATAATTGGTGTTGCTGTTACCGTCGCAGACGAAAATGAATTCCATGCAAAAGCATCAAAAAGAATCGCAGGCTCCAAAACATCTGTAAAATTAATTAGAAATTCTGCCAAGGTTGCAAACTTCTGCGCCGATGTAATTGGTGATATATGTGGGGTTTTAAGTGGTTCAATAAGCGCTTCAATAGCATTAAAAATTACAGCTTCATTTGAAATTTCATTCAACATACAATTTTTAATAAGCATTGGTAGCCTCACTTACAGTATCAGGCAAAGCCATTGGAAAAACTATAGCACAGAAAAATTCGACAAAAATAGTACATGCTGTTGCAGTAGTTCTTAACAAACTACACTTAAACCAAAAATAGACATGCAAAATGAGCAAATATGTACAACCTAGGAACAGAGCAGAAATTGTATATTTCCCATAAAATAAGTACTAATTTATATTTCATAACGTTTTAACACATTGCTCTTAGTCGGAGCTCCTTGCGAGCTCCTCAAAAAGCAAACTTCTTGTTTTACTTTTAAAATATAAATTAGTACTTTTTATTTAATATTTTTGCATGCAATTTTTCTTCGTTCCCGAATTGTATCTTTTTTCCTATTTGTATCTTATTACTCTATATTGTATTTTTAATAATATTTTTAATACGGAGTTGTTTAATGGATATGATCTATGTAGTCCAGATAAATCTAATGTATTGCTTAAGTTTATTCTGTTGTCTGTAAGGTTTTGTATGTATCCAGCTTGCCATAATGTGTTTCTTTCTTCATTTGTATATAGACCATATGGGTATGTGAATACTTTTAATATATTGTTGTCTCCTAATTTGTTCTGTAAATCTTCTTGTGCCATGTTTGTGTCTGCAAGTAATTTTTCTGGCGTTTCTTTGTCATATTGTGTATGTGTGTAGCCATGTAAATAAATTGACATCAGTCCGCTTTCTTTCATCTCTCTTGCTTCGTCCCATGTGTAATAGCCTGGAATTCCGACTGTATCGGTTATTTCAAACGATGTCATTGGGATGTTATATTTTTTTGCAATTTCGAATGCGTACTTGTACACACCAGTGTATCCATCGTCAAATGTTATTAAAAAACTCCACTTTGGTATTGCTTTCTCTCCATTTTTATATGCTACTAAATCTTCATAACTTATTGGTTTGTATCCTAATTTCATAAGTCCTGTAATTTGTTTTTCAAATTGTTTTGCAGTTGTTTGCATATAGTCATATTCTATTTGTGATTCGTCCTCAACTATATCATGATATACAAATACCGGTATCTGCAAATTTTTTTCACCAATATAATATGTGTTGTTTACAGTTGCCACCTCATAAATTATAAAACTTACTATTGCAAGTATTAATACTAGTAATGCCGATAATATAACTTTTTTTTACCGTGCTCATTTTTTTCTTTTCTAATTTTTTTCTTCTTTATTCATTATTATCTACTTTCCTCCTCTACCTTTGAAACTTTTTTTCATTCCTTGTATCTTTTTATTTCCAACAGTTCTAAGCCCATTGTCCATAAGTTTTATTAGTTCTTTTTCCTCAATAGGTAAAAATGTTCCCGTTTTTTCCGAATAAATATATCTCACATACTCATTTTTTTCTTTGTTTGCAGATATACAACAGGTATATTTTCTCTCCCCATCTTCTTCAACATACATATCCATAATTTGAACTTTTTTAGCTTCCTTTGTACTAAAAACATCGGGTAAAATCATCTCATAATATAGCATTTTTTCTACAAAGCCCATATCAGTACCAGACATAAAACCCTCAATTTTTTGAAGTGCATATTTCATTTTTTGTTCCATGTTCGGTATCAATTCTAATTTATCCCTAAGCCTATCTATCAATATAGCTAAATATTCGTCTCCCTCATATGTATAGCCAAACATTTCATCCATTTCCTGCATTTGTTCGTCTGAAATTAATTTTCTTGTTGAATAATCTGGCTCTCTCCCAAATAGTCTTGTTTTCCTATGAGCTTGTATGAATTTCATATCTCTTTGTAAATCCGCCTCATATTCAACCCCATCTATTTTGAAAATTGAATAAACATGTAAATCATCTTCCGCATGAACAGCTTCAGCCTCTATTCCAATTCTTCGAAGTAAGCTATTATATGTGTTTGTAAGTGATACACATATAACCTTGTTACTCTTCAAATCTTTAGGAGTTTGTATTTTTCTTGCTGACCTATATATCATCCTTCTGGTTTTACTATTTCCAAGCCAGTATTTCTCGTCAAATGTAAACAATTTGCCTAATTGCAAATAAATGTATCTTGCTTGTTCAATTTGAGTTAAATTTGCAGGCATTCTTCTTAATACATTTTCAGTCAAATTATTAATGTCCATAAAATCACGTCCTTTTATGTGAAATATTATACTCTACTAACTCAATTTATTCAACAAAAAACTAAAATTATTTATGGCAATTTCCCGATTTTGCAATGTTTTGTGAAAACAGCAATATGGTGTGTAAATAAAATTTGCACACCATATGATACACTTTTATTATGTTGTATTATACTTTTCAAAAAAAATCAAGCTTCCCGACCACTTTTTAATACTAGTGTATCAAAAGTGGTCGGGAATATGCATATTTTTGTATTTATATTATTTTAAATTCCATGCTCCACTAGAATCTTTTGCTCCACTTAAATAACTAAATGGTATAGAAACTACTGGTCTAAAATAAGCAATATTAGTAACTGTTGATCCATTTGAAAAGAACATGTCTTTTTGTTCCATTTTTGTTTTATTCACACTACGAAGTCCCCAATATGCATAATCTGGAGTAGTTTGAACACTACGTGATGCCACCCAATATTCACTTGTACTTGTAAAAAGCGTGGCTGCTTCACCATAATTAGTAGTATTAATTGTTATCGAATAATCAGTTTGCGTTACTATAATATTAGCTTGTGCTTCTTCATTACTTGTTGTGGGCTCAGAATCCGCAATTTTTTTGCTTTCTTCATATGGATCATTACCATATGAAATATTGGGTTGTGCTACACTTGTCGTGTTTATTCCTGCTCCTTTCTGCCTTGAATAATATAAAGGATAATATGAGTTTTCTTGGTATTCTTTATAACTACGTGTATTTCCATATTTTGCACCTCTAAGATAATCATAATCGTTATGTGGTATATATGAATTTCTTGCAGATATTCCTGCTGCGGTTAGGTGCTTTTCCATGTCTAACAAATTAATACTTCTCGCATACACACCTAAACTTTTATTACTGTATTGTGCTTTACATAGTTCATTCATTAGATATGGTCCATTATTATATCCCAATATTTTTCCAATAAATGCATATGTACCACTTGTTGCATCATCACTTATCAAATCCAATGTGCTATTTTGTTTATCTATATTTAGTATTCTCCATTTTAATCCTGTTGTTTGAGGTATTGCACGGTCACTAGAGTTTCCGCTATATCTTGCGGCTTTATTGTATAGCTTCCAGCCGAATCATATTTATAATTTACATAATCTCCTATTTTAAAAGCATTTATATTTAAAGCAACACTTATTGTCTTAGTTATGCTTATTGTTTTATAACCCACTTTGGTTGCTCTTACTGTTACTGTAAATGATGAAACATTTGTTATTGTTGGCATTGTCATACTATATGTGCCTCCATTTATTGAATATTCTAATTTTGCATCACTTGGATTTGCACTTACATTTGTTAATGCATTATGTGCTTTTCCATCATATGTTCCATTATATGGTGTTGCACTTAAGCTTATTGTTCCATTTTGTACTGTTGCCGTATATGTTGCTGATTTTACATTGTAATTTGTTGCAAATGTTGCACTTGTTACTGTTATTGTTGCTTTGCCTGCTGTTGTTCCCGATTTTACTGTTACAGTATTTCCATTTACACTTGCTGTTGCTATATTGTTATTATTTGAAGAAACACTTAATGTTCCTGTATTTCCACTTACTGTAAAAGTTGCGTTACTTGGATATGTTATTGTTCCACTCGTCGCAGATAACGTTAATTTTCCTTCTGCTCTGCTTACTTTTTACTGTTTCTGTTGTTATTTGTGTCTTATAGCCTTCTTTACTTGCCTTTACTGTTACTGTAAACTCTGATGTGTTCGTTATTGTTGGCATTTCTTCATAGTATTCGTTTCCATCTAATGAATATTCTAATTTGACATCACTTGGTTTTGTACTTATACTCGTAAATGCATTATGGGCTTGTCCATCATATACTCCATCGTATGGAATTGCCTCTAATTCTATTGTTCCATTTTTAACTGTTGCCACATGTATTACTTTTTGTTTTCTGCGTACTCTCCATTTGCTGCACTTCTTACTATTATATTGGCCTTTCCAGCTACTGTTTCTGGTTTTACTGTTATTGTATTTCCATCAATAGATGCTGTTGCTATGTTTGAGGCATCTGAGCTTACTGTCAGCTCCCCTCTTGATGTGTTATTTGTTACTTCAAATGTTCCACTATTTGGATACGTATATGTTCCATTTTTTGAAGATATCGTCAAATCGTCTGCTTTTGCAATTCCATCATATATTATTTCTACATCTCCGTTTTCCTTATCTTTTACTAAAAATTTATATTCATCATTTACTATTATCTCTGCATTTTTTTCATCTACTTTTTTTCTTTAGAACTTAAATTATAATTCTTCTTCCCAGTACTTATTTGTTCCAAATATGTATCCAAGTCAACTTTCTTACCCTCAACCTGTATATCTACCTTTTCAAGTTCTAATGCTTCTTTTATTCCTGCTACTGTTTGTATTTTTTGTGTACTCTTTGCCTTATCAAACAAATTGTTATTTCCAACTACCAGATTAATCGTTACACCTGCTAATATCATTATAATTACAATTGTTATTACTAAAGCAATTAAAGTAATTCCTCTCATTTCTTTTGTTCTCATACTTTTTTTGTCCTCCTATGTTATCCTATAATCGTTAATTATTCTACTTAATGATAATACTCATAGTTTAACTATATATATACCTAGCCAATTATAGGCATTTTTATTTGTATGATTTCACATTAGAATTAAAAATTACTTTTATATAACAATTACTTTTTCTCTTGATTTTTATATTTTTTTTGCTATAATTATTTCAGTTAATTTATCATTAAGTAGAATAATTAATGATAAATATAGAAAGAGTATTTTTGCTTATACTAAGCTATATATCGAACTTATTGCATTAAATGTTCTTACCCTTTCTTATTAATTTTTCATGTTGTAAAAATTTTGACGTAATTCTTGATTTTATTAATTTTTTTATATATTTTACCTTTTGCATATATATTTTTCCTAATTTTCTCTTTTATATATTTTTTTCATACAATCAATATTATTATGTTGTATTATACTTTTCAAAAAATCAAGCTTCCCGACCATTTTTAATACTATTGTATCAAAAATGGTCGGGAATAAGTATATTTTTGTGTTTATATTATTTTTCCCATATTTTTTTCTTTCATAATTTTTAACAAAATTAGAAAGTTCTAGTCAAACGCACAGGATGAGTATCGTAACTACCACCAAAAAATTTAGAGTTTAGAAAGTTAATTATAGTTCCACCAATGCCGCCCAGATGATGTCCAATACTATAGTTTTAATCCATATTCACTATAATTGGAAGCTGTTATTTTCAGCTTTTCTCTCAAAAGCTGCCCCTAATTCCTTAGTTGGAACACTCCATTCTCCAAATGTAATTTTTTCTGATGGAATACTATTATGATAATTATCCCGAACTATAATCACTTAGTGCCATTACATTAAATCTTGCATTTTCGCTACCTCTTGCTGATAATACATCTTTTATTCCAAATAAGCCATTATAATTTGTTTGACTTACATAATATTCTTTCAATCCTGTCGCTGTGGATATTGTGTATGATTGACCACCTCACGAAACACTCCCGCCATTTTTTAAATCTACAAATATTATTCCATCTTGAGTTCCATCCCCATCAGTGTCTGCATAATAGCCTACTCCTGAGTCTCCTGTAAATGTTTGATATTCTACAGTTACAGAGTACATTGCATTTTTTCATTGTAATTTGTGCTTTCTGCACTTGTTCCTGTTTCACTTCTAATCTTTTACTTATTTTTTTATAAGTTCTCTATATCTGATTCACTTAATCCTGTTATTTGGCTTATTTCTTTTATATCCATTTTTCCTTTTAATTTTTTAGCAACTAATTTAATTCCCTGTCGGAGTCCCTGCTCGAGTCCAGCTTTTCTCTGCTTCCTTATTTCTCTATTAATTATCCTTGATGCATTTGTCATAATCTCCTCACTCCCTTCTATATCTCTTATTTTTTCTATAAACTCATGCATTATATTTTTATCTTCTGTTCCGCTCAATTCATATGTTATCAATTTTTCCAATTGTAAATTATCAAACGCCTTTTTTTCTTTTTGTATGTTTATTACCTCTTCTATATTTTTATATAATTCTTCTTTATTTTTAGACTTTTCTATTAACATCGCTTTAGTTATTATTAAATTATCTGCTAATAATTGTTCGTTACTAAATTTATTTACATCTATTAAAGTATATTCCAACCAGTTTTCTGCATATCCTTCTACTTTTTCTTCTATATCATTTATTAATAGCTTTTTCCATTTTCTTTTACCAGTGTACAATACTATCGGTATTACCATCGGAATTCTATAACTTTTGTTCTTTTAATCTTTTTTTATCTATTGCAGACTCTATTATCGCATATTTGTAACGCATTATTCTATATGACATTTTATAATCCACACTTGATTGGTGTTCTATTAATATAAATACATTCTTATTCTTTATTTTATATACAACATCTGCTTCTACATTACTAAATTCTGACGTTCTAAATTCTTTTTCATATTTTTCTATGTCGCTCCTCTGCTAAATTTAAGTGTAAAAAACTATTTATAAAATCAACAGTACTCTTTTTGTCAGATAACATTTCTTTAAACATTTTATCATGTTTCTGATTTATATCATATTTTCTGTTTCTTCTCTTATAATGTTTTCATTTTTTCCCTTAAATTCTTTTGACTTTTGCTCTTCTTCTCTTAGAATCTCTTCACATTTCTTTAGCATTTTATCTATCTTTTCTTTATTCTTTAAATAAAATGCCCCTGTGTAGCACATAATATCTTTTCCATCTACTGTCTTTAAGCCAGATGGAACATACATTTTTTCCTCTTCCAATTATCTTCCTCCTAATTATACAATTGTTTTACTTATTGGTCAATATTTTAAAGTAATATTACTTATTGGTATTGTTTAAGAATTAATTTTTTTCGCTATAGCGAAATTTGAAATAATTTTTTTAATGAAAACTTTTTGAAATAATTTATTTTTGAAATTTAATAAAATTATATTATGCTTTAGAATAAAAAGCAAGTAGAATCGTTCGACAAATATCTATGAATTTCTCGATTGACCCAAATTTTTGTTATATAAAATTTCTAATTAAATGCTTGCTTTTTCAATTCTTTTGCTATACTTAAATCATAAAAAATAGTCATTAGGTACTTAACTTTAGTACTTTTAATGACTATTTTTTACTTTTATTTTTTACAGCTTATCATTTAATAAATATTTGCTATTTATCCACACTAATCTTGACAAGGTCACACACTAATATTGACAAGGTCACACACTAATATTGACAAGGTCACAAGGTTAAGGTTCCACACTTCACAGTCGCACCACACCATATAATACACTATCTTTTTTCTACTTGCTCAGGTTCCAAGCTCCATTTGTCGGCTCTCCTGTTAGGAGCCAAGATGGTAGAGAAACTATGGGGCGAAGAGCATAGTTAATGCCGTCCGTGTCACCACCTGAAAAGAACATATAGCCGCCGTAAGTGTCCGTGCGCGCAAAGCGAAGGCCAAAGATAGCAGTACTAGAGCTAGTACCAACATAACGCGCAGCCACCCAAAAGTATGTACTATTTGCTAGTATACTTGATGCAGTTCCATAATTTGTATCATTTATACTTATATTATAATATGTTTGCGTTACTGTTAACGGGCTTCCTGTTCCATATGTACTATCATTTGTTGGCTCTGTTGTGTTTTTTGGTACTATTGGCTTACTTTCTTCATATGGGTCATTTCCTTTTGTTATATCCGGTTGAGATATTGTACTTACATTTGGTCCTGCTCCTTTTTGGTTTGCATATAAACTTGGATATTTTGTATTACTTGTATATGTTTTTGTTGTTCCATATTTTGCATATGTGCTATCACCTTTATTGTATTCGTTTCTTGATTTTATCCCTGTTGGTGTTAAGTGCTTTTCCATATCTAGCAAGTTTATGTTTCTTGCCTCTACTCCTAATGTTTTATTACTGTATTGAGCTTTGCATATTTCATTCATTAAATATGGTCCATTATTATAGCCTAATATTCCTTTAAAATATACAGTACTACTTGTTGGATTTGTACTTATTATATCTACCGTATCATTTTCTTTATCTACATTTAGTACTTTCCACGTTAACCCTGTTGTTTGGGCTATTGTTTGATTACTACTGTATCCACTATATGTTGATGAAAGAGAATAACTCCCAGCCGAATCATATGTGTAGTTTACACTATCTCCTATTTTGATATTTATATCTTCTAATATTGAATTTTTAAATTGATTTACTGTTACACTCACTTCTTTTGTATATGTTGTTCCATTTACTGTTCCTGTTACTGTAAATTTATATGTCCCATTTTCTGTTACTGCATATGGCACTTGTGGACTTACTGTTGTTGTTCCTCCAGATATTGAGCTATCTATCATGATGTACAGAGTTTTTCCTTTTGATGTACTTGCTTCTCCTAAATTTTCTCCTGTTCCATCTTCATTTGCTACTACTCTTTTTCCCTTTATCTTTATACTTTGAGCAGAAGATGATGGCTTTTTTACTGTTACTGTATAGTCTTTTCCTTCTACTTTTTTTGTTATTGTTATTGTTCCATCTCCATTATCTGTTGCTCCATTTATTCTTCCTTCATTTATTTTTTCTTGTAGAAAATCTTCAAAGTTTTCATCACTTTTTGCTAATTGATATTCTAATACCAATCTGTTCATCTCTTCTTCTGCACTTGCTCGTCTTGTTGCTTCTGCCTGCTCTTTTGCCTTTTGTATTATTCCATCATCTCCCACAACTGTATTAATGCTAACACCTGCAAGTATTGTCAGTACTACTATTGTTATTACTAACGTGATTAATGTAATTCCTGTGTTTGATTTTTTTTTGTTTGTAATTTTTTCATATTTTAGAAATTCCTTTCTCAAAAATTTTTAATATTATCATTTCTTTTTATTAATTTTATAACAATGTGTTTTAAATTTCAATATAACATTATGTTTTATTTTATAATTTGTTGTTAAGTAATATTTTTAACAATAATTACCTACATTCACACATAACCATTTTGAGTGATATGTGAGGATTTACAACAGGGATAAAAAATATTTATCTAATAATTTAATTTTTCTATAGTTATTTTTTACAGTTTTATATTTTTTATGAGAAAGGATTTGTAAATTTATGAATACACGAATAAAAAGTCTAAGAGAAGACCATGATTTAACACAAAAACAACTTAGTAGCCTTCTTAATATTTCTCAAGTGGCTTATTCTTACTACGAGCTCGAGAAAAGAAGTATCCCTTTAGAGTTACTATCTAAACTTGCAGATTTTTATGAAACAAGTATAGATTATCTATTATATAGAACTGATGAGTATATTCCTTATCCTAAAGTTAAACAAAAAAATGCGTAAATAATTCATATTTTAATAAATGATTGTATATCAACAATTTTATTAATTTAATGAATTATTTTTGTTTATATTTTAAATTTTACAATTAATTTTTACTATTAATAAATATTTCTTATTCTATTGGTATAATAAGTATAAAGAAAATCTACAGACAGCTAAAATATTTGCGTTTTTTCAGTTTCTTTTTCAACTCTTTTGTGATATAATACTTGCATATTTACAGAGAAAGGAAGATTTTTCATGTCATATAATTATAAAGAAATAGAGAAAAAATGGCAAAATAAATGGGAAAAAGAAGGAACTTTTCACGCAGAAAATAATTCTTCTAAGAAAAAATGGTATGGTTTAATCGAATTTCCATATCCATCTGGACAAGGATTGCATGTTGGTCATCCAAGATCATACACTGCAATGGATATTGTCGCAAGAAAAAGAAGAATGCAAGGCTATAATGTATTGTTTCCAATAGGATTTGACGCTTTTGGATTGCCTGCTGAAAATTTTGCAATTAAGAACCACATTCATCCAAAGATTGTTACAGAACAAAATATAGCAAACTTCACAAGACAATTGAAATCAATTGGTTTTTCTTTTGATTGGTCAAGGGTTATAAATACAACAGATCCAGAGTATTACAAATGGACTCAATGGATTTTTATTCAATTGTATAAACATGGTTTGGCATATAAGGCTACAATGCCAATTAATTTCTGTACTGGATGTAAGGTTGGTCTTTCTAATGAGGAAGTTGTAAATGGCGTTTGTGAGAGATGCGGTAGCCCCGTTGTTCAGAAGGAAAAGAGCCAATGGATGCTTAAGATTACAGATTATGCTCAAAGATTGATTGATGATTTAGACGATGTTGATTTTCTTGAGAAGATTAAAATTCAGCAAAGAAACTGGATTGGAAGAAGCGAAGGTGCTGAGCTTGATTTTAACATAGCTGATTCTGATGAAAAATTGAGAGTTTACACAACTAGACCAGATACTTTATTTGGTGCTACTTACATGGTTGTTGCTCCAGAACACCATATTATTGAAAAGTTAAAAGATAAAATCACAAACTTAGGCGAAATCAAAGCTTATCAAACAGCTGCAAGTTTAAAATCTGATTTTGAACGTTCTGAATTAAATAAAGATAAAACAGGTGTTGAAATTAAAGGAATTAAAGCTATAAATCCTGTAACTGGAAAGGAAATTCCAATTTGGGTTTCTGATTATGTTTTAATTACTTACGGAACTGGTGCTATTATGGCTGTTCCTGCACATGATGAAAGAGACTATGCTTTTGCTACAAAATTTGGACTAGACATCGTTCCTGTAATCGAAGGCGGAGATGTTTCAAAAGAAGCTTATTCTGGCGACGGAGTTCATATTAATTCTGATTTCTTGAACGGAATGAATAAGCAAGATGCAATTGCTAAGATGATTTCATGGATTGAAGAAAAAGGAATCGGAACAAAGAAAGTTAACTATAAATTACGTGATTGGGTATTCTCTCGTCAACGTTATTGGGGCGAACCAATTCCAATGGTTCATTGTAATAAATGTGGTTGGGTTCCAGTTCCAGAAGACCAATTGCCACTTGTTTTACCAGATGTAAAAGATTATGAGCCAGGAGAAAATGGTGAGTCTCCTCTTGCTAAACATACAGAATGGACTAATACTACTTGCCCACACTGCGGTGGTCCTGCAACCAGAGAAACAGATACAATGCCACAATGGGCTGGTTCATCTTGGTATTTCTTAAGATACATGGACCCACACAATGGCAAAGCTTTAGCTTCTAAAGAAGCATTAGAGTACTGGTCTCCTGTTGATTGGTACAACGGTGGAATGGAGCATACTACCCTACACTTGTTGTATTCAAGATTCTGGCACAAGTTCTTATATGATATTGGAGTTGTTCCAACAAAAGAACCATATGCAAAACGTACTTCTCATGGAATGATTTTAGGATCTAATGGAGAAAAAATGAGCAAATCTAAGGGAAATGTTGTAAACCCTGATGATGTTGTAAATGAATATGGTGCAGACACATTACGTGTATACGAAATGTTCATGGGTCCATTCGACCAAACTGCTCCATGGTCTGTTGATAGCATTCGTGGATGTAGCAAGTTCTTAGATAGGGTTTGGAACATGCAAGAAATTTTAGTTGATGACGGAACAAACGACTATTCAAAACAATTTGAAAAAATGATGCATCAAGCAATAAAGAAAGTTTCTAGTGATATTGAAGAAATGAAATTTAACACTTCTGTATCAACATTTATGACTATGGTAAATGAGTTCTACAAAGCAAAGAAAATAAATAAAGCAGAGTTTAGAACATTTTTACAATTATTAAATCCATTTGCTCCTCATATTACAGAGGAATTAAACGAAAAACTTGGATTTACACAAACTTTAGCCGAGACACCATGGCCTACATTTGATGAAGAAAAGACTAAAGAAGATGTAATAAACTTACCAATTCAAGTAAATGGAAAATTAAGAGCAAACATTGATATAGCAGTAAATTCAGACGAGGAAACTATAAAAACTGCTGTACATGAAGCAATAAAAGACAAATTAGACGGAAAAACAATAGTAAAAGAAATATATGTAAAAAATAGAATTTACAATGTTGTTGTAAAATAAATTTTAGAAATCGCTCAAAAAGTTTCGCCCAATAGGGACGCCCCTTTTTGGGCGAACATTTTGGTTTTGTAATATTTTTGAAATATTTTTTTAATTTATTTGTTACACATTATAGCCATTTATGTAGTATAATGTATATATCTGTACAAATGATAATTTAACTAAAAAACGTTAAGCCTTTCATATGTACATTTTAGCAAACCTAGAAAGGAAAGGTCCTTTTAATGAGTATTGAATCTGATTTAAAGAAAGACGGAATTACGGTTATTGAACCGCTTGATACAACTACAGTTAATGTTATTGCCAAGAATGTAAGCAAGAAAATTATTGCTGCATTTTCTAATCTTGGCTTTGATTTTGATACACTTTATGAAAGATTCTCTAAACTGCCCATGTACATAGCAGATATGCCTGAAGGAATGTCTGAGGCTAGCTATTTTTACAAGAATTCTGCCATATATTTTAGAGACGGTATGGGTCTTGCTGATTTGGAAAAATTCGCTGTTCATGAATTGATTCATAATTTTCAAGAACAGAAAAATGAAAAAGGCGATTTAACAAGACTTGGGCTATGTACTTTTAAAGGGTCTAAGCCAACAGGAATGGCTTTAAATGAAGCAGCTGTTCAGCTACTTGCTTCTAATATTTTAGAAAACACTTTCGAAACAGCAACATATTATGATATAACATTTTCAACAGTCAGTCCAAATTGCTATCCACTATTATGTAATTTAATTTATCAAATGGCTTATGTTACTGGTGAAGAAGTCTTGTTTGAAAGTACTTTTAATAGTAATGACCATTTTAAAAATAAATTTACAGCTCTATGTGGAGAAAATGTGTATAATCAGATTTCAAATTATTTTGATAAAATTCTAGAAACAGAAGAAAAAATAATAAAAATATCTAATAAAATTCAAAAGAATGAGTTATCTACTGCCAAAGTAGATTCATTATATAGGAAATCTGATGAATTAAAGAAGCAATTGAAAAGTGCCTATTTTTCTACACAAGAATTAATTATAAATTCGTATTTTACAAATTCTTTAAAAACACTTATTACTTCTGATGATGTAGATAGATTTAGAAAAAAATTGTACAGTTTTCAAGACATAATTGGAACTACAACTAATTACTTTTTCTTTAATAACTACTATATTCAAGTAATGGAAAAACTAGATAGCAGATATGATTCATTGTCTGATTATTTAGATGATGATAATACTTATTTGATTCCAAAAAAGGAAAATAAATTTACTAAAATTATAAATTACATAAAAAAATTAATTTGGAAAAAAGAATCAGTTCGTTAATATTCTGGCAAAGCAGAATAATACTTATTCCTCTTAATTAATATAAAAAATACCGAAGCAACTTTACACTGTATTTACAGTATTAAGTTTACTTCGGTTTTTATCACCCCTCTAAAGTTTTTTCGAAAGGAATCTTACTTCATGAAAGCATTCAGCTGTTTGCACAGCTTGTTCAACTCCCCTTCCTGAACAAACATAGTCACATTAGTGATTCTAATATCAATATCGTTCATTCTCCAAAAGTGGATAACTACTTTATTCAACAGTTCGTTGTACACACCGACAAGCTGCAACTTCTTGTTATAGCCTGTCTGCATGCACTTGTGAATGGTATCAAAGGCTGTTTCTTTATCCTTTTTACTCCTCATGTCGGCCCAAACAACTACTTCATAGCCATAAGAACCCACCATGCCATTAAATGTTCCGTCTTCCATACTCATCCATTGCCGAATAAGTTCCAAAGCTTCTTTATCATTAGCCGCTCTGAATTTTTTTTTTCGAAATTTTCTCATCTACCTCCTGCTCTTTGCAAAAAATTTAACAAGTTCCATTTCTCTTGCATTCATTTTTTAATTTCCTTTCAATCTTACAGAATGATATTCAAACAGCACATCAAAATGTACTATTTAGAATTATATACTACTTTACATAATATTACAAGTTATTTTTAAAATCTTTTCTGTGGCATCTCTTCCACTTCTTGCAGCCCATGCAACTGTTGCTTTCTGTCCTATTATGTCTCCACCAGCAAACACTTTACTAATTGAAGTTTGCATATTTTCATCTATTTTTATATAGCCATATTCGTTTTTTTCAAATTTTTCTATGATGGTATTTTCTGGCTTAGAGCCTGTTGCCATTACAACATAATCCATGTCTAAAGAGAAATTGCTTCCTTCTATATTTACTGGTGAAAGTCTATTTTCTCCTTCTTTTTTTACCAATTCTGTTTTTATACATTCCAGTTTTTCTACTTTTTCTGTTCCCAATATTTTGACTATATTAGTCTGAAATAAAAACTCTATTCCTTCTTTTTTTGCATCCGCAATTTCTTTTTTCTCTGCAGGCATTTGTTCTTCAGCTCTTCTATAAATTACATAAACTTCACTTGCCCCAAGTTTTTTTATTGTTCTAGCAGAATCCATTGCAACATTGCCACCACCAATTACAGCAACTTTTTTTCCATTATAATCTGGGTGTTTATTATATTCTAATAGATAATTTCCCCCATAAACACCATTTAGATTTTCACCTTCTACATTCATCTTTGATGGAATGTTAGCTCCAATAGCAACAAATACTGCATCATATTTTTGTGCTAAATCTTCAATTTCAAAATCTCTTCCCAACTCTTGATTTAGCTTTGCTTCTACTCCTAAATCCAATATTTTTTCTATTGTTTTTTCTACTACTTTTCTAGGCAATCTAAACTCTGGTATCCCGTGTGTTAGCAAGCCTCCAAGCTTATCATGCTTTTCGTATATTGTAACTTTTACGCCTTTTCTTGCTAAAAAAGCTGCACATGTAAGCCCTGCTGGTCCACTTCCTATTACAGCAACTTTTTTATCTTTTGCTCTTTCGTCCACTTCTACGGATAATTCGTAATTATTTTCAATACTTAAATCTCAATATAAGCTTCCATCGTGCCTATTGAAACAGGCTCTCCCTTTATTCCACGAATACAGCTTCCCTCACATTGCTTTTCGTGTGGACATATTCTTCCACATATGGCTGGAAGTACAGTAGTATTACACAATATTTCATACGCTTTCTTATTATCGACCTCATGTATAAAATCCGGAATGCAATTACCTAGTGGGCAACCTTTTATTCTACACTGACTATTTTTACAATTCAAACAATAACTTCTTATCTCTTCAATTTTCTTCATGATTATACCTTTCATTTTAAATTTCAATTTTCATCTCATCAGCCTTCTGTTTTACTAACTTCAAGTCTTTCCAGAAGTCTATTTTTTTATTTTCATCACGAAGTAATGCAGCCGGATGCCAAGTTGGCATGTAAAGTATATCTTTCTTTTCTACCCATTTTCCTCTTGAAGCTGTTATTCCATACTCTTCTCCGAGTATGTTTTTTAATGCTGTACTTCCTAGTAATACTATTATTTTAGGTTTTACCAATATTACTTGATTTCTTAAATAATTAAGGCAAGCCTGTGCCTCATCAGCCTCAGGTGTTCTATTTTGAGGTGGTCTACATTTTACAATGTTTGCAATGTATACCTTGTCTCTATGTATTTCTAATGCTTGAAAAGCCTTATCCATAAGCTTACCCGCTTTACCAACAAATGGCTCTCCAAGCCTGTCCTCGTCTGCACCAGGACCTTCTCCTATAAACATTACATCAGCATTTTTGTTGCCTACGCCAAAAACAATATTTGTTCTGTTTGTGCATAATTTACATTTTTTACAGTCTTTAATCGATTGCTCCAAATCTTCCCAATTATCATACATAATTTATCACCAATTTTATTTTCCTTCATCAACGCATTTTTCTACTAACTTAATTTTTATTTTCTCATTTGTATTAATTTCTGCTTTTGTTCCAATTGGTATTATTATTTTTTTGTCAATATGACCAAAGTTATCTGATTTTATTATTGGAAATTTATATTCATCTCCAATAGCATTTTTTATTATTTTTTCAATACTAACTTTAGATGGATGCTCATAATTTCCAATCCATAGTCCTGCAATTCTGTCAAATACTCCATTTTGTTTTAGATAATATATGTTGCTATTTACCATTTCTGGTGCAGTTTCAAACCCAAGCTCCTCTAAGAACAAAATTTTATCCTGTAAATTTACTGCATATTTTCCACAAACTAATTTTGTAAATAGTGATAAATTTCCTCCAACAAGTTCTCCTGTAGCCTGTCCTGCTTGTATAGTTGTGTATTCGTCTTCTGGTTCTCCCATTATTAAACTTTCTGTATTCTCTGCAAAAGTTTTTATGAATTGCTTATATGCATAGCCTGTTTCCCACGATGTTAGCGATTTAAATGTTGGACCATGATATGTTACAAGCCCTGTCTTTTCGTGTATTGCATTTAGAATGCTGGTATTATCACTAAACCCGCAAATTATCTTTGGGTGTTTTTTTATCATTTCATAATCTATATAATCTAGAGTTGTGTTGGAATCTTCACCACCTTTTACACACATTATGGCCTTTACCTCATCGTCTTTAAAAGCCCAGTTAATGTCTGCAGCTCTTTTTTCTGGTGATGTTCCATAGCCGAGAGTATCTTCAAATACGTATTTGCCGAATTTTACTTTAAATCCCGAAGCCTCCATTAATGCAATGGAAGCATTTATATACTCTAAATCGTCTTTTTCTATATAGTTTGATGGAGCAATTACTCCTATAGTGTCACCTTTTTTTAATTTACTAGGTATCATAAAATTTTCTCCTTTTTATTTATTTGGAAAAGAATTAAATTTTGGCAAGGAAAATGAATTTCAAAGGCAAGGGCGCATACTTTGTGTATGTAACCGCGTTTGAAATGAGATTTGACGTAGCCAAAATTATGATTATTTTTCAAATGTCATTCCTAAAACAGCAATATTCCTGCCAGCCCTATCCTTCTGTGCTCTATATGAATGTATTACATTAGAATTACATACTGTACAAATTTTACTTTCTATTATGTTTGTAGATTGTAATCCACATTCTTCTAACATTAATCTATTTATTAAAGTTGTATCTATATGATATTTATTTTCTCGTTTTTCTATTATATCACAATTTCTATTTAGATAACTGAATGCTTGTTCAAAAATATTTTTTACGTCTTCATCTACCTCAAAATGACATTTCCCAATACATGGACCGATACATGCAATAATATCTTCTGGTTTTGAGCCATAGTCACTTATCATTTTTTGCACGGCTTTCTGACCTATTTTCTGAGCTGTTCCACGCCACCCAGAATGAATATTTCCAATTACATTTTTTACTGGGTCATATAATAAAATTGGAGTACAATCTGCAAATGATAATACTAAGTCTGTGTCTGGCTTACTTGTAAGCAAACCGTCCACATTTTCTAAATACTCTTTTGATGTTTTTTGATAATTGTTATCCACATTTTTTATACAATCTGTGTGTGTTTGGTGCGGTTTTACTACATTTTCTCTATTTATTTCTAGTGCATCACAAAGCATATTGTAACTATGCTCTGTAACACTCTTTTCAGCCTTACCATTAAAGTCAATTTTATCTACACTCAATGTGTACGCATGTACTAAATTTTTGAATTCTAACAATCTTTTAAATTGCAAATATTCAATTCCATCTTTTTTTACATGAACCATATTCTCATTAGATAAATCCATATAACCTCCATTTCTTTATGTTCCACATTAGTTTATGAAGAATTAAATTTTGACAAGGAAGATGAGTTTAAAAGGCCGTGGCGCATACCTGCTGTATGTAACCGCGTTTTTAACGAAAGCTGACACAGTCAAAATTTTAATTATTCTTAAACTACCTTATTTTTAATCATTTCTAAGACAGCATCTTTATTCAATTTTGAAATATATTTATATTCATTGTTTTTCGTATTTTCATCAAACCTGCATATAGACTTGTATTTACAATACTCACATGGTGTTTTTTTGGTACTTGCATTATAATATGGTTTTACTTCTATATTGCCTTGCAAAATTTCTTCTGATATTTGTTTTATTATTTTTTCCATATATTTTTGCAAATAAACAAATTGTTCTTTTGTTACAGCACTCGTGCCTCTATCGCTTATCTCTCCGTCTTTTTTTATTGTCGCCGGAATTATTTTACTTATACCTTTTGGCTCATTTTCTATGTTTGTATCCATTTTTTTTAATTATATTCACATCGGCTAAAATTAAGCCTTTCATCTTGAACTCTTGCCTAATTTTCTCTTCTACTTCTTCATCAGTCAAGTTCTTATCAGTTCCGATTGTAGGATTTATTAAATTAAAATATAATACCCCAGCAGGTATAAAATCTTCTACCTTGCAAGTCTCGTTTAAATATGTTAAAAGCTGTAACTGAAGTCCATAAAACACTTGATTTAAATCGATATTTTTTACAGAAGATTTGTAGTCTATTATTCTTACATATGTTCCATCTGGATTTTTCATTATATCTACTCTGTCTATTTTTCCTGTAATCTCTACCTTTTTTCCATCTTCGGTTATAACAGTAATTGGTTTATACTGCCCGTCCCCGCCGAATTCTAATTCATGCCCGAATACTTCAAACTCGCTTTGTTTTAGACTCTGCACAATATATTTTACAGACATAGTAACAACTTTTTGTAACCTGTTACTTAGCACTTTATATTTTGATGTTGTTGTAAATATGTAATTTCTGTCTAATTTTAGCTTTTCGCTTACTATTTCTGCTACTATCTTCTCTAGTTCTTCGTCTGTAATTTCCTTTAAATTAATATTTCTTTCTTCTATTACTCCGAAAAAGTTGTCTATTACATCGTGCATGAATGAGCCTGTATCAACTGCTTCAACATTAAATGTTTCTTTATCATTCAGTTTTAATCCATATTTTAAATAATACGAAAATGGGCAACCGCTGTATTGCTCCAATTTTGATACACTGGTTTTTAATGTACTTCCATACATTTTTTTCTACATTTTCTTTTTTAATTTTCTCTGCTGTATTCGTGTAATTCAAAGCTTTTACAGCAGATGCAAGCTTTTCGTGCCATTCTTCACTTTCATTATATAAATTGTAAACATCAAACCATTTTGTATCAATTTCATTACCATCTCTAAACTCACGTAAGTTTATTAATAATTCCTTAAAAGTATTTTCCTTTGTAGAAATTTCAGATTTTCTGTATATTACATCACTCGTTTCTTTTAAGCCTTCGAATATTTTTTTAATTCTAGAAACTAAAACTGATGGTCTTAAAGATTTTCCTTCCATGTCTGATGATGAATATGACAAAAATATTCTTTCTTCTGCTGTTGTAAAAGCCTTGTAAATGTTGAAATTATCCTCGTAAATTCTGTCTATTGTACCTTTTGCAAGCTCTACTCCGTTTTGCTTAATCTTTTCTCTATCATCATCATTCAAAAATCCTTCGGCCTTATTGATTGAAGGAAACATTCCATCATTTAGTCCAATTATAAACACAGCCTTAATCTTGTGGCTTCTAGACCTGTCTACGTCTCCAACAGTAACTTCGTCTTGTGCCATTGGAATAGTTCCTAGTTTTTTCTCCAAGACCAGTTTTTAATATCTGCATATAGCTTTCAAAAGTGATGTTCTCATCTCCAAATACAAGTACAATCTCGTCTAATACCTGCATTACAATCTTCCAGCTAGTCTCATATTCTCTTTGCAATATCAACCTTTTGCATATCATTTAATTCTTTTATTTTGCTCTCTAGAACTTTATCTATATTATTCTTGATTAAAAAATTATATAAATTTTCTGAAATCTGTTTTGCAGTCTTGTTTCCAGATAAATTATTCTTTAGCTCTACTAATGGTGTTACAATTTCTCTTCTAAGCTCATTTATATGGTCGATTGTTGCCTTACCAGTGCTGTCTTCATCATGGAAATTCCAGTCAGCCTTGTACCATTTACTGCCTTTTATCTCCCATTTTAAAGCATAATTTTCAAGAAGGTAAATATCACTCGGAGTAATATTTAGAAATCCACATTTAATATAATTAAATACACTATCATATGACCAATTTCTTGCAAATATATCTAATATTGAAATAAGATATTTTACAAGAATATTCTGGCTCAAATCTCTCTTTTCGTCTATGAAAACTGGAATATCATATTCCTTAAAAATGGCCTTACACAAATTCGAATAAACATCTATGTTTTTCGTGATTACAGAAATGTCTCTGTATCTAAACTTTTTACTTCTTACTAGCTCTAAAATTCTTCTTGCAACTTCTTCAATTTCTGAATACTGGTTATTTGCCAAAAACAAGCTTAAATTTTCTACACTTCCATCATATTTTTTATATGGAAAATTATATAAATTTCCTTCAATATGATTTAGCTCTTTAGATTTAAATCTATAAATCTTCTCTAAAAATACTGGCTCTTCCACAGCCGTCTTTGTTTCTTTTGCAATTCTTAATATTTTTTCAATTGTTTCTTTATTGCTGAAAAAAATATCATTACTTGCCTCATCAGTTTTCTCCATAGAATTACTCGTAACTGTAATTGTAACCTTGCTTGCTTGTTTCAAAAGCTTAGCAATTATAGCATATTCCTGCTTAGTAAATCCTACAAACTCATCTATATAAATCTCTGTATTCTTGAACATATCAGTAGCATAAAGCTGGTTTTCCAATATTGTTAAAGCATCATTTTCATCTACATAATTATTTACAATCTTCTCTTGAAACTTGCTATAAACAGTATAAATATCTTGCAACTTGTTCTCCAAATATAAGTCATTTTCTCCGACCTGTTCCATCAAAGTCTTAAGATTTTCTAATGTTACACCATGCTTCTTAAGCTCTGTAATCTGGGTCATAACCATATCTATATTGCTATCTGATTTTCCTAAAAATTTAAGATTATTCTTTTTATTTGAAAGAATGCTATAAATTAACATAGATTTTCCGCAATTTGAAAGTACAGTTTTATTACTACCACCAACTTCACTAGAAACTCTGTGTGCCATTCTCGCAAAAGTAAGAACCTCGGCATTAATAACTGCCGAATTTTGTTCTTCATCTTCTAAAGACCTTAAAAGCTCTTTCTCAGCCGAAAAAGAAAACTGCTCTGGTGTTATAATATACTTTTTTCTGCCATTATCTATGTTTTTACTTATCTCATTAAAAATATATTGCGTCTTTCCGCAACCACTTCTACCATATATAATTTGTAAACTCATACTATCTCATCCTTTTGGTGTATTTTATCATAATTATTATAATTAAGCTATATTTTTGTAAAATAAAAACACTACTTTTACAATTAAATAAAAAAGCCCAGCCACTTATTTAAGCGACTGGTTTTCATTATTTTAGATTGTTCCCTTCTTTCTCATCTTTGCTTCATACATGTTGTGGTCTGCTTTTCTGATAACATCTCTTATGTCATCATATTCTGGATTAAACAATTCATGTCCAACCGAAATTGTCGGAAACAGATTTTCTCTGCTCTGGATTTTAGCCTTATTTTGCTCTGCTACAAAAACTGCATTCAATTTGTCAAGATTTGCAGAACTATTCAAAACCACTGCAAATTCATCACCACCAACTCTGTAGCATAAGCCACATTGGCCATACACACGTTGAATTATTTCTGCAACCTTTTGCAAACATTCATTGCCATACTGGTGCCCGTAGTTATCATTAATCGACTTGAAATTGTCAACATCGAAAACCAATATCGTAGCAGCCATCGACAAATTTGTAGTGTAGCTAAAGAAGCTTCGTTGGTTCAGCAACTGAGTCAATCCGTCTATATGCTGAGTTAGCTCATTATAGTAAATGTACATAAAGGCAGATGCTACTGCAATCGTAGTCCAGTCCAATCTAAGGTTTGGCAAAATTGATTGAATAATTATGCTACTTGCCATAAATCCCAAGATTAAAATTAAAATATAGGCATTTCGGTTTTGATATTTTTGGCTGAACATATATGCTTTTTGAAAATAAAATGTAATGCTAATCATATATACCAAAATATACAACCAATACATTTTTCCATGATGATACGTATACGATTCATCAATATAAAATATACATCCAAAGAAAACTGATATAATCTCAATTAAGATATGTGCACATGCAATAAATTTCATAATTTTTTTTTCGTTTTCACTTACAGAAAAAAATGCATTTGCACAAGTAATTGAAATGAATGGTGCAACCGAAAACTCAACAACCTTCACTATATAATGAAGAATTACTGTTTCTTCCGATTTGCCATCTACCAACACCCCAATAAGCTCTCCTATTGTCGCAAGCATTATACCTGCAAAAGTAAGTATAAGTCCCCGTTTTGTTTCTTTTGCCATGTACCTGTTTCCAGATACTATTGCCATCATTATGGCCATTACCATTATTGTAAAAAGCGTATTTCCTATATAATATTCATTCATTGTGCAATCCTTTCTTTTTGTATTTGTTGCTAATCTAAAACAATGGTTTTAACATACCTCCTTATTATAAAAGATATTTATTATAATTTTCACGCATCATATTATACCATTTTTTTACAATTTTTTCAAGTTTTTCGCTTTATTTATTATTTAATAATATCTGCACATATTCTTTTACTTTATATGCAGATACTTCCCTTTTTTCTCATCAAAATTATAATTATTTTTCAACGTTTTATCCTTATGAATTTTCTCTTTTCCAGTAGAATAAATACTGCTGTGCAATGCCTTCTAAATCTCCAAATTTTTCTTTTGCAAGCTGTTCTATTTCTTTTTTGTTTACTTTTGCCTCTACTGGATTATGTATGTACAGGTCATTCATTACTCTACGTACCCAAACATCTATTGGGAATACGTCAAATCTCTTTAACGTTGAAAATAATAGTATGCAGTCTGCTACTTTTGGTCCAACGCCTGATAGAGTTAGAAGTTCGTTTCTAATATTTTTTGTACTTTTCTCTTGTTTTAACTTTTCTAAGTCGGCTTCACCATTTACAATTTTTCTAGTAGTTTCGAATATATATTTGTCTCTAAAGCCTAAGCCCAATGCTCTTAAGTCTTCCATACTTGCCGTTGCTAACGCTTCTGGTGTTGGAAATGTGTAATACTCTTGTCCTCTAAACACTATACATGTTCCATACTTTTTTGACATTCTATCTATTATTCCTTTTATTCTTGGAATATTGTTGTTAGCAGATACTATGAAAGAAATTATCATTTCCCATAAATCTTGGTTTAATATACGGATTCCTTCTCCATATTTAATACTTTCTTTCATGTATTCGTCTATGTTTGCAAGTTTCTCTTTTATTGCTTCGTAATCTCTATCTAAATCGAAATATTTTCTGCAAACTTCCTTAATATCTCCATCACAAATTCCGGTTATTATTACTTTTCCCGTAAGTTCTTGTTTTACATTTAATACATTCTTTCCAAATATTCCTGTATAACTTCCATCTTTTTGCACATTCCACCTGAAACATTGTCCACACTCAAAAATATCTCTTGCATTAAATGATTTACAATTTTCTATTACATATGTTTGTTCCATTTTATTTTCCTCTCTTCTACTTAAATCCTCTTCCAATTACTTCTCTTGCATTTAATATTATTATAAAAGCATCATTATCAATTTTTTTGCAATGTTTTGCATCGCATAGGCTTCCGTTCTAGAGCCTACACATAGTAAGGTCATACGTTTTTCATTTGTGTACATTCCTTTTGAGTATAAAGCTGTACTTCCTCTGTCTATTGTCTTTCCTATGGTTTCTGCAATTTCTTGATAATGTGGAGAAATTATTAGCAAAGCTTTTGTAAAGTTTATGCCCTCGAAAATCAAGTCTATCATCTTTCCCATTAAAAATATTGCAATTGCAGAATACAATCCGATTTCGATTGTTTTGAAGAATATCACGTTTGCAGTTATGATTATTACATCTGTGAATAATATCAAGTTACTACTCCTATATTGTGGTTTGTATGCTCTAATTACATATGATAACAGATCCGATCCACCAGTTGAAGAATTGAATTTCAAAATTACAGCTGTTCCAACTCCCATAAATATTCCACCATAGATACATGCTAAAAATTTATCATGTGTTAATGGCTCGATTCTGTCTAAAAGGTCTAAAAATACAGAAAATAACACCGTTCAATAAATAGATCGTGTAAATAATTGTTTTCCTACTTTAAAATATGCAATTAACAGCAATGGTATGTTCAATATTAGCATAGTCGTTCCCATGGGATAATTTGTTAAATAATAGACTATTATTGCAATTCCAGAAAATCCACCTGTCGATAGCTCATTGGGTAGTAAAAATTGCGACACTCCAACAGCCATTGCTAAACATCCAAAAGTAATGTATATATACTCTTTTATCAGATTTTTTACACAATTTTTATTTAATTCACAAATATTTTCTATATTTTTTCTAATCTTCTTTTGTTTTCTTGTTTTTTTTCTCTACCATAAAAATCACCTATATTAGCATTATTGGCAAATATAGGCAATTTTATACTTTTATGCAGTTTCTAAAACATTTATTTTGAATTTTCCTGGTTTTATTTTGTTGTTACACTTTACTATTGTAATTACAGCATATGTATCTTTTAATTTATTTATATTTTCTTTTTTATGCCCAATAATATTGTTTAAATCCTTAGAGTTTGCTTCTATCTCAACTCTAATCACTTTTGCATTTATGTGTTTTATGTCATCAACAATCTTGTCATACCAAATTGCATCTTCCACAAGCTGACCAAATGCTGGGTGGTATGGTCCAGAAATAACTTCGCTATCTTTATTAGCAGAATCTGTAATTGTATCTGTATTTTGCAAACCAACTCTTATTACTTGAATGTGTTTTTTATTAAACATTTTAAGTATTTCTTTGCTTCTTTCTACAGCCTGTCCAACGGTTAATGGAGTAAATTCCCCTTTATTAAATTCTTGTTCAAGCTCTGTTCCTTTTATTACAAGCACGGGATAAATTCTAACCATTTTAGGCTTCAATTTTATGCAATCCTTCGCAGTTTGAATATCATCTTTTTCGCTACTTTCTGGAAGCCCCACCATCATCTGATGTCCGAGATTAAATCCATACCAACGAATTAATTTTGATGCTTTAATAACGTCTTCGAAGCTATGCCCTCTCTTGCATCTTGCCAAAATATAGTTATTTGAAGATTGAACACCAAGTTCTATAGTCTTTACGTGGTATTTCTTTAGCATTTTTAGAATTGGCTTATCTATCGCATCAGGTCTTGTTGATAGACGAATACTGTTTACTTTTTTGCTTTTTATATATGGCTGAACCGCTTGCAATAGTTCTTCTTGTTTTTCAACTTCTATTGCAGTAAAGCTTCCTCCAAAAAGGCAACTTCGACATAGTTCTTGTCAGTCTTAAAATTACTTAAATAGTAATCAATAGTCTTTCTAACATCATCTGCTGTTCTTGCTTTTTTTTTCTCTCCGCTAATGGTTCTTTGGTTACAAAAAGTACAACATTTTTTACATCCCCAATGTGGTACAAATATTGGAATGATATACTCTTTTTTTTCAATATTATTTACCTCCGTCCACATAATTCATATTTTTATAAATTCTTTAGTGCCTTATCTGCAGCATTCATTTCAGCCTGTTTCTTTGTTTTTCCTTCTCCTGTTGCCAACACTTTGCCATTCAATTTTACTTCTGCAGTGAATGTTTTGTCATGATCTGGCCCTGTTTCTTTAATAATCTCGTATTTAATATCAACAGTTCCGTGTATGAAGTTTTTTTCTTGTAATACGGTCTTGTGGTCTTTTATTCCAACATTTTTGCTTGCAATTTTTATCTCTTCTTTCAAGTTTTCTATTATAAACTTTTCAGCTTGCTCTAAGCCAGAATCAAAATACATTGCAGCTATAACAGCCTCTACACTATCAGCCATTATTGCTACTTTTTTATTTCCTTGATGCATCTGTTCACTTTTTCCAACGTACAAGAAATCACTAAAATTATGCTTTTCTGCAATTTTGTAAAGGCTGTCCTCACATACAACCGTAGCCCTAACTTTAGTCATTTCTCCCTCTTTTAAATTAGGATAATTATTATAAATATACTTGCTTGATAAAAATTCTAATATACTATCTCCTAAAAATTCTAGTTTTTCGTTACTAGCAATTTTATGTTCATATGCATATGATGTGTGTGTTAAAGCATTTTTTAGTAGATTAATATTTTTAAATTTATATCCTATGTTCTGTTCTAAAGCTGACAAATCTCTATTCTGTTCCATATTCTCACCTCCTCATCAAGTACTATATTACCTCATTTTTTTGCATTTGTAAACAAAAAAATAAAGAAAGGTATTTAAACCTTTCAAATTTATTTTATCTTAAGCTACGTGATCCTTTATATAATCAACAACGTCACTTACTGTTACTATCTTTTCAGCATCAGCATCTGGGATTTCTGTATCAAATTCTTCCTCTAGTGCCATTATTAATTCTACTATATCTAATGAATCAGCTCCTAAATCATCTATAAAAGAAGCTTCCATTGTAACTGATGTTTCAGTTACACCTAATTGCTCAACTATTATTGATTTTACTTTTTCAAATATTTCTTCTGAACTCATCTTGTAAGTTCACCCCCTCTCGAATACCTAATCAACTTATACATAAGATAATACAAGTTTTATTAATTGTCAAGCAAAATAAATAAACTTTTCACATTTGCATGTAAATTTCTGCTGAAAGCGTGTATTTTAAAGCATTACACGTTTTCGAATGGTCGTTCATTTTTATAATATTACTTATGAACATTTTTCATTTTGAGAAACGTCCCACAAATAAGCAAAAATTTTGTTGCTCTTTTTTTTATTATAGTGTTATTATTTTTATAGTATTACGAAGGAGAAATTTTATGTATCAAGAAACTTTTGATTTTTATGACTCAACTTCCATAAAAATATATAATCTAGATAAAAAAATAAGATATGAACTTTCTATCTTAGATAGATTGGATCCTATGACAAAGCGTCATTCAGAAAATGTTGGAAATTTAACGGGTAGAATCTGTCAATATTTAAGATTGAATAAGCAATTTACAGTTCATGCAATTATTTGTGGTTATTTACATGATATTGGTAAATCACAAATTCCATACGAGATATTATCAAAAGATGGACCTTTAACCAACGAAGAATTTGAAGTTATGAAAACACATACTACTTTAGGTTATAATATATGTATGAAGGATTTGCGTTTGCGTCCATATGCAGAAGGAGCTTTATATCACCATGAAGCATTAAATGGAACAGGCTATCCTCAAGGTTTAAAGAAAGAAGATATTCCTTTTGTTGCAAGAATAATACGTGTTGCAGATGAATATGATGCATTGGTTACAAAACGCCATTATAAGACTCACGTAAACATTTCAGAGACATTGAAATTAATGTTAAAAGATGCAAAACCTGATGACATGCACAAAGTTGTTGCTTTAGACCAACTTTCTGAGAATGCACAAAGTTGAAAAATTAGTCCTAAAATTCTAAAATGCCTTTTTAAAATTGTTATTGAAGATACTAAATATGAAATTAGTTGCGTTATTGATTATATTGACTATTTAAAAGAGACTATTAAACGTCTAGAATTGATTGATTCTTACAATATGAAAATGCAAAATGCTACTAAACAAAAGAAAAGAGATTACTACAAAGAAGGAATGGTTATGCTATTTCAGGCTGGAGAAAACTTTCAAAATTATCATCAAATTTTAAAAGAATATAGAGCCGCTTTGGTAATCCGCGAAAAAAGAATTGATGATTTATATAACGAAATCAAAATAATAAAAAAGCTAAAAGTTTAAGTACTTTTAGCTTTTTACAATTATAGCATCTTCACGCTGTTCGTTATTCTTGTTGTGAAAGAATTAAATTTTAGCAAGGAAAACGAGTTCAAAAGGTAATGGCGCATACGTGTTGTATGTAACCGCGTTTTGAATAAAATTTGACGTAGCTAAAATTGTAATTATTTCGCAACATTATAGACCGAAACTCACTCCTAATGCATTATTAATCTTATTCATAACATTTTCATCGTCTATATGACCTATTTTTTTTCTTTTAATCTGCTTTTATCTATTGTTCGTATTTGCTCTGTTAGCACTATTGATTCTGTTTTTAATTGTGAATTTTCTGGTCCTATTTCTATATGAGTCGGAAGCTTGTTCTTCCCCATTTGAGAAGTTATTGCAGCTGCTATAACTGTAGGGCTGTGTTTATTTCCCATATCATTTTGAATTATTACAACGGGCCTAATTCCTCCGTTGCTCTGAACCAACTACAGGACTTAAATCAGCATAAAACATATCTCCTCTTTTTACTATCATATTATTCACTCCTACTATTTCTGTAACTAAGATTTGTTTTTTGATATATTTTAAATACTAGTTTTGAGATAAATTATTTTATTTCTATCTCATTGTATAATATGTAAACTATTACATTTTTGCTATTGTCCATTATTGATAATTTTGTTGGTTTAAGTGTTTTTTTGTCTAAAATTAGCTCCTCTGTGGCTATTTTTTTATCATTTTTTCTTTTTATTTGCATTACTATCTCTTCATTTTTTTCTGTTATATTTCTTTGTTCAGAATTTCGATATTCTTCAATAAAAAAGAGTTTAACCAAAGTATATTGCTTTCGATATATGGATAATTATTATATATTTTTTCTAAATTTAAATTGCTATTCTCTACTATTAATGATGAATCTTTGTATGTTAATTTTACTCCCTTAATAGTATCTGGCTCTAGTACTTCTTGCTCATCATTTTTTTCTTTGTGATTTTGTTTAATTAAGTATTTGTTACTATTTTTATTGCTATTTACAGTAACCTCTATTGTAGCTGTATACTCTTTAATATTTAAAATATAATCTTCAACTTCCTCTAAAGTTTTGTTAAGATTATTATTTCCAATATTTATAGTTTCATAACTTTTTTTAGAAAAAATAATTGAAATTATAACCAACAAAATAGCAATGCCTACTACAATAATTAAAAAATTTTTTTTTGACTTTATAAATTTAACATTCATACAATAAAACTCCCAATATATTTAATAATAATATATTGAGAGGAATTATAAATATTCTATTTTTTTATCTTATTAACAATTCTCTGCTAATAATTTTATTTTTTCCATTATCTGTTCATATTCTATATTCTTAGCATACTTAAATTTTTTTCTATACTCGTTCCATAAATTTTCTGTAAAGTCGCTTGTTGCAATCTCAGAAATAACTTTTTGGACATTTTCGATATTTGTATTACGTTTTTCAAATGTATTTTTTTATAGCTTGTCTTAAAATATCTTTTGAATATTGTTTATATGTAGTTAAATAATATAAATCATAGTAGTCTTTCATTCTACTATTTAATATTCCTCTACTAATAACAGTCTGGAATTTTTCTGCAATTATTGTTTCAATATTATATGTCATTATTTGTAAACTTCTATCTTCGAACATCATTTTATAATCGTATTCAATCAATTCTTTTGGCGTAATCAGATCTCCAGTTGCAATATCAATACTTAAATTTACTCTTAAGTTTTCATATTGTGCAAGTAAATTATATTTTAGGCCACCGTAATCATCATCTTCTCTAATTGGTTTAGAATTTTTTATATAGAATTTGATATTATCATTAACATCAATACTTAAAATCTCATTAAGTACTTCATATAACTGTGTGTCATCAAGATTAATTCCCTTAATGCATGTGTCCATATCCATAGTCGTTCTTGTATCTATTCCCATAATCGATGATAAAAGTAACCCACCTTTTAATATGAAATTATTTTTATACTTTGACTTTGATAATCTTTCTAATACTCTTTCAAACATATAATTCTGTAAGATTTCATTTGTTGTTATGTCACACCTTTGTGCCAAATTATTTGCTCTATCCATCAAACTTTTGGCATTTTTTATCATATAATCGCCTCCATATAATTTTTTACTTTGTCGTATACCTTCATTTTTTTTTGCATATTCAAACATTTTATTTGCACTAAAATTTTCACTCTTAATACACTTTTTTATTGCTTTGTTTGCTGTTTCAATGTCTATGGTTGACCTATTATTTATAATATCACACACCGTCCTTTCCAAATTGTACGCATTTACAGTATTCCCATATGCAGTCTTTACTTGGCATTTTCCCAATTCAAATACATTCTCACTTACTCTATATAAATTTACTTTTCCTTTAAGTGAAGATAAATTGGTAAATCTTTTTTGTTGTAATATCCATTTTTGATGGAGTTCTTTCTGTCATTCCATATAAATATAAAGCTGTATTATAGGAAAAAATAGCGTTTGGATGCCTTATTTGAAATATATAGTATTCATCATAAATAAATTTATTTGTTACATATATTCCATGTTCTATTCTTTCAATTATCCCTTCATCTGTCATCTTTTTTAGGTGTACTCTTGATATTCCTTGATTTTCTGCTTCTTTTGCTGTAATAATTCCATTATTTTCGTTTATTAGATTAATAATTTTTCTCGTACATATTTCCGCTTCCTTTTACAATTTAACCACATTTTATCATTTTGTGGTTAAATTGTAAATATATTTTATGCAAAAGAAAAAATATTATACATAAAAAATAATCGCCCAAAAAGGGCGTCCCTATTGGGCGAAATATTCTTTTAAGCATTTTCGTACTTCTTCTGCTGTATCCATTGTGTTTATTTTACTTCTAAAACTGCTTGAGTCTGGCATGCTTTTTTTTTGTGTATGCAGAGATATGTTTTCTCATTTCTTTTACTGCTATGTTTTCTCCTTTTTCTTCTATTTCTAGTCCTAAGTGTTTTAGTATTGTCTCATATTTTTCTTCGTTTGTTGGTTTTGAATGCAAATGCCGTTTTGCAGATATTGCACTGTTTCTCTAAATATCCATGGATTTCCGAATGCTCCTCTTCCTATCATTATAGCATCTACTCCACTTTGTTCTAACCTTTGCTTTGCTATTTCTCGGCTCGTAACATCTCCATTTCCTATTACCGGAATGCTAACACTTTCTTTTACTTGTTTTATTATGTTCCAATCTGCTTCCCCAGAATAGTACTGGCTTCTTGTTCTTCCGTGTACTGTTATTGCTGATGCACCAGCTTTTTCCGCTATTTTTGTCTGCTTCTACAACAACAATATTATCTGCATCCCAGCCGGTTCTCATTTTGACTGTAACTGGCACTTTAGAATTTGCAACTGCTGTTTCTATTATTTGTTTTACTAGTTCTAAATTTAATAATAATCTACTTCCATCACCATTTTTTACAACTTTCGGTGCTGGGCATCCCATGTTAATATCTACAATATCTGCAAATTCACTAACATATTTACTTGCATATGCAATTGCCTCAACGTCACTTCCAAATATCTGCACAGCTAACGGCTTTTCTTTATCGCAAGTCTTTAGCAACAATTTTGTTTTTTTTCATCATTGTATAAAAGTGCTTTTTTGCACTTACCATTTCTGTGTATACAAGCCCTGCATCATTTTCTTTGCAAATTAACCTAAATGGCAGGTCTGTAATGCCTGCCATTGGTGCTAAAAATATATTATTTTCTAGTTCTACATTTCCTATTTTCAAAATTTACCTCGTTTAAATTTTATATATTTTTATTATTTTTCAATCGTTAGTCTATAAATATTGCTTTCTGTCTTCTTCCATAATATTTAAAAGACCTATCATCATTAAGTTTGTAAGTAATGAACTTCCACCATAGCTTACGAATGGTAGTGGAACACCTGTTATTGGTAATAATCCCATTGTCATTCCTATATTTTCTGCCATATGGAATAAAAATATTCCTGCAATTCCTATTGCTATATATGACCCTAAATTATTTTTTTTGCTGTTTTTGCTATAAATATTGACCTTGTTATAAGCACAACATAAGTTATTATTACTGTTGCAGCTATAATAAAGCCCATTTCTTCTCCTATTACAGCAAATATAAAATCTGTAGTCTTTGGATATAAGAAGCCTAATTGAGTTTGGTTTCCTTTTAAAATTCCCATTCCTAGGAACTCTCCCGCACCTATTGCAAGCTTAGATTGAATAACATTGTATCCAGCACCTCTTGGGTCTAAGTTTGGATTTAAGAACACATCAATTCTTGTTTTTGCATGCTCTGGTAATACAAAAATATACAATACAGGTAGCAAAATAACAACTAATAAAATTCCGGTAATGATATACCTTTTTTTTCTTTATTCCTGCAACAAATAATATAAAAATTGTTGCTATTATAAATGTTATTGCTGTTCCATAATCTGGTTGTTTTACTATTAAAAGTACAGGAACTGCAACTATAACAAGTGCTAATAACAATCTAGTCGGTCTGCTTATTTGGTCTTTGCCTTTTTCCTGTATTTTTGCTACATAAGTTGATAATGAAATTATTGCTATTATTTTTGCAAATTCAGCTGGCTGTATTGATACCGAGCCTATTGTAAACCAGCTTGTCGCACCATTTACGCTTTTTGTAAACATAACGGCAATTAGCGAAATTATCATTAATACATACAATATTGGAGAAATTTTCGATATTGTATTATAATCAACAAATGTTAAAATTATCATTATTGGAATACTTATAGCAAGCCACATTATCTGCTTCTTAAATTCTTCATATTCTGTGCCTTGCGTTGCTGAAAACAATGCTACTAAACCAATGGCTAATAAAATAACTATACAAACGAGAATTCCCCAGTCCATATTTTTTAATATTTTCTTTCCCATTGAATCTCCTCATTTATTCTTCATTAGATTTATTGGCTGATACTTTTTTTTTTTACTTCTTCAGAGTTTTCTGAGTCTTCTGTTTTATCTAACTCTCCATTATCATTTTCTGAATCATCATTTTCTGATTTATTATCTTCGTTTTCTACATCAGATTTTTCACTCTCATCATCAACGCTTTCATCGTCATCAGATGTATCAACTGTGCTCTCGTCTAACTCTTCGTCTTTAGAATCATCTTTTACAACTTTTTTCATTATTCTCATCAGAAGCTTTTTTCTTCTACAGCCTTTTTTGAATTCTTATCTTCTTCTGTTTTATCTTCCTTTTTAGCATTTTCTTTCTGCTTTTTTTCTTCTGTTTCTTTTTCTATATTTTTTTTCCTTTTTTCATTTCTTCCCTTATTCCGGCGATTGGAATATTTGCATATAATGCTGGTGCACCTGTTGTTCCATCCTCATTTGTCTTGTTTGTTAGACGCACATCTATATCTTTCTCATCAACATCTATATATTTTTTTATAACTTCTATTATTTCTTGTCTCATCATGTCTAAGAAATCAGCTGAAACATTGGCTCTATCTTGCATTAAAACTAAATGTAACCTTTCTTTTGCTGTATCCTTAGATTTTGCTTCTATCTGGTCTTTCTTTCCAATCTTTTTAAAGAAATTAATTACGTTCTCAAACATTATGTACCCTCCACTATTTTTTTCTGAATATGCCTTTTATTTTGGTAAAAAATCCTTCATCTCTGCCCGGAATTGTAACATCAATATTTTCACCAAGAATTCTTCTTGCAATTTCTAAATATGCTTTTCCTGATGGAGCTTTTTTTTGTTTATTACTGCAGGTTCTCCTTTATTTGTTTGAGTAATTATAAACTCATCGTCTGGCACAACGCCTAAAAGATTGATTGATAGTAAGTCAACAATATCGTCAACATCCATCATCTCTCCTTTTTTAACCATGTTTGGTCTTAATCTATTTACAATTAGCTCTGGATTTCTAATCTCAGACGCTTCTAATAATCCTATAATTCTGTCTGCATCTCTGATTGAAGATATTTCTGCGTTTGTTACTACTATAGCTCTGTCTGCTCCTGCGATTGCATTTTTGAAGCCTTGCTCTATTCCAGCAGGACAGTCGATTATAATATAGTCAAATTCCTCTTTTAGTTTGCTAGTTAGTTCTTTCATTTGTTCTTCATTTATAGCGCTTTTTATCTCTAGTTTGAGCAGCTGGTAATAGGAATAACTGTTCAAACCTTTTATCTTTTATAAGGGCTTGTCTTAGTTTACATTTTTCTTCAACAACATCTACTATATCGTATACTATTCTGTTTTCTAATCCCATTACAACATCAAGGTTTCTAAGGCCAATATCAGTATCTACTAATACAACTTTTTTTCCTTTTAGGGCAAGAGCAGAACCAAGATTTGCTGTTGTAGTTGTTTTTCCTACTCCACCTTTTCCTGATGTTATTACTATAACCTCTCCCATAGAATCCTCCATTTCTTACTAACTCTTATCAAATTCACAAACTTTTTATAGATTTTTTAATCCATAATTTTCTACTAATATATTATACGCAAATGGGCAAAAAGTCAAGTAAAATTGGGCATTTTGTGAAATTTACAAATCTGATGAGAATTATAATTTCAAGAACCCTATTTTAAGAGTACAAATAAAAAAACACCTAAAACTAGGAATAAATTTCCAAATTTTAGGTATTTCATTCTTTTTCACTTTACATATTTTTTTACTAATAAACTTTATCATTAAAATATTCCATAATGTCTGATTTTTTCATTCTATTAGCTTTTATTTCATTGGCTATATATAGCAATGTAGTTACAGTTATTGCATTTCCATAAATCTCAGTAAACAGTGTTATACGTTGGAGTTTTTCTTCAATATTTCCAACAAATTTTCCAGAAATAAATGAGAAATAAAATTTTTTTACATTACTATCAAAATTATTCCACCATTCATTTGGATTACGTTTCTTTTCTCTTTTATTGTTTTCTTCAACATATCTTGTCATTTCATCCACTTGTGAAATTGGTAAATTGTACCCTTTAGAGTAAGCTTTCGTATCAATTATTATTCCATAATTCTCAACTTCATTATTAGTATATACAATTCCATCTGGCTTTCGTGTTCCACCTAAATGTAGCCCCTTATAATTACATTCATTTATCAGTAATTCTATTGTTTTCATCTCAAATAATCTATTTTGTTTACTATCATATGCTAAATCTACCATAGACAAATAATCGTGTGGTAATGTATCTAGTTTTTCTCTTAATTTATCTTTTTCAATTAAGAATTCCGATTTTTCAGCTTTAATAATTATTGGAATTACAAAGTCCATAATTATATCATTAAAATAATACTTCCCACTTTTGTAATCAATATTTAGCCCTATATTAGTTAATCCGCAAATATCATCACTTATAGCACTTGGTAATTCAAAAAATCTCATAAGATTCCAATTTGTTTTTTATTTCGTCTATAGTTAATCCTTTTTTTACTTTCTGCTAAGATTTTAAGTATTATACTTCTTCTCGTTCTTATATAATTTCTATCATTTCCTTTCGTCGCCATCATTTCCCATGATACATTCTTAGAAATTATACAAAATCTACTTTTTTCCTTCTGCCCTATTAAGTGCTTTTAATCCTTCATTAGTTATAATATATGATTGTCCTATTTCTTCTTTGTATTCTTTTCCACCAATAGCCACTACAATTTCTTTCGTAACTTGTTTCAGCAATCCTAGTTCTGTCAACCATTTTCCTATCATTCTGGCATATTTATCTGAAGACCCTTCTGTGTTAGTTTTAATTTTATTTTTTTCATTTACAGACTCTGTTGTTGCTAATGTCATAATTAATACATTTTGAGGAATGCTTGTAAAACCATCTTCCCCTATAAATCCCAAGTTAGAGCCCAGCTCAAATTTTGTCATTACTTTTCCATTTGACAGCAACCTTAAAATTCTAATTGCCGGTGGATAACTAAGAATTGCCTCTTCCAACAATAGCTTACGTTCACTAGCATCTTTTGTTTTAATCCATTCTAGCCCTTTTTCTGTTATTTCAAAAGTATCGTCCTCATAATTGTACTGTATAAATCCTAGGCAATGAGCCCATCTAACAAAATTATCTGCTGGCCAATCACTAATAAATTTTCTTTTTTTTTTGTCCTTCTACTGTAGCTTGAACAATTCCATTGCATCTTGCACTTGACCTAGGTGTAAATGCCGTTCCTATTAAATCCGTGTATTTTATTTTTAATGGTTTACTTCTCAATACTTCTAAAAAATGGCTTCTTCCGTCTTTTTCTTCTATAAGCTTTTCTATTCTTTCATCAACTAATTGCTTATGTACTTCTGATGTATTATCAAAAATTGCAACAACATTATATAAGGACTTAAAGTCACTCGGATCTTGTACCCAGCCAAAAGTTCTAAATTTTCTATTTTCCATCTTTCTTAATTCAATCATTTTATCCTCCTAGTAGTTTATAATTAATACTTCTATGCTCTTATCACGTTTAGTATTATAACTCGAATTTGAATAATCACTTGTCAAATATATTGTTTTATATTTTTTACTCCACTCTTTTAAAAGTACATTTTCTTTTCCTTTATGTTCAATAACATTTGACAATGCAAATTTTACTTTTCTTTTATTTAATTCATCTAGTACTTTATATAATTGTATTTCTTCTTCTTCTTTCCAATCCTTAAACCCTCTATTGCCATCATTATACGAACCAGTTGTTATTAAATAAGGAGGATCACAATATACAAAATCTTCACTATTCAATTTACTTAAATCTACTTTATCAAATGGTTCGGATAAAAACTCCACATTCATACTTTTTAGTTTTTCGGTGAAAAGAATTAAGTTTGATTTCATATTGTCTGAAAATTGACTTCTGTTTCTTCCAAATGGATTATTATATTCTTTATTGTTATTAAATCTAAACTGATAATTAAATGAATAACATGACAAAGTATATAAGTCTATTGGTTCTTTTGTTTTATTGTAATAATTCCTAAATTTTTTAAAAGCCTCTTCATTTTCTTTTGATAATCCATATTCATTAATTCTTCTTGTTATTTTGTTTAGAGTTTCATCTATTGGTTTACTATATAGTTCTTTATATAAATCTATAATAAATGTATTCATGTCATTGCATATAACTTTATTACAATCTACATTTATTCCAACATTAAATCCTCCTGAAAACAAGTCCACAAAAGTGTTTATTTTCTCTGGAAAGAATTCTATTAATTGTGGTAATAATTTATACTTTCCACCAATATAATTCAGCGGGCTCTTTAAAAATTTTCTTCTTGAAACAATTCCATTAGCATATGTATATTTTCCCTCATCTTCTCTAACTTGTAGCACATCTGCATATGGAACATAAAAATAAACTTCTGGCTGTTTATTACTCATTTTTTCCTTTTTTATGTAAAAAATATATTCATAATGCGTATCCAATTTTTTAGTTAATTTATTTTGATACTGTTTATAAGGAATTTTATATAATTTATATGTATTGGCATTTCCATATTTTTTTTAAAATTTCTTCTATTTCTTTTTCAGATAAAATTCCATCTTGATTGTAGCTTAAAATAACATGTTTAAAATTAGCTTTTTTTATTAATTCTTCCAGTTCTTTGTAAACTTTGCTTTTAATGCAATAATCTGATTTTTGATTTGTATATTCTCTTATTCCCGTTTTACCGATTTATTATCGGATTATCATATTTAGCTATCGTTTCAAGTAGATGATAATTTGGTAAATACTGCCTTTCATTGTATGGAGGGTCCAAATAAAGTATATCCCCACTTATTTGCTCTATCAATTTGTTCGAGTCTGTATTATAACATTCATTATCACAATTATTATCGATAACATTCAATCTAATAAGCTCAAATTTTTTTTAATGCTCTTCTATCCCACTCTTTTAAATATGCTCCATATGTTCCAGTTATATTAGATACAAATGGAATTCCTTCAAGTAAAGATGCTAACAAATAATAATATTCATTTTCGTTAATAAGTTCTTCATTTTTCCATTGTTCTATTGTTGTTCGAATAAAATCTATTCTTTGAGCATTTTCTGTTGTTAAATACATTCTTTCACATTTCTCATGTGGAGAATAATTAGAATACACAAATCCATCTTTTATATCAATAGGAGCATTTTCCAAATAATCAAATACATCTTTTATCTTCAATGCTATTTTTACTTTTTTAAACTCCGGTATCTGATTATTCTGAATTGTTGCCTTTTGCAACACATATGAAAAATATAACATGTCATTAGATATGATTTTGTATTCATTTTTAAAAAATCTTGCGACTGATGAAGTCCCAGAAAATAAATCACAAAATACCTTCTCGCTTCCATCACAATTTTCTTTGATTACCTTTTGTATATCATTTAATAAATTCGTTTTGTTTCCTATAAATCTCATTTTTCACCTCTGCATCCGTAAACATCCCTATTCTATAATAAATAGATATTTTTTACAAGATGTTTTGAAGAAAAATTAGAATTATAAAAACCCAAGACATTCTTGGGCTTAATAGTTAGGTAGGGCGTATTCCATTCGCTATGCAAGGCATGAGCCTTCTTATAGCTTTCTGTTATTTTTTCCTCTTGTTTCAAATTTCTCGTTTCTCGCGTTCAGAAGCTTTTTCCTAGAAAAGTGAAACACGGAAACCGATGCTGTAGACGCTGTTGTCAGCGCGACTGTTGTTACGGTTAGCTGCAGGATCGTCTGAGCCTGTATTGAGGCAACAGCCTCCCCTAGTAGCACACGGACGTAAGGTGTTGGAAGTTTTCTCTAAAGTCCACTCCCATACATTTCCAGCTATATCATATATATTTTGTACTGAAAAACTACTATCCGCTCCTATTGTTAATAATATAGCTGAGCTTGATTCTTTTTTGAATGGATTTTGACATACTGTAAATGTACTTCCTTTATTTGTTGAATACTTTGCATTTGCATTTTTTATTGTCCATAAATTATCTTTATAATTTCCTATTGTTGTACTATTGTTTGTTAAAACATCTGTTGATGTAATTTTTGCTGTGTCTTTACTCATAAATGCTAGCACTAAATCCCACTGCACTCCAAACATTAAACTACTTGTTTTTGTTCCTGAATTGACATTACTTGCTAAATTTTGTGCTTGTGTTCTTGTCACCCATGTATATGGATATGCATCTGCTCTTGATACTGGTGTTGTACTTGGCATAGTATATTTGTAATCTGAATTTTGGTCTGTATTACTTGTTCTATTTGTTCCAATTCCAGCTTCGTATCTTCCTACATAAAATCCTCCATTTTCATATACACTTTTTAACATACTGTTTTTTAATGTTTTATACTCTGTTTCACTTAACCAGCCTTCATTTTGATTATCCGCATACCATGTATCTGAATAACCAGATGTTGTTACATAGGTACTTGTATAATCTTTTAAATCATTTTCTATACTTGTATAATCTGCGTCTGTAAATGTTGTTTTTCCAAGCCCTGTTGTTTTATAAACTGCTGTTGTTCTTGGTACTACTACCCACACATATTCATTTCCACTTGCATCTTTTATTACTAATCCTGTATCTATTGTTCCTTCTTTTTTTGTAAATGTATTATCTGGGAAGTATGGTGCTGTTTCTGCTGTTGCTTCTGCTGGTACTTTTGTACCAGCTCCACCTCCTCCGGCTCCACCATTTATCTCATCTCTTATTTCGTCCAAATTGTCTAGCTGCTTTTCATATGCTTCTTTTGCTAGTATTTGACTTTCCATTTGCATTTTCCTTTTTGAAGAAGCTTGCATAAAAGCTGTTGTAAGTACTATCGAATAAAGCAATACACTTATAACAACTAATGCAGAAATTGAACCTTTATTATCTCTCAGAATTTTTTTCATTAGAATCCTTCTTTCTCTTTTTTAATACTTATATAATATAATAAATTCAATAAATAAGTCAATAAATTTTCTATATTATTTACCGAATTGTTGTTCACTTTTCTTGACATGTGAGCCAAATAAGAATATACTGAACATGTTAGTTTTGTACTAATTTTTTTGCTATTAAAAAAATTCAATTTTATTTGTATAAATTTTATAATTAACTTAATTATAGAATCTATACATTTTTGAATGAAAATTTCTAAAAATTAATTTTGTTATAGCAATTATGTTTTAGTACAGCATAACTTTTAAGAAAGGAGATTTTTTAAAGTGGAAAATTTGGTAGAAATTAGATGGCACGGTAGAGGTGGCCAAGGTGCTAAAACAGCTTCTCTTTTGCTTGCAGATGCAGCATTTAACACTGGTAAATATATTCAAGGTTTCCCTGAATACGGTCCAGAGAGAATGGGAGCTCCAATTACAGCTTACAATCGTATTAGCAATAGTCCTATTGTTATTCATAGCAATATTTATGAGCCTGATTATGTTGTAGTTGTTGATGACACTCTTTTAGAAACTGTTGATGTAACTGCTGGTCTTAAAGAAACTGGAGCCATAGTAATAAATACAGTAAAAGATGCAGATTATTTAAAGAAAGCATTAAAAGGATATAAAGGCGGAATTTATTGCATAGATGCAAGGAAAGTTTCTGAAGAGGCTTTAGGAAGATATTTTCCAAATACTCCAATGCTTGCTGCTATTGTTAAAGTTGCAAATATTATGGATGAAAAAGACTTTTTAAATGATATGAAAGGCTCGTTCAAGCATAAATTTGCTAAGAAGCCTGAGGTTATAGAAGGAAACATGAAAGCCTTAGAAATGGCTTTGAATGAAGTTAAGAAGATTAATTAAGGAGGTAAAATTATGTCTGAAATGCATATAGATAAAAACACACCAGCAAATGAATTAACGCCAGGCGGAATTATTTATCAAGCTGGGAATGCTAGAGAATTCAAGACAGGCGACTGGAGAAGTATGTACCCAGTATGGATTCCAGAAAAGTGCACACAATGTGGATTGTGCTTCCCTGTTTGCCCTGATGACTCTATTCCTGTTAATAAAGAATGTAAAAGAGAAGATTTCGATTACAATTATTGCAAGGGATGTGGAGTTTGTAGCAAAGTTTGCCCTTTCGGTGCAATAGAAATGAAGGAAGGAGTTGGAAAATAGTATGAGTATAAGAGAACGTTTAAGTGGAAATGAAGCTTCAGCAGTTGCTATGAGACAAATTAACCCTGATGTTGTTGCAGCCTTCCCTATTACCCCATCAACGGAAATTCCACAATACTTTTCAACATTTGTTAGTAACGGACAAGTTGATACAGAGTTTGTAGCAGTTGAGAGTGAGCACAGTGCTATGAGTGCTTGTATAGGCGCGGAAGCTGCTGGTGCAAGAGCTATGACGGCAACATCTGCAAATGGATTGTCTTTTATGTGGGAGATGCTTTATATAGCTTCTGGTTCAAGACTTCCAATAGTTATGTCTTTGGTAAACAGAGCCGTTTCTGGTCCTTTAAACATACACAATGACCATTCTGATGCAATGGGTGTACGTGATGCTGGCTGGATTATGCTTTTCTCTGAGAATAACCAAGAGGCATATGATAATTTAATAATGGCTCATCAAATTGCCGAAAATAAAGATGTTTTACTTCCTTTAATGGTTTGCCAAGATGGATTTATTACATCTCATTCAATAGAAAATATCGAACTTATCGAAGATGACAGGGTTAAAGAATTTGTTGGTACATATAAGCCAGAACATTATTTGTTAAATCATGATGAACCAGTCGCAATGGGACCGATGGATTTACAAGCATTCTTGTTTGAGCATAAATATCAACAAGCAGAAGCTATGAGAAACGCAAAAAAGGTTATTCTAGAAGTTGCTGATAGATTTGAAAAAATGACTGGAAGAAAGTATAGCTTCTTTGAAGAATACAAATCAGACGATGCAGAAATTGCAATAGTTTGTATGAACTCTACAGCAGGAACAATAAAAGCTGTTGTAGACGATTTGAGAGCAAAAGGAATTAAGGCTGGTCTATTAAAGGTACGTGTTTACAGACCTTTCCCAGCAGAAGAAATTGCAAAAGCATTGTCACACTTAAAGGCTGTTGCAGTTTTGGATAAAGACGACAGTGTAAACGCTGCTGGTGCTCCCCTATTTACAGACGTAACATCTGCAATGTATGCAAATCAAGTTGCAAATGTTCCAATGGTAGACTACATGTATGGAATTGGTGGTAGAGATACTACTACAAAAGACATTGTAAGTGTATTCGAGGATTTACAAGAAATTATTAAGACTGGAAATTTAGGAAACCCTTATAGATATTTAGGATTACGTAAAGGAGGAAAATAAATAATGGCATATAATTTAAAAGAAATAATGGCAACTAAGCCATCAAGATTTACTTCTGGACACAGAATGTGTGCTGGATGCGGTGCTCCTCCTGTTGCAAGAATGATTATGAGAGCATTACACGAAGGTGACCACGCAGTTGTTTCTAATGCAACTGGATGTATGGAAGTGTCTACATGTATTTATCCATATACAGCATGGACAGATTCTTACATACACACAGCTTTCGAGTGTGCATCTGCTACATGTTCTGGTGTAGAAGCTGCATATAAATCTTTAGTAAAGCAAGGAAAATTAGTAGAAAAAGACGGAGAAAAAACAAAGTTCATAACATTCGGTGGAGACGGTGGAACTTATGATATAGGAATTCAATCTCTTTCTGGTGCAATGGAAAGAGGACACGACATGACATATGTTTGCTACGATAACGGCGCATACATGAACACAGGAATTCAACGTTCATCTGCAACACCAAAATTTGCAGACACAACAACATCTCCAGCTGGAACTGTTATTCCTGGAAAGATGCAATCTAGAAAAGATTTAACACAAATAATGGTAGCACACCATTTGCCATATGTTGCTCAAACAGCAGCATTTGCAAACTTCAAAGATTTATATGAAAAAGCTGAGAAAGCAATATACACAGAAGGTGCAACATTTTTAAATGTTTTAGCTCCATGTCCACGTGGATGGGGTTATGCAACAGAAGATTTAATGAAAATAAACAAACTTGCAATAGACACCTGCTACTGGCCATTATATGAAGTTGTAAACGGAGTATATAAAATAACATACAAGCCAGCCAAAAAATTACCAATAGAAGAATTCTTACGTCCACAAAAACGTTTCAAGCACATGTTCAAACCTGGAAACGAATGGATGATAGAAGAATTTCAAAAAGAGGTTGACAAAAGGTGGCAAGAATTGTTAAACTTAGAAGAGATGACAAATATCGCCCAATAGGGACGCCCCTTTTTGGGCGAAAAGAAAAGGTGGTGAAATTCATGGCATATAAAATTACAGATAAATGTATTGCTTGCGGAGCTTGTGCAGCTAACTGCCCTGTTTCTTGCATTTCTGATAAAGGAAGCAAATATGAAATTGATCCTTCTATGTGCATAAGCTGTGGAACATGCGCTCAAGTATGTCCTGTTGGTGCTCCAGAAGAGGAATAAAATTTATATACTATATATATATAGACAAAAATCTCCAATATCTATAAAATTGCAAAAGATACTGGAGTTTTTTCATTTTTTAATTGTTCGCTTGTTTTTTATAATTTGTCAAATAAAAGTTTTATCAATAAATAAGAAATATTACCAATTCTCCACGTTTTGCTCTCAATCCATTGATATACTCGCAAAAAAATGATATAATTGGTTTTAGTTCTTTTGGCTCACTTTGAGCCATGAATTATGTTCGACTTTACAAAAATAATTTTAGGAGGTCAGAAAATATGTTAAGAACCATTACCCAGAAGTGTCCGTCTTGCGGATATGTGTTTGTTGAAAAACAGCACATTGAAGTTCAAACAGTGTCCGTAGAAAAACGGTATACCCATAGGCCCGTTCGAAATCTAAATCCTATCCGTGGAAAAGGAATCATAAGACACGATTACTTGGAAGGTGACGAAGAGTTCACAGAAATCTTTGTTAAAGGTTCCTTGGTTCCTCACTCTACGCAGTATCCGGAAATGAAACTTTTAGTTTGTCCGAAATGCGGTACTGTTTTAGCCCCTCAGGTCGCTATGAAGGTGGAAGTAACCGAAGAATAATATGTTCTTAACCCCAACCCAGCCAGCAGAGATTTTAACGCCTCTACTGGCTGGGTTGGTTTATGTAAAAATTTAATTATTTCTCTTTTTATTTTCTTCTTTTTCTATTATTTTGTCTCTTTTTTCTAGTTCTTCTAATTTTTGCAATTCTTTTAGGTTTGCCATTTCTTCGCTATCCACTGTATTTTCAATACTGTCTTTATCATTTCCGCTTGCATTTTTTATTACTTTTACATCTTTTGCTGGATATGTTTTGTATGTTGTGATATCGTCTTTCCTAAATTGTACCTTTATTGCTTCTTTCAATACCTCTTGTGTAACAACAGTTCCTTCTCCATCTTCTGTTTTTACTATTGAACCTACTTTTGGCAATTTTTTTATTTTGTCTTCATATACTTCTTGTTCATACTTCAAGCAACACATTAGTCTTCCGCAGTTTCCAGATATTTTCGATGGATTTAGAGAAGCACTTTGCTCTTTTGCCATTTTTATTGATACCATGTCGAAATTATTTAAGAATGAGCAACAACATAGTTCTCTTCCACAAACACCATTTCCACCTATTTTTCTAACTTCATCTCTAACACCTATTTGTCTTAGCTCTATTCTTGTTTTGTAGATAGCTGCTAAATCTTTTACAAGCTCTCTAAAATCCACACGTCCATCAGCTGTAAAATAGAATATTATTTTACTATTGTCAAACTTATATTCTACGTCTACTAAGTTCATGTCTAATTTGTGTTTTTTTATTTTTTCTTTGCACACTTTCATTGCTTTTTGCTCTTTTATTTTGTTGTCTTCTACTCTTTTTAAATCTCTATTATTTGCAAGTCTTACTATTCTTTTTAGTTCTGTTGAAACTTTATCGTCTGGAATCTGCCTTTTATTTATTACAACTTCTCCTACATCTTCTCCCATTGTAGTCTCAACTACAACTTTATCTTTCAAGTTTAATTGTATGTATCCTGGATCAAAGAAATAAACTTTACCAGGCTTTCTGAATCTAACTCCAACTATTGTTCTCATCTATAGTCCCCTTTCTTAAATTTAGTTGAAAATAATTAAATTATTTTTCAACCGTTTCCTCCCACATTTTCAATAATAAATTATCTATACACATATCATAATTATTATTTAAAACTATTCTATTTTTGGTGTTTTCTATTATTGCTATTAAATTCAAAAATTTTGCTCTATAATCTTTACTTTTGTTTATATATTCATAAATTATTACTATCATATAGTCTAATAAATCATTTATAACCTCTTTTGATTTATATAATATTTCGAATTGGCTTAACATTTTTACTACATTTGGTATTTTCCCATTTAGAAAATTGTTAGTTGTACTTTCTACTGCATTGTATTCTTCTAAATTTTCATTTACCTTCATTAGCTTTCCAATGCTTCCGTTACACATCTTTAGCAAATTTTCACTTGGCACTTGCATTCCTTGCTCAATATTTATGTATGAGATTAAGTCACTCGTTTCAAGATTATTAAAACTTATTTTTAAGCATCTAGATTTTATTGTGTTTAACAATTTATTTTCGTTTGCCGTTATTAATATTATCATTATGTATTCAGGTGGCTCTTCTAACGTTTTTAATAGGCTATTTTGAGCCTCTTCTGTCATTTTGTCACTATCATTTATTATAAATACTTTTTTTCTCGACACAATTGGTTTTGTATATACATTTTCTTGCATTTCTCTTATTTGCGCTATTTTGATAGAATTTCCATCAGGCTCTATCAAAACGAAGTCTGGGTTGTTTCCTGAATCAAATTTTTACACACGAACTGCAATTATCATTTTCAGTTTTATTATTCAAGCATAAAGCCATTTTAGCAAGTTCCTTTGCAAATAACTTTTTTCCTATTCCTTCTTGCCCTACAAATAAATAGCTGTGCGATAATGTATTATTTTTTATATTATCTATAAATTCTGATTTTATCTTTTTATTTCCAATAATATTTTCAAAACTCAAGTTTTTATCTCCTATTCAGCTTTTTTTATTGTTCCAAATTTATTTAATGGCCAAAATCTTATTGTTACTTTTCCCTCTATTTTTTTTAATGGAATACAACCAAATCTTCTGCAATCTGCCGAAACGCTTCTATTATCTCCCATCGCAAATACGTAACCTTCTGGAACTACTATATCTGTAAACATTCCACCATAAGCTTCAGTTTTCACATTTGAATTTAAGTAAGCAGATTCATCTAGTTCTTCACCATTAATATATACTTTTCCGTCCATTATTTGTACATGCTCACCTGGCAAGCCTATAACTCTTTTTATATAGCTCGTCTTTCCCCATTCTAACACATAATAGGCGAACTTAGAAAATATATTTGTTGGCACTTTATCATATATTGCAACTGGATTACTTAAATCTACTTTATCTTCTCCAATGTATGTAACGCTTGGTTGTTCAAATGTAATTATATCTCCTCTTTTAGGAAGTTGCTTTCTTGTTCTTGGTATTCTGTTTAGTACTAACCTTTCCCCTTGCTTTAATGTAGGGTACATTGAATCCATCTGAACTACTGTTGGAGTTCCAACATAATATCTTATTAATAATGCAAGTACAATTGCTATTACTATGCATTCAATCCATTCTAATATATTTTTTAATTTATCACTCATTTTCTGTTCCTTTCTTTACAGCTGGAATTCTAATAACAACTTCTGTTCCTTTTCCCAATTCACTCTTAATGTCTATGCTTCCATTGTTTTGTTCTATTATCTCTTTTGCTATTGATAGACCTAGTCCTGTTCCACCCATTTCTCTTGAACGAGCCTTATCTACCCTGTAGAAACGTTCGAACACTCTTGCTAAATCTTCTTTTGGAATTCCAATTCCATTGTCTATTACTTTTATGTAAGCATCATTATATACAAAGCCAACATAAATTTTGATATTCCTCTTTTTCTTGCGTATATTTTACAGCATTTGACAATACATTTAGAACAACTCTTTCAATACCATTTTTATCTGCTTCTATTGGTGGAACATCCGCTGTAACATAACATTCAACATTTTGTTTTTTCTTTTCTATTTCAATTGCTAATTTTTCTTGACATTTTTTTGCGACTTCACCTAAATCAAAAATTGTAAGCTCTCTTGTCATTCTGTTTGTATCATATCTTGAAAGTGTCAACAAATCACTTACTAAATCTGCCATTCTTCTGCCTTCAGACGAAATTACTGATAAAAATCTTTGCTGTGTTTCTTTGTCGTAATCTCCGTCTTGTAATGTGTCTGCATAACCAATTATCGATGTGATAGGCGTTTTTAATTCATGAGATACATCTGCGACAAATTCTTTTCTCATATCATCTAGCTTAACATGCTCTGTAATATTTTGAATAACAGTAATTATTCCAGATGATAAATCATTTTCATCTTTGTATGATGCTAAGAAAACGTTTATAGTTTTATCTCCAATTACTATTTTCTCTTCAGCAGTATTATCCAAGTACAAAATTGCATCCATTTTTATATTTGCATCAAATCTGCTAAAAATTTCTTCAAAATTTGATTCTTTATCAATTTTTAGAAGTGCCTTAGCGGAAGGATTTATATGCATTATATTACCTTTTTTCATCAAAGGCCACTATGCCATCATTCATGTGTAATAAAATAGCTTCAATTTCTCTTTTTTGTCTATTTACTTCATTCAATTTTTGGTTCATTTCCACATTCATAACACTAATTATATTTATAATAGAATCTAATTCTGTTTTCTTTTTTCTTTTTTTCTTAGGGTTTAACTCTATAAGTTCAACACTCTCACCATTTGCCAGTTTTTGAGCATTTATTATCATTTTATTTAACGGCTTTACAATAGCCTCTGAAATAAATATTCCAACAACAATTACAATGCAAGAAAATACTAATATTGTTCCTAATATTAGTATTTTTGCTTGGTTCATTTGAGCATCCGTAATATTTATTAAATCTTGAGAAGTTACATATTCCGAAGCTTCTATAAACTCTTGGTTTTCCCCTATTATTCCAGCAAAAAAAGCTCCCATTCCAATTATTATAATTGTTCCTATTATGAAGAATATCAATAATATTTTATTTTGTAATTTTTTCATCATTAATTCCTTTTATTTAGAGGCTAGATAATATCCAATTCCTCTTTTATTAATAATAATTTTTGAATTTTTTGTACTGTCTCCAAGTTTTTCTCTAATTCTACAAACAGTTACATCTACTGTTCTTATGTCTCCATAGTACTCGTAATTCCATACTTTTTCAAGTAGAACTTCTCTTGTAACAGGAACTCCAGGTTGCATAGCCAAAAATTTAACTAACTCAAATTCCTTTGGTGTAAGTGGTTTAACTTCTCCTTTTACTTTAACTTCAACCTTTTCTAGGTCAAGTTCTAAGTCTCCAACAACAATTTTTGTATCTTTCTTTTTTTTTTCTTTATCTATAACATTTCCATCATCATTTTTTCTTAAGTTTGCCTTTACTCTTGCCATCAATTCTCTAACACTGAAAGGCTTTGTAATATAGTCGTCTGCTCCTAATTCTAGTCCTACAATTTTGTCTACCTCTTCATCTCTTGCAGAAATCATTAATATTGGAACATTATATACTTGCTTTACTTTATTGCACACAGTTAATCCATCTACTTTTGGAAGCATTATATCTAACAATATTAAATCTGGCCTTGCTTCTAGTGCCACATTTATGCCCATTTCGCCATCAGTGGCTTCTAATGTGTTATACCCCTCTCTTTTTTTTAAATTATATACCAAAATGTCTATTATTGGCTTTTCATCGTCAACAACTAATATTGTTTTTTTGTTTGGATCTAATTCTTCTTTCATAGAAGCACACTCCTTCTTTTTATTTTCGTTTTATCTGTCGTCTCTTTCTTGTGATTTTGAACGTTCTATTTCTTGCATTTTGATTTTTTCTCCATCTTTTTCAGCAACAAGTCTATAATTTGCGTCAAATGCCTGTGCATCTGCAAAATTCTCAATAATCTTATCTAATGTTTCTGTTGGTATTTTGCCATCTTTTGAAAAATGATATTTTTCAAGTTCATTTGATTTTTGAATTTCATTTACAAATTTCTTATCTATGCTTCCATTATGGAACAAAGATGTAGCGCTCTTTAGTTCTTTGCCTGTTGGTAATTTTATTTCTGTAACTTTGCTAACCTCGCTACCATCAAAAACCTCATCACAATATACTTGTATTCTATTTACATCACTTGGATCTTTTTTATACCATATGCTTCTGCAATTTTCTTCTTAATTATCGCGTTATAATTATCTGTTACCAATTGTTTTGCATTACCAATTGTATTGCATGCTTCTAAATAAGCTTCTTGTTCATTAAATGTTGGCTCTACCTTATTTTTATATTTACTATATGTATCTATCGCATTTGCTAATTCTTCTAATCTGTCAACATCTTCTAAAGATACAACCTTACTCATCATTGGATTTGCTTTAATACTAGCCAAATATTCCTCAGAATCTGCTACCATTTGTATTGCAGCTTTTGTATCGTTTGTATTTCTAATATTTTTAGCCATATTTGAAATTATTGGACCACCAATTATTCCCGCTGCCAAGCTAACTGTTGCAGCTCCAAGGCCTAATTTTTTGTATAATGATAACTTTTTTTGTAATTGTTTACTTTTATAAACTCTTCTTCTTGCCTGCTCTTTTGTTTCTCTAATGTTTAATGTTAATCTTTTTTCCATATGTTTATCCTTTCCAAGGTGTAAAATCTTAATTTTGTCAATGTATATTTTACTTAACTTATTCTTATATTACACATATCCAAAATTGTATTTTTCTGCTCCCCTTTTCGTTCAAAATCTTTGTCCTTATTATAACTCTACCTCGCATATATGTCAAAGCTTTTTTTCAATATTATTACTAGATTATTACATTTAAGTTTCATAAACAATTTTGACTATTGATTTACTCATAATTATGTATCTTCGCCCAAAAAGGGGCGTCCCTATTGGGCGAAAATTTATATTATTACTTCTATATTATATACTCCGTTTTCTCCTATTTTAATTTGTTTTTCTGGTATTTCTTCTCCATTACATATCATTTGTTTTACAATGGTAGTATTGCTTATGCTTGTAATGTTTGTAGCATCTTCTCCTGTTTTTTCGCTGTTTTTATTTAGACCTAAAATAATGTTTCCACGTGCTACTTTTATATTTAATACGCTGTTTTTGTATTTATATTTTATTTCGTAATTGTCCAAATTTTGTGGTATGTGTGGTTCTATTTTTAAATATCCATTTTCTATATTTAATCCTAAAATATATTTTATTCCTGCTATATACATCCAACTACTCGAGCCTGTATACCAAGTCCAGCCTCCTCGTCCAGCTAGGTTTCCTTGTCCATATACGTCTGCTGCTATTACATATGGTTCTACTTTGTATTTGCTACTTTCGTCTTTCGTACGGGCATGTTCTATTGGGTTTATCATTCTAAAGTTTTCATATGCTTTGTCATTTAAGTTTAGCATGGTTTGAGCAATTATCGTCCAAGTTGCAGCATGAGTGTATTGCCCTCCGTTTTTCTCTTGTTCCTGGCAAATATGCCTTTATATATCCGGGTTCTAACTTGCTTTTTTCAAATGGTGGGTCTAACAATTTTATTATTCCTATTTCTTTATCTACCAAATGGTTTTCTAGGCTTTCCATTGCTATATATTTTTTGTCATTATTACCTGCTCCTGAAATTGTTGCCCAACTCTGTGATATGCTGTCTATTTTACATTCTTCGTTTTGCAGGCTTCCGAGTGCATCTCCATCATCTGTAAAAGCTCTTTTATACCATCTACCATCCCATGCATTGTTATTTAATGCTCTTTTTAGCTCTTCCATTATAAACTGATATTTTTCTTTCTTCTCGAAATTTCCCATTCTTTCACAAATGGGAATAAATTCTTTTAACACAGCATACATGAAGAAACCAAGCCATACACTCTCACCTTTTCCTTTTGCTCCGACATTGCTCATTCCATCGTTCCAGTCTCCTGTTCCGATTTTTGGCAGACCATGTTCTCCAAAATTTCCTATTCCAGTTTGATTTAATCCTTCTTTTCCAAGATTGTCCGTTTCTCCTTTATTCTGTTCTGTATTTTGTTCATATTTTCCTACTTTTTATTTTTTCAACTTCATTATCTTCTATTCCAATTGCCTTTTCTATTGCTCTTATGCAGTGTTTGTATACACTTTCTTTAAAGTCTGCGTCTTTGTATAAATCATACCTTTCATTTTCGTTTTCGGATAATTGTAGTCCGTCTTTGTACGACGGGTTTTCTTCTAAAATTTCATAATCTCCGGTAAAGGAAATGTAGTCTGCGACTACGTATGGAAGCCACAACAAGTCATCAGAGATTCTAGTTCGTATTCCCTTATCAGTTTCTTCGTGCCACCAGTGTTCAACATCTCCTTCAATAAATTGATGTCTGCAATTTCGTAATATTTGTTCTCTTGCGATGTTTGGTTCTACATATTTTATAATCATACAATCTTGAAGTTGGTCTCTGAAACCATATGCACCACCAGATTGATAGAACCCAGTCTTGCCATACATTCTAGAGCTTATTGTCTGGTATATTAACCAACCATTTAACAATATATTTGTAGATTCCATTGGCGTGTTTATTTGCAATTTGTTTACTAGCTGTTCCCAATGTCTTCTTATATTTATATATTCATTTTTGCAGTTATTTACATTTGAATACTTATATGCCAAGTCTTGATATTCTTCTTTGTTTGACGCGTCTCCTAAAGTGAATACTATTTTCTTTGTCGAATAAGCTTCTATTGTTACATTTATTTGAATTGCGACTATTCCATCCTCTCCAAATGAATTTTCTCTGTTTAGAGCAAGTTCATCTAGTCCAACTGGATTTTCTAGTGTCGAATTTTTTAGGAACGATGTTTTACTTCCAGTGTATGAGCTTATTTTTTCACTGCACCCGATAAAGACTTGATTGTTATTTTTTTCATCTGATAGATTTTTTACTAGCATAATATTTGACGCATTATTCATTTCTAACTGTAGAAATCCATTGCTTTTTATTTCGTCCTCACCTAAAACGGGCTTTATATAATAAATTAATTTTAAGTTTTTACGTTGAGGATTTTTGTTTTCTAAGGTTATTAAATTTACCTTAATATTGTCGTTTTCTGGTACGAACATATCAACAGTCTGCCTTATTCTCGAAGAACTGTGAATATATTTTGCATAGCCAAATCCATACACTACAAAATAATCGTTATTGTCTGGCATAGGATTAAATCCCAGCGACCACTTTCTGCCTGTATCCATGTGCTTTTGCATATATTATTTCTGATGGAGTGTCTAGCACTTGATCATTTGACCATGCTGTAATTCTGTTTAGTCTACTGTTCTTGTACCAAGTATATCCTCCCATATTCTCTGTTGTTAATGTTCCAAAGGTTTTATTGGCTAAAATATGGCTCCACACCGTCGGTAGCTTGCGGGTTTTATTAACGCAAATCAAATATTCCTTGCCATCTTTAGAAAATCCACCATATTCGTTAAAATATTTTAAAGAAGCCTCGTCTATGAAGTTTTCTTTCTCGTCATTTACTTCTATAAAATTGTTTTGTTTTGCATCAAACACAGTTTCTTTAACATTGTCTAGCATCTTGCTTTCTATGTCTTCCATTTGAAGTGCTAGAGAGCTGTAATAAGCGTTTATTACTAAGTTTGCACGCTCTTCTAGCAGTTTTTTTTCTTTCTTCTCTATATTTTCCAAGCAGAAAATTCCAGCTGGAATATTAAGCAAGTACGCTAAGTTTCTATTAAAAATAGCCCTTTGTATAGCGTCTTTTACATAACTTTCGTACGATTCTTTTTCTTCATTTAATATTACTAAATCCACTTTGATATTTTTTACCCTAAAGAATTCATAAGCACTTAAAACTTCTTGAATTATATCAATATCGTTTATGTCTTTTATTTTTACCATTAATATTGGCAAGTCTCCAGATATTCCATATTTCCACAGTTCAGATACTGGACACTGTCTATCATACGAAGCTTTTATAGAAACTTTTGGTGTAAACAGCAAATATGAAAGCATTTTCTGATATACTTCTATGTCTTTGCCTTTTATACCTAGATATCTATTCTCCGCCTCACTCTTTGCTTTTAACAGTTCGAAGGTACGTTTTGTATTTTCGTTGTTCATGAATTTTGCCATGTTTTTTATTACTTGCTCTTTATCATATCCAACCGAAATTATTAGGTCAAATATTGCTGTTTCTTCTGGTTTTATATCGACGGTTTTCTTTAATGCAATTATTGGGTCTGTGGTATATCCTATTTTCTTACTCAATGGAATCGAATTTTCTACTTCACGTGGAATTCTATAATTACACCTGCCCCATAATTTTTCTTTGTCAATTTCAAACTCCACATCTCCCAACTCATTCGACTGGCTAAATAGATTTACTGCCATATATGCATCTTTTTTCACCGTTAGTGTGTGCTTTTTCTCTTCACGACTATTGTGTTTATTGAATCTATATACTCAAACGAAACAAATAAATTATTGAAGGCCTTGTGTGCAAAGTCCTGCATTGCATTTGATAATACTGGTTCTAAAAGTGCCGTTATTTCCAATACTTCTTCAGACACACCATTGTTTTTCAGTTCCAGCCTTCTTATTTCGACTGGGTCATCTGTATCTACTATTATTTTTGTAACAGTTCGAATATTTTCATCATTTCTTACTATTTTGTTAGCCTCAGGCGAGAAAATTATATCGTATTTATCTGGTATTCGCAGATTTTTTGAATACGTATTCGTCCAGATGTTTTTATTACGTATATTCTTAATATAAAATTTTATTCCCTGCTCTGCCTCGTCAGTTTCCTTATATCTATTAACCTGCAAATCTCCATATTTACTATAACCATTGCCATATTGATCAAGCACAATTGTGTAATTGTCGTTTGCAATAACATTAGAAACATTCAAATTTTCGTTTATTTTGCTGTATTTTCTTTGAGTGTAATCTTCGTAATCTACATATTTTATCTTCTCAATTTTCTCTTTTTCTTCTTTTGTAGTTATCATATTTTCTGGCATTTTTTCTTGCAATAAAATATCAACAGCCTCAATTTCCGGATTTTGCTTAAATCTCTTTTTTATTACACCATTGTTTAATAAATTGTCTATTGAAAGCAAAATTAATCCTTGATGATGTGCCATATACGTTTTTACAGGCATATAGCCGTTTTTCGTCCTGCCGGGTGTAAAATCTATCGACTCATAGAAGCCATACTTATTGTACATTCCCTTTTCACTTAGATTTTTTAGATTTTCTATTACTAATTTAGGTTCTTCCTCAATAGCCAAAATTGAACCATATGAAGATGTTACAATCTCGTCTGAAAGTCCCCTCTTTAGCCCTAGCCAAGGTATTCCAAATGCCTTGTATTGATAATTATTATTTAAGTCTTTTAGATTAAAGGCAGCCTCAGAAATTCCCCATGGAATTCCCAATTTTTTAGCATATTCCAGCTGACTCATTATCATAAATTTACAAGACTCATCTAAAATACTACCCGGGTATTGCTCGATGTTTATTGTAGGCATCAAATACTCAAACGAAGTTCCAGACCATGAGATAAGCCCTTTGTAATTATTTAGAGTCGTAAGAGTTCTGCTTAAATTATACCAATGCTTCTCCGTAATATCTTTTTTAGCAATAGCAACTAAACTTGTCTGTCTTGCCTCAGATGCAAGTAAGTCGTAATATGAGTCTGTTAGTTTATTTTCCTCTACATTGAAACCTATAGAAAATAGCCTATTCTCACTATCATGCAACTTTGAAAAATCTGTGTTATTTATGAGCGAGTCTGTAACATTAATCATGAAATCTATCTTATTTAGCACATCAGGCGTTATTTGTACATTTTGTTTTTTTTCTTCACTACTTAAATTCTGATATATTTCATCATTCTTATTCTCTCTTTTTTCTATTAAAAACTGCTTTAAAACATACAAATATCCTACAAAATTTCCACTATCAACAGACGAAACATACTTTGGAATTAGTGGTTCTAATGTTTCTATATTGTACCAGTTGTACAAATGTCCATTCCATTTTGTGAGTCCGCTAATTGTTTCTAGCATTTTATATAATAAATTTAGTGTGTCCTCTAAATTTTCAAACTTTAAATCGTATGAAGCCATTACAGCAAGCAGTGCAAGCCCGATATTGGTTGAAGATGTTCTCATTACCACTTTTGGTTTTCTATCTTCTTGATAATTGTCTGGTGGCAAGAAGTTCGATTTTTGTGTTAAGTTTTCCTTAAAATATAGCCATGTTCTATATGCAACTTCTTCCAAATATTTTTTTTCGCTTTCATCTATTTTTTTCTACAGCTTTTATTTCTTTATTTGCCTTGCTAATTTTACACATTAAAGCTGGAGTTAAAAGCCAATACAAACCTATTATTAGTGCAAAATTTGCAATGCCAACATTTAAGCTTTGTACTAATATTGCAACAGCAATTCCTAATATTCCAAACAGAGTGTTTGCACTCATATTCTTGTAATATGAAAATACGTCTGTTTTAGCCGTTCGTTCAGCTTCTTCTGATGTAATCCACTCTAAGAGATGTTTCTTGCTTTTCGCCATTCTGTATATTGTTTTGGTTTCTGCCTTTGTGGTTATCCATGCCTTGTCTGGAATTAATCCAATATCTAAAATTCCTCTATAAACACTAGCCTTTAAACCATCTATTGTTTTCACAAACCTTTTAGTCTTAATGTTTCCATCTTTTTTTACTAATGATTCCATTTATAATATCTAGTATAGTTGGAATTAGAGAAGATATCAGTGCAAGCACAATTATTCCGCACATGTTTATTTTTAATACAGTTGCTATAACCGCCGAAAATACTAGCATTGCTAGTACACTACTTTCTTGTTTACTTCTTACTATATTGCTAAATATTTTATATTTGCTAAGCAATTTTAATGGATTTTGTTTTATCTCACCTTTTTTATTTTCTATTGTTTTTCCAAGCCATGGTAATATTTGATAGTCACCTCTAATCCATCTATATAGCCTCGTTCTAAAACTTATATAGCTTGATGGATAGCCATCCATAAGCATTATGTCTGATGTTAGTGCGCATCTTAAATAGCTTCCTTCTAATAAATCATGACTCAAAACCGTGTTTTCTTTAATCTCGTTTGCAAGCACTTTCGAAAATATAGATAAATCGTAAATTCCTTTTCCAGTAAAAATTCCTTCATCAAAATTGTCTTGATACAAGTTTGAAATTACATTTGTATATGAATCTGTGCCACCTTCTCCAGCATATACTTGAGTAAATATGCTCTTTCTGCTCTCTACTAGTCCAACTCCAACACGTGGTTGCATTAGTGCATGCCCTGAAATTACTAGATCTCCTCTCTCGTTTACTTCTGGTTTATTTAAAATATGAGCCATTGCTCCAACAAGCTCTAATCCAGATTTCAATGTTAAATCAGTATCTGAGTCCAATGTTATAATGTATTTTACTTTGTTCATTTGCGAGATATCTATAGTATTAGCCCTAAAAGGATTTGCAATATTCCCGAGCAAATATTCATTTAATTGGTTTAATAAGCCTCTCTTTCGTTCCCATCCCATGTAACACTCTTCATTAGAATTCCAAATTCTTTTTTTTTCTATATACAAAATTGAAAATGTTACCATATTTTTCGTTTAGCCTTTTTGATTGCTCTATTCCTTCTCTTATAACTTCTTCATCAAACTCTTCTATTTCCTTGTTTCCAGAACTACAGTCTCCCAGCAAAGTAAAGTACAAATTTTTGCTCTTGTTTGCAATATAATAAACCTCTAATTTTCTCATTAATTCTTTAACTTTTTCTTTGCTCTTTACTATCGTAGGAATTACCACCATTGTGCTACAATTCTCTGGAATTCCGTTTTGAAAATCAATTTTCGGAATAAGCTTTGGTTTTATCACTTTACTTAGCACATATTGAATAATCTTAGAAACAATATTTTCTATTGGCAATATTGAAACCAACGCTAGAATTATTGAAAGTAATACTTTAACTAATATTGGAATATTTCCTATAAAATTACGAGCAACGTCTCCAAAGCTCTTGTACCATAACATATAATAAAAATTAATGCTCAAAATAAGTGTCAACAGCAAAGAAACTCCCCATATTGTTTCTATATAGATTTTTGCCTTTTCATCATTTGATTTTAGTGTAATCTTCCTTTCTAGCAGGCTATTTAATAACGTTTCTTTTCCATCAGAAATTAAGTAAAACCCAATATGCATGCTCTTTTCGTTTGCTTCTGGTTTCTCACTAGCCTGCAAACTTAGCTCTAAGCACTTTTTTGCAATATAAATTTCTGAAATTTTAGTCTTTTTAGAAATTTCCTGTATTGCATTTCTGTAATAGCTTTTAGTAGTACTATCCATTTTCTCATACTGCTTTGCTGGGTCTTGTTTTAGAATATCCTCTACCCTATTTATCTTTTCGAATATTTCCAAGAAATTAATTCTCGAAATTGCCTTAAGAGTCAATATGCAATTTCCAACAGATACTTTCTTTACTGCAATATCAAAATGCTCTTTTTTACAACCTCGTAGATATCGCTGCCTGTTTTTGCAACTTCGTCTTCCAAAATATTTAGATACGCATATGCCTTGCTTCCCATCTTTTTTAGTCTATATGACATATACTCTATGAACGCATTTTTTACTTGCCCATTCTCTATAAGCATAATTTTAGGTAATATTACAGTTCTGCTTTTTTTCTTTTCCTCTCCAAAATACTTGCATATAATCTCTTCTACTCTGCTCTTTTGCATTTGAGACATGTAAATTGTTTCACAAATTTCTCTTATATTTTCTATTAATGCAATCTGAATAAACAATCCAATATTCCAGATTTCATTCATGCTTAGAGTTTTTTTAGTTTGATATGCTTGTAACATATATTCTAAATTTTCTGAATTTATCTTACCATCAGTATAAGCTACCATTTCTGTTGCAAGCACATAAACACGTGCAAAGCCCTTGAACCTGCCATTTGCAAGTCCCAGAAAGTCTGTATATTTCTTTAACGTTAACTCTTTACTTATATTTTTTACAATTTCTTCTATTACATATAAATTATCTAGAATCCACTCTCCTGCTGGATGTATTGGTATTTCCTGCTTTATTTGTTCATTCAATAATTTATAAATTTCTTTAATAACAAAAAAAATTTTCTTTAAGTCTTGGAATTGGATACGTATCCTTTGCCGATTTTTCGGTTAAAATATGGTCAGAAGCAATTTTTTCTAAATATTGCTCCAGTTGGTATCTATCTAAAACGGTTCCTTTAATATTTAATTTCTTTTTTTCCTTCAAAAAAATCCACTCCTTGGAATATGTTTTACACATATTTTCTCCAAAAAGTGGATAGTTTATTCTATTTTTACTATAAATCTCTATTTCTCTTTATTTGTATATACGATGCTACTGCAATTAATGCAAGTGCAAGCACAGCTATTGCTACATCTAATTCTCCTGTTTGAGGTAATTTTGTATTACTTTGTGTATTGTCTACTGTTATAGTATTTTCAACTACTTCTATGTCATTAGTAACATTTCCAATTACGATTGTATTTTCTACTGTGTTATTTTTGTCGTTTTTTTGTTGTCATCATCTTTCTTGTCGTCATCCTTTTTTGTCATCGTCCGGAACTACTGTACCAGTTACAGAAAATTTTAATGTTTGATCATCTAATTTTACAGTATCTTCTGCAACAGATGATAAGCTTGTAAATTTAATTTCTGTATCTTGACTTTTTAAGTTTGTTTTTACTTTTAATTTGATAATTCCTATTACTTGATTTTTGCTTGTTCCAGTATTTATTGTTGCTAAAAATGTTCCTTTTTTTGCTGTTTCTTCATCATTATAAGCTATTGACCAGTTGTTTTGTGAAGATATATCATCTGATGTAACTTTTTCAAATACATTTTCATCATATTCAAGTTTTCCACCAAATGTATTTATTCCATCTTGTCCCATTTTTATTTCTGATAGCTCAAGTGTAATAGTAATTTCTTCACCTTCATTTAATTTTGTAGAACTAGGTGTTGGTGTAAATACTAAACTTCTTTTAGTAGTATCTGTTGTATCATCTGCTTGTGTAGAAATTTCTGTGCTTTGTATAACATCATTCTCCAAATTTACTGCCTTAACAGCAAATGTTTTGCTAGCCAGCATAGAAATTATTAATAAACTTAAAATAATTTTAGATTTACGCATTTTTTTCTTTTATTCCTCCTTTTAGGCAAATTTATTTAATAACTTACAGCTATTGTTCCAATATTCTCATTGCCTTTTTTATCATATGCTAAAAATGTATATTCAGCATTTCCTCCTGTCACGATATGGCTTCCTTCCGGCTCATAACTAAATGTACCATTTGGAAGTACTATGTATGCAAATTTATCTTTGCCTTCTGTAATTTGCCATTTTATTCTCCAATGTGTAGAGTCTATGGCTTCTTTGTACAATACAAGTTTTATTTCGCTTCCATTATTTATACTATCTATAGTTACATCTTTTACTGTTGCATTTTCTGCATTATCATATGCAATAAAGCTGTAAACTCCGTTTTCATATATTTCTATGCTTCCACTCGAGTTTGCAACCCTCTTGCCATCTGGTAATGTAATATTCGAAATTCCACTCTGTTCATCAGAAGATACCCATGAAATCTGTATTCCTCCATCATCTGCTGAGTCAACTGTTAAGTCTAAATTTGGATTAATTTTATCTATATTTGTAACTTGGTGTTCTACTAAAATTCCATTCCCTATTTTATCATATGCTAAAAATATATAATTTCCATTTTCGGTTACTATATAACTGCCTTGTTTATCTGTTACGTTTTCAGAACTTGGTAAAATTACATTTTGCAATCCACTTTGATAATCATCGGCTTTCCAATTTAATGTAATTTCTCCATTTGTCCATTTACCAGTATCTTGAGTTACTTCTAAAATTGGATTTATCATATCCACATTACTTACATTTATACTAAGTTCTCTCATGTTTCCAACTCTGTCATAAATAACAAATGAATAATCTCCCATTTGTGCAACAATAAATTCTCCTGTTGCATTTGTTGAAAATGTTGAATCTGGCAATAATATTTTTGAAAATCCACTCTGTAGGTCAAATGCTTTCCAAGAAATTTTTATTTTTTCATCTGTAAGTCTATTCTCTTGTAATGATAATACTCCTTCTGGCATTATTTTGTCAATATTATTTATATTTTCTGTTAAAATTTTGCTATTTCCAACATTATCATATAATGTAAATGTATATGTTCCATTATCTGTAACAGTGAAATCTCCACTCGCATTTGTAGTTGATGTACCATCTGGCAATACAACTCTATTAAATCCACTTTGTGAGTCCGATGCAGTCCAATGTATTTTTACATAGTCTATTACCCAGTCGGTTGGATTATGGCTCAAGCTTCCCGTTGGCGGTGTTTTATCAATATTTGTTACTGTTTCTTGTAATGTTAATGTATTTCCTGCTACATCATATACTACAAATGTATATGTTCCATTTTGTGATACTGTGTAATCTCCTGTTGCTGTTGTTTTTATTGTTCCATCTGGTAATTTTATTTGTTTAACTCCACTATTTGCATCTGCCACACTCCAATGTATTTTCACATCTGTGTTTACCCATTGTGTTGGATTGTGGCTTAAGCTTCCTGTTGGTGCTGTTTTGTCTATATTATTTATTGTTACAGTATAATTTCTTGTATTTCCAACATTATCTTCTAATACAAATGTATATGAGCCATTAGCTGGTACTACATATATAGTTGATACACTATAAGTATAACTTCCATCTGGCTTTTTAATCCTTTTCACACCACTCATATCATCAGTCGTATTTAATGTAATAGTTACATCTCCATTAGTCCAATTAGTAGGATTTATTGAATGTGTACCTGTAGGTGCCGTTACATCTTTATTAACATTAAAATATACAGTAACAGGCACCGACATGTTTCCACAGTTATCTGCTGCCCATACTTGAAAAAAAAAAAAATGTTGCCCATTTGATATGTTGTTTGGAATAGTAAATGATGTATGAAAATATTTTTCACTACCATTTGGTCTCAGATTATTGGCAATAACCATTTCCTCTCCACCATCTATGGCATATTTTACTGTTACAATGTCTCCATTATCAATGTCGTTTACATAGCCTTGTACATCAACTACTTCCCCTTGATAATAACTATTTTTTAATTGACTAGTTACTCTTATTGTAGGTGGTGTATTTAACGTTCCAATACCAATAGCTACTGAAAAGATAAGTTTTTCTCCGTTTTGAATAGTTCTATTTTTCCAAGAGAAAGCCATACCAGAGTCTCCCTGTCTTTCTGTTGTACTTCCATAAACATAAGTTTGTGAATTATTCCATTTATTTTCTTCTCTAATTTGAAATTGTCCAAACCAATATGTATCAACATCTGTTACACCATATGAATTTCTGCCAAGAAAAGTAAAAGTGTATTTTGTCCCATCAGTCATTGTAAAACCTCTATTACCACTTAAATTAGTAATTGGCGCATAGTCATTGTCCGCAATTTGAATATCTGCATATGTTGCAATTCCTATTGTTTTAGTTGAACCAGATGTATTTGTTGCTTCAAATGAGATTTTTACATAATTTCCATTACTTATATATGATAGTTTTGTTTGAACACTTACTCCATTTAATGAACCAGAGCAATTTTTTATATTAGCTTCAGTTCCATTTACATTTAGCACTGAAAAATATCCCTTATCATTAAATGTCGTTTGAACACTATCTCCCCATATATTAAAGTTCGAATCTGACATAGGGTATGCATTCATTGTTATTGCCTTCGACGTATTAAAGTTCATAAAACAAAGGAGAATAATAATACAAAACATTGCTATTAATTTATATAATACTTTATGTTTGTTCATATTTTTCTCCTTTCATTAATTTTATATTACATTACTTGTTATTCTAAATGGTATATTTTTATTATTTAAAGTAACACTTTTTATAATAAATCTTGTATATGTTTTTGTTCCTTTTTGTTTTTCATCAGATATTTCAAATCTGTTATCATTATTCTGTTTATTAGATGCAACAACTGTTGAACTATATGCCTGCCCTTCTTCTTTTTCCTTGGTTAGAATTTGTACTATTTAGCATATTTATATTAGCATCGTGTTGCCATACAGTTCCACTTCCATTTGAATACTGAGAAACTTCTATTTGTAATCCTTCTGGGAAGTATTCCAAGGCATTTACAACTTCGCCATCTTTTCTTACTAATTTAATATTACCAGTTATAGTTCCTTTTACATTAGTTGTTGCAGAATTTACCTGTATGAATTTAGAGGCATCTGACAAACTTGTATCTGAAATTAAGAAGTCTGCACCATTTGCAACTGCACTTCCATTATTCGTACGTGTAAAACTATTTATCTCAAATTCAATATGATCAATTTCGCTTGTATTTAAACGCCCCATATTAACTTGTATTGTTTCTATATTTGCATTTCCTGCCACATCATAAATAATTATAGATACCTGATGTGTTTTTGAGATTTGTTCTATTACATCAAAATCTGCAGTATTTTCACTAGAATTTAACTCTTTATATAATTTTCCATCTATATATAATTGATATTTTGCTGTTCCTGATAAATTCTCCTCTGATGAAGCTTGTATGTGGAACGTTTTTCCGGTTATTTGACTTGCCACTAATTTTATATTTTGAGGAGTCGTTTTATCTATTTTTATAACCTGTGTAGCTCCTTCTGATTTATTACCTGCCACATCATATTCATATATTGTAATTGTATAAATTCCTTCATTTACAATCGACATCTCTTGTCCATTTGTCCTAGTTTCTGGTACATTTGCTGTACCACTTACTTCATATGTTGCGTGACTAACACCTGAGCCACCTTCATCTTCTGTAGATTCTATTATTTTTAGATTTACATCTCCCTTATACCATTCATTATCTTCTTGGTCTTTTTTCGCCTTTTACAATTTGTAATACTGGTGCAGCTGGAGCTGTTTTATCAATTTTACTTTAAATGATGTTTCACTTTCATTTCCAACATCATCTCTATTTATAACCGTAATTGTGTATAATCCTTCTTGAGTAATTGTTAGTGGTTCAGACCTTCCTTCAATGGCTACTGTTCCATCAACCTTAAACGTTGTTACTATATTTTGACCACCTTGTGCAACTTCCATATAAACATTTTGGTTTGTCCAAGTATTAGATTTATATTCATTTCCATTTGCATCGTTTAATTTCAAAGTTAAACTTCCTGGTCTTTTTATTTGTTTATCTATAATGGCAGTATATTCTCTTTTTGTTACTAGACCTGCTTCATTCTCGGTTGAAACAATTAATTTTGTTTTTCCCTCGTTTTCTAATAGAATTGGTAAATTTGTACCCGCAGGAATTTCATTTGCACCTTGAGCTTCAATTGTTACTTTATTTTCAGTTTCTTCTTTTTCCCTGACATATACGTTTTGTTTTGATTTCTCACCAAATATGTATTCTTTTCCATCTTCACTTCCAAGTGTTGCCACTATTTCAGCATTTATTGGTGGAGTTTTATTAATTTTTACAGTCAATGTTGCAATCTCGGATTTTGTTCCAATTACAGAAACACTATAAGCTTTTACTTCATATGTTCCATCTTGTTGAATTGTTATCTTTTTAGCATCGTCAATTTGTGTTTCTTGAATATTTTCTGTTCCAGTTATTTCAAGCATCATATATTCAATTTTTACAGGAGATTTCTCAGGTTTGTTTATTTGCAATTCAACACCAGAAGTATACCAATTATTTTTTCCTTGTTCTCCAGATAAAACACTTATAATTGGAGCTGTTGGGGTCTTTTTTCCCATCAATATCCAATTTTCCATAAACAACATATTTTATTAAAATACTAACATCTTTTTGTGTAATCTCTCCGTCTCCGTCAACATCTATTGCTGTTGCATTTATCCCAGATAATTGGTGAGCTTCAAGTCCAACAACATGTTTTATTGCTTTACTTATTTCATACTGAGAGATTTCTCCATCACTATTTATATCTCCAATAACACATGCAGTATACTCATTCTCTATGTTATCAAAACGAATTTTCATTCCAGTTCCAATAACTCCATTTTTCATCTCAGTAGTACCATTTTTGGCATAAACATGAACTTTTTCTTTCTCCAAATTAAATTGTTGCTTGAATTCTTCAATATCTGTTTTAGGTATAATTCTGCTTATTGTTAAGCTTTTTTTGTGAAATCGCATATTCTTCACTCTCTAGTACAACATTAATAGTATCAGCATTTACTCTAGAAAAAATGCTAATATTAATGCAAATCAATATAAATATTGCTAGAATTCTTACTCCCTTTCTTTCTCATTTTTATTCTTGCTCTCCCTTCTTGGTACAAATTTGGTTAAAAATTGTAAATTTCTTTTATTTCATACATTTATACTTTTTATATTTATCTATATTATAGTAAATAACTAAAAGTCTTTCAAGACGGAAAATGTTGGTATTTCAGCATTCAAACCATATTCACATACGGATATTGAATTTACTTTATTTTATTACATTTGTGTTACATTTTTAGACTATTTTTCTTATTTTTCTATGGAATACTAGCTTTTAAAGCACAAAAAAACACCTGTCGGAAAATGTTTCACACATTTTTTCCTTTTAGGTGGATAATTTTTACTATATTATTGTACTGATGTATTTGTTGTATCATTATTTGAATTTCCAACATATTCAGCTTTTCCAAATCCAAGTATCATTTGGAATATTGGGCTTAATAGTAAAAGTCCAAATATAAATGCTGTTGATTGATTAAATGCCTTGCCTAGTTTTACCATAGAAACTATTGATAAAGCAAGTATTATAATCCAGCCAATAACTGGTATAGCTGATAATAAATATAATAACAATAACCATGGTGAAAGTCCTATTATTTTATATAGAACAACTACATTATATATTGGAATTAATGCTTTCCATCCTTCTTGACCAGCTTTAACAAATATTTTCCATTGTGCAACAATTATAAGTACATAAAAAGCTACAAAATCATGCTATATGTACTTATTAAAGATGCAAAAGTAGCTACTGAAGCAAATGTTGCCATATCAGCGTATGTAGAATCATACATATTAAAGTCCTCCCTTCATTTATTTTCTAAATTGAGAATATCATAAAGCTAATAAAATTTCAACATTTTTCTATATTTCTTTACTACAAAATGTTACAATTTACAACCAATGATGAATTATAATTAATAACTATCTTCCATCATCATCTCTTTGCATTCTATCATAGTCATAAGTGCTCATATTTTGAGGTTTTCTTCCTGTCCATTTACTTGCTTCTAAATCTGATACCGTAGATTTATTACTTCTGCTCTGTTGGTTTAAATATGATAATTTCTTTTCCAGTTTACTAGCTATAGCTTGTAGCTCTTCTAAATCTCTTTGCTGTAATTCGTAACTAGAAACATATGAAAAACTGTTAATACTACTATCAAAACTATTTATTTTTTTTTATTTTTCCAACTAAATCAACTATTTCTTCTGCTAACATTCTTTTTTTCATATACATCATTAACTCTTACCTGTGTTGATGACTCGTCATGTGTCTTTCACAAAAAAATTACGTATTTTATCCATAAATCCCATATAAATTCCCCCTCTTAATAAAGTTTTTTTATACTACTATTATACCTCTTAATACGTTAATTGTCAAAACTTGACTTATTTTCAGCGTTATTTACCTATTTATTATATTCTTAATTTCATTATTTAACAACTTTCCTTAAAAAAATACTCCATTATTCCATTATATATCCCCCATGCAAGCTTAGTTTGGTATTCTTCCTGTTGTAATTGTTTTTTTTCTTCTTCAGGATTTGATAAAAAACCACATTCTACAATAACAGTTGGTATTTCTACATGTTTTATAATATACACATTGTTAATTTTTAGTGGTGTTCTCTTATTTTCCTTTTGTATTGTTTCATTTAGATTGTTCTGTATACAATTGGCTAGTCTCTTTCCATCTTCATTACCATCTTTAAAAAACGTTTGCCAACCATAATACTGGTTTTCTGGAATTTTGTTTAGGTGAATACTTACAAATATGTCTGCCGATGAGTTATTTCCAATTTTTACTCTGTTTCTAATATCTGAATTTTTTTCTTTTCTCTTAAAGTTTTCTTATCTATATCATAAATCGCATTATTGTCCGACCTTGTGAGTACAACATTTGAGCCACTTTGTTCTAATAATTGTTGTAATTTTAGAGCTATTTTTAAATTAATTTTAGCCTCGCTAATTCCATTATTGCTTACGGCTCCGCCATCTTCGCCACCATGACCTGCGTCGATAATTATTGTCTTACTACTTACTGGTGTAGCCATAGTTTCAACTGTTTTGTTTGTATTTATGTTACTTGCTGTTTGAAGCACAAACATACCAATAGGCAAAAAATATTGCAAGTGTTAAAAATATTATTCTTTTTTTATTAATTACAAACATAAAAATCTCCTATGAAAATATTAATTATTTTTAATATATTATTCATAGGAAATATATTTTATAACATTTCAATTATATTATTTTTTCTATACTCATCTAACATTGTTTCAAAGTTTTTAATTTTGCTTTCAAAGCTTTGTTCTGGATTATCAGCGGTTTTTAAATCATGTAATTCAAAATACCTGCTCGTCATATACGAAGCTATATATCCCTCTGTTAACTAAAAAAGATACATGTTAAGTAATTTATAACTTAATACGTATCTTTTTATAAAATCTATATCTAGAAGTTCAATAAAGAAAGTATATCTGTTATATCACCAAATGAAACCTTTAATATACTTGATAATACAATAGCTAATATAACTATTATTGCACTAAATACTCCTGTTGTTGCTAAAACTAATGTATCAGTGCTTTCAACCTCTAATGTATCTCTAAACGCATTTATTAATGTAAATGATGCATATACTGTAACTGCATACCATACTAATAATCCAAGTGGTGCATATATTAATGAAAGTATTAATTTTAATACGCTTCCTACTGCATATATAATTGCTGTATTGTTTATCATAGATAAATTACTTGCATATTCCTTTGGACTTTTTACTATTTTAGCTATTATAAATAACACTAAAGCAATCAATGCAATTACTATGGCTGATATTACTGCTGTTTTTAAGAATCCTGTAAATAATTCAGCATTTTTTATTGCGTCCCATCTCATCTCACTTAATTCTGATGAACTGTAATAACTATACCAGCCTTTTTTTGAATATTTTGTACATATTGATATTACTGATGAAATTGTGCTTATTAAAGCCATTACAGCTGATATAATTGCTAATTTTATTCCTGATTTTTTAAATCTTCTTCCTGTGATTTTTCTATTACTGTTGTTACAGGATTTTTTAATTTTTCTAATAAATTTCCAAACATTTTATCACTCCTTTTATTTCACATCTTTATAATTTGTATATTTTTTATAACTTACTATTGAAATTATTGCTATTAATGCAATTATACTGATAACATATAATTCATACCTGTTTGTGGGATATTGCCAGTTGCTGTTGTATTATCTTTCTTCTCATTATTTTGGTTGTTAGCTTTATTTGTATCATTTTTGCTTGTATTATCTTTGTTTGTATTGTCTTTATTCGTATTATCCTTGTTTGTGTCATCTTGTTTTTGGTCATCTTTGTTATCTGGTACATTTTCACTTAAAGAACCGTTTGCATATAATGAATATTCACTATATTGAATGTTTATATTTGGACAACTTAGTACAGCTACATTTCCTACTGCATCTTTTAAATCTCCACCTTTTAAATTAACTGCACTTATTTGTACCCTTGTCTTCATCTTTTATTGTATAAGAATATGATATTGTTGACCCACCAAGAACTCCGTTTGTTAATTCAATTTCTTGTCCTTCTCCAAATTTTATAACTAATTTTGGCACTGTGTTTCCAACAAGATTTTCACTGAATTTTACATTGATTATAATCTTTGTATTAGCTGGTGCAATATATGACTTTGTATTGGTATCTCTTGTACAATTCTTTATACTATCCTCAGAGATTTCAATTTTTTCAACTGCAGGTGCTGTTACATCATCACCAGTATCTTTTTTATCCCAGTTAGCAATATAATCAAATTTTATATTATTCTCTTCAGCAAATTCTTTTGATTTCATCCCATCGTTCCCGTATATTGTCAACTTAGAGCATCCTTCAAATGAACCAGTTGAAATTGTTGCAACTGAATCTGGTATTAAAATCTTCTCTAAATTTGTACATCCTCCAAATGCTTTTTTCCCAATCCCATGAAGTACTACTAATTGTAGTTACTGAGTCTGGAATAATTACACTTGTTAATCTAGAGCATTTATAAAATGTTCCTATATTAATTCTTGTAAGCTGATTTGAAAGTGTAATTTCTGTTAATCCGTAGCATTCGCTAAATGCTTCTTGCTCTATTGTTGTAACACTATTTGGAATATCTAATTTTTTTTAATCCAGAGCATCCTTTAAATGCACTTTCTCCAATGCTTACTAATTTTTCTGGCAAATTTAATGTTTTTATTCCCGCACAATTTTCAAATGCATAGTTTTGAATACTTTTTATTTCTTTAGAAAAAGTTATATCTGCAATTCCTGTGCATCCATAAAAAGCATTCTCTCCAATTAAATTGATATTATCTGGAATAGTTACACTCTTTAATCCTACACAATTATAAAATGCTGAGTCAGAAATTTGAGATATTGAATCTGGAATAACCACTTCAGTTAATCCTGCACAGTCTTTAAAAATAGCATCATAAAACCTTGGGCTTTTTGTTCCAAGTAGTGAAACGACCTTTTTTCCATCAATTTCCGAAGGAATTACTACCTTTCCCGCAACCGATACTTTGTCGGCACAATTTAAATTTATAACATTATTATTTTCATCAAGTTCATATTGCCATTCTATTCCTTGACTCTCATCCTTCCATGTTAGTGTATCTGCTTTTACAATAGATGGTAGCAAAATTATTAATAGTAAAATTACAGCTATTATTATTAATTGATAAGTTTTTTTCATTATTATTTTCCCCTTTCATTTTTATTATTTCGTTTACTTTCAATTAAACTATAATGTTTCAGTTAAAGAATATCATTCTTTCTTTTTTTTTACAAGCCTTGTTAAAGGCTTAATATATATATATATATATATATATATACTCTCGCAAGGGTTTGCGGGTTTTATTACATTTTCATTACATTTTTTATTTTAGACTAGAATTGTAAACTCAATTTTCAATATTAAAATAATAAAAATCTCATTAAGTTCATCACTTAACAAGATTTTCATACATATTTTATATTCGTTTTAATAAATTTAACCTATAATTTTTTTTACTTCCTCGATGCTTAATTCTACAATTTCCGCTATTTTTTCAATTGGGGTATTTAAAGAATATAATTTCTTTACAATTTCTATTTCCTTATCTCTTTTTTTCCTTCTTTCCTGCCCTCTTCTTTTCCTAATTCTCTGTTTATGTTCATTTCTACATTGTATCTCATTATACTCCATTCACGCTCTTCATATTTTGCAACTTCTTCTGGGTCTTGGCTTATTTTATTTAACTCTTCTACTGTTTTGTTTATTTCTTCATTTTCTTTTGCCGACATTTTTACTTTCTCCTCCTCGCTTCCATCTATCAACCATAGCCATTGTGCTAGCTTTGTGTTGCAGTCTGGATTTTTTTCTTTAAATTTTGGAAGTTCTATAAAGTGCATTTCAAATGTACTTGTTGCCTCTTCCTCTTCTTTTTTTTATACCCCATATCAACAAATTCTATTGGTTTTGTATCCTCATATTTCATTTTTGCTATTGAATGATATGAATTTCTCTCTAGATAATTATATTTTAATATATTTATTGTTATTATTTTTTTCAGTTCTTTGTAATTTTGCTTAGCTTTTAATTGTTCTCTTTGCAAGTTTTGATAGATATGTACTAGACCTTTCTTTTTATATTATGTTCGTTTGATACTTGCATTTCAACATCTACTACTCTTTCATTATCTATATCCAATTTTAGGTCTAATATTCCAAGTTTTTCGTCTGCCATATTAGGCGTTAATTCTGGGTTTTTTACCTCAACCTTACTTATATGTATATTCAAAATTGCTTCTAAGAAATCCTTTAGCATTGAATTATTTTCTTCTCTTGCAAATATTCTTTTAAAAACGTAATCTGATGTTAGTGGCAATCGTGTTACTTTTTGAACTTCTGCCTCATTATTATTTACTTTTAAATCGTCCATTTACTTCCTTTCCATTTTACCATTTAATTTATTGTTTTTCAACTGATAAGTAAAATTTTAATGTATTTTCTCTCATATTCTTCTTCGGACGTTTATAAATCATTTTTTCATAATAGCTATTTTATAATTTTATTTTGGATTTTCCTTTCGCTATAGCGAATATAGAAATTAAATTTTTAGATTTAATAATCATTTGATAAAATCTTTTAGAATTCTAATAATTAACGTTAATACTTCTATAGATTCCTATCTATAAAGTAAACTGATTATATATCAAAAATAAAGGAAAACAAGCAAAATCGTGTATCAAATTATTACACGTTTTCCTGTTTTTCAACATTTTTATCGTTACTTTTCAGTAACTTCATATAGTGATTTTTTATATTTTTCTAACTAATTTTTTTTTCGCCCAAAAAAGGGCGTCCCCATTGGGCGACGTCCTTCTTCTAAAATATTATTCTTCATTTTCTGTTGTATTTTCTACATCATCTATATCGTCAACAACATCTTCTACATCATCTGCCTCTGTATCTTCTGGCATTTTTTCTCCGTTTGGTGCTACTGATACTTCTGTGTTTTCTGGTTCTTCTGTGTTTATTCTTATTTTCTTGTATCTCTTCATACCAGTTCCGGCTGGGATTAACTTACCCATGATAACATTTTCTTTTAATCCTATTAATTCGTCTGTTTTGCCTTTTATTGCAGCTTCTGTTAATACTCTTGTTGTCTCTTGGAATGATGCTGCAGATAAGAAACTATCTGTTGCAAGTGAAGCTTTTGTTATTCCAAGTAATACACGTTTACCTGTTGCAGGTCTTAATCCTTGCTCTTCGGCTAACTTGTTCTTGTCTTCGAATTCATACATGTCTACTAAAGAACCTGCAAACATGTCTGTATCTCCATTGTCTTCAACTCTAACTTTCTTTAACATTTGTCTTGCAATAAGTTCGATGTGTTTGTCGTTGATATCAACACCTTGGTTTCTATAAACCTTTTGAACTTCGGCAATGATGTATTCAAATACACCTTGTGGTCCACTAATTGCAAGTACTTCTGCTGGGTTTTTAGAACCTTCTGTTATTTGGTCTCCGGCTTCAAGAACATCTCCTTCTCTAACTTTTAGTTTAGATCCGAAAGGTATTAAATATGTTCTGCTATCATCGTTTGATGTTACTGTTACTTCTTTTCTCTTCTTTTCGTCTCTTATAGAAACTTTTCCAGCGATTTCTGTAATTATAGCAACACCCTTTGGTTTACGAGCTTCGAAAAGCTCCTCAACTCTTGGAAGACCTTGTGTAATATCGGCAACACCGGCAACACCACCAGAGTGAATAGTACGCATTGTAAGCTGTGTACCAGGCTCACCAATTGATTGAGCTGCGATTATACCAACTGTGTCTCCTATATCAACTTCTTTTCTAGATGCCAATCCCATACCATAGCACTTAGCACAAACTCCGTGTTCTGTTCTACATCCGAATACACTACGTACTTTAACATGTGTAATTCCTGCATCTACTATCTTATCTGCTAATTCTTCTGTAATTAGAGTATTTTTGTCTACTATTATTTCTCCAGTAGTTGGATTTTTGATATCGTCTAATGGATATCTTCCTAATAATCTTTCTTGCATTTTTTCAATTACTTGGTTTCCATCTTTTATATCATATACTTCAAGTCCATCTGTTGAACCACAATCATCTTCTCTTACGATTATGTCTTGTGATACATCAACCAATCTTCTTGTTAAGTATCCAGAGTCTGCTGTTCTTAAAGCTGTATCTGAAAGTCCTTTACGAGCACCGTGTGCAGAAATGAAGTACTCTAATGCGTCAAGTCCCTCTCTGAATGATGATTTGATTGGGATTTCAACTGTTTTACCAGTTGTACTTGCCATAAGTCCACGCATACCAGCAATTTGCTTTAACTGGTCTAAGTTACCTCTGGCTCCAGAGTCTGACATCATGAACATTGGGTTTTCTTTACTAAAGTTGTCTCTCATTGCGTTTTTAACATCGTCAGTAGCTTTTTCCCAAATTTTAATTACTTCGCTGTATCTCTCATCATCTGTAATTAATCCACGTCCATATTGTTTTAATATGTTATCAACATCTGCTTGAGCCTTTGCAATTATTTCTCTTTTTCTGTGGTGGTACCTTAACATCATCTATTGATACTGTTACAGCACCTAATGTAGAATATTTGTAACCTGTAGATTTAATATAGTCTAGTAATTCTGCTGTTCTGCTTAGACCATGTACAGAAATACATTTTCCTATAATCTTTCCTAGGTTTTTCTTTGATACTACGCCATTTATTTCATATTCAAATTCGTTTTCTGGCTTACTTCTATCAATAAATCCTAAATCTTGAGGAATTCCTCTATTGAATATTATCTTACCTGGTGTTGTAGCAACTTTTGCATGTTTTTCTACACCGTCTACAATCTTAGTTCTTCTTACGAAAATCTTAGAGTGCATTGTTACATCGTTGTTTGCAAGTGACATTATTGCTTCTTCTGGAGATGAAAAGTATGTTCCTTCACCTTTTTCTCCGTCAACATCCATTGTTAAAAAGTAACTTCCTAAAATCATATCCTGTGTAGGAGTTGTTACTGGCTTACCATCTTGTGGTTTTAACAAGTTGTTTTCTGAAAGCATTAAGTATCTTGCTTCTGCTTGTGCTTCTGGTGATAATGGTAAGTGAATAGCCATTTGGTCACCATCGAAGTCAGCATTGAATGCTGTACAAACTAATGGGTGAAGTTTTATTGCTCTACCTTCAACAAGTACTGGCTCAAATGCTTGAATACCAAGTCTGTGTAATGTAGGAGCACGGTTTAATAATACTGGGTGGTCTTTAATAACATCCTCTAGTATATCCCAAACTTCTGGGCGTAATCTTTCTACCATTCTCTTTGCATTTTTTTATGTTATGTGCTATTCCACGGCTAACTAGTTCTTTCATTACAAATGGTTTGAATAATTCTACTGCCATTTCTTTTGGAACACCACATTGGTAAATTTTAAGTTCTGGTCCAACAACTATAACTGAACGTCCTGAATAGTCAACACGTTTTCCTAGTAAGTTTTGTCTGAATCTACCTTGTTTACCTTTTAACATGTCTGATAATGATTTAAGTGGTCTGTTTCCAGCACCTGTAACAGGTCTTCCACGTCTTCCATTATCTATTAAAGCATCTACTGATTCTTGAAGCATTCTCTTTTCGTTTCTGACGATTATTTCTGGAGCTCCAAGTTCTAGTAATCTCTTTAATCTGTTATTTCTGTTTATAACTCTCCTATATAAATCGTTTAAGTCTGATGTTGCAAATCTTCCACCGTCTAATTGAACCATTGGTCTTAAATCTGGTGGTATAACTGGTACAACTTGCATTATCATCCATTCTGGTCTATTGTTTGAAAGTTTGAACGATTCAACTGTATCTAATCTTTTTACCAATTTGGCCTTCTTTTTTGTTCGCTAGCCTTTTCAAGTTCTTTCTTTAATTTCTCTGATAATTTATCAACATCAATTTCTGATAGTAATTTTCTTATTGGTTCTGCACCCATTTCTGCTTTGAATGAGTCTCTACCAAATTTTTCTTGAGCCTCTACAAATTCTTTCTCAGAAAGTATTTGTCCTTTTGTTAATGTTGATGTACCTTTATCTGTTACTATGTATGATGCAAAATATATAACTTTTTCTAATGCTTTAGGTGAAACATCTAACATTAAAGCTATTCTGCTTGGTATTCCTTTGAAATACCAGATGTGAGCTACTGGGGCAGCAAGCTCTATGTGCCCCATTCTCTCTCTTCTTACTTTAGATTTTGTAACTTCAACGCCACATCTATCGCAAACTATTCCCTTTATATCTTACTCTTTTGTACTTACCACAATGGCACTCCCAGTCTTTTGTTGGTCCAAATATTCTTTCACAGAATAGACCATCTTTTTCTGGTTTTAATGTTCTATAATTGATAGTCTCTGGTTTTTTAACTTCTCCATGTGACCATTCTCTTATTTTCTCATCAGATGCTATGCCAATTTTCATTTTATCAAAATTTTCTAATTCATCCACTATTTTTTCCCCCTTGGAATTAAAAGTACCTATTTAGTTTTACTCATCGTCATCATTAAAATCTTCATCTTCTAAGATGCTTGAATCATCATCTAGTATGATGTCATCGTTTTCATCATCTAGGTCATCAAATAATTTGTCATCTTCAGAATCTTCGTCATCTGATGATTCTTCTGTGTATCCATCTGATAATTCATTTTCATCTACAACATTTTCTTCATGTAGAGATTTATTTTCTATATTACTAAAGCTTGTAGAATCGTCTATATCTTCTTTAAGCTCAACTTCCTTGTTATCATGTGTATACAATCTTATGTCTAAGCCTAAAGCTTCTAATTCTTTTACAAGAACTTTGAATCCTTCTGGAACGCCTGGCTCTGGAATGTTTTCCCCTTTGACAATAGCTTCATATGTTTTAACACGTCCTACAACATCATCTGATTTAACAGTTAACATTTCTTGTAGTGAATATGCAGCACCATATGCCTCTAATGCCCAAACTTCCATTTCTCCGAAACGTTGTCCACCGAATTGTGCTTTACCACCTAAAGGTTGTTGTGTAACTAATGAGTAAGGTCCTGTTGAACGAGCATGTATCTTATCATCAACTAAGTGGTGTAGTTTCATCATATACATAACACCAACTGTAATTGGTTTAATGAATTGCTCTCCAGTTCTTCCATCGTATAGAATTGTTTTTCCATCACGACGTAGTCCTGCTTCTTCTAGCAAGTCTTCAATTTCATAGTCTTTTGCACCATCGAATACTGGTGTTGCGACTTTCCAGCCTAATGCACGAGCAGCCATACCTAAGTGAACTTCAAGAACCTGTCCTAGGTTCATACGAGAAGGTATACCCAGTCGGTTAAGAACTATATCTACTGGTGTACCATCTGGTAAGAATGGTAAATCTTCTTCTGGTAATATTCTTGAAATAACACCTTTGTTACCATGACGTCCAGCCATTTTATCACCAACTGATATTTTTCTCTTTGTTGCTATATAACATCTAATTACTTGGTTTACTCCAGGAGCTAGTTCTTCTGAATTTTCTCTAGTAAATATCTTGATATCTACTATTGTTCCAGCTTCACCGTGTGGTACACGAAGTGATGTATCTCTAACTTCTCTAGATTTTTCACCAAATATTGCACGAAGTAATCTTTCTTCTGCTGTTAGCTCTGTTTCTCCCTTTGGAGTAACCTTACCAACTAATATATCTCCAGGTCTTACTTCTGCACCTATTCTTATAATACCGTTTTCATCAAGGTCTTTTAATACGTCGTCACCAACATTTGGAATATCTCTTGTAATTTCCTCTGGACCTAATTTTGTATCACGACATTCACAATCATATTCTTCGATGTGGATTGATGTGTACACATCTTCTTTAACAAGTCTTTCGCTTATTAATACGGCGTCCTCGTAGTTGTAACCTTCCCATGTAGAGAATGCTATAATTACGTTTCTTCCTAATGCCATTTCACCATTCTTTGTAGCTGGTCCATCTGCTAGGATGTCTCCAGCTTTAACTACTTCACCCTTTTGAACAACTGGTCTTTGGTTAATACATGTACCACCATTTGTTCTCTTGAATTTACGTAGTCTGTAATGGTCTATCTCATTTTTCTTATTTCTTACTTGTACTTCGTCAGCTGTAACCTTTTCAACAATACCTTCATTTTTAGCAGTTACTGTTGTTTCAGAATCACGTGCAGCTTTGTATTCCATACCTGTTCCAACTATTGGAGACTCTGGTATTAAAAAGTGGAACCGCTTGACGTTGCATGTTAGATCCCATTAAAGAACGCTTAACGTCATCGTGCTCCAAGAAAGGTATCATGGCAGCAGCAACAGAAACTAATTGTTTTGGTGAAACATCTACATAGTCTACTTCACTTGCCTTAACCTCTGTAATTTCAGATCTACGTCTTACTTTTACCATTTTGTTTACGAATCTGCCTTCTGCGTCTACTGGTTCTGATGCTTGTGCGATTGTATATTTATCTTCTTCATCAGCAGGCATATAATCAACTATATCTGTTAATTTACCTGTTTCTTTATCAACTTTTCTATATGGTGTTTCTACAAATCCATATTCGTCTATCATAGCAAATGATGAAAGTGCAGAGATAAGTCCAATGTTTGGTCCTTCTGGAGATTCAACTGGGCATAGTCTACCATAGTGAGTATAGTGAATATCACGAACCTCGAATCCAGCTCTTTCACGAGAAAGACCTCCAGGTCCTAATGCAGAAATTCTTCTCTTATGAGTAAGCTCTGATAATGGGTTTGTTTGATCCATGAATTGTGATAATTGAGAGCTTCCAAAGAATTCTCTTATTGATGATGTAATAGGTTTTGTATTTATTAATGTTTGTGGTGTTACAGAGTCTAAGTCTTGTATTGTCATTCTTTCACGAACAACTCTTTCAAGTCTTGTTAAACCAATTCTGAATTGGTTTTGTAGTAACTCACCAACACATCTAATACGTCTGTTTCCTAAGTGATCTATATCATCAACTTTTCCTATTCCATAATCTAGATTTAATAGATAACTGATAGATGCAATCATATCCTCTGTTGTGATTGTTAGAGGAACTAATTCGTTGTATCTTTCTTTAATTACATCATGTAATTTTTCGTCTGGAGTTGTATCCATTATAGATTTTAATACATTGTAATTAACTCCTTCTTTGAAGTGAAGGTCAGATAAATCCACATTTGGTAACATTTTGTGGATATTTACTATTCCATTTCCTATTACTCTTACTTTTTGGTCATCAACTAATACATCTACTATATTAATTCCAGAATCTTGAATAGCTTCTGCAGCTTCTGCAGGAATTCTTGTATTCTTTTCTGCTAAAACTTCACCTGTTGATGGATCTACTATATCATCATAAGCAACTTGTCCTGTTATTCTAGTTGCTAAGCATAATTTTTTATTAAATTTGTATCTTCCTACTTTTGCTAAATCATATCTTCTGTTATCGAAGAATAAACCATCGAATAAGTTTCTAGCAAAGCATCAGCTGTTGGAAGTTCCCCTGGTCTTAATTTCTTATATATTTCAATTATTGCTTCATCTTGAGTTTTTATTGTATCCTTATCAAGAGTCGCCTTGATTTTTGGATCATTTGCAAATAGGTCTAATATTTGCTCATCTGTTACAAATCCTATACTTCTTAATAAAGATGTAACAGGTAATTTTCTTGTTCTATCAACCCTTACATAGAAAATATCATTTCCATCTGTTTCGTATTCTAACCATGCACCTCTTATAGGCATAACAGTAGATGTGTATATTCTCTTTCCTGTTTTGTCGTAGTCTTGTGCATAGTAACAAGATGGAGAACGAACTAATTGGCTTACAATTACTCTCTCTGCTCCATTGATAATAAATGTTGCACTGTCTGTCATTACTGGGAAATCGCCTAAATAGATTTCTTGCTCTTTAATTTCACCAGTTTCCTTGTTGATAAGACGAACTTTAACATGTAATCTTGAAGAATATGTAGCGTCTCTCTCTTTTGCCTCTTCCATTGTGTACTTTGTTTTTTCTTCCATGTGATAGTCTAAGAATTCAAGTACTAAGTTTCCAGAGTAGTCAACTATTGGAGAAATATCTTTTAATACTTCGCCTAAACCTTCCTCTATAAACCAATTATAAGAATCTTTTTTTTTGTACTTGAATTAAGTTAGGCATTTCTACGAAATCACCTATCTTAGAAAAAGATTTTCTTGTGCATTTTTCGTGTTTTACTTCTTTTAGATTCAAAGTTACTCACCTCATAATAAAAATTAAAGCAGAATTTGAAATATATAAGATTTCAAAAAAGTCCTTCTTGTTTTTAGCCACTTTGTAAATTACTTGCTCACTGCTCCTTTAAGCTTGCTTTTTTACTAGTATTTTCTAAAACAATTCCTCTTTTTTTGATAATTTATCAATAACATAAAAAGACAACAAAAAACCTATTGACAATCTATGCTGTTTTTGTCAATTAGTTCTTTTGTATGTTCCCTATTTTATTTAGTACTTTTGATTACTAATTTATTAATATTAACCACCCTTGCTATCTCGTTGGAGATTAATAAAATTTAAATTTTGTTGAAAATATTCCATATTATCAACACTATACTAATTATACAATTTTTGGTATGTTTATGTCAATAGAAAATATGAAAAATTTAGAAAAACTTTCTATTGTTTCGTACATAAAAAGAAAACTAATGATACCATTTTTTTAGCCTCGACACATTGTTCTTAGTCGGAGCTCCTTCTAACTCCTCAAAAGGCGAACTCAGGTCTCGCTTTCAAAAATGGTATCACTTGTTTTCTCGTTTTGAATTTGAAAATAAAAATCAAAAAAGCATAGTATTTTTAATATATTCGTGTTATACTATTATTAGATTTTTTAAGAAAGGATAGTGAAATTTATGATTAATGAAAAGCAAGAAATTCTTGCAACAGTCAATACTTTACCTGACAATACAACTTGGGACGATGCAGTTTATACTTTATATCTACATTCGAAATTACAAAAAAGTAAAGATGATATAAAAAATGGTAGAGTAATGTCTATTGAAGAATCTAAAGAAAGGATGAGAAAAAAATATGCAAATTTTCATGTCAAATGAGGCTCATGAAGATATAGATTCTATTTTTGAATATATATCACATGACTCTATTAAATATGCGAATGAAACCTCAGAAAACATATATTCTCGCATATATGAGTTGGAAAAAAGCTCCATATTTAGGTAGATATGTTCCCGAACTTCCAGATAAACATTTACGAGAACTCATTTATAAAAAGTATCGAATAGTTTATGATATTTCTGAAGATTCAAAAACAGTTTACATACATTTTGTTGTTCATGGTTCAAGAAGTTTTAAATCGTTTTATAATTCCTATATCAAAAATAATTTTTAAGTCAGACTAATTAATCGTATCAAATAAATTCCAAACAACTCTATATAGTAAAAAAATTAGAGACATGTTTTCACATATCTCTAATTTTTATTGTTTAGATTATTTTCTCTTTTTAATACTACCAATGTTATTGTTATTCCTGCGATTAAGATTAGGGCTATTGCTCCGCCTAATACGTAGAATAGATGTGTGTTACCAAATGGAGGTAATATTACTACTTCTTGAGAATCGTCTGCATCTATTTCGCGTGGTTCCATTGTTGGGTCTTGGTTACCTACAACTGAGTATGACATTTTTCTACCAACTGTATTTTGTGTTGTTACAAGTTCTGTCATGTTGTTATATATTCTGTCATCACTACTACTGTCTTGAGTAATCATTTGTGTTAATATTAATTGTACTCCACTTACACTTTGTGTACTGTTTACAGTGTTTAATGCGTTCATTGGGTCATCTTTAAATGCTTTGGCAATTTTGTCTTTTACATTTCTTTGGTCTGCAATTACTGGTATTAAACCTTTCGAAGCAGCTGTTGTTGTTATAATGTGACCGTCTGTATACTTATTAACATTATCTTTTAATCCAGTATTTAACAATCCATTGTTTAACAAGTCTGCACTTGAAATTGTATTCCAATTTTGGTTTTGAGCCTTGTTAAATTGTAAGTTATTTCTTGTTGACGTGTTATCATCGTTTGAATTGTAATCATTTACTTGTGTTCCAACATAGTCAACTAAAACTTTTGGATCTGTTTTTACTATTGTGCTTGTATCTGCAACTTTTCCTGTGTAGTAGAATTGTTCTTCATTATAGTCAACTTCACCAACGTTTGCTACTGTTATAGCATATGTTATTTGAAGTGTTGAACCATGCATCAATTCTTCATCCATTGTAAGTTGTACTTTACCTTTATTTGTAGAATTTTGTCTTACTACTGGGTTTAGCATTAAACTATTGTTGTAGTTCTTGTTTGTGCTATACTCATTTTCTGTATCCTGTCCGTGAGCTACATGATTTATCCATAATACGTTTGTTGCTCTAGCCGATGCATCGAATAATGTGCTATTGTTTGCAAGTGTTAATTTAACATTTGTAATTTGTTTTGTAACTTTAAGCTGTGCCTTTGGTCTTTGTACTAAACCTAAATCTAAGTCTTTTAATACGTAGTAGCCAGCCATTTGATAATTTTCTTTACCTATATTGTCATGTCCTGTACCAGATGTATTTGTTACTCCAGGTTCTTCACCATTTCTGTTATATTCGAAGTTCACATCTATTTTTCCAGATTCTGCAATCATATATGTATTTTTCATAAATTCATTTAACAAGTTTTTCATTTCTTCTGCAGTATATTTTGTACCATTATATTCTGGTATGCTTTCATAAGAAGCTAATATTTCTGCTAAGTGGTTTGTCATATCTCCATTAGAGTACGCTTCAACGGTCTTTCTTGCATTGTTGCAATTTGTTCCGTTGTCTGTATCTGTTACCCAACCTTGGTTTACTAACCAATCTCTGTTTGGTGCAATATTTACAACGTTTTCGTTCTTATTCATTATATCTTTAGCATCTGAGTATTGACCTTTGTCTGCTTCTCTAAAGTTATATTGATATGAGCCTGTTGTGTTGTTTGTGTATGCTCCTGAGCCATTGTTTACACCAACTTGATATGAAGTTGATTTGTAATCTTGACCATTATAAGAATTCTTGTTTAATCCAATATTTGCAGATGAAGCAGAGTATCCACTTCCTTCTGTTTTCTTATTATATCCTTCTTGTAAAGCATATAAGTTTGTTACAGGATTTTCTTCTTCGTTTCCATTGTTATAATTTGTATACGTTGTTCCAAGAACTGTGCTCTCACCAGAACCATATATAAATCTTACAATGTAGTCACCTGGTGCAAATGATGTAAATTTGTATTTTCCATCAGCGTTAGCAGTGTCTATTGTATAATTTGGTACTAAACCACTGTTGTTTATAATTGGTGTTGTTGAATCAGTGTTTCCAGAAAGAACTTCTTTCCATATATACTCATATGTTTTTCCGTCTTTTCCTTGTCTTAACTCAACTAATTGTACTCTTACACCGTTTATTCCAGTTTCATTGTCTTTTTAGTCCATCTCCGACTCTTGCATTTTGTTCATCTACATTTCTAGTATCCTCAAATACCGTTCCTTCTATGTTCTTAAGTTATCTCTGTTTAAGATAATTCTAATATTTGGAGCTTTATCTGTATCATTTTCGAAGTTTTCATACTTGATTACTCCGTCTTTTGGTACATCTGTTGGGTTTAGGTTACCTGGTGTAGAGTTGCAATCTGCTATACCTGCTATATCTCCTGTCTTATATTCTTGTTGTGTTTGTGAATTGCCTGTATTTGGAGCTTTTGCTTTTTGGCCATAGTATGATTTGTAACCATTAATTTCCGCAATGTTTTTTCTTTACCAACACCCTTGGCTGTTCCACTTGCAACATCTTCATCTAGAATTATATTTCCATTATTCTTTCTTACCTCAAATGTTACATAGAAGTATACATCTTTGTTGTCATCTGGGTCTGATAATGGGAACATGTTGCTTGTTACAGCATCATTTGTTGCATTACTGTAGCTTTGATCACCTGTAATATATAAGTTCTTATATCCGGCTATTGTAGTTTGAGTTTCTACTCCATATCTACTAGTATCTTTCAAATATACATTTCCAATCTTTTTTCCGTCCTTATTTCCTAAATATGAGCGGTTTTGTACATATTTGTAATCCGTATCGTAGTAATCAACAACTTCTGTTACAGCTGCTGCTATGTTTTCTGACCTATTACGTATTGTAAATTTATATGTTACATATACTTTCAATTCAGAATCCTCAGATAATCCTAAATTTTCTAATGTAGTAGCATTATCTACTATTGAATAATTATCTACTTTGTAATCATAATCTTCTCTGTATAGCTCTCTTGAATAATCATTTCCATAGTAACTTGCGTCTGAAAGTCTTGTCTTGACCTCCCAGTAAGAGTTTCCAGCTGCGTCTGTTTCTAATCCATCTCTCTTATTATATGTATACACTTGTGTTTTTCCATTAATCTCTAATGTTGCTTTGTATACATCTTTTCTTAAGGCTAAGTCTAATTGTTCTCTTAGAACTAATCCTAAGTTAATATGATGCATTACATCTGGATTCTTGTACAATGTTTCAATTTTTTTTGTGCCGCTACAAATTTTAATATTTGTGCAGTATTTGATTTTGCATTTAAGAAATCCTCTGTTACAAATACTTGGAATCCTGGGTATAAGTCCTTAGTTGAAGTACCATTACACGTATATGCATCCATCATAGATTGATTTACATATTCGTCTTTAGACTTTCTTTCTCCATTTGAACTTACTTCTCCATTTATGTTTCCAAACTTATCAATTGTTCCAGCTTCTTCAAGTTCATCTCTTGTATGCATTTCACTCGGATTGTTTGTTGTAACTGTATTCTTTGGTGCTGAACCAATTTCTCTAAAGCTTGCATTGAAAGTATCTCTTTCTTTTAATATGTCTAAGCCTTTTGATGTATTATCCCAGTTTGAATCTTGTCTGTTTACATTATAAACTGTTGGTTGATAATATTGACCATTATATGTGAATTTTACATAGTATTGGTACATTGCATTTTGATTTTGGAATAAGTATTCTCTATTATCTGTTGTTGTTCTGCAATAAATTTGCCTGATTGATTTCCATCTAATCCAGATACTTGGTATAGTGAAACTTTTACATTTGACATTGGCGTGTCTGTTTCTTTATTAAATACTCCATCATACTTGTTTTCTTTTCCAGTTCTATTATCTACCCAAACTCTTCCGCCTAATTCGAATGTTAAATTAATTGGAATGTCTATGTCTGGTGTATCTGGTATGTCTGGCTTCTTACTATCTGGTTTTCCGCTTACAGTTGCTGTATATACATTGTATGTTCTGCTTCCGTCTAATGATGCTCTTAATTGTTGTGCTCGTAAAGTTCTTACCGGCTTAACACTCATTTGTACAAATGGTTGTACTAATACAACACCAACAAACGAGCTAAAACTATCAATAGTAATACTATCACGATGTGGAGTTATAATTGGTATTGGTCCTATGTTTCCATCATATGTATAATATGTAAAATCAATTTTTCCAGTACCAAAAGCCTCTCTCATTTGGTATTTGCCACCTCTTGCTACATATCCAATATATTGATATACATTAGCTTTAGTATCAAGAATATTGAATGTAGCCGTTGTTTTCTCTAAATATTCAAGGTCAACATACATGTTAACTGTCTTTGGATAATTTGTTTTTTCAGCTGAAAATTTCACATAGAATTTAGCACCAGAAGCAGGATATTTTTTCTTTAACCCGTTTGATCCAGATTTTGTTTCACCTATAAATTCTATTTCAAAATCATCTGTATTTTCATCATAAACTAATGTTTTTTCATTATCTGTTCCCTTATCTGTTACCAAATATATTGCCTTCATATATGAAATATCTTCATAGTATGGGTATGTTACACTTAAAGGTCCAACAATATAACTCTTAGTTGCTTGATTAACAATTACTTGAGCCTCTGCTAATGGATCATTTACTGTATTTTGTGTATCTTGTTTTTCACTCTTAGCTCCAAAAGCATAAGAATTATTTGCCACACATGTATCTGGGCTTTATAACCATTTCCATTTATATAATTATCCAAGAAATTTTGGTAAGATAATGCTTTTTACTATACAATGTTAAACCCTTTGCAGTTAAATGTCCTCCATCTGGTATAACACCATCCAAATCAGCAACTTTCCAGTGTGCTGTTTGAATATCTGATAAAGAATATCTATTATGTATTGATCCAGTTGCACCCGAATAAGCATTTTCCATAGTTGTTAAAACAAATGCTAATTGAGTATTTTTTTCTTTTTCTGTTGAACCTACTTTTTTATAATGGTCTTGAGTTCTATCTTTTGTTTCCATTATAACAACTTCCGGTCCGTATATAGCATCTCCGTTCCAACCACTTTGGCTAGTTTCTGGGTTTATAGTTTTATCCTCAGTGTCTTCTGGAGTCTCCCATTTACCTAGTTTGTCAAATATTTTTCCAATAATTTGCTCAGCTCTCTGCTTTACTATAGCATATGACTTCGAATATCCTCCATTACTTATAATAGCAGATGCAAGCATTGGCTTATCTTTTTCAATAGCCCACCTTGTTAGATCATCTGTTGGTCCTCTAAATTGAGTATATGATATGTTGCTGACAGTTGCTGTTGTTTCTCCCATGACACCACCATTTGCAAGGGCTTTAGCTCTAGCCTAGCATTCTTTAGTACATATTTCATTCTGTTTTCAAAGTCTATATACCCATATCCATTGCTTGTTGTATACCCGACTTCATCCATATAATATCTTTTATAATCATATTTTCCAAACCTTACTGCTTTTCCTGCATCATTACAGTATACTGTTCCTGTACTCATTTCTGTTGTCCATGCTTTGTATGGGAATTGATTATCCGCATCACCTGTAAACGTTCTCTGTTTTAATATTTGAGGAAATAATCCAGATGGGCTAAAGCTTAGTGATGGCATACCACTATTTTCATTTCCTTGCCAAGTTCCGTATGCCAAAGAAACATTACTTGCCGAAAACAATGCAGACTAATGAAATTGTCACTGTTGCTATTGTTGTTATTAAACATTTTTTAATGTTTTATTTTTCTTCATCTTACTATCTCCTTTCTATATTAATACTTTTTCTTTTTTATCATATAAATTCCTACTCCAACTATTGCAATTATTGTTACTATTAATGTAGTGTAAATTACAATATCACCTGTTTTTACAGATGTTAATACATTTGCTGTTGAGTAGTCATCTTCATTTGTTGCTTTGTTTCCTGGTGTTGAATCAACATCTAGTGCACCGTAGTCATTTGATGTTTCGTATATTTCAGCAGAGTTATTTATTAATCCAAAGTCATTATCACCATTCATATTTTTTGTTGATATTAATGTTACTTCTTTACTCTCTCCTGGATTAGTTATTGTATTTGCAAGTGAAGCATTATATATTACTCCATCTTTACCTTCATACCAGTCTATATTAAGTTCTGAATTAAATTTTAATTTTTCTGGCAAGTAATCTGCTAGTTTCTTTACATATCCTGCAATTCCACCTTCATTTGTAATTGTGAATTTATATTCAACAACCATTGATGATGTTTTTGCATATTTAGATTCGAAATCTATTTTTGCAAGTTTGCTATTATAAACATGCTCTGTTGTGTTTTTTCCATTATTTACTGTTATAGCTTGTACTATTTTGTCAAGTTTCAAATCAAATTTTGCATCTTCAACTATACCTAAGTCAATATTAAATTTGTTTGTATCTGATAATACTATTTCTTCTGTAACTGCTTTGCTATTTGGTCTTTTCCTTCATAGTTGACAGTTTTATCTATTGCATCTGAATTTTGCTCATCATTTACACCAGATTTTTGGTAAGTTGTAGGACTATACTTTGCTGAATCGTAGAAGAATATTACACTATATTTACCTTGCGGTACATTGTTGAACATATATGAGCCATCGGTTCCTGTTGTTGTTATACATTGTTCGTTGTTTGAACTTATTGCTATATTACTTGTGCTATTATCCAATAATAAAACTTTAACTCCAGAAACTCTTTGTTCATTTGCATCTTTTACTCCGTCTTTATTAGTATCAATCCATACAGTTCCTATTACTTTTCTTGTTTCTTTATTGTTATCATCAGGATCTACGTTTACATCTGTTTTCTCAAAGTGTTTTATTGAGTGTGATATTGTATTCGTTTCAACTTCTCCTATATCTTCATGCACAAATTTTGCTTTATTAGATATATCTGTATCATTATCAATTGAATTTGCAGCAACATGAACGTTAATTGTTATCTTTTGGCCTGCTAACAAGTAGAATTTTGCATTTATACTTCCGTCTCCATTAATGTCCACTTCATTATTAATTGTTCCATCTTCGTATATAATTTCTATATATTTAAACTGAACTTCTTTAGGTATTGCATCTGTAAATTCAACATCATTTAAATATATGTCTGATAAGTTTTGTGCAGTAAATGTATATACAAAGTCCTCGCCAGCTGATATTGTTGTTCCTTCAGGAATATTTGCGGTTTGTGCAATACTTATTCCTGGTTTATTTATTGTAACAGATATATCTTTAATATTTTCTGTTTCTGTTCCTTCAGCTTTTACATTGCTTGTTACAGTAACATCCTTTTTGTATACTCCATCTGAAAGTTTCCCTACCTTTGCATTTACAGTTAAAATTTTTCCTCTTTCTCCATCAACCTCTCCAATGTTAACTGTAACTTTTTTACCTTTTACCTTTACATTTGTAGTTGATGTAATATCATCATATTGGGCTGTATCTTCATTTAATTTTGTAAGTTGAATAGATTCATATTCTAATTCATCTGGCAAATTAAATGTTACAACTGTATTTTTTCTATTGTTATCTTCACTTCCATATTCATCACTATAACTATCTTGAGACGATTGTAATGTGATTTGGAAAGAATAATTTTCTCCCTCTTTACGGCTTGTATACTTCGATACAATTTGTGTATTAAAGCTAACCTTTTTTATTATATTTGATATTGTATTTGTTACTATTGGTTCAGCATTATCGTAACTTACAGATGCCTTGACCTCAACTTTTACATTTTCATAACTTTTTGCAGTAAATTTTAAAGTTTTCTTTGTTGTAGAATTTGCATTAATTTTCCCTAAATCAAGTACTAAAATTGATGCATATTGATCTTCTAAGTATTTATTATCTTCTTGCATTAATTTATTTGCAAGTTCCAACAAAGAATTGTAGTCGTCTCCATTAATTTCAGTATTCTCTTTATCGTTTAAGTCAGGAGTATCTGTATCATCAAGTGGTGGTTCAATCGTTTTAAAAGTATAATTATCACCTTCATTTGGAATGAAGCTTAATTCTGGTGGTAATTTTATTTCCACCTTAGTATTTTCTGCGTCTATTGCTCCAGTATTATTTATTGTTAATTCATATTCAAGTATTTCTCCAGATTTTACGCTTGCACCTTCTCCTATTGTTGATGTTAATTTTGCATCTAATTTAGCAATACTTCCTGTTGTAAAACCTATTTTTGTTGCTATTGCTTTATCTGTAATTGTTCCAGATGTTTTATTATTGTTGAAGAATACTCCATGATTTTCATATGCTTCTTGATCATAATCTAAGTTTGCGGGTAATGTTGCTTTGTATGTAAATGTGAATGTGTCTCCACCATTCATTGCATAATCTTCATTTAACACTATCATGTAGGATTTTATTTTTGTATAATCTGTTACACTTGTTGTCCATCCATTTTGAGAATTAGATAGGTCTGTTGTTGCCTCCCCATTTTCTGAATAATATATTGTAACTTTTGAAGCATCTACTCCTGTTACTGTTATTCCAGATGCAAGTGGCATTGTAATATTTGAGCCTAAACTTAATGATGTGGATACATCTTTGTTATCTTTAAATGGTGTTCTTCCTAATACAACAACATGGTCTAGTGTGTTTTCGTAATTATTTATTACATTCATTGTGTATGTAACTTTTTTTGTTCTGCTTTTTTGTTGGTATTAAGGCTTTTTGAGATTTTCCATTAATAACTTCTATTTTTTCATCTCCATTGTATCCTGTCATTGAGTTTGTTGTTACAACTCCTGATGGAGCAATATATTTAACATCTGTTGCTACATTTGTAACTGTTGAATCTCCATTTGTTATTTCTGCTGTTATTTGTGTATTTGTTGTTGGTGTTAATGTATTTAATGTAATGTCTGTTGTTAATACAACTGTTGCACCCTTGGCAGCAACATTATTATATTTTGTTTGTGTTCCTTTTAATTTTAATTCTAGTGTTTTTGTACCGTCACCATTTTCATAAAACATTATAGAATCTTCATCAATTTCAAGCTCATCATCGAAATATACTTTACAATCTTTCACATTGATTGTTTCTATATTTTCTGGAAACGTAATTTTAATTTTTGGGTTTGTATACATAGTGTCGTCTGCGCTGTCATTTTCTAGTGTAACTTTAATTTCTACATTTTCATTTTTTACTATTGTAGATAATCTATTATTACTTGTTGTTATGCTTGCTTTTTGTGTTGGTTCTGTTAAATCAACATTTTTTGTACTTTCTGTACTAACAATATCTATATCAGAATTTTTTGCTGTTCCTGTTACATGTGTTTTTATTTGTGTAAAACTTTTTAATTGGCTTGTACTGTATTCAATATTTTTAGCTAAAGCTTTTGTTATTTCGAATATAACATTTCCTTCTGCTTGTGGTTTTGATGTTTTTATTGTTATACTGTTTGTATTAAATGGTACTAAGTTTACTACTATTTTATTGTCTTTTACTTCTGTATCTTTGTTTATTGTTGCAAGTGTTGTTCCTGTTTCATTTAAAATAGTAATTTCACCATTTTCCCCAAACACTTTATCAAATTCTTGTTTTGATATTGCTAGCGTTTTGTTGTAAGCATAATTTACTCCACCAACTGTTGTTGATTGTTCGCTTCCATTTGCAGTTACAAATTGGTCAACATCTTGTTTTAATACTATTGCATCTATTACATCTGCATATGAAACATGGGCTGTATACTTTGCCACATATTCTGTTTCCTTTTTATTTTCGTCTGTAGCATTTTTGTTATTATATATGTAACCTTTGCTTATGCTTTGTGTTGCATTAGATGTAAATTCTACTATATCTCCTATTTTTTTAGTTTGATCTTCAAATCCATCTACATGTGCACTTACTTTGTTTACTCCACTTTGTACATATAAGTTCATGCTTGAGCTTGCATCATATGTAACTCTTGTAACTGAATCTTTTACAGCTTCATATACATCTGATGAATATATGTATGTTACTATAAATTCATCTGCTGTATTTTTAGCCCATTGGATTTTTCCATTTACAGCATTGTTATTTACTGTAATTGTTATTTTTCCAGTTGTGCTATCATATGACCAGTTATTCTTAGAGAAGTTATCTCCGTTTGCGTCTCCATTTGTTGCATTTGTAGAGTTTGCAACTACTGTAACTGCTTCTGGGTATTTATTATTAATTTTTGGAGCATTGACTTCTATGTTTGTATTCTTTATTGGTAACACGCTGTTTTCAACATATGATGTAATTTTGCCTTGAGTGATTAGCTTGCTTACACTGTTTGCTGAATATGGAATGTATTTTGTAATTTCATACTCCAACTTAGCTTTTGCAGTTGATGCTGTCCAGCTTGTGTGAACTACTATATCTTTCTTAACTGCAACTTCTTCACCTTTAGCATTTACATATGTTCCAGTAAATTTTATTGTATTATCTCTGTCAAACATATCTTCACTTATTTCATCTTTTTTGTCTAATGCTATGTTTATTGTTTCTGTTACATTCTCGCCATTGTTTATTTGGTTAAAGCTTATTTTTTTGTTTTCTGCATCTACTGCTTGAATGTTATCAGATTCTTCTGTTTTTGCAATTTTAAAGTTTGTGTCTGAGAAGTCTACTACTGCATCTTTTAGATATCCAGCCTTTTTTACTTTTAATGCAATATTTAATTTCGTATCTTCTGCATTAACATCTGCTGAAACAGTATGTTTTCCTCCATCATAATAAACATCAAACTCTACATTCTCATTTGTAGTTGACGTTCCTTGATTCTCCAATGCTTTTTGCACTTAAAAAATTGTCTGCCGCATAGCTTACTACTGTTGCTGAATTGGCATACAATATTGTTGTAGTTAATAGCACTGCAATTACTTTAATAAATTTTTGCTGCATCTTTGCTCCTCCTTAAAAATTTCACTATAACTAATTATACTCTATTTTTGCTTATTTTTCAATGTTTTTTTAACTTTTTTTAAAATTATGTAATCTTAATATTCATGTTATATTATTGCATTTTTTTCCCATATTTTTCAATGGTTCTTTAAATTACGATAAAAAGCAATTGAAACCCGCTTGCGGAAGGCATTACTAGCACATTTATTAAATTTTTATTACATTTTTAATCATTTATTTTTTTATAATTATTTTTACTTCTAAAAGTAATTAATTTTTTTCCCGCTTATTTCAAGCTTTTTTGCAGTTTGTACGTTTTTATGTTAATTTATTATTATTCCTACTATATATATTTCCCTAGGTTTTTCACTTGTTCGGCAAAAAAAAAATTCTAATTATCAAGTTTTTACCTTAATAATTAGAATTTTATTTATTCTATTTATGCTTTTTTAATACAACTATTGTTATAGTAATACCAGCTATTAATATAAATGCTACTGCACTTATTAGTACATAGAATATTGGTTTGTTTCCAAATGGTGGTAATATTACAACATCTTGTGAGTCGTCTGCGTCTATTTCATATGGTTCTATTGTTGGGTCTTGGTTGCCAACAACTGAGTATGCCATCTTTCTTCCGACTGTATTCTTAGTTGTTACAAGTTCTACCATGTTGTTGTAAGTTTTGTCATCATTTGTGTTATCTTGTGTAATCATTTGAGTTAATATTAATTGAACTCCGCTTACACTTTGTGATGCATTTACTGTTTCTAATGCGTTCATTGGGTTCTCCTTGAATTCCTTTGCAATATTATCTTTTTGCTTTCGAATTGTCTGCAATTAATGGAATTAAGTCTTTCGATATAGCTTCTGTTACAATTATGTGGTCTTTTTGGTGTATTTTTTACACCACTTTCATATTTTTTATTTACCAAACTACCTAATACATTATCTTTGTCAATTACTTGCCACTCTGGATTCAACTCGCTACTGAATTGCAAATTGTTTCTAGTTGCTGTTTTATCATCATTTTTATCCCATTCGTGAACTTGTGTTCCAACATAGTCAATTAACTTTCTTGGATTTGTTTTTACTATTGTACCAGTGTCTCCAACCTTTCCAGTATAGTAGAATTGGTCTTCTTTATAATCTACTTCACCAACATTTGCAACAGTTATTGCATATGTTATTTGAAGTGTTGCTCCATGCATAACTTCTTGGTCCATTGTAAGCTGTACTTTTCCTTTGCTTGCTGCTTTACTTCTTACAATTGGATTCAACATTAGATAATTTTTATAGTTTTTGTTTGTACTATAAACATTTTTTGTGTCTTGTCCATGTGCAGTGTGGTCAATCCATAATACGTTTGTAGCTTTTGCAATTGCATCAAATAATACGCTGTTGTCTGCTAGAGTCATTTTAACATTTGTGATTTGTTTTGTAACTTTTAATTGAGCTTTTGGTCTTTCAACTAAACCAAAGTCTAGTCCTTCTAGTACATAGTAGCCACCTCTATCGTAATTGCTAAATCCGACATTGGCTGTTCCAACAAGTGGTGTTGTCTCAGATTCTTCTCTATTATACTCACTCTTCATGTTTATAACCCCTGTTTCTGCTACCATGTAAGTATTATTCCTAAATTTATTTAAATATTCTCGTGTTTTGCCTTCGCTTGTTGGCAAATGGTCTTATGATTCTAGAATTTCTGCTAACTCGTTTGTAACATCTCCATTTGAATATTTCTCTACTATTTCTCTTGTATTGTCTATATTTACAAGATTTAATGGGTTTTTAGCTACTTTTAATCTCCAGTTTCCAATGCTTTGTATTATACTTGAAAGTGAACTATAATCCATATCTTTCATTATATCTTTTGCATCTGATTGATTTTTTCCATCAGCTTCTTCAAAATTATATTTATATGAGCCTGATGTGTTGTTTCTATATGCTCCAACACCATTAAACAATTCAGATTCTAATTGATATGATGTAGACTTATAATCATTTCCATTGTATGATTTCTGGTTTATAGCTGTTGCTCCACTATAACCTAGTTTTGTGTTACAGGGTTTGATATAATTTCTCCTGTTTTATAATCAACAGCTTTTTCAGATAATACAGTTTCATCTGTTGAACCGTATATGAATCTCACAATGTATTCTCCTGGAATTAATCCTTGGAATAAGTACTCTCCAGTTCCAATTCCTATTGATGTTAGATCTGAGAATGTAACATTTCCTCTTCTTGGTATTACTGTTGTTAAGGACTGAGTTACGTCTCCGGTTTTTACCTCTTTCCAAATATATTCATATCTGGTTCCATCTACACCATCACCATTAGATTTTTCTCTTAATTCTACTAGTTGTACTCTTACTCCATTTATTCCAGTTTCTTTATCATCACGTTTACCGTTTCCAACCATAGCATTATTTACTTCTTCTGTTCTCTTGTCTTCCCAAACAGTACCTTTTATTGTTCTAACATTTTGACGGTTTAACGTAATTTTAATGTTTGGAGCTTTATCTGTATCATCTTCAAATTTAGAAGTATCGATTTCACGTAAGTTACCTGGCGTTGAATCTGTATCTGGAATACCTGCAATATCTCCTCTTACAAACTCGGCCATAGCTTGTGTATTTCCAAAGTTTGGAGCAACTGCTTTTATTCCATAATAAGATTTATAGCCATTTATTTCTGCTACGTTTTCTTTTCCAGTGTCATCATCTAAAAGTATGTTTCTGCTTGAATCCTTATTAACTTCAAATGTTACATAGAAAAATATATCTTTATTCTTATCTGGATCTGATAGAGGGAAGCAGCCCGTACTTGCAATATCGTCTCCTGCACTACTATATATATTTGAACCTGTTACATATAGAGTGTTGTAACCGTCCATTTTTTTCATGGTTGCTTCTGAGTATCTACTCTTTTCACTTAAAGTTACACTTCCTATACTAGTTCCATCTTTATCACCTATATATGAACGTTCTGGAACAGGTTTAAAGTCTTGGTCATAATAGTCTACTACTTCTGTTACTGCTGTTGCAATTCCATATGAGCTGTTACGAATTGTAAACTTATATGTTACGAATACTTTTAATTCTGAATCTTGAGATAGTCCTAATTTTTCTTGGAGCAATCCCCATTGGCTATAATCTTCTACTTTAAATGAGTAGTCTTCTCTATAAAGTTCTCTTGTATAATTATTGCTGTAATATCCGTTATTTCTTCCCTTAATATCCCAGCAGCCTTCATAAATTATACTGTTTCTTTTATCGTATTTGTATTCTTCAACTTCTCCATTTATTTCAAGAGTTGCTTTATAAACATCTTTTCTCAATGCTAAATCAACAGTTTCTCTTTCCACAAATCCTTGGTTTACATGTCTCATTATGTCTGGTTCTGCATATAATGTTTTTACTTTATCACTTTCAATAAAGTCTATCATTTGTTTTGAATCGATAAGTGCATGTTTCTTCTCATCATTTACAAAAACATCTAATTTTGGATATAAATCCATATTATTAGTTCCGTTACAAGTATAAGAATCCATCATACTTTCGTTTACATATGTATCTTTTGATTCTCTCTTACCATCTTTACTTACTTCTCCAACAATGTTTCCAAAATCATCTATCAATCCTTGATCTTTTAATTCTGTTCTTGTATGCATTTCTGCTTTCGGCTCTAGTAAGTTTTCTGGTGCAGAACCAATATCTCTAAATTTTGCATTGAATACATTTCTTTGAGTTGCAACATCCATACCCTTAGAATTGTTATCCCAATTTTCGTCATCTCTATTTGCGTTATACTTTGTTGGCTCATAGTATTGACCATTGTATGTGAATTTTACATAGTAATTATACATTGAATTCAAGTTATAGAATACATAATCACCATTTTCATCTGTGGTTGTTGCTTCTACAAATCTTCCTTTTTCTATAAAATCAAACTGTTCAGTTACACCTCCTATTGTTCCACCAGTACCTATTCCACCAGTAGAATCTGTTTTTCCTTCTTTGCTCTTTTCATATAATATTTTTTCTAATAACCATTGAGCAAGTTTTCTTGCATCTGAATTTCTATTTTCTTTTGTTGTTCCACCTAGTACAACTATTGCATATTCTTCATTTTCATATACAAATGAAGCAATTACACAGTAGCCAGAAACCCTAATTTGACCTGTTTTTGTTCCTTCTATTCCTGGTGTTGTTTTTAATGGGTTTGTACTATTAAGCTTTCTTTGGAAGCTTGTTCCATTTCTATTAATCGTTATAGATATTGATTGGTTTGAGCCTTCTTTAAAATACTCTGCAAATATTGGGTTATCCATTGCAGCATCTAGTATTTTAGCCAAGTCCTTAGCAGAAGATCTATCTTCTGGTTTTACACCAAAAGGAGTAACAAAGTGACTTGAGGTTGCACCCAATGAGCGAACTTTTTCATTCATTAGGTTCATGAATGCATTTTTTCCACCCGGATAATATTCTGCAAGTGCTTCTGCCGCATCACAGCCCGAATATACAAGTACTGCTCTTAATAAATCTCTTACTGTAACCTTATCGCCTTCCTCTAGTCCAACTATTTGAAGTTCTGGGCTCCAAGTACTTGTTCTTAAATACTCTCCTACAGCAGTTCTATTAACTGTTACAACATCATTCAAATTCATTCTTTCTGCTACGACTAATGCTGTTACCATTTTTGTAATTGAAGCAACTGCACATTGAGTGTTTTCACCTTTTCCCCATAGAGTTTCTCCAGTTTTTCTGTTATACACTAAAAATCTTGGAGCTGATATTGTTGGTTTTTTAGGCTCATCTGTCTCTGTTGTTGGTGGTAGCGTTGGCTTTGGCTTTGTGCCTGGTGTTGGTATTTTAGGTATTTCATATAGTGAAACTTTTACATTTGACATTGGTGTATCTCCATCACCATATTTACCATCATATTTATCCTCTTTGCCTACACTGCCATCTACCCATACCTTACCGCCAATTTTCATTGTTAGGTCTACATTTGTTTGATTTTTATTAGGGTCTAGCCCTGGGTTCGTTGGTAAAGTTATATTGTTTTTGTGTGCTTCTATATGGTATACCTTGTATTCACGTTTTCCACCCATTGCAACATCTATAGGTTGTGCATCAATTGTATCAACTGGATCTTTTGTCATTTGAACAAAAGGTTGAGCTATCATATATGTATCGTCATTATGGATTGTAAGCCATAGCGTACCATATTCTGTTGTTGTATATGCATATAAAAATCCAATATGCAATTGCTGGTACGAATATTTTACTGTTATAAATGCTTGTCCTCTCGCAAGTCTTAGCTTTTTGTCGCTTTTGTCTGAACTTGTTTCGTTTGCTCTTGCCGTAAGACCAATATATTGATATACATTAGTTTTTGTTCTTAATTGATTGTATTCTATTTCTGCTTTTTTCAAGTATTCAACATCAGCATATATTCCAACATTTGTTGGGTATAAAGTATCTGAAGCTGAAAACTTAATATAGAATTGGCTTCCAGAAGCTGGGTATTTTTTTTCTTTAAACCATTTGAACCTGAAACTGTTCTTCCTATGAATTCTATTTCAAAGTCATCATTATTTTCATCATATACTAAGGTTTTAGATTTTAAAGGTTCACCTTCATTTGTCTTAAGGTATATTGATTTTAAGTATGATATATCCTCATACTCAGGATAATTTATCGTTAATGGTCCTATTATATATTGGTTGGTGTTTCTATTACTTATAATTTGTGACTGCGACATATCTATTTGAGCAGAGAAATTTATAAGATTTTTATTTACAAAAGACTGATAGCTTTTTGCCTTTTTTTGTACAATTCTTTTCCATTTGAAGTTTCTTGTGCAGAGCTTATTATGCTAAAATCCTTTGCTTCCCAATATGCTGTTTGAATATCACTTAAATTATATCTACTTCTTACAGAATTAGTTACTCCACTATATGCATTTTCCATAGCAGTTAGTATGTATGCAATATTGGCACCTCCTCTTCCAATAGATAAATTGGTGTATTTTTTTGTATCTCCTTCTTGTTGATATCCGTTTTCAGCTCTATTTTCTGTTTCCATCACAGCAACTTTTGGTCCTAATACTGGATCAGAGTTCCAATAAGACACATCTTGAATTCCCATATTGGTTGAACCATCGGTTGTTAATTCTGGTTTATCCCAATTTGTTAACTTAGTTAATATTCGAAATGTCATTATGTTTCGAGTTAGACCCTCTGACTTGCTGTAATCATAACCTGATGTACTTGATGCACTTGATGATTGTACCCTTGTTATTAGCATTGGTTTTGTAATCTCTACATTAAATAATTCATTGTTGTAAATTGAAGGTCCTTGAATTTGATCATACCATATAATAGGAGTACAGCTTTCATATCTTAGCCCAAATGCGCCATGTACAGCTCCAATTAAATCAGCTAATGTAAATCCGCTAAAATATTTTTTTGCTCTTTCCTCACATAATTTTTTCATTTTGGCTAGGAAATCTAAATATGTTCCAACATCTTGGTTAATGTATGGTGTTGGATAGTATTTTGTTGCATCGTATTTTCCAAATCTTACAGATTTATTTGAATCTGCTCCATACATTGTTGAACCACTTACTTCTGTTGACCAATTTGTATATGGAAATTCTGTATCTGCATCTCCAGAGAAAGTCCTTTTTTGAAGTATATTAGGTAGTAGGCTACCACTATCCGAAAAAAGCTCCCTTTTGAGGCATTCCACTACTAGTGTTTCCCTGCCATGTTCCATATGCAAATGTTTTCTTTTCAGCAAAGAACAGCGTTAATACTAAAACAACCAAGATGATACCAGCTGTTTTTATAATCTTTTTGTTATTTATTTTTATGTTTTCTTTCACTCGCTCTTTGCCTCCTTTACTTTAATAATACTTTTTTTCTTATTACATATACACCTGTTGCAATTATTATTAACACAGCCATTGTCAATGTTACATATATAACTGCTTGTCCTGTTTTTACTCCTACAATAACATTTGCTATCGAATAATCATCTTCATTACTTGCTTTATTTCCTGGTGTTGAGTCTATATCTAATAATCCGTTATTATTTGATGCTTCATATATTTCTGCAGAATTGCTAAATACTCCAAAATCATCATTGTTCATATTTTTTAGTTAATATTAGAGTTACCGTTTTACTCTCACCTGGGTTTATAACTGTATTTGCCAAACTAGAATTATATACGGTTCCATTTGCTCCTTCATACCAATCTTTATTTAATTCTGAATTAAATTTAAGCTCTGTTGGAATGTAGTCTGCTATTTTCTTTGCATATCCAGCTACTCCTCCTTCGTTTGTTATGGTTATAGAATACTCAACTACCATTGAAGATTGCGTTATATATTTTGTCTCAAAATCTATTTTTGCATTTTTACTGTTATAAGTGTGTTCTGCAACATCTTTTCCATTATTTGTTGTAATAACCTTTACAGTTTTATCCAGTCTTAAATCAAATTTTGTATTTTCTACTAGCCCTAAGTCCATATTATAAACATTAAATGTTGTAACTTTTATTATTTCTGTTACTCCTGCAATTCTTTGGACTCCTTCAAATACAATAGTTTTATCTATGGCATCTGAATTTAAGCTTTCGTCTACTCCATCTTTTCTATAAGTTGTAGCACTGTATAAAGAAGATTCATATAAAAAATACTACCGTATATGTACCTGAATATAAATTGTTAAATAAGTAATTTCCATCACTATCTGTTGTTGTAACACATTCTGATTTTTTTTCATTTTTTACTATGTTTCCATTTTGGTCTATTAATATAGCTGTAACATTAGGTACTTTTTCTTCATCTGCATCTTTTGCACCATTTCTGTTTTTATCTATCCAGACTGTTCCGGTTATTTTCTTTGTGTATGATGGCTTATCTGGATCCACATTGTTTTTATCGAATAGTTCTACAACATGTGTAATGCTATTACTTTCTATTTCACCAATTTTATCGTGCGTAATTTTTCCTTTGTTTGTTATTGTTTTATCTTTAGTTAAAGATTTTGCCATTACTTCTACTTTTACATTTGCTGTCGTTAATTCACCAAGACTTAAGTTCACTTCCATTTCTCCATTTTCATTTACACTTACATCTGTGCTCTTTGTACCATCTGAATATATTGTTTCTACACTTTTAAGTTGTACTTCATCTGGTAGCTTATCCGTTAATATTACATCTTCCATAGGTATTTCCGAAAGATTTGATATTGTGAATGTATATGTATATTTTTCTCTGCAGAAATAGTTGTATTTGCTGGAATATTACACGTTTGTACAATGCTTACTCCTATTTTATTAATTGTATCTGTTAATGTTGGTATAGTTTCTGCATTTTTTCCATCTGCTTCGATGGTTCCTGTTATAGAAACGTCTTTTTTATAAACTCCATTTGGCAAATCTTTTACATTTAATTTAAGTGTTAATTGCCTATTTTTACCTCTTTCAATAGTTCCTAAATTTATCTGTAATGTATTACCCTTTACCACTACTTTGTTAGGCGTTGTACCGCCTTCGTATGCAACAGATTTATATTCCATTTCTTCTGGTAAATTTATCTTTAATATTACATTTGTTGCATCATTTTCAAAGTCATTTGTACTAATATTTATTAAACATTCGTATATATCTCCAACTTGTATTTTCTCTTCATTATTTGCATTAATATTTACATTAAAGTAACTTATCTTTATAATGTTTGTTACTTCATTTGTTTCAGCTCTCATATCTTCATTATATTCAACTGTTGCTTTTAATTTTACTTGTTCGTCTTCAGCATCACTTCCAAGGTGCATGGTGTTAAACTCCAGTTCTTTTTTTATTGTTTGATTTGTTTTCATGTTTCCTATTTCTATTACCAATATTTTTTTTCTGCTCTGTTATATTTTCATCAAATTCAACACCTTGTGCTTTTTGCTCTTCTACCCATTTTGAATATTCTTCCATTTGTTGTTTCATTTGTTCAGCCTGTTGTTTCCACATCGCCATTGCTTCTTCTTTGCTCATTTCTGATTTATCCCAATTTATGTTATCCCAATCCGGTTCTTCAGGCATTTCAAATTTTTGCAATGGCATTATTGTTCTTATTTTATAATTTTCGCCTTCTGTTGGTATGTACTCTAAGTTATTTGGAATTTCTATATTAATAGTTGTTCCCTCTGCTGAAATTGTTCGATTGTTGTTTATTGTAACTATATATTTAAGATGTTCTCCGGCTTTTACGCTTGCACCTTCTCCAAGCACTGATTCTAATTTAGCATTTAAAACAGCCTCTTTTCCGGTGTTTAATCCAATTTTAGTTGCAATAGCTTTATCTTCAATCTTTCCAGTGCTTATGTTGTTTGTAAAGTATATTCCATACATTTCAAATGCTTTATTCTCATAATCCAAATTAGCTGGAGCCTTTGCATTGTACGAAAACTTAAAAACATCTCCAGATTTTATATCATAATTTTTAAAGACAATCATATAAGATTTTACTTCTGCATAATTGGTTATTCTTTAGTCCATGCATTTTCTGCATTTGATAAATCCTTCGTAGCATTTCCGTTTGTAGAATAATATATTTCTGCATTTTCTTCTGGCAAACCACTTAGTGTAATCTTCGATGACATTGGAATATCCATTGTTGTTCCTAAATCTTGTAATGTATCTACATCTCTATTTCCTTTGAACATTGTTCTTCCTAATATTACAGCATTGCTCAATGTGTTTTCATAATTATTTATAATATTCATCTCAAATGTTAACTCTTTTTCATTTGATTTTGCTTGTATTAACGCCTCTTTTGCTTCTCCATTTACAACTTCTAGCTTTTCATTTTCGTTATATCCTATTACACTATTTGTTGTTACAACTCCAGAAGGAGCAATGTGCTTTACGGTAGTTTTATTTTCTGATGTTGTCTTATTTTCATCACCATTCTGAGCAATAACTTTTATTTCTGTATTCATAGTTGGAGTAGTTTTTTCTAAAGTTATATCTCTTAATAATAACAATTGTTGCACCTTTTGCAATTGGATTATTAAAAGTTGTTTGTGTTCCTTCTAGTTGTACTTCTATAGTTTTAGTTCCGTCTTCATTATCATAAACCTTTGTTTCAGCGACTTTAAGTTCACCATCAAACATAACTTCTACTGCTATTATATCTAATTTTTCAATGTATTTCGGCATAATAATTTTAAAATTAGGATTTATAAACATAACATCATCAATACTATCGTTTTCTAATGTAACACCTATTGCAACAGCTTCATTAGTTGTAACTGTAGATAATCTATTGTTTTCTAATTCTATACTTACCTTTTGTGATGGTTCTTCTAACTTTGTAACCATTTCTGTCGTTTCATTTAAAACAGCTATATCCGAATTCTTAGCAACAACATTTAATGAAGATTTTAAGTTTGTAAATTCTTTAATTTCTTCTATGCTATAATCATTGTCTTTTGCGATCGCTTTTGTAATTTCAAAATTCAAGCTTCCTTCAGTTTGTGGTTTTGATGTTTCCAATACAATATTTTCGATTTTAAATGATGTCAAATCAACTTTAATTTCATCTTGTTCTGCTTGCGTATCTTTATCAATTGTATTTAAAATCGTTCCATCTTTAGATTGAATTTCAATCTTACCATTTACTCCCAGTACATTATCAAATTCTTGTTTTGATATTTTTAATTCTTTGTTATACGTATTTGCTTTATATTCTTGTTCTTTACTTGTTGTAAATTTATCATCGTTTTGCGAGATTGTAAAAGAATCTATTAAATTTGAATATGCAATGTTTAATGTGTATCTATTTGCGATGTCTGTTTCTCTTTTATTTTCCTCAGCAGTAACTTTATTGTTATACATGTACCCTTTGTAAATGCCCTCATTAGGGTTTTCTAATGTAATATCTGCAATTTCTCCTAGTTTTTTCTTTTTGTACTTGTTCTGCTATTGTTTCTTTTTTTATTGTTAATTCATTATTACTATATAATGTAATTTCCGAATTTAACTTATAATTCAATTTTATGGATGTTTCTTTTATTTTTTCATATGCTTTAGCAGAATAAATATATGTAACTATATATTTTTGTGGCTTGTTTTTTTGCCATTGTATCTTATTATTTTTTATTTCATTGTTTTCTTTTATCGTTAAGGATCCGTTTTTCATCATATGTAATATTTTCTTTATTAAGTTCTTTTGTTATTTCTTCTGTGTTATTTATAACTGATACTTTCTCTGGATATTCCCCTGCAAATTGTGGAATACTAATGTTTATATTTGTCTTCTTAACTGGTAAAACGTAGTTTTTTACGTTCGTTGTTACTTTTCCTTGAACAATTATTTTGTTTTCTTCATTTGATGCATATGGAATATATTTGATTGTTTCATAATTTAATTCTGTTTCCACGTTTTTTGCAGTCCACTCTGTATGAAGAACTATTTCTTTTTCAACCTTTGTTTCTTTTGCATCTGTATTTACAAATGTGCAAGTAAGTTTAATTTTATTATCCCTGCTAAAATTGTCTTCGCCTATCTCCTCTTTAATGATTGGATTAATATATATTTGCTCTGAAATTTGCTCTTTATTTGTTATCTGTCCGAATGTAATTTTCTTGTTTTCTGCATCAAAATTCTGAATCTTTTTAGCCACTGTTGTTTGGGCTGCATTACCATTTTCATTTGTATTTTCATCATTTATTTGATCTACTTCAAAGTTTGAAGAAGAAAAATCTATTGCAAGATCTTTAACATAGCCACTCTTTTTTTTAATGATACAGCAATATTTAGCTTAGTATTTTTCTCGTCAATATTTAATGTTGCACTGTGTTTTCCATTGGTATACTGCACATCAAAATCTACACTTCCATCTTTTGATGTAGTGTTTTGATTCTCTGACTCCTTTTCACTTAAAAATACTTCTGCAAAGATAGCTTACTACCGACCACGAATTTGCAAATATAATTACTAGGGCTAACACTGCGGCTTATAAACTTAGATATTTTTGCTTGCATATTTTCCTCCAATTTTCACTCTTAAGTTATATATATTTATTATTACATTTTTAATTTATGTTTTGCAATGGATATTTTTTCCTTGCCTAGTGTACAACTGAAATTCGCTTGCGGAAAGGGTTAAAAGCACTTTTATTAAATTTTTATTACATTTTTTTGCACGTAATTTGTTGTGAGATATTTTATGTTAAAATTTAGAGTCAAATAAAGGCTTGTTTTAAGCATTTTAGCGTTTTTGTCATTTTTATGTAAATCTTGTTTCATATTTATTTTGCTTGATTTCCCTATGATTTTTTCTGTTTTGTAATAATTTTATTATTTTTGAATATTTAGAGTGAAAAATTCATACAATATAGTATGAACTTACAATCAAGGTCTATCAAAAGTAAATTATCTTGTTAACGAAAACTATTATATATTAAATTTAAAAACAATAATTTAGCTGTTTATGCTAGCTTTTAAATTGCACAAAATATGGGCAAATGCAAATTTTTTTCAAATTTTATTGACAAGTATGTATATAAGTTGTATAATTAAAAAGTTCATACATCGCGGGATGGAGCAGTTGGCAGCTCGTTGGGCTCATAACCCAAAGGTCGGTAGTTCGAGTCTATCTCCCGCAACCAAATATAGCAAGCTCTAAAGAGCTTGCTAATTTTTTATATTAAACAAAGTGATGGGTATTTTTTGTAACAATTATTTAAACTTTCTATTGCATTTGTTGTATACATTATTTTTCTTGTCTCTGGTCCATATTTATAGAATGGTTGTATGTTTTCCCAATTATTTATCCAATTGTCTAACGATACTCTTCTTTTGCTCCATTTTTCTTCTAATTCAATTAAATTATTATATCCTGCTTCTTCCTGTTGTTGCTTGATATATTTGCTTTAAATCTTGAGCTAATTCTTTTCTATCCTTATATGATACATACTGCAATGTATTTCGTATCATATGCACTATACATCTCTGGAATTCTGTCATTGGATATACTGCTCCTATGGCTTCCTTTAACCCTTTTAAACCATCTGAACACATTATTAATATATCTTTTACTCCTCGATTTTTTATTTCATTTAATATACTTGTCCAATACTTTGCACTTTCTGATTCTCCTATATAAAATCCAAGTATCTCTTTTTCTCCTGTCATTGTTACTCCTAATGCTATGTATACTGCCTTTTTTACTACTATTCCATCTTGTTTTACATTGAAATATGTTGCATCTACGAATACTATTGCATATTGCTCTTCTAACTGTCTCTTTTGCCATTCTCGTATCTCTGGTATTATCTTATCTGTTATTGCGGTTACCATATCTGGACTTACTTTTTACTCCATAAAGTTCTTGCATTTCTTCATATATATTTTGATTTGACATTCCTCTTGCATACATTCTTATTATTTTTTCTTCAATGCTTGATATATCTTTTTGTCCTTTTTCTACTATTATTGGATCAAATGTTCCTTGTCTGTCTCTTGGCACATTTAATGTTATATCTCCCTCTGTTGAATGTACTGTCTTTGGGCTATATCCATTTCTATAATTTTCATTATTTTCTCTATATTCGTTTTTTTCATATCCTAAATGTTCTGTTAATTCTGCATTCAACATTTCCTGTATTGTATCCTTAAATAAATCCTTTATTGCTTCTTGTATGTCTCCTGTTGTTTTTAAATCATTGCTTTTTATAAATTCCTGTATTAATTTTCTTCTTTCTTCACTTATTTTTTCTCTTTTTGCCATATTTAAAACCTCCTTATGACTTTTTTATTTTATCATAAGAAGGCTTATTTTTAAACTTTACACAATTTTTTTTCTATATACTCAAATAACCAAAATTGTTAGACGTTTTCATCTAACAATTTTGGTTCATTTTATTTTGAATGTCACTGACATATTACATTTCAATAGACTTTCTATATTTTATAATATCAATATATTGAAACTCTGAAGCCTATATTACCATCATAATCATACCATGCAAAGCATCACCATGATATGCAAAGCATTTGAACCTGAATTATAACTATTTCCTCTAACAACACAAGGCCAGTGTGTACTGCTATATACTCCAATAGTCCATTCAGCTACATTACCTGCAAAGTCATAAATATTCATAACTTTATTTCTATCTGCTGCACCTGTTGTTAATAATGCAGCATGCTTTTGTTTTACCTTACTCTTTACTAAATAATATTCATCATCCTTATAGTAATCCACGTTATAAGCCTGCCAACCTCTATTATTATTAGCATAATATTTACCTCTATTTAATGTAAATGATACTGATGATGTGTTTCCTATAGAGTCACTATTTTGTGTTAATACTGTATCACTTATATTACCTTTATTATGAAGATGTGCCAAAACTAAGTTCCACTGAACCTCATACATTAAAGTACAAGTTCGATTACCTGCATTAACTTTTTTAGTCAAGTCCATTGCTTCTGGAAGTGTTAATAAACGATATGGATACATATTTATTTTTGAAACTGGACCAGCGCTTGTGCCTTCTGTTGTTGACTCTTCTGCATTAGCAGTTCCCTCTTCAAATCTTCCTATATAAAATCCTCCATTTTCATATACACTTTTTAACATTACATGTTTTGCATCATCATCTGCATCTGAATACCCTCCGCTTTTGTATGCTTTTGTATAATTTTCTAAATCCGCTGTTATTTTTTTTTGTGTATGCTGCACTATCAAAATTAGTTATATTAGTTCCTGCTGTTGGATATACCGTAGATGTTTTTGGTACTTCTATCCATACATACTGACTTCCATCTTTATCTTCTATTACTAATCCGTTACTTAAGTCTGTGCCATCCACCTTTTTTAAAGTCATTGCCTGGCAAATATGGGTTAGAGCCAGTTGATGAACTCATATATTGATTTACAGTAACACTAACTGTCTTTTTACTTGTTATTCCATTACTTGTACCTGTTACTGTAAACGTGTAAGTTCCATTCTTAGTAACTTTATATGGCAAACTAGGTGATACACTTGTGCTTCCTGATGCTATTGAATGGCTAAATGTTATATATAAATCTTTGCCTGTCAAAGCTCCATTAGCTGCTATTGCTGTTCCACTTCCATTACTGTTTTCTACTACTTTTATAGTTCCTATTACTATCTGCCCTCCAACTTTTACAGTCTGCGTTGTACTTTGTGTCTTATATCCTGCTTTACTTGCCCTTACTGTTACTGTAAATGATGATGTATTTGTTATTGTTGGCATTGTTGTACTATATGTTTTTCCATCGGTTGAATAATCTATTTTTGCATCACTTGGTGTTACTGTTACTTTTGTTATTGCATTATGTGCCTTGCCATCATACGTTCCTGTATATGGTGTTGCACTAAGGGATATCGTTCCGTTATTTACTGTTGCTGTATATGTTGCTGATTTTTTGGTTGTAATTCGTTGTTCTTTGCACTCGTTACTGTTATTGTTGCCTTTCCTGCTGTTGTTCCCGGTTTTACTGTCACTGTACTTCCACTTATACTTGCTGTTGCAATATTTGTGTTCGATGAAGCTACACTTAAAGTTCCCTTATTACCACTTGCAGTAAATGTTGCATTCGTAGGATATGTTAACGTTCCGCTTGTTGCTGATAATGTTAATGTTCCTCTTTGCTTTGTTTACTTTTACTGTTTGTGTTGTTGTTTGTGTTTTATATCCTGCTTTACTTGCCCTTACTGTTACAAATGATGATGTATTTGTTATTGTTGGCATTGTTGTACTATATGTTTTTCCATCGGTTGAATAATCTATTTTTGCATCACTTGGTGTTACTGTTACTTTTGTTACTGCATTATGAGCCTTTCCATCATATGTTCCTGTATATGGTGTTGCACTTAAGCTTATTGTTCCATTGTTTACTGTTGCAGTATACGTTGCAGACTTTTCGTTGTAATTGCTTGCTTCTGCACTTGTTACCGTTATTGTTGCCTTTCCTGCAGTTGTTCCTGGTTTTACGGTTACTGTGTTCCCACTTATGCTTGCTGTTGCTATGTTTGTGTTTGATGAAGCTACACTTAGATTTCCTTTGTTTCCACTTACGGTAAATGTTGCATTCGTAGGATATGTTAATGTTCCACTTGTTGCAGATAATGTTAATGTTCCAGCAGCCTTATTTACTCTTACTGTTTCTGTTTTTATTTGTGTTTTATATCCTGCCTTGCTTGCCTTCACTGTTACTGTAAATGATGAAGTATTTGTAATTGTTGGCATTGTTGTACTGTACGTGCCTCCATTTATTGAATATTCTAATTTGGCGTCACTTGGTGTTACATTTACACTTGTATATGCATTGTGTGCTTTTCCATCATATGTTCCTGTATATGGTGTTGCACTTAAACTTATTGTTCCATTTTGAACTGTTGCTTCATATGTTGCAGACTTTTCGTTGTAATTGCTTGCTTCTGCACTTGTTACCGTTATTGTTGCCTTTCCTGCAGTTGTTCCTGGTTTTACGGTTACGGTACTTCCATTTATACTTGCTGTTGCTATATTTGTATTTGATGAAGCTACACTCAACGTTCCTGTATTTCCACTTACTGTAAACATTCCGCTTGTTGGGTATGTTAGTGTACCACTAGTTGCTGATAGCGTTAATTTTCCTTTTGCCTTGTTTACCTTTACTGTTTCTGTTGTTATTTGTGTCTTATATCCGGCTTTACTTGCTCTTACTGTTACTGTAAATGACGATGTTTCTGTTATTGTTGGAACTGTTTCACTGTAATTTTCCCCATCAATTGAATATTCTATTTTTGCATCTGTTGGATTTACATTTATTTTTGTTATTGCATCATGTGCTTTTCCATCATATATTCCTGTATATGGTGTTACACTTAATTCTATCGTTCCATTTTGAACTGTTGCTACATGCACTACCTTATTTTCAGCATAATCTCCATTTGCTGAACTCTTTACAATTATGTTTGCTTTTCCTGCTGTTGTTCCTGGCACTACTGTTACTGTATTTCCTTCAATAGTGGCTGTTGCAATATTGATTGCATCTGAGCTTACTGTTAGCTCTCCTCCTGAGACATTATTCGTTACCGTAAATGTTCCACTGTTTGGATACACATATGTCCCACTTTTTAGCTGAAATAGATAAATCACTGAAGCCGCAACTCCTTGATATGTTACCTCTACATCGCCTTCTTCGGTATCTTTTAATGCAAATTTATATTTATCGTCTACTATTATTTCTGCATTTTTATCATCTATTATCTCTTTAGAGCTAATTTCATATTTCTTATCCCCATTACTAATCTGGTCTAAGTAATTATTTAAGTTCACTGTCTTACTATTTACTAGCAAATCGCCCTTTTCTAGTTCTAGTGCTTCTTTTATAGACGCTACTGTTTGTATTTTTCCTGTAGTTTGGGCTCTTTCTACTATACCATTTTTTCCAATTATTGAATTAATACTTACTCCTGCTAATATCAATATTGTTATAATTGTTATTACAAGTGCTATTAATGTAATTCCTCTTTTTCTCTCCAATACGTTCATCTTTTCATCTCTCCTATGTAAATTTTTATTTATTATTTTTATTTATTATTTTTCTTTAGTATCTCTCCTTTTCTTATTTATATAAATTATTTTTTAGAATTTTAAAACGATATTTATCAATTATAATTTTATCAAAACAGCAAATTATTGTAAATAGTTTTTCAATTTTATTTTTGACTTTATCAAATATAAAGTCATTCTCAAAAATGACATAAAATATTATATTATAAATAAAAAAGTAAGATTATGGTTAATACTTGTTAACCTTACTTATACCCTAAGAGAGGAGCTCATCAAAATATGAATGCCGATAATATAAGTAAACATATTGGTCAAGTTTGCCAGCAGTATAGAATTAAGAATAATTTAACTCAAAATCAGGTTGCAGAATTAACAGGATTGGAGCCAAGGCATATAAGTCAAATAGAAAGAGGTCTATCAAAAGGAAGTATTGATACTCTGTTAAAATTATGTAATGCGTATTCAATTACTCCAGATATTATTTTATATGATTTGCTTGATAATGATGTAAAAAAATCTGTTTCAATTTATGATGAAAGTTTTAAGAAATTAAGTAAAAGAGATAAAGATAGTATATTACATTTTATTGATTATTTTTTAACAAAATAAATTAAAAACTTATAAACATAGCAAATGGCTAAATTTATAAGTTCTTTTTTATATCCTTTTCAAGTCTTCTCCATATTTTACACCTAACGAATAGCTAAATGCAAAATAATATTCTTCGGTCTTATAAAATAGCTGTACTATTTCATTAAACTGTTCTTTTTGTTGTTTTGACAAAGTTTGTTCGAGTTCTTCCATTGCATCAGTCAGCCTAAGATATTCTGCTTTGAAATTTTGATTTTCTTTTTAAAATTGGTAATTTTTGCTCTACATAATCACTAATAAATTTATAGTTATCATTATTAAATATTTCCATGTTATTCTCCCTCCTATGGCATAAATTTATTTTTTATTAACTTATTATTTATTGGCCATTTATATATATTAAGAGTATTTCCTTATATTACGTTTTTAGACATCTTAATATATTTTTAATAATAATAACTTTACTATACCACATAAGTTTAAATTAACGTACTGTTATTTTATCTTTTATGTTATCGAATTTGCTTTCTCCTATCCCAGATACATTTTTCAAGTCTTCTATTGCTTTGAATTTTCCATTTTGTCTTCTATAATCTATTATTTTTTGAGCTGTTGACTCACCTATTCCTGGAAGTGATGTTAGTTCTTCTAGTGTTGCTGTGTTTAAATTTACAGTACTGCTTTCTCCAGTTGTGTCTTTATAATCTTCTATCTCATCTGTTTTATTTGGCACATAAATTTTGTCTCCATCATTTAATATTTGTGCCAAGTTTAATTTATTTAAGTCTGCTTCTTCTGTTTCACCCCCAGCAGCCTCTATGGCATCTACTATTCTCTGCCCGCTTTTTAATATAACAATTCCTGGATACTTTACTTCTCCTATTATATGTATTGTTATCTCCTCGTTTTCTTCATCTTTCGTTTCTTCTTCATTTTCCGTTGTAACAGCCAATGTATCATCATATGTATAATCGTTTTTCGATTCTTTATAAAAAGTATAACCCAATTACAACAATAGCAATAACTATGGCTATACCTATAATTATTTTTGTTTTTAAATTTAAGCTCCATGTTGCTTCCTTTCTTTGGAAAATTTTGGTTGAAAAGAAATTAAATTTTGGCAAGGAAAATAACTTTTTAAAAGGCAAGGGCGCATACTTTGTGTATGTAACCGCGTTTTAAAAAGTAGTTTGACGTAGACAAAATTGTAATTTCTTTTTAACCATTACTTTAAAATTTAATTTTACCTATATACCCATTGAAAAATCATGTATTTTAATGTATTATATACATACATTTTACAAAGGAGATATCATGCAATTTTTTCATAAGTTTAAGAAGATTACTTTTTTATTTTTTATTTTATTAACATTAAATACCAATTTAATATATGCTGAAAGTATAAATGGTTCTGCCACTGGTGCTAATGCAAATATTTCTAGCACTAGTACTAATATAAATTCAGCCACAGACGCAGATTCTTCAGATGCCTCTAGTAATAACAGCTCTACTGACGTTTCAGTTCCTAGTACATATTCGCCTTCATGTATTTTGATGGATCAAAACTCTGGTAAGATTTTATATAGCAAGAATGCAAATACAAAAATGTATCCAGCAAGTACCACTAAGATTATGACCGCAATTTTAACTCTTGAGAATTGTAAACTAGATGAAGTTGCGACAGCTAGCCACAACGCAGTATATTCTATTCCATATAGTTATTCAGTTGCTACTATTCAAGAAGGTGAAGAACTTACTATTGAACAGCTTTTGAATGTTTTGCTTATTCCTTCTGCAAATGATGCTGCAGTTGTTTTGGCTGAACACATTGCAGGTTCTGTTGAAGCTTTTGCAGAGATGATGAATAATAAAGCCGTAGAAATTGGTTGTAAGAATACTCATTTCGTAAATCCTAATGGAATTCATAATGAAGACCATTATTCAACTGCTTACGACTTAGCTTTAATGGGCCAATATGCAATGAAGTTCGATGTTTTTAGAAGCATTGTTTCTAAGACGTATTACGCATTACCTGCTACTGCAAAATATGATAAGGAAGATAGATTATTTAACACAACAAATGATTTAATTAAGAAGAATTACAGTTCTTCTCCAAGAAATTACTATTATGAATATGCTACTGGTGCTAAGACTGGTTACACAGATGCAGCAAAGAGTTGTATAGTTGCCACGGCCACAAAAAATGATGTTTCTTTAATTGCTGTTGTTTTACATGACAGTACAACTGATGCAGGTTTGAGCCAAAGAGCTTTTAGACTGCAAGGCATTGTTTGAAGATGGTTTTAACAATTATTCTGAAAAAACTATTGTAAATAAGACTGATGTTGCTAAACAGATTACTGTTGAAAATGCTACTAAAGAAACTGAAAATTTGGATTTATTATATGAAAATAGTTTGGAAGGATTAATACCAAATAATGTTGATATTTCAACATATACGCCAAACATAAAACTTTCTGATAATATATCTGCTCCTATTTTTGAGGGCACAAAACTTGGAACTGCTACATTTGATATAGATGGTTTTAGTTATACATGTGACTTAGTTGCATCTCATACTGTATATAAATCTAACTACACAAAAACATTAATGGAACTTGCATTATTAATAATTTTCTTATTTATATTGGCGAAATTCTTACATTTTATAAATAATAGAAAAAAAAATAATAACAGGACCAATAATTATAAAAAATCTAAAAACTCTAAAAATATTAGAAGCAAAAATTCAAGAAATTCTAAAAATAGAAAATATGCTAGTAACACTAGAAGCTCAAAAGCCGTAGTCAAAGCTAAAAATTCAAAACCTGCAAAAAGAACTTCTACTAAAACTCTTTTTAAACATCTTGGCATCTTTAATCATAAAGACTATGAAAAAAGTTATATTGATGACTTTTATCCAAAATATTAAAGCACAGAAAAATAGGGCTATGTACCCTATTTTTTCTATGCTTTTATAAAACTTATTCTATATTATTTGGTTGTATTTGTTGTAGCTTCATCTTCACCGCTTGTTGTTGATGGAAATAACTCATTAACTAGAGCTTTTGTTTTTCTTTCGTTTGCAATGTATAATGAAACTCCATTGCACATTTCTACATCTCCTGGAACCATTCCAGTTTTTATGTTATCTGCATCAAACTTAACTGCATATGGAACATATGCTTTAATTTCATTGAAGTCTAGGTTTGTTTTTACGTTTTCTGACATTATATCTATTACCTGTTTTAGCTTGAATATATTCTGTGGTTTTAATGTTTGCTTTAATGTTGCAATTATAAACTCTCTTTGAGTTCTCATTCTTCCCAAATCTTGTTGTCCGTAAGAACTTGGGTATGTAGAGCCATCATTGTTATGTCTAAAACGCAATAATTGTTCTGCTTTTGCTCCGTCAATTAACTGTTCCCCAGCCTTTAAATCTATATATAAATTTTGGTCTGTATCTTCAGTGTAATGCATGTCTATTGGTACATTAAATGTAACCCCTCCAATAGCATCAACTAATTTTATTAATGCTTTTGTATCTATAATTACATAATTTTCTAGATTTAAACCTGTTAGTGCATTTATTCTATCTATTGCCTCTGGTATGTTTGTACCACTTCTAAATACTGTATTTATCTTGTAACTTGCAAGATAATTTTGCGTTGCCGTATTTCTATTTCTCCTTCCAACATATGTATCTCTTGGAATTGACATTAGTGAGGCTTTCTGCGTCTTTGGATTGTATGAAGCTACCATTATTGTATCTGCTAACTTATAATCGTCTACACCGCTCTCCCCCATTATTAGAACTTGTATAGGCTCTAAGTTTTGAAATTTTTCAGTATCTTCGCCAAGTATAGTTGCCAATGCTCCAGTTAAGCCACCACCATTTTGATATATTTTATATCCGAAAAGTGTTCCGGCTAATATTATTGCTACTAATAAAATTGTTACTACAACTCTTTTTACTTTTCTAACAGTTTTTTACTTTTTTCTTAGCCTTAACTGGCTCTTTTTTTTTATTCTCATGTTTTGTTGTTTTTGTTTAATCTGTTTATCGTTATTTTTCTTATTGTTCTCTTCTGACATGGCATGTCTGCCACGAGACTTTTCATCAGTCTTTTTATTTCTACTCAATAGTATCACTCCCACATAACTTTATGATTAACAGTATAGCAAATATACGGAAAAATAGCAATAGAAATTGAAGATTTTCAATTGATATAAAAAAATAAAAAAGTAGATGTTAGTTTAAGATTAACATCTACTTTTTTATGTTTTATTTAAATAGTAAGTTTAATATTATGTTATTATTGTACAGCATTTCTCCTAAGCTTGATTTTACTATTGCTGTAACTACTGCATTGTTTGTCCAAATTACGCTTGTTAGTGATATTACGGCAAGAACTGCATATACAATAACTATTCCTTCTATTGCTCCATATGCTAATCCACCTAGTTTATCTACTTGCTTAATTACTGGAAGGTCTGTTAGTATTTTTGCAAATAGACTTATTAATACTAGTATTACTCTTACTGCTAAAAATATTACAATGCCTGAGCCTATATTTACTATTGTTATTGTTGTGTGGTCTATTACATTGGCTTTTACTTCGTCTGTTGCATTTTCTATTTCTTTGTTTATGTTATTCATTATTGTTGATGGAACGTTTTCTTCTGTGTTTTCTGTTTTATCTTCAACACCTAATGTTGCACTTAATGTTGTTCTTATGTTATCGTCTATTACTGTATTCTCTATTACTGCATTTGCAACTGGTTTATATAAAACAAATGCTACAACTATTGCTATTATAAATGAAAGTAACTTTATTAAACTTCCTGTTAGTCCTTTTTTATATCCTAAAAATATGAATAGTAAAACTACTGCTATTATTATTAAATCTACTATTATCCCCATACTTTCCCCTCCTTTTATAACTTAATACGTTCAATCTTATTTCTATAAATTATTCCTGCCACTTCATTTGAAATGACTATTTTTCTAACCTCTTGATTTGATGTGTATTTTTTTATTAGCCATCCATTTGTATCTACAAAGTGTATTTCAGAACCTAGATTTAAAGCAATTTTGCTACCACTGCAATACATTTCTTTAATTACACCCTCAAATTTATATGTATTTTTCTTTTTGAGTTGTAGAATTTATTATTTTTATTGCTGTGTTTGTTGTAAATAAACTAGCGTTTTCTTCCACATTTTTTTTTTTACAATATTGTTATCTAGCTCAATGCTGTAATATGTAATTTTTTCTTGGTCTGTATTTATGTCTGTAAGTTTTGTATCTACATTATCTTTTATAACATGAATTTCGTTATCATATTCACACACCAGCTTGTTTTTATTTTGATATTTTATGTTTAATACTAGGCTATTTAATGGTGCATTATATGTATACACTATTGCCTCTGTTGGATTTTTTTTCTTTTGCTTTAGCAATTGATAATATTTTTATGTTAGATTGTATAAGTGTTCCACTCGTATTTACTTCTGCAATTCCAACATATTTGTTGTCTTCTGAAATACTTGCATCAACCGCAATAGTACTTGACATATAATATTTAAACATTTCATTTCCAGAATCATCTAGTAATAACACAACAGATTTGTAAGCTGTACCTTTTAATATTGTAGTAGAATATCCACTAGAGTTTACACTTATTCGAGAAATATTACCCTCTAAAGTTTTCTCCCATCTTATATTGTTATCTTTTAATAGATATATTTTTGAAGAGTCTTGCTCTGCTATTATTAAATATTTTCCGTTACTAGTCGTAATTGGATTTGTAATTTGTATATTATTTTCTGCCTCAATTTTACCAGATGAGTTGTAGGTTGTTAATGTATTGTCTTTTAAGATTGCAATGTATTTTGAATATGCAAATATGTTGCTATTATCATAGTTTTCTAATGTTATGCTTTTTAAATTATCTTGTTCTATAGATTTATTTAAAATATTTGCGTCCATAAATGCCCTAAAATTTTCGTTTGCAGCATACACTAGATATATTACTAATATCAAACAAATAATTACTAGTAGAATTCCTACTCCTATTATTTTTTTCTTATTTATTGTTTTAACTTCATCTTGGTTAAAATATAACAAATTTATATCTTTTTACTGTCTCCAGAATCTTTCGTTTTAGGTTTCATTCTTTGAATTCCTTCCTTCATTTTTCCTATATAATTTATATCAGTTTTTAGCATTTTTTGCAATACTATTGACCTTTTTTAGTATTGTTATTATTTGAATTATTCCTATAACTCCAAATAATGGATACAGTATTTCTACTAATTTTCCAAAACCTATGTATGCTATTGGAATTTCTGCCAAACACATGGCAAAAGTTATTGTTTTGTATTTTCTTCTGTCTTTTATGTTTTCAGCTACTCCATAACCAGATGAAATTGCAGATGTTAAAATTGCAGTTATTATCGCAATCGAATATACCATTTTTTCTACTGGATGGCACTCGTCTAATATTGTAAGTACTGGTATTTCTACCTTTGAAATATTTACGGCTGATAGAGTTAACATTTGATATATTGCTATAATTAATACGAAAAATATTACTGCCGACACCAATGTTATTATTTTATTTTCTCTTTTATTTTTTATATTTGTTGTAAGCAATACTATTATTGGGATTAGTGTTATACTGTTATAACTAGTATATAAAATGGCACTAAGTATTGATTTCCCAGGATTTTGCGTATTTGTATTTAGATTATTTATTAAATTTATTATTGGATAATTTTTTATACTTATTGCTATAATTATTACAACCATTATTGGTACAACTATTAAATTTAATTTTATAATTCCATCCATATTTTTCATTAGCAAAAAATATGTAATAATTGCATTTATACTTGCAGTAATAATTATTGGAATTTTAAACTCTTGTTTAAAAAATGTGCAAAACCCTGCACACATTATCCAAAATGAGACTAATAAAAATGCATTTATAACATTTTCTAATATTATTTTCACCTTACTACTATTACTTATTTTTTCTAAAAATTCATTGTTACTTTTTATTTGTAATCTTTTTGTTATTGCTATAGTGCTGTATATTATTACTCCTGTAAGTGTTGCCGAAACTATTGCTCCAATAATTCCAAATTTTCCATATTGTCCGAAAAAAATATATATTTCTTTACCTGACGCAAATCCAGCACCGATTATGGTACCTATTATAACAGAAACAGCTTTTACAATATTCATAAATTTAATCCTTTATTAATTATTCAAAGTAATATGAGATTTAAAGCAAGCCTAATTATTGAAAAATTTACATTATTCTATCCACAAGTTACACACATTACTTCTCTTTAAATTTATGAAAGGATTTTTTGTTTTATTACTTGTCTAAAAAAAAATGACGGATAAGTTTTTACCTACCCGCCTAATATATTTTATTTTCTTCTTCTTATTTGCCATACAACAATTCCTAAAATGATTATTGCAACCGGAACTGCAATTATTATTGTTCTAATAATTTTATCTTGTTGTACTGTTGCTGTATATGTTGCAACTCCTGTATCTTTTCTAATTGTAATATTATCTTCTCTATCTGTTAAATAAGATACTGAATTTATTACTAAATCTCTGTTGTTATAGAAGTTTATTGCAACTACTTGGCTACTGTTTCCAGAGCTACTATTTAATGTAACATACCAGTCACTTGCAAACATACTGTTTGCAACTAATATTAATTTTGATGTTTTTTCATCATTTATTTTCTTTGTAATAGCTGATGCAATTGGCTCTCCGCCACTCAATAATTTGTCATTTTGCGTTACTGATGACGATGTTATTGATGAATCTGTTCTTAAGAATGCTGTGCTAGATGCTGTTACTAAATTTTCTACTGTAACGCCTTGGTTTTCTAGCTCTTCACTATCTTTAAAGTTTATAATTCCACCACCTAATATTGCAACATTTCCGCTTGATGCAATGTCTTTTGTAATTTTAGATGCACTGCTTACAGTTGGTAATACTAAGTTTGTGTAACCTACTATTTTACTTGTGTTTTGCTCAAACATTGTACCATTAGAAATTGATGCACCATATACATCTAAAATTGCTTGGAAATTTGTTAAGTCTTTATTATCTTTATTTGGATCTTCCAAAATCATTAAGTTTCCGCCATTGTTAATGTATTCTAATATTAAGTCTTTTTCAAATTCTGTAAAATCTTCCTTTAAAGATGTAATTACTAAAACATTACAATCATCTGGTACTTTTGCATTTACTAATAAATCTAGGTCTTCAACATCATTTGCTTCATTTTTTAACAATTCTCTTGCTACTTGATAATAATTTGAATCTTGTGCATGTGTTGTAGAAAAATATATCTTTGGATTTGTTTCTAAGTTTACATCCAAAATTGCATTTGTCATTTTTTGCTCTGTTACATCATATTGTTGATATGTTGTATTATCATATGCATAAAAATCATTTGCTGAAACTATTTTTTCTCTGTTATTTGCTTCTACAATTACAACCGCACTTGTTATAGAAGTTCCTAAGCTATATTTTTCTTGTAAATCTGGTCTTTGTGAAGCATCTGTTAATTCCTCGTAAGTTATATTTGAATTTTTTCGGCAATATAATTTAGCATAGTTTATTGCTTCTGGGTAATTTGACATTTGATATAATGTAATTTTGGTTGGTGATTTTACACTGCTAATTTTATCAATTGATTCTTGTGATAAAGAAAACAATTTATTTCCTGTTAAATCTATATCTGCAATGTCTTGCTTTTCTACAATAATATTTATAGCAACAACTACAGCAATTATTATGATTATTAATAATAATGTAAGCGTTGTATTAGCTAGCCAACTTGCTTTTTTTCTTGGCTTTTTTTTTGTTTTGTATCTTTTTGTTTTCATCTTTTATTTTTTTCTTTCACAACAAATTCCTCCTTACTTTACTAATTTTCTTCTTTTGATAACAACCATTGTTAATGCAACAAACATGGCTGTTATTGAAATTAAACTAATTGTTTCTGTTATTGGGAACACACCTGTTGCAAAAGGATAGAATTTTTCTATTAATGATATTGCTGTTAATTTAGTTGAAATACTTGGTGCAAGCCATGCAAGTACAAATATTGCTATTGTTGAAACAGCTGCTATTATTTGGTTTTCTGTCAAACTAGAAATAAACATTCCTAAGCTTATGTATGCCATTGATGTTATTAAAAATCCAAACATTGTAACAAGTACTGTTGGAATATCTGGTGTTTTAAAATAGCATATAATTCCAAAATAAATTAATGTAAATAATTCTGTAATTGCAATTACAACAAGAGCTGCTAAAAATTTACCAAGCACAATTGCTACTGCACTTCTTGGTGCTGTCATTAATATTTGCTCTGTTCCATTTTTTCTTTCTTCTGCGAATGTCCTCATTGTAAGAAGTGGTATTAAGAATATTACAATATACATTACTGAATAGAAAAATACATATTGATATGTTACAGCACCTTGGCTTATTGTTGTTATGTAAAATATGAAGCTGAATATTGCTAAAAATAATCCTATAAATACATATCCAATTGGTGAATAGAAATAGCTTTTAAGCTCTTTTTTTCATTACTGCCCACATTATTTTTCTCCTCCTTTTTTAGTTTCTTTTGTCTTTTCTTTTTTATTCTCTGCTTTTGGTTGTTTTTTTATTTTAGATTGCTCTTTTTCTTGTTTATTATCTACTTTTTCTGCTTTTGCTTTACCCTTTTCTTCTTTTTTTTGGCTTCTTTCTTAGCTTTTTTATTTTCTGCCTTTTCTTCTTTTTTTTGAGCCTTTTTACTCTCTTCTTTTAGCTCTTTTTCATGCTCTTTTGCTTTTTCGGCAGCTTCTGCTTCAGCCTTTCTTTTCTTTGTATTTTCATCTATTATTGTAATAAATGCATCTTCCAAAGATTTTTCAGCAGATTTTAGTTCGAATATTGTTATATCCTTCTTTGGTAGAACATCAAACAATTTCTTGCGTAAATCAAACTCTGTGCTAGATTTAAGCATATATTGTTTTGTTCCATCATCATTATCTTTAACGCATTTACACTCTGTAATTTCTGGTATATCATTTTGAAGAGCCTTCATGTTATTTCTTTTATCTTCAACAGTAAGCATAATAACATTTTGTTTCTCTGTCTCTTTTTCAAGATTTGCTGGTGTATCAACTGCTACTATTTTTCCTTTATTAATTATAATTACTTTTTCGCAAATTTGACTTACCTCTGATAGAATATGTGAGCTTAATATTACAGTATGTTTCTTGCCTAATCTTTTTATTAATTGTCTTATTTCTGTAATTTGCTTTGGATCTAGTCCTACTGTTGGTTCATCTAAAATTACTATTTTAGGGTCTCCAACTAGTGCTCCCGCAAGACTTACTCTTTGTTTGTATCCTCTAGATAAATTCTTAGTAAGTCTATTTGCTACATCCTCTATTCCCGTTTCTCTTAGAACATTTGTAACACGTTCCTTTTTTTCTTTGTGTGGAACTTTTTTTAATTCTGCCATATATGTAACAAATTCTTTTACAGTTAAATCTGTATACAATGGTACTCCCTCTGGCATATAACCAATTTGTTGTTTTGCTTTTATAGGTTGCTTAGATGCATCAAAACCATTTACAATAATAGTTCCATCTGTTGGCTCTATAAAACCAGTAATCATGTTCATAGTTGTACTTTTGCCAGCACCGTTAGGCCCTAGAAAACCAACTACTTCTCCATCGTTAACAGTAAAACTAATGTTATCTACTGCAACAAAGTTTCCATACTTTTTTGTGACATTCTTAACTTCTATCACGTCGTTTTCCTCCAATCTATTATTTCCCTAAGTTTTTACCACTTTATATTATCACTAGAAACTTATTCATGCAACTATTTTTGTGCAATTCACATAGAATTCACATTTTTCAGTTGCTTAGTTACAAGATAATTGTTTTTAAAAATACTTGTAGTTTTGCTTTTTATTAGCAAATACAAGGTAAAAATTATTTTTATTGTCTGAATTAATAAATTTTAAAAGTATTGAATATTTATTAAAACTTAAAAACATTATCTAGTAACGTTTTTTATTAAAAAATGATAATATGTATTGTATTTACATAAAAAATTTGGTATTATATTATATATTAAATTATGAATTTAAAAGTAATATTTTATAAATATACGTTTTAGCAGAACGGGAAAGGATTGATTATGAATAGTAAACAACGCGCATATTTAAGAGGCCTTGCAAACACTATGCCAGCAATTTTTCAGGTTGGCAAAAATGGAATTTCTGAAAATTTTATTAAACAAATAGACGATGCTTTAGAGGCTAGAGAATTAATAAAATTAAATGTCTTGGCAACTTCACCTGAAGATATTTCTGAAGTTGCAGAAGAAATTGCAAATTCAACAAACTCTGAATTAATACAAACAATGGGAAATAAAATTACACTATTTAGAGCAAGAAAGAAAAATTCAAAAATTAATTTACCTAAATAAAAGTTAAATTTATTATTTTTATAAAAAAAGTTATAAATAAAGAATTAATATATCATCTTTATTTATAACTTTTTTATTCATCAATTATTTTTTACTTAATATCTTTTATCATTATTGTATTTCCATATTCATCATTAACTCTTAATTTTGGAAATATTTTTTCCATTTTTTCATTTGTAAATACTGTATTTTGAAATATTTCTATGTTAGTATTGTTACTAATATAATTTTGACCAGCAAGTGTTTCTTTAGCTCTTGTTGCATATGTTTTTGCAGACCATATTGTAAACATAATTAATACTACTATTAACATTGTTAAAATTATGTCTACTATTGTGCTAACTTTTCCTTTCATTAAATTAATAATTTTATCTACGAAATCTTTTAAAACTTCTATTAATATTACAGTAATAATTCCCCATAATATGGCATATTCTAAGCATACTCTTCCATTTATATTAAACTTAGACCAAGTATAGTTCCATAATCTAGCTCCAACAATAGTCTCTAGTATAAAACTTAAAGCATATTGTATAGCACTCATTAAAATGCATCCAATTATAAATAATTTTATTTTTTTACCTTTATATTGTTGCAAACATAGAATTGTAAGTATAGCTCCTATTCCATAAAATATGCAAAATGGACCTGTTGTAACTAAAAACGGTGTGTCTGTTGTTTTGGCTTTAATAAAATTAATAACACATTCAAGTATTAATCCTAAAATACTGAAAATTATTAAATACCATAAATATTTATGAAATTTTCTCTCCTTTTGTGTTTGTTCAATTTTTTCTACTTTTGGTTTTACATTTGTTTTCTTTTTTTTGATGTTTCTTCTGCATTTTCCATTTTGGATTTAGTATTTATTTTTTTGGCTGAGTCTCTTCCTACATCTTTTGCCTTTGGTTTTTTCGTTGAAACCTCTTCTTTCTGCATTTCCTTTTTCATTTTAAATTTCTTTTCCTCCTAGCAATTTGATTACTTACCTTTTAATTCTAAAATTATACTATAATATTTTACACTAATTATGATAAATTTTCCACATTTTTTTGTTACTTGATAATGTTTTTTATATAATATTGTGTAAAATAGCTTTCTATAGTATAATTTTGGCTATAGAGAAGGGGAAATTATAATGCTAAAAGATAAATATAATATGACTACAGAAGAAAATGTTTTATATGCAAAAAAGAAATATGGTGGATTCAATTTGGAAAAGCGCTAATCTAGAAGGCATTTCTGTAACATTTTCAGAAGTCCAAGCAATATACGATGGTGCAAATGTTGGTCATTTAAGAATAGACGAAATTCAAGCAATAAATAACTTAAAGCATGCATGGCAATTTGTAATTTATAGCATAAATACTTCTATAGATTTGAAATTTATACAGAGTATACATGCATTTGTTGGTTCAAACATTGTAGAACAACCTGGAGAACTTAGAAAATACGATGTATCTATGGGTGGTACAAAATGGAAGCCAGAATTACCTACTGCTGAAAAGATGAACAGCTTGATAGAAGAATATCAAAATTCTTTAAGCACAAATGCAACAGATACAATATTAACTTTTATGTGTAAACTAATGAAAATGCAGGCTTTCAATGATGGAAATAAAAGAACTTCTATGTTAGTGGCTAATCATGAGCTGATAAAAAATGGAAAAGGAATTCTTTCTATTGCTGATGAAGATAGAATTGAATTTGGCACAAGACTGATAAAATATTACGAAAATGAAGAAAGCATAGAAGAACTAAAACAATTTTTATACGAAAAATGTTTAGATGGGGTAAATTCAAATACTTAATTTACCCTATAAATAACATTTTTCTTTACAAACTCATAAAATAATCATACATTTTTCAGATATTTTTAAAATTTGGTTGACAAATGGCATTTTTAGCATTATAATTGTTATTGCACTTGGGTCAATAGCTCAGTTGGATAGAGCATACGCCTTCTAAGCGTAGGGTCGGGGGTTCGAATCCCTCTTGTCCCACCAAAAAATAAGTAATATTCTGAAAAGGATATTGCTTTTTTTGTTTTTCATAAATCAATGGGATTCGAAAAGGAGGATTAGAAAAGCGTCCTGTGGACGGTTTTCCCGACGCGGCTCGCCGAATCCCTCTTGTCCCACCAAAACTGGCAATATCATTAAAAGATATTGCTTTTTTGTTATATTTCATAATATTAAAGTTTATAATATATGAATATAATGGAAAATAAGAAAAATCTAAAAAATATATTAGATATGAATATGATTCCAAAAATCTAATAGAAAAGTTTTCATATTACGTTTTAGATATAAACAGAGAAAGTTATATAAAAAGATTAATTGCCTTACCTGGTGAACATGTTGTAATTAAAGATGGTAAAGTATATATAAATAACGAAGAATTAAAGGAAAATTATTTGCAAGATGGTGTCCAAACAGAACTTAAGCACGGAATTGGATTCGACGATTTTATTGTTTCAGAAAACTGTATATTTGCTATGGGTGATAATAGAGCCGGAAGTATGGATTGCAGAGATTTTGGTTGCATTCCATTAGAAAAAAAATTGAAGGTACCGTGTGGATACGAATATTTCCCTTCAACAAATTCGGAAAGATTTAAAGAAATAAGTACTAAAAAAAATTAGGATAGCTTAATATAAGTTATCTTAATTTTTTTCGTTAGTAATTTTTCTCTATTTCATGATTATACGCTATATTTAACTAATTCTATAATGCCCTATTATATAATCTTGCCCATACAGTTCTAAAACATCCTCCTCATAATTCACTTGTAATGGATTTGCATGATGTATTAAAAGTGGAATACCCTTTTTATTTCTTTTGTCTGATATTATTCCTATATGGTCTTTAAATACTATTATATCTCCACCTTGCCATTCCTTTATTTGTGATAAATCCGTTGTAAGTGCAATATGATTATTTCTAAAATATATATCAAGATTTCTTACTCTTCTAAAATCAATATTTCTATCAACATTTTCAATGTTGTATTTTTCTCTGTTATTATGAATATCTTCGTTTACTAATTCCATTAAATCATATCCTGCATCTTTTAGTCCAAATGCAACAACATCTGTACAAACACCATACTCATCATTTGGATATCCTGTTTCATAATATTTACTTTTATATTTAGGATTTTTAGAAATATAATTTCTTACATTATTCAGTATATCTGTTTGATCATCTATTCCATCATTGTCTTTATCAATATTACTAACATAAGTTTCAATATTAAAATCCGCATTAGTGTATTGTTTATGTAGAATGCTGTTATATAAATATAATAGTAAAACAGTAATTAAAATTATAATAATACCTATTATTATAAATACTAGCCTTTTCTTATTCATTATTTACTCCTATCACCTACTACTCAGCTTATAATTTCTCGCTAACTATTTAATTTCAAATTCATTTGAATAAATATCAGCTTTTTTACCATTTTCAGAAAACATAGTCTTTATAATTCTATAAGTTCCTTTTTCTAATTCTCCATAAGTATTTTCTAGGTTCAATTTTTTTGTTGTTTGGCTATTTGCTTTGATTATATAAGCTATATCATTCCAACTTGTATTTGGTAAATAGTCTAAATATTTCCATTCTCCATTTATATTTTTTTGAATTTTATACTCTTGATCATATCCTATTTCATTGTCATTATTATTTATAATTATTATCGAAATACTGGTAGGTTTTATCGTAGTACTATCAACTTTCATTATAACATTTTCTAAATCACTATTATTTTCTTTATTCGTTGATAAATTCTCTTCAAATTTCTTTTCATACGCCTTTATTTCTTCTTCAAAATCATTATAATCCATAAACCAAGTTCCAATTTTTATATTATCAAAACCTGCTATTGTGTGGAAGTCTATTACTTTATAACCTAAACCAAAATATTCTATTGTACCTCCATCCATTATTCCTCCAGCTGTATTTTGTATACAGAAAATAGGCTTTTCCTGATTTTTCAACTCTATTATAATCTACCATAAAAAATACTATTCCTAAAACAACTATTATTCCTAAAATACCAACAACTACTTTTAAAATTTTTTTCATAAACATCACCTTTCCTTCTACAATTTAATCTCAGTAATAGATTACTATTTTTCTGCCCAACCACTAATTTGTTAAGATAATTATATTATAATACAAAAGATAGATAATTTTCAAATTATTATCTATCTTCATTTATAATCTATTACTCATCTTTTAAATATTATTCATTTATTGTATTCACAGTTATATCTGGTCTTATAATATCACTATCTGTTACTATATTAAATTTATAATCATAATCAACTACCATATCAGTTTGTCTAGTTATCTCTTTATTTGATTTTTCTATATCTCTAATTGCAAAGCCTGTTTCTTTATCTATATACCTTTCATAACTACTTCCTTTAAAAACATAACACTCTTTTCCATTACAATATGTAGATTCAATTCCTGTTACAAGTGCATATTGAAGATTTACCAAAAATCCATCTGATACATAAGTTACAGGTGCTATATTTCCTCCTAGCATTTTTTTAGAATCTATCACAGTTTTTTTGCCACCTGCCTCTGTAACAGCAAATTGCTCGTTGCCTTTTTTATAATAAGTTATTTTTTGAATTTCATTGTCATTAACCAATCTCGTAAATGTCGTCAAATAGTCTCTGCCTTTATTATAGCTTTCTGTTATTGTTAAAGTGTCTCCCTGATAAGAATATAATCTTGCATAGTAATTATCATATGCCTGATTTTCATTTACTTTTCCAGAAAGTGAAGTCATTATAATTGTCCTTCTTGTTATTACTACCACATATATCACCACTATAAACAATAATATGGTTTTTAATAATTTCATTTTCTTACTATATTTTTTTATGTACTTAACTTCTCTTTCATCTCTTTTTTGTGGTATTTACTTTAAAATCTTTTTTCATGTTTTCAAAAATCTTTTGGCACTCATTGCATTCCTTTAAATGTTCATCAATGAACTTATTTGTTTCTTCATTTGTTAAATTCTCAATATAATTTGGTAATAAATCTTGAACAATTTTGCAATCTTTTTTTCTCCTTCATATTAATCAACCTCCTTCAATTGATTTTTTCCTCGATAAAAAGTTACTCTAGCCCAGTTTTCTGTTTGATTCAAAATAACTCCTATTTCTTTAAAACTAAGTTCTCCAGTTATCCTTAAATAAATTACTTCTCGTGTTTTTTCATCTAACTTTTGCATTTTTTTATACAATAGTATTTTTTCTTCATTAGAAATAACTTTTTCTTCAGTTGTATCATTTGTTTGTATTTCTAGCATTTCTTTTTCAATGCTCGCGATCTTTTTGTTCTTTTTGTATTGGTTATACCATAAATTTTTAGCAATTTGGCATAGCCAAACTGATATTTTGCATTCCCCTTTATAAGTATCAATATTTTTAACTGCTTTACAAAAAGTTTCTTGTGTTAGTTCTTCAGAAACATCATTATCATGAGTTAAACAGAATAAGAATTTGTTAACAGTTTCAAAATATTGTTCATATATTTGTTCCATATCCTGCATAACTTTCATCCTCCTTTACATATATGACAATTGAACTTACAATTTGTTACAAAATTTTCTAAATTTTTTTATTTTTCATGAAAATATAATTAAAGTTTCATTTATATTTTTTTAAATTTCTATAAATAAAAAATGACCCAAGGCTTCGAAAGTTTCTTGGATACCGCTCATATATATATTAACATTTTTTCTCAATTACAAGCTTTTTATGACATTTCACATATATTTTTATTTTCTATGTTTACCTTTCTATTCCTTTAGATTTTTTTCTATCATTTGATTGTTCATGTTGTGTTTTTTTCATATTTAGCTCTTAACATATCGAATATTTGCTGTTCTTCTGTACTTAAATGTTTAGCTCTTGATTTAATTGATAAAGCTTGCATTTGTTTTCTTTCTGCAATTTCTTCTTGTGTTTGAACAACCTCAGAAGTAGTAATTTCACTGCTAGAAAGACATCTTTTTAACATATTTATTCCTAACTTCCTTTGCTGAGCAAATTGCTCATTACTTTCAGTTTTTTCTTCTTCACTTGCTTTTCTTTTTTTATCATCTGCTTGGTATCTAGCAGATTCTTCATCCTGCTTCATTTTTTCTACCTGCTCATCCGTTATTCCAATTTCTTGTTTTAATGCTGGTCCATCTGCATCTCTAACAATGCTACTAGCCGCATCAATTTCACCTTGTGTTTTAGGGAAATTAGGTAATGTTCCATTAAGCCTATTAACCATAGACTCTTTTTTTAATCTTGACATGTATGAATCTTTATCATTAAAATCTCTCTTCATTTGTTTCAATGTGGACTCTATACTTGGAACAGATGAAAATTCCTCTAAATAATTTTTACCACTAGGATTTAGCTTTTTATCATTTGTTAACAATTGTGCAGCTTTTAGCAGTTGGGCCATAGCAGATACCTGCTTCTGTGAATATTGTCTTTTAAACTCCCCTCCTGCCGTTTCTACTAAATTACCATCCAAATCTGCTGTAAGCATAACGTTTAAGCCATTAGTCCTTATTATTTCTTGTACCCTTTGAATGTCCCTAGTTTCATGATTTTTTCTAGCCTCATATTGATGTTCCGTTTCAGTATTATTATAAGCTTGAATAAAGCCTCTTACAAATCTCATTTTATTATCTGAGACATTACTTCTTAATACCTTTTCTGATTGTTTTGTTTGCGAATCAATCGCTTGTTCCTCTTTTTGCTCTGGTAACGTAACTTCTTGTTTCAATTGGTTTACTCTCTCTTGAATTGAGTCCAAAATTTGTATGTGTTCTAGACTTTTTTCTTCTTGATTCATCTTGGCTTGAAATAGTATTATTGTAAAAAGTATTTATTGCATCATTTATCTTCTCTAAAGTTTTAGGTGTTATATTTCCCGTTTGCAATGTATTCTCTAATTTTTTATTTAAACATTTTGCTAATAATGTTTCAAGCACTAAATGGTCTTCCTGAGCATTAGTTTCCTTTATTTTGTTAATCTGACCCATTAAATTTTCCCATGCTGTCTTTTCATTTCCAAATGTTTCTTGAAATAACTCTTCATATTGTGAATTAAAGGCTTCAAACATTCTCTCTGGTTTTATATACATACCTAAAAAAGCTCTTTTTTTCCCCAACTAATATTTTTATTAAATCTCCATAATTTGTTATATTACAATTACTGCTTTCCCCATTTCTAACAAGAAAATACGTTTCATCTGGATAACTTATACGAAATAGAGGTTTAGTTTCTGTCATTTCCAATGCCTCTGTTTCATTAAGTATTTCATTTGTATTGTCGATAATACCTTGAGGATAAGATTCTCCTATTAATCCATTATGTTTTATTGCTTTCGAATTGTATTGTGCAGGTTTCTTTTCAATTTCGTCAAAAGTTTGTATTATGCTTCTATATTTACCGTTTCCAATTTTCAAAATTTCTTCGATTACTCTATTATATGAGCCTTTTACTAGTGGATATATATCCCCGCCTCTTTTACATTGAGACTGTAAAGCATGTTCAAATTCGTGCATAACAACCTTTTTACTGGCTGTCTTCTTTATAGTTTCCAGATTTGGTATATTAGCAGATAATAACCCATCCAATTGCTTTGATATTATCGATGGGCTAAGAGTAATTTTTTGGAGTTCATCAAGATATCCACCCTTATGTCCATCATTTGATATATTATCTACTTCAACTTCTAAAACATTTCTCATTAACCTATTTAAAAAAAAGTCTTCAACAGAGTATTTTCCATTAATTGGCTTTATGATATATTTATCATAATCATCTTGTTTTTCTGTTATATCCTGCACTATTTTTGAATATTTTTTTATAATTTTGGGTAACAGTTCTTTTAAAACCTCAGTATATTCAGGTGAAAGTTGTATTGCTCGCGAATATGCTTCGATAAAATCATTAATTTTTTCTATATCCATTAGTTTTTCCTCCTAAATAGACTTTTTATCTTTAATATTATTTTTTGTATAAAATTCTGTTTTTTGTATTCAATTAAAGATACTTCTGTTTTATTTTCATTATTTTCTATTTTTTTGAATAAATTATTTATATTATAATTCTCAGTCAGTTCTTTTTTCTTTTATTCTCTTTAGTTCTTCATTTTTTGCAAAACTATCCAAGATTTCTTGTTTTTCTTCTTCACTGTCACACCAATAATTTAAATTTAGTATTGCAAGTAAAACTAGCGTTTTTCTTTTGAGATTTTGTTTTTCTAATGGAATATTAACATCTATAATTGGATTATATTCTTTGTCCCTTTCTTCTTCAAAAAAGTCTATAACATTTCTAGGTACTCTTTCTCTATATTCACCCTCAAGCATATTTAATATTGCATAGACTTCTGAGTATGCAAAACTACTATTATCCATCAAAAATACTCCTTTGTTCATTTTTTCACATTATATCATTAGGTAATTTTAATGTAAAAGAAAACACATGTAATAAATTGCTAATTTATTACTTAAACCACTTTCACAAATGAATTATAAAACAAATTTTATTTTAAATTTACTTTTATTGACATTATCTTTATCTTTCAGTATAATTTTTCTTAAAGAAAGTGGGATAAATTTATGAAAAAATTATTAAAAATTTTAATTGTATTAATAATTATTTTTATTGTTATAATATCTGGAATTTATTATTTTAAGTCACATAGAAAATTTAAATTTACAATTACAGACATAGATAATGATAGCATAACAGGTGCTTACTTAATTCCCGATATACAAACTGTTGAATATTCTTCATTCAACTTTTATAATGAAAATGGTCAAAAACTCGAATTCTCCGACTTATCTGTAGGTAATATAGTATATTGTGGAAATTTAAAAGATTACTGTTTTGAAAGAAACAAAATTAGTGAAATTGAAGATGATAGAATATCTCTTGATTCATTCTATTTGAATTATTATTCATTTAGGGCTTCAAATTTAAACAAAACAGCTTTAAAAAAATTAGAAGTTGGAAACAGAATCGAAGTTACATGCTACGGAGACGAGCCAACTTACAGCATGCCTCACGGCATATTTTGGGTAGAATATTTAAACAATGTAACAAATTTAAGAATTATTAATAATAATGAAGCAGAAGCAAATGCTATAGATAATCAGGATAATCTTATGCTTATAAACGCAACTATTGAGGAAATACATGATGATTATTTAATGGTATCTTGTACGAATTCTCCTAAAATGATTAAGGTTATATATTCAAAGAATAATTTATCAAATTTTAAAGAAAAACAAAAGATAGCAATATTCTTTGCTTCAACAAATACATCAACATTGTCAGGTGTTAGAATAAAAATATTAGAATAAATTAAAAAGGGGTTGTAAAAAGCTCCTTTTTCCATTTATATTCATATCGTATTATTTTCTTTAATAAAGTTTTCTTCTATACTGTTTTCCATGAGTATCTCTGCTCTTGGCACATAAGTAATAGAAACAAAAATATAATGCCCTAATATTATAAGTAATACAAAAATTAATGACAATAATATTATTAAATATTTTCTTTTCATAATTGAACTCCTAATATAATTTTAACTATTTTTCAATATTTCTATTTTGTAAATAAAACCTGTATTCTCGTCATAATACATATAAAAACTATATTTTTTTATCTTCTTTTTCTATTATTTCTTTTAATTGTTTTACATCATAAGTCGACTTCATTTCATAAATTTTGTCCTTAAATTGCAAAGATACATCTGGAATAGTTACGTACTGATAGTCTGTATTAGACTTATTAATATTACTGTTGTAGACCTCATCTATCAGAGTATTAACATCATCTGTATTATACTCTATGTCAAGTCTATCATATTTTTCAAAGTTCTTATTAAATTTTGCTGTTTCGAGGAACTTTGCATAACTTATTTCATCTGCAATTAGATGTTTAATATGAAGTTTATAGCCTAAAATACTTATAATTATAACAATTAATATACTTACAATTATTAGAACAGTTTTTTTCATTTAATACTCCTTTTATGTCTCTTTTTAAAAATTATATATAATGCAAATATGTTTGTCAATATATATTTTTCGTACTGTTAATTTGCATTGTCGCTATGTATTTAATTGATTATAACAGAATGAGAAACGGTGATAATGTTTTTTGTTTAGTACTTGGGGCAAAAAGTACGCACCACCAGTAAAACAATATAATGATATTATTGAAGATAATGTTGATAACACTGAATGTTCATTTTGTGGAATGATTACTCAAGTAGAGGAAAATTTATTCTTTGTTGAGCCTGATGAAGGCGAAAAAATTAGACAATCTTCAGATTTAATAATGGTTGGAAAATTAAAACTTGATACTAATGTAAAATATGAAGTAGGCGAAAGAATAAGAATATTTTATGATGGGACAGTAATGGAAACATATCCAGCACAAATTAAAGCTACAAAATATGAGAGTATTTCAGAACCAGATTTCAAAATACTTTTTGAAAATAATCAAACTTAATACTCTGGATGGAAGCAGAGATGTATATTTTGGTCCTAAAAATATGACTATTCATAATATAAAAAATTAAATTATTCTAACTTATTAACTATAAACTACTTAAAACTATAAAAACATATTGGCATCTTTTAGACCAAATGCAACAACATCTGTACAAACACCATACTCGTCATTTGGATATTCTATTTCATTGTCAGTATTATTTATAATTATTATTGAAATACTGGTAGTTTTTATCGTAGTACTATCAACTTTCATTATAACATTTTCTAAATCACTATTATTTTCTTCATTTGTTAATAAATTTTCTTTTATATTTTTTTTCGTACGCTTTTATTTCTTCTTCAAAATCATTATAATCCATAAACCATGTTCCAATTTTTATATCATCAAATCCTGCTATTGTGTGGAAATCTATTACTTTATAACCTAAACCAAAATATTCTATTGTACCGCCGTCCATTATTCCTCCAGCTAGACTTTTTTATATAAAAAAATAGGCTTCTTCTGATTTTTTACTCTATTATAATCTACTGTAAAAAATACAATTCCTAAAACAACTATTATTCCTAAAATACCAACAACTACTTTTAAAATTTTTTTTCATAAACATCACCTTTTCTTCTACAATTTAATCTCAAAAAAAGATTCTTATTTTTCTGCCAAACCACTTATTTGTTAAGATAATTATATTATAATATAAAAGATAGGTAATTTTCAAATTATTATCTATTTTCATTCATAAAATATTATATATACTATATAATCAAACCTTAAAAAATGTCAAAGAAAACAATTACAAAATTTTTAAATTGTTTTAAAATAGATTTAAAAATTGATAAATTAAAATTATAATAAACAATATTTCAAAAAAAAAAATTATTTTTTGTCACATTTTCAAAAAAATAATCGTCTTAAATAATAGAGGAGGTAAAAAGTGGATGCTATATATAAAAAATATTGTAAATGCGTATATAACTTTTTGTATAAACTGACAAATGATATTGAACTATCTGAAGAATTAACTCAAGAAACATTTTATACTGCAATAAAAAAAAATAAATACATTAAATAAAAAAGAAAGTATTCGTACATGGCTGTACCAAATTGCAAAAAATAAATGGAAAGATTATTTGAGAAAAACAAAAAAGCTAATATTGATTTAGAAGAGAATACCGTAGAAAATTTAGTTGCAAATTATGATATAGAAGAGGATATGATTGCTAAAGATAACATTATCGAATTTTATAAAAAGATACATATGTTAGATATTGATACTAGAGAAATTATTTATTTGAAAATTATAAGAAATTTTACTTTTAAAGAGATATCTCAAATACTAGGAAAGAATGAAGAGTGGGCTAGAAACAAAATTTTACAGGGGAAAATTAAAGTTAAAGGAGAGTTTGAAAGATGAAAAATGAATGTGATGTAGTTAAAGATTTACTACCAAGTTATGCTGAAGATTTGCTAAGTGATAATACAAACCAATTTGTAAAAGAACATCTTGATTCATGCCAAGAGTGCAGAAAAGTATATGATGGTATGAAAAAAATAAATTATAATAAAGAAGATGACGAACAAATTGAAATAAACCATTTAAAAAAATATAGTAGGCATATGTTAATTTTAAAAGTAGTATTGGTTATTTTGGTTTTTATAATAATTACTTTGCCATTATTTTTTGTAATTAGATTTAATTTAAATAAAAATATTACAAGTAAGGCTATAAACAATGTTAATGAATATAAGAATGTAAACAATTATTTATTGCAAATAACTGAACATAATATTGATTTTGAAAGAAACACAGAATCTTTCCATAACTCAAAGTATTTTTATAAGGATAATCAATATAAAAAGGAAATGCACTCTGAAACTCCAGGTGTTAATATACAAAATGCAGATAGTTTTGAATATGGAAATATTAATTCTAAAGAAAAGGTCGAAATCATAGAAACTCAAAAGGTATGCTATAATGTAAAAGCAAATTATATTTTACAAAAAAAAGATGGATTTTTGGATTTTATGATGATAGCATTACAACCTTTTAGTGAAGATTATGGAACATTGCCTAATATATGGGTTCAAGCAGGATATAACCTTAGAACAGACAAGTATAATGGAAGAAAGTGCTATGTTTTGAGACTTGGTGATAAATCATCATATAGAGAAATATGGATTGATAAAGAACAAAACACATTAGTAAGAACTGTTGACGAAATTTATAATAGGTCATACAGTGAAAAGGTATATTCTATAAAGTCTGATGTTGTAACAGATGAAGATGTGACTTTGCCAGATCTTACAGGTTATACTATAAAAAGATAGCGAAGACAATGTACCAAGTGAATATATAGGAATTTATGAAAAGTTAGGAATATAATGTATAAAAGGAGGAGCAATAATTTATAAATATAGTTTAAGTATTAATAGTAGGTAATAATTTAAATTATACTTCAAAAATATTAAATAATAATATTTAAAGAATAAATCCGAAAATTTTCTTTTTGCAATGTTAGAGTCTTATAATTCTTTACATTTCGGGCTATCTATATTATAATTCAAATATACAATAATGTACTTTATGTTGCGTTTATAATATTCAATATGTTATGAAAGGATGGTTTATATCAGAAACTATAACTAGAAAATCAACCGGAGATATTACGCTCCACCAGTACGAGGTAAACAATATGAAAATTTACACATTAAGTTCTTTAATAGACAATCACCAACTTTTTTGTAAATTTGCACAAGATGCTTATTCTGCTACGGACTGCCTTCGCCAAGACTACCCAAAGTATTTTGAGTGGTATTGGTCAAAAAAAAATATTCCACGAGTTTTTAATGGTACTGGCGAAATTGTTGTTTGTATAATTGATGATAACATTGCTGGTATAGCTTCTCTGAAAAAAATTAACACAGAAAAGAAAATTTGTACTTTTTTTGTTGTTAAAGAATACCGCGGTCAGCATGTTGCCACCAAGATGTTGGAATATATTTTTGAATATCTTGGCACTAGTAAACCGCTTATCACAATTACAGATTACAAAGTTTCGGCTTTTTAAACCAATCATCCGGAAATACGATTGAAATTGACACAAATTACGAGTAAAGGTTACTACAACAGTTCTTCTCGTGAATTTGTGTACAATGGCGTGCTTCCGGAATGGCTCATCCAGAAAAAAACACACTTAGAAATTCAAATGAATTCCAAGTGTGTTTTTTTTATATTGATTGATCATCTCTTGAGTGCGTTACAATCTCATCTTTTCTCGTATTTCTTTTTACTGTTTGGTCTGGTATTACTTTTGTAACATATTCTATCCTCAATTTTTTCTATTTTACCAAAAAAGCGATTACTTCAATCTTTAAACTTTTTGATTTATGATATATAATACCAACAAAACACGCTCTAGATTCGTCTAAATATTAGAAAGGTTTAAAAGGTGAAATATATGAAAAAAAAATATTTTTAAAATAGTTATTGCTCTTGTAATTGTACTGTTAGTTTGCATTGTCGCTATGTATTTAATTGATTGTAACAGAATGAAAAACGGTGATGAGGTTTTATTTAGTACTTGGGGTAAAAAGTACGCACCACCAGTAAAACAATATAATGATATTATTGAAGATAATGTTGATAACACTGAATGTTTATTTTGTGGAACGATTACTCAAGTAGAGGAAAATTTATTCTTTGTTGAGCCTGATGAAGGCGAAAAAAAATTAGACAATCTTCAGATTTAATAATGGTTGGAAAATTAAAACTTGATACTAATGTAAAATATGAAGTAGGTGAAAGAATAAGAATATTTTATAATGGAACAGTAATGGAAACATATCCAGCGCAAATTAAAGCTACAAAATATGAGAGTATTTCAGAACCAGATTTCAAAAATACTTTTTGAAAATGAACAAACTCCTGATAAAATCTATTCTATATTAGATAAATCGGGAACTAATAAATATGATTATAACATATATGCCTATGATGGTATTGTAAACATTAAAATTGACGGAAATAATTATTCTTTAAAAGAAGCATTATTAAAGAACAAAATATCAATTGAAGAAATCCTAAAAAAAAAAGCCAGTGAAGATTTTCCTAATTCGCCATCTTATGATGATGGAGGTAGTATCGAATATCATTATGAAAACTACACAATAATCAAACTTAATACTCTGGATGGAAATAGAGATGTATATTTTGGACCTAATAATATGACTATTCATAATATAAAAAATTAAAATATTCTAACTTATGAACTAAAAACTATTTGGAACTTTAATTATTCTAAATAGTTTTTTCTACTATTAAAAATATGAAATATAGTAATTTGCCCTTTTTCTTCTATTACTCTATATAAAACAACATAATTTTCTACAACTAATCTTCTATATACCTTATTTTTAGATTTTATATGTATCTCCATACATCGATACGGCTCATCTTTTAATTGAATCATTTTTGCCTCTATTTTTTTCATTAATTTAATTGCGATTTGTGGCTCTGCTAATTTTTCAAATATATAATTGTATATTTCTTTTAAATCCTGTTTAGCCATATCTGTAAATATTATGTTGTATTTTTTAATATCCATATTTATCTCGTAACTCCTTAAATACAGATTCAGCACTATGTACTTGCCCATTTTTATATTGTTCTTCACTTTCTGCTAATTTACTTGATAATTCTGTTAAAAATAAACTTTTTTTTATATTCTGCTAAACTTATTACTACTAAATCTTCCTTATTTTTCTCTCTTTATTATAATAGGTTCTTCTGTGTCAGCTATTGAATTTACAGTTTTTTCAAATTCATTAATCGATATTACTTTTTGCATTGTTTTAAACTCCTTTCAAATTCTCTATATATTATACCATGTTCTATACAATTTTCAATTTATATATTTAATTTTTATTATCTTTCGATTTACAAATTTCAACAAAATAGTCAATGATATTTTCTAAACATCTTAAATATTTCATTTATTGTAAAATCTCCCATTTTGTGATATAAATTAGTTAATTATTTTATTGGAGATGTTTATGGAACGATATAATCATTTGAATACTTATTTTAAGCAAGTTTTTGGAGAGCGAACTTTGAAAATTTGTATTGATGGAAATTTTACATGTCCTAATAGAGATGGCATATGTGGCATATGGTGGCTGTATTTTTTGTAGTAGCAAAGGCAGTGGTGAACTTATTAAATCTGCACCTGATATTTCTAGCCAAATTACACAATATTTTGAAAGTTATCGAGCTAAGCGTGCTAATAAATTTATTGCATATTTTCAAAATTTCACTAATACCTATGACACAATTCAGAATTTAAAAGAGAAGTACGATTCTGCTTTGATTGATGACAGGATTGTTGGCTTAGATATTGCAACTAGACCTGATTGTATTGATGAAAATGTTGCCAAATTAATAAGTACATATATGCCTAAATATAAAGTTTTTGTGGAACTTGGGCTTCAAACCTCTAATGACAGTATTGGTTCATTAATTAATAGGGGCTATAATTCGTCTAAATTTACCGAAGCCGTAAGCATTTTAAATAAATACAATATTCCAGTTATATGTCATATAATGGTAGGTTTGCCTACTGAAAACACGATGGTATCTGTTCAAGAAACTATTGATGGTAAAACATATGATTTTAGGGTTTTTAAAGACATAATAGAGACTATAAAATTTATAAATACGCACAATATTTCTGGAATAAAAATTCATTCTACTTATGTAGTAAAAAATACTAAGCTTAATAATATGTACAAAAATGGAGAATACACTCCAATTACTTATGATGAATACATGGAAAATTTAGTTTACATTATCACTCATATCAATCCAGAAATTATAGTACATAGAATTTCTGCAGATCCCCAAAGGATTTGTTTGTTGCACCTGAATGGTGCCTGCATAAAAAATGGGTTACAAATAATATAGATAAATTATTAGAAGAACAAAATTTAGTACAAGGAATGTTTTACTAAATTTTAAAAAATTCATTGTATTTGGGCAGTTTTTCTATTATAATTAGACACAGCCTTTTCAAAGGAAATCTTTGAGAAAGGAGGTGCAATATAGTGTCTTCATATGAATTAATTTGGTGATTAATCGTATTATTACTACTAAGTAATGACAATGATGAAACCCAAGAAAAAAACAAAGAATAATCTTTGTAGCAGGGACTGCGACCCTGCTTTTTCTTTTTTATTAAAAAATAAAAAAAGAGATATATCTGCGAAATATATCTCGTGCAATTTCGTGTCTTCAAACGAATTGCTAGCTAATGTTATTATAACATCAATTATATTATATGTCAAACGATTTTAAAAGATTCATCTATTACGAATTTTTTCCGTTTATGGAACTTTTTCGTAATAGGTCTTCAATTTTAAGAAAACGAACTATTTGGAATATCTCTCCAAATAGTTCGTTTTGTACATTTTTTTCTCCGTCCCCAAAATGTATCCCCAAAATGTACCTAGCTTCTAAAGAATGCTTCATATCCCTTATACGCTTGATATACGTCGTATTTGCTTGTTACTTCATATGGTGCGTGCATTGAAAGTACTGGTACTCCGCAGTCTAATACGTCTACACCTTTGTTTGCTAAGATGTATGCTATTGTTCCGCCACCGCCTAGGTCTACTCTTCCTAGTTCTGCTATTTGGTAACCTACGTTGTTTGATTCAAATATTCCACGTACGTATGCTACGAATTCTGCGTTTGCATCTGAGCCATTTGCTTTTCCGGCAACTCCTGTGTATTTGCTTATTCCAACTCCTTTGTTTAAAAATGAAGCATTGTGCAGGTCTGCTACTGATGCATATATTGGGTCTAATCCTGCATCTACGTCTGCTGATAACATTCTAGAGTTGCAGAACATTTTGTCTAATAGGTTTGGTCTGTTTACTCCTAATTTATTTAGTACGTCTGACATGAATGTGCTAAATACATTTGATTCCATTCCTGTATTTCCCATGCTTCCTATTTCTTCTTTGTCAACAAATAGGCAAGCTGCTGTTTTTGTTGGGTTTTCTATATTTAATATAGCTGTTAAAGACGTGTAAACAGAAACTTTATCATCTTGACCATATCCGGCAATTAAGCTTTCGTCAAATCCTAAACTTCTGCATTTGAATGCTGGAACTAGCTCTAATTCTGCACTTAAGAAGTCTTTTTTTCTACTATTCCATATTTTCTGTTTAATATATTTAATATATTTAATTTTACTTTTTCAGATACTTTTTCATCATTGTATGGAATGCTTCCTATCAATAGGTTTAGGTTCTCTCCTTCTACCCCATCTTTTAATTTCTTTTGCATTTGCTCTTGAGCTAAATGTGGCAATAAATCTGTGATTGTAAATATTGGGTCTTCATCAGATTCTCCAATGTTTACTTCTATTTTTTCACCATTTGTCTTAGCAATTACACCATGAATTGATAATGGTATTGTTGTCCATTGATATTTCTTTATTCCACCATAGTAGTGTGTTTTAAAATATACGAATTCTTTATCTTCGTAAATTGGATTTGGTTTTAAATCTAGTCTTGGCGAATCAGCATGAGATCCAATTATGTTTATTCCATTTTCTATGTTCTCTGTTCCAATTACAACTAGAAATAAGTTTTTATCTCTATTTACATAGTAAACCTTGTCTCCTGGCTTTAAACTCTCATATTCATCTATGCTTTTAAAACCTCTTTCTCTAGCCATTTGAGTTGCATTTTTTACTATTTCTCTTTCAGTTTTAGATTTACTTAAAAAATTGATGTATCCATCACAATATTGGAAGATTCTTCTTCCTTCTTCTTCAGATGTGCTCTCCCATCCGTTTTTTTTGCAATCAAAAAGTTTCTCTTTTAATTCCTCTCTTGAGTTTTTTTCTGACATATTATCATTCCTCCTTTTGCTTCCCATAGTATACCATTATACATATTTTTTTTTTTCTAGTTATTATTTACATTTTTTTTTAATTATTATTAAAGCTACTCGAAAAAGATTATTATTTTTTCGCATTTACTTCTATTAAATATTTATTTATGTTATAATCTTATTACTAATATTTTTTAGTAATTTGAATATTCTTTATAAAAGCATTTTATGCTTAATAATTTTACATGGAGACAATACAAATGAACAAACTAATTACTTCTAGCACAGATGAAAAAACAGACGAAATAGATGAAATTTTGCAAGATGCGGAAAATATTATTTTGGCTTCTAATGGAGATACAAAAAAACATATTCGAAATAAAGGTCTAATAATTTTGGCAATTGTAATCACAATTTTAGCAATTTTACTACTTGCGTTTTCCACAGTTTTTGCACTTATAAACATTAATAGTAATAAGATTATGAATGGAGTATTTATTCAAGGAATTGATGTGTCGGGTTTGACTACGGATGAAGCTAAAGAAAAAGTTTCTAATATTGTTAATAAACATTTGGCTTGCAAAATTGTGGTTAAACGTGATGATTTTGAAGGCGTGTTTATGCCAGAGCAACTTGGTGTAACTTTCGACGCAGATTCAGTCATAAATCAATCTTATACTGTTGGTCGTGACGGTAATATTTTCGAGAATAATTATTCAATTTTAAATTGTTTATTAAATAATTATAATATTTCTACTAATATAAATTTTGATGATGAGTTTTTATCTTCTGTTATTAGTGAAATAAATAAATTGCTACCAGATAAGGTCGTAAACCCTGATTATTATATTGATGATGATAATAATTTGATTATTACTGCTGGTAAAGACGGTGTTATTGTTGATGAACAAGAATTCAAAAAAGAACTTTCTAAATTGCTCGATGATTTTGATAATGATGAACCAACGCTAGTTGCACCAGTAAAAAACGCAACAGCAAAAAAAATTGATTTAGATGAAATTTATAAAAATATTTATAAAGCTCCAGTCGATGCGTCTTATACTGTTGACCCTTATGTTGTGTATCCTTCTTCTAATGGTGTTGATTTTAAGATTTCATTAGATGAAGCAAAAGAAATGCTAAAAACAGAACAAGACGAATATAGTATTCCATTAAAAACATTATACCCTAATGTTACAACAAATCAGATTGGAAATGAAGCCTTTCCAGATATGCTTTCAAGTTTTTCTACATCATACACAAGCAGTGGTTATAATAGGTCTACAAACATAGAGCTCGCAGCAAAAAAACTTGATGGATATGTGTTAATGCCTGGTGAAACTGCTTCTTATAATCAAATAGTTGGTCAGCGTACTAAAGCCGCAGGTTTTAAAGAAGGAGCTGCATATTCAAATGGAAAAGTAGTTCAAGAGGTTGGTGGTGGAATTTGCCAGGTTTCTTCAACACTATACAATGCAGTTTTATATGCTAATTTAGAAATAGTCGAAAGGTATAACCACGGTTTTGTGCCTTCATATGTAAAACCAGGCTTAGATGCCACTGTATCTTGGGGCGGTCCAGATTTTAAATTTAAAAATAATCGCGATTATCCTATAAGAATACGTACAAATACCTCTGGAAAAAAAGTAAGAATTTATATTTATGGATTAAAAACAGATAATGACTACAAAGTTGTATTAGATGCACAATATGTTTCGAGTGTTCCTTTTACAACTACTTATCAAAAAGATTCATCACTTGCAAGTGGTCAATCTAAGGTAATTCAGAGTGGTTCAAATGGTTGCAAAACAGTTACATACAAATATTTGTATAATAAAAATGGAACTTTGGTATCTTCAGAATGCCTTTCGAGAGATACATATAATCCACATAATAAAATAATAGCAGTTGGTTATTAAGCCAACTGTTATTTCTTAATTTATATTCTAATTTTGTGGTATCTCAATCTTTATACTTCCATAATCTTTATATGCACCAATATTTGTATAGTGCGAATATGCATTATAATTAAGTATTATTCTATCAAATGCAGTATATTTTATTACCTTATTAGAGCTATATCTACTATAATATTTTATTTTAACTGTTTGTGTTTGTCCTGCTGGTACCTTTGTGTCTGTTTCAGCAAGCTCATGTGTGTATGCTTGGTAATGAGTTGCGTTTTTATCTTCAATGTACATTGTGCTATCTATGTTAGGGTCATTTATTAATATTGGTGTATCACGTTTGTTTGTAATTTCAAACGTAAATGTTTGATAATCAAAATATACATCTGTTTCCAGTACTTTGATTGTTACATCATCTGCTTTTTGTGATTTATTTATTGTTGTTTTGCCAATATAGCTATTTATGTTAAGTTTTGTCTGCCCATTTTCATTTATTATTGTAATATAGTCTTGTTTTATATTTGATTCATCAAAGTTTCCTGTAGCTAGTGCATTCTCAGCGAATTTTACTTTATATGTGTTTCCCACCCAATTTTCAACAGTTACTTCTCTCTGTGAGCCTCCAAATACTGGATCGTAATAAGTTTTCTTAAAGTTCTCTTTACTTGGATACATTTGATTTTTACAGTCGCTTGAAATTAAGTTGTATGCAGAATCTATGTCACCATTATTACAATATGTCGCAAAATTGTCTATTAATTTTACTGTATTTTTTTGAGAATTTGTAATTTGCTCTCCAGTTATTGGTGACGTGTCTGAAGCAATTGAAATTGAATTCATTTTTGTTGTATTAGTAGCTATTGTATTTCTTGGTTTCTCTTGATTTTTTAAACTTGAATTTATTACATTTATTACTACAAATATTAATATTGCTACTCCTATTATTATCCAGATAGTTTTTGCTATGTGTATTATACCAATGTCTAAAGCCTTCCATATTTTTCTCCCTTCATTTTAAAATTACGCCAGCATTGTAAATATGCTGGCATATTTTTATTAAACTTTACTATTAATTTACATTAAATGACATTACAAAGTCTGTTCCATCTTTTAATTGCATTATTACTCTTTTATTCGTCTGTTTTGTCCCTTCAGTTATTGTAATATCAAATATATACAAGCTTCCCTGTTGCTGGCATTCTCCATATTTTAGCTGCTTTCCACTGAAGTTTTGAATTACATAATTTTTAAATTCTTGTACTGTTTTAAAGTTCGTTTGCTTAAATGTGTTATCTAATTTGTTATATACGTATTCATAATCTTCATTATTAATTGCATCAAATACTTTTTGTATGTTTAATCCTACTTTTGTCTTTTCATTTGCTGAATTATATTTTTCTATAAATTCTGGTAAGTCTATTGTATAGGTATCTAGAACTACTGAATATTTGCCGACTTCTTCTTCCATAAATATATAATATTTGCCATTTTCGTCTACGCAGACATATTCTTTGCCATTTTTATTTTCTACCACTTGATATTTATCTATACTTGCTACTATTATATTGTTTTTATTATTATTTACATAGCTTTCAAAATTTGAATATTGTCCAAATTTTTTTCTCGGCGTATTCAGAATCTAATTTTTGATATGCTATTTTCGTGTCATTAAGCATCTTCATTCTATAATCTGAAAAATATTGAATAACAACATCTTTTTCTGTTCCTTCTACTTTTACGTCATTATTATAATTATTTTTTTGAATTTTATTTTTACTTATATTTATACTTTTTATACTCATATGTTTTGTATAATTATTTTTTTGTAATATAATCATTCAAAAATAGTGAATATGTATTATTCGTACTATCTAATTTTACTAGTAAATTTAGTTCAGCATTATTTAGCTTTGCTTCTACTAAGACTATTGAAATGTTGCTTGCAAGACCACATTGGTACATATTATCTATGTTTAAATTGTAATTTACTTGCTTGGTATATGTACCATCTTGTTTATAGTCATCTTGCATTTTTATTAATGAATTATCTGTTTCATCTTTTAAATATCCTTCATCTAATATACCCTTTAGTGCTTCTATTCCATCTTCTTGCATTACTGTTGCAATTTGAGTTGTTGTCGTTTGTAAAGATGAGGCATCTACATATTCGTCTCCATTTATTTGTTTCATATATGTAATATAATTTTCTACAATTTCTTTTACAGTAAAGTACGTTTTATAATCATTTACTTTTTCAAAAGCTTCATCTTGCTCATTTACAATTGATGTATATGTATTATTGCCATGTGAAACTTCTTGCTTTTTTGTTTGTGTTAATTAATATTGCTACCATAACAGCCATAACTATTAGTAATATAATTAACACAATTAAAATTCTTTTTAGATTTTTCCATTTCTCCCTCCTACTTTACCTTTTCGAGCCATTGCTGTGCATACGTATATCTCTGAGCAGTATTGCCTTTTGTTTTCTCGAAATTTGTTCCTACAAAGAAGCCTTCATAGAATCTGCCCCAATACCAAGTTGCATATTCTAGGTTTTCTTCTGTTGCTCCAGTTATTTTATTTTTTACACTTGGATACTTTGATTCTAGCTCACTCCACATAAATTCTAATTGTGTAGTAACATCTGTCCATGCCTTGTGGTTACTACTTGCCCATGATTGTAAATTTTTAAATCTATCATTTTTCCATAAGCATAATCCATTACCACCATTTGAGCTTGTTGTGTTTGCTTCAAAGTTACTTGCTTCTTGAATGTTTCCGAGTACTGCCGCAGCTCCAGCAGGTGATACTCCTTTCGATAATAGGAAATTATATACTTTTCCTGGCACACCATCTAAATTGCTGAATTTGTCATATAATTTTTTGAAGTTTTCTGGTTTATATACACTAAAATCATAGCTTTGAACTCCATAATCATAATCTGTTGCTTTGTATAACAAATATTTAGTAACATCTACCATATTTGCCGTGCTACTGTTTTGACTTAGTAGCAGGTATAACCAATCTGGAGCACTATGTATATTTGAAGCAGTTGTTGCGTGTTTTGGACTTGTGTAAATTTTTACAAAGTTATTTTCATTACCTGTTAATTCTACTTTTTCTCTTACAGTAGCTGGAGAAGATACATAAATTAGTCCTTCTGTTTTTGTGTACACATGTATATTTCTACCAACAACCGCTGTGTAATATTCTGTATTCATGCCAGTTAAACTTGCACTTGCTCTTGTATGTGCTGCAGAATACGAAGCTTCAACACTAGCTCTATAACTCTCTCCTATTGCTTCTCCTATTGCTGTGTGGTCTGCAGTTGGCGCAGTAACTGTGTATGGTTGATTTTCTTGTTTATTGTCTTGTGATTTCTCATCTTTTGGAGGTGCTTGACTTGTAAACTCTTGTTTATATTCTACTATCCATACATTTGCCTCTGTTAATTTTATTTCTAGAGTATTTGTACTTGTGATTACTGTATGAATTGTAGTATATGGGAATGCTTGCACATCTTCCAAAGGCCCTCCTATTTCTGTTGCTGAACCAGGTATCGTTTCTTTATAAGGATTTCCTTCTTCGTCATATTTTGTTACAACATCCTCATAGTGAACTCTTACTACTACAGGGTTTGCAACAGCTTTCTTCATCTTTGTATATGTATCTGTTGATATATTTGTATTTATCCTTAAATTATCATGTACTGTTATAAATATTTCACTACCATATACAAGATCTGCTAATTCTGATACAAACTCTTCTTCTTGTCCTACTGTTAGGAATGACCATAAATATTCAAATGGCATTGTATAACCACTTACAAATTCTTGATAGTTTATTCTAGTAGTAGTCATATTGTATGTGATTTTTTTTTTCGTATGTTTCTACCTCTGGATCATTAGATTCTAGTTTATCATATATCTCAGTCCATGTTGCAACTTTTGCATAATACTTGTTTGTTGTTGATAATTCATCTGGGTTTGAACCAATTCCGCTTGTTCCAGTTCCTACGTTTTGGTCATATTTAAACTGTAATGGGTCAACAGCTACACCATTATACCATATTTCAAAGTGACAATGTGATCCTGTTGAATTTCCAGTACTTCCAGCTAAAGCAATAACTTGTCCTTTTGTTACCTTATCACCTTTCTTTACTTTTTAATTCACTATTATGAAAGTACTTTGAAACATATCCATTTCCATGATCTATTACAACCATATTTCCAGCAGTAGTACTATATCTAGCATCTATTACTGTTCCTGCCTCTGTTGCATATATGTTTGAACCTTGACCCACAGGAATATCTATTCCCCTATGTGGTTTTACCTCATGTGTTACAGGGTTCAACCTTGCTGGGTTGAATTTATCTCCAACTTTTGTACTAACTGTTGGCCATTTCATAACATCTGCGCCTATAGAAGAACTGCCCGAAGTACTCGTGTCTCCTGTAGATGGTGTTGTTGTTGACGTGCCATTTCCACTAATTGTGTCTGTTCCAAAATTTGGATTATTAAAATAGTTGTCACCTATCACAATTTTTGTTATATTTTGATTCCATTCAGGATGGCAAATTGCGGTTCCTGGCCTTGCATGGTTTGTACTTGCCTTTCCCCCTTTCTCAGTGCTATACCAAGAATCTTTATCTACAACAAACTCAATAACATCTTGTCCATTGTTATGCCCCCACTCGTTGCAACCAACATCGTTTTGATTTTTTATATCTCCTATAATACATTGTATTACGCTTCCATCTTCTTGATAAACATCTATATAATCTCCAACTTTTTGTCCTTGTGCATTCGTACATGCAACTACATATCTTCCATTTATTTTAGCAAAGCCTTCTTCATCAAAATTCATTCCAGCTTGTTCTCTTAATTTATATTGCTGTGACGACGGGCTTGTAATGGTTTGCCACCCCATGTAATTATGTATAGATCCCAGTCCAGATGGTAAGTCAATACTCGTGCCCGCTGAAATTGTTGTACCAGATCCGTAATTTGAAGCAATATATCCTCTTTCTATTGTAAAGTGTTTTAAAGCTTGTTGTTTTGCTTCTTCTGAACCTGTTGCATTATACTCATCTATGTAGCTTTGGAAAGTATCTGGGTCGGTATAAACCATTGTTATTGTTTTGCCTTCGGCAGTTGCTCTTTTTAGTTTAATTATTCCTTGTACTTCTTTTGAATTAGTATCTTGGTTTAATGAATCCCAATCTATTTCTGCATCTGGATCCTTTCTTGTATCTAGGAAATTAGTTACCATTTCAGCATTTAATAGTTTTTTAAATGTTGAGGATTCTTTTTTATGTACTCTTTAATATTGCTATTGTTCTCTATAAGTTTGTCCCATACTTCTTGCGCACTCATATCTGTTGACGCTATTCCATTTTCGTCTATTGTTACATTATTACTATACTGATCACTTGCATATGGAACATTATCCCAACTGCCATCTTTAAGTGTAGCCGTATCTAATGTAATTACATACATAGCCGAACAAATAAAAGCTACAATTATACATATAATAGCAAAAATAATTATTATTGGCCTTAATGCGGCAATAATTGCTTTTTTTACTACTTTTTTCACTTTTTGTATCTGTTTGTTTGATTGGTCATCCATTTAATATCTCCTATAAATTTAAATTGTTTTTTTTACTAATCACTATTATGTTAATAATAACACATTTAACATCTATTTTTCAACAAAATTTGCTCATGTTTTATAAATATTTTTTACAAAAAATCTTCCTTTTCGAATCCCAACAAAATACTTTTAAATAACAAAAATAGCAGTTATCTAAGCACTGCTACTTTATGGTGCGACTGGAGGGATTCGAACCCCCGACCCCTTGGTTCGTAGCCAAGTACTCTATCCAGCTAAGCTACAATCGCATTTTTTATTTACGTAAATTATTATACTTGCTTTTTTTATATTTTTCAAGACTTTTTTTAATTTTATATTGATAATTTTGTATCAATATGGAATAATTGAATAAATTTAAATATTAGGGGGGTTTTCATGAGTAAAAAATTAAAAATATTTTTTATGTTTTTATTCGCTTTTACTTTTTTATCTTTATGCAATTGTGCGAAAGCCAATACTATCAATAAAATTTCTATGGACATTTTTATTGATGATAACGGAGATGCGCAAGTTACAGAAATATGGAATTGTAAAACGAATCAAGGTACAGAGGTTTATCATCCTTACCACAATATAGGAAATTCTAAAATTTCTAATTTATCCGTTTCAGAAAATGGGCAGAGCTACACTACTTTGTCTTATTGGAATACTTCTGGCACTTTAGATAGCAAGGCATACAAGTGTGGTATTAATACTATTTCTAACGGTGTAGAACTTTGTTGGGGAATTAGTACATATGGTTCTCACACCTATACAATTAAGTATTCTATTTCTAATTTTGTATCGGATTTAACTGATTCCCAAATGGTTTATTGGACTTTAATTCCATACAATTTTTCAAATAGTATTGGTAATGCCTACATCAAAATTCATGCTAATAATCCTATTGATAATTCTGTTGGTGTTTGGGGCTATGGTAATTACGGTGGCACAGCCTATGTGTATGATGGATATATTGAAATGCAGTCTGATGGTTCTCTAACTACTGATGAATACATGACAATTTTAGTTCAATTTCCGTCAGAAACATTTAATTGCAAAAATAAAATTAATAAAAACTTCGATTACTATTTAGACATGGCAAATGAAGGATCTACACAATATTCTGCTAGTCCTACAAATTATGGAAGTTCAACTATGTCTATAGTCTTTGGAATTGGTACAACTCTTTTTTCACTATTTTTTACACTTTTGCCAATTTTAATTGTTATTTTTGCTATTGCTTTTTCAAGTATTAGTTCAAATCTTGCAGGAGCAAAATTGCCAAAAGAAATTCCTTATTTTAGGGATATTCCTTGTAATAATGATTTATATAAAGCTTATTACATTGGTTATAAATATAAAATTATTAAAAACCAGACGGACATTTTAGGAGCTATTATTTTAAAATGGCTAAAAGAATGTAAAATTAGAATTGACACAGCACAAGGTAAAATTTTCAAAAAAAGGAAGGTACTGTTATTATTTTAAATAAAGTGGATTTGTCCTCTTTTGAGGATTCAACTGAGAAAAAGTTATTTAATATGCTTTTGAGTGCCAGCGGTGATGGCATACTTGAAAGTAGAGAATTTGAAAAATGGTGCAGTAGCAATTATACTAAGATTCTTTCTTGGTTTGATAAATTAATTGATGAAGAAGAAAATAAGCTTATTGCAGAAGGACTTATTACAGTTTCAGAAGAAAAAGCATTTAAATTTTTTAAATATAAAAAACATTCTGTAACAGAAGATTTAAACCAACAAGCGCTTGAGCTTGCAGGTTTAAAGAAATTTTTGCTTGATTATACACTAATAGCCGAAAGAACAGCAATTGAAGTTAATTTGTTTGAAGATTATTTAATATATGCTCAGATGATGGGAATAGCTAAAAAAGTGGCTAAACAATTTAAAGATTTATATCCTGACGTTGTTGCACAGTCAGCATTTTATTCATATGATAATATTATTTTTATTAATGCCTGTGCAAGCCATGGAATTACTCAAGCAAATAGTGCCAAATCAAGAGCCGAAAGTTACAGTTCCGGTGGTGGAGGATTCTCTTCTGGAGGAGGAGGAGGTGGTTCCTTCGGAGGTGGTGGCGGAGGCGGTGGTTTCCGTTAAACTATAAATACCAGCTTAAATTTAATATTTAGGCTGGTATTTTTTTATATTAGACTATATTTTATTTTCTAAAAAGCATTTGTAAGTTAACATAATTGTGTTACGCTGGTTGGGTACTTTTTTAATATGGATAAAAAACTTATAAGAATTTATATCCAAACCATTTCATTCTTTCTTCTTCTCTAGTAGATAATTCTTTCAACCATTCAGCAAAGCCATTACTATCATTATTTCTTAAAAATTCAAAATACTTTACTCTATCTTCTTTTGCTATAACAACAGGTGGCAAATTATTTTTTAACAATTCATAATTTATAAGTAATCTGCCAGGTCTTCCATTTCCATCTTCAAAAGGGTGGATCCTTTCAAATTCGATATGATATCTAGCAATTTTAGTAAATATATCTTGCTCGTCGTGATTATAATTGTATATATAATACATCATCAAATTTGGTACTTTTTTAGGTTCAGGCGGAATATGTTCACTACCTTGAATAAATACTTGTACCGTTCTATAACCTTCTGTATCTTTAATATCTCTATTTATAGATTCATTTAATATTTTAATGAATCTTTCATCAAATACTTCATTATCTTGTAAATTCTTAAAAACTAATTCTAAAGCCTTTTTATGGTTAATAGCTTCATATATTTCTCTAGGTTCTTTTCCTTCTATTTTAAAGCTATTATCATTATAAAGTATAGCATAAGTTTCGGCATAGGTAAGTGTACTTCCTTCAATGGCATTTGAATGATACGTGCTTCTTGTAATCAAATCTTCTAAGTAATCTTTATTATTTAAAATAAATTGTAACATCTCCATCTTAATTCATCCTTTTTATTAGACTTTATTATAAAATATAATAAAAAACAAGGATGTATTTGGAAGTTTATCCAAAGTATCCTCGTTTAATGTCCCAATTTAAGGTTGGACTTCCTCATTATATATTTTATAAATATGGTCGAGGTGACAGGGATCGAACCTGCGACCTCATGGTCCCAAACCACGCGCGCTACCAACTGCGCTACACCTCGAAATAAGTATCTTTTAAAAAGTACTTATTTAATATATCACAGATTTTATTTTTTTGCAATGTTTTTTTGATATTTTATATTAAATTTTATTTATTTTCCATCTTTTCATTTTTATGTAAAGTATTTTTCTTGTTTTTTATTGCTATTAATTTCTTTTCGTGTTAAAATAATAGTATGGTTTTTCTAGAAATTCTTTTTAGAGAATTTCGCCTTACTACAATCAAAGGAGGCATTACCATGGCGAAAAAAACTAAGTGGGCAAAGTTTGTCAACAAGAATGTTCCTCAGGTATGGTTTTGTCACAATCCCAATATTGAATTGGAATTTGGGAGAGCCTACATCGTGGAAGATGAATGGAAACTCGGCAAGTATAACATAGTAAAACTTATCGATTTTCCTAGCTACTTTTTGGCCGATGCATTCAAAATTACTTCCACTTAAATTTTTCCCAAAAACCGTGTACGGTTCCTGCCTTTCGGCAGGTTTTTATTTTTTTGAAAGAGTTACTGATATTTGATATTCTTTATTGCTTCTAATAAGTTTTATGTTCACTATTTCTCCCACATTTTTTCCATATATATATCTTCTAAGTTCAGACATCTTTTCTAGCTCTATCCCGTCTATTTCTAGCAATATGTCTCCCCTCTTTACTCCTACCTTTTCTGCTGGCGAATTTTTTTGTTACTTCTGCTATATATATGCCTTTATCTAATTTAATATTTTGGTCAAGTTCTTGATTTATATATGGTACAATGTTTTTATCATATGCAAATACACCCAGTGAGGGCGTTATACATTCGCCTGTACTCGTTAATTTTTCTATAATTGGTTTTATTATATTTATTGGAATTGCAAAACCAATCCCTTCTGCTGATGTAATTTTTACAGAGTTTATTCCTAAGACTTCCCCATTTATATTAATTAATGGACCTCCACTATTTCCTGGATTTATTGTTGCATCTGTTTGTATTAGATCTTCCATGTATGATGTTTTATTATCTTCTTCTATTTTAATTGTTCTGTTTAATCCACTTATTATTCCAGATGTTACGGTCCTTTGAAATTCAAAACCTATTGGATTTCCTATTGCATAGACTTGTTCTGCAACTTTTATTTTATCTGAATCTCCTAAATCTAGATATTCCAAATTATTTACATTTATTTTTATTATGCTCAAGTCTAAATCTGTGTCTGACCATACCACACTTGCTTTATAATTTTTCCCATTTTCTAAAGTTACATAGCACGTACTATTTTTTTTCTCCTGACACATGTTGATTTGTAACAATATATCCATCCTTTGAAACTATAAAGCCTGTTCCCAATCCTAGATTATTTGCACCATCTTGTAAGAAAATTGTAGTCCCTTTATTGGCAATTTTAGAGATTCCTACAACAGCATTATTTACGTTTTCTATCAATGTAGAAATATCTTTTTCTTCTGTTTTATTAGATACAGACGTCGGCTCTGCAGTGTAATCACTTGCATATTTTTTTTTTTTCTGTTGTGAAGGATATGTACACGCAATATGCTAATGCCACAAATGAAATTATTAATATTATTATTGCAATAGTTTCTAAACTTTTAATTATTTTCTGCCCTCTATATTCTCTCAAACTAATTCCTCCAATATCCATTTTTTCATATTATTACCATTGCGTTTCGTTTTATTCAAATCATCTTCATTTGATTTAATTTTGTTGTTTACACAATGTATTATTGCACACTTGTTATTTTGGGCTGTGTTTCATGCAATTTTGAAAATCACAATTTTTTATTACTAATAATGTCTATTTTTTTCTACGGAATTACAACTTTTTTATTGCAAAATCATCTCTACAATGGTAAAATGTGACCGTAGGTGATTTAAGTGAAAAAAAATAAAATATATAATGAAAAAACTGTTCATAGTTTTAGAGAATTAGTATCTTATTGTGCTACAAACTACGGCGATAGAACAGCTTTTACTATAAAGGACTCTAATAAGAATTTACACGATATTTCGTTTATAGAATTTGAAAATAATATTAAAGAGCTGGGGTCTGCCCTGCTTGATTTAGGGTTAGAAAATAAAAAGATTGCATTAATCTCGCAAGATAGATATGAGTGGTGTTGCAGTTACTTTGCAATTTCTACATCTAATAATGTGGTAATTCCTCTTGACCATCTGCTTCCAGAAATTGAGCTTCAAAGACTTCTGATTGAAAGTAAGGTTGATGCTATTATTTTTGATAAAAAATATACTAAATGGGTTCAAGAAATCTGCAAGCAAGAAGGCTCAGCACTAAAATATCTTATTTGCATGGATAGCATAAATGATGAAGATAATATTCTTTCCTATTCTAAGTTAGTAGAAAAAGGCAAGAAATTAATAGAAGATAAAATGTCAAAGTATGAAAATATTAGTATTGACGTAAATGCTATGTCTATTCTAATTTATACTTCTGGTACTACAAGCAATCCTAAGGCAGTAATGCTTTCGCAGGGCAATATTTGCTCTAATTTATCTGCCATGACAACATTAATAAAATACCACCCAGATGATAGTATTTTGGTATTTTTACCACTGCACCATACATTGGCATGCCTTGCAAGTTTTTTATTCTGCTATTTTATTGGTTTTAGACTTTGCTTTGCAGATAGCATCAAAGATATTGGAAAAAATTTAGTAGAATACAAGATTAGTGGTTTAGTATGCGTACCTGCTGTTTTGGAAATTATGTACAAACAAATTATGAGAGGAGGAAAAAAAATCTGGAAAATATATTCCTTTCAAGATAATGTCTGCAATTTCTAACTTTCTTTTGTTTTTTCACATAGATTTACGCAGAAAGTTTTTCAAAGACATTTTAGACAATCTTGGTGGAAACATGAGAACCATAATTTATGGTTCTGCATCATCAGATAAAAAGGTTATACATTTATTTAATACTATTGGCATTGTTATGATACAAGGCTACGGATTAACAGAAACTTCTCCTGTTATCGCATGTGAAAATGACATTTATCATAGTGAGAAGGGCTCTTCTGGTTTTCCTTTATATAATGAAGAAGTTAAAATAGATAACCCTGATGAAACTGGAACAGGTGAAATTTTGGTAAAAGGTCCTAATGTTATGCTTGGATATTATAATAATCCAGAAGCCAACCAGAAAGCCTTTAAAGATGGATGGTTTTGCACTGGGGATTTAGGGAAATTTGGCAAAGATGGTTCTTTGTTTATATCTGGCAGAATAAAAGATTTAATTGTTTTAAGCAATGGGAAAAAAGTTTTCCCAGAAGAGATTGAAGCTCTAATAAACAAATTAGATTACGTTGAGGAAAGCATGGTTTATGAGCACAATGATAAAGTATGTGCAAAAATTGTGTATTCAAAAGATAATCAATTACTAAAAAATCTTTCAGGAGAAGAAATACATGATTTAATCGAACCAGAAATAAAAACATTAAATAAATCTAACTTACCAGTTTATAAATATATTAAGGAATTTACTGTAACTGATGAACCTTTAATAAAGACTACTACACAAAAGATTAAGAGACATGAAGAGATGTGAAATTTAAAGAAATAATATAGGGTGAATTATTATGAATAGAAAATTATACGATCTAACGAATCCACAAATGAACATATGGGCTACAGAGCAGTATTATAATAATACTGCGGTTAATAACGTTGGTGGCACTGTGCTTTTTAAAGGCAAAATTAAATTTTAATATTTTGCAAAAAGCTGTTGCCAATGTTCTGAGAAAAAATGATAATTTTCATATTCATATTACAAAAGAAAATAATGTTGTTAAACAGTATTTTGCGTTTGAAGAATATGTTCCTGCAATTGTTGAAATAAAAAACTTGCAGGAACTACATAAGGTTGAGTCTGAGCTATGCCAAGAAAGTTTTGATTTACTTTCTAGCAAGCAATTATTTGAGACAAAATTATTTAAACTTCCAAACAATCATGGCGGTGTAATTGTGGTTATGCATCACATTATATCAGATTCATGGACTTTAGGTTCGTACTGTAATGAAATAGTAAATGAATACCAATCACTGCTTGATGCTGAAAACATTGAAAGTGATAGCTCTTTATGTGGTCAATTTTCTTACAAAAGCTTTATTAAAGAAGATATTGATTATTTAAATAGTGATTCTTTTGAAAAAGATAAAAAATACTGGAATGATGTTTTCGAGACTGTTCCAGAGGTTGCTACTGTGCCTTCAACAGTAAAAAAAACTAACTAACAAAATTACATGTTCTCTTTGCAAGACAAGCATTTAATATTTCTAAGCAGAACTCTATTAAAATTTTAGACTATTGCAGAAAAAATAGAATTTCTGTATATAATTTTCTTATGGCTATCTATTCAATTTACATAGGTAGAGTTTCAAATCTTGCCGATTTTGTAATCGGAACTCCAATTTTAAATAGATTAAATAAAGCAAATAAACAAACTAATGGAATGTTTGTAAGTACAGTGCCTTTGCGCATAAACATAGAACAAAACTCGTCTTTTATAGACTTTTCTAAGAAGATTGGAGCTTCTTGTTTTAGTATGTTAAGACACCAACGATATCCATACCAATGTATTTTGGAAGATTTGAGAAAAAAAGATTCTAACATTCCAAATTTATATAACATTATTTTATCTTACCAGATTACTAGTACAGTAAATGATAAGATTGATTGTGAATCTCATTGGATTTTCAACGGAAATTGTGCCGATGATATGCAGATTCACATTGTTGATTACAATGGTTCCGGAACTTTGAGTATCTTTTATGATTACAAAACTTCGAAATATGTAAAATCTGAAATAAAACAAATGCATGAACGTATTAATCATATTATTGAACAGGTTTTACAAGATGATAGCATTGATGTTGCAAACATAGAAATTGTAACACCAGAAGAAAAACTTCAAATTTTAAACGAATTCAATAATACTAAAACAGATTATCCACGCAACATGTCTGTAATCGAATTATTTGAAAATCAAGTTAAGGAAACTCCAAATAAGGTAGCCGTTGTTTTTGAAGATTCAGAACTTACATATGATGAATTGAATAAAAAAGCAAATCAACTTGCAAATATTTTAATATCAAATAAAGTTAAACAAGGCGATGTTGTTGGAATTTTCTTGGATAAATCATTGGAGATGATTGTTTCTATTTTAGCAATATTAAAATGTGATGCAATTTATTTACCAATCGATATACACTATCCAGATTCTAGAATTAACTACATAATTGAAAATTCTGGAGCAACTACTATTTTAACAGATACAGACACAGAAAGATTTAATTTAAACACTATAAATGTATCACTAAATGAAAATTTTTATAAATTAAGTAATACGTCTAATATACTACGCAATTTTGATGCTGAAGCTCCTGCATATATTATGTATACATCTGGCTCAACTGGAACCCCTAAGGGTGTATTAATTGAAAACAGAAGCATTGTAAGGCTTGTTAAAAATACTAATTTTATAAAATTTAATAAAAACGACAGAATGTTACAAACGGGCTCTATCGTATTTGATGCTTGTACTTTTGAAATATGGGGTGCCCTTTTAAACGGACTTTCTCTATATATTATTAAGAAGGAAGATTTATTAAACGCACACACTTTAAAGAATTATATAGAAAAAAATAAAATTTCTATAATGTGGCTAACTGCCCCATTATTTAGCACGCTTTGTGAAGAAAATGCAAATATTTTTAATGGAGTAAAATATTTATTAACTGGTGGAGACGTGCTTTCTCCAAAACATATTAATAAAGTTAGAAAATATAATCCTAATTTAACAGTAATAAATGGCTATGGTCCAACAGAAAATACTACTTTTTCTTGTTGTTTCAAAATCGAAAAAAATTATGTTGATTCTGTTCCAATCGGAGGACCTATTGCAAATTCAACATGTTATGTTGTTTCTAAATCTGGAAGTCTGCAACCTGTTGGTGTCCCTGGAGAATTGTGGGTTGGTGGCGATGGAGTCGCAAAGTGCTACATAAATAACGAAGAAATGACTAAGCAAAAATTTATTGAAAATTATATGGGCAACGACAAAGTATATAAGACTGGCGATCTTGTAAAATGGCTTCCTGACGGTACAATTCAATTTATAGGAAGAATAGATAACCAGGTTAAAATTAGAGGTTTTAGAGTTGAATTGAGCGAAGTAAATAATAAAATTCTAGAATTTTCTAACGTAAAGTCTAGTTACACAACTATTTACACAAATAATAACGAAAAATTTATTTGCAGTTACATTATTCTTAAAAATGGCATTTCTACAAATGAATTAAGGAGATATTCAAAGGAAGTATTACCTATTTACATGGTTCCAACATATATTGTGCCAATGGTTAGCTTTCCACTAAATGTGAATGGAAAAATAGATAAAAACTTACTTCCAACACCAACAATAACAACAAACGAAAATATTATAAGCCCTAGAAACAAAACAGATAAAACTTTGGTTTCTATTTTAAAGAAATACTTGAAATTAGAAACAGTAAATTTATCGAACTCTTTTGTAGAGCTAGGAGGAGATTCTCTTTCTGCCATAAACATTATCGCAGAAATTGAAAATAAATTACATGTTCAACTACATATAAAAGACCTTTTGAACATGGCTAGCATAATGGATATTTCTGACTATATTGCTAATACTAGAACTCAAAATACAGCTTTTGTTTTAGAGAAAGCTCCTAAAATGGATTTGTATCCACTTTCTTCTGCCCAAAGAAGAATTTACTACGCATGTAAAATGGTTGGAGACGATACTCTAGTTTATAATACACCTTGTGCACTTCTAATAAATTCTCGTTTAGACAGTAAGAGGGTTGAAGGAGCATTTAAGCAAATTATTGAAAAGCAAAGTAGCTTTAGAACTGTATTCGTGTTAGATGCAGACGAAGTAAAACAAAAAATACTCGATAAAGTAGATTTTGCAATCTCGGTTTTCAATAATACATCTACAGAAAAAGATGCTATTATAAAGAATTTTTCTAAGCCTTTCAATTTAGAAAATGCACCTTTATTAAGAGTAGAATTACATTATTTAGATAACAACCAAACACTATTGCTTATCGATTCACACCATATAGTTATAGATGGCGTTTCGATGAATGTATTAATAAATGAATTTTTTGAATTATATAAAGGAAATGCATGTGAGGAAACTCCATTTGAATATGTTGACTATTCAGTATGGGAAAAAGATTTTGTTAAAACAGGTGCTTACAAAAAAAAGAGTGAAGACTATTGGATAACAAGGTTTAAAGACTACGGTTTTGAAGCATTAAACCTTCCCTATGATTATACAATTCCTGCAAACAAGACATATGTTGGAGAAAAAATATTTTCTAATATACCTACTACAACTTTTGAAAGAGTTGAGGCATTCGCTAGAAAATATAAGGTTTCTAGCTACACGGTATTTCTTTCTGCATTATATATTTGCTTATATAAATATACAAAACAGTCTGATATTGTTGTCGGTAGTCCTGTTGCAAACAGAGGAATTATTGGAACACGTAACATAATAGGAATGTTTGTAAACAATGTAGCTTTTTAGAGCAAAGATTTTGCCAAACCAGAGTATTAGCACTTTTTTTAAAATATGTAAATGACTGTATATTGCAAGATTTAGAAAACCAAGCATATCCATATGATGCTCTTTTAAAAGCTCTGCATGTGCCAACAGACAACTCTAGGAATCCATTATTTGATATAATGTTTTCTTACCAAAATCAATCAAATGAAATCAATGTAGATGATAATGTTTCATATTTACCTGTAGAAACTAATACTTCTAAATTCAATATAACATTGGAAGTTGTTCCAAAATCTGGTCAAATAAATGTAGAATACAGAACTGATTTATTTAAGAAAGAGACTATTAACAGTTTTGTTGAACACTATATGTTCGTTTTAGGATAAGTTCTAGAAGATTTGAGCCCTTCTGTAAGTGGCATAAACATTATAACACCTTTGGAGCAAAGGCTTTTAGACAAATTCAACGCAACCTCTGGTGAAATAGACAGAGCTCCATTATGTAAATTATTCGAGAAGCAAGTTGAAAAAACACCTGATAATATTGCTGTAATTTGTGATGATAAGACTCTTACTTATGCAGAATTGAATACTAAAGCTAACAGTCTAGCTCATTATTTAATCACTCGTGGTATAAAAAGTAACGATATTGTTGCAATTATGACAAATAGATCTCTAGAGACTATTGTTTGTATTGTTGCTATACTTAAGGCTGGGGGCGCATTTTTTAAACATTGACCCTACCTACCCTGTTGATAGAACAAAATATTACATTGAAGACAGTAAGATTGAATATGTGCTTACTCAAAAATCTTTACGTGAAAAGGTTGAAGAGATAAAAAACAAAATAGAAATAGATCTTGATAATACCGAAATTTATGGAAAGAACTTTGAAAATCCAAATGTAGAAATACACGAACAAGACTTATCTTACATTATATATACATCTGGTTCTACTGGAACCCCTAAGGGCGTAATGCTTAACCAGATTGGTCTTTCTAACATGGTACAAGCCATGACAAAAGTTTTGGATTATTTAAAAGATGGTCCAAAACATGCAATTGCATCTGTTACATCTACACCTTTCGACATATTTGTGTATGAAATAGTAGTTTCACTTATACATGGAATGAGAGTTGTTATGGCAAACAACGCAGAACATAGAAATCCTAAGCTTTTAGATTCATTAATACGCAAGTATAAAGTTGACGTAATGACAGTTACTCCAAGTTTAATGAAAATAAATTACGATAATCGCGAACCAGATACGGCTCTTGCACAAGTAAAAAACATGGTATTCGGCGGAGAACCTCTACCAGAAAAAATTCGTAAAAGATTTACGTGCTCTATCCGATGATATTACAATATACAACATATATGGTCCTAGCGAAATAACGGTTTTATCAAATGTACAAAACCTTGATAATGAAAAAGAAATTACTGTTGGACCACCAATCTTGAACACACAAATGTATATTTTAGATAGTGACATGAAACAAGTTCCAATCGGAGTTATTGGCGAAATTTATATTGCTGGAATTCAAGTCGGCGAAGGCTATATTGGAAAGAAAGAATTGACAGAACAACGCTTCTTAAACAATCCTTTCGGTCCTGGAAAAATATATAAATCTGGTGACATCGGTAGATGGACATTTGATGGAAAAATTCAATGTTTAGGAAGAATTGATAACCAGATAAAGCTAAGAGGTTTGCGTATTGAGCTTTCTGAAATTGAAGATGAGATTGCCAAAATGCCAGGAGTATCATCTTGTGTTGTAAATAAAATAACATTAGACAATAAAGAATGTTTATGTGCATACTATGTTTGTGACACTGATTTAACAGAACAGCAAATTAAAGAAAACTTACGTAAATTCTTGCCACAATATATGATTCCAACACATGTTGTAAAGCTTGACTCTATGCCTTACACTATAAACAGAAAAATTGATAGAAAGGCTTTACCTCTACCAAAGGTTACGCATTTAGTAGATAGCGGGCACATTGATATTTCTTCATTAAATTCAAATGAAGAAAAACTAACACAAATTTGGAAGAGTATATTAAAAGTTGATAATATCGATGTTAATGATAATTTCTTCGATATTGGTGGAGATTCAATCTCTGCTATAAACATGCAAATTGAAGCATTAAAATATGGACTTGAATTTGAATATGCAGATATTTTTAACTATCCAACAATAAGGCAATTATCTAAAAAATTACCTAGTCCAGAAGAAAAATTTATGAGTAATTACAATTATTCAAAAATAGACAAAATTCTTCAAAACAACTGTGTTGAAAATATTAAAAATATTAGTAAATATGATGTAAAAAAATATTCTTTTTTAATTGGTGGTACAGGTTATTTAGGCGCACATATTATTTCTACATTCTTAAAGAATGAAACTGGTATTGTTTACTGTCTAATAAGACAGAAAAATAACGAGAGTCCTTTATACAGAATTAATAGAAGATTAGAATTTTACTTTGAAAAAAGACTTCTTAAACAAATATTCTAATAGAATAAAAGTTATAAAAGGAGATATAACGTCAAAGAATTTAGGTTTAACAGATGAAAATTATTCTAATCTTATCAAAAATATAGACACTGTAATAAATGCGGGAGCAATCGTAAAGCACTTCGGTCAAAAAAGAGGAATTTGAAAACATTAATGTATTTGGCACTAAAAATGTAATAGAATTCTGTACTAGAAATAAAAAGAGATTGCTACATATATCTACAATGAGCGTTTCTGGGTTTGGCGAAAAAGAAGAATTTTCAAATAATCCTGAAGAAGAAGGAACAAAAAAAATTCAGTGAGCAGAACCTATATGTAGGTCAAAATATAAAAGGAATATATACAACAACTAAATTTAAGGCTGAAATTGCCGTACTAGAAGCAGTAAGCAATGGATTAGATGCTCAACTTTTAAGAATTGGAAACATTACTAACAGATATTCTGATGGAAAATTCCAAATAAACATTAATGATAATGCTTTTGCAAGAAGAATAAAATCTTTTGTAGAAATTGGAGCCTTCCCAAAATACCTGTTAACACATGCTATAGAGCTTACGCCAGTCGATGTTTGCGCAGATGCTGTATTAAAAATATTGGAACACAACAGTCCATGTAACGTATTTCATTTATACGATACAAATCTATTGCCTATAAATATTTTTTATGATACTATACTAGAAAGAGGAATTAATTTAACCCCTGTTTCTAACACACTTATGACATATATAATTAAAGGAATACTATCTGACGATTCTAAAAAATCAATCATTTCTGGAATTGTACAAGATTTAGATAAAGACAAAAAATTTACTTATATATCAAAAGTTGGATTAGACGCTACATTTACTCAAAAGTATTTAGAAGCTATTGGCTTTAATTGGTCAACTTTCGACTCGGAATATGTTAATAAATGCTTCGATTATTTTGAAAATGTTGGATTTATAGATAAAAATTTGGAGGGACACTAATGAATGAAATTTTTACACTACCACTGTTATCGCTAATAATTTCAGCGGCTTTAATTACTGGTTTGTTAGTATATGTATTAAAAATAAAAATAAGACGTCCTTGCAGAATATTTTCTGCTTGGACCTACTTTGTGTATTGATTATATGTGTGGGAGTAATTTTACAAGCAATACTTAGTAAATTGTGTAACATTCCGCAATCAATTTTGAAAATTATATTTATATTGGTACATGTTTTTTGCCAGTATGTATTCTATTTACTGGAAAAATCTTTAGCAACCCAAATTACAAATTGAAGAGAATCGATTTGTTTACATTAATAATTCCTATCACTTCATTAATAATTTTATGGACAAATAATTTCCATCATTTATTCTATAAAGTATATTCTACAAATATTAGTAAATGCGTTTATGGAAATTGGCTTATAATTCACAATATATATTCATACACATTATTATTAATTGGAATTATTTATATAATAAAAGCTTCTGGAAAGACCTCTGGTTTCTTTTCAAAACAATCTTTATTAATAATTGCTGGAATGAGCATTCCAATTGTGGTTAACGTACTTGGAACATTCAAAATTATACCAATGTCAGTTTTCATAACACCAATCTCATTTGCATTTACCATGGTATTTCTTGCACTTGCAATTTTTAAATTCAAATTTTTAGGAATTGCTCCAATTGCTTTACGTACAGTAGTAAACAGAATGTCAGACAGTTACATAATTTTAAACGAAAATTATGTAGTTATAGATTTTAATAACACCTTTTTAAATACTTTTAAATTGAAAGATGAAAATATTAGGGATAAAAATATTATTAAATTTTTAGAACATCATCAAGATTACGGTGTTAACATTACTGAATTTAAACAATATTTAAATAGTGTAAAAGGTCGTACAGAAACAGTTTCATTTGAACAAGGAATATTACCTTTTAATAAATTTTTCACAGTTGAAATTAATAATATAATGGATAAAAATAATTTTCTTGGGATATTAATTTTATTTAAAGATATTACTCAGCATAAACAAGATATTCAAACAATTCAAAACAATCAAGATATGCTTATGGAGAAAGAACGTTTAGCATCTTTAGGTCAATTGATAGGTGGAATTTCTCACAATTTAAAAACTCCTATAATGTCTATATCTGGTGCAGCCTGAAGGACTTACAGATTTAATTAATGAATATGATGCTTCAATTGGTGATCCAGAAGTAACGAATGATGACCACCATGCAATTGCAAATGATATGAGAGAATGGATAACAAAAATTCACTCATATACATCATATATGTCAGACATTATTACAGCCGTTAAGGGCCAAGCAGTTAATCTTTCTGAGAATGAAAATAATGCATTTACAGTAGATGAATTATTCAAGCGAGTTAATATATTGATGAAACACGAAATTAGCAATGCATCTTTAACACTTACATTAGATGTACAAGTTCCATCAGCAACTACTCTTGTAGGCGATATAAACAGTCTAGTACAGGTTGTAAACAACCTAATAACAAATGCAATTCAATCTTACAACGGACGTAAAGGTGAAGAAAATAAAAGTCTTAGCACATAAATTAGATAATAACTTAATTATTTCCGTAATAGACCATGGTTGTGGAATGACAAAAGAAGTACAAGACAAATTATTTAACACAATGATAACTACCAAAGGAAAAAATGGTACTGGACTTGGAATGTTTATGTCTTACTCTACAATAAAAGGTCATTTTAATGGAGATATAACATTTGAAACAGAAGTAAATAAAGGTACAACCTTTAATGTAATACTTCCTTTGCAATAAATTTTTCATAATTTATTGCATTTTTTTTATTTTTTTATTATTATAATAGCATCAGTAATTTTATTTTTGAGGTATCTATTATGAGAAAAAACATGATAACAGCAGAGTCAAATGGTTACAAAATTATCGTTGTCGATGACGAACAAGGTATTGTTGACTCACTATCTATTTTTTTAAAACGTTCTGGTTATAATTTCACTGGTTTAACAAATCCATTGGAAGCTATTGAACGTGTGCGTAATGAGCATTTTGATATGATGATTCTTGACTTTATGATGGACCCAATTCACGGTGATGAAGTTGTAGAAGAAATACGAAAATTTAATAAAGATTTATATATCTTATTGCTTACAGGTCATAAGGATTTAGCTCCACCTCTTGAAACAATTAAAAGGTTGGAGATTCAAGGATATTGTGAAAAAAGTGATAAATTTGATCAATTATTATTATTGATTGAGTCAGGAATAAAATCAATTGAACAAATGAATACAATAAAAACAATAAATAAACAATTACACGATAAAAACGAAGAACTTGAGAGAGCTTATCTAGATACAATTGGAATACTTCGCCAAACTGTTGAAGCAAAAGATCCTTATACAAGAGGTCATTCTGATAGAGTCTCTGAATATTCTGTTTTGATTGGAAAGAAATTAGGATTAGACGAGAAAACTCTTCACATTCTAAAAATTGGTGGCTTATTCCATGATATTGGTAAAATAGGAATTCCAGATAGTATTCTTTTGAAAGAATCAAAATTAAGTGATGAAGAATATTCTCAAATAAAAAATCATCCAATGATTGGAGTGCATATGTTAGGTGATGCAAAGCAATTTTCACAGATATATTGCCTATTGTAAAAACATCATCATGAGCGTTATGATGGACGTGGCTACCCTAGTCAATTAGTTGGAGATGATATTCCTTATGTAGCTAGAATTGCTGCAGTTGCCGACACTTTCGATGCTATGACTTCAAAAAGATCTTATAGAGATTCATTGCCTATAGATGTAGTTAGAGCAGAAATAGAAAGATGTTCTGGTACGCAGTTTGATCCAAACATAGCAAAAGTTTTCCTTGATATAATGAATAACGATTTTGACTTAATACGTGAAATACAGGAAAAATACAAATAAACATTAATTATGTTAAAAAGCTTCAGTCTATTGAAGCTTTTATTTTTTAATATTATTCATACCCTAATACATCTTTATTTTTTATAAATATATAAAAAACTTTCTAATCCTCCTTTTTATACGAATAAGCCCCGGCAATGTATAACGTGTCGAGGCTTTGCGAAATATGAATTTTTCTTTATTTGTTATTTTATTTTCATACTTAATTTTACTTTTTGTCTTTCTTGGTCTATTCCAATTACTTGTACTTTTACTACATCGCCAACAGATACGACATCAGAAGGGTTTTTTACATAATTTTCACTCATTTCTGAAATATGTACTAATCCATCATGCTTTACTCCAACATCTACAAAAGCTCCAAAATCAGTTACATTCCTTACGGTTCCAGTTAAAATCATGCCATCTCTTAAATCTTCAAACTTAAGTACATCTGCCCTTAAAATAGGCTTAGGCATCTCTTCTCTTGGAGCTCTTCCCGGTTTCATCAATTCATTTATAATATCTTGCAAAGTTGGTTCACCAACATTTAACTCTCTGCTAGTTCTTTAATATTTTTACTGTTATTTAATTCAGCAAGCTCAGACTTAATCTCTACAAATTTTTCTTTATTTGTTAAATCATTTAATTTATATCCAATCCTACTTAATAAATTTTCTGCAACACTGTAACTCTCTGGGTGAACTCCTGTAATTTCTAATGGATTTTTTCCATCTGGAACTCTTATGAAACCTGCACATTGCTCATATGCAACCTTTCCAAGCTTTGGAACTTTTTAAAAGCTCTTTTCTTTCTTTTAACTTTCCATTCTCTTCCCTATATTTCACAATATTCTTAGCAATACCATTGTTAATTCCAGATACATATGCTAAAAGTGATGGTGTAGCTGTATTTATGTCTACGCCTACGCTATTTACAGCATCTTCTACAACACCAGTTAAACTCTGCTCTAAATTCTTCTGATTTACATCATGTTGATATTGTCCAACACCAATGGCCTTAGGGTCTATCTTTACAAGCTCTGCCAATGGGTCCTGAAGTCTACGGGCAATTGAGATTGCTCCTCTTAGAGAAACATTAATATCTGGATATTCTTCTGTTGCAAGTTTTGATGCAGAATATACAGAAGCGCCTGCCTCAGATACAATTACGTAAACTAAATCTTTATTATATTTTTCTTTAATCTCGGCAATTAAATCAGATACAAATTGCTCTGATTCCCTTGAGGCCGTTCCATTTCCAATTGCAAACATATCTACATTATATTTTGCGATTAATTTTGTTAATTCTTTTTTTAGCTCCTTCAACATCATTCTGTGGCTCTGTAGGATATACTGTTGTAGTATCAAGAACTTTACCCGTTTCGTCAATTACAGCAATCTTACAACCAGTTCTATAAGCTGGATCAAATCCAATAACTGTTTTACCTTTTATCGGACTAGTTAGCAATAATTGTTTGGCATTTTTTCCAAAAACCTTTATTGCTTGCTCTTCGGCCTTTTCCGTTAAATCTGACCTAATTTCTCTATCTATTGATGGCTCAATTAACCTTGAAAAACTATCTTCAACACAAGCCATCAATAAATTTACATATTTGCTATTTCTATCCTTAATTATATCATTTTCAATTAATTCCAATATTTTTTCAGTAGGCTTTTCTATTTTTACTTTTAAAAACTCTTCTTTTTTCGCCTCTATTAATTGCCAATATTCTATGGCTTGGAATTCTGTTAACCTTTTCAGCAAAATCATAATACATTTCATAACTCGATTTCCTCTTTTCCTCTGGTTTTTTTTGCTTTTTGTTGTTATAATTCCATCTCTGTAACAAATTTGCTTAATTTGTTTTCTATATTTAGGCTCATCAGAAATAGCTTCTGCAATGATATCTAATGCTCCACTCCTGGCGTCTTCTTCAACATTTACACCTTTTTCTTCATTAATAAAACTCTTTGCAACTTCGTCAATATCTACACTAGAATCTTGTGCCAATATTATTTTTGCAAGTTCGTCCAAACCTTTTTCCTTGGCAATAGTAGCTCTGGTTCTCTTCTTTTTTGCTTATAAGGTCTATAAATATCTTCTACATCCGCAAGAGTCTTGCTTTGTTTCAAACTTCTCACAATTTCATCAGTAAGTTTTCCTTGTGAATCAATAGATTTTATAACCTCTTGCTTTCTCTCCTCTAAATTTCTTAAATATGTAAGTCTCTCTCCAAGATTTCTTAACTGCTCGTCCGAAAGACCTCCTGTTGCTTCCTTTCTGTATCTCGCAATAAATGGAATAGTATTTCCATCATCAATCAATTTTATGGTACTATCAACTTGGCTCTTTTTACACCCAATTCATCTGCTATAATTTCCGATATTTTATCCATTATTATACCTCTTTCCTCATCAAGTTTTACTTAATATATCACAATATTTTCTAAAATTAAAGCGAACAATAAAAAAAAGAATCTAAATTGCTATTCAATAAAGACTCTTTTTATCAATACTATTTCAAATTTAAATAAATTAACTTTTTTATTTAATTAAATTGTATATCAAAATTTTATAATTTTTTATTCAATACCTAGGTATTCATCATATGATACTTCTCTATCTATAACTTCATTTTCTTTTATATCAATAATTCTATTTGCAACAGTTTGCATCAAGTGATGGTCATGAGATGTAAATATCATATTTCCAGGGAATTTAACCATTCCATCATTCAAAGCTGTAATGCTCTCCATATCCAAGTGGTTAGTTGGCTCATCCATGATTAAGAAATTTGCTCCAGAAAGCATCATCTTAGAAAGAACACATCTAACTTTTTCTCCTCCAGATAACACTTTTACTGATTTCAGAGCTTCCTCTCCTGAGAATAACATTCTTCCTAAGAAACTTCTTACATAAGTCTCATCTGGATCTTTAGAATATTGTCTAAGCTAATCAGTTATAGACAAATCACTTTGGAATAAATAATTATTATCTTTTGGAAAATAATTATTTGTAATCGTAGTTCCCCATATAATTTTGCCTTCATCAGGTTCCATCTCACCAGCAATTATTTGAAAAAGAACAGTTTTAGCATTTTCGTTATCTGCCACAATAGCAATCTTATCATTTGGCTTTACAGTGAAGGACACATTATTTAAAATCTTTTCTCCATTTATTGTTTTAGAAATATTCTTAACTTGTAAAATTTCATTTCCTGGCATTCTATCTGGTTTAAAATCTATATAAGGATATTTTCTATTAGATGGTACAATCTCATCTAATTGAATTTTTTCCAATGATTTCTTTCTTGAAGTAGCTTGTTTAGACTTAGAAGCATTAGCACTAAACCTTGCAATAAATGCTTGTAATTCCTTTATTTTCTCTTCTTTCTTCTTATTCTGCTCTCTCATTTGTTTTTGCAATAATTGACTAGACTCATAACAGAAATCATAATTTCCAGGGAACACCTTTATCTTACCATAATCAACATCTGCAATATTTGTACAAACTTTATTTAAAAAATATCTATCATGTGAAACAACAATTACGGTATTTTCAAAATTAATTAAAAATTCCTCTAACCAATTTATTGTTTTCAAATCCAAATCATTTGTTGGCTCGTCCAATAATAAAATATCTGGATTGCCAAATAAAGCCTGTGCCAAAAGGACTTTAACCTTTTCCTTTGCTTCAAGTTCTCTCATATATTTATAATGTTTCTCTGCATCAATTCCAACATCATTTAACAAAATAGCTGCATCAGATTCAGCATTCCAACCATCTAGTTCTGCAAATTTTCTTCTAATTTTGCAGCCTTCATTCCATCTTCTTCAGAAAAATCTGGTTTAGCATATATTTCATTTTTTTTCTTTCATTATATTGTATAGCTCTTGGTTACCCATTATAACAGTATCCATTACTGTTTCATCTTCATAAGCAAAGTGATTCTGTTTTAATACAGAAATTCTCTCAGTCTTTTCCTTAGTAACTTCTCCTTTACTAGGCTCTAATTCTCCAGAAAGTACTTTTAAAAAAGTTGATTTTCCTGCTCCATTTGCACCTATAATTCCATAACAACACCCTTTATTAAATTTTATATTTACATCTTCAAAAAGTGTTCTTTTTCCAAATCTGACTGTTACGCCGCTTGCAATTAACATTATTTTCCTCCTAAATTAATTTAACATACATATTATACATTATTTTTAGTTTTTTTTCAATCAATTTATATTGTATATTTAATTAATATTAAATTAATAATTTTTTTTTAAATATTTATTAAAATTAATTTTATTTTAATATATTTATTTCTTATATAAAAAGATAATATAAAATAAATATTTAAAATTATTTTATTAAGAATTTAAATTAATACTAAAAACTTATAAAAAAATCATTAATAAAAAAATTAACTTTAAATCTACAAATAATATTATTAAATTATTTTTTATTCTTAACTTTTAATTTTAATTTTATTATTAATTTATTTTATCATTTTATAAATAAAAGATAATATTATTTATAAATAAAATATTTCATAAAAGACATACTTAAAACTTTTATATATTTTGAATAACATATTTTCTTATCTAATTTGTGCTATTTATTTTGCCATTAATTTACAATTTTAAAATAGACCTGCTATCTTATATTTTTATTATGTTTCCATGAAATCTTCTTGTTTTGTATTATGTCTACTCTCAAAAATTTCTAGTCTGATCTTTAAGATTTTTAGCAATTGCCTATTTCCCTTACTTAATATTGTTCATCTTTTCTTTTTTTCTTTGTAATTTTTTTTTATAGTATATTTACAATCTGTCTTTAGTTTTAAAATGAATCGTTTAATTATTTTTCACTTTCTCTCATTTTTAATTTTCAATTTTATAACATCAAAGTTAATCATTTCAATTTCACTTTTCTTTTTTATGTTCACCTTTGTCACTTATACTTTTCTTCTAACTTTTGTTATTTAAAAATAAAAAATTACACCATAATTTATACTTATTTATTTTAAATGTGGTTTTATTTTTATAAAATTATCAAATATAATCTCGAATTTAAATTATTTTTTATTCCTTATTAATTACTTCTTAAATTTACAATTAATTATTATTTTATTTATAATAATTATTTTTGTTTATAATCAATTATTTTTTATAATTAATTATTTTTTATTTATAATAATAATTTTAATTTATAATTAATTGTTTTTAATTTACAATTAATTTTTTACTATACATTTTTTTAAATTATAATACTATTTTAATTTCTTATAAAAATATATTAATGATAATTATTGATTTCTAAAATAGTTCTTTTGCTATATTAAAATATTATTTTCCAAAAAATTAAAGAAGTACTTTTTTAGTACTTCTTTAATTTTTGGTGCACCATCGCGGTATCGAACCGCGGACCTCCTGATTAAGAGTCAGTTGCTCTACCAGCTGAGCTAATGGTGCATATATCATATTATTTATGCACTGTACAATCTTTTAGGTAATATAAAATCTACGATACATGCACAATTCTAATTGTAACACTTCATATTTATTTTGTCAACAAAAAATAAGTATTTATTTGCATTTTTGCAAAAAATACTTATTAATTTTATCGTTTCATTCCTTTTTTTATTATTTTATCTAATGCGTGATAATAATCGGATGTTATTTCTTCAGTTGATACTGTAGCTCCATTTAATTTTTTTATTATATATGTTTTGCTAGTACAACCATTGTGACCTTGTTGTTCAACTTCTTCTTCTCCATATGGTATAGAATAGTCATTTTCATATTTTATCTCCTGTTCAATTATTGAAGTAACTTTTGACTGTATCACAATTTCATATTCTTTTTCCTCTTTTATTCCTAATATTGATATTTTATTAATACCATTTTTCGCAACTGCTTCAATTTTTATTGGATAAGTTCTATTGTTTTTAAATTTAAAATCAACTGTTCCCCACGATACCGTTGCATCTCTTCCAGCCGTCACATATGATGTTTCAAAATAATGATTACTTCTTTCTACAATCTCCAAATCAGCATATAATACTGCGTTATATAAAGTAGATGATACTTGACAAATGCCTCCACCAATTTCCTGAATTACCTTTCCTCCAGCATATGCACCTGCTTCCTTATAGCCTGCATCTATTGTTCTTTTTTCCTACAACCTGGTTATATGAGAAAGTCTCTCCTGGCATTATTATAGTTCCATTTATTTTTTTTCTGAAGCTAAATAAATATTATTACTTCTATTTTTATTACTTGCATCATATCTCGTTGTAAAATTTCCTAATGTATTTGGAAAAGCATCTTCTCCTAAATCACTCACAGTTTTTTTTCTGCAACTGTAATTTTCAAAGGAATTATATATTCCTCTTTTTTTTCTTCCTTTAATAATTCTTCTGCCTCTTCAATAGATATTGCAAAATCTACTCCATTTACATTTGGATGTACTGTTAAAGGATTTTTTGTGTAATATATGCATCTTGCGCCTGTTTATATATTTCATCATGAATTTTTTTCAAATTAATTCCATCTGCTTTTTTATTAATAATTGGAAGTTCGATATTTATTGTATCTGAGTTTAAATTATTTATTTCATTATTTATTTTTTCTTTTAATTTTTCTTTATCAATTATTATTCCATCTTTTCCCTTAATTATAATTAAATTATTATCCTCAACATAATAATTATATTCTTGAACTAATCCTGGAAGATTTGCATTAATAGAATCTATTTTTGAATCTAATAATTTTTCATCATAATTAATTTCTAATTTAATATTATTTTTTAATATTATTGTTTTTAATATTTCAAAATTATTAATAAAAATATTATTTTTTCTTCCAATTTCACATGCATTATTTATTGCATCATTAATATTATAATTAATTTCTAATTCATTTAAATTTATTTTATTTTCATAATTATTATAATTAATAATTATTTCTTTTTTTTCTAAATTATTAATTATTTCTTTTAATTTATTTTCCGCATTTTCTTTCGTTATTCCAGAAACAGAAATTCCTTGAATTTCAATTCCTTCAACAATATTATTATTCATAGAATAATAAATAGAAAAAATAGTGGAAAAAATAATTAATAAAAATAAAATAATTAATATTAAAATTATTATTTTTTTTATTTTATTATTTTTTTTCATTTTTTTATTTTTCCTTTTTTATTTATATTATCATAACAATATTTTTTTTTTACAATATTCAGAAAATTATTTTTAATTATTATTTATTATTCATTTTTTATTTATAATTTATATTCTTTTTTTAAATAATATAAAATAAATTATTTTAAAAAATATTTTAATTAATAAAAAAATATTTATATTTAATTTAAATAAAATTTGTTGTTAAAAATAATTCTTTTTTTCATTATAAAATTTAATAAATTTGCAAATTTTTGCAATATTTTTTCGAAAAATACTTGATTATATGTTTTTTTAATATTATAATTATGATGACAAAAGATAAATAGGAGATAATAGAAATGGAATTAGTTAAAAATATATTTTTTAATACAGATAAATTAGTTGAAAACTCAAAGGTAAAAATTTCTTATACTGGAAAGCTATTTGAAGAAAATAGCAAAAACGTTTACCTTCACTATGGCTATGGAATTAACTGGGATAATATTTCAGACGTAGAAATGACTAAGACAGAATTAGGATATCAAGCTGAAATAGAATTAATGAGTAGTGATTCATTAAACTTATGTTTTAGAAATTCAAATAACGAATGGGATAACAATAATGGTCAAAATTATACATTCAAAATAGAAAAGGTAGAAGTAGCTCTTGTTCCTCAAGAATTTACTTCTGAATTAGATGCGCCAAGAAGACTTAGAAAATCTTATATTTGGAGTAAAAAAATAAGACTTGCAATATATAAGATGATTCATTATTTTCCAAAATTAATATCAGGAAATTATAAAAAAAGACAATCAGAAAACTAAAATGGTGCTGTAAAAAAGTACCACAGAAAAATGAGATTTGAGTTAAATTTTTAGCTCAAATCTCATTTTTTAATTTAAATATGCTTTATTAATAAAGATTTTAATTTTTTTACAGTCTCTTTTTTAAATATACCACCCGCCATTAATATTTATAACCTGTCCAGTTGTATAATTATCTTCAATTAACCATTTAGCACATTTTGCAATATCTGTTGATACTCCTATTCTGTTTAGCGGAATTTCTTCTTTAATAGATTCTATATCGTTTTCATTTAAATTTTTATTCATATCTGTATCAATTATGCCTGGAGCTATGCAATTAATTCTAATATTAGATGGTCCCATTTCTTTTTTGCTAACGCCTTAGAAAATCCAATTATAGCTGCTTTAGATGTAGAATAACCAACTTCGCAAGATCCTCCTGTTACTCCCCATATAGATGATATATTAATTATACACCCAGATTTTCTTTTTGTATCATATAAGGAATAACTGCTTTTGTACAATAATAAACCGAATTCAGGTTCACATCAATTATCTCATTCCATTCTTCATCATTTATATCAGTAAATAATCTTTCTTGCGATATTCCAGCATTATTAATTAGTACATCAATTCTATGATATTTTTCAATAACATATGAAATCATTGCTAATACATCCGCTTTTTTTGAAACATCAGCTTTAATTATATCTATTTTAATGTTCTCGTTTTCTAATTCTTTTTGAATTCTTTTTGCAGCCTCTTCTGATTTATTATAATTTAAAATTATTTTGTTGTCATCTTTTGCAAGTATCCTAACAATACTTGCTCCTATGCCTCGAGAACCTCCTGTAACAATAATTACTTTATTCATATTATCCTTTTCCCCTTACTTCATATATTTCTTTCTTCCTTGTCTTCCATGATTTCTATTTGCCCCTTTATATGTTTGCGTTAGTGAATGACAATTAGGACATAATAAAATAAGATTTTCTTCTTTATTATTCATATAATTTCCATCAATATGTTCTACTTCAAGTGGAATATTTTGAGTATATACATTCATCTCTCCCCATCCACATCTTCCGCATTTATTGTTATATTTTTTTAGTAAATAAGTTTTTATATGCATAGATATTTGGTATTCACCCCTTAATCCACTTACTTTTCCGGCTTTCCATTCTTGTATATATTTTTTATACTCATAATCTTTTTTGACATATTATACTACAAAATTTATTTCTAGTTGGTTTTTCACAATTAAAACAATAATTCATTTTAAACCTCCTAAAGTAAAAAAATAACTAGGCGTAGATTACCTAGTTTTAAATATGGAGCCACTTATCTGATTCGAACAGATGACCTACTGATTCATACTACTATAATTTTCATTACCATATAAATATGTTTGTAGTCTGGACTTTCTCTTTACCATAGCTTTTGCTTTAGGTACACCGTATAAAGTCTCTACACTCGAAAAATTTCTTTTTCTAGCTCGGGATTAACATTTTAAAGCATTCCCCGAATTAGCGGTGTCCACTTTACATGTTTCCACGTAAAGGTGCAAGATAGTTCAAAATAAAACTTCCGTTTTATCTATCCCACAAGTCAGTTGCTCTACCAGCTGAGCTAAAGTGGCATATTAAATTGTTGGTGACCCCGACGGGAATTGAACCCATGTCTCCGCCGTGAAAGGGCGATGTCTTAACCTCTTGACCACGGGGCCATATTATAGTTGACCTCTAGGATTTATATTTCAAAATCCTAGAGCTTGGTGAGCCATCGCGGACTCGAACCGCGGACAACTTGATTAAAAGTCAAGTGCTCTACCACCTGAGCTAATGACCCAAATTTCTTTGGTCAACGCAAGTATTATTCTACACTATTTTATTTGTTTTGTCAACGGTTTTATTTATTTTTTTTCAAAATTTTAAATTTTTTTTATTTTTATGCATTTTCAGCATTTAATTTTTCCAAAACTTCCTCTACATCAATACCATGAACCATACATGCTTCCTCTAAAGTTTCAGCTTGAGATGCAGGACATCCAAGGCAATGCATACCAACACTTAATAATATATCAACCTTTTCTGGTGCTTTTTCTACAATTTCTCCTATTTTTGTGTTTTTTTCTATTTTCATGATTTTCCTCCTAAAAAATATTCTCTTAATTATTTTAATATTTTATCATATTTTTATTCAAAAGTATAGACAAATCCAAAATTTTATAGTATTATGGTAAAAATTGGAAGGATGTGATTTTCTTAAAAATTTATATTTTCTTTGTATTGCTTATATTTAACGCATTTATTGTACTTTATTACATTTATTCTTGTTTTGCTCTTTATTTTTTCAATTCAAAGCAAGGTTCTATTCTAAAAATAAAAAACAATCAGAAAAGAGGCGATTAAAAAATTTATATTTTAAAATTTGTTTTTACATTTATATTATCTTTACTGTTTTCATATTTTGAAATTTCATTTTTCTATGACATACTTACAATTGATTCTATAGTTATAAATCTTGGTTTTAAAATTGTAAATCTTTCTCGCGATATACCCACTATTTGGTTTAATCTAAAATATTTATATATATTATTTACTTTTTTAGCTAAAGTAATCATTTTATATAATTTATTACCAAATAAAAAAAGTAGAAAAATAAAAAAGAATACATTGCATGATAATAGTTTACACATAGATTTAGGGCAAGATTTATCTTCAAACGAAATAGTTAGTATTTCTGAAAAAGGGTTATATCAAAATATGTTAATAACAGGAGCTATCGGCTCTGGTAAAACAAGTAGTGCAATGTATCCTATTACAAGGCAATTAATAGCTTATAAATCATCTAACCTACATGAAAAGCTAGGAATGCTAATACTTGATGTAAAAGGAAATTATATTTACCAAGTTTCAAAATACGCAAAACTTTATAACCGTGAAAAAGATATAATACCAATTCAAATATCTGGAGAATTTAAATATAATCCACTTGATAATATTGCTTTAAAGCCAACTGTTTTAGCAAATAGATTGAAAACAATATTACTATTATTTTCTCCAAATAACACCGAATCCTACTGGATAGATAAATCCGAAACCGTTCTGGCCGAAGCAATAAAGCTATGTAGACTATATAACAATGGATATGTAACCTTTAATGAAATTCATAATTTAATTACAAATCATGATTATTATTCTGAAAAAATAAACACACTTAGAAATAAATTTTTAAAACACAAATTTAATTCCGATCAGAATTATGATTTATTATCTGCACTGAACTTTTTTGAAAAAGAATTTTATTCTTTAGACTCTAGGACATTTAATATTTTAAAATCTGAAATTACTAGAATAACCTCATGTTTTGTATCAGATTCTGATGTTTTAAAAACATTCTGTCCTGAAAAATCTGGAAATAATTTTCCAGGTTTTCAAAGTATTATAGAATCAGGCAAAATTGTAATTTTAAATATGAACATAAATGAGTACAAAAATCTTTCTAAAATTATTGCTACATATCTAAAACTAGATTTTCAAACCGAAGTACTCCGTAGGCTCGCAACAAATAGCACAAACATTCACCCAGTTGCCTTTATTTCAGATGAATACAGCGAATATGTATCAGCTACAGATGCTAATTTTTTCTCACAAAGTAGGGAATCAAAATGTATAAATATTGTTTCCACTCAAAGTTACACATCACTTTTGAATGCATTAAATAACAAGTATTCTGTCGAAGTAATTGTACAGAACCTAGTAAATAAATTATGGTTTAGATCTGACGACATGTTCACCATTGAAGATGCTCAAAAACAATTACGGAAAAATCGATGTAGAAAAAACTTCAAAAACCATATCAGAAAGTGCAAAGGAGACATCTTACAACTTTATCATGCGTTCATTACAATCAAAAAATTCCAATATTTCAGAAAGTATAAATACCTATACACAACACGATTATGAATTCGATACCAATTTCTTTTCTCAAAATCTAAACACATTCGAATGTCTATCATTTATATCTGATGGCAAAAAAATCCTTCCACCAACTAAACTAAAGATGTTACCATATTTCAAATAATTTAAGGAGGTATTATGTTCAAAAAAAATTTTATTTACTTTTTTTATCATTTTAATTATATTAATTTTTTATTCTAACAATGTTTTTTTGCAGCCGATCCAAAACTTATATCAAAACTGGATTCCGCATTTCAAAAAATTGAAAAATGGCTAATAAAACTTGCCACACCAGCAGCAGCTGTGGCTGTTGGAACTGGAATATTTATGAAAAAATTCAGTTTTGGTGATGAGGAAAGAATACGAACAGGAAAAAAAATTATTAGGAGTTCGCTATTCTCTTATGCATTTATTTTAGCAATTGATTTAATTTTATCAGCAATAAAAAGTTTGATATAGCAGATTGGAGTTGATAAATTGCAAACTGATTACACTCAAACAATTATTGATACTATTAACAAGATATTTTCTATGCTTTTTTCTTCATTAGATTTATCTATATATTCACTACTAGATAAAACTGTTTTTATAAATAGTTCCATAGTTAATGATAGATTCTTTTCATTAGCTTTTAACTCTAGTTTCGGACTATCTATCATAGCAAATGCCTTACTAGCAGGTTTTTTCATATATTATTGTTTTAAATTATACATGGCTCCATTTTCTGGTTCTTATGTTGAAAAACCTTATCAATTTTTAACTAAAGTACTCATAATTGCTATATGCATCAGCTTTTCACAGTTTTTATGTTCTGAATTTTTAAGTATAATTGACATATTAACAGATATCCTAAAGTCCTTTGGAATGCAATTAACCGGAAAAGAAATTTCTTTTAATACACTATTGTCGATTTCAACATATGTAATAGAAAATAGTAATAATTTCAATTTTTTCTCGTTTGATGGAATATTAAAAAGTTTCTTTAGCTTTGGACTAATAAATTTACTATTTTCTTACTCAATACGTTATATCCTTATTAAAATTTTAATTTTGCTATTCCCATTTGCATTACTTTCACTTGTTACAACCTCTACTTCATGGATATTCAAATCATGGTTTAGGACTTTCTTTTCACTTATATTCGTACAAATTTTTATAATATTTGTTTTAATATTGCTTTTTTCTTTGAACATAAATACATCAGATATGTTCTCTCAAATTTCATATATTAGTACCGTATTTATACTTACAAAATCTAATTCATACATTAAAGAACTTTTTGGGAGGTATCTCCACAGATTTAAATTATAATATTTTGAACTTTAAAAATTTATTTAAATGAAAGGATTTTTCATGATTTTATTTTTCCACGAAATTATAACATACATAGTAAATTTCTAGGCATAATAAGTTATTCTTCTTTATTTTTTAATTTATTATGGGATTTCTTTGTATATTGCTTAATTAATTTACTATTTTTAAATTTAACAATAAAGACATTCTTATTTATAATATTTACATTGCCAATATTACTACTAAGTATAATTGGAATTAATAATGAAAATATATTTTCAACACTCTTCTATTTACTTAAATTTATTTTTTCCTACAAGCTCTACTTGTTTAATAAACTTTAAAAATTAAAGCCTTTATACTTATTGTAAATCATTTTAAAAGATGTTATAATCGGTGTAATTATGAGGTGAAATTATGAAATTAGAACAATTTGAAAATTCTTTATTATTCTCTACAACAAGTATTCCAGATGCCTTTTTTACAGAGTATTATTCTCAAGCAAGTAGTGATGCAATAAAGGTATTTTTATATTTATATTTTCTTTCTAAGTATGGAAAAGAAATAAAAATAAATGATTTATCAAAAAAATTAAATCTACCATTAAAAGCCATACAGGATTCTATTAAATATTGGGAAGGTCTTGGCTTATTAATTAGAAAAAACTCTGGTTATGCATTTGCAAATATGCAAGAAATGGAATTATACAAACTTTATACACCAAAAGTAACCCAAACTCCAGATCAAATAAAAAATACAGAGAAAAATCAATATAGAGCAAAAGCTATCGAAAGCATTAATAATGAGTTTTTCCAAGGCGTAATGTCTCCTTCATGGTATGGTGATATAGACCTTTGGTTTAGTAAATACTCATTTGATGAAGAAGTTATGGTATCTTTATTTAGATATTGTTTCAATCGTTCTGCTTTGCATAGAAATTACATTCAAGCAGTTGCAGAAGCTTGGTCTCAAAATGGTGTAAAAACATATGAAGATTTAAATAAATACTATGAAGAGCAAGAAGCTTTTGCAAAAATAACTAAGTCTATTTCTAAGAAATTAGGCTTAAATAGGCAACTTTCTCAATTTGAAAATGCATATATTGAAAAATGGATAAAAGACTTTGGATATAATATGAATATAATAGAAATTGCTCTAAAGAAAACAACTTCAAAAACCAATCCAAATTTTGACTATATCAATAAAATACTTTCCGATTGGCATGAAAGAGGTTTAAAAACACCTGAGGCAGTCGAAAAATTCCTTGCTGACATGAAGCAAAAAAATAAAGATATAAAAAATATCGAAAAGAAAACAGGTTATAATAATTATTCTCAAAGAAGTTATAGTAATTTTTCAGATTTATATGCTAATAATTTTAATGAGAATAATGATTCAAATTCCAATTAAAAAAGGATGTGATTACTAAAATGAATAATTCTACTCTTAAGCAACTTCTTTTAGAATATTCTAGAAAAAGAAATAAAGAAATTGTAGAAGCAAACATAAAAAAGGAAAAAATTTATCAAGAAAATCCACGCTTACAAGAGATTGATGATGAATTAAGCAAATTTTCAATACAAACAGCAAAATCAATTTTGCAAACTAATGATAGATCTTTATTAGACACATTAAAATCAAAAAAAGAATATCTGTTAAATGAAAAAAACGAAATATATAACAGCTTAAATATAGATTCTACATATTTTTATCCACAATTTGAGTGCAATTTGTGTAAAGATACTGGTTATATTACAGAAAACTATACAACAAAAATGTGCAATTGTTTAAAGCAAAAAATTTTTGATGCAGAATACAATAAAATCAACAGTTTTGATTTCTCAAAATATAGTTTCGAGGATTTTTCTTTAGATTGTTATTCTGATGAGATAAATAAAGAAAAATACAACTCGTCAATATCTCCTAAAGAAAATATTAAAATTATAAAAAAAATCTGTGATAAATTTATAGATAATTTTGATAATCCTAAAGAAAAAAATCTATTATTTACTGGTAATACTGGATTAGGAAAAACATTCATGTCAAATTGTATTGCTAATGAAATGTTAAAAAGAAATAAAACTGTACTTTATCAAACAGCTCCTATTATGTTAGACTCAATTATAGATTACAAACTAGGAAAATCATCTAATTTTAATGTATTAAAAAATCTTTTATCAGTTGATCTACTTGTAATAGATGATTTAGGTACTGAAAGTTTAAATAATATGAAATTTTCGGAATTATTTACACTAATAAATACTAGATTATTAAATCAAAATAATAAAGCAACAAAAACAATTATATCAACAAATCTGAGTTTAGATAATCTAGCTTCTACATATGGTGAAAGAATTATTTCTAGACTTATAGGAAGTTATAATATATGTTATTTCTTTGGTGATGATATACGAATAAAAAAGAGATAGATTATAAAAACCACGATTTTCCGTGGTTTTTATTTATTTACAAAAAAAAAATACCAAGATTACTCTTGATATTCTTTGGCGGAACAGAGAGGATTTGAACCTCCCGGCCCTTAACGAACCCTAGCAGTTTAGCAAACTGCCCCCTTCAGCCTCTTGGGTACTGCTCCATTTACATATTTAATATAAAAAAAATGGCGGAGAGGGTGGGATTCGAACCCACGGTAGGCTACAAACCTACGCCAATTTTCAAGACTGGTGCCATAAACCAACTCGACCACCTCTCCATATCATCTCGTGACAAGTTATATAATACCATAAAATTATCTTATTTGTCAACAATATATTTATAATTTTTGCAATTATTAAAAAATTATTCCACTAACCATGAGTTTCATTAATTTATTTCCATAATTACAGATACGTTCTATTATTTTTTAATGTTAAACTCAGGTTTTTGCTAAAAATTTCAACACTTTCTTCAAAAAGAAATTAAATTTATGAAATTTTTAAAAATAGCAAAATAGCAAGCTTCAGGATTTTTATTCCATCTACTCGCTATTTTACTTTTCTTTTAATAAACTCTCAATTCATAATATGTATTTCCGTATTCTTCAAACCCTGTGCAGCGCATCAACTTGCTTTCTTCTAGCTCTATTGTTACTACTTTTTTTCTTTCTTCATCTTGACATGCATAAACTTGAGGTGTTATTTTGCCTTGAAAACTTTTTAATTTTTTTAGTGTTTCTTCTTCTCGAATTCCAAAATTTCTTCTAATCAATATACAAGCTTTTTCTTCACTTATAAAAATTTTACCTTTTCCTCGCATTTCTGCTACTTTATGAAACTCGGTTGTTGCAACACAGTAGATACTTTCGCTATTCCAAGCACCACTTTTTTGACATAGTGTTATTTCTAGCATTTCATTACTTTGTGTTAATATTACTCGCTGAGTTTCATTTTCCTCTAGCAAACTAGCTAATTTATAAGCCTCTTTTCCCAGACATTTTATAGAATTTATATCTGTAAAAACTTGTCTACCTCCATAAGCAGGTATTCCATATGATAGCTCTAGTACTTTCATATCATATCCAGCTGGTCTTCCACAAGAATAATGATCCATGTCTTTGTCAGATAATGCCAAAGGGAATCGGAAAATAGTTTCATCACGCCTGCAAAGATATGGCATTTCCTCTCTAGCTATTGGTCTATACTCTTTTACCTCATATAAAAAATTTCCTAGATTGCCGCCAAAACACTGGACATCTACCATTATATTTCCAATTAAAATTAATTTTTTCCGATTATTAGACAACATATATCTAACTTGTCTTTCTCCTATTGAACCAAAATTATTTCTAAACCAGGCAATTAAAATTCCATCATCAAGAATGCATGTTTTTTGGGTTAGTTTAAAATAATACATAAATTTCTCCTTTGTTTTGTGTAGAATCATATTGTAAATTCTACATATCTGCTTAATTAACATAATTATATTATACTCTATTTATTAGTATATTGCAAGTAAAATCATGTCATTTTTCAAAATTGTTAATTGAAAAAGTATTCCACTAACCATGAATTTCATTAGTTTACCTCATGATTAGTGGATTTTTTTTCTTATTTAATAGCCTTATCTAAAGCTTCTTTTTTCTTCTTTTGACAAAGCATATTCACAATTTCCTTCTACTACAGGTTTTGCATATATATTTGATGTATCTCTTCCATATATTCCGTTTAATACAATTCCGGTATTATGCTCATTTAAAATTGCCAGAGCAAAACTTAAATTGCTACCAGTATCTTTATATGCATTATACCTTACTAATCCAATATTTTTTAGATAATTCTTGGAATCTGTATCGAGTTTTTGACAATATCTCTCTATTTCATTATTTTCTTTTTTTTTATCTCATCAACACTCTTAACATATTCCTGCAACATTTCATTTATATTGTTCCCTTTACCGAGTTTTGTCATAAAATCAGAATAATTTTTTCTTAATTTTGTAAGTTTAATTGAGTTTAATACATAAATAGCAATCAATGCTATATTTATTATTAAAATAATAACATTAAATAAATTAAATTCAAAATTCATATTCATTTATTAATCACTTCCTATTTAATTAAGCCCAGGATTCTTTCTAAGTCATCATTTGAGTTATACTCAATAACTATCTTTCTTTCCTTTTTCCAGCCTCTAATTTAACCTTCGTGCCAAAGAAGCCTTGGAATGAATTTTCTATGTCTCTATATATAGCCTGATATTTTAGAGATTTTTCTTTATCCTTTTTTGGTAAGTTCTTATCATTATTTATTTTTCTCTCTAATTCATCATATTTATCGCCATATTCAATAACTCCTAAAGCTAATTTATATTGTTTTTCTGGATCTTGTACCTTTAATAACTCTCTACATTGTCTTTCACTAAAATTATGTTCAACAACTAAGTCAATTACTCTTGGATCCAAATTCAAAATTCTTACATTATTAGTCAATCCACTTCTACTCATTCCTAGCTTATCAGCAAGTTCTTGTTGAGTTAACCCATAATCATCTAATAATCTTCTTAATCCTTTAGCTTTTTCTATTGGATTTAGGTTTTCTCTTTGAATATTTTCAATGTGCAATTTCTCTATTCTCTTGTTCTGTTTTCGTTCTAACTAAGCAAGGAATTTCAGTAAGCCCAGCCTTTTTTGCAGCTCTCCATCTTCTTTCTCCTGCAATTATTTGATAATAATCATCTTTTAAAGTAACAATAATTGGTTGTATAACACCATATTGTTCTTTATTGAATTAGCTAGTTCGTCTAGCTTTTCCTCATCAAATCTTTTTCTAGGTTGTTCTTTATCTGGTTCAATTTTAGTAATTTTAATATTTTGTACTATCTCCCCTGTTACTTCTTCAATTTAAGGTTCTTTAATAGTATCACTAAATAACGCATCTAATCCTCTTCCTAGGCCAGTTTTTTTTTGCCATATTCTATTCTCCTTTCTTCATATGCTTTGCAGCTTTTTGTTCTTCTTCATTAATCTTCAGAAATTCTCTTGTAAATTTCTCGTAACTCTTTGCTCCCTTAGATCTTGGATCATACAAAGTTATTGGCATTCCATAGCTTGGAGCCTCGCTAAGTTTTACATTTCTTGGAATTACATTTTTTGTATACCTTGTCTTCAAAATATCTTTTTACTTCCTTAACAACCTGGTTTGATAGGTTTGTTCTTGCATCATACATTGTTAATAAGGCACCTTCTACTTTAAAATCTTTGTTCATATGTTTTCTTACTAATTCTACTGTATTCAACAGTTGTCCTAATCCCTCAAGCGCATAATATTCACATTGTACAGGTATCAATACACTATTTGATGCTGTAAATGCGTTTAAAGTAATAAGACCTAAAGATGGTGGACAATCTATTATTATAAAATCGTATTTATCTCTTATATTATTTAATTTTGTCTTTAATCTATACTCTCTATCTTCCATTGACACAAGCTGAACTTCTGCTCCTGCTAAATTCATATTTGATGGACATAAATCCAATTTTTTTTACTTGTGTCTTTTGTAATGTATTTTCTACTTCTATATCTTCTATTAGTACATCATATATAGAGAACTTTTGTTCTTTATTTACTCCCAAACCACTGGTACCGTTGCCTTGTGGGTCAGCATCAATAAATAAAACTTTCTTTCCTCTTTTAGCTAAAATTGTACTCATATTAATTGCTGTGGTTGTTTTTCCAACGCCACCTTTTTGGTTAGCTATTGATATTATTTTTTCCCAATTTTATCCCTCCTATGTAAAAAAAATGACATACTAATAATATATTAATATTACTAATATGTCAATAAAAAAATCTAATTTTTTTAGTTTTCTATCGTATCGTTTTAAGTTTTAAAGAGGTTGCTTTGCAGGCATTCCAGGCTTTCTTGGATACTTTTTTGCTGTTGTTGAAACTTTCTTTATAATAATCAAGTTTCTTTCCATTTTTTCATTATCTAATTTTAATTTTTCCTGTTTTATAATCTCTCCTCCAAGAAGTTTTATAGCTCTTTTAGCTTCTTTTAATTCTTCATCAGCCTTTGGTCCTTTCATACAAATACAAATTCCACCAATTTTAACAAATGGCAATAAATATTCCACAAGCACATTCATTGGTGCTACAGCTCTTGATACAGCAATATCATATTTTTTCTCTGTATTTTTGATTTACTCCCATCTCTTCTGCTCTACCATGAACCGTGTTCACATTCTTTAGTTCCAATTCATTTGAAATTGAATTCAAAAAATTCACTCTCTTATTCAACGAATCTAACAAAGTTACTTCTGCCTTACTACTTATAGCTATTGGTAATCCAGGAAAACCAGCTCCTGTTCCAACATCAATCATAGTATAATCATCTTTTATATATTTCAATATTGTAAGTGAGTCTATAAAATGTTTTGCAATAATTTCTTCTTCATCTGTTATAGCCTGCCAAATTAATTTTCTCATTCCATTCAATTAAACTTTTCATATATTTATAGAATTTTTCTACCTTTTCATCTGGAATATTAATGTTAATTTCCTTTTCTTTTTTCTTTAAAAAGTTTTTCAAACTCATAAAAATTCATTATTTATCTCCTTTTTAACTGTTCTAAATATATTAGTAATACAGATATATCAGCTGGTGAAACGCCTGATATTCTAGAGGCTTGCCCCACTGATTCAGGTTTTATTTTATTCAATTTTTGTCTTGCTTCTATCCTTAATCCACTTAATTCTGAATAATCTATCTCTTTAGGAAGTTTTTTATTTTCTAATTTTTTAAATTTTTCAACTTGTGCTTCTTCTAACTTAATATATCCTTCATATTTTACTTGAATTTCTACCTCTTTTTTTCTCTTCTTCTGTTAAATCTGGCATATTTTTGTCTATTTCTTCAAGATATTCGTACTTTATTTCTGTTCTTTTTAATAAATCAGCTAATTTTACTCCTATTTTTATGTTTGAAGAACCATATTTGGATAAAATTTCGTTTACTTTTTTCAGTTGGTTTAACAGTTGTAGCCTTTAATCTCTTAATTTCATTAAAAATATGTTCTTTTTTATTTAAAAATCCTTCATATCTTATCTGATATTAATCCGTTCTCGTGTCCTATATCCATTAATCTCAAATCCGCATTGTCTTGTCTTAATAAAAGCCTGTATTCTGCTCTAGAAGTCATCATTCTGTAAGGCTCATTTGTACCTTTTGTTACTATATCATCAATTAAAACGCCTATATAAGCCTGTGATCTGTCTAATATTACCGGTTCTTTCCCTTGTAACTTTCTTGCAGCATTAATTCCTGCAATAATTCCCTGTGCTGCTGCCTCTTCATATCCCGAAGTACCATTTACTTGTCCTGCTAAGAATAATCCATCTATATCTTTGTATTCTAGAGACAATTTTAATGTAGAAGGATCTATACAATCATATTCAATTGCATATGCTGGTCTTGTAAATTCAACATGTTCTAATCCTGGCAAAGTCCTATACATCGCTATTTGTACGTCTTCTGGCAAAGAAGAGCTCATTCCTTGCACATACATTTCATCTGTATCTCTTCCAAGAGGCTCTATAAATACTTGATGTCTTTCCTTATCAGCAAATCTTACAACTTTATCTTCGATAGAAGGGCAATATCTTGGCCCTGTTCCCTTTATTTCACCACCATAAAGAGGTGAGCGGCTTAGATTATCTCTAATAATTTGATGTGTTTTATCATTCGTATAAGTCAAATAACATGGTAATTGTTCTATTTCAGGGTCTATTTTATCTTCTAGAGAGAATAACTCTATATTCTTGTCTCCATTTTGTATCTCCATCTTAGAAAAATCAATAGAATTCTTATTTACTCTTGCTGGAGTACCTGTTTTAAACCTTAAAAGTTTAATATTTAATTTTTCAAGAACTTTAGATAGTTTATTTGCAGGGAAAACGCCATCAGGACCACCTTCAAATGAGTTCTCTCCTATAAAAATCTTTCCTCTTAAATATGTACCAGTACATAAAATTATTTCTTTTACCTTATATACTGCTCCAACATTAGTCTCTATACTTGTTATTTTATTGTTTTCAACACCTATATCTACTATTTCAGCTTGTTTTAGATATAAATTGGATTGTCTTTCTAGAGTATGTTTCATTTCCATTTGATATTTTTTTTTCTATCAGCTTGTGCTCTTAACGAATATACAGCTGGTCCTTTAGATGTATTCAACATTCTCATTTGTACAAATGTCTTATCAATATTTTTTCCCATTTCACCACCAAGGCAGTCAATTTCTCTTACTAAATGTCCTTTTGAGCTTCCTCCTATATGTGGATTACACGGCATATTTGCCACAGCCTCCAAACTTATAGAAAACAATAATGTTTTCATTCCCATTCTTGCAGCAGCAAGTCTTTGCTTCACAGCCAGCATGTCCTGCTCCAACTACTGCTATATCATATTCTCCTGCATCATATTTCATCTTTTCCAACTCCTTCACTTTAACTTTCATTGTATCATTGTTCTCGTGAAAACTTATCTTAAATCTTATTCAAGGCACTTTGTACTTAGTAGCCGTTTTTCTGTCCAGTTTTCATGAAAACATCCTTTAGTTTTTGTTATGTTTACATAATATTTAATAGTAATTTTCCTTATTTTCCAAGGCAAAACTTCTTAAATATTTCATTAATAATATCTTCAGAAACATTTTCGCCTGTTATTTCTGCTAGTCTTTCTAATATGTCTTTTAAACAAATTGCCGTAATATCAACCGGCATATGTGTTTCTAGACTTTCTCTTCCTTTTGCTACATCTTCTAAAGCATATAATATTTGTTGCTTATGCCTATTATTTGTTATAATTTCAGTATTTTCACAATCCAACTCATTTAATTTAAATAGCTCTTCTATTTTATTATATAATTTATCCAGTCCTGTTTCATTAATTGTAGAAAATTCAATTATATTATTTTTAATTTTTTTAACTTTTCATTTTCCTTAATTAAATTTTTTCCAAGGTCAATTTTGTTTATTAATATAATTGTCTTTTTTTCCTTCTATTAAATCTAATATTTTTTGGTCTTGGTCATCAAACGTACGAGAATCGTCAAATAGAGCAATTATTAGCTCAGCATTACTTATATTGTTTATACTTCTTTCTACGCCTATTTTTTCAACCTCGTCATTTGTTTTTCTTATTCCAGCTGTGTCCACAATTTTTAATGGAATGCCTTTTATATTTATGTATTCTTCAATAGTATCTCTTGTTGTTCCTTCTATATCACTAACTATTGCCCTATTCTCTCCAAGTATTAAATTTAAAAGAGATGATTTACCTACATTGGGTTTTCCAATAATCGCAGTTTTAATTCCTTCTTTTAAAATTTTACCATTTTCAAAACTATTTTTTAATTTTAATAATCTTTCTTCTACGCTATTTAATGTATCATTTATTTTTTTTATTTGTAGTTTCTTCTATGTCATATTCAGGATAATCACCACCATCATTTCTTTCTCTGTTTTAGAATTTATTATATCTATTACAGCTTCAGCCTGAGATAAATCAATTCTTCCATTCATAAATGCTCTTTTAGTAAATTCTCCTGGTTCAGCAAGAACTGCACCATTTTTTAAACATTCTTCTAAAATTTGATTTTCAACTACTATGCCACCATGTGAATTTATTTCACACATATTTTCTTTAGTATAACTCTTTGGT
>VOFC01001558.1_pt1 | contig 210702 bp, 389 predicted proteins | sample 5384161 | NCBI WGS metagenome assembly VOFC01 (sample SAMN12384722, study PRJNA508395) | human gut metagenome | isolation source: healthy gut B | host: Homo sapiens
AGCTGCTTATCCAGCAGAACGAAATCGGCGGCAAGAGAAAGACCGCCGCAGCCACCAAGCAGCTTGAACAGGCGCAGGAGCGCATTGCCGAAGTGAGCCGCATTATCAAGCGGCTGTACGAGGACAATGTAAACGGCAAAATCAGCGACGAGCGTTTCATGGAACTATCGGCAGACTATGAGCAGGAGCAGCGGGAACTGAAAGTGCATGAGTGCAGCTATGACGAGAACGGCACCCTATTGCGATGAAACGACATTGAAAGAAGTTCCTTTTATTATGGGAATAGTTGCGAAGATGATAGGTGGGATGCACAAAAGAAATAGAACCGCAGATGAGATGATAGCCTATTATCGTGATATGAGTGAAAGTGAATATGAAAGACTAAAAGAAAAAAGTATGGAAAGGTGCTAAAATAAAAAACGGTATAATGAAATACCATCCAGCATTTAATATTAACAGAGAAAAATGCAGAAAGAGTTACAAAATAAAGGATATAACGATATATTCATTCCTAATTTAATGGTTCTGTCTTTGTAAAAGAGAAGACCTTCATTGAAAGCACCTGTATCTAAGAACATCTGTGATTACATTCGAATGCATAGAACAAAGAGACTTTATATGTTTTTCTTTGTTTTTTTTTATTTTCTCAGAGAATATAAACAAAACGAGAGAAGGAGTCTTTGTAGTCCTAATTCTAGACCTGTGTTACCTGTTTTAGTTTCACCGTTTCAAGCGAGTATTATCCGTTCTTACTTTAACGATTTGTGTTCTGCCTCGCTAAATGCACGGCTTAGTTTCTATATGCACGTTATAGTTTAACGATGACATTTTGAATTAGGATAGTTTTTTTCGTATGATGAAGCCAATCACGGCTTAAAGACTTTGTTTACTTTGCCTATTTCTAAATCGGATTATGTGAAAGAAAATATTTGTTTTCTTTGATTATTGTGGGAATTGGTTTTGTGTTTGTCACAATATTAGGTTGTTTCCGTAAAAGTGCTTTATGGAAACACTTATAATTTTATCAACCGCTTTGTTGTTGTTAGCTTTATCTTTGTCTTTTCAATTAAAAGGAAGGCAACGAAAAAAGGAAGAATTGTATTGTTTGTAGTTGTGTTTGGATGTACCTTCTTATTCGCTTTCTTAAATCAATTTATTCCTAAATTCTTTGAATCTATTGAAACTGTATTGAATACTATGGATCCTACAATGTTTAGTGTGGGTTTATTGATTACAAGTTTTATTCTATACTTTATTTCTATGAGGATTTCAATTGTGTATACAATAAGCGAATTCTTGATTAACGTACTAATTTATCTACAATACTGTTGATGATATTCGCAATTTCTTCACAAGATTCAATACATCCTGCATCAATCCATTGTTGAATGGTGGCCAAAGATCCAAAAAAAGAATGTAGTTTTTTGATGTATGGATCGTTTTGCGAAACTTGTTCAAGCTGATTGTTGATGGAATCGAGTGCTAGAACTTGTTTAGGAAATTCATTGTCGACATTGCATTCAAAAAAAGATTTTGATGGTTTCTTTATTAGATTTTAAAAATTGGAGTAATTGGATAAAAGAAGTTTCTTTTGGTTGATCATTTAATTGTTCATTGATCAATTGAATGACTTCTTGCTCCATTTCTTTAATGACATCATATTGACTTCCATAATACTTATAAAAGGTGGAACGATTGATATCGGCCTTTTCACATAAGCTAGAAATGGTAATCTTATTGATGTCTTTTTCTTTAGACATTCAAATAAAGCTAGACGAATTAATTTTTTTGTCATTTGTATTTTTTCTGTTCATAATCAACACTTGTTGCTTTCGTAACAATATGTTAAAATCAGTCGATTGAAAAATCAAGAGATATTTTTATAATTAACTCAAGCGGAGGGATTTTATGCTTCAATGTAAAAAATATTATAAAAGATTATGTTTCAGGAGATGAAATTGTACATGCATTAAAAGGTGTATCACTTTCTTTTCGTGAACATGAATTTGTTTCAATACTTGGACAGAGTGGATGTGGCAAGACTACGTTTCTAAATATTATTGGTGGTTTGGATCATTATACTTTGGGTGATTTGATTATTAACGGAAAAAGTACAAAGGACTATAGTGATAAAGACTGGGATACGTATCGTAATCATCAGGTTGGTTTTGTGTTTCAATCTATAATCTAATCATGCATCAGAGTGTTTTAAGTAATGTAAATTGGCTTTAACACTAACAGGAGTCAATAAAGAGGAAAGAAGAAAAAAAAGCTATAGAGGCTTTAAATAAGGTTGGACTTTCGGATCAAATTCATAAAAGCCACCCAGATGTCAATTGGACGTCTGGCGAAATGTTGCGATTGCCCGTGCCATTGTCAATAATCCGGATATTATTTTGGCAGATGAGCCAACTGGTGCTTTGGATAGTGCCACAAGTGTGCAGATTATGGAGATCTTAAAAAATCTCTAAAAATAAGCTTGTCATTATGGTTACACAATCCGCAATTGGCCGATGAATATTCAAGCCGAATCATTCGTTTAAAGGGATGGCACTTTAGTTTCGGTTCAATCTTTTTAATGAAACAGAAACAAATGTGGATACGAGTGTGTTAAAAAGACCTGGCATGTCTTTTTAAAATGGCTTGCTCATTAAGTTTAAATAATTTAATGACAAAAAAAAGCACGTACTTTTTTTAACCTCTTTGCCGGAAGCATTGGAATTATTGGAATTGCTTTGATTATGTCATTGTCGCATGGTATGCAGTCGTATATTGATCAAATGGAAAATGATACAATGGCCAGTTATCCGATTGAGATTCAATCGAGTTCGAGTGATGTGTCTACATTGATGACAACGATGATGGGCATGAAGAAAAAGACAGAGGAACATAAGGATTCTAAAATCTATCCTCGTCCTATGTAGAGGATGTATTAGAATCTTTATCGAGTTCAAAGAAGAATAATCTATCGGCTTTAAATCCTATATTGAAAGTGGTAAGGGTAAAGAATTTAGAAAGACTGACGAAGGCAATTGAGTATGATTATAATTTAAATTTACAAGTTTATAATGAGAATACAGATTCTGGCTTAGTGCAAGTATCGCCAAATGGTTTGTTGATAAATTAGGTATGTCGGATATGATGTCCCTGCAATCTCAATTTATGGATTCAAGTGCTATGACCAATGATCAAGTATGGCTTTCTTTTTACCCGAATCGAAAAAAGCTTCGAGATGATGAATATCGACTTGTCGAAGGTAAGTGGCTAACAAACTATAATGAGGTGGTTTTAGAGGTCGATGAAAATAATGAGATTACCGATTATGCACTTTATTCTTTAGGATTATTGGATCAGGATGAATTGGTTAAGAATTATCAAAAGATTTTAAATGGAGACGGATAAGATTTCAAAGACAAACCTAGAATCGTATAGTGTGGATGATATCTTAAATTTGAAGTTTAGATTGGTTCTAAATAGCGATTTATATCAAAAGGTAAATGGTTTATGGATCAACCAAAGTGAAAATGAATCGTATGTGAAGGATGTTGTTTCTAAGAGTCCTGAAATCAAGGTGGTTGGAATTATTAAGCCAAGTGAATCCACAGTTTCACAACCAACAATGGGTGGGTGTATTATACAAAGGCTATGGAAGAGTATGTTACTTCTAAGACGGAGAATGCTCAAATTGTAATAGAACAAAAAGACAAGTCCAAATATCAATATTTTTACGCAGACTGAATTTGCCTCAGGCAAAAAGATTAGTATGTCAAATCTTACAAATGAGCAGATGATGCTTTCAAGTATGCCGCAAGAAGAATTGATGAATTATATGAATACGTATAATGAGAATATCAATGCGACATATGATTCGAATTTGACAAAACTTGGCGTTGTAGATTATTCAACTCCGACAAAGATTTCTTTGTATGCGTCAAGTTTTGATGGAAAAGAAAAAGTCGAGTGATTTGATTACTTATAATAAGAAACAGACAAAGAGTAATGTGATCACATACAACGATTTTATCGGGACAATGTTAAGTTCAGTAACAAGTGTTGTGAATATCATTAGTTATATCTTGATTGCCTTTGTATCTGTATCTCTGATTGTATCAAGCATCATGATTGGTATAATTACGTATATTTCGGTTTAATGCAGAAACATTTATTATTGGATTGATTAGTGGTGTATTAGGCATATTAATTACACTTGTATTGAATGTTCCAATTAGTGTGGTCGTTGAGAATATGACTGGTGTTGCGCATATTGCCAAATTACAAGTCAATGGAGCTATATTCTTGATTTTCATTGATTTAGTATTAACGATTCTTGCAGGTTTGATTCCATCCAAGATTGCGAGTAAAAAAAGATCCTGTAGAGGCATTAAGAAGTGAGTAAATTCTTTTTTTTGGTATAATACCTGCGAGGTGATTTCATGATTAGAAAAGGAACGATTGGAGATGCAGAAATATTATCTAAGGTAGAAGCAACTTGTTTTCCACCCAATGAAGCGGCGACTTCAAAAGAGATTCAAGAAAGATTAAATGTATATGCGAACCATTTTCTTTTTATTGTTCGAAAAAAATCAATTGATTAGTTTTATCGATGGTTTTTGTACAAACCAAAGAGATTTAACGGATGAAATGTATAGTGATGCTTCGATGCATGATGAAGATGGTGACTGGCAAATGATATTTGGATTAAATACATTACCAGATTATCAAAAAATGGTTATGCCGCGAAGATCATGTGTGCAATGATTGATTTGGCTAGACAAGAGAACCGAAAAGGATTAGTGTTAACTTGTAAAGATAGATTGGTGCCTTACTATAGTAAGTTTGGGTTTAAAAATGAGGGTGTATCCTCAAGTGTTCATGGTGGTGTAGTTTGGTATCAAATGCGATTGGAGTTTTAGATGAAAATAATTCAAAAGGTAAAGAAATATCAGAAGAAAAAAGCAAAAAAAAGCCGCAAAAAAAGAAGAGTTGAAACAGATGATTCCTACGTTAAGAGGTCAATTGAATGAAGTGACTTCTGGTTTGGATGAATTAAATGGTCTTCTTAAAAAGATTACGCGTTCATGAAGTCAAAAATTTATTTGGCTATCGATTTAAAAGTCTTTCTATGCTTCTTGCGAATGTGTATCTAGAGAATTGGATCCATTAAAAACTAATCTTGTAGTGGCAGATACTTCTAGAACAGAAAAGACAATATGTTTGGTCTGATCGCCTTCTTTGAAACAGTATGGAATTGGAGGAAGGTGTCGTTTGTTTGAGGTGAATAAAAAAGGTAAGAGATGTGAATGCAAAAAGGAAAAAGGGGCTTTTTGCGCTTTGATGGTAAATCGGCAGATGATGAAATTTTAAAACGGAATCCTAGATTTGAAGTCGATTTTTTAATTGCACCTCCAAGAATGAAATACTATTTGGATATCAGTACACAAATTTATAATATCTATTTGAAATATGTTTCAAGCCAAGATATTCATGTATATTCCATTGATGAAGTGTTTATTGATGCGACGCCATATTTAAATACGTATCATTTAACACCCAAAGAGTTCGCAATGAAAATGATTTTAGATATTTATGAGACAACAGGCATCACGGCTACTGCAGGTATTGGTACGAATTTATATCTTGCCAAGGTGGCGATGGATATTGTGGCTAAACATAAAAATCCAGATGAGAATGGGGTTCGTGTTGCGGCTTTAAATGAATATAGGTATCGTAAATTGTTGTGGAATCATAAGCCATTGACTGATTTTTGGCGTGTTGGAAAAGGGTATGAGAAAAGATTGCATAAACTCAGGTATTGATACAATGGGAAAGCTTTGTGCCTTTAGCTTGGAACATGAGGATGTTTTTGTTTAAGACATTTGGTGTAAATGCCGAACTATTGATTGATCATGCGTGGGGATATGAACCTTGTACGATTGAAGATATCAAGGCATATAAGCCAGAAAAAGAATAGTATTGGTTCGGGACAAGTCTTATCTTGTGGGTACGATAAAGAAAAGGCTAAGATTTTAGTAAAGGAAATGGTGGAATCTTTAGCTTTAAGTTTGGTGGATAAGCATTTGGTGACAAATAAAGTGGTTCTTACTATTGGTTATGAAGTAAAAATGAGGATTATACGGGCGAAACGATGGTTGATTTTTTATGGGAGAGTCTTGCCGAAAAGCTTAAATAAAATTGTTCATTTGCCTCAAAAGACAAATGCGAATTCAATTCTAATTCAAAATATATTGGATGTATTTGATCGGTATGTGGATTCTAGTTTATTGGTGCGAAGAATCAATGTGGCGGCCGTTGAAGTGATAGATGAAAAGAATCGTGGCTTTGAACAGATTGATTTATTTTCAAATTTGGATGAAGAAGAATTAAAGAAGGAAAATGATCTTCAAAAAAGGTGACTTTAAAAATAAAGAATAAATATGGTAGAATTCGATCTTAAAGGGAATGGATTTTGAAAAGGGAGCTAAGGCAAAAGAAAGAAATGCGCAGATTGGAGGGCATAAGGCATAATGGATGAAAGATGGTATACAATGAATCGCCCCTAAAAGTAAATATCCAAAGATGTCTATGTCAGATCGTGCCGCTCAATTTGCACCTTTTGCAACTTTAAACAGGTCATAAAGAGGCGATATTAGAGCAACAAAGAATAACTCAGACAAAACGCATTTTATCGAATGAAGAAAAGCTTAGAATCAATGAGAAAATCATTGAATTGATAAATTTGAAATCGAAATGCAGAATCACTTATTTTGAGAAGGATAAGACAAAAAGTGGTGGTCAGTACATGGAGAGCGTTTTGTCTTTTTAAGCGTATAGATGAATTAAATAAGACTCTATTTTTTAAAGAGAATATTCAGATACAAATAGAGGATATTGTAGATATTGAAATATTGGAACATTGACTTGTTCTTTTTTCTTTCCAAATAAAAAACACCATTGGCTGTTTCATAGAGATTGCATTCCTAATTTAAAACAATTGTATTGTTGTCTTGTGAAGTTATGCCTTTCAATCGTTTTAAATAGAATACTTGTTACTGGAAAGATGATATCTTTTATTATGGGATATCGAACATGAGTATCAGATAGAAATTTTCTGAATACATTTATAATTATAATTACAGTATAGAGCTTTGTCTTATGATAAATAGTCAAAAATATAGATATATTATCATTTTTGTATTATATTTAATTTATGGAGAATAAATTACACATTATAAACGGATATTCGGATGAATTATTTCCCATAAATATCTGTGTTGTTAGAAAATATAGTGATTTACCGATTGGCAGTGGCTTTAAGTCTTTGCATTGGCATGAAGACTTGCAGTTTGTGCTATGTACTAAGGGCTATGTGAGTTATCAGGTGAATGGAATAGAGTATGAGCTCAAAGAAAAAAGAGGCATTGTTTATTAATAAGGGTGCTTTGCATATGTCGAGCGATATGAGTGAGGATGGAGAATATGTGACACTTACTTTTCCTGAAGAATTACTTTTTTTCTTTAAAGAGAGTCGAATGAAATATAAGTATGTATGGCCTTATACGCGTATGGATTTTTTAAGATGTTATGGAATCAAGGAAAAAGAATCAGATTATTAAATGTTTGTATGATATTTATAATATTTATTTAAATGGTTCGGATATGTTTGAATATGATGTTTCTATTTTGATCACAATGATTTGGAGACAATTGGTGAAGAGTTTATCTGAAATCGATTTTATTCCAAACAAAAAAAAAGATGTCGAAAGACAAGAACGAGTACAAGTGATGCTTGTATATATTCATACGCATTACGCCGATGAGTTATCTTTAAAAGATATTGCGGACGCAGGGATGATGAGTATTGCGCAGTGTAATCGTTGTTTCAATAAGATGTTAAATATAACACCATATGAGTATTTAATTCAGTATCGGTTGCAGAAGGCAACAAATCTTTTAAAAGATGCCACGCCGAATGTAACGGAAATATCAGAGATTGTAGGTTTTAATAATGTGACACATTTTATTCAGGCGTTTAAAAGGTGTATGGCATATCGCCAAAGAAGTATCGAATAATGGAGCAAGATGAAAAGGGCAGTTGAAGAAATCTTAAAATTTAATGAGGAAAGAGATTGGGATCAATTTCATAACCCGGGAAAATTTAGCTAAATCGATTAGTATTGAGGCAGGAGAGTTGTTGGAATGTTTTCAATGGAACAATGAATATGATAAGCAACATGTTTGTGAAGAACTTGCCGATGTGATGAATTATTGTATTTTGATGGCCAATAAATTGGGTGTGGATATGGAAGAGATTTTGTTGATGAAATTAGAACAAAATAAGAAGAAATATCCGGTAGAAAAGTGTAAAGCATCTTCTAAAAAGTACACAGAACTGATAAAATAAGGGTATGTTAGATGTCGAGCGATTACAATTCTTAGATTTATATAGTTTTGAACTACGATTGGATTATTTTGAGAAGATTCTAGAATTTACAAGTTCTTCTTATTCTTTCTATTGGTTAGAGGCAGTGTTAAATTTAATGATTTATAAGGATACAATTGAATTTGATGAAATCTTGGATGAAATGATTTCTTTAGCCTATGAGGATGTGGTAGAAAAAGGATATCATTTGGGTCCGTTGATTCATCAAAAGCGTACAAACGCATTGGAAAATGCGATTTTAAGTATCCAAAAGTATTTGCCTGAAAATTGTTCGAAACAAGAAATTATTATTTGTGTGAAACAACATGATGAAGATTTAAAGGAATATAAGAAACTATTGATCATGCAGACACCATATCGTTTGCTATCGAGCTTTTTTGGTGGATGTAGGTGGTAATAATCCAATTTGGAATCGTCCTAAAGATATTATAGAAACAATCAAAGATTATAATGAGAAATATAGACTTCCATATATTATTGAAAATGATAGAGGTCTTAAAGAAGAGTTATTGTTCAACCAGAATGGAGAGATTTCTTAATGACTAATTATCGTGTCATTATGGAATGGGTTCATGATGAAAAAATCAAGTATCTAGAAAAGCGTAAGATTGAAGAGAGTGCATCTTAGGATGTGCTTTTTCTTTTTGTTAAAATAAAAAATCCTATTGCTAGACTTAATTTTGTTTGTGTTTTAAATACATGGCGTAAATAAATTTGGCGATTCCAATCGCTATAAAAATTATCCCTAATTTTTCTAACATTATAAAGATTAGTCCTTTCTAAGATTTACCAATCTCTGTATTTTAAGTACATAGCGTAAAAGTAATTTCATGAATACACTAAGTACTAAAAGTCTTCCTAAAAGTTCTAATATATTACCAAACATATAACTGTATAAATCCTGGTATATTCTTAATATATCTTACACGATTTGTACATAAAATAAAAACTCCTTTATGTAAAGGAGTAATTTTTTAATGGCAGCGCGTACGGGATTCGAACCCGTGATACAGCCTTGAGAGGGCTGTGGCTTAACCGCTTGCCGAACGCGCCATGTGCTTAAGTATTATAGCACAAAATAAAAGAGAAGTATAGACTTCTCTTACAATTCTGCAATCAAATCGCATAAGTTTTATAGGCTTTTTGAAAAGATTCTAGGTTTAATTTTTCTTCTGGTGTATGACAACCTTGGGCAATAGGACCGTATGTGATGATATCTAAATCTGGAATCAATCCTTTTAGAATACCCGTTTCCATACCGCCGTGTGATGCTTCCGTTTCCATTTCTACACCTTGTTTTTTTAAGATTTCTTTTAATTTTTCTCTTAATGAACTGTTAGCTTCATAGTTCCAACCACAGAAGTTTGTATCTTCATGTTCAGAAGCATGACATAACTGTGCAATCATTTTGATTTTATTTCCTAATTCATCTTTCATAGATTCTAATGGGGAACGGATGCAGAATGCACATTTTACAACATTGTCTTCTGTTCTTAGCTTACCTAAGTTAAGGGAAGCTAGAGTTAATCCTTCGATAGCCATAGATTTATGTTGTAAACCATTTGGTAGTAAGTAGTATAGTGTGATCAATTCGTTTGAATCTTTTTGAAGTAAAAAGCTTTAATGGCTTTGTCTGATTCTTCCAATTGAATATCGAGTTTACTATCACTAAATTCAAATTCTGTTTTTTAAATCTTTTACGATAGAATCTATATTTGGCTTGATGTCTGAAACGAAAGTTGCCTCTGCTTCTCTAGGAATCGCATTCTCTTTAAGTCCACCATTCACAGATACGATTTGAATATCTTTTAATGTTTGCAGAACTCTAAATAAGATTTTAATGGAGTTACCCTTCTCTTGATTAATGCAAGCACCTGAATGCCCTCCATCTAATCCTTTGAAAGTAAGTTTGTAGGTTGGTTTGTCAACTTCTTCAAACGTGCATGTTTTATCGACATAGGCATAGCGACCACCACTTGTAGTGGTACAAGTACTAACTTCACCACCACCATCTAAACCAATCATTTTCTTGGCTTGGAAGTATTCTTTCTTTAAATGGATAGATCCTAATAGACCTACTTCTTCTTGTACAGTAAATACGCATTCTAAGTTTGGATGTTTTAGAGTATCATCACTAAGAATGGGCCAACATGTAGCTAACGCCAAATCCATCATCGGCACCTAATGTTGTTCCTTTTGCTTTTAACCGACCATCTTCAACATATAAATTTAAAGCATCGGTTTCAAAGTCAAAGTCGACATCCTTATTCTTTTCGCATACCATATCCATATGTGCCTGCAACATAACTGTATCGTGATCTTCGTAGCCTGGTGTAGCCTCTTTATAAATAATCACATTATTCATGTCATCACGAACATATTTAAAATCATGTTCCTTCGCAAAATTTTCTACATAGTCTGCGATTTTTTCTTCATGAAATGATCCATGAGGAATCTTTGAGATTTCTTCAAAATATTTGAAGATCGCAACATTTTCATCTAATACACTCATTGTTTGTACCTCCACTTGATTAAAAATAGTATAATCCAAAAAAAATGAGAGACGCAAGTCTCTCACTATTGAATATTGATATATCTTGTTTCTTCTTCACGCTTCACTGGTTTTGTAGGTAATAAGATATATAATTCACCATTGTCAAAACTAGCTTTGATATCCTCTTGTTTATAGCCTTCACCAATATAGAAAGAACGAGAATAAGTTCCAGTAAATCTTTCTTGACGGAGTACACGCGTATCTTCTTTGTTGATATTACGAGTAGCTGTGATCTTTAAGTAGCCATCTTTTTAGTTCAATTTGAATATTTTCTTTTTGAATCCCGCAAACCTCCATGCAGATTTGATAATATCCATCCTTTTCATAAATATCTGTTCTTAATACAGTACTTGTATCTTGTTTTTTAGTATCATTGAAAAAGTCATCAAAATAATTAGGGTAATAGCGCATATTGAATCCTCCTTAGCACTTATATCTTTTAACTGCTAGTATCATAGTACAATTATTTGGCACAGTCAAGAGCTGAAAAGTGCTAATAATTTTGTCGCTTGTTTCTAGAACATTTTTCTGCATCAATAGCCAAGACAAACATAAGCGCATCCAATGCATTTTCTGGGTCTTTAACATCAATGACATAGGTATCTGTTAAATTAAATATTTCTTTTACGAATAATCGCTACAGTATCATAGTTTTCATCCACAATTGTATAATTCCATTCAGTAAGAGTTCCATCAATATGCCATCCATTATAGTCAATGTGGTAATGTGGAGTAAAGAAAGATAATTCTTTCGATAGACATCCAATATATTCATTATTCTTATAGATTTCAAATTTAGGAAGTAAAGTCATCACCTTTTCTAATACATTACCCACTTCGTTTCCATTTTGATCATAAATGACTAGCTTATGTCCCCAAGAAAGCCTTCCTTCAACTTGATATATGATTTGACCTGACTCATCATAAATATCATAGCTATCAAACCAGGAAAAAGAATCTTTGTTTAAATAATAGTTTCATAGTATCATCACCACATAAATTATAACATTTTCTAGAATTCTTAATTTGTATCTTCACATCTTTTAAGGTTTATTTAAGTTTGAATCAGTATACTCACTTACGAAATAGGCGATTATACTTTTCATGCCCTTAAAATAATCAAGCCTATTTTTTTTTTGACAAATTGAAATTTCCGTTAAAATCTTAAGAAAACTTAAGTAAATCTTAAGAAAAACATAATACAATATTTCCGAGGTGGATTATTTATGAAGAAAAAACTTGGAAATATATTGATTTTTGTCTTCGATTATTGGACTTACCATTGGATATGGAATTTATAAAGATAGTCAATCAAGAGTTACGGTCAATAAAATTTATACGATGGAGTTTCAAGAACAAGCATTATCGGATTTAGAAAATGAAAAAAGGAAATGGGAACTATACACTTCAAAATATATTTATGAAATACAATCCTTTTTTCAACCAATACACAATCGATGTATGTTTATTTTAATACATCCAAAGTGGCTAAAATTACATATACAGTGAGTTGCAGCGATTACGCGGATTTTACAGCTACGGCTTATCAGGCTAAAAGAATATCAAAAGGAACATGAGTTTCAATTGATTGGTTTGATTCCAAATTGTACAAATACAATCACAATTACAGCCACCTATAAGGATGGAACAAGTCAAAGTGTAAGTACAAACTATACAATGGGATCACTTTTAGGTGATGAAGATATACAACTTAAACAAGTGTCTGGTTTTAAACAAGATTTAGGCAATGCTTCATATACACTATTAGGAAATGATGCGGATGATCAAGACTTTGTCTATGTGTATGATACAAATGGCGTTTTTGCGTGGGGAAATTCCAATTATTGGATATCGTTCTCATCGTATGTTGATGCAAAATCAAATCTTATATATGAGTGTATCTACACATAGAATGGCTGCCATCAATCATTTAGGTATGATTGAACACATTTATAATTTGGGTAATTATATGGTTCATCACGATTATCAATTTGATCAGGATGGAAATTTGATTTTATTAGCTACAAATGAGGAAAAGAATAGTGTAGAAGATTGTATTATTAAATTGGATGTAGATAGAGAAGTAAGTGAAGTATTAGATTTAGAAGATTTGTTTAAAAGCTACAAGGAGAGTACGGATCATAAAGAAGGTTCAAAATGGGATTGGTGCATATCAATACACTTCAATACTTAAGTGATGATAGTGTTATTCTTTCTTCTCGAGAAACAAGTTCGATCTTTAAAATTAATGATATAAGCACAAATCAAGTATTGGCTATATCATAGGCAATGAAGATTTCTGGAAAGATACAGACTATACAAAGTATTTATATACAAAAGTAGGGGACTTCTTGACGAGTGGAGGGCAACATACCGTAACATATATGGAAGATGATGCATTAGAATCTGGTCAATATTATCTATACATGTTTGATAATAATTTTGGATATTCTAAGACAAGAAAAGATTATGATTGGACTGTCAATGATGGAATTCAAACAAGTATTACAGAAGGCACGACATCCTATTACTATCAATATTTAGTGGATGAAAATGAAGGGACATATACATTGGCCAATTCATTTGAAGTTCCGTTTAGCGCCTATGTATCGAGTGCACAAAATTTAGGTGATCATATTGTCGTAAATTCAGGAATTGCAGGACTATTATCCATTTACGAGGGCATAGGCTTTTTATTGTATATAGGCAATTTTCAAAATGAAATTGTCTTTTTTTTGTATATTTTGAAGGATATATAGAAGATTTCGATGGTTTTCTTCTATTTTTTCCTCTCCAAAGGGACATTTTCTTCAGATTATGACACGCAAAAATCAACCAAGCATTCTGTTGGTTTTTCTTCAAGCCTTTTAACCTTGTGAAACGTAGTCCATTGTTTTCTTTACAGTCCGCAAATACTCGTTCAATGGTTTCTTTTCTCTGTGGATAAATTTCTTTCCATTCCATAGTATGACGGATCTCGTCGGCATATTCTCTATACTCTTCCCATAGGTGACGTTCAATAACTTTTGTCATGTTCTTACTCTTTGTACATTTGTTTCTAAGAGGACAATCCTTGCAGTCTTTTGGATCAGATTTATATTGTCTGTATCCATTTCTTGTAGTAGTTGTATACATTAGGATCTTATCATTTGGACATAGATAACAGTCGTATTCTTCATCATAGACATATTCGTATTTTTTAAAGAAACCTTTTTTGGTCATTGGTCTTTTATATGGCATATAAGGAATCTGATCATTTTGTACAATGGCTCTGCATATTGCAGGTGTCATGTATCCGGCATCTAACGAAACATTCTTTATCAGGTATCCATATTTTCCATTGATCAATTCTTCATAGGCATCAAAAAACTAACACTATCATGTACATTTCCAGGAACTGTTGTAACTGCCAGTACGAACGAATTCTTATCGCAGAAAGTTTGATGCGAGTACGCAAAACATTTCTCCTTCTCACCTTTATGGAAGCAGCCACTTTCTGGATCTATAGTGCTTTCTGTAATTGTTTTAGTTGAAGTTTTTTTTACTTCTTCACCCGTTTCCTCATCATGTACATATTCTGTATGCACCATTGAATCAAAGGACTCTTTACCTATACATTCTCTATCCTCGTTGATTTCAGCCAACAGATCATCTTCGTATTTCTTTTTTGCGGCTCTCTACTTCTTTTTTGACACTTTTTCTTTTATTGGCGTTTGCTTTCTGATGCGTACTGTCTCCAAATACCGTTGTGAAATCGACAAAGCCATAATCAACGGCCTGTTCTAATATTTCCATAAAGATTTCCTGGAATATAGTTGAATCTTTATATCTACGAATATAGTTCTGAGACCATGTAGAAAAGTTTGGAATCTTCTCATCGATACTCAACCCAAGAAACCAGACGATATGCCAAATTGACTTCGATCTCCTGACATGTCTTGCGCATAGAATTGATTCCAAACACGATATTTATGATAAGCATTTTAAAAAGAACCACAGGATCGATACTCGGTCTGCCGTGACGACTGTAAAGATGCTGAACTTTCGGATAAATAAACCGAAAATCAAGAGCTTCCTCCATCTTACGAACCAAATGATCCTGTGGTACTAATTCATCTAATGTATAGTAAATCATGCAATCTAATTTTGCATTGTTTCTGTTAGTCATAGCCATTGTGATATCCTCCATAAACCCTCTATAATTATATCATTTTTGGCATAATAAATGGCAGAAACGTCGACTATTTTGGGTTTATGAAGTACGTTTCTGCCACAGATATTCTATCAGATTTTAAAAAGACTGTCGACAGTCACTTTGTCAACAGTCTGTAGTTAGAGAGTAATTCTCTAACTTTTTTTAAGCAAATTTTAAGTGTTGTTTAGTATGTTTATGGTATGACATATAAAGAATTTTATGGATCTGACTATGATACGTTTAAAAATGTTTTGGATAAGGTTTTAAATACAATTCATTCGAGTGTATTAGCTTGTATACAATATACGACTTCTAGAATTAAGTCATCAGAAAGTGTTATGAAAAAAGATAGGCAATGAATATTCTTTGCTTCATGATATTATTGGAGTTCGCATCATTTGTTCGTTTGTGGATGAAATCTATGAAGTAAAGGATTGGATTCATTCATGCTTTAAAGTGGTGGAAGTAAGAGACTATTTAAGCCAACCCAAACCCAGTGGGTATCGCAGTCTACATGTGATTTGTGAAGTGGATGGATGTTTAGTTGAAATCCAAGTACGAACGATCGCATTAGATTTTTGGGCAAATCTAGAACATCAAATTCATTATAAGAAACATATTGAAGATGAAGATTTGATATGTAGTGAATTAAAACGATGTGCCGATGAAATTGCTTCTTTAGACTTATCATTTCAGACAATCAAAGATAGAGTCAAGGGATAATATGCGATTATTGGTAGCGGATGATGAAGTGAATTTGGCTAAAGCACTACAAGCCGTCTTAGAAGATGCGGGCTATAATTGCGATGTGTGTTTTGATGGGAATAGTGCCATTCGTTTGATTTCCCAAGAAATTTATGATGGATTGATTTTGGATATTATGATGCTTGAAAAGAATGGTTATGAAGTGCTAAATCAGATTTGCAAACAAAAAAATGATATTCTGGTATTACTTTTAAGTGCGTTAAATGAAGTGGATAATAAAGTTACAGGTTTTGATTTAGGTGCCAACGATTATCTATCCAAACCCTTTTTCGACAAAGGAATTGATTGCAAGAGTCAAAGTGATGTTAAAAGAAAATGTGATAGACGATTCTTATTTACAATATCAAGATATTCTATTGAATAAGAAAGAAGAAACACTTGCGTGTAAGAATCCAAAATATCAATTGACTAAGTTGGAATGTAGTATTCTTTTTCTTTATTGATTCGAAGTGAATCGAATCGAGTAGTTTGTTGCTTGTGATTGAAAAAAGTTTGGAACAATTGTGTAGATGTGAATCAGAATACGGTTTCACTTCATATATCCTATTTAAATCGAAAGTTATCGGCATTGCAATCTTGTGTATCTATAAAATGAGTAAAGAAAATATAGAACTGTGTGTTAATATATAAAAAAAAGAAGAAAGGGCGTGCACTATGAATATATTAGTTGTGGATGATGAAAAAAAACATTGCGTATGCGATTGCACAAATTTTAGAAGAACAAAAAATGGCAAGTAACTATGGCTTATGATGGACAAGAAGGTTTAGATTTAGCCCTTAGTGGATATTATGATGTAGCTATTTTAGATATTATGCTCCCTGTTATGAATGGTTTTGAGATTGTACAGAAAATGCGTGCCAATAAGATTGAAACTCCAACTTTGTTGTTGTCGGCATTGGATGAAATTCCAGATAAAGTGAAAGGCCTAAATGTAGGGGCCGATGATTATATGACTAAACCATTTTCGGCTGCAGAACTTGTTGCTCGAATTAATGCACTGACAAGACGCAAAGGAGAAGTCATTGTACATGAATTGAAGTATGATGATTTAGCGTTACAACTTGATACTTGTGAGTTGTATTGTGCAAGTCAACATATTCATTTAGGATATAAAGAATTTGAAATCATGAAACATTTAATGTCACATCCTGAAATGATTACTTCTAAAGATGATTTAATTGTTTCGGTATGGGGTAGTGAAAGTGATGCGATGGACAATAATGTAGAGGTTTATATCTCTTTTTTAAGAAAGAAACTAAAATTTTTAAAAAGCAAAGTTTCAATTAAGGTGATTCGAAAAGTTGGATATCGACTAGAGGTTTGTGATGCTTAAAAAACTACAGACTAAATTCATTTTGATTTTAATGTCCTTTGTCAGTGTGATTTTACTATCTGTATTTGGTATAGTTTGTTGCTCAAACTATATTCATGATAAAAAGGATGTTGAGCGAAGTTTAGAAATGGCTTTACGATTAAAGGATAAAGATTTTTCGATTTCATTTGGAAACAGTCGAAATTTTAATGGGAATTCCTTCGTGATTTATACGGATTCAAATTATGAATATATGATCACAAGCCGTTCAGTATGGGATATTTATGCAGAAGATGCGCAAAGCTTAATTGAGAGTGTAAAAAATAAAGACGATATCGGAATTTTGAAAAGACAAGGGTTTGCGTATAAAAAAGAAAAAATTACCAACTATCAAGTGGATGAAAACACAATTATTCCTTCAGGTTATGCCGTAGCCTTTGTGGATGTATCTCATATGCAGTCTTCTTTTCAAAGAATGTTGATTATATCTATTCAAATTGGATCGAGTGTATTACTGGTATTCTTTATACTAAGTTGTATTTTAAGTAAATGGGCACTAAAACCAGTCGAACAGGCATGGGATAAACAGAAACAATTTGTGGCCGATGCCAGTCATGAATTAAAAACGCCATTAACGGTTATTTTAGCGGATAGTGATGTATTAACCAATCATTCGACAGAAACCATTTCTTCACAAAAACAATGGATAGAATCGATTCAAAGCGAAGCGAACCGCATGCGAAAACTTGTAGAGGATATGTTTCTTGCCAAGAATGATGCGAATCGAATTGAAATTTCAATGCAGAATTGTTCGCTTAGTGATATATGTTTTCATTGTGTTTTACCGTTTGAATCCATTGCGTTTGAAAAAGGTATTGATTTAATCGATGAAGTGGAAGAGAATATAGAGGTACATGGTAATGAGTCACAGTTAAGACAATTGATATTAATTTTCTTGGACAATGCGATCAAATATACACCTTCAGGCGGAAAGATTTATTTTTAAATTATGTAAGATACAAAATAAACCCGTCATTACAATTCGTAATACAGATAGCTACATTCCACCAGAAGATTTAAAACATGTATTTGAACGCTTCTATCGTGTTGATAAGTCAAGAAAGTATCAAGGGGGAGCCGGTTTAGGCTTATCCATCGCAAGTCAAATTGCGCAAAGTCATAAAATCAAATTAAATGTGACAAGTGATGAAAAACAAGGTACAGAATTTACTTTTTGAATTTCTAGGAGGATAATTATGTTTCAAAAAGAGTCGATCAAGTGATCGCAAAAATGAAGGCGGATGGGCTTAAACAAATCTTAGTTAGTGAACCATGCAAAGCATTTATTATTTAACAGGTGTTGATGTAGGTCCAGGAGAAAGATTGTTTGCGCTATACTTGAATGATGAAGGAAGAAAAGTATTATTTTTAAATACATTATTTACGGTTGAACAAAAGGATTGTGAAGAAATTTGGTTTAGTGATACAGACGATTCCACTTCACTTTTAGCTAGTGTTATTAATTCCAGTGAAACGCTAGGTGTTGATAAAGATTGGACAAAGACGTTTCTTGATTCCTTTAATGGAAAAGTGCGAAGGATTAAAAGTTGTTCTTGGATCAAAATATGTAGATGATACTCGTGCCATTAAGGATGAAAAAAGAAATTGAATGTATGATTGAAAACTCACAGATCAATGATGTTGTGATGGAACGTACAAGAGATTTTATTAAAGAAGGTATGACTGAAAACAAGTGGAAGCTTTTATTCTTGAACAATATAAATTGCTAGGATGTCAAGACGTATCATTCTCACCTATTTGTTCTTTTGGAGCTAATGGTGCAGATCCTCACCATATGCCAGATGATTCTGTGTTAAATGCAGGTGAGAGTATTGTCATTGATATTGGGGGAAGAAAAGATCGTTATTGTTCGGATATGACACGTACTTATTTCTGTAAAGAAGCAAGTGACGAATATAAAAAGATTCATGATATTGTACGTGTTGCCAATGAAAAAGCGGAAGAAATTATTCGTCCAGGCGTTCGTCTATGCGATATCGATTTAACGGCTCGTAATTATATTTCTAGCTTTGGTTATGGCGAATACTTTACACATCGCCTAGGACATTTCATTGGTCAAACGGATCATGAATTTGGGGATGTAAGTTCAACCAATACAGAAACTGTAAAACCAGGCATGATTTTCTCGATTGAACCAGGTATCTACTTACCAGAAAAGATGGGTGTTCGTGTTGAAGACTTAGTACTTGTTACTGAAGATGGTTGTATTGTATTAAATAAACTAGATAAAAAATATGCGATGATTGGTTAATAATCATCGCATTTTACTATTTACCTAAACAGAATTTAGAAAATAATGTATCCAACAAGTCTTCTCTATGAACTTCACCTAAGATTTCTTTCAAATGATCATGAGCAGCCTGAATGTCAATCTCAATTAAATCAGGTTCTACCATCATATCCATGGCTTCTTTGGCACGTAACATATCTTCTTTGGCTTGATTCAATAAACCAATTTGACGCTCATTTGAAAGTAGTGGATCTTCCTTTAATAAATCTTCATGATACAAGTTTTCCAAGGCATCAATTAAAGGTTGAATCTCTTTATTATTGGCAAAGCTGAAATCCAAATGCCATCTTTATTAGCTTCAGTTTTATCTAACTTATTATAGATAATTAAACGCATCTTATCTTTTGTCAGTTCTAATAATTGTTTATCTTCTTCATCCCACTCTTTTTGAACCATCGAAGACTAAAAGAACCAATTTGGCATCTTTTAATCTTTCCTGACTTTTTCAATGCCAATCTGTTCAATCTTATCGCGGATTCATGAATACCAACCAGTATCAATTAAATTCAATTGTACACTGCCAATATGAATTTGCCCCTCAACCAAGTCTCTTGTGGTCCCCGCAATATCTGTAACGATGGCTTTATCTTCTTCAAGAAGTGCGTTTAATAAGCTGGATTTACCAACATTTGGCTTACCCACAATAATGGTATCAATACCTTTTTTAACATTTGCCCCGTCTGTACACGAGCAAGAATACGATCGATCTTGGTTAACCATTCGTTAGTTTTTGGAAGTAAATCATTCGTCGTTAATTGTTCTACATCTTCATATTCAGGATAATCAATATTCACTTCGATCTGCGCAATGATATCCATTAAATCATCAATCAAAAGGCTGTAGTAGCTTTTTACACTTCCTTTAATTCCATGAATGGCCATACTTGTCTGCGGTATTGTTGCTTGCTTCAATCATATCTTGAACGGCTTCCGCCTGCGATAAATCAATTCTTCCATGATAGAAGGCACGTTGCGTAAATTCTCCCGGTTTTGCCAGATCTGCTCCAAAGACTTAATACCATCGATAAGATTTTACGAGTAATAAAAAGTACCACCATGACAATTGATTTCGACAATGTCTTCGCGTGTATATGTTTTTGGAGCTCTAAAGATAGAAATTAAAACTTCATCAACAGGATTTTTATCGGTATCTATAATAAAACCATAATGAACGGTATGACTTTTCGCATTTATGATATTACGGTCAAATATTTTTTGAGTGATTTCAATAGCCTTGTCACCACTTAAACGAATGATGGAAATGGCACCATCCTGCAAAGAAGTGGAGATGGTCGCAATTGTATTTTCAAACATTGTTAACATCCTTTCTTTCTTAGTGTATTTTATCATAAAAGATGTATAATGTCTTAGACAGAGGTGTAAACATGAAAGAATATACTAAAAATCAAGTACACGAAGTAGCGTGTGCATTTAATGAACATAAAATTATTGCTCTTCCTACAGATACAGTATATGGAGTTGGAGTAAAATATGGGAATTTAGAAGATTTAGAACGATTGAAACGCGCAAAACATCGTCCAGAAACGAAACCAATCCCAATGATGGTTTCAAATGTAGAACAAATGAAGCAAGTTGCGTTAGTGGATGAAAGAATTGAAAAGATTGCGGCTAAGTTTTTACCGGGCGCATTGACGCTCGTTGTGAATGTAAAGGACAGTGTTGATTCAGTATACACAAATGGCTTAAGTACAATTGCGATTCGTATTCCAGATGAAAAATTTATATTAGATGTGATTGACGAGTTGAATTGTCCAATCTTGGTCACAAGTGCCAATCAGTCTGGAGAAAAAAAAGACTTACAAGTGATGATGTGTATGAACGACTTCAAAAATTGATGGTATTGTACTTGGAACGTGTAAAGCGTTACAGGCAAGTACGATTGTTGACTGTACAAAAGAAAAGTTACAAATCTTAAGACCTGGACCTATTTCTTTTAGAAGAACTAGAATCCGTATTATAGAAAAAAACACCCAGAACCTATGTTGTAGGGCATAGGCCAGGGTGCATACGAACACATCTAGAAGTAGTATGCTTCTAGCAGTTCATCTAGTATGTTACTCTGAATTGGATAAGATTCAATGTTTTGGGTTTAAATTTAAACATATGTTAAAACTTGTCAAAATGAGGGGTGTTGATTATAATACTATGTATGACAGAAGAAGAAATGATTAGACAAATTGCCGAGCCTATACTTAAACAATTGGAAAAAATCGAAAAGGAACTTGGAAACCATCGGATGCCGCAGCTTCCGCAAATTAAATTTGTGAAGGAATCTGAAATGGGAGATGGTCCTTTTATGATAGGTGACATTGAGGTTACAGATGAGCTTTTAGAAAAAGTGGAAGCCTATATCCAAGAAGAGATTGAAATGATGCATAAGCCAACTGTACTACATTAAAAAGCCACAAATTTAAAAAACACTTGCATTTTATTTTATGTTAGTGTATTATAAGTGAGCACGTTGGAAATGCGGGTGTGGCGAAATTGGCAGACGCACCAGACTTAGGATCTGGCGCCTTCGGCGTGGGGGTTCGAGTCCCTTCACCCGCACCACTTGTAAATTTAGACAATTACTTCGGTAGTTGTCTTTTTTTGTTTTATGTTATAATTTTTCTATGAATGTTTGTGTATATTATGAGAAAATAAATGAAGATTCCATTCGTATCAATCGAGTGTATTCATTAAGTCCCAAGATAGAAATACCAGAATCCATTGATGGATATGTTGTTCGTGAAATTGGAAATTATTGTTTTTCTTCAAAAAAAGTCGATTTATCGAAAGCTATTTTAAGTTGTGACATTCCTTCGAATTATCATGAATGTAGTGGGGTTGATGTAGAAAGTGTTAAGTTTCCGAGTACTTTAAAAAAAAACTTGGGAATTATGCGTTCTACAATTGTCGGAAGCTAAAAGAAATATATTTACCTTTTCTTTAATGAGTATAGGTAGCGATGTGTTTATGAATTGTTTAAGACTCAATCATATTTATTATGATTGTTCAATTTTTGATGTTACTTTCCTGAAACAAATCTTAACGCAAATCACATGGGATGTAGAAGTTCACTTTTTAGATAGTTCTATATTCTATCCAGAATACAATGGGGGTTATGATGAAGTGGGCCCTGCTCATATCTTTGCCCTGAATATTGAAGGGGAAGGTTTTCGTATGCGTCAATGTTTTAAAGAGGGGGAAAATCGATTTTGACGGATATGATGCTTGTTTTGAAAAGCTATGCGCTGAAGAAAGTGAATCTTGCATCTTTCATGTAGCGATTCTTCGCTTTATGATGGGATCTGAACAATACATTCCTTATTTAAGGGCACATGATTTGACTTCTTATTTACATGTATATAAAGATATATGTGCTATGGTAGAAAAAATTGTTAAAAAAGAATGTCTTGGTCAATCCGATCTAGATCGATTGATTTTTATGGAAAAGGATTTAGAAACTCGTACTCTATTGATGGAATTAAAGAATAAGATGTTTAAATCATCATCGACATATTCTTTTGAGTATTTTAATGCGACAAAGTGAATGGGAAAAGGAAAAGGCGATTCATATCTTAGAATTAGTTCGATCCGAACTCTATATGGATATGCCACATTTTTTTAACGACTTTAAATACGTTGGTGTTCAAGGAAGATGAGCGTGTAGCTATATGTGCGACAAATGGCGTGTATTTTTACTATAATCCATTAAAGATTATTGATTTATTTCAGAAGAATGCAGTGTTTTTAAATCGTAGTTTTTTACATAGTGTTCTGCATTGTTTATATAGTCATATTTGGCTTAAAAAAAAATCGTGTTGAATTTATTTGGAATGTAGCTTGCGATATTATCGTGGAGTATACATTGGATTCGATGCATAAAAAAGCGTTTCGCGAATCTTGTCATATGTTCGAAAAGATGTATATCGTGAAATTGAAAGTTTAGATGGGCTGAGTTGCATTACAGTTTATGAATGGCTTTGTACACGTGGTGATATTCAAGATTTATATTATGAATTTGTGGTGGATGATCATCTTTGCATGGCCTAAAGAGCAGGATGAGAACGTACCTCAATCTTCTACTGTTCAAAAAAAAAGTGGCAAAGTGTTGCCAAACAAACATTGTTTGATCATAAACAAAAAGGGAAGGATAATGAGGATGGGGATGCCTTTCTTGTGTCGAGTTTACAGGCAAAGAAATCGAAATACTCTTTTTCACAGTTTTTAAAACGATTTAGTATTGTGAAAGAAGAAATGCAAATAGATTTGGATGAATTTGATTTGTCCTATTACACATATGGAATGTCGATCTATAAGAACATGCCATTGATTGAGCCTTTAGAGACAAAAAGAAGTCAAAAAAAATCTATGAGTTTGTGATTGTACTCGATACGAGTTATTCTATTGATGAAAATCTTGCGAAGCGTTTTATATCCAATACATATAGTATTTTAAGCACTTCAAATATGTTTTATAAATCGTGCAAGGTGCATATTATTCAATGTGATGACAGAATCCGCAAAGACGATGTTATCTCAAATCAAAAATGAGATGGATCAATTATTGAATTCATTTACTCTAGTGGGTAAAGGCAATACCGATTTTAGACCGGTATTTAGCTATGTGAATGATTTGATAGATCAAAAAGTTTTTCAAAATCTTTGTGGCCTGCTTTATTTTACCGATGGCAAGGGAATCTATCCCAAAAAAGAGTCCGGCCTATAAAACAGCCTTTATTTATTTAGAGGATTATGATCAAAGTAAAGTGCCTTCATGGGCAATTCAATATAGATTGGAAGAAAAGTTATGAATATATTACAGGCAAAAAATGAAATAAAAAAAATACTGTACAGGCATATTTATCGAAGAATTCGTTTGGTGAATATGAGATTGAAGCGAAGAATCAACGACCTTTATTGTTGATTGGTCCTCCTGGTATTGGTAAAAACACAGATTATGGAACAAATCGCAAAGGAATGTCAAATTGGACTTGTCAGCTATACAATTACGCATCATACACGTCAAAGTGCTTTGTGGGCCTTCCTTTTATTCAAGAAAAGGAATTTCAAGGAAAGACATACTCGATTACGGAATACACAATGAGTGAGATCATTGCGAGTGTTTATTCAAAAAAATGGAAGATACAGGATTAAAAGAGGGTATCTTATTTATTGATGAAATCAATTGTGTATCGGAAACATTAGCACCTACTATGTTGCAGTTTCTACAGAATAAAACCTTTGGAAATCAGAAGGTTCCTTGTGGTCGGATCATTGTAGCAAACAGGAAATCCGAGTGAATATAATAAATCGGTTCGTGATTTTGATGTCGTGACAATGGATCGTATTCGTTATATTCATGTTGAAACGGATTACTATGTATGGAAAGAGTATGCGATTTCAAAACATATACATCCGATGATCTTAAGCTATTTGGAATTAAAGCCCAATCATTTCTATACTGTTTCAACAAGTGTAGATGGTATGGAATTTGTGACGGCAAGAGGCTGGGAAGATCTATCTTATTTACTCTATACCTATGAAAAGATGCATCTAGAAATCTCTCAAGATACGATTTATGAATATCTGCATCATGAAGATATTGCCGAAGATGTTTTCGCCTATTATTTGATGTATAAAAAATATCAGGATGATTATGGCATTGATGATATCTTAAACGGAAATGTATCGAGTACAATCTACGCTCGATTGTTTAATGCCGATTTTGATGAAAGAGTCTCTGTTGTTAATTTGGTGATGGATGGTTTACTACGACAAGTGAATTTATATTCTTTTGAAAAACATTGTACAGATCTTTGGTTTAGTTTCTTGAAAGAATATCGCAAAGATATGGATTCTTCTTATTTGGACCATACAAAGGTATTTATGGCAAATTATCGTGATAAATTGCAGGCAGAATTATTAAGTATTTCACAAAAACATGAACATGAATTTGTGTTAAATAACATACAAAAAGTAATGGTGGATGAAAGTTTAGATCCAAAGTCACGTTTTGATTCTTGTACAAAGCCTTTCTTTGAACAAAAGGAAAAAATGGAAAAGTTGGATAGTCAATTGAAGCCGGAGATTGAAAATGCGTTTGAATTTATGGAAAGTGCATTTAAGGATGGTCAGGAAATGACAATATTTGTGACCAATCTAACAATGTCAATTTGAAATGGCTTTATATTTAAGTTCACATACGATTGATGTATATGAAAAGTACAAACAAGTCTTGTTGATAGGAACACAAAAGGCAAGATTATTGGATGAGTTAGCGCATGAAAAGGAGAAGAGTATGGATTATTCAGACTGGAAATATGATATGGAAGAATTTGAATCGGACCAAGATAAAAACTTCCACAACCCCCATTGGTAAAGGATGCAATGCGAACGGAATCGATAGAACTTCCTAAAAAATTTTGATGCGTTATCCATTTGTTCTAACTTTTAGATATCATAAATACACGCCATAGTAGTCGTGTATATACGCAAAGAACCCTATGTCTTTGTTGGAACTATCTTACCTGAATTATTCATGAAAATATAAAAATCCGTAGAATGTTCCTAATTTAAAGGAAATCTACGAATTTTTCTTATCACCCATTGGGTGAACTTTTCATATAAGAAAAGCTCCTCTATAATATAGGCGTCAAAACCAAAAAAAAAAGGAGCCATACCTATGATACAAACTAATTCACTTTTTGACAAGATTAATTTTAACGGTGGAAATCTTTCCAGTGATGGTGGATCCATTCTTCTTTCTCAATTTCTTGAAAAGATAAATTTGAAAAAACTATTAGATTCTATTCCATTTGTGGATTTAAGACATCTTCCTGTATATTCAAACACGAATATCTTGTTTCAACAAATTATCAAATGTTTACTGGGATATAATGACCAGTCTGATCAGAGAAAATATTAATTAATGATCCTTTACTGTCACTCAAATCCTTGATATGTTCTCAAGCTACGGTAAGTCGTTTCTATGACCGTGTATCTTTAAATACAACCAATGAATTCAAAAAATCATTACTCGCCTTGCATATGATTTTGTGAATACAAATATAGATGATCCAATTCTTGATGCGGATTCCACTATGGTTACAACTTGTGGCAACCAGGAAGCCAGTGCCTATATTCATCATTATCAGGAAAATGGATATCATCCACTCATAATCAATGAATACCATTCAAAGCTCTTACTTTCATCTTTGTTGAGAACTGGCTCTGCTTATTCTTCTAATGGAATCATTGAAGAACTTGAACAGATATTTACACAATTGAACAATACCGGAAATATAAGATTCAGAGGTGACAGCGCCTTTTACAGAAGGGATTTGTTTAAATATCTGGAAAACAATCAGGTTACGTATTATATCCGAGTTAAGAATTTTAAGAAAAACATTAGAGAATCCGTAATGGATATGGTCATAAATCAGGCAGACTGGAATGATTTTGACTATACAGAACCTTATTATGGAGAATATACGATTCAGATAAACAAGACAAAAAAGCGAAGAATTGTATACAAAGCCTTTCGCTTAGAAAAAGGCGGAATGCTTCAGTTAGTGCCTATGGTTTATTGCATAATCACAAAATGATTTTGAGAAAAGTCCCAAAGAAGCAATGGACTTTTATGAAGCAAGAGGAAAAAAATGAAAACTTTACAAAAAGAATTAAAAGATGATTTCAACGGTGGAATTCTTTCACATAAAGAATTCGTAAAAATGAAATGGATTTTCTAATTTCAAGTCTAGCCTACAATCTTTATCATGTATTCCCAAACAATATTAGAAGAAAAAGATCAGACAATACGAATGAATACATATCGATTGAAATATCAGAAAATAGCAGTCAAAGTGATACAACACGCAAGACAGGTGACGCTTAGTTTTAGCAGTGCCTACAAAAATAAAACTCAGTTTACTCAGTACTGGAATAAAGTGTTGCAGATTTAACGTTTTGAACCTATATTTAAAAAACCAAAGCAATGTCTGATATCCTTTTATATACTCATTTCAAACCATTCGAAAACAAAATGAAAAAAGATTAGCCAATTTGGATCCATCAACAAGGCTAATCTTCTTTTTATTATCTTTTCATGAATAATTCAGGTCTTATATGTTGTGGACTTGCCAAGGTGTGAAACTAATTCGTGGGAAGAAATATGCGACCTTGCGTACTGTACCTTCTGGAGGCGCTAGACATGGTTTTGAATTGTATTTTGTATGTCAAAATGTAGAAGGGTTAATCTCTGGAACCTATCATTATTTGCCTATGGAACATCGTATTGAGTTTTTAAATCCAATTGAAAAGATAAGTGATGTTTTGGCATCTTCCTTATGTGATCAATTATGGGCCTTAAAAGCCAATGTGATTTTCTATTTCAAGCTATATTCCATATCGTACCGAATGGCGCTATGGATATCTTGCGCATCGAATAGCTTTAGTGGATTTAGGCCATGTTGGAGAAAATATATATTTGGCAAGCACAAGTATTGGTTTAGGAACTTGTGGAATTGGAGCGTGTGTGACAAGGATTTGTGATGAAATGTTTGAATTGGAAGGCGAAAATGAATTCATTATTTATGCGCAGCCGATTGGGAAGGTGAATAAAGAGGATTTTGTGAAAGAAAAATCTTTTTATGAATTTGTTGAAAAAAGAAGGCTTATAATGTGTTAAAATAGATTCGAACTAAGGAAAATATATTATGAGTAAAAATGATAAGAATATAGATGCTTATTCAAAAGCACTTTTAGATAAAAAAAACAGAATATAACGATGAATTAAAAAAGCCTAAAGTGGTTCATCAGATGTCTGAAGCAGAAAGAAGACAGGTTTGAAAAGACAATGTCTTCACTTTAGATATGCTTCGTAAAGAGCGTGGTCAAAAAAACAATTGAGGAAGAAGAACAGTTTTATCAGGAGCATGAAGATGATTTAAAAGACATGGATGATGATTTTACAACTTCTTCGATAGAAAAGGAACAATCCAATGAGGCATTAGATCTTGTGCATGCGATGTTAAAGAATATGTCAAATGAGGGTGACGAAAATGAAGAGGTAGTTATCCAAAAGGAAAAGAATCCAAACGAAAAGAAAGAAAAAAAAAGGAACATAAACCAAAAGAAAAAGAAGTCTAAGAATAAACAAGTCAAAGAAAAGAAACCGTTGAAGAAGATCACAAAAATTGTGTTATGCGTAATCTTAGTAGGCTTGGTTGCCTTAGGTGGATATGCATATAAGGTTTTGGTGTATGATCCACAAAATATTGTTTCTGAAACGCAACAAAAAACATATGATAAATTAGTGTCTTATGCGGATGAGTATGGAGATAATATGATGTCGATGCTTTGAGAAATTAGAGCTTCTAGATTTGGATAAAGATTATCAAAAGCTTTTGGATAAACAAAAGACTTCAATCAATGAATATTTTAAAGAACAGACTGGCAAAACATATAAGGCTTTGTTGAAAGATATGAAAGCAACTTCATCATGATAAAGAAGAAGTTAAACTTCCTGCTTATCAACAAATTGTTGGTTTATTAAATGGTTGGGAATCAAAATCGGATGAAGAAAAGATGGCTGTAGCCGATATGCAGTCTACATATAGTTCATTATCTAAAAATTTAAAAGATGAAGTGGATACTTTATCAAAATCAAAGACAGGCAAAGACTTTATTGATCTATGTAAAGAACAGGGTGAATTAAAGGCGGCTGCCGAGGAAAAGGCTCGTCAGGAAGAAGAAGCTAAAAAAGCAGAAAATGAAAAAGAAGGTTAAAGAATATCAAACAAGCTTGAATAGTTTGCAAGCAAGACTACAATACGTATGCACAATATGCACAGAGTCTAGAGTCTGATTTGGCATATGCGCAACAAAATGGAGAAGATACTGCAGATATTCAATCTCAGATTGATACAAATAATCAGATGTTGTCTTCTTTAAAAGCAACAAATTACATATTATCAACAACAGATTTCTGCTTTACAATCTTAAAAAATAAGACTATTCTAATAGGGTAGTCTTTATGCCGACTTAGCACAGTGGTAGTGCAACGCACTCGTAACGCGTAGGTCATTGGTTCAAATCCGATAGTCGGCACCATGTTTTGAAATTAAAATTTGGTTCAACCAAACTTTTTTTTTTGAAGGGAGAATCTATGAATTTAGATGAAAAAATGATTTTATTGGCAACTGCCTTTCTGTTTTTGCCCTATCAAATCGCAAGTGTAGGAATCGCATGCGTTTTAATACAAGCATTATGCCGACATAAAATGGTGGATGCCATAAAGAATCAAACGGGCGCAATTCTCTTTTACAGACTTTAACGTATTGGAATTTATTGTTTCCATCTTCCATTCGAACTGGACAGGTTTTGGCAATACATGGTTATTTGTGTTGATTGGTTTATATGGAGCCTATTATCGTAGAAGTATCACAAAAAGTACATTTGAAAAGATGTGTGATCTTATTATTATTTTGTCGGTATTTGCGGCTATCTACGGTTTGTATCAGTTTAATCAGATTTCCCTTGCGAATGGACGAACATTTTTAGAATTTCATATCTTCAATTCACCAAAACGAAGAATTACTTCGACATTTATGAATGCGAATATCTATGCGATGGTCATTGATTTTGTATGCGTGATGTGTATGTATCGTTTTGTGAAAAACGACAATATTCTTTGTAAGATTTGTTATTTTATAATTGCACTGTTTAATTTCTTTGTTCTATATTTAACGGGATCTAGAACGGCATTATTACCATTTGTTGTGATTTTTCCTATCTTTCTTTATTGTGTGCGATGGAAAAACTGTTTATCACATCCATTGTATTCGAACTTGGTATATGTGGTTTAGTATTCTTAAAACCAACATTGATTCCAAGAATCAGTGATATGTCAACTTTTGCCTCTCGTATTAAGATTTGGAAGACAAGCATTTATGTGTATTTCAATGTATCCATTCTTTGGATGGGGTCCGCAGACATATCAGAAGTTTTATCCATTAGTACATGGTCATAAGGCACCTCATGCCCATAATATTTATATTGATTCCATTTTGTCGTATGGAGTTGTTGGAACAGTAGTGCTTTTGGCATATACATTTGTGCTAAATAAGGAAATCTTTACTTCGAATACAAGAAAAAGAAAATCCTGCATTATTTGGCATGATGATGTGTTTTATTGCGATTGTGTTGATATATGGATTGTTGGATTGTACATTAAATATTGTCACAACAGGAACTTTATGTTTTATCATTTTAAATAGTGCTTGCATGTACTTAGAAAAATAAATACAATAATTTTAGAAGACAGACAGTAGAAGGAGTTTTATGAAATGTATATCACTTTTTGTCTGTTTTTTTTTATTGGTTTACAATCGATGATTGTGCCAAGTTATGAAGCTTTAATTTCAAATATAGAATCCAAAGTCGATACAATTCATGAAGATAGGGCTAGTTTTTTTATCTTTAAAATGTAGGGATATTGCGATGGATGTTACATCTAAAAAAACGGATTTACGGATTGAAATGGATAAACAAGAAAAGTTTGTGGATGAACTTGAACGTAGGTATAAAAAAAAAGAATTATTATGAATTGAAAAAAATGGAATATGGCTTGGAATTACAAGCGATTCAAAGAAACAACTCTATCTTGTATCCATATAAGATTCAAAAAGAATTTGACGTTGTACTTTGATGAATATAGAAATGTTGAATTAGAATATTTGAAACATAAAAAACAGTTCGATAAGAATCAAAATACGTTATTGTTATATGATGAATATCTTGAAAGATTATCGAATTGTCAAAGTCGTTTATTAAAACGATTTTCACATTTAGCACAAATCAATGAATCTGGGCAACATAATGAAGATTCTATGATTTCAGGAACTGAGCATTTGCCTGATTTTGGTGGTTATGAATCGTGGCAACAAAATGGTATGTCTTGTTTGGTGGATGGAAATTATGAAATTGATTCATATAGTTCTTTTTGGCAAAAATCCGGTTGAAAATGGTACAATCAGTGCTTTGGATCTTTGGTCCTATCCGGATGGAGGTCTTCATTTAGGTTTGGATATCGCAAGTGCCATGTATAGTGATGTGTTAGCGGTTGCCAATGGTATCATATTGTATGCCCATGCACCAGTGGATTCGAACAATGGATATTTAGCAAACTGGTGTGGATGGCCAAATGGTGGTGGAAATACCATTTGTATGGTGGTTGCCGTAAATGATAGACTTTATGCGATTAGTTATGCGCATTTATCCAATGAAATCTATGTGACAAGTGGCCAGCAAGTCAGTCAAGGTACAGTTATAGCGAAAAGTGGGAACAGTGGCAATTCAACGGGGCCTCATACGCATGTAGAGGTATTTGAATTAAAACAGGATCTCAATTCAATCGTAGAATATTTTAGAAATAGCGGTGCTGATTTTTTCTTTTGGATGTGGCTATGGTGAGGTCGCAACATGCTCAGGCTATGCGTGTCGCATTGATCCTGAGACCGTTTTGGAGGGTGTATGAGTCAAGAAATGTATTTTTCTCGCATGCAAGAATTATTAAAAGATGAATATAATGCCTATATTGAATCTTTATCGAAACCTTTATATCGTGGTATGCGTATTAATTTAAAGAAGGCAGAATTGAATGAATTTGATTATTTGGATAATCCGAGTCAGTTCTGTAAGGGAAAGCTATTATGTAGATAAGCCGTTGGGAAATCATCCTTTCCATATTTGTGGCTGTTTTTATCTGCAAGAACCAAGTGCTTCAAGTCTTTGTTGAAATTTTAGATGTACAAGAAGATGATTATGTATTGGATTTATGTGCAAAGACCAGGGGAAAGAGTACGCAGATCGCATCACATTTAAAAAGTGGCTATTTAGTATCAAATGAAATTGATGCGAAGCGTGCCCAGATCCTTTTGTCTAATATTGAGCGTATGGGTGTGAAAAAATGTGGCAGTAACTAATACAAGTGTAGATAAGCTTACGAAGGTGTTTGATGCTTGTTTTGACAAGATTTTAGTGGACGCCCCTTTGTAGTGGTGAGGGGATGATCAAAAAGCATGATATTGCCCTAAATAATTGGAGCATTGAAAATATTGAACTTTGTGCGACTCGTCAAAAAGAAATATTAGAACATGCCTATTCCATGTTGAAACCGGGCGGTACTTTGGTGTATTCAACCTGTACATATGCTTTAGAAGAAGATGAAGATGTTGTCATAGATTTTTTAGAAAAACATGAGGATATGGTCTTGATGGATCCTGAAGTTTCGTGGGGAAGAAAAGGGTTAAAAGACTTGAATGTGCGTCGTATCTTTCCGATGGATGGTGGTGAGGGTCATTTCATTGCGAAATTCAAGAAACAATCGGGTGTTGCAGGTAAACTTCCAGTTCTAAAATTAAAAAAAAATAGATAATGTGACTCAGAATTTTTTAAAGGAACAATTGAATACATTACCAAACTATTACTATATAGATAAGGATAGAGTATATGGTATGGATGTTCCGTTTGTGGATTTTAAAAAGATAAAAAAGTATTACGTCAAGGCGTATATTTAGGGGATGTCATTAAGAATCGTTTTGAGCCATGTCATTCTTTTTTATATGGTTGCAGATTTTGACTATAAAAAGAAAAGTGGATGTAACTCTAGAAGAAATGGACCTTTTTATGCATGGTGAAGTTTTACAAAAGGAATGCGAAAAAAGGGTATGTGGTTGTATGTTTTAAGGGACATCCGTTTGGCTTTGGCAAGAGTGATGGAAAACAAATTAAAACAAGATTCCTAAAGGACTTCGTTTATTGCCAAATTCACGTGTAAATATAGACTAAAAATGCCAGGAAATTTATTCCTGGCATTTTTTATGATTTCTTTTGCGACATTAAAATAGTCTTCTAATTGATCGTCACTTGGTGTGTAACATTGATTGATCACATCGTGACATGATTCGATTCCAGATTGTTGCATTCTTGTATCGATTTCTTTGGCAACTTGGTTAAACCATCCGTATGCAGCAAAAGGCCAACCCTTTTTTGTTCTTAAATTTACATGGACGAATGTGTTCAAGGAAAGCGGCTACACTTGGTGCCATGACATTGTTGTAGGTTCCAGATCCAATACATACAACTTTGGCATCCATGATTTCGCGCATCACAATACTAGATTTTGTATCCGATAATTGATAGACTTTTTACATCCATATCAGCATCGCTGAATCCTTCGGCTAAGCTTTTCAGCAATCTGTTGCGTATGTTTCCATACGGATTCATATACAATAACAGCTTTGTTTGCGGCTTTTTGTGTTGCGATATCTTTATATGTTTCAATAATATCTGCAATATAATCTTTCCAGATAATACCATGTGCCGGCATGATATATTCAATGTCTAAATTCATGCCTAGAATTAGATTTAATTTAGCCTGCACTGGTGTTGTATATGGTAAAACAATATTCGCAAAGTATTCTTTGGCTTGTTTTAAACAATATGCTTTATCCAATCCTTCATCGGTTAGATTAAAGTTTACAATGTCTTTGTCCAAAGGCATCGTTTGAGAATACAGTTTTTAACTGTGGACAATATGTCAACATGTTGTCTGGCCAGTGAATCATTTGCATTTCGACAAAGACAAAGTCATATTTTCCTGTGTTGATTGTATCATTTGTCTTTACGACCTGATATGGAACTTGATCAAAGTATTGTTCAATCATATTCTTCTTTCCAGAAATAGATGCGTAAACTTTTGCGTTTGGATATTTGGCATATACTTTTTAAATCCACCCGAATGATCTGGTTCTGTATGTTGAACAACAATATTGTCAATTTCTCTTCCTTGAAGTACAGATTCAACTCTTTCCAATAGTTCTTCTGTGAATTCTTCTTCGACTGTATCAAAAAGTGTGACTTCATCATCTACAACTAAGTAGGCATTATATGTACAACCTTCATCAATTGGATATAAATCACCATGGAAGTGGCGGTTATTTAAGTCTCTAACCCCAACCCAGTACACGTTATCTATAATTTTTTAGCTCTTTTCATTTTTGTTCACCTCTTCTTTTTATTGTATAATTATTTAGAGAATATGTCTATTCATTTGCATCTTTTATATTTTTTGAATAAAAAATATAAAAAGTCAACTAAAAAGTGTAAGTGTTTTCTTTTATAAAGAGTATAATAATAGTTAGGAGGAATTGTCGATATGATTATTCAAAGTAAAAAGAATTTGGGTCGTAAATACATGGTTGGCAGCCCAAGTTGAAGTAGAAGAAGGAAAGATTGTTTAATAGCTATCCATATGGCGAAAAAAGAAGTGGATGAGGATTATGGAGATAAACGAATTATCCCAGGATTTATCGATGTACACACACATGGTGCTTATGGATTTGATACTAATGATGCGAATGAAGAAGGCCTTCGTAACTGGATGAAAAAATATTGTTAAAGAAGGGGTTACAGGTATTCTTCCAACAACAATCACACAGTCTGAAGAAGTTTTGACAAATGCGGTTAAAAATGTTGCGAAAGTTGTTGAAGAAGGGTATGAAGGTGCAGAAATTTTAGGTATTCACTTTGAAGGACCTTATTTGGATCAAGTATATAAGGGAGCACAACCTGAACAGTATTGTGTAAAAACCAGATCTTGAACAATTCAAACGTTACTTGGCAGCTTCTAATAATTTAATTAAAATTGTGACTATGGCTTGTGAACACGATGATAACTATGAATTAACTAAATTCTTACGCGCAAATGGAATTGTGTGTAGTCAAGGTCACTCAGGAGCCACTTTTGAACAGGCTCGTTTAGCCATTGCGAATGGTGCAAACTCAATGACTCACGTATTCAATGGTATGACTAAATTCCATCACCGTGAACCAGGATTAGTTGGTGCCGCAATGCGTTATAGAGATGTATATGGTGAAATCATCTGTGATGGAAACCACTCAACTTATGAAGCATTAAACGACTTCTTTACAGCTAAAGGAGCAAACCACTGTATTATGATCACTGACTCATTAATGGTTAAGGGACTACCTGTTGGTACAAAAGTATTGTTTGGTGGAAATGAAATCGAATTATATCCAGATGGAAGTGCACACTTAACAGATACGAAAGGTCTTGCGGGATCTACATTGCATGTCAACGATGGACTTCGTATTTTAGTAGAAAAAGCAATGGTTCCTTGGCAAACAGCTATCAATGCTTGTACATTGAACCCGGCTCGTATGTTGAATGTAGATGATCGTAAAGGATCGATTCAAACTGGAAAAGATGCAGATTTAGTTGTATTAAATGATGACTATTCTGTTGAAATGACATATGTAAAAGGTCAAAAAGCATTCTAATATAATAAAAGCACATTTAATGTGCTTTTATTATGTTTTCGTGTTTTATAGTATCATCTAGTTTATTATCGGTGATAATCATGTCAAAATCATCAATATTGGCTATTTTTGACATATACTTCTTATGGAATTTTGTATGGTCTGCCATACAAATTTTTTTATTGGAAGAATCAAGAATCGCTTTTTAACTAAAGCATCACTCATCTTTGGGAATGGATACGCCATAGTCTAAGTCAAGGCCTAATACGGAAATAAAGGCTTTATCGATATAATAGTTTTGAAAGAATTGAATGGTGCTTTCAGATAGAGCTGCCTGAGTTACAGGATTATAGGTGCCTGGAGCCATAATGATTTTTCGCCTTGGTATTTCGATCTACATATTGAAGAATCTTCCAGAAATTTGTAAAGATTGTGATTTTTTTATGGTGTATACGTTTAAAGAGCTCAAGGCAGGTTGTACCACAATCCAAATAGATAGAATCTCCATCTTGAATGAGTGTACTAGCATAAATCGCGATTTCTTTTTTTATCCGATTGTGACATACCTTCTTTGATTTCAAAGGAAGGTTCAGTTGAACTAGACTCATTGAGTGTGGCTCCTCCATAGCGCTTTGTGGCGAGTCCTTGGTTTTCTAGACTATCTAAATCTCTTCGTATGGTCATTAAGGAAACGGAGTATACTTTTGCGAGTTCACTTACTTGTACGGTTTTATCTTTTTTTAGTTTTTCATAGATTTCATATCTTCTTTGTGTTGTGTTCATAATTCTATTAAAGCACAAAAAGAAACAGAAGAAGGGAACATGTTTATTTGTGTTCTTTTGAAATAAATTGTTTGATGTGAAAAGGTTATTGAATCAAAATTTTTCTGGTGTTAGTATACAGATGAACTTAAGGAGGATCTATTATGGAATTAATTATCGATTCATCAAATATTGAACAAATTAAAGAACTAAATGAGTTATTAACAATTACGGGTGTTACGACAAACCCTACAATATTAACAAAATCGAATAGAGAAGCAATGGATGTAGTAAAAGATCTTTGTGAGGTGTTGAGCGAAGATCAATTGTTGTTTATTCAAACGGTACAGACCTCTTTTGAAGGTATTATGGAAGAGGCAAAAATGATTTCTTCCATTCGTAATAAAAATATGTATGTAAAGATTCCGGTTACACATGAGGGCTTAAGAGCTATTAAAGAATGTAAAAAGTTAGAATTCACACATTGGCTACTGCCATTTATCTGACGGACCAGGCTTTTTTAGCTGCAATGGATGGAGTGAATATTTAGCACCTTATACAAATCGAATGTGTAATTATGGAGATGGTGTTCAGAATGTAAAAAGACTTGATTGAAATGTTGAGAGTGAATCATATGCCGGCTAAAGTGATTGCGGCAAGCTTTAAAAATACATATCAAGTACATGAATTGATCAAATTTGGAATTGTCAGAACTGTTCCTTGTGATGTTTTATATCAAATGATTGATCATCCAGGAACAAAGATTGCGGTGGGTGAATTTAGCGTAAATTGGCAAAGAGCTTATAATCGTAATACATTGGAAAAGTAGAGAAATCTACTTTTCTTTTTTAAAAAATAATTAGCACTTAAGTGTTGACAGTGCCAAAAATGGTGTTATACTATCATTAGCAATCACAAAGAGTGAGTGCTAAGCGCAAGGAGGTGCTTATTTATGAATATCGATCAAATGTCAGAGCGTTTGCAGAAGATTTTAATGGATGCCATTAATTTGGCAAAAATCCAACCAACATCCAAGTGTGGATACTGTGGATATGTTGGAAACGATTTTTAAGGATGATGTATTGGACGGCTTGTTTGAGCGTATCGGCTTGGATAAAGGTCGTGCTTTACAGATGGCTCAACAAGAATCTAATCGTGTCGCAAAGAGCTCAACAAGTAATATAAATTTATCCAATGAAGTGCAGAAGTCGTTTGAAGATGCGCAAAACTGGGCGAGTCAACATGATGAAACTTATCTTTCAGTAGCTAGTGTATTCTTAGCTCTATTGTTTAATCGTTCTTATATTTCTAAAGAATTGGTAAGAACTTTTAACTTGAATAAGGATGCTTGCTACAAAGCTGAATTAGAGCGTCGTAATGGTAAAAAATTTGATACGCCAAATTCAGAAGAGAATGTAGAAGCTTTAAAGAAATATGGTCGTGATCTAGTTCAGGATGTGCGTGATGGTAAGATTGATCCAATTATTGGACGTGATGATGAAATTCGACGTGTTATGCAGATTTTATCTCGTAAGACAAAGAACAACCCTGTTTTGATTGGTGAACCTGGTGTTGGTAAAACAGCTGTAGTTGAAGGGATCGCATGGCGTATTATGAAGGGGATGTGCCTGAGTCATTAAAAAAAAGAGAAACGCTTGATTGAATTGGATATGGGATCTTTGATTGCCGGTGCTAAGTATCGTGGTGAATTTGAGGAGCGTTTAAAATCCATTTTGGATGAAGTTAAAAAATCGGATGGACAAATCATCTTGTTTATTGATGAAATTCATAACTTGGTTGGTGCAGGTAAAACCGAAGGTAGTATGGATGCAGCTAACTTATTAAAACCATTGTTAGCTCGTGGTGAACTACATTGTATTGGTGCAACAACTTTCAATGAATATCGTAAATATATTGAAAAGGATGCCGCTTTAGAGCGTCGTTTCCAAAAAGTACAAGTTGCTCAGCCAAGTGTAGAGGATACAATCAGTATTTTGCGTGGATTAAAAGATCGTTTTGAAAGTTATCATGGTGTACGTATTTTGGATGAAGCTTTAATTGCGTGGCAGCTACTATGTCCGATCGTTATATCACGGATCGTTTCTTACCAGATAAGGCAATTGACTTAGTGGATGAGGCTTGTGCTACGTTAAAGGTTGAAATGGAAAGTATGCCTCAAGAGTTGGATGAATTACAGCGTAAGATTTTACAACTTCAAATTGAAAAGACTTCTCTACAAAAAAAAGAAGAAGATAAAAGGGCTATTGAGCGTCGTGAAGAAATTGAAAGTGAATTAGCTTCTTTACAATCAAAGCGTGATGAAATGCATTCTAAGTGGGAAGACGAAAAACATGGCTTGGCTAATGAAAAAGAGGATAAACAACGTTTGGAGAAAGCTCGTTTGGATTTAGAGCAAGCGCGTAATGAAGCTCGTTACGAAGATGCCGCTAAACTTCAATATGGCACGATTCCAGAATTAGAGGCTCGTATTCAAAAAAGAGCAGGCAAGTCAAAAAAAGAGGATGCTTTGATTCAAGAAACGGTCAATGAAGAATTGATTGCGAAAATCGTTTCTAGATGGACAGGCGTTGAAGTGACTCGTTTGGTTGCCTCTGAAAGAGATAAATTATTGAATTTGAAGGAAGAACTTGAAAAACGTGTTGTTGGTCAAAATGAAGCTCTAGAACTTGTAACAGATGCAATCTTGCGTTCTAAAAGCACAGATTCAAGATGAGAATCGTCCAATTGGATCGTTCATGTTCTTAGGTCCAACTGGTGTTGGTAAAACGGAGGTTGCCAAGGCTTTGGTGAACAGTTATTTGACGATGAAAGACATATTGTGCGTATTGATATGAGTGAATACATGGAAAAACACAGTGTGGCACGATTAATTGGTGCACCTCCTGGATATGTAGGATACGATGAGGGAGGTCAATTAACGGAAGTCGTTCGTCGTAATCCATATAGTATTGTCTTGTTTGATGAAATCGAAAAGGCGCATCCAGATGTATTCAATGTGTTACTTCAAATTCTTGATGATGGTCGTATTACAGACTCGAAAGGTGTTACGGTAGATTTTAAGAATACAATTATTATCTTAACATCTAACTTAGGTAGCCAATATGCCTTTGAATCTGGTGATGTACATGATAAATATATGGAAGAAGTAAAGCGTCACTTTAAACCAGAATTCATTAACCGTATCGATGAAATTATTGTGTTCAACGCATTAGATGATTCGGCCTTTATTAAGATTGCCCACAAGTTTGTCGGCTTGCTACAAAAACGTTTGGTGAACGTGACATTACATTGAATGTAAGTGATCTTTGTATACAATCAGATCGCAAAGATGGGGGTAGATCCTGTATATGGTGCTCGTCCTATGAAGCGTTATATCCAAAGAAATCTTGAGACACAGATTGCCAAGGAAATGATTAAGACTGGCGCTATGCAAGGGGATGTAATCCATGTAGATTGTCAAAATGGCGAGTATACATTTGATATTCAAGGAAGATAGTGAATTATCTTCCTTTCTTTTCTTATTTAGAGGTATAATAGTTTCAGGAAGTGTGCGCCAGTTCGGTGCCAAATATATAACTGGTGGGAATCCAGTCTGGTAAAACCTAGCAAGTTGCCAGTACCAAGTCCTTGGAGCACCAAAGGCTAACAACGGTGTTTAAGCGTAGGACAGGAAACAGGAACGCCGTAATGCGTAAGCGTGAAGTGATTGAGCTCCGTTAGAATTATCGATTGTGTGGGGTGGTCTACTACTTTCTTGGGTCACCAACAAGGATTAGTCGCTAAAGCGAGACTATGAAAACACACCGGAGTCCTAGAGCACGGCATACCTGATATTGTTATATTTGAAATACCTGGGAGGCCTGGATGGTTCTGTACATGAGACAGTAGGGAGTATCGGTCAATGCAATGATGAGTATGAACGAAGACCATTGAGGAGTCGGATTCGTCTATAGTACCATGGAAAGCAGTAATGACGCTAGAGGGAAGGGACGGACAATAAGTTGCTTTTGCAATCAAAACATAGAAAGCACAGGAGGCAAGTAATCTATGGAAAAAGAGAAAGCAGAAATAGCCAATCTCGTAGCAAGATATGACAGAGTACAGTCGTTAATGAAATATGTAAACAATGACACACTCAAGGAATCCTACAAAAAGCAACCGAAAGGAAATGGGGAAAATGCGCGGACTAGGCATTCCATCATTTGAGGATAAAGTTGTGCAAGGAGTCTTCAAAGGAGATTCTAGAGGCAATCTATGAACCCAAATTCAAAGATTTCTCTTTTGGGTTTCGTCCAAACAGGAGTTGTCACGATGCAATACAGAGAGTGAACAAACATATCATGGCTAATAAGGTTAATTACATCTTAGACGCAGATATTAAAGGATTCTTCGACAACATCGACCATGATTGGATGATAAATTTTTTAGAGCATGACATAGCAGACAAGAATTTTTATCAGATACATCAAACGATTTCTGATTGGTGGAGTTATGGAAGATGGTAAAACGACTGGCTACAGATTCAGGAAAAGTACAGGAGGATTAATATCACCAGTACTGGCAAATGTGTATCTACATTATGTACTTGATACATGGTTCGATTATGTAAAGAAACGTGAATTCAGGGGCGAAATGTATATGGTACGCTATGCAGATGATTTTGTATGTCTGTTTCAATACGAGAATGAAGCGCAAAAAGTTTTATCGACTTTTAATAGAGAGACTAAAGAAGTTTGGTCTTGAAATTGCAGAAGATAAAAGCAGAATACTACCCTTTGGCAGATACAAGGGAACAAAGGAATCCTTTGATTTTCTTGGATTTACACATTACAATGCGAAAAGTCATTGGGGCAAATATTGTGTACTGCATAGAACAAGCAAGAAGAAGTTGAAAATGAAAAGAGAAGCCATTAAGAGATGGTTATGGGAACATATGCACGAAAGCATTAAGGATACCATTGAAGCGTTGAATGTGAGATTAACAGGACATTACAGATATTATGGAATTTATGGTAACTATGTCGGTCTGCTAAAGTTCTATAAATATGTTCTAGTAGAATTGCGTAAAAGCAAAGAGACGCAGAGACCAGACTAACTGGTTAACTTGGAATAAATATATAAATATTCTAAAGATACATCCACTGGAGTGTCCTAAGATATATTTAAATAGTGCTTATTAGGTGAATAATTTGTTGAAGAGCCGTATGCCTTAATAGGGCACGTGCGGTTCTGTGAGGGGCTTTTGAGACTTGAACCTCTCATCGCGAAATTATTTTATATTGATGAAAGGGGTGAAGGTCGAGACAAAGTCTACTCGACAATGTTATGTCTTTAAAAGATTGGATTCAAGAAAGTCATAATATAGTATTTTTTGGTGGTCTTTGGTGTGTCTACAGAAAGTAACATTCCAGATTTTCGTAGTGATAATGGATTATATAAAAAGAAGTATCCATATCCGGTCGAGATTATGTTGTCACATAGTTTTTATTTAAGTCATCCTAAAGAATTCTTTGATTTTTATTTTAATCAGATGATTTATCCAGATGCCCAACCTAATAAGGCGCATCATGCTCTTTCAAAGCTTGAAAAAATGGGAAAGCTAAAAGGGATTGTGACACAGAATATTGATGGCTTACATCAGATGGCAGGTTCTAAAAAGGTCTATGAATTGCATGGAAGTGTTTTAAGAAATACTTGTACGCATTGTCAAACAAAATATTCTCTAGAGGATATGATGAAACTAAGAGATAATGAAGGTATTCCTAGATGTAGCAAGTGTGGTGCCATCATTAAGCCAGATGTTGTTTTGTATGAAGAAGGCTTAGATGAATATACATTGTATTCGGCTATTCATGCGATTGAGCAGGCAGATCTTTTAATTGTAGGTGGTACAAGTCTTGTCGTATATCCTGCGGCTGGTTTAATTAACTATTTTCATGGCAAACATTTGGTTTTGATCAATAAAGACAGTACAAATATGGATTCAAAGGCGGATCTTGTTATTCATGATTCGATTGGTAAGGTTTTAGATGATTCACTATGTGAAGTTTATGTGAAATAAACACTAAACTTGAAATTTAGACATAAATAAACTAAAATTTTATCATGTCAGAAAGAAACAAGAAATCTTTTATCCGTGATGGATTATATAACATAGAAAGAACAATGCAGTTAGACCCAAAGAAGACATTCAAAATGGGAAGTGTTTTGGTTGTATCCACATATTAAGGCAATTGGTTTACATCGTATTGCCCATTGGTTTTGGGTGCGTAATCATACATTTATTGCGCGTTGGGTAAGTAATCGAGCAAGGCATTGGACAGGAATTGAAATTCACCCTGGTGCTGTGGATTGGTCGTGGTTTGATGATTGATCATGGTATCGGAGTTGTGATTGGTGAAACGGCAATTATCGGGGATGATTGTCAGCTTTATCATGGTGTCACACTTGGTGGTACAGGAAAGCAACATGTCAAAAGACATCCAACTTTAGAGGATGGTGTATATATTGGCTGTGGAGCAAAATGTTTAGGAAATATCACTTTGAAAAAAGGGATGTCGTGTAGGGGCAAATGCGGTCGTCTTAGAAGATGTTCCTGAAGGGGCAACTGCAGTAGGAATTCCTGCAAGAATTATAGAGAAGAAATAGGTGGTTGTATGTGGAAATATCGTTGTAAATCCCATTTAATAGCTTTAGTTGTAGCTTTTTAGTTGGACTTTGCTTATGTGCGGTTGTATTTGCGAGTGGTATCGATATGAGTTCGGATATGTTGTCGAGTTCATTAAGTTCTGTACCAGGTGTAGATACAGAATCACTGAAACAGGTTTTAACGTATCTGCAAAATAATATGTGGATCTTATATGTAGGTGATGCCTTATTGATTTCAGGAATCATCAATATCATTTATATTGGACAATATGTAATGACGCGATTCAACATTAGCCCATGGATCGTTATGTGTTTGATTTTCTTTTTACCTGAATACATGATCTATATTGGTGCCATTTTGGTTGTGCCTGCATTTGTTGTATGTATTTATGGAATGTTAAGTTTGCGCAAAAGCATTTCGAAAGAACGTCGCGAATTTAATTTTACAAGCGATGATGAATTGGTTCGTATATATAAGATTCATCATGAATTGGATGAGTCTTATAAGGATCTTGCAAAGACTTGTCGTAAAAATGTTCGTAAATTAACAGGTATCTATGCGTTAGGCATTGTTGCCTTATTTGCAATTTTAATTGCCGTAAATAATATGATGCTTCTAGTCTGTATTATTGATGTTCTACTTATTTGCGTTTAATTTAGTGTTACGTTATCGTGCTGTATCCCTTTTACCAATCACAAAATTATTATATGAAGATTGTAATCCTGAGGCTTGTGCGAGTGCCATTATTTACTATTGCACAAATTCAAAGGGACATACGCGCTTGAGCCAGCATACATTGCTTGCACAATGCTTGATTTATTTAAATGATGCTGAACTTGCTCAAGATGTATTGATCAGTTATCCGCGTAAGGATGCTGCGAGTTCTTTACAATATTGGTCATTGATGTCGTATATTTATTATATGTTGAAGGATGAAGAGGCTTTATCTCGTTGTAAAGAAGAGGCGCAAAATATTCGTCTTCATTATGGACGTCTGGTGTCATGATTCAAAGTGAAGAAATGGCGGCCATTGAAAATAAGATTCATCTTATGGATGGGGATTTGAATACTTGTAAGAAATATTATTTACAAGGTCTACAAAGAGCGAATTTTCCTTTCCAGCAAGTAGATTCATGTTACTATATTGCTTTGATCTCCTTTGTAGAAGAAGATTATAAATTGGCTCGCTTATATTTTGAAAAAGTACTTGAGCTTGGAAATCGTATGTATTTTGTGAAAAAAGCGAAAAAACTACTTAGATAAGATTGAAAAGATCAATCCTGAAACATCCAGTGATGAAGTAGAATATTCGTAGTAAATGAAAAATAGATTTCGCAAAAGCCAGTAATGTGGCCAAACATAAATGTGAACACAAAACTCAATCCAATGTTGATAAAAAACAGGATTGAGTTTTTATTTAAATGAACCGGAATATAAAGAAACCATTCAAGGATAAAACAGGCTACAAAAAGAATGGAAAGCCATACGTGAAGGTCTTTTAAAAGTGTTATATCGTTATAGGGAATACTACATGAAAGAATCATGCCTAAACAGATTAAGACATGATTTTTTTTTATTGTAATTTACGTTATATTTTTTCCCATATTTTTTTTGAATAATAATAAAATCCAATTGCCGAACTAAACGCCCATAGAAATAAATATATGGTGTGATGTAGTTGATTTCCTATATATGTCTGATTGTCATAGAAGATGTCAATCCAAACCAAAATGGAAGGAAATTCAGGATGGTTTGAATTAAATAAACGTGAATATATGTTATAAATTTCATCATTGTTTCATTTTAGACAAAAAAACTCAAAAAATCAAAAAAATAATGAAAGTTTTCTGGAAAAAGTATTAAAAAAAACGTTTAAGAGTATGAGGTGATGAGATGTCCGAATGGATTGAACAAGATCACATGGATGATAATCACTTGTATGTTCATTTGAAAAATCCAGAATTACTCGACCTATCCATTTTTGATCGATTATCGAACGATGATTTTTGTCTGCCTTGTATGTTGACAAACGAAAAAACGGCATCGATGGTGTATGCGATAGAAGGCTATATTCCTTTACATGATTTTTTAAGTCAGTATGTGTTTGAAAAAGAAGAAGGCTATATATTCTTGCATCAGTTATTTGAACAAGCCATCGCATCCAATCGCAATAAACCAGTTCTATTTGATCCAGACTACGTATTTGTCTCTAGTTTTGGAGATCGCTTTGCGTTTGTCGTGGTGCCCATTCAAATATCGAACTGGATGTTTCAAAAGGATATGTCAGAAAAATGGGTGGAGTATATCGCAAAAAAACGATGCAGACTACAACCGCTTTTGAAATTCCTGGATTTTTTTATTGAAGTTTTTAAAGAGTCTTTGAGTTTAGTTTACCCAATCTTGTCTTAGGTCTGGATAATATACGAAATTTATATTATCCGAAAAAGTTATTTTTCTTTAAAAACAAGAGAATGCAGACATTTAAAGTCAAAGAACCCATACAAGCTTTCCATAAAGAGAAGCCTGTTGAATCTGTTTTGGAAGAAAAAACACAGCTTTTACAAGTAAAAGTAGATTTTTATGCCTACCTATTATGCGATCAGGAAAAATATGCATTGTGCAATGAAATCAATCTAGTAGGAAGAGCGATGGTATGTGATGTCCGTATACAGGATGCGAGTATATCTTTAAAACATGCCAAGATCGTATGTGAAAATGATCGGTACTATATACAAGATCTAAAGAGTACGAATAAGACGTATCTGAACGAAAAAGAAGTGAAACGCAAGATGCGATTAAAAGATGGAATGACGATAAGATTTGGTGATGTCGTGTGTGAATTTAAAGAACAATAGATATAAGGTTGTACATACCTATAATACCAATGTTTATCGTGTTATGGATGAATTTAGTACATGTGTTTATATTTTAAAAATCTGTCCAGATTATGAAACAGAACGATATAAACATCAATTTAAAACAGAGATCAATGTGCTCTCTAACTTAAATTCGATCCATGTCCCTAGTTTGATCACTTGTTTTGAAGAAGACTTTGCACAATGTTTTGTCGAAACGTATATTCCAGGAATCAACGCAAGACAATACTTTCAAAACCATCGTTGTTTATTCAAAAAGTATCGTTTGCTAATTGATGTTTTAAAAGTCTTGCAAGACCTGCATCAGATTGGCTATCTCTATATTGATTTAAAACTTGAAAATATTATTTATTATCAGAACCATTTTTATTTAATTGATTTTAACGCATGTATTGAAAATCACTCACATGTGGCAGTGATGGCTTCAAAATCCAATTGTGCACCTGAATTATTAACATTGAGTGAAAAAGGATATTCGTTGTGATATCTATGCACTTGGTTCTTTGATTCAAGAACTTTTCGGCATAAGTATGATGCCCATAGTTCTTTTGTGTCATCAAAAACAAGAGCGAAGAATATCTCGACTATCTACATTTAAGAACTTGATTTTTATACATATCATCATTCGAATCTTGCTTGTACTTTCTATATGTATTCTGTCTGTCTTCAGTACAAGTCCAAAAAGTGTCTTTGATGCGTACTACACCCATCATCAAATTGCCTTATTTGAAAAAAGCGTATAAAGAGTCTGATAAACAAGATCGTTTATATACGTGGATCTCTAATGGATGGATCTTGGATGAAGTATATGTCAATGAACAAGCATCTTTATTTTTAATGGAGGAGGCAATAGCAACAAAAGATGCTACTTTGATTCGATATGTATATGATCGTGTTTCTTTAAATAAATGGCCAGAGCTTCAAGCACTTGTCTTTGGTGTATTTAAATCCGGATGCCGCACATATTGATACGTGTGTTAAGCTGGTTAATTCAAATAACTTGCTTCTAAAAGATAAATTGAACGTGTTAAATCAATGTCTTCAGTTTGGTCTACATAAAGAAATCAAAATTTCGATTCAACCGATTAAAGACTGGATTGAAAGTATAAGTCCAGAGACATTAAAAACGTATCAAGCCGAATTTGAAAATCTAGGATGTAATTACTTGGAATATGTACTTTTATTACGAAATAAGGAGAGTGAAAATATGGAAATTCCAGTGGTTTTTATTGACAATTTAAAAAGTGAAAGATGGAAAGATCTTTATGAATTTTGGAGGAGTTTATGATTTCTCTACAAGATGTTGAATATACAGATTTTATATATTGGCAGGAAACAGAAAACTTTATAAATGGTGTGGCCTCTGCGACAGGGAATATTGAGTTGTTCTTTGATGAAAAAGTGGATCGAGATTCCAGTTTAGTTATTTATGATGGCAAAGAAATTGATTTAAACAACGAACATACTTTTATCGATATTCAAAAAGAAGGAATCACACAGCTTGTATATTTTAAAAGATGTAGATGGCTATGCGTTACAGGAAGGTGAAAAGACAATTCTATTAGATACGACAATGCCAGATATTGTATTTAATACAAATAATCAAAAGATTCTGGATGTACTTCCTTTAGAAGATAAAGAAACCGTTCATGTAAAGATATTCGAACAAAATTTGAAAAGTATTGAGGTTTATTTAGATGATGAACAAATGGATTGTGAAGAACTTGAATTTGATGTGGATGTTACATCCAAAAATCAATCTTTACGAATAATCTGTACAGATATTGCACAAAATAAGTTGGAAAGAGAAATTAAAATTTTACCTATTAAATATCCTGAATGTTTATTAAATTCTGTCGTGTACACAAAAGAAAATCATTCTAACATGCAATTTGAATCTGTATGTAAACAGGCTTTTAATCTGCATGTGTATTGTGATGGTATATATTACTATTCACTTGATTTAGAAGACAAAAATCAAGTGTTGATTGATCATTCAAAAAATGGAAAGTATACATTTGAGTTAGAACATAAAGAGTATCCACAATTTAAAAAAAAGTATCGAAGGCTCTATTGAATATTCCAATATTTTGCCAATAATCACATTAACTCCTTCAAGTAAGCTATCTAATGAGGATGTCATTGTGAAAGCAATCCGTAATGTATCTAAATTAGAAACAGGATATATAGATGTGGATCTCAATGGTATTAAAACGCGCTATGCGCTCAATGAAACGATTCATTTACCGGCCATACATAATCAGGATGTCATCTATTGTGTGAGTGCGTATGCCAAAGATATATATGGACATGAGGTAAGTGATCAAATTTATGTTCAAATCGATAAAAAAGCCCCTTCAAGTCAGTTGTTTATGAATAATGAAAGGGTTGTGGATCGCATGAATATAAAGAAACGCCCCATGACCTAGAATACAAGTATGATGCTTCAAATGCGTATATGCGGGTGGAATACTATTTAAATGATACTTTCATGGATATGGATTTTGAGAAAGTCTTTAATCGTATGGTCAAAGATGATGTATTAAAAAATTGTGACATATACAAATGATGTGTGATGAACCTAGAAAAGAAAGAATATGAATTTGTATTTAGTCCCGATAAAGAGATTGAAATGGTTTCAAAAAAGTGAACAAGTTCTAGAAAAAGATGAAGTGGTTGAATTTGAACGTGTCTGGGTTGTAAATGACGATAATGAAGTGGTCTTAAAAAAGAATAAGAAACATATTCAAAAGGTTTCTAAGCCCAAAATTCACTATACGCGTAAAAAGAATAAGGTACAAATATGGTCTGAAGATAAGATCGAGTATGTTTTAGTCAATGGTAAGCGTGTACAGATTGAAAAAAGATGTGATGGGACATGATTTTGTCGAGATTTCATTAAAAAAAGAAAAAGACCTCAATTGAGGTAAAGACAAAGCATCGCAAAGTATTAAAAAAGAAGAAATCAAAAGGTCACTGTGAGAATCACCTCTATACAGAAAAAGAATGTGGCTCAAACAAATCTTTAAATTATGATCAAACTATGGCTATACACAGACAAATCCTGCCACTACTTTGACTTGAACTGCACAAAGTCATTTTCAAAGTACTTCTTTGAAAAAAAGAAGGAATGGTGTGTGTATTGTATGGAACCAATCTAAAAAAATATTGAGATATGGCGAATCGTGTATTCTAGATGAAGTTTTATTTTATTTAGAAGAAATAGAAAGTACAATGTGCCATTTTCCAATTTCTAAAAAAGATAAAGGTTGGAAGAAGTGAAGCATGTGATATTCAATTATGTACGAATGGAGTGTCCAGGTATCATTTTCAAATTGAAGAAGGTGTATTACAGGATTTTGATAGTTTAAACGGTACGTATGTCAATTCGAAACGAGTTAAAAGATGCAGCCTTTGTATGCAGGATGAGATTGTGTTTGCGAACATTCGCATGATTTATTTTAAAGATTATGTACTTTTGGATATGGTCAACAATCCTTATAGTAATGTAGAGCTAGATCGTAAAAAATGCAACATATTATCCGTACTGTTTAAATATTGAAATGCCAAAGGTTCAAAAATTTGATATTCAGATGCCACAAATTATGCGTACAGTTCAAAAACAAAGTCTATTTAGTGCGATAGGACCGAGTTGTATGATCGCAAGTTCTGGTTTTGTCTCCTCCATTTTGATTGGATATCTTCAAAAACAAAGAATAGAATCACTCTTCACAAGTATGATCGACTCTTTGACAATGGCATTTACTTTTATGGTGTATGGCCTTTACAACCGGAATTATCAATACAAATTAAGTGTAAAAGAGAGCAAAAAAAAAAGTATCGATATGTATAATGCCTACATAGAGAAGATGTATGAAAAGGGTGTTATATCTAAAGGTACATTTAAAAAACAGATGGATGAATATATTACTAAATATATCGATACATACCAACACGAAAACAGAGATGTGATTTATGTAGGGTGTGCATACAATGCATGGTGCAAAATAAGTTATCGTGAAGTTTCGTATGAATATGCACTTGATGAGTTGATGCAAAAAAAGAGAACAGTTAATCTCAAACTTAAATCAATTTGTACAATTTCCTATATTTTTTAAGACAAGGCGAAGCTTGTTGGATTCAAGGAGATGTGAAGTCAAGTGTTATTTTATTTGAAAATTATTTGTGGTATTCCAAACAAAAACGTAAATGGGTATGGCTTCAGGAGTTTGATGGAATGAAACAAATTCTTTTAAATCCCTATTGTGCTATTTGTGAAAAAATCGATGCCGATACAATAGTCGTTGATATAGAAGGAAAATATCTTCCTAAGTCGTATTATTGTTTGATTTATGTGGGAAAACAAAAACCATCTTTCCATTATGACTACCAAATTGAAACAATTGCGATAACAGAATTAGGCTTGGATCGAAAACGATTTGTATTGCGGAATGAAGATTCAAATTTCTATGATCAACTAATCAAAATAGGTCCTGTTCGAAAATCTGAGTATGTAATGAAAGTTCCAGTAGGTATTGATGAGTCCCAACAAATTGTTGTTATGGATTTTCAAGAGTATGGGCCTCATGGCTTAGTTGCAGGAATGACAGGTTTTGGCAAGAGTGAATTTATTAGTTTTCTTTTGATGATGCTGATATGGCATAATACACCTCAACAATTTCAATATGTATTGATTGATTTTAAGGGCGGTGCTTTTGGACAACCCTTTTTATGAATTTGCGCATTGTGCAGGAATTGTGACCAATTTAGATGCACAATCTATGGAACGTTTTTTTCAGAGCATGAATTATGAATTGGAGAAAAGACAGCGCTTGTTCTTAAAAGAAAAAGTATCGGATATTCATTCCTACAATAAGATCTGTACAATGTCACATTTATGGATCTTTGTGGATGAATTTGCCCAATTGAAAATGCGATTTCCACAATTTATGTCACAACTGCAGGAAATTGCACGAATTGGAAGATCACTAGGCATCCATTTGGTTTTAAGCACACAAAAACCTTCTGGTATCATTGATGATCAAGTTTGGTCCAATACAACTTGGCGGGCCTGTTTTCATGTGAGTAGTGTACAAGATAGTCGGGAAATACTTCAAAATGAAATGGCGTATCATTTAAAAATCCAGGAGATATGATTCTTCAAAGCACCAACAAAAAAGAATCAATCTTGTCGAAGTTTTTATTTACAAAGTTCAATAGATGAAATATGTTGGCGTGAAATCAATGAGAAAAAAGAAGTACTGCATTCAAAACATCATGCGGGTAAGCGTGTCATGGATGTATTAAAGGATCAAATTCATGATTTAAAGGAAGCAAGAGAATGGGTGTTGTTGCCTAAAGATATTCCTGAATATGTATTTGGTGTGTTAGATCTTCCTTTTGAACAAAGACAATGTGAAATTGAATTTATGTCAATACAGTTGTTTTATACAAAAAGTCTAGATATTGTATATCGTTTGATCAAATATTTTGAAAATGAAACGATCTATGTCTATGGAACAAATATGTTGGATTCCTATGTAGATTTTAGTTTCTTTCAATCTCGCTATTTTTCAAAGATTCATGAAGGTGTTTGTATCATTTTCGAAGATGAGAATTTGGATCTTTCTGAATTGGATGAACATGTAATTTCGTTTGTGGTTACGAATAATGAAACCACAAATTTGAAATGGATCTTAAATAAGTATGTATTTGATATAGAGAGTTTAGATGATAAACGGATATTCTTTGACACCTACCATCTGCCTTCGTATCTAAATATGACGTCTGTATCACAATGCATATGTTGAAATTTTATATCGAAAGATAAAAAGAAACAGATCTTAAAACAAGAGCTACAAAATCGATGATATTTAATAAGGATAAAAATTGTATTGGTTTTGAATGTAAAGGCGATCGACCGGTTTTTATGGATGAAACAAAAAGTTATTCATTTTATATATGCATACGGATTATGTGCATGTAGTAAATTGTATATGTGAGAGTTTAGCACATTTAAAAATTACGAGTGATTGGCATCAAGAGAGTGATGTATATGTCGTGTGTGTAGATGTGAGTTTATTGAATGAGGATGCATTTCAAAAGAAACTATACAATGCTCAAATTGTATGGGTTGGTTATGGTTTAAAAGAATATGGATATATGTTAAAGCGAAAGCTTCCATATGAACATTTTGATTGTGTCTTTTTTAAAGATCAAAATGAAGGGGTTGGTATTTGTGAATGAGGTTGGTATATATTTGTCACTTGATCTAAGAATGGTATATGTATCTCAATTGTATGTTGTAAAAAATGTTTTTGAATGAGTTTTTAGGTTATGAAATACAGTATGTGTTTAATGTGACAGGAAATTATTTTTTAGATTTAAATAAAACGTTTCAAGAAAATCAAATCGCTTATGGCGATATCTTAATCTACGGAGGTAAAAATGAAAATATCAGTGGATTATTCCGAAGTATATCAGGCAAGTGTCTATGTGAAAAACAAAGCGGATAGCTATAATGATCTAATTCAGAATCTTTATAAAAAAGTGGAGCAGATGCAAAGTATCTGGCAGGGGGGTGGATCATTTAGCTTTTCAAAATCAGCTAGAAGAATTTAGACCTTCATTAAATGAAATGTATCAAGTAATTCTAGAATACAAAGAATGTATTGAAGCAGACAGCTTCGGTTTACGAAACAACTTCAACAAGATCGTGTTGCACAAGCTAGATTGTTGTTGTAGAAGGAGAAAAGTATGGCACAAATTCAAATATCAAGTGAAGATGTAATGGCATATTCTAAGCAGGTGGATACGTATGCCAATGAGATTCGAACTGTATTTAACGAAATTGAATCCAGAATGTATTATGTGGAATCTATTTGGCAATCTCCAGCCTTCGAAATACTTTATGGAACAATTTCAAACGTTGAATCCAAAGAATGATGTCGTATTTAGATACGTTAGCACGCTTTTCTACGTATTTACATCAAACCGCAAATCTATATCAGGAAAACGAACAATCTTTGATGCGTTATGAATGAGATAAATTTCTACAATGCCTTGTCTAGTGATTTAAATGCGTTGTTAAATCAGACAAAAAATATTGTATCGAATGAAGAGTTTGTCTATGTGAATCAAAAGGTCAGTCGAATTCAATATTTAATTCAAATTCAGATGCAGGGGATTATGAATCGTGAACGGCGATAGTATAGCTTGTCAAAATCTAAGTCTTGAATATAAGGCGCTCGCTTCTAGGCCTCTATCTTCAAAAAGATCCGACAATTAATGAAAGGCAATATCGCATCGCAAAAGAAATAATGGATATTGCGAATTATTTATCGAAGAGCGCATCTTTAATTGAGTCTTGCGAGCACAAACAAAGTGCTTGGAAACCTGAAAGGTGAATTTGATCAAGTATACAAACTTGAATTTAGTTTCACAATTGACAAAACAGAGTCGCTATTCGTATGGTTCGATTCGTTATACAAAGTCATTTAAAGAATGGAATAAAAATTACACAAAGCCTTATTTCCATGTAGGGGGCCAATGCCACACTTCTTGATGGAGAAATTAAATCGAGTATCAGTGCAAGAATATGGAAGAACAAGAAATTTGATCCGCGTATAGTATTAAATGCAGAGTCAAGTCTAGCGTTATTATCTTCTACAGTAAATGCGCGTATTGGAAATTCAAAAGTCTATGCGAGCGCTCGAGCAACAGGGCAAGTTGGTGTTGCGTATGCGACTTGTAAAGCTGCTTTTTCTAGGAAAGAACAGTCGTTTGAAGTGGAGTTGGTGTTGCAGCCTTACGAGGCGAAACACGTTGTGTATTGAACATTCTTGGGGCGAAAGTCACTTTAACAAAGACAAGGAAGTGTAGGTAGTGCAGAGGCCAATTTCTCTTATCATTTTTCTAGCAGGGAGTGGGAAATCGGCTCAAAACTTGGCTTTATTGCGGGACTGGGCTTTAAAATCAACGTAAGTTATTAGAAAGGAGTCGGCATGAAAGATTTATTACCGATTGGCAGTGTTGTCACTTTAAAAAGAGGGGACAAAGAAGTTAATGATCATGGGGCGTCTTCAACAAAATATGAAGACAAAAAAACTCTATGATTATGCGGGATGTTTATGGCCAGAAGGCTATATGGATAAGGAGCATTGTTACGTATTTGATCATGAGGATATAGATTGTTTATTTTACATAGGGTTACAGGATATAGAAGAATTTAATTTTCGATTTGAACTGGATGAAATGATGAAAAAAATGGGCCACTAGACTATTGTCTAATGGCCTTTTATTTAGTCGTCTGATTCAGATAAATCTGGTCTAGAAACTAGATATTCAGGATTGTTTGCCTTTAAATTATTGAATACATCTTGATCGTGTACTTCAAAATTATATTTCTTTAAATAATAAACAAGACAAGCTTTTGTGACGTCATCATCACTGCTCAATGTTGTATATACATCATCTTTAATGTCTTTATATGTATTAGATACTAATACGGCAACATATGCATATGTTGTTCCACTGCTTTCGTTTGTGAAGACTTCGTCAATGACTCCGGCTTTTTTTGTCTTTGACAATGTATTGATCAAACGAGTTGATAAATCCGTTGTCTTTGTCGTTACCAATGTTTCTTTTCCAGAATATTTTGCAGAATCAACCATGTATTGTTGAGCTACTTCTTCTGGATCTGTTCCGTTCTTTAATGCCTTCAAAGCTTTTTTAGCAGTTGCATTATTCTCACATTGAATGATACGAGCTTTACTTGGTTTATATGTTTTTTGGATGTCTTTCTTTGCGTCTGTGAAGTATTTTTCGGTTAATTCAATTGCTTGTAAACTTGGGATTAGAACTTTATTCATATATTGTGTCTTTGTTTTTATATCCCAATGATTGAATTTGTTCATCAAAGTTTTCCATGTTTTCTTTGTAGTTGTTAACTTGTTCTTGTGCTTTTTCCTTCATTTCCTTTGTAACTTTGACTTCTTGTTTGTAGATAGCCTGTTTTACAAGTTCCATTGTAAGATCTGTACCAGTAGATATTTTTAACAAATCATATTCATCACCCTTAGTGTATTTTGTGTCACCAATAGTCATAATTGTTTCATCTTTATCCTTAATAGTTGCGGTTGCTCCAGAGCATCCTGTCAACATCATGGCAAAGACATACGAATAATATAGGTGTCTTTTTTTTCATTATTGATCACCTCCATAAGTTGTTTTTACATAGTCTGTCGAATTTTTTCTTTGTGTCTTTATCGTTGAATTTAATATCTAATTTTTTTTGCATACGAATCTAAAATCTTGTATGAAAGAGAAGAATCGCTGTTTAAGATGGCATACAATGCTTGGTTTGAAACGGTGTCACTTTTTGCGTTAAAAATCTTCTTTGAATTTGTTTCTTTTTACATATACCTTATATAAGCTTGTTCCACTTGAACTTGTAACTGTGATCCAGTCACTTGTTTCACCTTTTTTAAGGCCGATTGCAAAGCTGTCACTACATCAAGCAGGAACAGTTGATGTTGAATTTGAGCCTGAACTTGTTGAGTTTGAATCTACATATCCTGCAAATCCATTTTTATTAGCGGTATTTGAATCTTCAGAGAAGGCTTTAGCGACATCCGCAAAGCTTTCTTTTTCTAAAGCCTTATCAATATTACTTTTTCTTTTTAGTTTCTGTTTCTGTTAGATTATCGGCATCACTAACATCCATTTTAATAATGGATACGGTTCTTGGGCTTTTATCTTCCCAAGCTTTTTTCACTTCATCAAAATGTTTAGTGATATATTTTTTATTCATTTCTTTTTCTTTTACACTTGTTAAGCAATAATCATTAAGTTCTTCATAGGATGCATAACCATATTTGGCAAGCTCTGTTGTTAGTGTAGATTCATAGTCATCACTTTGACTAGATGCGTTAGATTTAATATTAGACTCTAATGTGCTTGCCTGTTTCTTTAAATCTTTTGTAGTTTTGATAGATTGATCGATAACGGCATTTTTATACATATTGTAGATAGTAGAGCCATCATAAGGTGTGGATTCATCATATAAATCATCGGGCGGTAATGTCATCCTTATTAATAGAAGCAATAACTTGTTCATTGTTGGTTGTTTTTGCGGAAACATTATCTTTATTGGTGTCGTAGATGAAGTAGCCAATAAAACCAATAATGATGATGGCAATAAGTACAACAAACCAGTTATTTCGTAAAATATCAGTCATAATTAACCTCCTTGAGAATGTCTTTTCAATTATACGAGATATCTTTTTAAATTGCAATGAAGGCTCGAGATGTATTAATTGAGATTTTAATAATTATTTGGTATTATATTGCAGTGAAAAGAGGTAGAAGGTATGGAAGATTTGGTCATTAAGGATCTTCATGTATCCGTGGAGAATAAAGAAATTTTAAAAGGGTTGAGCTTAACTGTAAAATCAGGTGAGCGTCATGCTCTAATGGGACCTAATGGAAATGGTAAGTCTACATTGCTTGCAACCATTATGGGTAATCCAAAATATACAGTTACATCTGGTTCGATTACATTAGATGGAAAGGATGTACTACAAATGTCAGTCGATGAAAGAAGTAAGGCAGGACTTTTCTTGGGTATGCAATATCCTAGTGTTGTTTCTGGTGTTACAAACTCTGACTTTTTAAGAAGTGCAATCAATGCGCGTTTAGAAAAACCAATCTCATTATTTAAATTTATCAAAGAAATGGATAAAGCTATTGAACAATTAGAAATGAAACCAGACTTGGCTCATCGTTTCTTAAATGATGGTTTTAGTGGTGGTGAAAAGAAACGTAATGAAATCGTTCAAATGATGATGTTAAAACCGGCAATTGCGATGTTGGATGAAATTGACTCTGGACTTGATGTCGATGCATTGCGTATTGTTTCTGATGCCATCAACCAATGTCAGCAACAAACAGATCTTGGTTTATTGATTGTATCTCACTATGCACGTTTCTATGAATATTTACAACCAACACATGCTCACGTATTAATGGATGGACAAATTGTTGTATCTGGTGATGCAAGTTTAGTTGAAAAAAGTTGACCAGGATGGATATGAATGGATTGAAAAAAGAGTACCACGTAACCGCAAATAAAGAAGAAGATAAACAACCTATTTCTTTTAGGTTCTTGTGGAGCTAAAAAATATGCTTAATCGCAAGGAAGTACACAATAGCGAAACTTTAAACATTCAAATTGATCGTCATGATCAAAAAATCATATTTAATTGAATTGAGTAAAGATTGTACAAAATTTGATTTGAATGTGGAGTGTTTAGAAAATTCTTTTTCAAAATTCTTTATTTTAAACCATGCTTTGAAAGTGCGTGCGAATTAAACATTAATATGGTACTTAAACAAGATGCCAACTGCCAAATGGGTGTCTTGGATCTAGAAAAAAGCCCATTGAAATGGAATCACTATGTGGATCTAAAAAAGAGCAGGGTGCTGAATATGAAATTTTAGTGGTCAATTATGTCAGGAACACATCGAAAAAGTATGCGATATGGAAGTAAGACATAATGCGCCTCATACAAATGGTCAAATGAAAAACTTTGCCGTTTTATTTGATCATGGACAATATCAAATGGTTGCCAATGGAAATATCAAAAAGGATGTTTCGATGCTCAGTCTCATCAGGCAACGCGTGTATTAACTTTGGGTCAGGGACATAAGACAAAAAGTTATTCCACTGTTATTAATTGATGAAAATGATGTAAAGGCAAGCCACGCTCTAACAATTGGACGACCCAGATCTTGATCGGCTATATTATCTACAGTCTCGTGGATTGAGCACAAAACAAGCTGTTGGATTGTTAAGTGTTGGTTATTTCTTGCCAGTGATTGATTTAGTAGAAGATGAAGAATTGAAAGATAGTCTTCGTCAAGAAATGGAAAGTAAGGTTGGATTATATGGACATCAGTAAAATTCGTAAAGATTTTCCGATTTTAACGCGTAAGATGTCTGATAAACCTCTAGTGTATTTAGATAATGGGGCTACGACATTAAAGCCTCAACCCGTGATTGATGCCGTAGTGAATTATTATACATACCTTGGTGCTAATGCTCACCGTGGTGATTATGAAATGAGTGCACAGGTCGATGCGGCTTTTGAAGGGCTCGTGTTCGTACTCAAAAATTCTTAAATGCGAAACACAAAGAAGAAATCGTTTTTACTTCAGGCTCGAGTGAAGGCTTGAATCTTGTAGCTATGATGGTTACAGAACAGCTTTTACATGAAGGTGATATCATTTTAAGTGACGAAAGTGAACATGCCTCAAGTATCTTGCCTTGGATGCAGGCGGGGGGAAAGAAAAAGGGACTAAAATCGATTACATTCCTTTGGATGAAGAGGGTAAGATTACAGTTGAAAACTTTAAACGTGTCTTAACTGATCAAGTTAAAGTTGTTGCGATGGCGATGGTTTCTAATGTTTTGGGTTTTGTGGCTCCCGTTAAGGAAATCGCCAAGATCTGTCATGAACGAGGCATTTTGTTAGTGATTGATGGAGCGCAGAGTACTCCTCATTTAAATATTGATGTGCAGGATTTAGATTGTGATTTCTATGCGTTTAGTGCTCACAAGATGTGTGGTCCTACAGGCGTAGGTGCTTTATATGGCAAGAAAAAAATGGTTGGATCAACTAGAACCAATTTTCTATGGTGGTGAAAGTAATGCGCGCTTTGACAAGTCTTGTTCATTAACTTTAAGGGAAACGCCATTAAAGTTTGAATCTGGAACACAACCAATTGAAGGTGTAATTGGTATGGCAGCTGCCATGGATTATTTGGATGCGATTGGAAAAGAGAATATTCATGCGCATGAAGTAGAATTAAAGGAATATTTCTTAAAAAAAGCAGAAGCTTTTAGGGAATATTGTTGTATATAACGAAAATGCGAAGAGTGGAATTGTGACATTTAATGTGAAGGATAAAGATCAAATGATTTTTGCACAAGATGTCGCTAGCTATTTAAATACATTTGGCATTGCCGTTCGTTCAGGACAGCATTGTGCTAAATTACTTCCGGAAGTGTTGAAGACTCCGGGTACTTGTCGTGCAAGTTTCTATTTGTACAACACAAAAGAAGAAGTCGATCAATTGATTGATGCTTTGAAGAATGCGACAGTGGAAAACTGTGTCAGCATTTTCTTTTAGGAAGGAAGCTTAATTATGTCAAATATTGATCCAATGTTGATGCGCCAGATTATTATGGATCATTATGACTATCCTCGTAATAAAGAATTGACAAAAGACAATGGTTACATGTCACGTCATATGGCGAGTGATTCTTGTATTGATGATATTACGGTGCAGACAAAAAATTTCAGATGGAAAAATTGATGATATTCGTTTTGATGGGGTTGCCTGTACAATTTCAACAAGCTTCGACTTCAATTATGTCTGAACTATTAATAGGAAAGACAACAGAAGAAGCAAAAGAAATCATGGACAATTATTTCAAAATGATTGATCAAAAAAGAATATGATGAAGATGCTTTAGATGAGGCCATAGCGTTTCAAAATGTTGGAAAACAAGCCAATCGTATCAATTGTGCCACAATTGGATCGAAGGCTATGCGTGAAATGATTAAGGAAAGTGAGGATGGAAAAGATGAGTAACGAAAAAGATATCACACTTTCTAGTGAATATGAATATGGTTTTCATGATGAAGATGTCAGTGTTTATAAAACCCAAAAGGGATTGAATGAAGAAACAGTTCGTACGATCTCTAAAATCAAAAATGAGCCTGAATGGATGTTGCAGCTAAGACTTGATGCATACCATTCTTTTGAAAAGCAACAAAATCCAAATTGGGGTCCAGATTTAAGTGAAATCAACTTTGATGACTATACATACTACATCAAACCAAGTGATAAGCAGGAAAAGTCATGGGATGAAGTTCCAGATACGATTCGTAATACGTTTGATAAGCTAGGAATTCCGGAAGCGGAACAAAAATTCTTGGCCGGTGTATCTACACAATATGAGAGTGAAGTTGTATATCACAATATGTTAGAGGAAGTGGAAGAGAAGGGTGTTATCTTCTTGGATACGGATTCTGCATTAAAGGCATGTCCAGATTTATTAAAGGAATATTTTGGTAAACTTGTTCCTTATACAGACAATAAATATGCAGCTTTAAATACAGCAGTATGGTCTGGTGGATCCTTTATTTATGTACCGAAGGGTGTGAGGTTGGAAAAACCACTTCAATCCTATTTCCGTATCAACTCCATGCAGATGGGACAGTTTGAAAGAACGTTGATCATTGTAGATGAGGGTGCCGATGTACATTATGTAGAAGGATGTACTGCGCCAACGTATTCAAAAGATTCTTTACATGCGGCAGTTGTAGAAATTTATGTACATAGGAATGCGAAGTGTCGTTATTCAACGGTACAAAACTGGTCAAGCAATATCTTGAACTTAGTGACTAAGCGTGCAAAAAGTATTTGAAAATGGACACATGGAATGGATTGATGGAAATGTTGGTTCCCATGTAAATATGAAGTATCCAAGCTTGTATTTTGGCTGAGCCATACGCAAAGGGAACAACGATTTCGATTGCGGTAGCCGGTGAAAACCAGATTCAGGATGCAGGAAGTAAAATGATTCATTTAGCTCCTCATACTTCTAGTACAATTATTTCTAAATCTATTGCACGTAATGGTGGTGAAGTAAACTATCGTGGTTGGGTAACACATTCTAAAAAAATGCAGATATGCCAAGAGTAAAGTAGAATGTGATACTCTGATTTTAGATAAGAAATCACGTAGTGATACAGTTCCGATGAATGTATCTTATAATGATACGTCTCAAATTGAACATGAGGCGACAGTTTCAAACATTAGTGAAGAACAATTGTTCTATTTAATGTCTCGTGGTTTAACTCGTTCTCAAGCTACGGAAATGATCGTTATGGGATTCTTAGAACCATTTACGCGTGAACTTCCAATGGAATATGCGGTTGAATTGAATCAAATGTTGAAACTGGATATGAGTGACAGCATTGGATAAGCGAAAGTTGTGCATTCAAAGGCGTAGTTCATTATCAAATTCAAAAGATTTGAAAAGGAAAAGGCAATCACTAATTGTGTTTTGCCTTTTTAAAAGGAAAAATAGGAACATATATTCCAATTCGAAATGAAGTGGATGTATATGCAAAGTTTCGTGATGAATTTGATTTATATATACCTAAGACGTTAGATGATACTACGATTGCCTTTTATTCGGATTACGAAGAAAAAAGTAAGGGCCATTTTCAACAATTGAACCCATTGGGATCCATGAGGTAAAAGATTTAGATGTGATTCTAGTACCGCTCGTTGGATTCTTTGGTACGTATCGAATGGGGTATGGAAAAGGCTATTATGATCGGTATTTAAGTAAAAGTTCTGCATTGAAGATTGGGGTAGCATTTGATGTGCAGGAAATGGAATTTGATGTAAAACCAACCGATGTAAAGTTAGATATGATCATTACAGAATCGAGGATATTACGATGAAGATATTATTTTTTGGGGATAGTAATACGTGGGGCTATGATACCAAAAATGCGTCTAGACAACCAAATCGTTTTACGCAGCTTGTTAAAAAGGTATTTAGTGAACATGAAATTATTGAGGAAGGCTTATGTGGTCGAACATTGTGCTTGGATGATCCGTATGATGCAGATCGTAATGGAGCTAAAATGATTTCGATGGTTTTAAAAACGCATGCTCCCATTGATGTTGTGTTTATTATGTTGGGAACGAATGATGCGAAGCGTCAATTTTCAACGAATTCCATTTCTTTAGAGAAAGGGATTCGTACTTTGATGTATAGAGCTTTAAATCCGGAAAACTATCGTGATGGATCTAAACTACCTAAATTTTTTGTGGTGTGTCCACCTAAAATGAATGTGGATGGCTTAAAGAATGAAAGAACAGTTAGTAATTTTGGTCAAAAGCTGGATTTGATATCTTAGCGAATACAAAGCCATACTTAGAAAAAGGTTGTTCTGGTTTGAATGTAGAAGTGATTGATACGAGTCTGTGTGAAAGCTGGAAGTTTGGATGGAATCCATATGGATGAGAAGGGTCATAAACTTGTGGCGGATGCCTTGATATCTATGATTAAAGAATTATAAGAAGGGAGATCATCAATGAGTGCTTATACAAATGGTTTAGCGTTATGGAAGCATTTTGAAGAAAAACAGGGTGCAATTATTAATTGTTTAAAGGCCGAACAATATGAGGAATTAAACGAATTGATTCAAGAATTGGATGAAGAGGTAATGGAAATTAGTGGTGCCCATTTCTTTGTCGAAAGCTTTTATGATTCTTTTGAGATGACCTTTGACACAGGTCCAAATAAGACAACGCAATATTTGTGTCAGATGCTTTGTGACATTGCACCTAAGAGTGTGAAACAAAAGTGGATCATGAATGCGACTTTACCGCCTATGTCGCAAAAAGGCGATTCAGGCCATGGTTCAAATCAAAAATGAGGAATATACTTTAGCAGATTTTCATGTATTCTATCAAATTGAAAATGATATGTTGGATTGTAAAGTATATTGTCCTGGATTTAATTTGATTGGTAATCCGGAAAATAAAAAAGAAATGAGTATGTATCTCATGGAGCTTGCGATTGGCCCAGCTTGCGTATGAGGGCATATATTTGTCGTGTTGATTTTATCGATACGCCAGACTCAGATATGAAGTTCTGTCAAATGATTGATTTTTTATGAAGTGATTATGGCTCTTGTTGAGAAGAATCATTGGAAAGTGTATGATAAGCCAATTGATATTTATTCGGTATATCGGCCAATTCAGGATTTTGCGCACGATGCCTTAAGAAAAGATATGAAGCTTATTTTTACTACGCATCCTTTATTGGTGGAACAAACGATTGAGGAAAAGGAAGAAGTGCTTGCAGATCTATCGAGTAAAGATGGTGAGTTTGGCTATGTGTATTATTCGAATCCTTTCCATAATAAAGAAGATGCTTTGTATCGTCAGAAATTATCGAAACAATTGGATGAAACTATTTCTAAGGTGCATGCAGGTAAAGTGGTTGGGGAGCTATTGGTAAGAGCTTTTCCTATATTGACTGGATTGTGTATGATAAAGACGTATTTATGAAGGTGTTTAACCAATTAAAAAAAACAGACTCGATGCGAGTGTCGAACTGTATTATCAAAAATTTTAATGACTTTGAATGTCAGCGCAAGCGTTAAGCAGGCGCGTCTTTTTCATTCCTGTGATTTCTTTTTCGGGATTTTCTAAGAAACGAGCTAATACGTCAGCGTCTTTTAAGGCTTCACAAAGTGGTGAGTCAAAAGATTCTTTTTTTGGAATGTTGACGAATCGCATAAGTAATATCATCTATTTCTGTAGTTTTAAATAAGCCACTTTCTTTTAAGTACTTATAGGCGTGAAGACTTGATAATTTAGCATGTTGAGAATGTGGGCAGTTATCAATAAATTGAGCGTAGTCATGAAATAGAGCGACTACTTTAGCTCGTTCTAGATTTGTGCCTCTTGCCATGGCAATAAATGTAATGGAAAGGTCCACACTAGCTGTATGGGTAAGGGCGGATACTTTTAAATCTTCATTATAAATTTTGGCATATTGAGAATATACATATTCTTTTACTTTTTCATATCGCTCTAACATAAAATCCCTCTCTTTCATGAAAAAAGCGCACATTGTGCGCTTGATTCGAACAAATTTCTACGCAATTTGTATCTACAACTGTGACATTGTTAGCCTGTTGTCCACGATTGCTTTCAACAACGTCATAAGTAACAGTTTGTCCTTCTTCTAAAGTTTTAAATCCTTCAGAATTAATTGATGAGTAGTGTACGAATACATCTTTTCCATCTTCACTGGTAATGAATCCATAACCCTTTTTCAGCGTTAAACCATTTTACTTTACCTGTGCTCATGCCTATACCTCCTGGACTAAGCCAATATCCTTTGACCGTTAAAATAGAAAGTATTTGCATACAATAGCATTTATCACAATCAGAATACGAGTCTAATCCTTAACTGCTTTCATTTTAGCATTTTCTAACAACATTGTCATTAAAAAACTATTTTTATATAGTTATTATGTTATATTTTGATTATAATGAATATATAAAGGAGGGCATTTGTTTTATGCTTATTCAAGATGATGCGTTACGTAGTGTAATTGCGCGTACTTTGCGTGTTAAAGAAGAAGAACTAAACGAAAGTTTGATGAAGGAATTGATCCATTTAGAAGTACAAGATCATGAAATAGAGAATCTAGAAGGTTTGCAGTATGCGGAAAATCTAGAAACTTTAAATGCGAGCAATAATAAGTTGCAGACATTGGATCCAATCAAAGATTTACATAATTTAGTTTGTTTAAATGTTTCTCGAAACCAATTAAGAGATTTGCAGGCTTTACATGGTTTTAGGCAACTAAAAAAAATTAAATATCTCAAGAAACAATTTATATACAATGGATATTTCAAGTATTGTCGCTATGATTGATTTGGAAGTATTGAATCTTTCCAAGGCGAAAGTTGATAGTTTGATTTATTTAGAGCACTGTAAGAAGTTAGAAGAGGTTCATATCAATACTGAAAATGGTCCTTTTAGTTATGCCATCTTAGGTGTGCTTAAAAAATTAAAGAAATTGGATATGGGTGGTATGCGTTTATTCAATATTGAAGATTTAACATATCTTTCTAATGTTGAAGAATTGGATTTAAACACAAACTTAATGTCGGATCTAAGTCCATTGTTGTCAATGAAAAATTTAAAGAAATTGAATGTTTCTAACTGTCCATATTTAAAGGATTATTCTATGCTCAAGGAATTTTCAAATCTTAAATCTTTGAATATTTCTTATAATGAACCAGAACACTTTACATTCTTGAAGGAATTAAATCATTTAGAATCTTTGTCTATGGAGCAGACTGGATTTAAGGACATGTCTTTATTGAATAACTTGGGTGATTTAAAAGAATTGAATGTTTCAAAAAACCGCTTGAAGAGTTTAGAAAAATTCGCAAATGTTGAGCATTTGGAAAGTGTAGATGCGAAGTTCTGTCAATTAACAGAGATCAATTTTTTTAAAGAATGCGAATCAATTGAAGCATTTAAATTTATTCACAAACCGCATCAAGGATATACGTATTTTAAAGGATGCCAAAGACATGGTGTATTTGAATGTGGGTCGTAATAATATTAAGGATATTAATTGTTTAAAGGATATGAAACAATTGGAAATCATTTCTTTTGAAAACAATAATGTTAAAGATTTGACACCATTAAAAAGAATTAACAAACCTTTGCGATGTGGATCTATACAACAATGTCATTGAGGATTTAACACCATTAGAACATTTAGAGTTTATTTCTTATTTGCGTTTGGATCACAATGCGATTACAGATTTAACTCCATTATCTAAACTTAAATATTTACGTTCACTAACTTTGAAGGTTGACAAAGTGACTGTCGACAGTCTTTTTAAAATCTGATAGAATATCTGTGGCAGAAACGTACTTCATAAACCCAAAATAGTCGACGTTTCTGCCATTTATTATGCCAAAAATGATATAATTATAGAGGGTTTATGGAGGATATCACAATGGCTATGACTAACAGAAACAATGCAAAATTAGATTGCATGATTTACTATACATTAGATGAATTAGTACCACAGGATCATTTGGTTCGTAAGATGGAGGAAGCTCTTGATTTTCGGTTTATTTATCCGAAAGTTCAAAGATCTTTACAGTCGTCACGGCAGACCGAGTATCGATCCTGTGGTTCTTTTTTAAAATGCTTATCATAAATATCGTGTTTGGAATCAATTCTATGCGCAAGACATGTCAGGAGATCGAAGTCAATTTGGCATATCGTCTGGTTTCTTGGGTTGAGTATCGATGAGAAGATTCCAAACTTTTCTACATGGTCTCAGAACTATATTCGTAGATATAAAGATTCAACTATATTCCAGGAAATCTTTATGGAAATATTAGAACAGGCCGTTGATTATGGCTTTGTCGATTTCACAACGGTATTTGGAGACAGTACGCATCAGAAGGCAAACGCCAATAAAAGAAAAAGTGTCAAAAAAGAAGTAGAGATCCTCAAAAAAAGAAATACGAAGATGATCTGTTGGTTGAAATCAACGAGGATAGAGAATGTATAGGTAAAGAGTCCTTTGATTCAATGGTGCATACAGAATATGTACATGATGAGGAAACGGGTGAAGAAGTAAAAAAACTTCAACTAAAACAATTACAGAAAGCACTATAGATCCAGAAAGTGGTCGCTTCCATAAAGGTGAGAAGGAGAAATGTTTTGCGTACTCGCATCAAACTTTCTGCGATAAGAATTCGTTCGTACTGGCAGTTACAACAGTTCCTGGAAATGTACATGATAGTGTTAGTTTTTTTGATGCCTATGAAGAATTGATCAATGGAAAATATGGATACCTGATAAAGAATGTTTCGTTAGATGCCGGATACATGACACCTGCAATATGCAGAGCCATTGTACAAAATGATCAGATTCCTTATATGCCATATAAAAAGACCAATGACCAAAAAAAAGGTTTCTTTAAAAAATACGAATATGTCTATGATGAAGAATACGACTGTTATCTATGTCCAAATGATAAGATCCTAATGTATACAACTACTACAAGAAATGGATACAGACAATATAAATCTGATCCAAAAGACTGCAAGGATTGTCCTCTTAGAAACAAATGTACAAAGAGTAAGAACATGACAAAAGTTATTGAACGTCACCTATGGGAAGAGTATAGAGAATATGCCGACGAGATCCGTCATACTATGGAATGGAAAGAAATTTATCCACAGAGAAAAAAGAAACCATTGAACGAGTATTTGCGGACTGTAAAGAAAACAATGGACTACGTTTCACAAGGTTAAAAGGCTTGAAGAAAAACCAACAGAATGCTTGGTTGATTTTTTGCGTGTCATAATCTGAAGAAAATGTCCCTTTGGAGAGGAAAAAATAGAAGAAAACCATCGAAATCTTCTATATATCCTTCAAAATATACAAAAAAAGACAATTTCATTTCGAAAATTGCCTATATACAATAAAAAGCCTATGCCCTTACGAAAAGGTATAGGCTTTTTGTCAACAATCTGCATAAATATCCATTGTAGTACGTATAGAAGAGTGTCCTAGACGTTTCGATATCTTGTACATATTAACACCTGCCTCAATCAAATTTGAAGCATGTGAGTGTCTTAACGCATGAATATTGAATTCAGGGACTCCAGCTTCTGCACACAATTTGTTTTTTCTTAGTCTTAATATCTCTGGATCCATATGTCTATATCCACCAAATATGAACCATGATTCTTCAAATTCATCAAATGAAGAATAGTATTTCTTCAATTCATAAATAAACGATTTTGTCTTTTCATCAACCGCAATCTTACGAATTGAATTCTTGGTCTTAGGTGTCTGCCACTTACCACGAATATATTGTCTACGAATATGGATGTATTTACCATCGAAATCCTCAAAGGTTAAAGATAAACATTCAGATACACGCATGCCCGTCATATACATGGTCCAAATTGCGTATGCCGTATCTTTCCATGCTCCACTTCTACATGTTACTGCATAATCGAAAAGTGTCTTAAAATCACTTTAGGCACGATTTCAAGCTTCTTAGCCTCCGTGGACACAGGCCTTGTCAAAGGGGCCATCTTAAAAAAATGGATCATTGACTATACCATAATGTTTCTTCGCAAATCTAAAGATGTTTCTAAGATTTGTTAGTAACGTCTTTTTAGTTGAATACTTATAAGATTTGATTTGTGGTAATTCGAAAAAGTTATCGATATCAAGATATGTAATCTTGGTCATCTTCTTATCATTAAGCGGGGGATAACATATTCAGATATACTCTTTTTAGTATCCAGTGTGGATGGCTTCAATGTTCTAGACTTAAATTCATACCATTTTAAAGTAACTTCATAGAAGGTTACGTTCTGGTCTCCAACAACCTTGATCTGCATGAATGTAGATTCAGCTGCCACTGCTTCTTTTTCTAGTGTTAAACCATTTAGAATGTTTTTGAATACGATCTCCATTAAAATCAGTATAGTAACAACGGTAACACCATTGTTTCTTTCCATTGTGTAGGCGCTCATAAATAGGCATTTAAATTTCCTCCGTTCTATGCTAAAATGAGCACATAAAAAGTTTGATGTGGTAGTCATCTTTTTATGTGAGAGTATTGGTAGTACTCTTAATCGTCCTGGATGTTGGTAGCATCCAGGATTTTTATTTTGCTTCGTTTTTCAGTTTTCTCAATATTTCTCCAGCGAACTCAGCGCCATCTCGATTGATTGAGATTTTAACTTCTCCATCCACTGTATTCAGACAGTAAAGTTCCTCTTTGTTAATTTTTTTGTAGAATACGTTCCTGATCTGACTCCAATTCCACTCTTTAAACTTATATCCAAACATGTTTTTAGAACATTTTATCAGGCGCTTTTAGTTGCTACAAAGCATTTTCCATTTACAGTAATGAATGGAAAATTAAGTCTTTCATCTGAATCCAACATCGTGATAATCTGTTCAAAGCATTTGACTGCATTTTTCTTAGAAATACCACCAATCAACTTATTATTGATTGAATAGTAATAAGCTTCCATTGCAATTTCATGATTAGTCATAATAAATTCCTTTCTTTCTGAATGGGTAGATTCAGTATTTTATAGATTTTATAAGATAAATTTGACGTACTTGCAAAGATTTGATAATATAGATGAGCACGCTTTTTGTTGACAATATGCAAAATGCAATCTATAATTTGATTACAAAGTAGTCCGTGATGGATAAAGCAGGGTTCCCTGAATGGGAGTATGGGCATAAGCCTTAGAATTCTCTAGCTCCTGGGATTACTTTTTTTAAACTCTTTTATAGCAATCTCAATATAATTTGGTTGTTCTTTTATGTTTTTTAAGAATAGGTTCACTGCTTTTTTGTGAATACGTTTTACTTCCAGATTGCTTATGAAAGTAATAATATTCCGGAAATTCTTCAATGTTTTCATAATATCGGATTGCTCTGAAACTATATTGGTTAATAGTGTTATCTCCAATCTCTTTATTAATAAGAGCAATAATATCTTTTTTTGCCTGTAAGGATGGGAATTACTTGGGTCCATAACCTGTTTGATTACTTGCGCACTTAAATCAGCGTTTGGATCTATTCGGAATGTTAAGTCTTCGTTTTTCTTTACAGACTTTAAGCGAACTTCAAATGATACACCAACTCCATCATGGCCTTCTAAAGTCATGATGTTTTTTCTTTCTTTAAGAAATGCATTAAATGTTGCCTTATCAATTTTAGATAACATTTTTTATATCTGAAATTGGTTTAGGATTTTTAAAACAATAGTCAAAAAGTTAGAAGGAAATTTGGTGCTTAAATCAATCGAAAAATATCTTTTCAGATGTTCTACATAATAAACAACATTAGCCTGGAATACAGATATATAGATTTCATCATATTCCGGTGTAATAAAGTGCGTTGATTTATTTCTAAGCTTTTCAATGATAGCTAACTTGTTTTTTACTGGATTATGAAAGTCAGTGAATATTGTTTCTATACAATTACTAAGTGTAATCGTTCTATCTTTATTCTTTTTTATAGTAGATTGCATCTTCACCTTTATCTTTTACCAATTGTGCTTTAAGTATTAATTCCCAAGCATTGCACATATTAAAGACAAAATTCTCGCTTCTATGTCTTAATGTTGGCTTGTTAATAATTTCAATTGCAAACGTGAATGCATCAATACTTTTTATTCACAAGTCGATCATATATTAAATTTTCTTGTTCAGTCATCTTATCCCTCCTTATATAATCGTACCAAAATTACTTATTATCCTTTTTAACTCTTTCATATTCCATCTGAGCTACTGTATCCACTGTGTGCTTTGGCCTTTGTCGTCCAGTGACCTGTAAATGTCTAGGTGTTTGCGTTCGTGTGGAGAAACTTTTATTTCTAGTATCTCATTGTCAGCAATAATTCCATCATCTCCCATAAGTGCACTGGCGGTGGTATCTAACGCTTTTGCGAAAGCCATGATCTTCGATTGTGATAAATCTACTTGCCCTTTTTCTATTTTTTTGCTATCATGCTTTTATCTGCATAACCTAATTTTTTTGCTAATTCTGTTTGTGTATACCCCTAATTGTTTTTCTCCTCGTTTTTATATTTGAATAAATTTGTAACATGTTCTAGCCTCCGCTTATTCTTTAACTATATTTAGAATATCATATTTATATCTAAGTTGTAAAATAATTCAACATTTTTGTTAAAAAGGTTGTCACGCATTCAACATTTGAATATACTATAGACGGTTGAACTAAATTCAACCAAGAAAGGATGATTGAAATGGCCGATATTAAAGCTTTAAAGGAAAAAATTAATAACAGTGGAATGACATTTAGCTCAATCGCTAAAAAATCAGGTATTTTACGTGAAACATTGTACAATCGTTTAAATGGAGTTAGTGATTTCACTGCTACAGAAATAGTTGGTTTAAGTCGAACGTTAAAATTAACAAAGTCTGAAAGAGACGATATTTTTTTGAATGAAAAGTTGAATGAAATGCAACTATAATTTAAATACTACAGATTAAGTACTACCAATAACTACCACAGAAAGGAGAACACATTATGGAAAACAAAAACTTTTTGCGAATCGCTTAATCCAATTGAAAGAGAATCATTTCTAGAGAAGCTTAGTGATTGCAATGATATTGAGTATTTAAAACGTGTGATTGAAGTTTGTAGAAGCAAGGCAATTTGTTTGGCATTAAAAAAAGAAGGCCTTATTTAACCTTCTTAGATTTAAAAATTACTACCATAGAAAGGATAAAAAGTATGGCTACCACTAAAACTAAAACTAAAGAAAAAGGGCTTGAATTATCTCCATTCGCAAATAATGGACATGCTACAGAGTACACAAAGATGATGCATGTTTATGCGGATTTGGATAAAAAGAGAAAAGGCAGTGCGCAGAAAGCAGCGTTTCGCAAATTGGATGTTGTTCGTGAGTGTTGTATTAGTGATTGGATGTGTAATTGGTACTGCATTTGTTTGTAGAACCATCCAGTCTATTGGAATCTAGAAAGGAGATTATTATGAGGGGTATTAAAGTTGTATCTCGTCAGGAATATGACGAAGAAATTGAAGGTAAGATCCAAAAGTTGACAAAGTATGCATACATCACGCAAAAAAGATTTGTCAGAAATCATTGGTTGTAGCAGTGCGACTGTGAAGACCGAGTTGAACAAGTTGGGCGTTGAATCCAATTGCTTTGGATGGCCAACAATCAAGGTAATTAATGTTCTTGGCTTGCAGCCTTATTTGGACAACCTGATCAAGTCTGCGTAAATCATGCAGAGCATAAAAAGACCACTTCAAAGGAAAGTGGCCAATCAAAAAATAACAACTAAATTATAAATTATTTTCTCGGGTTCTGCAACCTGGGTATCACCACAAATCGACGTGATCCGCACTTGCTTTCTACATAATTGTATTTTTTTGCTCTAGCACGTCAAAAAAAGTTAATGGATTGTTTCTGTAACTTATTCTCCTTTAAAACAATGTTTACGCGGATTGTGGTATCTAGGTTGCAGGATTCGAGATAGAACTAGCAAGGAGAAAAAAATATGAGTACCAGAGAGGAAACATATTATTTAGTCAGTAAAGACTATTCAGAAATAATTAAAACTCTGAGCTCTAATGAGTTGGCTAATTTATTGAATGTTAAACGGGAGAGCTTAAGCTATAAACTTGTGAAAATCAAGGACTTCAATGGATTTCCAATAGCTCAGGAGTAACGCCTATGGAACAGGGCTATATTAAATTGTTCCGCCAAATTGTGGATTGGGAGTGGTATGACGACATCCCAACATGCAGACTGTTTATTCATCTGCTTTTAAAAGTAAATCACGTTGATCGCAATTGGCAGGGAAAGAAAATAGAAAGAGGTTCGTGTATAACGAGTTTTGCTAGTTTAAACGCTGAAACAAAACTGAGCGTTGAGCAAATAAAAAGAGCTCTAAAAAATCTACAAAAAACAGGCGAGATTAAAAAATCTCAACAAACCAAAACACGCTCATAATCGTTACAAAATACGATGATTATCAGTGTTTTGCCAATGTTGACAACAAGCAAACAACAAGCGAACAACACGAGGACAACATGCAGAAAACAAACAAGCAACAAACGGACAACAAACGGACAACAACAAACAATAATGTAAAGAATATAAAGAATGATAAGAATAATAATTTATATTGTTCTTCTGGCGAAGAACTAGAAATAAATCAAATTATTAAAACAATCATTGAAATCCTGAATATTGAAACGGAGAAAGAATTTTCTCCTGATGCTAAATTAACTAGAAAGCGATTCAGGACAGATTGAATGACGGATACGCATTGGAAGATTTCAAACTCGTAATCGAAAAGAAATGCGATGCATGGAAGTCTGATCCAATCATGGAGTCGTATCTGAAGCCAAGTATTCTTTTCGGACCCAAGTTCGATGAGTATTTGAACGAGTAAGGAGGTCACATAAATGAACATTGTTAAGGCAATTAAATTAGCCAAAAAAAGAAAAAATGGGATTCGTAAGAAAAGGCAGCTATGAGCATAGAACAGGTTGTTATATGTATCCTACGAACATACTCATTTACAAAATTGCTTTGTACTTACCTGAAAGAGATGAGTATATAAGATTTTGGAATCCAATGGCAGATGATCTAACAGACTAAGGATTGGATTTTAGTGAAGCCAACAAAATCGTTTTTTAAGGCTTACAGTTCAGAGGAACTAAAAGAAATGGGGTTGGGTGAAATATTAAAAAGAAAAGTAGTTAATAAATAACTACTTAAACAATGGAACAAATTTTAGCAATTCATTAATAGCATCAATTATTTTTGAGACATTATTTTTGAATTCGTTTTCAAAGTAGATGATTGTATCATCGGTAATTGAAATTTCGTTAGCTTTGTTATCTCCGCTATAGCAGTCAATATAGCCTTTTACGTTTTAATGTCCAAAGATAGTGTAGAAACATAGTCATTTGATCTATCAATGAAGTATTTATAGTTGATTTCATCAGAATCTCCAAAATGATTTGCTTTCTCAGGGCCGACTTTTTTTGAGAGTTCTAGATAATCTCTATACATCGCTGTTAATAAAAGCTTTTGTTCATTAGTCAAGTCATCCATTTTATCACCTCCTCAAAAATATATTATCACGAAAGGAAAAAGAGAATGAAATTCAATATAGAAACAAAGACATTGCTAAATGCAGTGAACAATGTATCAAAGGTAATCGATAAAGTGTCTCCATTGCCTGCGTTAGCAAACCTAAAAATTGTAGCCGAAGAAAAGTCAATTGTGATTACTGGATCCAATGGAACTGCTTCAATGCAAAGCAGACATTGCCAATGGATACTGGTATTGAAGAAAGTGGCCAGTGTTTAGTGGATGCTAAATACTTTAGTGAAATCATTCGAAAAGTATCTGGTCAATCAATTGATGTTGATTGCACGGATAATTTAATGCACATCAAGTGTGGGAAAGCTAGATTCAAACTTACTTGCACAGACGTATCTGAGTATCCAGGGATTGATTTAGAGACACCTGAAAATAGACTGAACTGTCCAATGGAAACGCGTGCGTATTGCTTTTGAAAAAGCTCTTGTATGTGTTGCAAGTAACGGAAAAGAAGCTCGGCGACGTCCTGTATTAACAGGAGTAAATTTAAGTGTGGACGATGGTCAGGTTACAATCGTTGGTTCTGATTCGTATCGAATGAATCGATATGCATTTATTGATATGGATTGCAAGGATACCAGTATTACGATTCCTAGACAGGCTTTGTGGAATTTTTGAAAACATTCAATGATGAGGTTTCTGTTTTCTATGACGAGAAAAAATTCAATTTAAAACAAACAATATGATGTACCAGTCGCAGCTTTTAAACGGAACATATCCGGATGTCTCCAGAATCATTCCAAAATCTTGTTTGTATCACGTTGAGATGGATAAGAATGAATTGTTAGAAGCTATCAAGCGTTGTGATTTTGTGAAATCTGATGGGAAGCAAATTGTACATTTATCGTTTGGTGCAGAAGAATCTCATATCGATTCAAAATCTCTTTGGAAATAGGGGAAACATACGAAACGCTTGAAACAGTGGAATTATTGGCGGATCCAATCGAATTTAATTTGAACGGAAAATATCTAATGGATGCATTGAATTCAATAAATTCTGAAAAAGTTCAGATTACGACTCCAGGAATTGAAAAGTCATTGATTGTTCGTGGTTCGTGCGATGTTTTAAAGCTGATGAGTGTGCTTGTTCCTGTGAAAACGTATAAGTAGGTGAATTGTATGTCTAGGTTTGAAGATGAATATAAGGCAATCAAGCAGAATCAAGGATTGAAAATAATCTGCGAATATTTGATGTCACGTAATGACATGGTTTCGAAGTTGGATAATCCTAAGAAGTCTATTGACGGAATGTGGAACTACATTGTTTCTGAAGCTAAAAAGAAGGCAGTTAAAAATTGTGCAATTATCAGTGATGAAGAAGTGTTTGGTTTGGCCATTCATTACTACGATGAAGAAGACGTTGGTGGTGATGCAGAACAACCTTCACGTTTGAATCTTGAATCTGCAAAGGCAATCGTTAAAAAAGTGTTGATCAAAAGAAAAAGCCTAAGAAAGAAGAATCGGAATGGACACAGGAAAGTCTATTTTAGAGAGATTGCAGACAAAGAAGCTTTCGTGGCCAAAAGGAATCGAAGAATTCATTTTTTCAAAAATGGATTTATGGCTTGCAAAAAGAAGCTTGTAGCCGAACTTATTTTGTTGAAACACTGGAAATGTATTACGGAAAGCTATTAAAGCGAATATTTGGATTTCAATTGTTCAAGAATCCGAATCATTCGGTAGAACTGAAAATCCAGGAAGTGGCACGATACATAGAAGGCGAAAGAAAGTTTTTGGTTGGCAATCTGTATTGTGGAATGTTTGGTAAAAAGAGTTGATTTTGATTATCCTTTGAAGTTTTGGATCAGTGACAGCAAATTGAATTTCTATCCGTTGAGGATGTACTCAGTTGAAGACTGGATCAAGCTGCTGAATATTCCGTATTGCCAGTATCAGTCTGAATTGAATCAATCAGGATTAGATTTTTTTTGAATACGTGTGTGCTTATCGTAAAGAACCTAAAATCGAATATTTAGTGAAGGCAGATTTGAGTCAGTTCATTTCAAGCCTTCGCGTTCTTGATCTAAGTCAAAAGAGCCTGGATAAGATATTCAAGGTTGATCGTAAGTTCGTTCCGCTTCTTCCAAAGATGGATTACACACATTTGATGTTATGCAGGAAATATTCATGGGCAAATGAAAAAGAATTATTGAAAATCAGACATTTGAATTTCAAGCATATACGTAAGTATATGTGTCCACGAGTATTGAGTACGCATCGAAGATAGATGATTGGAACATAAATATTTACGAAGATTATTTGAAGTTCGCGGAAACGATTGGAGCGGACATGAAGTCTTATAGAGTTCTAACACCATCGAATTTAGTAGAAGCACATAGTGCAAAGATATAAGGCTATGCGTGCTACAGAAGGTACCAGGTTTGAACAAGGGATTCTTGAGAATTACGAAAAACATGTTGAGTTGAGTTATTCAAATGGAAAGTATTTGATTCGCCCTGTTAAGAGTAATGCTTTGAATTGAAGAAGGAATCTGAAGTATTGAACCATTGTGTTAGAACCTATGCAGACGATGTGTCCAAAGGACATACGGAAATCATGTTTGTTCGTTTAAGCGATAAACCGGATGTTCCTTTGTATACGTTGGAGCTCAAACATAAGGTTATTCGACAATTTAGAGCAGATCATAATGCAGTCCCTCCAGACGATGCATTTTGCTTTGTCAGGGAATGGGCGGATAAATTTAAGATAAATAAGGAGTTGATATCGTGATTTTAAGAGATTTAAAGAATACAACATTTAGACCCGTGGAAATCAGTGTTGTGAAAGATTATCAGGAAATTATGTTTTCAGTGAATGGAATTCATAGATTTCCATGTTTAAGCAAAGCCAAGAATTACTTTGGCAAAAGACAAATTGTTGAGATTGTAGACGATGAGTCTTCAAGAACTACCAGGATATTTCTTCAAGGCTAAGCCATGAATAAAGAGTTTCTAGTTAGCAAAGTTGATGAGTTCATCGCATTCGAAACCGAGAATGAAAAATCAAAAAAATTCATTGGTTCATTATCGACAGGTTGTTGAACTGTTTGTAAATTCTTTTGAGGTCGATGATATATGTAAATTGGATGTTATCGGCTTCAAAAGAAAATTAGAAGAAGAGTATGCTCCGGCAACAGTTAAGAACTATATCACTATCGCAAATCGATTTATAAAGTATTGCGAATTGGTCGAAAAGGATTTGGATCCAGACGAATTGTTGCGCACTCATCATTCTAAAATGACTCTGAAGAACATCAAGATTCAACAGGCGGCTTCGCTTGATGATGTGATTGAACCATCTGATTTTAAGAGAATGTGCAGAATGGCCAAACAATGTCATCGAATGGATATTTACCTGATCATGAAGATATTCGCTTTTACACAGGCATACGTGTGAGCGAGTTAAGTTATTTCACGGTTGAGAATGTAAAGGCAAATTATATTACAGTCAAAAACAAAGGTAAGATTCGTGATGTGATTCTGAGAAATGATTTAAAGCGTGAGATATTGAAGTATTGCAGAACAGAAAAGATAAAGTCAGGAAAAATCTTTTTTTTTTAACCTATAAGCAGATTTACTACCAGTTGAAGAAGATTGCAGGAAAATGTAGGGGAATAAGCCTGGATAAGATTCATCCTCATGCGTTCAGACATATGTTTGCGATTAACTATTTGGATGCCGGTGGACAGGTAACGGATCTTATGGATATTCTTGGCCATAATTCTATACAGACAACATCTTTGTATACTAGAACGACAAACAAAGCTAAGAAGAATATGTTGGAAAGCATGAAGTATAAATAGGAGGGAAATAAATGTCGGAATTAATAATTGATTTAATGCTTTTTTATATTTTATTTTGGGTGTGTTAGTTTTCTCAATATTTTTCATTGGTAAACCTTTTATTGATGTTGAAAAATTTGCGGTATTGGTTTTTGTTTTGTGGCCAATTTTCTTTATTGTTGAGTCGATCGGAGAAGTATTTATGTTTCTTGAGAGAATCTTTAGGTGTGAATCATGAATAAATATCAATATGCATTGCATAATTTGAATTCGTTTTATTTGTTTGATTTTATTTATCCAGGAGATGAGCACAAGCAAAGAGAAGCGCTAATTGCGAATGATAATTACAGAAAGCAATTGGATACATTGAAAGAACTTGTAGATAGATTCACAGAAGAAGAAAAAGCTGGGTGAAGTCAAAGCTCCTGCAATTAGATTTGTTCCGTTAAAAAAAAAGGGATAACAGAGGATGAATTGAATGACTACATGTGGAAAAGCAATGATTCAAATTTCCTTGTTTATCTAAGATATAGATATAACACTGATGTATTCAAACAAGAATGGCAATGTTCCGTAGAAGCCGCATCATGGGGATGCGAATATGATGGAAAAAGTTTGTTGGCTAGATGATTGGTGGGATGGCCAACAAGATGTTGAATATTTAGCAATAAGCAAGTTAGGAGAACGAAATGAACGCAGAACAGATGTTTGAAAGGCTAGGATACACAAGAAATTTAGATTCAAAAAAATTAATATATACAAAAGCACTAAAAGGAATGTTTCGTTACTTTGAAATCACGTTTGATTTAACAGAAAAAAGAAATTGAATTGTATGATGACCTTGAAGCTTATACGATAAATAACGCTTTATTAAAAGCAATTCAACAAACAATTAAAAAGAGTTGGGTTGGTTAAATGAAGAAACTTGTACTAATTTATCAGAATATAATTCAATGGATGTATTTAAATGTTCTAATTGTGGGATTGAATTAGGTGAGTATCGACAATTTGAAATTGATGAAGATTATGGAGATAGATATGGTCATCAATACAAACCAAAGTATTGTCCAAATTGTGGCAGAAAGATTGTAGAGGAAAATAAAAATGATTAGTAATGTAGTTTTAGATGAATTATTTCAAGGAAATTTAGTGACAAGTCAGGAGGATATGATCGCAATCAGTATTGCTAAACAATATGCGATTAACGGCTTAGACAAGTCTGATAAAGACTATGAAAAGTATGTATCTGAATTAGAAGTTTATGTTGTTTGGAAATGCAAAAGCATTGCAGAACTGGAAGTATCTTATTAGTACCAATCTTCCTGATGGTATGTATTATGAACTGACATACAACGGAGGCAAAGACGAATGGTATTTTGATGCCTATAAGAAAATAGTCAATGAATGTATTTGTCAAAATAGAGCTATTGGAATGCTAAATGGAACGATTCTTTGGTGTCAATGAATGGAAACCAAAGTAAAACTATTAAGCTTAACCGATGGATATGAGCATAAATTGGTAAGCAGTACAGGTAAACTTAAAAAGAATATGTTGGTCAGATTGGTAAAGTGATTCATACGTGCATCATCGGCAAAGGGTAATTACGTGAAGCCTACACTTTATGATGTCCAGTTCGATGACGGAGCTATATTTTGTTTAGATGAGGATCAGATAAAATTTGTAGCACTTGGTGCTCTAGAACCTGGGTCATCAATATCACTTAAAGAATCAATGTGTGAATTAAATCAAAAGATTACAGATGTTGAAGCAAAAGCATTTTTCTTCACTAGGTTTGCAGATGAAAAATGCATTATATCCAGGGGCAATATAAGCTTGAAAAACGCAAAAAGTTTTTAGTTCAAAAAAACGTGCAGAGAGCCTTTATTCTAGGGCTCTTAGCACAGAATTGATTTTGGAAAATAATTTAAGGTTATTTGACAAAGAAAAAAAGGAGGAGAAAGAGTGATAAACAGAGTTATTTTAGTAGGAAGATTGACCAAGAATCCTGAGATTAGGAAAACACCAAATGGAGCAAGCATCTGTAAATTCACATTGGCAGTAAGCAGAAAAGTGAAAGCGCAAGGACAACCGGATGCAGATTTTATTAGTTGTGTTGCCTGGAACAAAACAAAGAGACTTGATGTACCAGTATCTGAAGAAAGGCTCTTTGATTGGAGTTGATGGAAGATTGCAGACAGGAAAATTCACAAATAACAATGGTGAAACAATTTATACATGCGATGTGATGGTTGAAAGTTTGCAGTTCTTAGATAAGAAAGAAGAAGCGCAAAACAATAATGTTAATCAGGAAAGAGAAATGTCATATAGCGAAGGAGGTTATCCACAATGGTAAAAAGAAAAAAGACGCAGTCAATCATCCAGAACATTATGAGAGTGGATCATATGAATGCATCGATGAAATGGTTGCAGTATTTGGAATGTCAGTAGTCGCAAATTTTTGCTTGTGCAATGTTTGGAAATACAGATATAGAGCATTGAATAAAAATGGGAAAGAGGACATGGAAAAATCTGATTGGTATATGTGTAAATACATGGAGCTAAAAAAAAGCGATGAGTGCAAAGCATATGAAGATTAATTGGAGATTAGTGTTTATTATTCTGTTTGGGATTTTATACATATGGATGTTTACGGCCATTGTAGGCGGAACTGTATGGATTATCTCAAGTATTGTTAAATTTGTTTGTTTTTTGTTTTCGTTGTATTAAGGGGAAAAGAATGGAAAAAGTTGTATTGCATAATCACACTGCAGAGGATGCATTTGATTGTTTAGTGAATTAATTAAGATCATGACATATGACGTTGAAAATGGTGGAATACGTGAAGCAGGATTAAAGCAACTTGAATATATCAGAGCAGAATATTCAAAGTTGGAAAGAGAAAACTGTGGTTTAAATCAGACGGTTCTAAATTTAAGAAAGCGTGTAGAAAGTAAATATTCGTCTGGAACACCATGGGCACGTTGTTCGGGTATTGAAAAGGTTTCGCATGATTGAGGTTTCAAAACAGTGGCACAGTTCATTGGAGATTTCAAAGCTCTAGATTACTGTTGTCATAGAATTATAGAATTAAATCAGGAACTGGAAGTGTTAAATCATAAGAAGTTAGGATTGAGTCATGATCATGAAGAATTATCGAAAGAACAAATGAAGTCTAACTATCCTATGCCGACATACCAAAGAGCATTTACATCTAAGCTTGCATTATTGGAAACGATTGAAGAGCGTGAGCGTGAAATTGCTTATTATCAAAAGAGAATCAACGAATGCAAAGCGTTTGAACTACTTGGCTACACAGATATGAATATCATGTATGATTTATATTTTTTCCGTATGTCACAATATGATGTGGCAGACAAATATGGATTCAGTCGCGACGGTTTGATGAAGCACATTCACGCAGTTATCAAGAGCATTATTTAAAAGAGTCTACATTGTCTACCGGTTTTCCGTGATATATTAGTACCGTAAAAAATTCGACAAAGCCAAGTGTTGAATCTTTTACACATGAAAGCACGCACATGTGCTTTTTTTTTATTTGGTGTAGGCAGTTTCCTTGCTAGACTGTCTTCACGAGGTAAAAAGCATGGATTATAAGACTAAGAGATGGAAAAAAGAAAAGAGAATTAATTCTTAGAAAAGATGGATATCTTTGTCAGATCTCAAAGCGATATGGCAGAAGAGTAGAAGCAGAAGTTGTGCATCATATCTATCCAAAGAGATGAATATCCGGAATATCGGTTCTGCGATTGGAATCTAATTAGTGTGAGCGTAGGTGAGCACAATAAGTTGGAGAACAGAAGTACTGGTGCATTGACTGAGCTTGGTGAAGAATTGAAAAGACATACGATTCCAGGAGTTGATTGGAGAAAGAAGAAAAAAAAGATTATGCAATCTAATGATGAACTATGTAGGTCGATACGAATCTATCTGCTCTATTTGATTGGAGCTTATGATAAACGTGATGTGGCCAAAGAGTTGGGTGTGGATTTGGATGAGATAGCCTCAAAAGATTGCTCTGAAAGAGATCCCCCCACCTAATTTTTTTGACATGAAAATTGGTTCCCTGGGGGAGTATCCATCTTTCCAACTCTGAGCAATTGGTACGACGTCAAGAAAAAGGACTCATAAAATAGATAAATTTTAAATTCTAATGTTTTGAATAATAATTATTCTCATATTGATTTGGTGATTCATAACCGCAATGGCTATGGATTCGTATCGTGTTGTAGAACGTTTCAATATATTCGAAACACAAATCATATGCATGATCATAATCATAAATCAAAGTACGATTTAACCATTCTCTTTTAATTACTGAATGAAAAGATTCTATACATGCATTATCCCATGGTGTGCCTTTTTTTGAATAACTTAGAATCAGTCCTGCCGTTAATTTTTTATAAAGTTTGCTTGTATAATGTACTCCTCTATCCGAATGAATAATTACAGGATTCGCTGTTTTTCTCCGCTTTCTAGCCATCTCTATACATTTCAATACTTCTTCCACTTCCAATGTTCTTGATAATGTCCATGCAATTATTTTTCTTGAATATAGATCCATTACACTTGTAAGGTATACAAATCCTTCCAAAGGTAAATATATACGTTATATCTGTACACCATGCCTCATTTGGCTTGCTTGGCGAAAAGTCTCTTTTTAAAATGTTATGCAGCTTTGTTGAAAAATCACTATCAAAGGTTGTTTTTACATATGGTTTAATGTAACAGGCTCTGATACCCATTTCTCGCATATATACACCTACAGTTCTTTGTGATATTTTTTTCGCCTTTCTTTTGCATCTCTTTCGCTATCTTTGGTGCACCATAAATTTGATGATTATCATCATATATAGTTTGAATCGCTTGCATTCTCTCTTTCTTAGATATAGATTGCTTGCTTGGTTTTCGATGCAGATAATTGTAATATCCTGATTTTGACAAATGTAGCTTACTTAGCACTCCAGTCACCGAAAAGTCTTTGTCGACCTTAGACTCTTCAGAAACAAGACAGTACAGAACTTGTGTTATTCTCCCAGAATGCCGATGGCTTTTTTTTAGAATTTCAAGAGCATCTTGCGTATCCTTTAATTCACGTTTTAAACGTCTGTTTTCAAGCTCAGTCTCTGTTAGATTCCCTGAACCTTTAAATGTTGCCTGGTTGTTATTGGCTTTAGCTTCTTGCTTCCATCTGTATAAAGTACTATCTCCAATACCTAAATTTTTAGCACATTCTTTACGACTTAGTTCTGGATGTGTTAAACAATAATTGACTGCATTTTGTTTAAATTCTTGATCAAACTGTTTTTTTTATTTGCCATTTTCTTTTGCCTTCCTTTGTCTTTGAATCATCCTCTTTCTATTGTACCACTGGTGTAAATTTTCTCTTTTTGACTAGTCCTATGTATATGCTAACATCAAATTTTTGAAAAAAAAGGGGTGATGGCCATAATGAACAGAGCAACTGTCGACAGAGAAAAACGAATCGAATTTTTAAAGAAACAGTTTTATATATGCAAGAAATCGGAACTTACAAGAAAGAGTTCGATGTAACAATTCATAGGTATGCGGAGATGCGATTTCAGTACGATTTGTTGTATCAAAAGTGGTTCGAAGAGGGTGCAAAGTGACAGAGACTTTTAAAAATAAATCCGGAAATGAGAATATTCGTAAGACTGCAGAATATTTGGCCATCGAAGCTCTTCAAAAGAATCTTCTTACAATCGAAACAACTTTAGGATTAACTCCAAAAGGATTAAAAGCGATTAAATCAAACGGACTTGAATCCGCAAAACAAAGTAGATTGGCGCAGGTGTTAAGTAGTGTATAATGGAAAGTATTTTTCAGAAGTACAGAAATATTGTGATGATTGTAAGAGTGGAAAAATCAAAGCCAATATTTATCGTATAAAAGCAATTGATAGATTTTATAGAGATTTAGAAGATGAAAGATATGAATTCAATCCAAAAGATGCAGACTTCATTATTTCGATTATTCAAAAAACCATTTGCCACATGCAAGGCGAAACGCAGGAAGGAGAACCTTTACGAGGTACTCCTTTTATTTTGATGCCTTTTCATAAATTTATTATCTACAACCTGTTTGGAATCTATCGAAAAGGAACAAAGATAAAGAAATATCATGAGGCTTTGATATTTATTCCTCGAAAAAATGTTAAAACATCATTTTCCGCAAAGACATTAGCGTATGCGGTTGGATTACTTTATCGAAAATCCGGATCAAAGATTTATGTTGTGGCTGCAGCCTTGAAACAAACATTGGAAACATTCAATTTTTTGAAATACAACGTAAGAAACATGGGCGAATCTGATGAGGATGGCGGATTGTTTCATATTATCGACAACAACAACGAACATTCTATAAAAGCAGAAATGTCTGACGGAATGTTTGAATTAAATGCGTTGGCCACAAATCCAGATGCACAAGATTCATTTAACTGTAACTTTGCGATTGCCGATGAGGTTCACGCGTTTAAAAAGTCGAAACAATACAACTTATTTAAAGAAGCTATGAAAGCTTACGCAAATAAATTGATTATTGGTATTTCAACTGCTGGAGATGATCCAAACAGTTTTTTAGCGCAAAGAGTTCGATATTGTAAAAAGGTTCTAGATGGTGAAGTAGACGATGAGCAATACTTCGTTTTTATTTGTGAAGCCGATCTAACGGAAAATGAGGAAGGCGCAAAGTTTTTGGATTACATGAATCCAGATGTTCAGGCGATGGCCAATCCTGGTATTGGTCAATCTGTTCGCGCCGAAGACTTAATGAACGATGCAATCCAGGCGCAGAACGACCCTCAACAAAGAAAAGATTTCTTCGCAAAATCATTGAATGTTTTTACCAATCAAATTGATACATATTTTTGATATGAATGTCGTGAAGACATCCGATGCCAAGTATAATTGGACGATTGATGAGTTGGCTAAGCTTCCTATCAAATGGTATGGCGGCGCGGATTTATCCAAACTGCACGATTTAACCGGAGTTTGTATTTATGGCCGATATAAAGGAGTGGATATTTGCATCAGTCATGCGTTTATTCCACGAAGTACGGCATATCAGAAATCGGATGAAGATAACATTCCTGTATTCTGGTGGGAAGAAGAAGGATGGCTAATATGCTGTAATTCGAACGTTATTGAATATGAAGATGTAATTCAATGGTTCATAAAAGTTCGAGACAGAGGTTTTAGAATTCGATGGATTGGATACGACAGAAGGTATTCACGTGAATTCATTTAAAAATGAAAAAAGCCGGTTTTAAAATTCGTGATCAGAAACAGTTGTACGTTGAAAAAACGGAAGCTTTTCGCGAAATCGAGAAAAAATTCAATCTTCAGGAATTTTATTACGTGCATAATCTTGCGTATGAGTATTGTGTTGGGAATGTAAAAGCTACAGAAGACAGTGATGATTTTGTGCGTTTCCAAAAAGTAATGCCAAACCAACGTATAGATTTATTTGATTGTTCAGTTATCGCTTGTAAACAATTATTGATTGCAGAAGAAAAGAATTCGTCTGCTTCGATGTTCTTAGATTAGGAGGCTTATTTTGTCAAGGAGAAACAAAAAGAAGAATATTAGACCGGATCCACAGAAAAGGTCGAATTATGCAATTTGTAATGCCAGTAAATTGGGAATCTTTATTGTCGACCGGTTATACACCATTATCACAGAATCCTGAAATTATTAGCGCAGTTAATAAGATTGCCAATCTAATTGGAAGTATGACAATCCATTTAATGGAGAATTCTAAGAATGGCGATCAAAGAATTAGTAATGCACTATCAAATTTAGTGGATATCCATCCAAATAAATACATGACAAGAATGACATGGATGTCTTCTATTGTTCGTTCGTTATTATTGGAAGGCGATGGAAACTGTGTTCTGTATCCAAGAACCGTATCCGGATTGATTGAAGGTATTTATCCATTGAATCCTGGAAGTGTTTCATTTGTTCCAAATGGTGATTTCGGGTATTCCATTCTTTATAACGGAAAGGAATATTTTCCGGAAGATTTAATTCATATCGTAATTAATCCGGATCCAAACTATCCATGGAAAGGTGTTGGGTATCGTAAATCATTACGAAGTGTGGCCGAAACTTTAGATCAAGCAAGTGCTACAAAGAAAGGCTTTATGGAATCAAAATGGCAACCATCATTGATTGTTAAAGTTGATGGAATGGTTGATGAGTTTTCTAATTCAGACGGAAGACAAAAGTTATTGGACAAATACATTAAATCAAATCAGACAGGAGAGCCTTGGCTAATTCCTGCAGATGGATTTGATGTGGTTACGGTAAAACCATTATCATTGAATGATTTGGCCATCAAAGATTCGGTAGAAATGGATAAGAAGACAGTAGCTTCCATTTTAGATGTTCCAAAGCATTCGTGCTAGGGGCCGGAGAATTTAACAAAGAGGAATGGAACAACTGGATCAATACAAGAATCAAAGGGATTTGTGAGTGCATCCAACAGGCACTTACTAGAAGTTTACTTATCAAGCCTGAATGGTATTTTAGGTTCAATTATAGGTCGCTTTATGCCTATGACATACAGACACTCTCGACGGTGGGATGTGATTTGTATACACGAGGAATCGTGACAGGCAATGAAGTCAGAGATTCACTAGGATATTCTCCGATGGATGGATTAGATGAATTGATCATACTTGAAAACTATATTCCACAAGGAATGATAGGAGACCAGAAAAAAATTGGAAAAAGGTGGTGAGAATAATGGATAAAAAATATCAGATGAGAAGTTCTTTATCTAAATTCAAAACTAGAGATGCAGATGGGAAAAAGTATATCAATGGGTACTTTGCGGTATTCAATTCCAATTACCAGTTATGGGATGGAGCTACTGAAAGTGTAGATCCGCATGCATTTGATGGAGCACTGGATAGTGATATCCGTTGTTTGATTGACCATGATACACGTTTGGTTTTAGGACGCACCAAATCAGGAACATTAACTTTAAAAGTTGATGACAAAGGCCTATGGGGTGAAGTTGAAATCAATGAATCAGACCAGGATGCGATGAATCTATATGCTCGCGTGCGCAGCGTGGTGATGTGGATCAATGTAGTTTTGGCTTTGAGATTACTTCAGAAGAATATTCAGAGAATGGAAGCGGAGTTCATTGGACGATTAAATCCGTGAATTTGTATGAAGTATCTGTAGTTACTTTTTCCTGCATACGAAGATACACAGGTATCTGCACGCAAAAAGGAATTTAACACAATCCGTTCCAGGAAATTAGAACAAAGAAAAAAAAAAAAGAAATGCTAAAGAGATTGAAGGGAGAATGAGCATGTTAAAAGTTTTAATGTTGCGTAAAAAATTAGATACGCTGAAAAAGAATCTTGAGAAATTAAGAAGAAAAAGAATCTGATTTTGAAAAACGTAACAAAAGAATTAGAAGTTGCGATTTCTGAATTACGTGATGATTCAACAGAAGAAGAACAACAAAAGTGTTGAAGAAGAAGTAGCAAAATTAGAAGAAGAAAAACAAGAGTACGAAGACGAAAAGAAAGAGCTGGAGGAGACAATTGCCGAAATCGAAAAAGAGATTGAAGAAGCAGAGTCTCAATGACCAACAGATGAACCTAAGCAAGAAGAAAATAGAGGAGGACAACAGAAAATGACTGTAAGAAATAAATTCTTCAATATGCCAATCGAAGAACGTGATCGTTTCTTCAAAGATGAAAACGTAGAAAAATTCTTATCGAATGTAAGAACATGCATTAAAGAGCATCGTGCAATTGAAAACGTTGGATTAACAATTCCACAAGTTATGTTGCCATTGATTCGTCAAACAGTAGAAGAAAATTCTAAATTGATTTCAAAAGTTAATTTACAAAGCGTAAGTGGAACGTCTCGTCAAAATATCATGGGAGATATTCCTGAAGGTATTTGGACTGAAATGTGTGGATCATTGAATGAAATGGATTTGAAATTCAACAACATTGAGATGGATGGATACACAGTAGCCGGATTCTTCGCAGTATGCAATGCAGTCTTAGAAGACAGCGATGAAGATTTAGCTACAGAAATCATTAATGCGATTGGTAAAGCAATTGGTAAAGCATTGGATAAAGCTATCGTATTTGGGCACGGAGTTAAAATGCCATTAGGTATTGTTACTCGATTAGCACAAGAAACACGTCCAAACGATTATCCTTCAACAGCTTAGAGCATGGAAAGATTTGCATGTTACAAATATTTTAAAAGGCAGTGCTAATCTTACTGGAAAAAGAATTGTTTAAAGATATTATTAAAAATCAACATGTGTAATTAATGATTACTCTTCTGCAGGATTAACATGGGTAATGAATGAAAAGACGCATAAATTATTGATGGCAGAATCATTGGATGCAGATATGAATGGTGCTATTGTTGCAGGAATGCAGAATACAATGCCTATCGTTGGTGGTGAAATTGTTGAGCTTAACTTTATTGCAGACAATAATATCATTTTCGGACACTTTGATTTGTACACTTTAGGAGAACGTGCCGGCGCTAAGATTGATCAATCAGAACACGTTAAGTTCTTAGACAATCAGACAGTATTCCGTGGAGTAGCTCGTTATGATGGAAAACCGGCAATCGATGAAGGATTCGGTGTGATGACAATCGATGGTAAAGCACCAGTAACATCAAAGAACATTCCGTGCCGATGATGCAAATGATGCAACTTTAACATCATTGACTCTTGGTTCAGAAACATTAGCATTCAATGCAAACACTTACGAATATGAAGTAAGCGCAACTGCATCAAATGCCGTCAGTAAATGCAGTTCCAGCTCAAGAAGGAGCATCAGTAACTATTATGTATGGTGGAAAGAAATACAATAATGGTCAGGAATTAACATTAGAAGGTTCTAAGAACTTAGTTGTTACTGTTAAGAACGGTATGTCAAAACTTGTTTATACTGTAAAAGTCACAAAAGGGTAATAAACAATGGATTTTGGAGAAGATACTGAACTAACTGTCCTGAAGCAGAATCTCCAAATGCCTCAAACAAATGCCAACGATGAATATCTAAAAATGTTGTTGAAGCAAAGCTGCTTCCCTTATGACAAGAGAAGGGATCGTCGATGATGATTCCTTTGATTATTATATGGCGAAGATTGACTACGCAAGCATTCTTATTCAGAAAAAGAGCTAATAAAGATAACCCACTAGCTATGCCTAAATCTCTTAGATATGAATTGAACAATATTCTGTGGTCACAAAAAAGGAAGATAATGACATTTGATGATGGAATTCTGAAGATTTATGAGCGTGTATTAGTGCAGGATAAAGGCTTTATGCCTGTATCTAAGTTACGCCTTAAATCTTCTTATTATTTTTCTTATGAAGTAATTGGTGTTACAAAGTTTTTATGAAGCTAAAAAAGCACAGGATAGACTGGATGAATCTGTATCTATTTACAGAGATCGTTCAATTACATATAACGATATTGTTGTTTTGGAAGATGGTACACAGTATCAGATTTCACAGATTCAACATACATTTGATGATAATGGTATACAAATTACTAAGCTTACATTGATGCATTTAAATGAAAAATTTGAATTCGAAGCTTAAAAAATTTGCAGAATTACTGCGGTATACAAGCGCTAATGAAATTTACCATTATGATGCAACAGGGGATAAAGGCGATAGATATATAGTTTGGCAAGAAGAAGGAGAATCTGATTCTTTTGTTTTTGGACAATCAGCATGATGAAATCGTTATAAAAGGTTCGCTGGATATTTATACGAAAATTGAGTTTGATGATTTAGTGGATGAAATTATTGATTTGTTTAATGCCAATGGAATTTCATTCAATATAATTAATATCGAATATGAAACAAATTCGAGTTACATTCATTATTCATTCGACTGGGAGTATTGATGGCCAAAATTGAATTTAATGATTTTGATGAATATCTTGATAAACTGCAGAAACTTGAAAAAAGATGATGTAGTTCCAATCATGAAGATGTCATTGTATGAAGGTACTGGAGTGGTTGTAGATGGTATTCGCAGTGAAATACAATCATTACATACATCCAATCACGCAAGTCAAGGCCCTATGGACTACGAGAAAAAGCTCTTGAGAAAGGTCTTGGAATATCAGACATGGAGAGCAAGGGCAATGATATCAATGTCAAAGTTGGTTTCGCAGGATATTCAAGTCATAAAACGAAGAAGTATTCAAGAGGTGTTCCAATACCATTGATTGCTAGATCAATCTTGAGAGGAACTTCTTTTCGTCCTAAGAATGATTTTGTGGGTCGTGCAGTTCGAAAATACAGAAAAAAGAGTATTGAAGCAATGGACAGTAAAATGAATGAATTATTTAAAAGGAGATGAACAAATAATGGCAAAAAAAAGGTTTATCAAAATTAATTATTGCGAAATATAGTCATTCAGATGGTACTACGACTTATTCAGAAGGTAACATCCCTGAAAAGATGAGTGAGTATAGTCTTGATATTACGACTACTGACAATAATAATTTATATTTGGACAATGAAATTGCAGAATCAGAAGGTGGAGAATTCAAAGAAGGAACTTTGACTATTACCACTGGTGAATTGATGCCGGCTACATCTAAACTTGTATTGAGTATTAAAGAAAAATAAAATTACAGTTAGCGAGGAATCTGTTACTGAATATGTATTTGATGACAATACGAAGTCAATTGAAGTTGGATGTGGACTTATTGAGCTACATCAAAATAACAACGAAGAATTTTATCGCGCAATTTGGTTTAATCGTGTTAAATTTAATATTCCAGGTGGTTCTGCGAAGACAAAAGAAGATACAGTCGATTGGCAGTTACCTGAAATCACGGGATCCGTGATGCGTGATGCAAAGAGGTGATCATGCATGGCAATGCTACGCAGATTTACCAGATGAAGCAAAAAGCCGTTGCGTACTTGAAGAAAAAAGGCAAATATTGTTGAATAAGGTGACTTATGGACATGAATATTCAATTTATTGACATTGGAGAATATAGATATCCAATGTCTTTTTCTTTAGCTTGCGTATCTCAAATGGGAAATTTTACTCAAGCACAAAAAAGATTGAAGAAGGTCAGGATGTAGCCGAAGCTGCAAACATGATGATCAGCATGCTTTATCTAATGATTGATTCAGGATGTGCGTTTATGAATATCATGCGACAAAAGTATGATAGAGCACCAATTGGAGAAGATGGATTATTGGAGCCAATTCCAAAAGATACAATTGGGTACTTGATTCCTTCTGATCCAGAAGAATTGAAGGCAATTGTTGCAAAAATCAAGAAATGTATTTCCAAATCAAAAGAAAGAAAAAATCCAGGCTAAGCCTTTAAAATCTTCAAAAAAAAAGAAGAAGAAAAAAAAAGCTTCAAGGTGATTCAAGCAAATACTTAATGGTAAAAGCCTATAAGATTGGTATTCCATCCAATGAGTTTTTGGTAATGCCGTTAGGCTATTTAGCTGATCTAACGGATGCTTCGGTAATTCTTGATGGATATGCCGACGAATACATAGAGCCAGAATATATTAATGTAGATTTGAGATAATATGAAGTGACCTCCTATTGTCAATACGTGGATTACGACTCATAATTGAATTGATTAAAAACACTTATGGTGTCGATGCCATAACACAATAGGAGGTCACTATGAAAAGTATATTATCTGTTGGAATGGATGTCCACAAAAATTCGTTTAGTTTATGCGCTTATGATGGTTATACAGGAGAAATCGTTTCAGAATCTACATTTGCTTCTGATGTAAAACTAGTAATTAAGTTTATTGAAACACTTAAAAGTCGTTATGAAAACGATGTAGAAATCAAATGTGGTTATGAAGCAGGTTGTCTTGGATATTCTCTTTATAAGTCGTTAACTGCAAGAGGAGTGGATTGTATAATTTTGGCTCCTACAACTATGCAGGCTTCTGCAAAAAATAAGATGGTAAAGAATGACAGAATGGATGCTTTGAATATTGCAAAGAACTTGGCTAGTGGATCATATAAATCTGTATATGTTCCAGATGAAGAAGATGTTGAAATAAAAAGAATACATCCGTATGATTCATGATTTCAAAAAAGGAATTAAAAAGAGTTAAGCAGGAAATCTGCGCATTTGTATTGCGTCAAGGCTATCAATATGATGGTAAATCAAAATGGACAATTCGCTATATGAATTGGATCAGAGAATTGGAAATGTCAGAAATTCAAAGAGAAACCTTAAATGAATATATTGCAGAAATGGAAAATTTAAACGATAAAATCAATCGATTCATGAATCGTATTGATGAGATGTATCAAAGTGAAAGATACCATGAAAAGGTATCTAAATTAAGATGTTTTAAGGGTATAGAAACATTTGCAACCATGACTATACAGGTAGAAACATTTGATTTTGAACGTTTTCAAGCGCAAAAGCATATGCATCCTATACTGGACTTACAACAGGAGAACATTCTAGTGGCGATAAAAACAACCGAATTGGTATTACAAAGCAAGGAAATACAGTGATTAGAAAAACACTGGTAGAATGTGCACAATCTTTGGTGAAAGGAAACGTATATGCGAAAAAATCACAAGGGTTAAAAAGTCGTCAAAAGGAATGGATGTAAATATTATTGCATATGCGGATAAGGCAACAGAACGTTTGAAGAAGAAATACCAAAAAAATTGATTGAACGAAATGTGCCTAGAAATAAGGCAATAGTCGCTGTAGCTAGAGAGTTAGCATGTTTTATTTGGGGAATGGAAACAGGAAACATCCATTAAAATAAAAAATAAGTGAAAGGAGATGTGAAGAAAGACTTTTAGAAAGACAAAGGATTGATGATATAGAGGAACTTCGTAAATAATGAAACAGGTCTGATTATTTACGATTCACCTCTTAAGGCAATAGTGGTACACGAATCAAATCGCGAGGAGGACTGTACGAAAAAGCTATTGATCCACGATATGAGATTTACAAAACCTGCTCGACGGACCATTAACCTTAGGTACCCAATCCACGAATAACAGAGTGGTTAACTGTCGATAGATTTGTTTAGGAGTTCCTCTATGTCATCAATCTAAAACTGAATATTTTTTAGAATATGAGTGTAATTTTGTCTTGACAAAGGTCACTTCATAACAGGTGATGATATGGCTGGATATGATATTGGACCAAAGATTTCGATTAAAGGTGAATCTGAATTTAATCAATCCATTTCTAAAATTAATCAGAATTTAAAAGAGTATGGTTCTGAATTAAAAAGTCGTATCAAGTGAATTTGATGCTCAAGCTGACAAAGATGGAGTCGTTGACTGCAAAGAATAAAGTTTTGAAGAAACAATATGATGAGCAGTCAGATAAAATGAAGCTTTTATCGGATCAGATAAAAAACAAACGGATTATCTTGAGGCACAGGCCAAAGAAATCCAACAATTGACGAATGAATATGGTGAGAATTCAAGCCAGGTTCAGAAAGCAGAAAAAGCTTATGCGAATACGGAATCAACGATTTCTAAATTGAAGACTGCATTTAATGAGACAACTGCTTATGCCAATAAATTATCGTCTGAAATATCAGATAATGATGCTAAATTGGACGAGTTATCAAAGGGTGCAGGTGAAGCATCAACTCAAATTGAAAAAATCGGAGACAGCTCGCAGAAAACTGGAGAAAAACTGAATAAGACCAAGTCCGAAATAGAAGATTTTAAAGAAAGTTTTAATTTGCATGAGGCTGCTGAGCATGTATCTGAATTCGCATCTGGTATGGTCGAAAGTATTAAAGGTGCGGTCGAAGAATCAAAAGAATATTTAAAAATCATGGGTTCTTTAGAAGTTTCTTCTTCTCACTTAAATTACACTACGGGCGAAACAAAACAGACCTATAAGCAGCTTATTGGAGTATTAGGTGATACTCAATCTGCAGCTACAACTACAGCTAACTTGCAGGCAATTGGCTTGGAGCAAAGTCAGTTAACGCAAATCACTAAGGGTGCAATTGGTGCCTGGGCCCGGTACGGAGATTCGATTCCAATTGATGGCTTGGCTGAGTCAATCAACGAGACAATCAAGACAGGTACAGTTACCGGTAATTTTGCGGATATGTTGAATTGGGGCTGGCACATCTGAAGATGAATTCAATGAAAAATTAGAACAATGTTCAGATAATTCAGAACGTGCACAGTTAGTGTTGGATGAAATGGCCAATCAAGGTTTAATGAAATCAAGCAGATGCATGGAATGAGAACAACAAGGCATTGGTTGAATCAAACAAGGCTCAAGATGATTACAATGAGGCTATGGCCGATTTTTCAAAGGCAGTAATGCCAGTGTTTACTGAATTTACCAAAGCATTGACTACAATTATTCAGATATTTAGTGAACTTCCTGAACCAGCTCAACAAATGATTGCGGTCTTTATTGGGATTATTGCAGTTTTGACTACAATTGCTCCTTTGATACTGGCAGTTGGCGCAAAGCATGTGGATGGTCAGCAGGTGGAGTTGCAGCTTTAATGACCGCCGCAGCTCCGGTGATTGCGATAATTGTTGCGATTATTGCGGCTATCATGGCAATTATATTAGTTATTCAAAACTGGGATGAGGTACTTAATTTCTTGACGGAAACTTGGGAGTCCGTTTGCAATAAGGTTTCTGAGTTGTGGGAAGGCTTTAAAAAATCATGGACGGATGGCTTCAATAATGTGAAGCAGAAAATCGATGATTTTTTTCAAAATCTTGGTGAGAATTTTGCGAATGGTTTAAACAACTTCCAAAATTGGATTAGCAATATGTTGTCTGCAATTGTCAATTGGGCAAAAGATTTTGCTTCAAAAGGCAAGAATGCACCGTTAATTTGGTTAAGAATATTGCAGGTGAAATTAAATCATTACCTGGTCAATTCATGCAATGGGGATTGGACATGATGTCAAACTTTGCGAGTGGTATCTGGAAAGGATTTACCGGATGGGTAAAAGGAAAGATTAGTGGAGTCACAAACTTTATTAAGAAAAAATCTGCATTTCTCTGTTCCAGATGAAGGACCACTTGCTGATGCAGATGAATGGATGCCTGATTTCATGGATTTATTAGCTACAGGAATTGACAGAAACAAAAGTAGAGTAGAAAGCCAAATCAAAGATTTACAAGATATCATGGATATTGGAATGGATCCTTCGTTTACTGATAATACGAATTATCGGTACGATCCAACATTTGTTGTGTATAACACTACAACTTTGGATGGTCGCAACATCGCTCAATCTATGGAGAGAGTTATTGGATCTAGAAGTGTTTCCAACGCTTATATGAGAGGTGAGGCGTAGAATGAGTTCATTTGATATTTATTTAGATAATGTATCTTGCGTTCGTGAGAAGCTATATCCGGTCAGAAGGCCTGATATAGTGACTCCTAAGCGCAACTACAAAGAATATGATATTCCTGGAAGAGATGGTAAGTATTTCGAAGATTTAGGCACTTATGACGATATTACATTTAATATCAATTTTAATTTCAAAGAAAAAAGAGAATACCTGAATAAAACTTTTAGAGATTATAAAAGAATGATTCGTAAATCTAAGACTCTTATGATGATGGATGATTCAGAAATCTTTTATAAAATCAAAAAAGTTGAATTTGGTGATATATCAAGAGAAAGCACAAAAGAAATTAATGCTTTTTTGTGGCCACATTTACTTGTGATCCATACGGATATCTGTTTATTGGTAAAAATAGATATAGTTGTGGAATGGTGCAGACAAATCCTTATGCAGTTTCTCATCCTGTTTATATCATTAGTGGTGAAGGGCAATGTGTTTTGTCTGTAAATGGTAATAAGATGACAGTTAATGCATCAGGAACAATTTATATTGATACCGATAGATGCGTAGCCTATCGAGAAAATGGCGAATTGCAGAATGTCAAGGTCAGTGGGGATTTTGAATCTTTATATTTAGTTGAAGGGTCAAATTCAATTACAGTAAGTGACAATTTTAAGTGTGAAGTGATTCCAAACTGGAGGTGTGAACTATGATCCAATTGTATAAGCCTTTTAATAAAAGCTATGAAAAAAAGAATGGTGATTATGTTCTACATCCATCTAGCTGCGTTATGCATGTTGTATTGAATGGGGAATGGTATGTTAAATTAATACATCCTATTGATGATATTTCAGAAAATATCATTGAGGGGGCAGTTTTTAAAAGTTCCAACATTATTTAATAAAGACCAATTGTTTATTATTCGTCATGTAGACAAAGCGGATTATGATGTTCAAGTAACAGCGTATCCACTTTTTTACACGGTCAAGACAACACCGCCTTTGTGGGATACTCGATGTGTGAATATGAATGGCCAGGATGCGTTAAATACAATTTTAAGCGGAACGTCTTTTTAAAGGAATTTCGGATATCGCAGATATTTCTACGTGCTATTTCAATAAAATGAATCGTCTGCAGGCCATTAATGGGAATGCAGACAATACATTTATGAGTCGATGGGGTGGAGAAATTGCTTATGACGATTACACAATCAAGATCAACAAAAGAATTGGTTCAGACAAAGGTGCCAGGTGTGAGTTCGGATACAATTTGAAAAGTGTTCAGGAAGTCGTAAACACAGAAAATTTAATCACAAGAATATATCCGCAAGCATACAATGGATACGTATTGCCGAATGAGGAGTGTATTGATTCTCCTTATATCAATAATTATCCAGATGTATATTGGAGCTTTATCCAGTTTGATGACGTAAAGTTAAAAGAAGATGCGCAGGAAGATGATGCATCGAATGGAATTACAGTCTGCGACACATTGGAAGATTTATACAAAGTGTTGCGAAAAAAAGAACGACCGATTATTTTACTGAGACCAATTGTGATGTTCCTAATATCACGTATAAGGTTGATATTGTAGATTTGGCAAGACTGGATGCTTATAAAGACATTAAAAAATCTTGTTTCAATTGGCTTTGGTGATACAGTTCATATTAAACATAGAAAGTTGAATATCGAAACTAAGGCAAGATTAATTGAATGTGATTATGATTGCATCTTAAAAAATACGATAGTATGACTCTAGGTGATTATGAAACGAAGTACTTTGAAAATGCAGACGCGTTATTCAGGCAAAGCACAAAAGGTGATTGATAAGAAAACATCTAGTTTGATTGCGGAAAAGATAAAAGGAATCATTGATGCGACTCAAGCTTCGCTTTATGCTCAAAGAAACGTTGCGAAGAAAATGGATTACAGAGCCATGAAGATGGAAGATTTAGATCCAGACAGTCCAACGTATGGAGCGACTTGTTATGGAACAAGCGGTTTGGAGTTTTCTGACACGAGAAATGAAGATGATACGGATTGGAAGTGGGGCAATGCGTTTGGGCCAAAAGGGTTGATTGCGAATGCGATTATAACTGGGATTCTTTCAGATAAGAGTGGCAGCTTTTATTTGAATATGGATACTGGTAAGTTAGTCATGAATGACGGAACTTTTAAAGGGGTCTTGAACACCATAAAGGATATTAATGTTGGAGCAGAAATCAATATGCGACCACGTACTGATGGGGTTGCGCAAGGATCTGTTTGGGCAGATATAAAAGCGGTGGATGCAGACGGTAATGTTCTTCCTGAAAGAATTGCGTTCCGATCTGTAAAGTCTGACGGTAAATATTTATCGCATAGTATTAAATTAATTTGCGGAGATGCCAGCGTATCCGTTGATAATGACGGCTCAATAACTTTACTTAGTGGCACTAATAAAGTTAAGGTGTCTACAAATGGTGTCGATATCATTACCAAAAACAATGAGATTTCTTTAAGTGAAAATTCTAGCACGATAAAGATTGACGGTAAAACTGGATTAACAGGTACTTATACTGTTACAAAATCAGTAACTACTAGGTCAGGAATCGTGACAGGAGTTGAGTAATATGGCTCAGCCTTTTCTGTGTTCGTTGATACTTATAATGGCACAAGTCACAATGTAGATGGTGCATTTGGAGCGCAATGTTGGGACGGTTACGCGTTCTACATGAAGTGGTTAGGATACTCATATGCGAACTGCACGGCCACAGGCGGTGCTCAAGATATTTGGACTCAACGCGCATCAAATGGAATGTTGAATTCATGTAATGTTGTATCTACTCCACAGAACGGAGATATTGCAGTTTGGGGTTCCAACATGGGAGGTGGTAAAGGCCACGTAGCCATGTACTACAATGGTCAGTACTTCGGCCAAAACCAAGGTAGAAGTGGTGGTGCGAATGGCGGACCATTTAATTTATTAGCGATTGGAACTGCGCCATTAGGCTATTTTAGACCGAAGTGTTATGCGAATGGTTCAGATGGAGAAAAAAAGCTGCATGGCTAACATTGATTAATGGAATTGTAATAGATGCAAAATACGTATAGGAAGGAGTTGATTCGATGGAATTATTAAGAAGTGGTTTACAACTTGTGGCCATTAAAGGGCTAGAAACATGTGAAGGGTCTGTTAATGTTCCTGTTATATTGAAAAGTGATGGAAGTAAATATGATGACTATACACCACAAATTCATATTCGATATTTAAATCATGGAAAATTACATGAAGAAGTATTGCCATCTGACAAAGACGGCTTTTATATTCCTGGAAAACCGTTTGAGGAAAATGGGCCGATTGAACTAGCAGTACATTTGATTCGTGGTAATAAGCGACTAGTGACAAATGAATTAGCTTTTATCGTAAAGAGAGCGCCAAACGGAACAACTGAAGTGGATCCAAGTGAATACGGTTGGCAACAATTGGTTGATGCTTATATCGAGCAGAAATATGACACCATTATGCATAGATTGGATTTATTGACAATCACTAATGGAAATCAGACAAATCTGAACGAGTTAATTGATATTCGTGTAGGTGGTAATGGAGTTACATATAGTAATGCCGGAAATGCAGTGCGTGGACAATATCTAGCGCTATTAAAAAAAGCGAATGAATTAACTTCACGCATTGATGCAATTATATCTTCAACAGAAAGCTCATTGAATGCCAATGCGGAGATAGTTGATGCAAGAAGTGATTTTGAAGAAAATGCGAAGAAAACATTAGGAGCTTCAATCCGTGAAGTCGATCAGAAGATAATGGAAATGATTCTGACTAATCATTTTAAAACTGAATTATTATCAGATTCAGAAAACGGTTTGATTGATGAGAACAAAAATGCAGTCTTAGCAGATTGGGCATATGAAGTCGGCTCCGGAAATGTAGGCGAGGAATGGACGTACAAGGTGAAAAAAATGAGACAAGGAACTACGCCAACAATTCAAATCACAGTCAATAATATTGATTTAGCAAATATGGAACACATCTATGTGGTATTTGAGCAAAATGGATATTTATTGAAAAAAGGAATGACAGATTTAAAAATCGAAAACAATGTTATTTCAATTTTTTTAACGCAGGAAGAAACGCTAAGCTTTAAAAGTGGAAATTGCAATATCCAATTAAGAATGATCACATATGACGGCATAGCGATGGCTTAGTCAATAAAAAAAACAGTTAACGTATATAGCGTATTAAACAAGGAAGTGATCACATGATTCTGGTAAACAGTATAGAAATCGACGTTAAAGATGAATCAGATCATATTCAGTTCGGTTTAAATGAACAATATGTAGGAACAACGGATTATGAAAAACTTAGGAACAAGCCTAAATTAAATGGTAATGAAATCATTGGAGAAGTTGAAGAAATAGACCCAACAGTTCCAAAGATGGGCGAAAACAGAGACAAGACCGGTATATACACCGGAGGATATTGGAGCTATGGCAGAAGGTTCTGTAACTTCAGTATCAACAAATGAATTAGATGAAATATGGAATAGTTTATAAGGAGGAAAAAAAAATGACTATTGAATATTTAGATAAGAGTGGATTAACTCTATTAATCAGCAAAATTAAAACTGCATTAGGTGGAAAAGTTGATGTGGAAAGCGGCAAAGGCTTATCGACAAATGACTATACAAGTGAAGAAAAAAAGCAAATTAAGTGGTATCGCAGTGGTGCTCAAGCGAATGTGATTGAGTCTGTAAAGGTTAACGGTGCAAAGGTTGAACCAAGCTCAAAAGCCGTAGATATTTCAGTGCCAACAAAGGTATCACAATTAACAAATGACAGCGGCTTTCAAAATGCTACACAGGTTAATTCAACGATTGCAGGAAAAGGATATCAAACGCAATCACAAGTACAATCGTTGATTAATTCGGCAGTAGGAAACATCGCATCTATTAAGTATGAAAAGGTAAGTTCATTACCTGTTACAGGCTCAAATAGCGTTATCTATTTAGTTGCACATTCGCATGGAACGCAAGATATTTATGATGAGTATATTTGGATTGCAGACACTAAAACGTTTGAAAAAGATTGGTAATACAGATATTGATTTATCGGGATATGTTAAGAGTTCAGAATTAACTGCAATCAGTACATCAGATTTAAGCACAATGTGGGGTTAGTATATGGCTTTTCCTATTCAAAGACAAAGCTTCTATTCAGTGGCTGTCGATAGAATAAAGCATGTAACTACATCACATAACGCATTGAATCAAATGGTGATGAACAATCACTTTACTACAAATTTGAGCGAAACAAGCGCTCAAGATTTAGTAGATGAAAAAGGAAATACAATCTTAGCCGATTGGTCTTATGAAGTAGCAAGTGGAGTAGTCGGCACGGATTGGACATATAAAGTCAAGGAGGAATAGAGAATGCCAGGGAAGCAAGTAACAGAATTAGACGCATTGCCTAGCTTTACAGATACAAGTTTATTGCCTGTGCATAATGGCGCAGGATTGAAAAAAGGTTCATTGTCGCAATTAGCAGACTATTTAGGAACTAAATTCAGTAATCCGAATTTATTGATTAACCCGGATTTCAAAATCAATCAAAGAGGTGCTAAAAGCTATGAATCACGAAACTATTCTGTGGATAGATGGAAAATTTGGAATGTAACAGTTACGCCTAACGATAATGGAGGCATTACAGTCAAGAACGACAAATACGAAGCTACCGGAACTTTTCTGCAATACTTAGAGAATGCGACGGAAGGCGATTCTACATTATCGTGTTATGTAACGTCGGTAAGCGGAACAGTTACGATGGTAGCAGATGATAATTCATCAGTAACATTGAAACAAGGATTAAATGTTGTACATACAAGTACTAGCACAAAATCATTTACATTCTTTGTGGCTCAAGGAGCTAGCATAACTCTTAAATGGGCTAAATTGGAACAAGGTAAACATGCTACTGCTTTTGTTCATCCAATTTATAGCGAAGAATACTTGAAATGTATGTGGTATTTTCAACCGCTTACCGGAGCTAGAAGTGGTTATTTTTCAAACGAACGTATTTACATTAATATTCCGGAGGTTAATTCAATGAGAACTTCCAAACCATCCGTAGATTCAAGTAATATCCCGAGTTTGACAGTTGAAAAAAGTAAAAAAAAGTGCTAGAAAGCCTTTATTCAAGGTTTAATCTAGCACTTTCGTTTTTTTGAAATGTTGTATGTGATTTCTATTTTGAAAATTTTTTTACTATTTTGTTTAAATCACTTGGTCTATAGTACTTTCTGTTTAGTTGTAGCTCGAAACATCTTTCTAATGCATCTAATGCCTGACTTCCACTATAGATGGATTTGTAGTACATGTCATCCATATTTACTACATTCATATTTCGTAATGTTTTTATTAGGTTTGATGTTGTTACATGAGTTAAGTTGTCATCCAACTTGCACTCCATAAGCCTGTATATAAGTAGTGCAGTGTAGCAGATCAAGAAATGTGCACGTATTCTTTCTGGCTTTCTCAAGAATACTGGTCTTGCATCGAAATTAGTCTTCATGATTCTAAAACAGTCTTCGATTTTGTATCTATTTTGAGCTACTGCTAGGATGTCTTTTTGGTGAATCGTCAAGGTTTGTTGCGACGGCATAGAATCCATCGTATTTTTCTTCTTCATGGATTTTATCCATATCCAATACATAATTAGTTGTATCAGATGATGTGTTCTTAAGGAATCGACGTATATCGTTGGGTCCTTTTTTATCTTTTCAGGATCTTTAAGTCTTAATAACTTTTTAGCACGTTCAAGCTGTCTTTCGCGGATAGTCCTTTGGTATTCCATCATCTTTCTAGAGAAAGTGACAATGATATATTGATGTAATGTTCCTTTGGCTTTTACTTTTTTTGTTCGACCGTTCTTGTATACTTTTTCTTCATAAAGTCCTGTATCCATGGTCTGTGTTGGCTGGAATCACTTTATAGGCAAAATCATTGTATAGACTTAGATTGTTTGCGTCTTTTTTATTAAATGTTCGCATTTCTTTCAATGTGATCGCATCGTCATTTGACAATAGACGGTAGTTTGAATCGTTGAATACGATATCTTTGATCTCTTGTCCAAGTTTTTTTACTGACTGTGTAACGATATAGGCTCTACCACCCATATCATTGAATTTACGGATATTGTAGGATCCAAGTCCTGCATCCGCACAATATATGAACTTTTTGTTTCCGGTCATTTTTATAACTTCTTTTTCAAGTGGAACGGCAGTAAGTCGTTCATTTGTGTTTCCTGGATGAATACACATAGAAATAGGGATTCCACGTCTGTCCATGATAAGCCCCATTTCAATAATAGGAGATGTCTTGTTTTCCTTACTGATTCCGAACTGACGAGGTCCAAGGATAATTTCTCCAGTAACTTCGTCAACAATCTCCTCATCAGGCTTTTGTGTTTCAAAGAAATAGTTTGTACAGTGATAGTACATAACTGAAGTATCTCGTTTAACGATGTTTTCGGAATTGTCAAAAAAAGATGTTTTAAATATTGGTCACTGTTTCTGTCTAGAATATCCAGGAAACGAATCATATGTTGGTATTCAACCTGAGGTTTCTCATAGTATGTATCAAGTTTATCGTATGTTCCATATTTACTGGCAGGATCCAGAATCCTTGCATAGGTAAGAAACTGACAGATTTTATTACAGTCGTAGGTGATCTTTCGGTCAGAAGAAACTGATTTAAAAAAATCAGACAGATTCAATTTGGCATAGATATCCTTAAGATACAGATATCCAATGTTCAAACTAGTAGAATTCGAACAAGGAGAATCTGTAGAAGGGATTCTTTCATTAAAGTCCATAGTAACAATGAATTCAGATCTGCCAGAACGATATTCCTCATTCATTGTTTTTTTACTTCGTTTTTAGCGTATTCCAAGGGATTATCCGTTATAAGAAGAAGCTCAGAATGTTTACCTAATCTTTTGATGTTTTTGGTTGTCGTTTTTTACCATTTCTAAATCCCTCTTTGAATATAGTAAGTAGGATCTTTAAGTCGTTTATCATAATACAGTTTCATAGAAGCAGACCATCCTTTACAACTATTATACCACAATTACAACACATACAACAGTAAAAAATAAAAATTTGACGAAAAAAAATCCGTACATAAACGACATTTGGCTATTTTGGCTATGAGCAAGTGTTAAACTCCCGTGGTTATTTTTCAAACGAACGTATTTACATTAATATTCCGGAGGTTAATTCAATGAGAACTTCCAAACCATCCGTAGATTCAAGTAATATAACTTTAGAAGGATGGATTTATACAGGAGCAAACGCAATCAATGTAGGGCGCTCAGATATCACTGGTGTAAGCATAGACAATTACAAAGAGTTAGTATTAACACCTTCAAGTGCATTGCTTACTAAATTAAAGCAACATGGCGTGTCGACTATTAGTTATGTAATTGATGTAGGTGGTGGAATTTATCTAGACGCAGAAATTTATAATAATGAATAGGAGAAGTAAGCATGGTAAGAGTATATATTAATAAAGATTCAGAAAATAACATTACATCTATTAATTCAGAAATCTTCTTATCAGAAGAAGAAATGTCAACTATGACAGAGATTGACAAAGGAAAGGCGATAAATACGCTCATGCTCAAGGTTTATATCTAGAAAAAGGATTAGTTGATAAATACGGAAGATATAACTACAAATTTGTAGAAGGTAAAGTTATTGAGGTTGCAGAAGAAGATAAACCTAAAGTTGTTGATCCAGAACAACAAGCAACGGCACAGGATAAAATTGAAGCGCAGGTCATGTATACAAAGACTAATGACAGATACACTTCTAGAAGGAAGCGAGGCTTAGTCTATGTTTGAAAAAATCAAAAGATTTTATAATCTAAAATTATATACAGATAAGCAGGTAAGGAAGTTTTTTGTGAAAAAGGAATCATTAAATTGATCAGTATAAAGCAAATCACTGGTGAAAATTATTAACAAGGCTAGAATATCTAGTCTTTTTATATACGCCATAGGAGGAACAAAAATGGATTTTGCAGAATTAAATAATTATTATGTTTTGGTGGTAGTGGTAGCATGCTTGATTGTAGGCTACATTTTAAAAACTTCGTTTGAATCATTCCCAAACAAGTACATTCCTACAGTGCTTGCATTTACTGGATTGGTTTTGAACCTGACGGTCAGTGGAATGTCGATTGAAAATGCAGTTTATGGAGCACTGATGGGCTTATCTAGCACAGGCATGCATCAAGCATTTACAAAGATTCATCGAAGGCAACACAGAAGAAAAATAAAGTAGGTGGCTTGCAATATGAATTTTGTGATTACAAGCCAACAAATTGTATGGGTTTGTGGGTTTATTGCTTCTATTTGGGGAGTGGTAAAGATTATCAAGGAATTAAAAAAACCAAGTGACGATTTAAAGGCTATGGTGAAACGACATGATGAATTGTTGCACCGTGATAACGAACGATTAAATTCACTTGAAAAGATAACATTGAATCAGGAAGGTATCAATCGCAAATTAGAAGAGCATACTCGCATTCTATCAGATCATGACGATCGGTTAGAAGAAGATAAAAAGCGAGGCGATCTGATGCTAAAAGCAAACATGGCCATTCTTGATGGAATGCTATCAGAAGATGATAAAGAAAGCCTAAAGGCTACACGAAAGGAAATTCAGGACTTTTTAGTCGAAAAAATTAGGAGGTATAATTCATGGAAGAAAAAGAAGTAAAATTTGAAGATTTATCAGAAGAAGCTCAATCAGAGTTATCAAATGGAAAAGAAGAAGGTGAAGAAGAATGTCATATTCAAGCTTAACAAATAAATATATTCCTGCTAGCGCAGATAACTATATGCGAGGACGTGGTGGCTATAAAGTACGTAAAATCACACCTCATCATATGGCATGTCAGTGGTCGGCAGAACGATGTGCTCAATCATTCCAAGTAAGTGGAAGAATGGCTAGTGCAAACTATTGTATTGGTTCAGACGGTACGATTGTTGCGAATGTTGATGAAGAAAATCGTGCATGGACATCAAGTAATTACTACAACGATTGCCAAGCTATTACGATTGAAGTTGCAAATGAAACTTGTGCGCCTAATTGGACTATCTCAACTAAAGCATGGAATGCATTGGTAAATTTATGTGTTGATATTTGTAAGAGATACGGATTTAGATTAAATTACACAGGAAACGCGAATGGAAGTTTGACAGAACATAGAATGTTTGCAAGTACAAGTTGCCCAGGTCCTTTCCTACACGATAGAATGCCTCAATTAGCACAAGAAGTAAATGCTAGATTAGATGGTCAAACAGTAGCTCCAACGCAACCAAGTACTCCAAGCACTCCAAGTGGTGAAAAGTATTCAGTCGGTACACCTATCTGCACAAATACATTAAGTGTAAATTGCTACGGAACTTCTAAAATCTTAAAAGGTGATTGGAACGGTTCAATCGGTAGAGTAATTAAAGGTGCTAAATATCCATATCGTGTTGATCGTAATGGAGTAGCGATTGGATGGACAAATGATGCAGGTATCGATACAGACCCTCATACACCAGTAGGAACGACGCAATCAAGTAGTGAAGCTATCGACCAAATCTTGCATGAAGGCAGCTATGTTACATCTGTACATATGAAAATCGGCAATCAAGGTTTGAAGAAGATTGGTGATGATTTATGTTGCTACTTATCTCAATTAGGCGGTTGGTTTCCAATTCGTATGGTAGACAAAGTGCCAAATTCAGATGGATATAATGACAATGTGTTGCATACTACAAATGCAGTTGTCTATGTAACTAGAATCAGAGTTGATGCAGTAAATGTTCAGAAAAACATTGTCAAAATCGGTGGCATTTGGGTTGACCCAACACCATTAACAGAAATTGCATAAAGCGTAAAAATAACACATTCAACTATTTTTTTTCGTATATTTAGCCTATGATTAAGTTCATAGGCTCAGATTGTTGACAAAAGCCTATACCTTTTCGTAAGGGCATAGGCTTTTTTATTGTATATAGGCAATTTTCGAAATGAAATTGTCTTTTTTTTGTATATTTTGAAGGATATATAGAAGATTTCGATGGTTTTCTTCTATTTTTTCCTCTCCAAAGGGACATTTTCTTCAGATTATGACACGCAAAAATCAACCAAGCATTCTGTTGGTTTTTCTTCAAGCCTTTTAACCTTGTGAAACGTAGTCCATTGTTTTCTTTACAGTCCGCAAATACTCGTTCAATGGTTTCTTTTCTCTGTGGATAAATTTCTTTCCATTCCATAGTATGACGGATCTCGTCGGCATATTCTCTATACTCTTCCCATAGGTGACGTTCAATAACTTTTGTCATGTTCTTACTCTTTGTACATTTGTTTCTAAGAGGACAATCCTTGCAGTCTTTTGGATCAGATTTATATTGTCTGTATCCATTTCTTGTAGTAGTTGTATACATTAGGATCTTATCATTTGGACATAGATAACAGTCGTATTCTTCATCATAGACATATTCGTATTTTTTAAAGAAACCTTTTTTGGTCATTGGTCTTTTATATGGCATATAAGGAATCTGATCATTTTGTACAATGGCTCTGCATATTGCAGGTGTCATGTATCCGGCATCTAACGAAACATTCTTTATCAGGTATCCATATTTTCCATTGATCAATTCTTCATAGGCATCAAAAAACTAACACTATCATGTACATTTCCAGGAACTGTTGTAACTGCCAGTACGAACGAATTCTTATCGCAGAAAGTTTGATGCGAGTACGCAAAACATTTCTCCTTCTCACCTTTATGGAAGCGACCACTTTCTGGATCTATAGTGCTTTCTGTAATTGTTTTAGTTGAAGTTTTTTTACTTCTTCACCCGTTTCCTCATCATGTACATATTCTGTATGCACCATTGAATCAAAGGACTCTTTACCTATACATTCTCTATCCTCGTTGATTTGACCAACAGATCATCTTCGTATTTCTTTTTTTGAGGATCTCTACTTCTTTTTGACACTTTTTCTTTTATTGGCGTTTGCCTTCTGATGCGTACTGTCTCCAAATACCGTTGTGAAATCGACAAAGCCATAATCAACGGCCTGTTCTAATATTTCCATAAAGATTTCCTGGAATATAGTTGAATCTTTATATCTACGAATATAGTTCTGAGACCATGTAGAAAAGTTTGGAATCTTCTCATCGATACTCAACCCAAGAAACCCGACGATATGCCAAATTGACTTCGATCTCCTGACATGTCTTGCGCATAGAATTGATTCCAAACACGATATTTATGATAAGCATTTTAAAAGAACCACAGGATCGATACTCGGTCTGCCGTGACGACTGTAAAGATCTTTGAACTTTCGGATAAATAAACCGAAAATCAAGAGCTTCCTCCATCTTACGAACCAAATGATCCTGTGGTACTAATTCATCTAATGTATAGTAAATCATGCAATCTAATTTTGCATTGTTTCTGTTAGTCATAGCCATTGTGATATCCTCCATAAACCCTCTATAATTATATCATTTTTGGCATAATAAATGGCAGAAACGTCGACTATTTTGGGTTTATGAAGTACGTTTCTGCCACAGATATTCTATCAGATTTTAAAAAGACTGTCGACAGTCACTTTGTCAACAGTCTGAGCCTATGATTAAGTTCATAGGTGTTTTTTTGTTCAAAAATGTATGCTCATAGCATAATGCTTCGCCTGTGATCGTTTTTGATAAAGAAAAAAAGCCTATTTAATAGGCTTTAATCCAAATCAATTCCGTAGTAATTTCCAAACGAACAATTCTGATAAACATCATCATCTTCATCCCAGTCTTCGCAGAAGTACTCGCCATACATTTTAACGTGTTTTCCATATCCAACTTCGATGGCAATATATCCATTAATCTTATGATTGTCGTCAGAACCGAATTCATCATGAATTTCTTTATCATTACTTGTACATTCGTATGATCCATTAACTTCAGTATAAATTTCGCACGATGTATTTAATTCGCAGATTCTGTCTTCAACGTCTGAAGGTCTTCCAAAATATCCTTTGAATTTTCCAAAATCATCATAATCTTTTAGTTCCTGGATGAATTGATTAAAATAAGCTTCGTCTTGATTCATTTTGTCGATACTAAACATATCTAGTCCATCCAATGCGTTTGCTTTCTCAATTGTTTGATTCATTGCGTCTCTAATAACATCCGCTTGAGATACTCCTAAAGCTTTGCAAGCTTGTTTAAATTCTTCGGCAAAATCATTTTTGAATCTAGCAGAAATAATTGTCATTTTTTCTTTATTGTACTTGTCTTGTGGTCTCATGTTATTCTCCTTTGTGTTTTAAATACATTGCATAAATGAATTTTGCAATTCCAATTGCGATAAAAAATATTCCTAATTTTACTAGCATAATATACGATGAATAAGTTATAATGAGTTAGGGGAGAAGCTATGTAAGCTTCTCGATAATCAATAAGATTAACCCAACTGCTAAGTCCAAGATTGATTGTATGATTAGAGATGTCCAATCGATTTTGGATTTTTAAATTTCTTATTCATAACCTTTCCTCCTTACATATATATTATAGCATAAGGCTAGCATATATGCAAGCATAGGCAATACTTTTCTTTTTCTTTTTTTGGATTAAATACCGACTTTGGGAAACTCTTCAAAAATTAAGATATCGTTTATATCTTGATTACATCTTAAAAGGAATGGATTCTATTAAATATCATTTATTCTCATGAATTCTGCACCTATATTTAAAGTACAAATTAATGTTATAAACGCATTATCTTTCTACGAAAAATTTACGAACTAACATAAAGCCCCTTGTTTAAAGGGGCTTTTACTAAATATATAGCACAGTACTTGACAATCTAAGGTAGTGTGCATATCATAATAGTGAATGAGGTGATATTATGAAGCCTAGAGCGGTCATTTATTGTTCTAAGCATGGCTCGACAAAAAGAATATGCGCAGTGTTTAGGTAAAAAAAAAGAATCTTCCTGTGATTACGATTGACCATATTTCGGGATACTCTTTCCAAAATATTCCAGTGTATTTTTGTGGTTGGATTCGTAATGGAAAAATCATGGGGTTGAATAAAGCTTCGAAATTATTTATGTGTGTTCAAGTAATTGGTGTGGGTGCCATTGAATATAATGAGGCGTATGAATTGAAGTTAAAATACAAGAATGGGATTGTGAATCCAAATTTTAAGTATGTACAGTCGATTCGTAATCTTTCATTGACAACTTTGGAAAAAAGATGTATGTAGATGTGTTTCACCATCATTAATGGGAAAGAACAGGGGTGAAACGCATGAATACTCAATTTAAAAAGGTGTTTTAGAGTTGATTGTATTAAAGGCTATTGTATCGGATGATCTATATGGGTATCGCTTGTGTCTCGTATCAACGAGGTGATTCAAGTAAATGAAGGTACGATTTATCCTTTGTTGAAGCGATTGTCGAACGATCGTTTGTTGGAGTCTTATTTAAAAGAATCTACAGAGGGTCCTCCAAGAAAGTATTATCATATCACAAATTTAGGACTTGAAAGATATGATGCATTATTATCGGAGTGGACGGATTTTTCAGATAATGTAAATGCATATTTGAAAGGAGTGGAGTAGAGTGTTAAAAAAGGAATTTTTGGATGTTTTAAATCAAAAGTTATCGTTGATTAGCGATAAAGAAAGAGAAGACATCCTATTAGAATATGGAACATACATTGATGACAAAATTGCCAGTGGTGTTCTTTGAAGAAGAGGCGGTTCTTTGGTTTTGGCGATGTGGATGAGTTGGTAAAAGAAATTTTAGATGCTTATAAGATCAATACGGATTCGATGGATCCATTTTCAAATCGTGCAGATAAAACGATTGATAAGGTGTATGTGAAGGTAGAGGAATTATTTTCTAAGCTAGGTAATTTTTCGATGAATGAAATTTTTCACATTTTATTTGATGCGATTGTTTTAGTGTTGATTATGTTGATTGGAAAAGTCATTGTGGTTGATATATTATGCCAATTCTTATTGTCGATGATTTTTTCGTTCTTTGTCGGATTCTATATGATCACAGATTTTATCTTTGAGTCTATGTCGTATCCTATATTTATGTTTAGCCATTTATTTCTTTGTGAAAGTTATGGCTAAAAGAGTGGAGCGTTATCGTTTGCATGCGCATAATGTCGGTGTGATGGATGATATCAAAGATACTTGGAATGATAATATTAAATCGAGTGATTTGCCTCCAACGCCTGAGCGTCCTTTGTATCATGAAAGAAAGCCAAGACATCTTGAATCCGATGTCTTAAAGGTGATCTTAGTCTTGGCTATGATACCTGTAGCTTGTGTTTTGATTGGCAGTGGTATTGGTTTAGTGGTGTTAATTTATGTCAGTGCTATGTATGCCACAACAAGCGCTGGGTTATATTGTATGGATATTGCCTTTGTGTTAGGAAGTTTGGCAATACTATTGATGTTAGTTCGTGCTTGGCCTAAGAGGGTGGATACAAATGCGTAAGTTAGGTTTATTACTTGTTGTTTCAATCTTATTATTTGTGTTTGGTTGTGGAACTTTTGTATATGAATTGAGTCAAATTAGTCCAAATCAAATTGATTTGTCAAAAGAAACGCAGACTATGACAACGACAATGCCAGATAGTCGTCACTTATATACAAAGACGTATTTAAGTTCGGTTGGCGATGTACGTGTAGTTGTGGATGAAATGGTGGAAGATGATCAATTGCCAGATAATTCATTGGTGATCACATATCCTAAAATGCTTCATGTTGTGCAGGATGAGGATAAATTAGATTTGCAGATGGATGATTATGAGATGTCAAAAGAATCTTCAAACCATATTTAATACGTTTAAATCAAAGCGTTATGATGAGTATTGTGCAAAGAATGGTGAAATTCATGTGAGTATTCGTTATGGCAAGAGTTTAAAGGATAAAATCACATTCGTCGATGACTACTATTAAGGAACAGTTTATACTGTTTCTTTTTTGATTTTTAACAAGTGTGTTAAAATACTGTTATGGTGAAAAATAATAGAGACTGGAGTCATTTGTTGAGAATGATTCTGGTGGGTGATAAAAAGAAGTCAAATTCGCTAAGGAATTTAAAAAGGGGTAAAGTGACAAATACGCCTTTACGTAGAAAGCAGGATGTGAAACGATGAGTGATACGAATACGATGTCAACGAGTGCAAGGTTTGCGCAGATTGTATCTATATTAAGAAAGCATCATATCCAAAAGGGAATGGATCCCGTTAAGTTACGTATGATACTTGAAGACTTGGGTCCTACTTTCGTTAAGATTGGACAAATTATGTCGACAAGACAGGATCTATTTTCTGAGCGTTATTGTAAAGAGTTGATGAAGCTTCGCTCGCAGGCAAGTCACATGCCTTGTTCTATGGTTGAACAAATCATTCAAGAGACGTATGGCGATTTATTTCAAGAAGAGTTTGAAAGTATTGATGCGGTTTGTCTAGGTTCAAAGATCTATTGCGCAGGTGCATGCAGCTACTTTGAAGTGTAAAAACGAGTTGTACTTAAGATTCAGCGCCCTAAGATCTATGAGTGGATGGAACGTGACGTGGCCTTGTTAAGGAAGGCTGTTAAGATATTGAATCTTTCAGATATTGTATCAAGCGTAGTGGATCTAGATATGGTCATCGATGAATTTTGGACAACCGCAAAACAGGAGATGGATTTTACGATTGAAGCGCAATTTGCGAAACGCTTTAAGAATGATTATAAGGATTGTAAGTTTATTGATGCGCCAAAGATTTATGATGAATATACAAGAAAGAATATTCTTGTGATGGAATATGTAGATGGCATTGAGATTAGTGATTCAAAAAAATTAGATGAACTGGGCTATGATCGTAGTGAGATAGCGGATAAATTGGCATTTAATTATATTTCACAGATTATTGAGAATGGTTTCTTTCATGCGGATCCGCATTCGGGAAATCTAAGAATTCGTGATAATCAAATCGTATGGATCGATTTTGGTATGATGGGCACTTTAGATGCGAATGAACGTGAAACGATGAAGGAGGTCGTTCGTGCAATTGCCTTGAGGGATACACAAAAATTAGTGGATTGTATCTTGATGATAGGGGATTGTAAAAAAGGAGATTGATTATACGGTTTTTTGTGCGGATATGGATCGTTTTGTGAATCAATATTTGAGTGTTCCATATTCAGAGATCGATGTCGCCAAACTGATTCAGGATATGTTTTCGATTTGTCATGTATATTCGATTTCTTTGCCTAAAGGCATTAGTATGTTAGCTCGTTCTATGATGACGATTGAAGGAACGTTAACTGCTTTAGATTCGAATATGAATACGATGAAGATTGCGATGAGTCATAAGACAAGTTTGACAAAAATTGATTGGGAGAAAGAAATAAAGTCGGGATTTAAGCGTGGTATTGATGCGCTTTCTCGTTCGGTTGATATTCCTGTGCAGGCAAGCGATGTGTTGAAGATGGTTCAAAGAGGACAGATCAAGGTCAATTTGAATCTAATGGGTTCTCAAGCTCCACTTGCGAAGATTGATCAGATGGTGAATCGTTTGATTGTATGTGTGTTGATTGCCGCTTTGGTTATGGGTTCAAGCTTGATTTGTACGACAAAGATGAAGCCGATGATTATGGGAATACCAAAAGACTTGGATTTTTTGGATACATCATTGCGATTGGGATGAGTGTATGGTTGTTTTTTAAGATGTTATTTTTTGCATCGAAAAAACAAGTCATTTTAAAGGGGAAGTATATGAAAAAAGGTAAAACTACAGTGGCTTCACTATTGATTGTGTTGGTCACTTTGGGATTGGATCAATGGACAAAGTGGGCTATTGAGAAGTCTATCGCATTAAATGATTCGGTTGAAATGATCAATCATTTCTTTTTATTTGACATATGTTCGAAAATACAGGGGCAGGTTTTAGTATGTTTGCGGGAGCTGGAATGGGTTTCTTTGCCACACTTACCATTATTGCCTTAGTAGGTATGGTATATATGTTTTTAAAACGAATGATTCGCGTTATCAGATTTGTTTATCTTTAGTTTTTTCGGGAGCTATTGGAAACTTTATCGATCGTATGACGCTAGGTTTTGTAAGAGACTTTTTAGTTTCTATATTTTTGGCTATCCATTTCCCGTATTTAATGTAGCGGATATCTGTATAACAGTGGGTATCGCATTAATATTAGTAAGTATGTTTATAGATGATAAGAAGGAGCAAGAGAGATGGAAACAAGAATCTTAAAGATAGATGGAGATACTAAATTGGATCGTTTGGATAAGGTTCTTGAGGAAAAATTGGATTTTTCACGTAAGAGAATTAAGGATTTATTGGACGAAGGAAATGTCTTGGTCAATCAAAAGGTGATGAAGGCAAGTTATAAAGTTAGCGTAGGAGATGAAATCGCGGTTTCTATTCCTGAACTAGATTCCACGGAAGTTCTTCCTGAACCAATTGATTTGAATATTGTATATGAGGATCATGATATTATTGTGATCAATAAGTCAAAGGGCATGGTTGTGCATCCAGCTCCTGGTCATTATTCTGGGACTTTAGTGAATGCGTTGTTGTATCATTGTAAAGATTTGAGTGGTATTAATGGGGTGATGCGTCCAGGTATCGTACATCGTATTGATAAGGATACGTCAGGATTATTGGTTGTTGCCAAGAATGATGTGGCCCATGAATCTTTAAGTCAGCAATTACAGGATAAAACGTGTCATCGTGAATATGTAGCTATTGTACATAATCCTTTTTACGCACGAGCATGGTACGATTCATGCACCAATTGGTCGTGATGAAAAGGATCGTCAGAAAATGGCGGTTACCGCAAATAATTCGAAGGATGCGATTACACATTTTACAGTATTAGAAAACTTCAAGAAATTTGCGTATATCAAGTGTCAGTTAGAGACAGGTAGAACACATCAGATTCGTGTTCATATGCAGTATATTGAACATCCAATCGCAGGAGATCCCAAGTATGGTCCTAGAAAAACAATTCAGGCCAATGGTCAGTTGTTGCATGCATGTGCGTTGGAATTTGTGCATCCTACGACAAAGGAAAAGATGCGTTTTGAGATTGGTTTAGAACCTACTTTTGAAAGAGTTTTAAATGAACTTAGAAAAGGGGAAGAATAATGCGTGATGATGTATTAAGTTGGAATCAATATTTTATGGGCATGGCTCATTTGAGTGCAAAGCGTTCAAAGGATCCAAATACGCGTGTAGGAGCTTGTATAGTCAATCCTCAAAAAAAGAGTGGTTGGACTTGGATACAATGGTTTTCCTTATGGTTGCGAAGATGAGGAGTTTCCTTGGGATCGAGATGGTGAATTTCTCGAGACTAAGTATCCCTATGTTGTGCATGCTTTGAATTGAATGCAATCTTAAATAGCATTCAAGACCTTCATGGTTGTACTTTATATGTATCGTTATTTCCTTGTAATGAATGTGCAAAGGCCATTATTCAGGCTGGTATTTCTTGCGTAGTATATGAAAGTGATAAGTATGATGGAACTGAAGGTAATATTGCGAGTAAGCGAATGTTTCATGAGGCGGGAGTAAAGCTTGTACAGCCTTCCTTATGAGATTGATGTAGAAACAAAAAATCAGTGAGCGTTAAGTCATCCAATTAGATGACTGATGTTAGCATATAAATAGGACTAGTCAAAAAGAGAAAATTTACACCAGTGGTACAATAGAAAGAGGATGATTCAAAGACAAAGGAAGGCAAAAGAAAATGGCAAATAAAAAGAAACAGTTTGATCAAGAATTTAAACAAAATGCAGTCAATTATTGTTTAACACATCCAGAACTAAGTCGTAAAGAATGTGCTAAAAATTTAGGTATTGGAGATAGTACTTTATACAGATGGAAGCAAGAAGCTAAAGCCAATAACAACCAGGCAACATTTAAAGGTTCAGGGAATCTAACAGAGGCTGAGCTTGAAAACAGACGTTTAAAACGTGAATTAAAGGATACGCAAGATGCCCTTGAAATTCTAAAAAAGCCATCAAGCATTCTGGGAGAATAACACAAGTTCTGTACTGTCTTGTTTCTGAAGAGTCTAAGGTCGACAAAGACTTTTCGGTGACTGGAGTGCTATGTAAGCTACATTTGTCAAAATCAGGATATTACAATTATCTGCATCGAAAACCAAGCAAGCAATCTATATCTAAGGAAGAGAGAATGCAAGCGATTCAAACTATATATGATGATAATCATCAAATTTATGGTGCACCAAAGATAGCGAAAAGAGATGCAAAAAGAAAGGCGAAAAAAATATCACAAAGAACTGTAGGTGTATATATGCGAGAAATGGGTATCAGAGCCTGTTACATTAAACCATATGTAAAAACAACCTTTGATAGTGATTTTTCAACAAAGTCGCATAACATTTTAAAAAGAGACTTTTCGCCAAGCAAGCCAAATGAGGCATGGTGTACAGATATAACGTATATATTTACCTTGGAAGGATTTGTATACCTTACAAGTGTAATGGATCTATATTCAAGAAAAATAATTGCATGGACATTATCAAGAACATTGGAAGTGGAAGAAGTATTGAAATGTATAGAGATGGCTAGAAAGCGGAGAAAACAATGAATCCTGTAATTATTCATTCGGATAGAGGAGTACATTATACAAGCAAACTTTATAAAAAATTAACGGCAGGACTTCTAAGTTATTCAAAAAAGGCACACCATGGGATAATGCATGTATAGAATCTTTTCATTCAGTAATTAAAAAGAGAATGGTTAAATCGTACTTTGATTTATGATTATGATCATGCATATGATTTGTGTTTCGAATATATTGAAACATTCTACAACACGATACGAATCCATAGCCATTGCGGTTATGAATCACCAAATCAATATGAGAATAATTATTATTCAAAACATTAGAATTTAAAATTTATCTATTTTATGAGTCCTTTTTCTTGACGTAGTACCAGACTTTTTATTTTAGTTATGGTAAATTTATCTATTGATTCTCTTTTTCTATATCACAATATGAATTTCTAAAAAATCTGATGAACTTAATGAAGATTTAAATGGACTTAAAGAAATTAATGATAAAATAGGACATATGTGTCATTATTACTGCATCATATGTCTACAAGAAATCTTCTTAGATAATTCCTATCGTGTAGGTGGAGATGAGTTTGTGGTCATTGGACAAGATTTATCAATATGCAAAATTACTTAAACGAATGAAAGAATTAGAAATCAGTGTTGCGACAGGTTGTGTGTGGAAAGAAACTTGTTCAAATCTATCTGAAACTTTACAAGAAGCGATCAAAAGATGTATGAAGATAAAGAGTGATATTATTCTTTAGTTGAAAATGATCGAAGAAGACAAAAGATTGGAAATGAAACTCCAATCTTCTGTGTGTTTTTGAAATGAAGCTTTGCCACTTGGTAAAGCTTTTTCTTTTCCAAATTTTTGTACGAATTTCTTGCCGCACACATCCACCTTGCTTCCGGCACCTTTCTCAAATTTAAAATCATATTTTTCTTCCATAAGATCCCACGTTTCTAGAAAGGCATTTCTTGCCAGGATACTCGCACAAGCTACTGCTAGGTATTTGTTTTCGGCCTTGGTCTCAAAAGTGATACCTCTAATGACTTCAGGAAAGCCTTGTAAGTAGCGATAGTAACTTTTTTTCTTGCACAAACTGATCAATAACAATCTGCTTAGGAAGCGTATATCCTTTATGCACCAAATTTACATAAGCCTGGTTATGCAGGCGACACTTCATATCCACCATATTACAAGTATCATGCATGTCATTATATTTTGTATTGGGAACAATCAAAATACTATGTGGACACACTTCCTTGATGATAGGTGCAAGCTTACGAATCTTAACATCATCCACCTGCTTTGAATCTTGAATGCCAAGATGTGCAAGTTTTTTCGAGCCTCTTTTGTGACAATACTGACTAGCCACTACAACTGGACCAAAATAATCACCAGTACCCACTTCATCGCGCCCGCTTGATCTTGTGCTTCACTATTTGTTTGTTTTGGTTCTAACCAAGAAAGATCGGCTCCCTGAAATACAACTTTACCACTTGTATATGCCGTAATCGAACATTCTTTCGTCTTGATTTGATAGTACGTATACTGTGGTGTACTTTCTTTTTAATATAAAAGGAGATAATCTATTTTTTAATTGAAAGATCTCTTCTTTTTTGTCATATTCTTTGTCAATGTTGCCATTTTAATCACCTGTTATGAAGTGACCTTTGTCAAGACAAAATTACACTCATATTCTAAAAATATTCAGTTTTAGATTGATGACATAGAGGAACTCCTAAACAAATCTATCGACAGTTAACCACTCTGTTATTCGTGGATTGGGTACCTAAGGTTAATGGTCCGTCGAGCAGGTTTTGTAAATCTCATATCGTGGATCAATAGCTTTTTCGTACAGTCCTCCCTCGCGATTTGATTCGTGTACCACTATTGCCTTAAGAGGTGAATCGTAAATAATCAGACCTGTTTCATTATTTACGAAGTTCCTCTATATCATCAATCCTTTGTCTTTCTAAAAGTCTTTCTTCACATCTCCTTTCACTTATTTTTTATTTTAATGGATGTTTCCTGTTTCCATTCCCCCAAATAAAACATGCTAACTCTCTAGCTACAGACGACTATTGCCTTATTTCTAGGCACATTTCGTTCAATCAATTTTTGGTATTTCTTCTTCAAACGTTCTGTTGCCTTATCCGCATATGCAATAATATTTACATCCATTCCTTTTGACGACTTTTTAACCCTTGTGATTTTTTCGCATATACGTTTCCTTTCACCAAAGATTGTGCACATTCTACCAGTGTTTTTCTAATCACTGTATTTCCTTGCTTTGTAATACCAATTCGGTTGTTTTTATCGCCACTAGAATGTTCTCCTGTTGTAAGTCCAGTATAGGATGCATATGCTTTTTGCGCTTGGAAAACGTTCAAAATCAGCTGTTTCTACCTGTATAGTCATGGCTGCAAATGTTTCTATACCCTTAAAACATCTTAATTTAGATACCTTTTCATGGTATCTTTCACTTTGATACATCTCATCAATACGATTCATGAATCGATTGATTTTATCGTTTAAATTTTCCATTTCTGCAATATATTCATTTAAGGTTTCTCTTTGAATTTCTGACATTTCCAATTCTCTGATCCAATTCATATAGCGAATTGTCCATTTTGATTTACCATCATATTGATAGCCATGACGCAATACAAATGCGCAGATTTCCTGCTTAACTCTTTTTTAATTCCTTTTTTGAAATCATGAATCATACGGATGTATTCTTTTTATTTCAACATCTTCTTCATCTGGAACATATACAGATTTATATGATCCACTAGCCAAGTTCTTTGCAATATTCAAAGCATCCATTCTGTCATTCTTTACCATCTTATTTTTTGCAGAAACCTGCATAGTTGTAGGAGCCAAAATTATACAATCCACTCCTCTTGCAGTTAACGACTTATAAAGAGAATATCCAAGACAACCTGCTTCATAACCACATTTGATTTCTACATCGTTTTCATAACGACTTTTAAGTGTTTCAATAAACTTAATTACTAGTTTTACATCAGAAGCAAATGTAGATTCTGAAACGATTTCTCCTGTATAACCATCATAAGCGCATAAACTAAACGAATTTTTGTGGACATCCATTCCAACAGATAATATACTTTTCATAGTGACCTCCTATTGTGTTATGGCATCGACACCATAAGTGTTTTTAATCAATTCAATTATGAGTCGTAATCCACGTATTGACAATAGGAGGTCACTTCATATTATCTTATTTAGTTTACCATAAATTTTGTGTTAAAATAGGTGAGAACGGACAGGTATTTTATGGAACAAAATTTTAGAAACGAATTAAACCAGGCTATTGATTTTTCAAGTGTATTAACACAGGTTTCTGCATTTTCTAGCTTTTCTTGCGCCAAAGAAAAAATTTTAAATGCGTTACCTGTATTTGATAAATTAGAAATACAAGAACAATTAAACTATGCCAAAGAAGCCATTCAGTTTGAACAAGCCGGAGGCTTACTTTCTTTATCAGGAGCGAATGATATTTCTTTACCAGTCTCAAAAGCTTCGAAACAGATGACACTAACAAGTAAAGAATTGATTTCCATCTACCATTTTTTAACGGCTGTTAAACAAGCCAAACAAAGCCTGGATGAATCCGACTATCCAAAACTGACAAATTTAGCTCAATCTATGGATGGATGTACACGTTTGATGGATTCTATCATTTCAAAGATTGATCTAACAGGATCAGTCAAAGAAGATGCGACACCCGCATTAAAAAGTATGCATAAGGCGTTGGTAGATACGCGCTTAGCATTACAATCAAAATCAAGACAGTTTTTAAAGAAGAACAGTTTAAAACTTATGGAAAATATGACGACAACTGTATCTGGACGTGTTGTTGTCTTGGTTCGCCCAAGACAAGAATGCCTTTGGCGGTATGATTCATGGACAATCAAGTTCAGGACTCGCCTATTATGTTGAACCATCCGACTTTTGTAGGCGATAATAATGAGATTTCTTCTTTGATGCTTCGTATTGAAGAAGTAAAGAAGCGTATCTGTAGAGAATTGTCGATGTAAGTTAAGAAAAAATGCGTTGTCTTTAACTTCGGCATTAGAAACATTAACTGTAATTGATGTAGCTTTCACAAAGGCAAAATGGGCAGTGCGCTATGATGGATGCATTCCATCTTTACAATCAAGAGATCACTCTATGTATTTAGAACATGCCAAACATCCTTTGATTGATGAAAAGAAAGTGGTTTGTAACACATATGAATTAAATGAGAAACAAGCTTGCCTTATGATTTCAGGACCAAACATGGGAGGTAAGACTGTCACATTAAAGACAATTGGACTCTTTGTGGCTTTGGCCCATGCAGCCTTTCCCGTATTATGTCATAAAGCCATTCTACCATTCTATCAATCGATGTATTTTGACCTTGGAGATCATCAGTCCATTGAAAATAACTTATCGACTTTCTCAAGTCATATTTCTCGTTTGTCTCATATTTGTCAGAAGAGTGATGAGAATAGTTTTATCTTATTGGATGAAATTGGAAATGGTACCGATCCATTAGAAGGAGCCAGTCTTGCGGTTGCGATTTTAGAGTATTTGATTTCAAAAAGAAGTACGATCATTACTTCAACTCACTATTCGCAAGTAAAAACATATGGAAAAGCAAATGATTCTGTATTAGTATCGAGTGTTGAGTTTAATCCAGAAACATTAAAGCCAACCTATAAATATATTCCTGGTGTATCTGGAGCAAGTTATGCCTTTCATATTGCCAGAGAATACAATTTAGAAGAGTCCATTTTAGAAAGAGCGGATTTTTTGAAGAATGAAAATGAAAAGCAGACAGAAAAAGAATTGGAGAAATTAGAAAAACTTCAAAATGATGTCTTGAAACAAAAGGAGCGTTTTAATCAATTGATTGAAGATGCGCACCGCGTTCAAAAAGGAGGCTTACGAAAAAAAAAAGAAATCGAAAAGCGTAAGGCCCAATTGGATGCATCGTATCAGGAACAATTGAATGAGATGCTCGAAAAAAAAAGGCAGAGGCCAAAGAAATCTTAACTGTGCTTCGTAAAGAAAAAGACGGGTAAGCAAAGCATAAGCAGATTGAAAAGATGCATGAACTAGATCTTTTAAATGAGCATGTTGAAGAAATCGAAGACGATAAGAAAGAATTTAAGGTTGGTGATTATGTAAAAATCACAGGTTTAAATTCGCATGGTGAAATTGTGGATATTCGAAGAAATGAAGCTACCGTTTTAACGAATGGTATGAAGATGAAGGTGAAAATTTCTAAGTTGGAGCCTATGCATAAGCCACAAATCAAGAAAGCAACTTATAAAGCGCATGTAGAATCGGTATCCAGTCGTTTTCCTTTGGAGTTGAATCTAATTGGAATGCGTGTTGAAGAAGGCGTTCTTTGCTTTAGATAAATATTTAGATCAAGCTGTCGTTAAACACATTAAACAAGTACGTATCATTCATGGTATGGGTACGGGTGCTTTGCGTACAGCCGTATGGAAGGATTTAAAGAAACAACCAAATGTTTCTAAGTTTAACAGTGCCGGTCCAAGTGAAGGTGGACTTGGTGCAACTATCGTTATATTAAAGTAGGGGATAAAATGAGTGTTTCTAAACATTTACAAGATAAATTAGCCTTACTTCCAGATTCTCCTGGTTGTTACATCATGAAAGATGAAAATCAGAATATATTGTATGTGGGAAAGGCCAAAGTATTAAAGAATCGTGTGCGTTCTTATTTTCATGGTACCCACAACAATAAGACGACGCGTTTAGTGTCGCACATTCGTGATTTTGAATTTATCGTGACGGGCAGTGAAAAAGAGGCTTTATTATTAGAAATCAATTTAATAAAAAAAAACATACGCCACCTTACAACATCATGTTTATGGATGATAAGACATATCCATATATTGAGATTACAAAAGAGAATAATTTTGTGGTGCGTACAACACGAAATATCAAAAATAAAAAGAGTGAATATTTTGGGCCGTATCCAAGTAGTCAGTCGGCTTATGAAATCGTGAAATTGATCAATCAGATCTTTTGCGTACGTAAATGTCGTCATATTCCAGATTCTCCGTGTTTGTACTATCACATGCACCAATGTCTAGGACCTTGTATTCATGAGATTGATCCTAAGGAAAACGAAGTGACGCGTAAAAAAATTAAGAAGTTTTTGCAGGGAGACACCAAAGAGGTGATGGATTCTTTGCAGGCTAAAATGATGGAGGCCAGTGAAAACTTGCAGTTTGAAAAAGCACAGGAAATCTATAATACGATCCAAGCATTAGAGCATGTCATTGAAAAACAGACGATTGACTTTAAAGATCGTGCTAATCGTGATGTATTTGGATATTATGTGGATTCTGGATATATTTCTTTTCAAGGTTTCTTTATTCGTCAAGGAAAATTATTGGAGAGAAATATGTCAATTACACCGTTATATGAAGATGAGATGGATGCCTTTACTAGCTTTATCATGCAGTATTATGAAAAAATGTGGTGCCAAAAGAAATTTTGGTGCCGTCCGGAACGCCTGTGGATGTTTTAAAGGAAGCTTTAAATACGAATGTGCATATTCCAGTTCGTGGTGAAAAAAAGAAACTGATAGATTTAGTTTATAAAAATGCCAAGGAAGCACATGAACAGAAGTTTAAACTGGTATTTCGTAAGGATAATGAGTTGCGTCAGGCCAATGAAATGTTGTCAAAAATATTCAATGCGGATATTCATACGGTTGAAATGTTTGATAACTCCCACATCCAAGGTACGTTTAATGTGAGTGGTTTGGTTGTCTTTAAGGATGGCTTACCCGATAAGAATTCATATCGTCATTATAAATTAGATGGGTATCGCAGTGATGTGGACAGTATGAAAGAAGTCATTTATCGAAGATACTTTCGATTGTTGAAAGAACATTTGCCGATGCCAGATTTATTGTTGGTGGATGGTGGTCTTTGCACAGATTGCCGCGGCCAAAGAAATTATAGATATGTTGCGGCTTGATTTAAGAGTGGCAGGACTTGTAAAGGATGATAAGCATGCGACAAGAGCGTTGATGGATGTGAATTTAAATGAAATTCAGATTGGTTCCAAATCGAGCTTATTCTTCTTATTAACACGTATGCAGGATGAAGTGCATCGATTTGCGATTTCATATCATAGAAAACTTCGAAATCAGTCTATGACAAAATCTGTATTGGATACGGTGAGTGGTATTGGGCCGAAGCGTAAAAAGGAATTGTTGAAGCATTTTAAAAGCATGAAGCAGATGCGTCTTGCGAGTGTAGAACAATTGAGTGAAGTGATTCCAGAAGATGTGGCTAAGATTCTATATGCTCGTTTGCATGAGAAGTAATAGTCTAGTATAATGGGGTGCGTGAGGTACTTATTTTGATTAGTAAAAAAAGAATTGCGAGCACGTATTTTATTGATTGTGGTTTGTCTAGCGGTTGGCTTATATTGTCTATATACTATGGATAAATCGTACGATCCTTTAGCTCGATATCCTTATACAACCGATGAAAATCGTGATGTTTTATTAAAATATATAGATAGTGATGATATTGATTATTTGGTAAATCAACATATTACTCCGGATAAATTTATGGATTTTATAGAGTTGAAAGATTTCGATTTAAAAAATACGTTATATTATAAAGAAGCCAAGGAAACGCAGGATGCAGATAATGAATACATCGTCAATTTTGTGAATCGTTTTCGAAAGAATTTTTCGTATGATTCTTTAAAACAAATGTTGATGCACTATTCATATATTGATTTAACGACGTTCTATGAAAACGAAGTCTGTATTATATTCAGATTTAAGATTGATTCTTGATCCAACCAATCCGTATCTTTGTATTAAATCAGGAAAATACGGTATATAAGTATATACCAGAAAAGATTACGACATTTAATACTATCTTTGTTCAAATATGTATGGTCGAAGATCTAACGAATATGTTAGATTCGTATGCGTCTGTTATGGATGGTCAGGATCATTTGAATTTGGTCAGTGGTTATTTGAATTATGAACAAATTCTAGATCAATATGTCAATGCATCCAAAGAATATGAGGGTGTTGACCACTATATGTTTAGTGCCGGCAAAATGAGCAAGCAACTCGGGTATACGATTGTATTAGAGGGCCATGATGAATGGATCGATCTATGTAGGCAATATGTCGATGATGAATATGATTATTCAAAAGTCGAAGAAGAACTGTCTGAAGAAAGTAAAAAAGCGTATGGAATGGATTGAAGAAAATGCGTATCGCTATGGTTTTGTAATTCGTTACCAACAGGAACAAGAAAAGAAGACGGGACATTGGTATCGGCCTTTTATGCTTCGTTATGTGGGTGTAAAAACCGCAAAATTAATGCATGATAGCGGCAAGGGTATGGAACAAATGTCATTTCCGGATGAATTGGAGTAAAAGACTTTATGAAAATAGTAGTTGTGAGTGATTCTCATGGAAGAAACGATATATTAAAAACAATCCAGGAAAAACATCCAAATGCGAAATTGTTTATTCATTGTGGTGATTTAGAGGATGATCCGATGAATTTTCCAGGCTATATCATTGTGCGTGGAAACAATGATTATTTTGGTTGTTTTGAAAATGAAAGAATCATACCGATTGGTAAACATCAAATTTATGTAACACATTCTCATCGGTTCTCTTATTTTTTAAGAAGTGAGCAACTGGTGAATCGTGCTAAAGAATTGAATTGTGACATTGTATGTTTTGGACATACACACGTATCCTTTTTAGATCGTTTCGATGGTGTTACATTAGTAAATCCAGGATCTTTATCGCATTCTAGAGATGGAAAGCCATGTAGCTATGCGATTTTAGATATAAATGAAGATGACGTTCAGGTTGAATTAAAATTTGAACCTGAGTGGTAAGAAAGAGGGAAGTTTTATGTACAAAATAAGCGAATTATATGATTTAGATCATACTTTGGCAAAAGAATATTTAGCAAAGTTTGAATATCCTTGGCAAGCTTTGTCGGGAATCAAAGACTTGATTTTAGAACTGGGTAAAAAAACTTAGGAGAAGATTATGTGGAAGTCAAAGAACATGTATGGGTACACAAGAGTGCCAATGTCTTTGAAAGTGCATATCTAGGAGCTCCATGCATCATTGGTCCTGAAACAGAGGTTCGTCATTGTGCTTTTGTGCGTGGAAGTGCTTTAGTGGGCGCAAACTGCGTAGTTGGTAATAGTGTGGAATTAAAGAACTGTATTTTATTTGACAATGTAGAAACACCTCACTACAACTATGTAGGAGATAGTATTCTTGGATATCATTCTCACTTGGGTGCTTTGGGGGGTATCACAAGTAATTTAAAGAGTGTTCGTGACAATATCATCTTAAGAAGAAAAGATGAAAATTATAATGTGGTTGAAGAATTTGAAACAGGATTAAGAAAAAATCGGTGCCTTTATGGGTGATTATGTAGAAGTTGGATGTAACTCTGTACTTTGTCCAGGAACGATTATTGGTCCACACACAAATGTATATCCACTATCTCGTGTGCGTGGTCAGATTGCGGCAAATTCAATCTTTAAAGATGATTCACGTGACTTTAAAGGATTAATCTTACGAACTTGTAATTTTACAAGTTCTTTTTCTTATGTTAATGTTTAGGTATGAAAAAAGTTTGTTAAGTTTATATTTAAATTATTATTAATCTTGATTATTGCCTTTGTAGGCATCTTTTTTGGCAAAGGATATTGGGGTTATTTAGAATTAACACAATCTCAATCTGTGGATGATGTGGTAAGTGAAGTCACATCTAGATCTACTTTTGTCGGATATGATGATTTATCACCTGAACTCGTACGGGCAACAGTGGCAATAGAAGATCGTCGTTTTTATGATCATAGAGGCGTTGATTATATTGGGCTTATGCGTGCACTTGTATCCCAATTTGATGATGATCTATTAAAGAGTGGTGGTTCTACGATTACGCAAGCAATTGTCTAAAAATTTATATGGTATGTTTGATGGTACGTGGGATCGTAAAAGTACAGAATTATTTGTAGCGCGTTATTTGGAGAAGCATTATTCTAAAAATGAAATCATTGCCCTATATGTGAATGTGATCAATTATGGAAATAACTATACAGGTATCTATGAAGCAAGTTATGGATATTTTGATACAGATCCAGAAGATCTGACTATAGCGCAGGCTTAGCTTGCAGGATTCCCAATCGCCAAATAATTATGAATTAGTTTATCATTTTGCCCAAGCCAAACAAAAACAATATGCCGTATTAAAGGCGATGGTGAGTGTGGCTATATTTCAGAGACTGATATTGCGACATTATAATGCATCTGTTTAAGGATGCATTTTTTCTAAAATAGTTTAATAAATTTCGTATATAAGTATGTAAAGTGCCTACTGAAAAAAAGATGCTCAAAGTGCAAAATTTATTAAATATTTCTAAAAGCCTTTAAATATGTCTTTGGCGAAGATTGTAAGATAATATGAAGTGACCCAATACGTGGATTACGACTCATAATTGAATTGATTAAAAACACTTATGGTGTCGATGCCATAACACAATAGGAGGTCACTATGAAAAGTATATTATCTGTTGGAATGGATGTCCACAAAAATTCGTTTAGTTTATGCGCTTATGATGGTTATACAGGAGAAATCGTTTCAGAATCTACATTTGCTTCTGATGTAAAACTAGTAATTAAGTTTATTGAAACACTTAAAAGTCGTTATGAAAACGATGTAGAAATCAAATGTGGTTATGAAGCAGGTTGTCTTGGATATTCTCTTTATAAGTCGTTAACTGCAAGAGGAGTGGATTGTATAATTTTGGCTCCTACAACTATGCAGGTTTCTGCAAAAAATAAGATGGTAAAGAATGACAGAATGGATGCTTTGAATATTGCAAAGAACTTGGCTAGTGGATCATATAAATCTGTATATGTTCCAGATGAAGAAGATGTTGAAATAAAAGAATACATCCGTATGATTCATGATTTCAAAAAGGAATTAAAAAGAGTTAAGCAGGAAATCTGCGCATTTGTATTGCGTCATGGCTATCAATATGATGGTAAATCAAAATGGACAATTCGCTATATGAATTGGATCAGAGAATTGGAAATGTCAGAAATTCAAAGAGAAACCTTAAATGAATATATTGCAGAAATGGAAAATTTAAACGATAAAATCAATCGATTCATGAATCGTATTGATGAGATGTATCAAAGTGAAAGATACCATGAAAAGGTATCTAAATTAAGATGTTTTAAGGGTATAGAAACATTTGCAGCCATGACTATACAGGTAGAAACGGTGATTTTGAACGTTTTCAAGCGCAAAAAGCATATGCATCCTATACTGGACTTACAACAGGAGAACATTCTAGTGGCGATAAAAAAACAACCGAATTGGTATTACAAAGCAAGGAAATACAGTGATTAGAAAAACACTGGTAGAATGTGCACAATCTTTGGTGAAAGGAAACGTATATGCGAAAAAAAATCACAAGGGTTAAAAAGTCGTCAAAAAGGAATGGATGTAAATATTATTGCATATGCGGATAAGGCAACAGAACGTTTGAAGAAGAAATACCAAAAATTGATTGAACGAAATGTGCCTAGAAATAAGGCAATAGTCGCCGAAGCTAGAGAGTTAGCATGTTTTATTTGGGGAATGGAAACAGGAAACATCCATTAAAATAAAAAATAAGTGAAAGGAGATGTGAAGAAAGACTTTAGAAAGACAAAGGATTGATGATATAGAGGAACTTCGTAAATAATGAAACAGGTCTGATTATTTACGATTCACCTCTTAAGGCAATAGTGGTACACGAATCAAATCGCGAGGAGGACTGTACGAAAAAGCTATTGATCCACGATATGAGATTTACAAAACCTGCTCGACGGACCATTAACCTTAGGTACCCAATCCACGAATAACAGAGTGGTTAACTGTCGATAGATTTGTTTAGGAGTTCCTCTATGTCATCAATCTAAAACTGAATATTTTTAGAATATGAGTGTAATTTTGTCTTGACAAAGGTCACTTCATAACAGGTGAATGATGCCTTAAAATCATGACTCACGGTAATTTTAGAAAAGAAAGTAAAGCAGTCGTTGTCTAAGAGTGAGAATGAAATTTTAGATTTCATGAAAGAGTCACTTTTTAGTGGCTTTTTTTAAAAAATCCTTGCATGAAATTCTATCTTTTGATATAATAGTCAAGCAATGCCCGGGTGGTGAAATTGGTAGACGCAGTGGACTCAAAATCCACCGGTAGCGATACCGTGCCGGTTCGAGTCCGGCCCTGGGCACCATTTTTAAAATTAAATATTTATTTTTTGCCCGGGTGGTGAAATTGGTAGACGCAGTGGACTCAAAATCCACCGGTAGCGATACCGTGCCGGTTCGAGTCCGGCCCTGGGCACCATTTTGAATTGTTGGATCAAGTTTTTCGGGCTTGGTCCTTTTTTATGATATAATTTTTGATAGTTGAGGATTACATATGAAAGTATTAGTTGGATTAAGTGGTGGTGTAGATTCTGCTTTGTTAAAACTTATTTATTAAAGAAACAAGGGTATGATGTGACTTGTTGTTTTATGCGTAACTGGGATAGTTTTGCGAATAATGATATTGCAGGAAATCCTACAATCAAAGATGATACTTGTCCTCAGGAACAGGATTATTTAGATGCGTTAGCGGTTGCCAATCATTTGGATTTACCTTTACAACGTGTTGATTTTATTGAAGAGTATTGGGATAACGTATTTAAAACGTTTTTAAGTGAATATGAAAAGGGCCGTACGCCAAATCCAGATATTTTATGTAATAAATATATTAAGTTTGATTCATTTTTTTGAATATGCTATGAAACAAGGTTTTGATAAGGTGGCTACAGGGCATTATGCTTCAAACAAAGAGGATGAGACTGGCTTTACGTATTTAACACGTGCCAAAGACCAGAATAAAGACCAGACATATTTCTTGTGTCAGGTTGAAAAGAGTAAAAGGTGGCTAAAACGATTTTTCCTTTGGCAAATTTAGAAAAGCCAGAAATTCGTCAGATTGCTTCTGAATTAAACTTAGAATCGGTTGCAACAAAGAAAGATAGTACGGGTATTTGTTTTATTGGAGAAAGAAACTTCAGACAATTCTTATCTAACTATCTTCCTAGTAAAGATGGTGACATTGTAGATGTGAATACAGGTAAAGTCATTGCACGTCATGTGGGCGTTTTATATTACACGATTGGACAAAGAAAAGGTTTAAATATAGATCATGAAAAGGGTCCTTGGTTTGTGGTTGGAAAAGATGTTGTGAAGAACATTCTTTATGTATGTCGTACAGATCAAAGAGATTTATTGTATTCAGATTCGTGTGTTGTAAAAGGAATCAACTGGATTTTTGCCATGTTTGGATGAGATTCCAACAAAGTGTACTTGTAAATTTAGGTATCGTCAAAGGATCAGGATATTGAAATCGAAAGATTGGATGATACAAGTGTGTTAGTAAAATATCCACAAACGATTGCGTCTGTTACAGAAGGACAGGAAGCTGTATTCTACGATGGTGACAAGTGCATTGGTGGGGGTGTCATTGAAGAAGTCTTCAAGGAAGGCAAGAATTTAAATCAATTGATTATGGGAGACAGCCAATGGACATCGAGGCTAGGCTTGAATATATCATATTTGAAAATAAAGCCAATCATTATGTCGTTGCTGGATTTTCAGAATTAAAGACGTATCATAATTTTACAGCGGTGGAAGAATTGAAGATCCAATCGAAGATCAAGAATATGTTTTGCATGGGGAATATGTAAAACACCCTAAGTATGGGGGAGCAGTTTCGTGTGGATATGGCCAAAAAGAAATTGCCAGACAATTCGGATGCGATTATTCATTTTCTTTGTGGTGAGAATTTTCCTACGATTGGTAAAAAAACAGCCGAAAGTATTTATGAGACTCTTGGTGAGAATTGCTTAGAGAAGATTCATAATAATCCAGAACTTTTACATGAAGTGCCCAATTTGACTGCCAAAAAGATGTTGATTATTCAAAAGGGCATTCAAGAATTTACAGGATTTAATGAGACATACGCAAAGCTATTAAAGTATGGCTTGAGTCCAAGACAGATTCAGATGTTATTGGACACATATGATAATGTGTTGGATGTGATTGAAGAGGATTGTTTCAAACCTTATTATGAAGTGTATGGTTTTGGATATAAAACTGCTTGTAAGATGGCAAGTGCCATAGGCTTATCCAATGAGGATCCAAGAAGATTGGATGCCTATATTTATGAATTAGCTAGACAACTATCTATGGCAACTGGAAATACATATATTACATTTGCGACAATCTTTCAAAATGTACGTGGTGTAAATGAATCCTTGATTCAGGAAAGTATTGATCGTTTGGTTTCACTTCAATATTTGTATGTTGAAAATACTAGAATCTATCCTTTTACTTTACATGAAGATGAGGTCGTGATTGCCAAAGAGTTGAAGACTCATTTATTTGAAGTGGAAAGTGTGGATGTTGAATCAAAAAATCAAACAAGTAGAGTTTAGTTTAGCTATAACATATGATCAGGAACAAAAAGGATGCGATTCAATTGTTCTTCGATCGTTCGTTCATGATTTTAACGGGTGGTCCAGGTACTGGTAAGACAACAACTGTAAAAAGGAATCTTGGAAATTTGTAAGGATGTGTATCCAGATAGTAAGATTCACTTTGTGCACCGACAGGAAGGGCTTCAAAGCGACTTGCACAACTTTCAAATTGTGATTCAAGAACCATTCATTCCTTGCCGCAGTGGAACTTAGAAGATAATTCCTTTGGCAAAAAAAATGAGGATGATCCATTAGATATCGACTTTATTATTGTGGATGAGTTTAGTATGGTGGATACCCACTTATTTGCCCAATTATTAAAGGCGCTTCCTCGGCGTTGTCGCATTCTTTTTAATTGGTGATGAAGATCAGTTAGAGAGTGTGGGTCCTGGAAAGGTGTTAGAAGATCTAATTAAATCGGATGTGATTGATACGGTCCATCTAAAGAAGATTTTTAGACAGTCAAGTGGTTCTGGAATCGTGACTTTGGCAAAAGAAATTCGTGAAGAAACTACGTGTCATTATGAGGATGGTGTTGAGTTTATTGAAAGAACAACGCCAAAAAAATTATGGATGCCCTAATCGATTATGTCAAAGATATGGATCTAGATTCCATGCAGATATTGGCACCAATGTATAAAGGGGGCTGCTTTGGTATTGATGAGATCAATCGTCAGATGCAGGTGTTGTTCAATCCAAAAAAAGTCCGCAAAAGAATCAGATGAAGGTAGGAACAACAATCTTTCGTGAAAACGATAAGGTCATGTTGTTGAAGAATTTACCGGATGAAGATGTTTATAATGGGGATATTGGTACGATTGTTGAAATTGATTCAAAACAGAATGTGATTTCAGTGGATTTCACAAATGCGATCGTTGATTTTTCAACAGACTTTCTATATTACTTAAAACACGCATGGTGTATCAGCGTTCATAAATCTCAAGGTAATGAATATCAGACGGTATTCTGTATTGTGGATGTGAATGCGAAAAATATGTTAGAAAAGCGTCTTTTATATACAGCGATTTCGCGTGCTAAAAAACAGCTTTTTATTATTGGCAATAGGAGCTTATTTGAAACGCAGGTGCGCTTAAAATTAAAGCGTATCCGTCAAACAACGTTGCAGGAAAGAATTTATGAAGAAACCAAAAAATTTTTTTAGCTGAAAAAACGGAAAGGCGACAAAACCCCTACATGAACCAAATTTTCAAAATGAGGAAAAATCGAAAAAATCTACAAAACCCATACATGAACCTAATTTTCTAAATTGGACAAAAACGGGAAAAATCGACAAAACCCCTGTTTTTCAACTTGTTTCATGGACAAAAAAGAGAAGTATGACTCCAGAATTGGACATACTTCTTTTTCTTTTTGGCAGGCTAGAGAAGCCTATAGATTTCTTTTTTTGGTGACGACCGCGCAATAGGTGCAAGAAACGAAACCACGTTCAAACTTTTCTACACGCATAGCGATTGACTGCGATATTTTCGATCACAGTCTTTGCATTGCCAGTAAACCATTTCTTTGCTTGTAGGCAGTACTTCGTCAGGAGAAAGCTCTAATTACTCCAACCGCAATCTCGAGCAAAGAGCTAGAAAAGAAATTGTTAAAACATTCAAAATTGAAAGAGGGAATATTGGAATTAATAGGATTAAAATAATATTATATTTTCAACCATTTGGTTATATGTTGATTTCCCATTTTACCAAGAATTTTTTTTAGCCATCCATCTTTTGCCTCTTACTGTGTATTTTAAGTAAAATTTAAATATGCTCATTTTAATTGCTCTGATTTCACGGTCTGTCGAAAAAAAAAGATAGAACTTCCAATGTATCCATATAGTTTATTGCACTTTGGCTTAAATGAAATTCGTTTATGCCAGCTTGAACGTTCACTGTAGATATTCTATGAGATTTTGAAAATCTATAAATCATGGCTCCATGCGCACAAGAATTCCTAATTTCTTTTAAAATATATATACCAAATTCAAATCCATCATCTGAAAAATTTATCCATTTTTAAATCCTTCTTCACTTCATTTTTTTGTTATAGGGTCTAAAAAATTGGATAAATAAGATGGTTGTACCCAAAACTATTCCTTTTAGTGCAATCCAAAAAGGTAATTTATCATAAGCAGCCATATAATTGTTCTGGCGTTTTAGTTTTTTGAACATAGTCATTATCGGTAAAAGGTGTGAAATCAGAAAATTTGTAATAAAGCGCTCGTTGAGTCGGTGAATATAATTATTGGGATTCAGATATTCTTCAGTTCGGGAAATATTATAACAATATCTACCAGAAAAACGATATGCTAGTGAATTTTTTAACTTTGATTCTGCTGATAAAAGCGAATTCATTGTAAGCTTAGATAATTCATTATTAAATGAATAAACACCATATAAATCTTCAAAAAAAAGATATGAGAAAAATATTCTTTAGAAGAAGTATTGGGTTTACAAAATAATTTTTCATTAGCGTTTATGATATCAAAATATGGATGTTCTAATAAAATCTCTTTGGCCTTATTTATATTTTTAAATAATAGTCCTCTAGATTGTAATATCCCAATACGCTCATTAATCGTTTTATATTCTTTATTAATGGTTGCCATAAATTTCTCACCTTTAAAAAAGCAGAAGGAAATATCCTTCTGCCGGCAAATGCATGCCGTCCGCCCTAGTTGACTTTGCCTCATTAAAAGGAGCTACCTTTCAATTTCAACGGCATAATCTCATGCGGCCCCGTTACTGACTATAATATAACATATTTTTTGAATAATGCAAAAATTAATTTATAGTCCCTCTACAATATGCCATATAATTTCTCTTCGTCCTATGAACAAAACTCTTAACACAAGAAGATTCCCTGTATAAACAAAATGTTTGTATCTTTTTTTCCTATTCTAATGTGTACAAAACACGACTATGAACTAATTGTACACGTAAATGTTTTGTCTAAGAGAAGAATTGTGAACAAAACTCCTCACATACGATGAACATAGGCTCTACGCTACTCCGAACATATTGTTTATTTCTTTTTACTTTCAAAAAAGTAACAAATGAAAGTATTAGAAAATAGAATATATCGACATTTTAAAGGAAACACTTATAAAGTGTTGTGTGTTGCGATGCATACGGAAACGCAAGAGAAGATGGTAGTTTATCAAGCATTATATGGGGATTATAAGTATTTTGTTCGTCCATATGAAATGTTTGTGTCAAAAGTAGATCGTGACAAGTATCCGGATGTGAAGCAGGAATATCGATTTGAACTTGTTGAAGAATAGGCTAAGGTCTATTCTTTTTTTCTTATCTGTGTGATTTGTTAACGTATCAAAAGAAGGAGTGTGTTATAATAAATCATATTGACAAAGGGTGATTTAAATTATGGGGCGTGAATTATTTTTAGACTTTTTTACAGAGCACGAAGTGCCTGTTATTCGTAAAAGAAGACATACATTTTTAAAGATGGATGATGAGAATGCATATATTTTAAAAAGAAGGTGTTGTGAAGGTCAGTGTTTTAATGCGTGATGGACGTGAATTTAATATTGCGTATTTAAAAGGCTTTGATATTTTATCTATGTTTAAAGATGCAGTTGTTGATTGTAAATTTTCTTCATTGCTGATTCGTGTTGAAAGTGATGAAGCTAGTTTTTTTATTGTGTTTCTAAAGAATTATTTAATCAATTATTAAATAAACATTCTGAATTGGTGGAATACGTGAATACGTATTATCGTAAGAAATTATCGGAAACAATTTCAAGACAAGAATTAATGACGATGAATGGCAAGAATGGTCTTTGTATGTGCATTTATATACTATTTGGTTACAATATTTGGAAAAGAAGCGCGTGATGGAATTTTGATCGATTTAAAGATCACAAACGATGATATTGCGGGTTTCTGTGGAATTTCTACAAGATATAGCGTGAATCGTATTTTGCGTGGCTTAAGAGAAGAACATGTTATTCGCACATTGTATAATAAAATCATGGTCTTGGATGTCGAGTATTTAAAACAATTTGTAGATGTTAAGATGGATGCATAATCCGCCTTTTTCATACAAAATAAAAAGAGCCGACTTAAAATGTGGGATGCCGACTCTTAAAACTGGTCATTATAAGAAAGACTATCATGAGTTGGTTACAACCAGTTTTATTTACTATATCATGGATTTTGAAATGAAAAAAAGAGCTGAACTAGATGATGTGGCAAATAATTCAGCTCTATTCATAGGAAACTGGATATGCAAATTACTTTATGGACACGCTATCCAAAGCAAAAATAAGTATATCATCTTGTTGTGTATTATACAAAAACAATTGCCCATAATTGTATATGTAAGGAACACGTAATATAATAAATATCAATTGCTAACAAGATTCAACTGAAGTATGGTACAATGGAAATAATGATAGAGGTGACGAAGATGAATTGTGACTATGTGCTTAAATATCTGGAAAAGATGGAAGTCCCAATTGTTTCAAAAAAAAAGAACCATGATATTATAATGTGCGATTTAGAAAAAGATGATTTTTTTTTAAAGGAAGGTGTCGTAAAGGTGAGTTCCATTTTAGAGGATGGACGTGAATATAATATAACTTACGACAAAGGCCCCAATCTTCTTTCGTTAATGTGCGACACACTTCGTGAAGATGTTGCGTATCGTGTAAGAATTCGTGTTGAAAGTGAAGAGGCATCTTTTTGTTTGGTAAGTCGAGAAGATTTCTCAAGGGCCGTAAAGCGAGATGAAAAACTAAAAAAGAGTATGTTGAGGCATACTATCGTGAGAATCTACAAAGAGCTCTATATCGCCAAAAAATGTATGACAATGAATGGAAAGAGTGGCGCTATCTACGCATTTTTTATAATTTGATTTCTTTGTCTGGAAAAGAAATCAAGGAAGGTATATTGATTGATATGCAGATCACAAATGATGATATCGCAGGATTCTGTGGTATTTCTACCAGAAACAGTGTCAACCGTATTTTGCGTGGATTAAGAGAAGAAAACGTAATTCGTATAGTCGATAATAAGATTTTAATTTTGAATGCAGATTATTTAAAGCCATATGCAGACTAAAAGGGTAAGTATCTCACCCTTTTCATTTCGCTAATTTTTCTTCTAATAATTCCATAGTGATTGCTTTTTACGATATGTCCATTCATATTGCTTTAATGCATTCTTGAATATCACTTTCAAATGCATTGGCACTTATCGCAAGAATATGTACGCTTTTCGCATCGTTTCTTGGTAAGGTACGTATTTCTTTTGTTGCCTCTAATCCATCTTTAATTGGCATCATAATATCCATAAAAATATAATCAAAAGTATAAAGCTTAGATTTTTTTTTGAATTGATCAATGGCTTCCTGTCCATTTCGAGCAGTCGATAAATCAAACCCAAGATCTTGCAACAAAATGGTTGCAATTTCTAGGTTGATATCATTGTCTTCAACAAGGAGTGCTTTCTTATTTGTAAGATTTAATGGATTAGTTTGAATGGGCTTTGCAGTTTGTAGGTTAAAATCTATCTGTAAAGGAAGAATTATCCAAAAGGTTGTACCCGCATTTTCTTTACTTTCCATTTGTATCGTACCATGTATCATTTTACTAAAGGAGTGAAGTGTATACAAATCCAAAGTTTGTATGGCCATATCGATAGGGGTTCCTTTGTCGAAGCGGACGATATCGATAGTATCTTGGATTAGCTCACATTGATAAATGGCCGCAAAATCTTTGCACAAAGCTTCGAGTAATTGTGTATTCATAACACACCTCCTCATATAATATGTAGCGTAATCAGTTCAACACATTGTTGTTAAATAGATTGTATTTTTCTTCTTAATCCAAGATAATTGTAACGTTCTGGACTAAGGTAGCCTACATGCCTCCTGTGAACTGTTGATTCACTTTTTAAAGACTGGCTCCTTTATTCAAGACGTGCCTTATACACTGATTTGGTTTGTTGATGAACTTTGCTCTTGCACTGTATCTTCTAATTCTTGAGGTTGTGTTTGTCTTGCTTTAGAGGTGCAATCCAGAACCGGTTACGAAAGGAAGATTTTATGAAAAAACAAGATTCTTATGACTACTACGTTGGCATCGATTGTGCTCAGAACAAACACGATTTTGCCATGAAAAACAATCAGGATAAATTCTTGATTAAGAGAGGACACTTTTCAAATACGCTACAAGGATATGAAAAGTTCCTTAACACTGTTCTTTCCAAATGTCTGAACAAAGATAAGATCTTGTTTGGGATGGAAGTGACAGGTATCTATGGTACTAACTTATACGAAAGGCTCAAATCAGATGGGTATCACGTAGTTATGATTTCTCCGGATTCCGTTAAAAATTACAGAGACTACAAACGGCTTAATAAAACAGATAAGATCGATTCTGGTCAGTATTGCCGAACTTCTTTTGAACGGCGATGCTCAAATCGTTCATGTAGCAAAAAACGGATATACTGATTTGAAAGCCTACATTCGCAGAAGGAATGCACTTAAAGTTACATGCACTCAGGAAACAAACAGATTCCTCGCCAAAGTTTGTTTGTATTTTCCTGACCTTCTCAAAGTCTTTCCAAGTGGACGTGCAACCTTAAAAGCCATCTTTTCAATATATCCTACACCTTATTCTATCATAGAAGCTCGATTTCGATGAACTTGTTTCTGTTCTTCAAAAAGCTTCTAAAAACAAATTTGGCGTAGACAAAGCAAATGAACTTATTCATGCCGCACGTAATTCGATTGTTGTTCGCAAATCTATCTCAGATGGCGAACTATACAACATTCACCTTATTGATTCTATAGATTCTCTTGAATCAGAAATACGAAATCTTGAGAAAATAATTGATTCTAAAAGGCTGAAGAATTTCCTGCTTATCATGTACTTCTTACATTAACAGGATGTGGAAAAAATCACGCTGGCTACAATCGTTCTTTGAAATAGGAGATATCTCCAGATTTCATAAAGCGAGTCAGATCGTATCCCTGGCAGGGTTATATGGTGACAACTCCAAGTCTGGTTCTTCTGTAAACAAGCGTGGAAAAATTTCCAAGAAAGGTTCTCGTTATCTTCGTCATGCAATCTACATGGTTCTTTGAATTTGCACGAAGAAACAACCCGATATTTAAAGCTTACTTTACCAGAAAAAAAAGAATGGAGATCGTACCAAACATACTCTTGCAGTGAATGCAGTAGCGAACAAACTTTGCAAAGTGATTTATTCTTTAATGAAAAACCAGTCCACATACATTATTCAATACCGTGATTTGGTGAAACTATCGGAATCAACCCAAAATGAGTTTTTCCAAAATGCCGAAACAGACTTTTCAGCAAAAACTAGACGAAAGAAATATCTGTATGAAGATGAATATGGAGAACTCCATGAATTCGTATTTAAATCGATAAAAACAGCTTTAATCGAATAAAAAAACATACAAATTCTTTCAAAAATCAGGCTTTTTGAAAAATTTTTTTTAAAAGGCTCAAAAAGTTGTTTTCAATGCACCCAATTTCAAAAAACTAGATGAAGTTTTTAACGAGGATTCACCTCTAAATCAAGACAAACACCCTTGATCCAACAAAAGAAAACTACAATTTCAACAAATTTTACATTACTTATTGACATTTAATAGTTTGTCTTAAAAAAGCGTCTATGGAAAGGCGCAGGTAAGATAGTGCAATTTAAAAAATACCATTATGCCCTTTCTAAGGGCTTTATACTCGATTGTTAAAACGAAGAAAAAAGCCGATCGGGTAAATCGGCTCAAGAAATAGGAAACAATTTGGATAAGCGGTAAAAAAGGCAATTTGATTATCCAGTATTGCCTAGTATATCACTATGGATTGAAAATGCAAGAAGAGTGAACAAATTTTCTGTATCACTAGTTTTTATGTTGAATTGTATTTAATATTGATTTGTATTATACTTGAGATAGATTCCGTATAGGAATTTATTTTTTTTGGAAGAAAATATGAAAATTGTTGTAGTTGGTGATGGGAAAGTTGGCTTTGCGATTGCGAAACAATTGAATCAAGAGGGTCATGATATTACAGTGGTTGAAAATAAAGTGAATGTATTATCGAGTACAATGAATCAACTAGATATTGTTGGTGTGCAAGGGAATGGAGCTAGTTTAGACACATTGTTGGAAGCACGCGTACCTTCGAGTGATTTGTTGATTGCGGCTACATCAACGGATGAAGTGAATATTATTTGTTGTTTATTGGCAAAAAAAAATTGGGAGCTAGACATACCATTGCTCGTATTCGTAATCCAGAATACAATAACACAGTTCGTTTGATTAAAGATGAATTGGGATTGAGTATGAGTATCAATCCAGAGCAGGCGGCGGCTCGTGAAATTTTGCGTGCGATTCGTTTCTCAAATTCCATTAAAGTATCGTCTTTTGCGAAGGGAAGAATTGAGCTTGCTGAAGTTAAGGTAACAGAGAATTCCCCACTTTTAAATATGCGTGTGGTTGATATCAATCGTCGTTTTAAGACGGAAGTCTTGTTTGTGACGATTTTGCGTGATGGTGAAGTCATCATTCCAAATGGAAATACGGTGATTTATGAAAATGACCGTCTTACATTAACGGGTTCAAAGAACGCAATTAGAGCGTTTCTTTATTAAGATTGGTATTTTAAGTGATCGTACAGTCAATGAGGTTATGATTGTTGGTGGTGGTCGTATCACATATTATTTGACGAGAATGTTACTTGAATTGGGGATGGCCGTTAAAATTATTGAGTTGAATAAAGATAAGTGTATCAACTTGGTTGAAAAATTCCCACAGGCAACGGTTATTCATGGAGATGGAACGGATCATGAATTATTATTGAGTGAATCCTTAGAGGAAATGGATGCCTTTATCGCTCTTACAGATAATGATGAGGAGAATGTCATTATTTCGATGTTTGCGCAAAGTCATGATGTTACGCATGTGCTTCCTAAGGTAAATCGTGTTTCTCTAGGTTTCTTGTTGGATAAGTTGGGGCTTGAAAATTCAATTACGCCTAAGTTTATTACCGCAAACCAAATCGTGCAGTATGTTCGTGCTATGCAGAATACGGTTGGATCAAACGTTGAATCTTTGATCAAGCTAGTGGATGACAAGGTAGAGGCTTTAGAATTTAGAGTGCGTGACAATTGTCGTTTTATTGATGTGCCAATTAAGGATCTAAATATTCGTAAGGGTATTATCATTGCGTATATAACACATAAAAAGGTGTTTCTAAGGTGGCAACTGGTGATACGCGTATTCAACTATCGGATACGGTTATTATTATTAGTAAGGTTGCAGGATTGAGGGATATCAATGATTTACTATCTTAAGCATAATATACATAAACTCAACTGGACTATAATTGGTAATGTATTGGGTATGGTGCTTATTGCGCAAGCCTGTTTAATGGTGTTACCGGTCATGGTGGATTTGATTTATCAAGAAGGATTATTTGATTCTTACTTGATCGTAATTGGGATTTGTTTGGTTTTAGGATATGGTTTAACGCGTAAAAAGGCGAGAACGAATTCTTATTTTGCCAAAGATGGAATGCTTGCGGTGGGTATTGCCTGGATTGTTGTTTCTTTCTTTGGCGGATTACCATTCTACTTGTCGGGTGAAATTCCTTCTTTTGTGGATTGCTTCTTTGAAGCGGTGTCTGGATTTACAACGACAGGTTCAAGTGTTTTAACGGAAGTTGAGAATTTGAAGCATGCCACACTATTCTGGCGTTGCTTTACCCACTGGATTGGTGGTATGGGTATCTTGGTTTTCATTTTGGCCTTACTTCCAAAGTCAAATGATCGTGATATGCATATTATGCGTGCGGAAGCGCCGGGTCCTACCATTGGTAAATTAGTACCTCGTATGCGTCAGTCGGCTATGATTTTATATACCATGTATATGGGATTGACTGTCATTCAGGTCATTTTACTTTTGATTGGGAAGATGCCATTGTTTGGTGCGTTGTGTAATACATTTGGTACAGCGGGTACTGGTGGTTTTGCAATTAAAAAAACACGAGTATTGGTGCCTGCAACAATGCGTATTATGAAGTGATCATTACGATTTTCATGATTTTATTTGGTGTGAACTTTAATATGTATTACTTTTTATTAATCAAAGATTTCAAACAGGTCTTTAAAAATGAAGAGTTGCGTACATATTTAGGTATTATTCTATTTTCAATTATTTGTATCACATTGAATATTTTATCCATGTATAATTTTGATGTATTCAAATCCATTCGTTTGGCAAGTTTTCAAGTGGGTTCAATTATAACGACAACGGGATATTCGAGTTGTGATTATAGTGTCTGGCCACAATTTAGTAAGATGATCCTCTTCTTATTAACAATCTGTGGTGCGAGTCTTTGGTTCGACTGGTGGTGGTGTTAAGGTAAGTCGTCTTTTGATTATTGTAAAGAAAATTAAATTGGATATTCAAAAGTTACTACATCCACAAAAAGTAGAAGCCATTACAATGGATGGAAAAGTTGTAGATACAGAGGTGGTCACTCAGATCATGGCGTATTTCTGTAGTTTCATTATTATTGTCGGTGTCTTGTTGTTCTTGGTTTCATTTAATAACTTTGATTTTGAAACAACGGTTACATCCGTTATGACTTGTATTGGTAATGTAGGTCCAGGATATGGTCTTTGTGGTCCAATGGGAAATTTCTCCATGTTCTCGGATTTTTCGAAGATCGTCTTATCTTTTGCGATGTTGATTGGTCATTTGGAAATCTATCCTATTATCATTTTCTTGGCTCCAATTTTAAATATTCGTAGTGTATCTAAGAATATTCATAGTCGTAAAAAAAGCGTAGAAGCAACTAAGGTACTTTTTTTTAGTATCATTTGCACCTTTTAGTTTAATGAAAACGGATACAACTAACTTAAGTGTATTTTGAGTTAATATATAGCCTGAATTATTCATGAAAAGATAATAAAAAAAGATTAGCCTTGTTGATGGATCCAAATTGGCTAATCTTTTTCATTTTGTTTTCGAATGGTTTGAAATGAGTATATAAAAGGATATCAGACATTCTTTGGTTTTTTTAAATATAGGTTCAAAACGTTAAATCTGCAACACTTTATTCCAGTACTGAGTAAACTGAGTTTTATTTTTGTAGGCACTGCTAAAACTAAGCGTCACCTGTCTTGCGTGTTGTATCACTTTGACTGCTATTTTCTGATATTTCAATCGATATGTATTCATTCGTATTGTCTGATCTTTTTCTTCTAATATTGTTTCTTTGGAATACATGATAAAGATTGTAGGCTAGACTTGAAATTAGAAAATCCATTTCATTTTTTACGAATTCTTTATGTGAAAGAATTCCACCGTTGAAATCATCTTTTAATTCTTTTGTAAAGTTTTCGCATTTGTTTCCTCTTGCTTCATAAAAGTCCATTGCTTCTTTGGGACTTTTCTCAAAATCATTTGTGATTATGCAATAAACCATAGGCACTAACTGAAGCATTCCGCCTTTTTCTAAGCGAAAGGCTTTGTATACAATTCTTCGCTTTTTTTGTCTTGTTTATCTGAATCGTATATTCTCCATAATAAGGTTCTGTATAGTCAAAATCATTCCAGTCTGCCTGATTTATGACCATATCCATTACGGATTCTCTAATGTTTTTCTTAAAATTCTTAACACGGATATAATACGTAACCTGATTGTTTTCCAGATATTTAAACAAATCCCTTCTGTAAAAGGCGCCGTCACCTCTGAATCTTATATTTCCGGTATTGTTCAATTGTGTAAATATCTGTTCAAGTTCTTCAATGATTCCATTAGAAGAATAAGCAGAGCCAGTTCTCAACAAAGATGAAAGTAAGAGCTTTGAATGGTATTCATTGATTATGAGTGGATGATATCCATTTTCCTGATAATGATGAATATAGGCACTGGCTTCCTGGTTGCCACAAGTTGTAACCATGGTGGAATCCGCATCAAGAATTGAATCATCTATATTTGTATTCACAAAATCATATGCAAGCTGAGTAATGATTTTTTTGCATTCATTGGTTGTATTTAAAGATACACGGTCATAGAAACGACTTACCGTAGCTTGAGAACATATCAAGGATTTGAGTGACAGTAAAGGATCATTAATTAATATTTTCTGATCAGACTGGTCATTATATCCCAGTAAACATTTGATAATTTGTTGAAACAAGATATTCGTGTTTGAATATACAGGAAGATGTCTTAAATCCACAAATGGAATAGAATCTAATAGTTTTTTCAAATTTATCTTTTTAAGAAATTGAGAAAGAAGAATGGATCCACCATCACTGGAAAGATTTCCACCGTTAAAATTAATCTTGTCAAAAAGTGAATTAGTTTGTATCATAGGTATGGCTCCTTTTTTTGGTTTTGACGCCTATATTATAGAGGAGCTTTTCTTATATGAAAAGTTCACCCAATGGGTGATAAGAAAAATTCGTAGATTTCCTTTAAATTAGGAACATTCTACGGATTTTTTATATTTTCATGAATAATTCAGGTAAATGTAGATTTAACCATGAAGATATCTTTTAAATGTGCTAATTCAAGATTAGGATGGTATAGAAGAAGTGGACTAGATGTAGTGAACTTCATATTATCACCAACTGTTCTAGGCAATAAAACAGGAGATAGACCTGGATTAGTCCATCCCTAGATTACTATCTTAAGAGTTTGTGATTACGATATAAATGTAGAGCCGTATACGAGACCCGTACGTATGGTTCAACGGGAGGGACGACAATTTTATTTTATCCCTCTACCCTATTTAATTTATCTTGTACGATTTTCTTTACCATTGGATATACAATAAGTGCAATCACAATACCTGCGCTCCTTGGACTACGTTGGTCGGAATTTCACTTGCGGCTACGATCCACTTCCTTTTTAATATGTATTTGGCAATAAAGTATCCAAATACCATAATGACAGATCCTAATACGTAGCTTGAGATTTGTTTTGGTTTAGAGTAGTTTTTCATAGGTAGGGATACTACGATTCCTTCTAGTCCTTTGATGATTATGGTAAAGAAGAAGTAGTGTCCGTATCCTCCGGCTACATCGGCTAGTGCGCTTCCTAAGCCTCCAATCAAGAAGCTTTCAAATGGATTTAAAAAGCTTGCGAATAATAGGATGAATCCGTCTCCTAGATTGAAGTATCCGTCTAATGTGTTTGGTATTTTGATGAACATGGTTGCGACAAATACGAGTGCCATACCTAGTCCGGTTAGTACGATTTCATATGTTTGTTTGTTTTTCATAATCTTTCCTTCTTTCTGTAACTTAGTGACTATTATACTTGTTTCTGTATATAAAAAAATATACAATTATAAAAAATAATTAGGGGACAGTTGTATGAAGAAATATCAGGTGATTTATGATTTGTATAAGGAATCCATTCTTTCTGGAATCTTAAAATATGGGGATCGTGTGGATTCGATTCGTGAATGTGTAAAGAAGATGAATGTGTCTAAAACTACGGTGGAAAATGCATATAATAAGTTGGTGTTGGATGGGTTTATTTCGAGTAAGGAAAAAGTGGGTTATGTGGTGAGTATGAATTCGGAGCGTATCTTACTGCATCAGGAGATATTGGATTATAGTTCGAGTCACAAAGAAAAAATCGTATGATTATGATTTTCGGATTCAGTCGGTTTCTTTTGATTCGTTTGAAACGACGATTTGGAAAAAGATATATGAAGGGTGTTTTGAATGATAAACGTTTGATGTCAAGTTATGGTCTAGCACAGGGTGAGTATGGATTAAGACAGGCTCTATGTAAGTATGTGTATCAGAATCGGAATATTTTGTGTTTTCCAGAGCAGATGGTGATTGGTTCAAACTATCAGTCTTTGTTGTATATATTTTGTGGGATGTTAGATAAGAATAAAGGTGGTTGGTTTATCGACTTTGGTGGATAATCAGGCTAAGCAGGTGTTTTTGTCGTATGGTTTTCATGTTGAATATTTAAATCCAAATTCTATTGTGAGGGATATTAAAAGGTTGAATGTGGATGTTGTCTATGTGAATACGACTTGTTTTACGCCTGATAGGCAGTCTATGAGTGAAAGGGTTCGTGAAGAATTCGTTTCTTTAGAGAATGTTTTGATTCTTGAGGATGATTATAATGGGGAGCTTGTGTATGCTTCTAAAATCAAGACTTCGTTGTGTTCGAAAAGTAAGAATGTGATTTATTTTTCTTCGTTTTCAAGACTATTATTACCGAGTCTTCGTATTGGGTATATGATTTTAAATGAGGAGTATATGCATAAGTATAGTGCTTCTTATTTTGGTCCAACGACGAGTAAAATTGAGCAGGTGGCTTTTACGCAATATATTGTGGATGGGTATTTGCAGAAACATTTAAGAAAGCTTGTTCGTGAGTATAAGGAGAAGCATTTGTATTTAAAAAAATTGATTGATGCACATATGGGTTGTTCGTATATTTTGGATGAGACATATATGGCGTATTGGTTAAATTTAGATGTGGATATATCACGCTTTAGGGATTTGTGTGAATCGAATAGTGTCGCAATTAGTATTTCGAATGGGCGTGTAGGATTGTCTTTTGCGTGTATGAGTAAAGAATTGATGTTAGATGGTGTGATTCGTCTTGCAGAAATATGGAAAGAGTGTTAAAATTTTATCGATTCGACAGTGAAGAAGATAAGTAGGATTAAAAGTTCTTGTGCATAGAGAGAGGGCGTTTGGTGAAAGCTCTTCGAGTCTTTTAATTTGAAGCTACTTTGGAGTTGAAACGTAGTCGGCGTTAACGAGTGAATTGAGGGCATTTTTCAATTTTGAAAAATGAACTAGGATGGTACCGCGTAATTATACGTTCCTAGAAATAGGAGCGTTTTTTATTGGAGGAGAAAAAGATGAAACAATTAACTGGTAATCAGATTCGTCAGATGTTCTTGGATTATTTTAAATCTAAAGGGCATATGATTGAGCCGGGCGCAAGTTTGATTCCGCACAATGACCCAACGTTATTATGGATCAATGCGGGTGTTGCGGCTTTGAAAAAAATATTTTGATGGTAGTGAAAAACCGGCTTCAAATCGTATTGCGAATGCGCAGAAATCAATTCGTACGAATGATATTGAAAATGTGGGTCAAACTGACTCGTCACCACACATTCTTTGAAATGTTAGGAAACTTCTCAATTGGAGATTATTTCAAAGATGAGGCAATTCAGTTTGCATGGGAATTTTTAACAAGCGAAGAATGGATGGGGATTGATAAGGACAGATTGTATGTGTCTGTATATACAGATGATGCGCGTGCTTATGAAGTATGGACTACAATTTGTGGCGTAGACCCTAGTCATATTTTAAAGACAGATGATAACTTCTGGGAAATTGGTAAGGGACCTGGTGGACCTGACAGTGAAATTTTCTTTGATCGTGGAGAAAAATATGATCCTGAGGGATTGGGAGAAAAATTATTCTTTGATGAAATGGAAAATGATCGTTATGTAGAAGTATGGAATGTCGTATTCTCTCAATATGATTGTGATCCAAGTATAGATCGTAAAGATTATAAGGAACTTCCTCAGAAGAACATTGATACAGGTATGGGTCTTGAGCGTTTGGTTGCCTTAGTTCAGGATGGAGAAACAAACTTTGATACGGATTTATTCTTACCTATTATTCGTGCAACAGAAGCTATGGCGAAACATCCTTATGAAGGTGAATATAAGATGGCTTACCGTGTTATTGCGGACCACGTTCGTACAGTTACTTTTTTGCGTTGAGTGATGGTGCTAACTTCTCAAATAGTGGTCGTGGTTATGTGCTTCGTCGTGTACTTCGTCGTCTTTGTTCGTTATGGTTTAAAATTAGGTTTGGATGAACCATTCTTATATAAATTAGTTCCTGTTGTTGCAGATTTAATGAAGGATTTTTATCCATACTTACAAGAGCATGTAGTGTTCAATCAAAAATTGATTAAGGTTGAAGAAGAAACTTTCAAGAAGACTTTAAAGGTTGGTCAGGCTTTATTGGATGAAGAGATCAGTAAGGCTAAGGATGGAAAGCTTAGTGGTGAAGTTGTCTTCAAATTATATGATACATATGGATTCCCATTTGAATTGACGCAAGAAATTGCCGAGGAAAGTGGAATCAGTGTAAGTCGTGATGAGTTTGATGCAGAGATGAATAAACAAAAAGAGCGTGCTCGTAATGCGCGTAATGTAAAGGATTCTTTTGCGTCTCAAAATGAAGAATTGATGAACTTCAATGAGCCTAGTGAATTTATTGGTTATGATCACTTATCTTGTGATGGTAAGATCATTGCGTTATTTAATGCAGAGGGTAAGATGGTTGATTCTTTAGAAGATGAAGGTATGATCATTTTAGATGAAACTTGTTTCTATGCAGAAAGTGGTGGACAGGTTGCCGATAAGGGAGTGTTTACGGTGATGGTGTAGAAGTAGAAGTATTGGATGTTCAAAAGACTCGTAATAAAACAGCATATTCACACAGTTAAAATCAATAGTGGTGTATTAGAAAAAGGTATGTCTTTATATGGTGAAGTGAATGTCAAAGATCGTTTGGCAACTACAGCGAACCACTCTTGTACGCACTTGTTGCAGTCGGCTTTAGTTAAGGTATTGGGTGATCATATTCACCAGGCTGGCTCTTATAATTGTCCTGAATATTTACGTTTTGACTTCAATCATTATGAAAAGGTTACGGGTGAACAATTGGTGAAGTAGAACGTATTGTGAATGAATATATTAGTGCGGCATATCCAGTAACGAAAGAAGTAATGCCTATTGAAGAGGCTAAGAGATCTGGTGCCACTGCATTATTTGATGAAAAGTATGGAGATACAGTTCGTGTTGTAACAATGGGTGATGTATCTAAGGAATTCTGTGTGCCGGATGTCATGTAGAAAACACAGCTCAGATTGGTCTATGTAAGATCATTAGTGAGGAAAGTATTGGTTCGGATTCTCGTCGTATTACGGCTAAGACTAAGTTTGCGGCTTACCAAGATTTTGCACAAGAACACAATATGTTAGAGAATATTGCGGATAGTGCTAAACAAAAGGGTATTAAGAATATTGATACAAAGGTTGAAGCCGCATATAAGACTATGCGTGATATGCAGAAGGAAATCGATAACTTGAAAAACCAAATCTTTACTTTGAAGTCTAAAGAGTGGGCTACTGAAGCTAAAGATTTTGGAAAAGTCAATGTATTGATCAAGTCTGTTTCTGGAATGGATGCAGGTGCATTGAAGGATATTGTTTCTAACTTAAAGGCTAGTGATGACAAGATGGTTGTATTCTTTGTGAATACAAATGGTGAAAAGGCTGTCTTTGTGTCTGGTGCAGGTAAAAGAGGCTGTTAAAGGCTGGTGTACATGCCGGTCAATTGGTTAAGAAAGCGGCTCAAATCTGTTCTGGTAATGGTGGTGGAAAGCCAGATATGGCTCAAGCCGGTGGTAAGGATGCTTCTAAGGTTGATGAAGCAATCAATGCGATCACAGAAGAATTAAAAAGTTTATAAAAGATATTAGGGTATGCCATGTGCATATCCTTATTTTTTGTTTATGAAAAAAGAAGAGTAAAGGTAAATATAGAATTCGTAAGAATGAATTAAGAAAAATTTTAAAGGAAAATAAACTCACAAAGAAAGAGAAGGAGAGACTTCATTGGTGGGTAGATAGAGGGAATAGTGCGTATGATTTACAGTGGTTGTTTGGGTTGCGTGAGGAAGAAGCGATTGATGAACTACTAAGTGGTTTAACAGACAAACAAAAGGATTATGTATATAGTTATTGTATGAATTGGAATCCGTTCATCGATGAACCTTATTTTGATTATGAAAGATTTGAAGAATTGATTTAGAGAACTTACCGACTTTTGAAGAAGAACCAGAAATTGATTTACCGTTTTAATCGATTTGACATAGCTAACTAACCACTTTATACTTTTAGTATATGAAATGAAAGGGTTTTATGTATGAATTTGGATGAACATTGGTATGTATTATTGACCATACGTTCTAAGGAAGAGGAAGTATGTAAATACTTGAATGAAAACGAGGGTATTTTTTTTGCGTTTAGTCCTAAGATGGAGTTTTTATCATAGGGTTTCTAAACAGATCCAATTGCGAACTTTATTCGGTGGCTATGTATTTGTGGTGAGTAAATTGTCACAGGTAGAAGTGGATCGCATTTTTAGAAAGTTTCCTTTGCAGAGTGTTTTTATTCATGAATTGAAATATGAAGAGGAAGTTTCAGCTTTAACGGATGAGGAGATTCGTATTTTGAACATGTTGTTGGATGATGAAAAGGTTCTAAGAATGTCGTATGGTAAATTAGTGAATAAAAAGATTCATGTGATTCAAGGTCCACTAAAGAATATGGATGATTATATTGTGAAGTATGACAAGCATAATCGTTTGGCAACGTTGAATTTGCACTTTTTGAATCAGATATGGAAAGTTGGAGTTACGATTATTGTATGATTATTTTCCACGTTAAATTTAAAAAAATGGGTCGTTCTCGCCACTTTTGGCATGAAACGGCCTTTTTTAGGTCAAAATTTGCATTTTTTAGAATTGTGTATAGTATTAATTGTTGTTTTCAATTATTTGACAACATTTGCCTCGTATTTTATGAGGTTTAAGGGGAAGATTGGAGGGTGTTTTGAACTTTATAAAAGAAGAAAATTTAGAGAGTAGTTTATTAAGAAAAGGGTTAGTTTCAGGTTTATTGATGTCGACACTTACATTAACATTACTAACAACATCATCAGTTATTGGGGAAGAAAGTAAGGTCTATGCCAAGTCAAATGGCACAGATGAAAATATCTTAATGCGTGTTGATACAAAAATGGAACTGAAGAATTAAAAGAGAAATTCGAAGAACAGATTCAAAATATCGAGGAAGAATCTAGCAAGAAACAAGAAGAGTCGAAGAGCGTTGAAGAAATGAGTATGGAAGCAGCCAGATTTATTGAATGATATGCAGTTCATTCAAAATAACTACAATCTTTGTTACACAAATCGTTTACTCGCAACCATCACTTTCACAATACATTAGTAATGTGAATGCACTTACTGCCTCTGGTGGTATTTATTATGGACCTAGTGGTAAAGAAACATACTATAATTTAAATATGTCAGGAGTAGTCGACATTATGCGTGGTATGGGAAATAATGATGCATATTGGGTTCGTGAAGATGGTGCGAAAATGTTGGGGATTATATTATTGTTGCGGCCGATTTAAATAAATATCCTAGAGGTACAATTGTAGAAACTTCATTAGGAAAAGGAATCGTCTGTGATACTGGAAGTTTTACGCAAAATTCAGATACTCAATTAGATATTGCGACAGACTGGTAATATATATGAGTGTGAAGTAGAAGTCATGTGCTTCTACTTTTTTTGTTTTCCATTAAAAAATGGCATCCGAAGATGCCAAATTCATTATTCTTTTGGATTTAATAATTGTTTTTGTACTTTAGAAACAGGATTGAATGTTGTTAGTCATTTTGTGTTGATTGTCATGCCACTGATGGTTTGGATAAACCATAAGAAGAATAGAATTACAAGGATGGGTATAACACAAGATGTTACGATCATGATGGTCGTAGCTTCCATGAAATTGTTTAATGACTTGTTAAACGTCTTCGTATATTTTTGTCTTTGTTGAAGAAAATGCTTCAATTTGCTTTTCCGAAGAAGTTTTTATTTTCTTTATCCTGGTATATTTTTCTGGATGTTGTTCGCGTTATTAATCGTTTCTTGAATACTTGTTTCATAGGTGGCTTTAATTGTTTTAGATAATTTTACACTACAAGGCATGATTAGGCACGTCGCTACTGCCATAATGCCAATCTTAATACATACAATTCTTAACTAATCCCATTTTATGACGTTGTTGACTAGCCATGCCAAACAAAGTATTGGAATGATGTATTTAAAGATGACCATGCATGTGAGTGTCAAAGCGTATTTTTCTAAATAGATGGCTCCTAGAACTAATAAGAATTTTGAACTTAAATCCGCTAAGTCATTCGCAACGGGAGTTCCTGTATCTCCTGGTAAAATGGTAATGGATGTAGAGATGGCAAAGCACTCGATACGGCTAGTGTCATGACCGTATTTCTTTTTTTCGTCTAAATATTGAATGGATTGCTCATGAAATTCGGGTGTTGATGTTTTTTGTGCAACCATATAAAAAAAACTTGATAAACAAATAAGAATGGGTAAGATCCATTTTAAAATAGTTTTGTACATAACGACGATTCCTTTCTATATTTCTCATTTTATCAAAAATAGAGTATAATCAATCTAGGAGGATTTAATTATGATTCTAGTTATTGTTATTGTTGTTTTAGTTTTATTAGTACTATTCTTAATGTCTAGCTACAATAAACTTGTTCGTTTATCAAATAAGGTAGATGAAGGGTTTTCTACAATGGACGTGTATTTGAAGAAGCGTTTTGATTTGATTCCTAACTTAGTAGAAACAGTGAAGGGATATGCGAAACATGAGGCGGATACATTGAGTTCAGTGATTGCACAAAAAATATGGCAAAAACATCAAAGGATGTTATGGATAGTGAAAATAAGATCACGAATGCGATTCAGGGTATTTTTGCGGTGGCAGAACAATATCCGGATTTAAAGGCCAACACAAATTTTATGGATCTTCAAAACCAATTGAAGAAGGTCGAGGAGGATATCGCAAATTCTCGTAAATACTATAATGCTTTAGTTCGTGAATATAATGATGTGATCATGAGTGTTCCGACAAATATTGTGGCATCTTTATTCCATTTCGAAAAGAAAACAATGTTTGAAGTGGCCAATGCTTCGGAAAGAGAAAATTCAAGTTAAATTTTAAGAAGGTCTTTGCCTTCTTATTCGCATTTGTACTTTGTTTTGGATGTATCGACATATATGCTGATGATGGAGGATATACAATTGATAATTATACGGTGAATGCCACATACAATTCGGATAATACAATTGATGTTAAAGAAGTGATTGATGTGAACTTTTCAAGTTATCGTCATGGTATTTATCGTAATATTCCAGAAACGATGTATATCAATCGTGATGAAAAGTATAAGTTAAAAATTAAAGATATCAACGTATTAAATGATGAGTATGATGTAGATAGTGATTCTGGGAATCGTGTGATTCAAATTGGAAGTGCAGACTATACAATCATTGGCCCCCCACACCTATACGTTGACATACAAGATTGTGATTCCAGAAGATTATCATTCAGATTTAGATTTTATTTATTATTCTGTACTTGGAAACAATTGGGATACAACCATTTCTCATTTTAATTTTGATATTCAATTTGAGAAGGCTTTGACAGAAGATGAGATGTCTAATATTAAAGTCTTTAGTGGAAGTCTAGGAAATCAATCGAATGATTTAAATGTAACTCCAATCATTACTTCGAATTCTATTAGTGGAGATGCCTATGATATTGGTGTAAAACAAGCCATTACCATCTTTGGTAAGTTAAGAAAGAACTATTTTGTAGGTGCCAAACAAACAACTTCAAAGACTCCATTTGTCTTTTTAGGGTTAGCTATTCTATTTGGCTTATATAGTTTGATTCGTGCATTCTTATTAAAGAAAACGCATATTACACCAATTGTGAATTTCTATCCACTAAAAGATATGGATCACAGCTATGGTTGGAACGATTGTAGATGAGTCCGTGGATCAAGAAGATTTAGTGGCATTGATTCCATATTGGGCTAGTAAGGGATATTTAACCATTTCTGAAAAAGAGGATGATTTAGTACTTACAAAGGTAGAGAATCATGAACCACCGATTTTAAAGCATCAAAAGAAGATTTATAACGGATTGTTTAAAACTAAAAATAGTGTGAAATTATCAAAATTATCAAGTAAGTTTGGTAAGGCTATGGATGATGCCAAAGAAGCTTTGAATGATGAATTTAGTGGAGATAAGAATTTATCAACAATTGATCATGGCTTTGCGACGATTATTCTAGCCACGATTTGTATGATTGTATGTATTTTATTCAATACTCGATATAGTATTGTAGATAATTTGATTGAAACCATTTTTGCGACATTTAGCTTTGTGCTTATGATGGTTTTAAATTATTCTGCAAAGCAGCAACAAATGTATTTAACAAGAATAAACTAGTTGTATTAAAGAAAGTATTAAGTATTGCGTTTATTTTGATTCTAGCATACTTTATTTATAGACAATGCGATTCGATTCTAAGTATTGTACCATTTGAATTTATGATGATAGGCATTGTGGTTGTTTCACTACCAATACTTTTGATTTCTAAATTTAATGTGGTGAGTGAATACTTTAAAAGTGTAGCTCCTGAACTATTAGGTTTTAAAGACTTTTTGTTGAAAAGGCAGAAGTACCACAATTGGAAAGATTATCTTTAGAAAATCCATCTTATTATTATGATGTCATTCCATATGCGATGGTATTTGGATTATCTGAAGTGTGGACAAAGAAATTTAGTACGATTCCTTTGGCACAACCAGATTGGTATGATTCTTATTATTCAGATCCATACTCTTCTTATTTCTATTACAGAATGTTGACAAGAAGTATGTATGAACCGATTCATGAGAATTTAATGGATTATCAAACAGAACAAATGAAAAGTACGACCGATAGCATGGGCTCTAGCTTTGGTGGCTTCTCTGGTGGAGGCGCCGGTGGCGGAGGCGGCGGAAGCTGGTAATAGATAAGTATTAGGGTGATGAGCCCACGTAACTTGGTAGGTGTTGTGTACCTACCTTTTCGTATTCCATATAAAAAGAAATGGGTAGGCGTAGAGGCCTACCTATAGTACACGTGCCATTCACCCTAATACATATTTCGTACATGTTTATTATCATAAAATAAGCAATAGAGTGGGTTGAATAAAAAGACTTGGAATTATCCAAGCCTTATTGAGCATTCATCTTTTGGCGATACAAGTTACGACGATCTAGAGCCGTTAAACCTTTTTTACGGATACGAATCGCATCTGGTGTAACTTCTACTAATTCATCATCATTGATCCATTCTAATGCTTCTTCTAGTGAGAAGATTTTTGGTGGTGTTAATAGCATAGCTTCATCACGACCACTTGAACGGATGGCTGTTAACTTCTTGTTCTTTAATGGGTTAACATCCAAATCGATGTTTTTAGAACTTTGACCAATGATCATACCTTCATAAACAGGTGTTTGTGGAGAAATGAATAATTGACCACGTTCTTGAAGGTTCCATAGGGCGTAAGTCATAGCTTCACCAGTTTCAGTTGAAATCATAGCACCTTCCATACGTTGTGCGATTTTCTCCTTTATATGGTTCATAACCACTAATACGACGTACTAATGTACCTTCACCGTGTGTATCATTGATAAATTCTGAACGGAAACCTAATAAGCCACGAGTAGGTGCTTTATACACGATCTTAACATATCCATTTTCTTCAGACATATCTTGCATAACACCCTTACGAAGATTTAATTTGTTGATAATTGTTCCTGAATATTCTTCTGGAGCTAAACATACAACTTCTTCGATTGGTTCTACTTTGTGTCCATTTTCGTCTTTGTGTAGGATAACCTCTGGCTTAGAAACAAAGCAAGTTCATAACCTTCTCGACGCATATTTTCAATCAATACAGAAATATGCAATTCACCACGTCCACTTACTTTGAAGCAATCGGCTGAATCGGTTGGTTCAACCTTTAATCCAACGTTTACTTCTAGTTCTTTTTCAAGTCTTTCTTTTAAGTTACGACTTGTCACATACTTACCACTTTGTCCGGCAAATGGACTTGAGTTAACATGGAAGTTCATTGATAGAGTTGGTTCTTCAATTTCAATGTGTTCCATTGGTTCAACATGATCAGCTGTACAGATTGTATCACCAATACTAATATCTGGCATACCCGCAATAACAACGATATCTCCTGAATGTGCTTCTGGAACGCTTGTTCTAGATAATCCTTTGTATACGAATAATTTAGATAAGCTTTCTTTGGCATTCAATCCAGATTGGTTACAACGAATATATTGTTGACCTTGTTTTAAAACACCTGAATATAAACGTCCAATTCCTAAACGACCAATGTATTCATCGTATGCCAAGGCAGATACTTGCATTTGAAGAGGTTCTTCATCCATATCTGGATATACATCACAATGTTTTAAGATTGTATCGAATAATGGGTCGATGTTGTCGCTAGGTGTTTTAAGGTCATATTGAACACGTCCTTCTCTAGCTACACCATAAAGGATAGGGAAGTCTAATTGTTCGTCGTTGGCATTTAAGTCTAAGAACAATTCGTAAACTTCATCGACAACTTCTTACTCTTTGGTCTTTCTTATCGATCTTGTTGATCAATAGAATAGGTTTTAAACCAATTTCCAAAGCTTTTGATAATACGAAACGAGTCTGAGGCATTGGACCTTCACTCGCATCAACTAATAAGATAACTGTATCTACGGTACGGATAATACGTTCAACTTCACTTGAGAAGTCGGCGTGACCTGGCGTATCTACAATATTAATTTTTACACCGTTATGAATAACGGAACAGTTTTTAGAATAAATAGTAATTCCACGTTCACGTTCTAGATCGTTTGAGTCCATGATGCAGTTAACAACTTCTTCGTTGTCACGGAAAACATCACTCTGTCTTAAAAACGCATCTACTAACGTACTTTTACCGGCATCAACGTGGGCGATAACGGCAATGTTAAGAATTTTTTCTTTATTGGACATACTGTCACTCACTTTCCTGTCAAAAACAGTACAATTATAAAGCAAGAAACCTTAAAACTCAATAAAATGTGCTATAATAAAACAAAATTTTTATGAAAGGGGTAACACCATGCAAGTGCAATATATAAAAGAGTATTCAAATTGTTTGGATCGTGAAATGGAATATAAAATCTATGGCCAAGGCGGTAAGTTGTGTCTAGCTATTCCAAGCCAAAATGGACGTTTTTTTGAATGGGAAGATCGTGGTATGATTCATGAAGTTTCTAAATGGATTGAAGCCAATCAATTAACGATCGTAACGTGTGATACTTTGGATACAGAAACTTGGTCTTATCCTTATAATACAAAGGTGCGTATGTTGAAACATGAACTTTGGTTTGAATATATTCTTTCAGAATTAATTCCTAGTGTACAAGAAAAGATGAACAATCATGATAAGTGGATGGTTGCAGGGGCAAGTCTAGGTGCAACGCATGCCGCTAATTTAATTTTCCGTTTCCCAAATCAATTCGATGCCTTATTAGCCTTATCTGGCATTTATGATACAGAAATATTCTATGGAGATTATCATGATGAAAATACGTACCATAATAATCCATGTGCCTACATGAAAAATATGGCTTTAGATCATCCCTATATGGAATTGTATAGACAATCCAAATTGATCTTTTGTGTAGGACAAGGCAATTGGGAACAAGAATGCGTTGAATCATTAAGACAAATCAAAGCACCATTCTATATGATCAACAAATCAAGGCTTGGTGTGATTTCTGGGGTTATGATGTCTATCATGATTGGCCTTGGTGGAAGATACAGCTACAGTATTTTATGGGACAAATATTTAAGAAAGTATGACTAATATTAAAAACGAGTTGATTTCACATTCGAATTTGTATGTGTGGACACAAATCAACTTTGCGTATCATCCTAATAAAATTGAAGGCTCTAAATTGTCAAAGGATCAAACAATAAGAATATTTGAAACGAACGATTTAACAATGGATTCAGATGATGCACTCGAAACACAAAATCATTTTCGGTTGTTTGATTATATGTTAAAAACAGTGAATGAACCATTATCAAAAGAAATGATGATTCAGATGAATATGATTTTGAAAGAAATTATTTGATTGACACTCTTTTAACGCAACAAGATATTTATGCTTCTGTTTGTGAACAATTAGATTTTTTTAAAGGAGTAGCGTGAACTACTCTTTTTTTGTGATAGATGACCTTATGTTCTAGCCACTTATTTGATTTAAAACGAGCTAAGAAAATAAATGAGCGTACTGTTCAATCAGATCCCATACCAATCCATACAGCTAATGGGCCCATATGGAATTGATGGACTAAAAAGATTGTGACTACAACTCTGCAGATCCACATAGATAGAGTGGATGTGATCATACTAAATTTGACATCACCAGCAGACTCTTAGGCCATAGCCTGGTAAGAATGAGGGTGTCCAGAATATCATTTTGTATGTGAAGACAATGCGTGTTAACCAAATGGCTAGTTTGGCGCTTTCTGGCTCCATTCTAGCAAGACTAGTGATTTGTTGAATTGGAAACATGATTATTGCACAACATATAATGCAGGCTATCCATGCATATTTTGTGAGTAAGATTGTATAGTGTTTCGCTTGTTTGTATTCTTTAGCACCTACACATTTTCCTACGACAGTCATCATACCAAGTCAATACCGATGCTTGCTTGACATGCAAAACTTTCTAGCATGGCCACCATGACTTGGGCGGCAATGGCGGTTGATCCCATTGTGGATACAGTGGATTGAATGACGAGTTTCCCAAATTGAAACATACCATTTTCAATGCCGGTTGGAATACCTGTTTTTAATATTTTTGTGATTGTTTCAATTTCTGGTCGGATACTTAAATAGGAATCAATATATAAATCTTGTTTGGGTTTTAAAAGGATCAGGATAATAAGGGCACTGATGATTATTGATAGTAATGTAGATAGAGGCGGCTCCGGCTACGCCTAAGCTTAGGGTAAAGATGAAGAATACATTTCCTATAATGTTTAATGTGAGTACCCATCTAACGACCCCATGCACTAAATAGACATCGATATTGTCAATATAACGGGTACTATATCCTTGTACAAAGGATGGTGCTCGTTATGTATTACAAAAGAAATAATAAACGTTTGTCTGTTAGTGGTCGTGGAGACTATATGTCTACTTCTGATTTCATTATTCAATATTACACAAATTTAGATGCTTGTCGTAAATTTTTCTACGACATCAAATGGCCTACTGGCTACTATTGCGAAAAGTGTGGCTGTACTCACTACTATTTCATGAAAACTAAGAATTGCTATCGTTGTGCTAACTGCAAACATGATGAAAGATTATTATCCAATACGATCTTTCAGGATAACAAACTGCCTTTAAACGTTTTATTGTACGGTTTGTTTCTAATCTTTACTGCAAATAATGGTATTTCTAGTATGGAACTTTCTAAAGAATTGAAGGTCAATTACAAAACAGCCTGCTTATTACAGACTAAAGCTCGTATACTTATGAAAAATTCGGATTCAAAGAGATTTTTGGATTCGGATTTTTATGAATCAGATGTAGCCTATACAGGAGCTCCATCACATAACGGAAAGCGAGGGTGGGTACTGATAAACAGCCCTTTTTAATAGTGCTTTCAACAGAACAAGAAAATCAGTATCCACGTTTTGTTAAGATGCAGGAAGTGACCACAGATTCAAGCAATATCATAAAAGGATGTTTTGAAAAAATACGTAAAAATGTCCAAAGAAAGAAAATTGAATACAGACTGCAAAACAACATACAATATCTTAAAAAAATAGGATAGAAGTAATTGACTACGATAATGATAACCATCGATTATACTTTCTAAACAAGATCATATCCAATTTAAACAGTCAGTTTATTGATAGATTTCATGGCGTTACCAAAAGAATGTTGCCCTTATATTATTCTGAATTCGAATGGAGATTCAATCACAGGAACTGCAAGTCTATCATGGATAAGATCAAGAATTATATAATGCAATCAAGCATAGCCACTCGAAAGATGATTCGTAATTCAATGGACCAATATGCCACGAAAATGCTTAGGGTTGTCAGATGGGTACTCACAATGTTTGATATGTTAGAGAGACAACATTGAAATTCGTCAACTCCTAATAGTTCAATGTCGCCTCCGTCATGTTGAATATAAAAGGACGAATTTTATCTAAACAATCATTAACGGCTTTACTATCTACTACAGTATCCATAAAATAACACTCTAACTTATAAAAAAAAATAGTGGACATAAAATCAATGGGACAATCAGTCCTACCACAAATCCTCCGATGACTTCGACAAATTTATGACCAAGAACATTCTTTAATTTTTTCTTGATAGATTGGATCATCAAAGCGAAGTCCTGTCATTTCTCGTAAATCTTTGACTAACTGTTGCGTTAATTCAATATTTTTACCTGAGTAATAGCGGACGTGACATGCATCATACATGACAATAAAGGAAAAGATAGTGGTTACGGCAAATATGGTCTGAATCAAAGCCTTCCTGAATTTGACCCAGTGTAAGTCCCATTTGCCAGTTCTATAATAATATACGACCGTTTTTCCTACTTGTGCAAGTATATTGCTCAAAAGAGTGTAACAAGTGGATATAAGGACGATGGTATCATAAACTCACACTCCTAACAAAAAACATTATATCACACAATGTTAAATCGTGGTATAATCATGAGTGGAGATAGCTATGGAGGGAAAATAAATATGATTACGTTAGATTTAAATCATGCTTTCTTAAAAGAAGATGTAAAGGCTTATCAGAATCAAGTTCGCGCTATTGATGAAGCTTTACAAAATGGTACTTGTAAGGGTAACGACTTTATCGGTTGGCTAAACTGGGCTAACAATTATGATAAAGAAGAATTTAGTCGCATTAAAGAGGTTGCCGCAAAAGTACGTGAAAATACAGAAGTATTCGTTGTATGTGGTATTGGAGGATCTTATTTAGGTGCTCGTGCTGCCATTGAAATGATGAATGGTTTATATGGTGACAACAAACCTGAAATTATTTATATGGGAAACACTTTCTCATCTACTTATATTTCACAGGTCATGAACTATATTAAAGATAAGGAAGTTACTGTAAATGTTATTTCTAAATCTGGAACTACAACGGAAACAAAGATTGGCTTTCCGTATCTTAAAACAATTTATGGAAGAAAAAATATGGTGAAGATGCAAAGAATCGTATTATTGCCACTACAGATAAGGCTAGAGGAACATTGAAGGCTTTAGCAGATAAAGAAGGATATGAAACATTCGTCATTCCTGATGATATTGGTGGACGTTTCTCAGTCATTACCCAGTTGGATTATTGCCAATCGCAGTAGCTGGAATCGATATCGATGCTTTGATGAAAGGTTTACATGATGGTATGGGTGAATATGGAGATGCGGCTCTTGAAAAAACCCTGCTTACCGATATGCAGTGGCTCGTCGTATTCTTCAAAACCAAGGATATGATGTTGAATTGTTAGTAAACTATGAACCTCAAATGCAGATGGTTGCCGAATGGTGGAAACAATTGTTTGGAGAAAGTGAAGGAAAAGATGGAAAGGGTATTTTACCTGATTCAGTATGTTTCTCAACAGACTTACACTCTTTAGGACAATTTGTTCAGGAAGGTAAGAAAGTATTGTTCGAAACAAACTTATATGTCGATACACCAATGATCGATTTAACATTCCCTAATGATGAAGCCAATGAAGATGGAATGAACTACTTGGCGGGTAAGAGTGTGGATTGGGCTAATAAAATGGTCGCCAAAGGAACATTACAGGCTCATGAAGAAACAGGTGGAGTTCCAAATATCTTATTAACTATGCCAGGCATGACTTCTTATGACTTTGGTAATATGTGTATGTTCTTCTTCAAGGCCATCGCAATGACAACTTTGATGAATGATTCTAACCCATTCAATCAACCTGGCGTTGAAGTTTATAAAAAGAATATGTTCAAACTATTAGGTAAAAAGTAATGATGAAAATAGAGATGTAAGCAAGTGTTTACGTCTCTTTTTTATACGCTTACAAATTAGAAGAGACTAACCTCTATGGTGAATTTAACCTTTAAAATTTGACATGAAGCTCGTATAATAATCTATGGTATTGAATATCTATAAAGGAGGAAATATTAATGCCTAGAGCAAAACAGTCTATGGATGGAAATACGGTCCTGGGCTCACGTTGCGTATGCTTTTACAGACGTTGCTGCAATTTATCCTATTACACCATCTAGTCCAATGGCAGACTCTATTGACCAATGGTCTGCAGGTGGACAGAAAAATATTTTTGGAAATCAAGTAGTTGTAAGTGAATTACAATCAGAAGCAGGTCTTCTGGTGCCGTTCACGGATCATTATTTCTTTGGTGCATTGACTAATACATTCACTGCATCTCAAGGTTTATTATTGATGATTCCAAACATGTACAAGATCGCGGTGAACAATTACCATGTGTATTCGATGTATCTGCACGTACAGTTGCAACTCACGCATTGAACATCTTTGGTGATCACAGTGACGTATATGCTTGTCGTCAGACAGGTTTCGCTATGTTATGTGAGACCAACCCACAGGAAGTTATGGATTTATCTCCAGTAGCTCACTTAGCTGCTTTAGAAGGTAAAGTGCCATTCATCAACTTCTTTGATGGATTCCGTACTTCTCACGAAATTCAAAAAATTGAAAAATGGGACTACGAAGATTTAAAAGAAATGTGTCCAATGGAAGTCGTTGAGGAATTCCGTAAACACGCTTTGAATCCAGAACGTCCAACTATGCGTGGTTCTCATGAAAATGGAGATATCTTCTTCCAACACCGTGAAGCATGTAACACTGCATATGATGAATTACCTCTTTGTAGTAGAAAAAATACATGGGTAAAATCAACGAAAAATTAGGAACAAACTATGACTTGTTCAACTACTATGGTGATCCTGAAGCTGATCGTGTAATCATCGCTATGGGTTCTATCAATGACGTTCTTTGAAGAAGTTATCGACTACTTAACTGCAAAAGGAGAAAAAGTTGGTTTAGTTAAGGTTCGTTTATATCGTCCTTGGTCAAGCAAACACTTATTAAAAAGTTCTTCCTAAGACAGCTAAGAAAGTTGCAGTACTTGACAGAACAAAAGAGCCAGGTGCTCTAGCTGACCCATTATACTTAGACGTAGCTACAACATTACGCGAAGCAGGATTAAATGACATCACTCTTTGCGGTGGACGTTATGGTTTAGGATCTAAGGATACTCCACCTTCAAGTGTGTTCGCTGTTTATACTGAATTGTTAAAAGACGAACCAAAACCTCGTTTCACAATTGGTATCGTGGATGATGTTACAAACTTATCTTTACCAGAAGTTAAACCAGCTCTCCTAACACTTCAACTCCAGGAACGGTTGAATGTAAATTCTGGGGTCTTGGTGGAGACGGTACTGTAGGTGCTAACAAGAACTCTACAAAGATCATCGGTGACCACACTGACAAATATATTCAGGCTTACTTCCAATATGACTCTAAGAAAACTGGTGGTATCACGATTTCTCACTTGCGTTTCGGAGACAAACCAATCCGTAGCCCATACTACATTAACCAGGCTGACTTCGTAGCTTGTCACAACCCTTCATATGTAGTAAATGGATACAAGATGGTTCAAGACGTAAAACCTGGTGGTGTATTCATGATCAACTGCCAATGGTCAGACGAAGAATTAGACAAACACATGCCTGCTGAATCTAAAAAATATATCGCAGACAACAATATCCAATTGTACACAATCAATGCCATTGATAAAGCTATCGAAATAGGTATGGGTAAACGTACAAACACAATCTTACAATCTGCATTCTTCAAATTAGCTAACATTATGCCAATTGAAGAAGTGTAGATTATATGAAAGCAGCTGCTAAGAAATCTTACTCTAAGAAGGGTGATGCAGTTGTTGAAATGAACTATAAAGCTATCGATGCCTTTGGTGTTGGCGCAACTCACAAAGTTGAAATTCCTGCATCTTGGGCTAACCCAGAAGCTGATGCACCAAAACCTGAATTGTCAGGACGTCCTGCAACAGTTAAGATGGTTAAAGACATCATGGAACCAGTTAACAAAATGGATGGAGATTCATTACCTGTATCTGCATTCGTTGGTAACATCGATGGTCAATGGGAAACTGGTGCTAGTGCTTACGAAAAACGTGGTACAAGCTGTTACAGTTCCTGAATGGGATCCTGAAAATGTATTCAATGTAACCAATGTGCATTCGTATGTTCTCACGCTACTATTCGTCCATTCTTATTGAGCGAAGAAGAAGTTAAGGTCAAGCTCCTGCACAAATCAAATTAGCTGATGTTAAACCAAAAGCTACAGAATTCAAATATACAATGAGTGTATCTCCATTAGATTGTATGGGATGTGGTGAATGTATCACTGTATGTCCAACTCAAGCAATCAAGATGGTTCCTCAAGAATCTCAAGCTGAAGAACAACCAGTATTCGATTACTTAGTAGCTAACGTTTCTAAGAAAGATTCTGGATTCGCTGATGACACAGTTAAGGGTTCTCAATACAACCAACCATTGTTAGAGTTCTCTGGATCATGTCTTTGGATGTCTTTGAAACATCTTATGCTCGTTTAATTACTCAGTTATTTGGTGAACACATGTATGTATCAAATGCAACCGGATGTTCTTCAATCTGGGGTGGTCCAAAGATCTGTATCTCCATATACAGTAAACAAAGGTTTTTTACAAGGACCAAAGCATGGGCTAACTCATTGTTCGAAGACAATGCTTGAACACGGATTCGGTATGCAATTAGGACAAAAAAGTATTACGTGAACAAGCTATCGAAAAATTAGGTGCTATGAACGAAAGCGAAAAAGCAACTCCTGAATTCAAGGCTGCATTCGAAAAATTCATGGAAACAAAAGAAAATACTCGTACTAACACAGAAGCAACAAAAGCATTATTAGTTGAAGTAGAAAAAGCTGCTTGAAGCTGGATGTGAAGATGCTAAAGTCTGTATTAGATAAGAAAGAATACTTAGCTAAGAAATCTGTTTGGATCTTCGGTGGAGACGGATGGGCTTATGATATCGGATTCGGTGGATTAGACCATGTTCTTGCATCAGGTGAAAACGTAAACGTTATGGTATTCGATACAGAAATGTATTCAAATACTGGTGGACAGGCTTCTAAAGCATCTAACATCGGTGAAGTATGTCAGTTCGCTCGCCTTTGGTAAAGAAATGAAGAAAAAATCTTTAGCAGAAATCGCCATGAGCTACGGATACGTTTATGTAGCACAAATCGCTCTTGGAGCTAACCCTGCACAAGCAGTTAAATGTATTGCTGAAGCAGAAGCTTATCCAGGACCATCTTTAATCATCGGTTATGCACCTTGTGAATTACATGGTATTGCTAAGGGTGGAATGAACCACTGTCAAGATGAAATGAAGAAAGCGGTTAAATCTGGATACTGGAACTTATTCTCATTTGATCCAAAGCTAAGAAAGAAGCAGGTAAGAACCCATTCACATTAACTTCTAAAGAAGGAGATGGAACTTACCAAGACTTCTTACACAACGAATCTCGTTACACTCGTTTAGTGAAACCATTCCCAGAAAGAGCTGAAAGACTCTTTGCTAAGTCAGAAGAAGTTGCTAAAGAACGTTATGAACACTTACGACGTTTAGTTGAACTTTACAAGTAAGAAATAAATGAAAGGGTAACCAAATAATCTAGGGGTTTCAAGAAATATCTAGGGGTCAATTTAGGGGACTGATGCCATATCGGCATGAACCTATAGACCCCTAGATTTGTTTTTTTTAATGATTAAAAGGATTTCAGTTATGGTTATAAAATTGAGATCCTTTTTTGTTATGTTCATTGTTCAACATTATTATAATTTTCTATTTATTACTTTTGATTTTTCTTTTTTGTATGATCCACGTTTCTTTCCTTTTTTTGAAAGAATCTGATCCATAGATTTAGGAACTCCTTTTGTGCTTGGATTTTTCCTTGTAGCCCATAGAATGCGATTGCGTGTATAATTGAAATCGGAGAAACCTCTGGAATCTCTTTTTAAATCTTTTGGCTTTCGATTAAAGGATTCCATTGGTCCATTGGAAAGGCGCGCGTAATATTCTTTTTCTGTACGTGCGCTTTTTCTATACACTTTTATACGGGTGAAGGAATTAACTATAGGTCTAAGATTCCTTCTTAAGAAACCTGCAAAATCACGAAAGATAGACTGATCAGATTTGTCATATTTATCAATCAATGCGTTTAAATCAAGAAGAACATCGAATTCGTTATCGTATTCTGTGTGATTGAATTGAATATATTCTTCCTTAAGGTCACGAAGGCCTTCGAAGTTTGGGTCTATTTGAAGAAATAATTTTTCTATTGTATAAGTATCAACATTCATGCCAAGCATTTTATGATAGTGTCGATTGTATGAGTAATTGATCTCATCTCGATTCTTGAGCAATACCCGGCGATAGTTTTGAAGTAGAATGACTTCTTTAGATTTCTTGATTGATTTGTTATCACGGTTTGTATCGTGATTTTTTTTCTTCCAGAGCTTTTTTGTCACGATCCTGATATTTCTTCATGACTTTATTGATATATCCATTCAGGTAAGTGATAATAACTTTTACTGCATGAAACGAATCTAAAACTGTACAGGCATTGGGAAAATATTTTTCTGGCATGGTCAAATAAGTCTGGTATGCATCACAGATTACGACTTTTACTTTAAGACGTTCCTCTAAAGGAATGTGAAGAAAATAATCTTCTAAAGTAGAACTCCGACGATTGTGCACAATATCTACAATCTCACCATTTGAAAAATCCATGATGACAAATGCATACTTTTGAGAATTACTGATGTTCAAGTACACTTCATCAATTGACATATATTCTGGAAGAGGAAGTCTAGGAAGATCCACATACCTTTCAAATAAAATGTGAGCGAGAGTATCAGAAATATTAAATCTTTCGGCAATGGTCGCAGTACTTTTGATCCAGGTGTTTAAACGCATTTAGAATAAGAAGTGGAGTGATAGTTGTAGAATGAGCATATCTATCCAAAAAAAGGAAATGAATCATTCATATAAAGATTACACTCATCACAATGCCACTTACGTTGTTTAACAATCATATAAAATTTAGTGGAATCCTGAAGAACGGGATGATTAAGCTTACGAGTATAGAAACCTTTAGAATGCATCCTTGAACCACATCTAGGACAATACATAGGTTCCAACTTCTTCTGGATGTGTATATATTTATTTTCATCAATCAATTCGATATCAGTAATAATAAAAGAGTCATCATCTTGAATATCAAGTACACTAATAGTTTTGAAATAGAAATATTTTCATTATTGTTCATTTATATACCTCCTGGTTGAAGACAATGAACATAACGAAATAATTATAAACGGTTATATCAGACATAAAAAAAAGAAAATGAATAAGGGATGAAATAATCACATTTCATAGACCCCTAAATTCATTTCTCATTATTGTCCCCCAGATTGCCCCCTAAATTTGAGCCCCCTAGAAAATTTGGATACCCAATGAAAGAAGCCGATTGATTTCGGCTTCTTTTTTTTTGTGCAAATTAAAAATTATTAATATAATGGTTGTAAGAGGTGTTATATTATGGAAAAAGGAAAATTAAATCGAATTACAGATGTCGAAGGTGTTTTGGTTGGGCATAAAACAATTTGTTCTGATTCTCACCAAACAGGTGTGACATTTATTCGTACGGTGAAGATGTATTTCATCAAAAGTTAGCTTGTGGTTGTAGTATTTTAAATGGTTTTGGGAAGACGACAGGATTACCACAAATTATGGAATTGGGAACTTTAGAAAGTTATATTTGTTTGACAAATACTTTAAATGTGGGTGTTGTTCAACAAGCCTTAGTGGATATCATGGTCAAAGAAAATGAAGATTTAACAAGTGTTAATGTTGTCGTTGGAGAATGCAACGATGGATATCTAAATGCGATTCGCGATTGCGTCGTTACAAAAGAAGATGTTTATGAGGCGTATCGTGACTGTAAAAAAAATTTTGAACTCGGCAGTGTTGGAGCCGGACGAGGCATGTCTTGTTTTGAAATGTCAGGTGGTATTGGAACAAGTTCAAGAATCTTTGAGATTGATGGAAATACATATACTCTAGGTGTACTTGTATTGTCTAATTTTGGTTTAAGAGAACAATATTTGTTAGATAAAGTAGAGGGGAATCAATTGCCTTTAGAACAAGAAAAAGGTTCAATCATGATGATCATTGCAACGGATGCTCCATTAAGTGATCGTCAACTTCATAGAGTTTGTAACAGAATGCCAGTCGGTCTAGCTTTAACAGGATCGCATATGGGCAATGGTTCTGGGGATATTGCGATTGCGTTTAGTACCGCAAATCGTTTTGGGAATGAAGAAATCCATACTTTGAAACAAATCAACGATAATAAGATCAATATTGTATTTGATGCAGCGATTGAATCTTGTAAAGAAGCTGTGCACTTATCTTTGATTGAAAATGAAGAGGGAACTGGACAGTCTGGACATGTTCGTAATTGTTTAAATCAAGTGAAGATTTCATAGTGAAATCTTCTTTTTTATGTTATATTTTTTTGGTGATAATCTGAAAATAAAATTTATAAAAACAAGAAGTTAGAAGTACAAAAGGGTGCAAAACCCCTTTCCCCAAATATAAAGATTATTGTGTTGCTATAATATTGGCATTTTCTGAATCATTAGTGTTAATTCTTCAACTGTAAGTCCAATATTTAGTAGTTGTTTAATATCTGATTTACGTATTTAATTCTTTGTTCAACTGGCGTTTCAACTTCTGCTAAATCTGCAGGATTCCAGATTTCTCCTGTAAGAAGCATATAATATGCGCCTACAAGTATTTTTCTGGCAATCGCAATAAAAGCACATTTCTTTCCACGACGTTTTGAAATCTTATTAAATTTGTTGGCGTAGTAAGGATGGTTTTTATCTTTGACTCTTTGCATGTGCAACTTCAACCAAACATGGTTTAAGATATACTCCGGCTCTGGAAATGCGTACAGATTTTTTCTTTCCTGCTTGACTGGTTACTTGATGAAGTTAAACCTGCCCAGGAAGTTAATCGTCTTGTAGAAGTAAATTGATTCATATCTACACCGATTTCAGAAAGAATTGTGATGGCAGAGTTTATGGAAACACCAGGTATCTGACACAGAAATGAAATATAGTCTTCGTATGGCTCAATCATTAAATCAATAAGTTTATCAAGTCTTTGGATATTGGATGATAATTGTTTGATGTGGTCATTTACAAGTTCTATACGAGATTTCTGGACTGGTGTTAAATCCGTTCCATTAATTGAGTCAAGATCCATATCAGGAGATGCTTTACATTTTTTGTGAACTTTTGAAAGAATATCTTCATCTGTGTATGTATTATCTGATAAAATAAGGTCGATGATATTAGATGCGGATTTGCCGAAAACATCAGTAAAGACCATATCCAGTTTACAATTACCAGAAGTAAGAGCATTCTGAAAACGGTTCTTTTCACTGGAACGTATATTTACAAGTTTGTACTTGTAGCGAGTGAGTTCGCGAAGGATGCGGAAATCTTTTTTGAGGTATAAAACTACTTCTAACAATACCAAACTTAAATAAATCAAAGCAATCCATTTGGCATCTTTATCGTCATCTTTCTCGCCTTTAACAGCGCGTACCCATTTAGGGTTGGCAACGAAGATATTGGAAATATGGGATTCCAATACATTGTAGACAGGAATATAGTACTTACCAGTGGATTCCATGCATACATTTTGACAGTCGTTTTGAATCAGCCAGTTTCTAAACCGGACTAAGTCATTGTGAAAAGTCGAGAATCTTTTTTTAGATAAATTGGTTCAACGGATTCAGAAATGCAGATAACTGCGACAATGAATTTTTGTGCACGTCGATACCACAAACACGAGGATAAATGATTTTCATAGAAAAGCCTCTTTCAAAATAAAGAAGAAAGAAGCATTGACTGAACGAGTAGCACTAAAGATTAACTAATAGTCAATGATTAATCTACGGACTTGATGTCAAGACTAATGTGTGCTTGAAATACTCGAACTTACACTGGTTTTTATTGATTTAATCTGAACGAGATGCAGAAGTCTGCAACTCACCTCACCGTGCTCTGTAGTGTACTTCTAACTTCAAGAACATGGTAGCAAATAAAAGATAAAAAATAAAAGCAAAGCTCATTGCACATTTTAATTCCAATGTGTGCCTTGAAGCGAAGTCTGAAAGGAATGGTTGGTTTATATGAAGAAATTAATGCTTGATTGTGATGATACACTCTATGATTTATCTTGGCCATTTCGCAAGTGCATGGAAGAATTCCTTCCTAATGTAGATGTGGATATGGATTTATTTTATACGGATTATCGTAAGTTTGGAGATCTGATTTTTGATGATCTTCAACAAGGAAAGATTACGATTGATGAATCTGGTGTTTATCGTATTGAAAAGGCTTGTGAAAAGTATGGGATTATTTTTTCTCATTCAAAATGTCAGAGTTTCAGTCTCGTTATAAATATTATCAAAGCATCATATTGAAATGGATGCACCGTTGATTGATTATTTTTCGAATTGTGAAGATGAACTTGCAATTTTGACAAATGGAGAGGATGCGCATCAAAGAATGAAATTAGAAGTGCTTCGTGTCTTTGATTATTTTAAACCTGAAAATGTATTTACGAGTGGTCAAATTGGTGTTGCAAAACCGGATGTGAATGCATTTAAAAAGTGTATGGAAGCGATGCATGAAGATATTACAGAATGGTATTATATTGGAGATAATTATATCAATGATATGCAAGGGGCTAAAAGTGCAGGCATGAAGACGATTCATTTTAATCGTCATCATCAGGTAAGTGGGCCTTGTGCAGATCATGTCGTATATTCGGCTAAAGAGTTGGTTGAATTCATTAAAAAGACTAGATTGAACTAGCCTTGTTAAGAATGTCGTAATGGCATTCTTTTTTTTCTACAATGCTTCCTCACCAATGATTTCATCCGACCATATTTTCTTCTTGCTCAGTGGGTTTATTGTAATCTTCAAATCTCTCATTAAGTGTTTGTTTGTTCGCGTAGTATTTTCTAATATAAGTATATATGAAATTAAGTCCGATTTAAATAGGAGGTTAAGTAGGCATAAAATCACATTTGTGGTAAAATAAATCTGTATGTTTTGATAAGGAGTAATTATGTTTATAACAACAATTCATTCTATTGATTCATTAGAAAAATTAAAAAGAGCGAAGGCAGATGCCGTGATCATTGGTGTTGAACATTATTCGATTCGTTCGAGTATTACGGTAAAAAAAGAGGATTTACAGACTTTGGAAGAAGAAGTGTAAAAAAGCTTGGCCTAAAATTATATATCAACTTTTTAAGATTATGTATGGATGAAGATCTATCGGGTGTTCGTGAATACTTTTCTATTTTTAAAGAATTGGATGTGGATGGTATTTACTATGCGGATGAAGGTCTATATTTTGAGGCGAAACAATTGGGGATTGAATTCAAATTGATTTATCAACCGGAAACATTGGTGGCTTCAAGTGCAGATGTGGATTTCTATATGTCTTTAGGCGTTCAGTCTGTCTCTTTAGCACATGAATTGAGTCTTGAAGAAGTGGTAAGTATTGGGAAGCACAATCCGGATATTGAAATCTTAGTGCATGGGTATTTCTCAATTCTATATTCAAGAAGACCTTTGGTCACTAACTATTTAGAGGCTGTGGAACAAAACGGTTTGTTCATTACCGTGTCATTATGACTTGATTGAACAAACGCGTGAGCAACGCATGCCAATTGTGCAAGATGAAACGGGTACACATATCTTTAGTGAAATGCCAATCAACTCATTACAGGAAATGTGGGATTTTACATATGTAGGAATGCATCGCTTCCGCATTGATTCTTTATTTTTGATGATGATTGGACTGTTGAAATCTTGGGTTTATATGATTTAGCTTTACAAGGGATTAAAATTATGGATGATGAGTCAACAAACCGTTGGTATTTAGAAGAGACAATTAAGAAAAAAGGAGGAGCAAGTAAATGAATAAGATTGAATTATTAGCTCCTGCCGGAAATTTAGAAAAAGCAAAGATTGCGATTTTATATGGGGCGGATGCTGTATATATTGGTGGTAAGCAGTTTAGTTTGCGTTCGCGTGCAAGTAACTTTTCCATTGACGAAATCGCAGAATTAGTCAAATTTGCGAATGCACATAATAGTCATGTGCATGTAACTGTAAATATGCTTCCGCATGAGTCGGATCTTGATGGTATTGAAGAGTATTTAATAACTTTGGATTCGATTGGCGTGCATGCGATTATTGTGGCAAGTCCATCGATTATGATGTTGGCTAAAAAGCTTGGATGTAAGTTTGAAGTGCATGTATCAACGCAGCATTCTTCTACAAATTCAAGTCTTTGCAAGATTCTGGAAAGAAAAGGGTATGGACCGTGTTGTTCTTGCCAGAGAATGTCAAATGGATGATATTCGTTCGATTTGTGAAGAGAATATTCTTCCTATCGAAGTCTTTATTCATGGAGGTATGTGTATTTCTTTTTCAGGACGTTGTGTATTGAGTAATCATATGACGCTTCGTGATGCGAATCGTGGTGGTGTGCACAGAGTTGTCGTTGGAAATATCATTTAATGGATGGGCAAACAGAATTAAGTGATCCAACGAATTTATTCTCCATGTCTTCAAAGGATTTGCAGGCAGTGGATTATATTGAGAATTTCATACATATGGGTGTAGCGTCCTTGAAAATTGAAGGGCGTATGAAAAGTGCTTATTATTTAGCTACGGTTGTTTCTAGCTATCGTATGTTGATTGATTATATTTATGAGCATGGGCATGCGGATGTTGAAATCATTGAACGTGTAAAAAGGAAATTGCCAAGGCAGAGAACCGACCGACAGGGCCGGGCTTCTATAATGGTCTTCCTAAACATAAGATACAGTTGTATCAAGATCATGATGAAACGGTAACACAGGAATATGTAGCCATTGTGCAGGATTATGACAAAGAAAGTCAGATGGCGACTTTACAAGTTAAGAATCATTTCATGCCAAATCAGGATTTAGAAATATTTGGCCCTCACATTTTAAGTACGATTGTACATGTAGGGGATGTGTATGATAGTGAAGAAAATGTATTAGAGGTTTGTAATAAGCCGATGCAGATCGTACATACAAAATGGTCTGGGCCTATTGAAGTTGATGCGATGATTCGTAAAATTAGATAGTGGAAGAGGTAAGTAAGATGAAATTAAGTCAGAGTTTCTTTTTATACATTAAGAGAAAATGCGAAAGATGAAGATAGCGTATCAAGTAATTTGTTGGTGCGTCTTTGGAATGATCAAAAAATGTTCAAACCGAATCTATATGATCATGCCTATGGGAAAGAAGGTTCTTTCTAAAGTTGAAAATATTATTCGTGAAGAAATGGATGCGAAAGATGCACAAGAATTGTTGATGCCAAAGCATTGATTCCAGAAGATGTATATGTACAATCGGGTCGTCGTGAAGCTTTTGGTTCAAATATGTTTTCATTGAGTGATCGTTATAATAAGCCTTATGTTTTGGGCCCAACACATGAAGAATTGTTTGCGGTAGCTAGTAGTATGGATGGAAAATCTTATAAGGATTTCCCATATAACTTATATCAGATTCAAACGAAATATCGTGATGAAACTCGTCCTCGTTATGGATTGATTCGTGTTCGCGAATTCATCATGAAGGATGCGTATACATTTGATGTGGATGAAACTGGATTGGATGTAGCCTACAACAAGATGTATGATGCATATTGCCGTATCATGGATCGTTTAGGATTGGAATATAAGATTGTTAAAGCGGATACAGGAGCTATGGGTGGTTTATTATCAGAAGAATATCAGGCTTTATCAAGTATTGGTGAAGACGTTGTTGTTGGATGTGAAGGTTGTGACTATTCTAGTAACTTAGAAATCACTGAAGTAGTAGATATAATGGAAGATTCTTGTGAAAAAAGAACTTTCAATGGAAATTGTTGATACACCAAACGCAAAAACAATTGAAGAAGTGGCTGCTTTCTTTGGTAAGAAGGAAAGTGATTTCGTTAAAACATTACTATATAACGTAGATGGAAAGGTAATCGCATTCTGTATTCCTGGTGATCGTGAATTAAATGAAACAAAGGCATTGAAATTATTGGGTGCTAATGAAATGGAAATGGCTAGCTTTGAAGAAGTTGAAAAGGTAACACATGCGCGTGTTGGCTTTGCGGGCCCAGTCGGCATTGATTGTCCTGTATATATGGATCGTCAAATCAAACATATGAAAAACTTCATTGTAGGTGCTAACCAATCGGATCGTCACATTAAGAATGTAAATTGCAAAGATTTCGAGCCTGTAGAAGTGGCAGATCTTTGTCAGGTTAAAGAAGGAGATATTTGTCCTAAGTGTGGTAAGAAGTTAACTTTCCAACATGGTATTGAAGTTGGTAACTTATTTAAATTGGGGACAAAATATTCTAAGAGCATGAATCTATACTATACAGATGCCAATAACCAATTACAGCCAGTTTGGATGGGAAGCTATGGTATCGGTCTAGAAAGATGTATGGCAGCCGTTGCGACCAGCACCATGATGATTTTGGTATTAAATGGCCAGTTGAAATTGCACCATTTAGACTTGCGATTGTTCCGGTATCTTTAAAGGATGAAGAACAAGTTAAGATTGCCAATGATCTATATGAATTCTGTAAAGAACACAAATTCGATGTTATTTTGGATGATCGTAATGAGCGTCCAGGCGTTAAATTTAAAGATATGGAATTGATTGGGATTCCTTATCGTATTACTGTGGGTCGTGGTATTAAAGAGGGTAAACTTGAGTGGACAGATCGTTATACGAGTGAAAAGATTGAAATTACGATTGCGGATGTTTATTCTGAAATCGAAAAAGTTTTCGTCATGTAAACGCTTGTGCTTGAACTATAAACAAAAAATTAAGTTATACATTTACTTTCATACAATTTTCATGTATATTAGTCATAGTTAAAGGAGTGTAATTATGCAAAATAAAATTGAAATTTTTAACAACCAGGTTATTATCAACTATAATTTGGCATATCCAAAGAGTCGTGAGGTTTTATTAAAATCTCATACGTTCACAAAATTTGTTCAATATTTCATTGAATATCAAGAAACAGATAATGCGAACATGTACGCGTATTTGACAAAGAATGGTGAATTGAATCAAAAAAGAAGCTTCTTGTGATTTCTGTCATTTCTTGCGTTTATTGTCAATCTTTACTTGTGAAGAATTAAAAGATGAATATTATCTTTCAAATAAAGATGCAACTTTAAGTGTTATTGAAGAGATGTATCGTAATTGGCGATCTTTACAACGTTTTGGATATATGAAGAGTGATAATTCAACGGATTTTGGTATTAATACATTAGTGGCATTTGACTCGAGCTTCAAATGATTTAATTCTTCGTACATATCGTTTGTTTGAAGAAAAATTAATGGGGAGACCAAACTTAGTGTATCGCCAGGTTCAAAAGCTGGAACTAACGCGTGTTTCTCTGTTCATACTTTGGATAAAGTATGGGCGATGAATATGCCGCATTACAAGATATTCCAATGATCGATACAGTTATGTTAAGAACTCCAATGATTTTGCATCCAAAATCAAGTAAACGTACAGGAATGTTTACTGAAATAGATACCGACCAATGACATATTTCAAAAAAAGGGAGAATCAAACTGGTTCTGTTATCCTTGTAAGGTTGGAACTTTATTATGTTTCGTATACTTCAACTCAAAAATATATGTCTAGTGCATTGAGTATGGCTAACTTGTTTGAATTAGCTACAAAAAAGAAGAGAGTGCTCAAAAACCAGATCTTGTTGTTATTTTTGGTAATGACGATGGAAATGATGCAACAAACTTCTATTATGATGAGGCCAATGATATTTGGGTAGGATGTATTAGTGACAATCCTCGTATCGAATACTTTGGATATTTAAAGAAAATGTGTTTAACTTTACATAACTTGGCACAGATGAAAAAAGGTTGGTTACCAATCCATGGTGCTTTCGTAAACATCTATTTAAAGGATGGAACTAAGAAAGGTATCATGTTGATGGGTGATAGTGGATTTGCTGGTAAATCTGAATCCATTGAAGCATTAAAGGCCACTCTTTGGAGATATGATTCGTGAAGTAGAAGTTGTATTTGATGATATGGGAACAATTCACTTAGAAGATGGCGTTCCATATGGTCAGGGTACTGAAATTGGTGCGTTCATTCGTTTAGATGATTTGGATCCAGGTACTCCATATCGTGACATGGACCGTTCAATTTTCATGGCTCCAGAAAATCCAAACTCACGTATGATTCAGCCCAGCGGCTCCATATCGCGTTGTTGTTCACAATCATAAAATCGATTTATTTGCGTACGCAAACAACTACACTAATGAATTTGGTCTAAAAGAAATTAACTGTTCAAGAAGTAAAAGATACTTGTAAATTAGCTAAACGTATGGCTTTAGGTACAACTCAAGAAGTTGGTATTTCAACAACATATTTCGCAAACCCATTTGGTCCTATGCAAAAACAAGAACTTTGCGAACCAATCATCGACACAATGTTCCAGGCTCTAGAAGATAACGGAGTATTTGTGGGTGAAATCTATACGCACTTAGGATTCGATAAATCAAACCGTAAAGGTTTAAATATTGCGGCTCAAAGCAATTATTAGAATTTATCCAGAAAAGGATTAATATGTTTAACAACGATTCAATGAATTATTATTCAACAAACACTTTAAAAAGTGCATTGTTGAAGTCTTATGCATGGATGGGTGTTGCTTTATTCATCACGGCAATTGTATCTTATGGCTTATATGCTACAAACGCTTTATTGATTTTTTATTGAGTGCCATGCCATTTCTATTTATGTTGTTTGTGATTGCACCATTTATCTTGTCCATTGCCTTTGGTGTTTCTATGGCAAGATCTACATCAAGTACAGGTATGAAAGTCATGTTAGTGCTTTATGCCATCTGTATGGGTGTTTCACTTACTTCGATTGGCTATGTATATGATGTAGCTACAATTGGTACTGCTTTTCTAGTCAGTGCAGTTTACTTTATTAGTTTATTTGTTATTGGTACAACATCAAAAAAAGATTTTACTAGCTTTGGCTCATTATGTATGATTGGACTTTTTGTATTGATTATTACACAATGCTTTATGATGTTATTTAGAGTTAGTATGGATGTTCGCTTGCTTTCTATCATTACTCTATTGATTTTTACAGGCATCACAGTTTGGGATGTACAAAGAATGAATCGTTTATTGATTCAATCGGATGGTTCGGTCGTAGCACAAGATAAGATCGCAATCTTTATGGCTTTACAATTGTATTTGGATTTCTTGAATATTTTCTTAAGAATTTTACAGTTGATTGGCATGGGAAATCGAAATAATAAATAGGTGTATTCGCAATGGATACATCTATTTTTGTTTGTATTTTAAATGTATTCTTGTTAATATTATTGTATAAAGAACGAAAAGAAAACACTACATACTTAATTTAATAATGGATATTTTAATTGGACTAGCGTTTATAATTAAAGTATGTTTTAAAAAGATTTATTAAAGTCTATGCTTATGGGATTCTACCTTATACACTTCTAGTTTCTGTTTTAAATATATATCATAGTATAAAAAATAAGGATTATAAATCCTATCGAATATTTTATTCTATATTTTGGATTTTAATGATTTTCATTCTGATCTTAACTTCATAAAGGGAATGTGTATGACGCATTTCCTTTTTCTAATTGTATATAAAAGGAGTAGTAACATGCTACTCCAAAGGTTTTTGATAGAAGTTTCCGTAGAAGTTTACTGTATTGTATGTATTGATCAATACTTTAGGATCGACCTTTCTTACGTTATCGACAACGTCTCTTAATTCATAAGTAGAAATAACGGCTTTACATACGTAATACTTATGATGACTGTATGCACCATAACATTCAAATACGCTCATACCATGGCGACAAGTGGCCATAAAAGCATCAATGATGGGGTCTGGATCGTTTGTTGTAAATTCAACGGTAATTTGTGCATATCTTTTGATATAAAGATGAGATTGTCTTTGTAGATAAGAATTGGAATAGGATGGAATATCCTGCATAAATCCATCCGCATAAGTATCCAAAGATAATAATCATAGCGCAGTTATAGAAGAATACATAGTCCCATATACCTCTATGAATCTTACTAGAAACGTATTGGGCAATGAAATCCGTTCCTCCAGTAGATCCTCCAGCTCTTAGAGATAGGGAAATAGAAAAACCCCATAAGAAGCCTCCAAATAGAACATTTAAGATTTGATCTTCGAAGAACGGTTCAAAATGGAAGATAGAAATAAAGAAGGATACTAGAAAGAATTGTACACAACTCAAAAAAGTGAATCTGGGTGAGATGTGTTTGTAACATAGGATGGCTGCAGGAACATTTAAAGCGATGATTCCAATTTGAGTAGGAAAATTAATGTTTACTAGAGCACAGACTTTATTGATTAATAGAGCAAGTCCTGTAAATCCTCCTGAGATTAGGTTGCATGGTGCCATAAATACATTCATGATATAACATTGCATGAAAGCACTAAATACAATCATTATGGTCGACGTTAACAGTCTTAGCTTCTGTTCTTTTTGAAGCTGGTGAATAATGTGTTGCATAATATAAAATACCTCTTGTTCATTGACCACATTATAATAGGTCATTTGTCAAATAAGTTCAACCAAAAATGGAAAATGTACATTTTTAAAAAAATGTAAAAAAATTAAATTTTTCTTGCTTTTTATTTTACGTTGAGGTATTATATATGGGCAGTCAACGAAATGGTTCCGTAGCCAAGTGGTAAGGCAATAGACTGCAACTCTGTGATCATCAGTTCAAATCTGATCGGAACCTCCATAAATGATGGGGTCGTGGCGGAATAGGCAGACGCAACGGACTTAAAATCCGTTGGGAGAAATCCCGTGTGGGTTCAAGTCCCACCGTCCCCACCATCGTTTATTTATAATCAACAAGTTACGGTTCCGTAGCCAAGTGGTAAGGCAATAGACTGCAACTCTGTGATCATCAGTTCAAATCTGATCGGAACCTCCATTTACATGGGGTCGTGGCGGAATAGGCAGACGCAACGGACTTAGAATCCGTTGGGAGAAATCCCGTGTGGGTTCAAGTCCCACCGTCCCCACCATTATTTGGAAAGATAGCTAGAAACTTTTGTTTCTAGCTTTTTTCGTGCTTATTTGGACAAGCATAGTGACCAAGTTTACCATATATATATATAAATTTAATGATTAAAATATAATAAAAAGAGAGGTGTATCTAATTATGAACTGGATTGAAAGAACAACGAAAAAACGAATCAAAGAATTGGATGAACATCCAGAATTGAATTCGAATGATTTTGAGCAAAAAGGGAAATACATTAATGAAGAATATTAAATTTTATGCGATTGTTATCTTAGCGGCTGCACTTGTTTTAGCACTTTGGTATCAATGGAATCATCCAGAAATTGATATATTTCCATTTCATTTTCCAATATTAGTCTAAGAAGAGGTAACTATGAGTTGGCTTGATAAAATAGCAAAGAAATGATTGGAAGAACTCGATGCACATACAGAATTGAACTCAGACAAATTTTCGAAAAAATGAGTACTCTATATTTCGCTATTGTTTTGTTGATTGTTACTATACTTATTCTTTTGCTTTGGTATGATACAGAATATTTTGAAAACTGGATTTTCTCGAAAAGATAAAAATAGCCACAATTGTGGCTATAATAGCATAAATCCAATACCTACGATAACGCCAGTTATAAATAGGATGAACATGGTTCTTAAAATATCTTTCTTTTTGGCTTCATAACGTATCATCACAATTAAACCAAGTCCTGCATTCGTGACTAGTCCTGCAAGTAAGGATCCAAAGGATAATTCACCACTGTATAAAGTCGTGTTAGAACAACTGTAGCTCGCACAGTTAGGAATAAAGCCGAATAGCGCGGCGATGATTGGTCATAGATTCTGGAATAAATTATCTTGAAGTAAAATCATTGATAATGTTTTTTCTCCAATACACTCTATTAATAGTGTTAATACAAAACTAGTAATAAAGATGAATACATAGATTTTTAAAGATCTTAATAAGGCACTGATCCATAATGGATATTCAGGATAGCAACATGGACAGCTTGATCCTGAACTTTCTTCTTCCTCATATTCTTTATCGTCATAATCTTCTTCTATGTCTTCGAAGCGGAGGATTTTTTTGATTGCGAAATAGTACATGATCAGTAAATAATCCAACAATGATTGCGATAACTAATTTTAATCCTAAAATACCAAGTAAAGATGAATACATCTTAGGATTACTAATTAGGATTGGAATGGCTTCATCACTTGTCGCAATCATAACACTGACTAGTGTGCCGAGTGTAATGTTATTTTGGACAAACAACATAGCGGCTAGAATACTAAATCCACATTGGGGAATCAATCCAACTAATGCGCCTAAAATGGGTCCAAGTCTTTGTAGTCCAAAGAAAAGCTTATCGTCTTGCGTATTCTTTCTTTCGAAAACTTCTAATATACAATAAGTAATATACAATAAGGGGAGCATAGCCCACGTATCGTGTATTGTATCTAAAATAATGTCTATAAAATTCAAAGGTAGTTCCTCCTAACTTACATAAGTATACACATTTTTTCAAAAAATTGCACGTAAAAAGCAGGAAACTAATCTGATATGCTCCCTTTATGAGAGACAGTGGAAAAATAAACTGTCATCATGAAGGGAGCATTGTTATGCCACAAAAAAGCAAATTGAACGCAGAGGAAAAAGTGGAGATTATCAAGAAGTACCGGCAAGGGGAAATAAGCTTAGTTCAGGCGGCCCGGGATGCAGGAGTTGGGACAACGACGATTTATAGATGGAGTGCACGGTATGAGACAGAAGGGGCGGCTGGATTTTTACCATATCGGAAAAATCGTGTCTATCCGCCAGAACTAAAGTTAAAGGCGGTGCTGGAATACTTATCCGGGGTGGGAAGTCTCGAAGAAATCAGCAAAAAATATAAGTTGCGAAATGATCGTCAACTCAAAGAACTGGATAAAGGTGTATAATGCTCATGGAGATTTCAACTCTACAAAGTTTTCTGGAGGAGGAAGTTACATGAAGCAAGGACGAGAAACCACATTTGAGGAACGAGTTCAAATCGTCAGGGAATGTATCGCTATAGGGAAAAACTACGGAGAAATAGCCTTAAAATACCAGGTAAGCTACCAACAAGTTCGTACTTGGACACTTCGTTTTGAACAGATGGGAGAAGCAGGATTACAAGACCGGCGTGGACGGCGCAAGAAGGACCAAACTCCCCCCGTACCGAGTGGAACAGGCACAAATTGAGATTGAGCAACTCAAACATAAACTGTATCTGGCGGAAATGGAGAATGCACTGTTAAAAAAAATTGGACGAAGTAGAGAGGAGGGATGCCTTTCAGAAGTAAGACAACGACATACTTATATAGCCATTCGAGAGTGTCACGAAGAACAAGGGTTTCTTTGTTGAGACGCCTGTGACCTTCTCCATGTATCCCGTTCTGCTTACTACAAATGGGCTTCCGGAAAGCTAAGCCACAGAGTAAAGGAGAACGAACAGTTGGCCGACAAGATTGAGAAAATCCATTTAGAAAGTCCAGATAAAGGTTACCGGAGATTGAATGACGATTTGCGTCATGACCATGGTATCTATGTCAATGACAAGAGGGTGCTACGCATCTGCCGGGCCAAAGATATAAGATCCACTGTGAAGTACAATAACCGCGGCTGCACAAGACGGGCAAAGAACCCTAAGTATCTTGCTGAAAATCTGCTGAATCGCCAATTCTATGCGGAGAAGCCGAATGAGAAATGGCTTACTGATGTGACAGAGTTCAAATGGTATGATGGCATGGAAGTACATAAACTCTATCTAAGTGCCATTCTGGATCTTTGTGACCGGCGCATCGTGTCCTATGTGATCAGTGAGCGCAATGATAATCCACTCGTTTACAAAACCTTTGACAAAGCTGTTAAGGCGAATCCAGATGCCCACCCGCTGTTCCACAGCGATAGAGGTTTCCAATACACAGGCAGAGCCTTCCACCATAAACTCGTACAGGCTGGAATGACTCAGAGTATGTCCCGTGTGGCTCACTGCATTGACAATGGACCTATGGAAGGATTCTGGGGCATTTTGAAACGGGAACGCTATTACGGCAAGCGTTTCACCAGCAAACAGGAACTCGTGCAAATGATTGAGTGCTACATCCGTTATTACAACACCAGAAGAGTCCAGCGTAACTTGGGCGTACTGACGCCGATAGAAAAACACAAGTTGTGCCTTGCTGCATAAAAAGCGGCCAGCAACATTTAGCTGCTGGCCGGGAAAATTTTATATTTTTTCTCTGTCCTCTTGACGGGGAGCAGTTCAATCAATAGTTCCTGCTCTATCGTTGATTGTGATTTTTTGTTTCTTAATCGAACTTGGATATAATCTTGTACACCTGCATAGATAAGTGCAAAGATTGGAACACCTAAAAACATTCCAACAATGCCAAATAATGCACCACCAACAGTAACAGAGAATAAAATCCAAAAGCCTGACATTCCTAGTTTATCTCCAAGAACAATCGGTTTTATAATGTTTCCATCGCATTGTTGAAGGATGAAGATAAAGATTGTAAAAAATCAAGGCTGAGAATGGGTCAATCAAACATAAGATAATGATGACGGAATAGCACCTAAGAATGGCCCAAAGACGGAATGACGTTTGTGACACCGATAATTAGGGCAATCATACTTGTGTAAGGTAGTCTGTAATACTAAGGCACCAAAGTAACAGATAACACCGACAATAAATGAGTCAATGATATTTCCTACGATATATTGTTCAAATACAGTCTTCGCGTCATTTGTCCAAAGAGTTAAGTAGTTCGCAAAGTTTTTATCAAATAATGAGTAATTTAACTTTTTTATGCCCTTAACAAGTTTTTCACGATCCAATAAGATATAGAATGCGGAAACGAAAGCTAAAATCAAGTTAATAAATCCTTTCACAAAGCTATAAGAGTAAGAAGCAATTTTAGGAATCGATTCAGTGACTACACTTGTGATTTTCTGTGTGACGTCAAAATTGATCAGCATTTGTTCAACTTGTTTTTCTGAAATGTTTAATTTATACGCAAAATCTTTTGTGTATTCAATTAAAGTATCGGAATAATCCGCAACGTTTTTAGAAAATTGTCGCACAGAATCAATCGTATTCGGAATTATAATGGAGAAAAATAAGATCAAGAATCCAATGGTTAATATAAACACAAGAGTAGTTGATAGTATTCTTTTGTGGCTTTTATGCATTGGAATATTCTGTAGTAACTTATCTTCAACCCATTTTTGTGGATTGTTTAATATAAACGCCAATCCAATTCCTAGAAGGAAAGGAAATAGTATCGTTAATATAAACTGAATGGCTCGTTTAATGTCTTTAAACTTATTCAATATTGTAAAAAATAAGATTGCGATAATGAAAGACGTAGAATAAACGATGATTCGCTGTTTCATTTCTTGGGTTAATTTAAAATGCATTTAAGTAAGACTCCTTCCATACCATATATAATAACATCTAGAAAAAAATTATAAAAGCCATTATAATAGTTGTATGGAAAAAATATTTGAAGGGGCCATTTCCTGCAAAGCCCTATTAGAAGCAGGGTCTCGAGATTGTAAAAAAACTATATATTGATAAAAAAAAAATACAAAAGATACAAGATATTTGGCTAAAATTGCCAAAAAATTGTGGTTGTGAAGTCATCTTTTATTCGCGTGATGAAATCAATGCCTTAGCAACAGGTAAAACACATGGTGGTATTTTACTTATAGTGAAGAAAAACAAATTCCTCAACTTATTGAAACACATGTCCATGGATTTCTTTTGTTACATCGACGGCGTAGAAGATCCATATAATTTGGGAAGTATTTCAAGGACTCTCTATGCATCTGGATGTGATGCGATGATTCTTCCAAAACGAGACTGGAGCTTTGCTTTGAACAAACCATTTTAAAGGCAAGTGCGGGTGCTTATGAAAAACTACCGATCTACTTTGTAGACTCAGATGAAGAATTAGTAGACTATTGTAAAAAAAGAATGAACTTCCTATTTTGTGTGCCCACAGAAAAGATGCCGAAGGACTCTATGACTATACTTTTGAATCGGATTTCTGTTTATGTTTAGGCGGTGCCTTAAGAGGGCTTAGCTCAACTATTACGGCAAAGATCCAAACAAAATATTGTCGTAGAATACGGTAGAGATTTTAGAAATGCCTTAGATTCACCAGTCAGTTCGCCTGTATTTAGTTTTGAGATATTAAGACAAAAGAAAGTCAAAGTGAATTAAAATGGGTGATCCGCAATTAGATAGGGTCGACTAAAAGTTGGCTTCAAGAATTATAGGGTTGAAAACCCTATGAGTGTTTAAAGGATTATTAACTAGGAAGCAGAGATGTTTAAAATCTCTGCTTCTTTTATAATGGTCGATTGGAGTCTGCACGATTGAAATCAATGTATTCAGTTAACTTGTCATATAATTCTTCAATTCCAAATTTCATTTCATTGTTTTGAAGATTTCTGAAGTATTCGATCAATTCAATTATGTCTTGTGCATCCATGATCATTTCTCCCTTGGCTCCAGGCTGAATGTAGCGTTTGGGTCGAGTACATACATTACGCGATTGCATAATCGAGACCAGTTGGTGTAGCCATTGGTATTGTTCTTGATACACTTGATAATCTTGTTTCGATTCTCAATGATCGCATTATTCACTTTTTATTGCAGACCACCACCTGGCCTTTGCCTGCTTCAACTTAAAATTCAGTACTTACAATCGTAATGAATTGATGATCTCCTGTTTCCAGTTGATCAGATTGTTGGAAAAGGCAATCATTTCATCAATGTTTGTATCAATGCAAATTTGCGAATCAGATTTTCTAGATTTACTTTCGCATTGTCGATTGTAGATTTTGAATAGAAGTCTACAAGTTCTAGTTTTAATGAGTAACAAATAGTTAAATCATTATTGATTTCAAGCAGTTTCTTTCTTAAATCATAGTAGTTCATATAGCTTTTAAAATGAGAGTTGTATTTACGCTCACGTTCTACATCAAACAGTCTTCCATATTTATCTTCATCCTCTGGATTTTTGAAGAACAAGCCAGTTGAATTTTTTGAGAAGATAATATTCATCTGAAGCCTTATTATCTTTTATATCCCTTCATGACTTTGATACGCACCTCATTCATTTTCCTATGGAAATCTTGGGAAAGATGGAAATAATCCAAAAGCATACAACAGGATGGAAACACCTTATGTACGACATCTCTATATACTTCATACATGTCTGAACAGGCGTATTTTACCTTTTTGCGTTCTTCTAAAGGGATCTTTTGAAAGTAGTTTAAAAGATATTCCTTTTTACGATTTGGAAGAACATCAACAGGAATCTGTTTTTAAAATCAAGAAGAACACAGACATATTTACTCTTTTCGGATTTAAAGGCATATACCTCATCAAAATTAATGATTTCCGGAAGTGGGTTTCTGCCAATATCCACATGTTTATCAAAGATGGTGGATACAGAAGTTGGAGAAACATGATATCGTCTGGCAACGGAAGTAAATGTCTCATTGAAATCTTTCAGATCCTTCAGAATATTATGTACAGTAAGGATCGATATTTTCTGAGATTTGAAGACAAAAGGATTGAATTCATAATAGGTCTTTCCACAACATGAGCATTTGTAGTGTCTTGCCCTGTAATTTTATTATGCATTTCTGTGTTGTAAGAGCCGAATGAGTGATCTCCTTGGTTACATATTCCTTGATTTTAGGCGCAGTAAACCCACAGTAAGGACAAGCCTGATGTTTATCTGTAAGAGTTACAACAAGAACCATCATCTTATTGAACGTAGTACAGAGAATATTGGCAATATCATCAGGATTTAAGTGAAAAAGATTGATTAACAGTAGCTTGAAAGCATCATTTTCGATCATAAGATCATCTCCTCTCTAATTTCAATGACATAGTATCAAAAAAAGAAATCAGAATCAGAGTTACGACTCTGTTGGTGACAGTACACAAAGTTTACAATAGCTTCTAGTGGATCCAAATAGAATATCATGACGCTTTAAAGATTCTATTTTCAAGTCATCCTGCTTGAAATCTCTCCAGTCTGGAAACTTGACGAATCCCAGAATTCGATTACACGAGCTTTAACTTTACGAATCGTTTGTAGAGCAACTTCAAAAAGAAGTAATCAAATCATCATTCTCATCGAGTGATATAGTAAATGAAAAGATAAGTGAACTGAGTATAAGGGACAAAATTAGTTGGAAGCAAGGCATGAGTGGATTTACATTGAGTACACTGGATACTCTGAACAGGAATTTGAATCTTACACTCACCACTGGAAAGATCATCAATGATCACAAATCTTGTGTAGTGTCCATATAATATAAAAAGGCCAACGACACCACAAACAGGACAATGTAAAGACAAACAAATCGTTCGCATTAACAAAAGCTTGATAATCATCTTTATTCAAAATCAGGTTGAAGTCGTTGGTGATTTTCAGTGTCATAATATTGTCTAAGAGGACGGGTAGAAATCGCAACTTTGGTCGGTGAAGGATTTCTAACTTTTTTATTGACTAAATAGTTAAGTAGATATATAGTTAAGTAACTTAAATAAATTGGAGGTTCGTATGGAAGTTCAAGATGAAGTACTAGATTTATTGTTTGATCTAACATATAAAGTCACGAACTATGTTCGAAATAACCGTCATTGCAAAGATGGGCCAAGAATCAAAGATGTGATGTTGTTTAAAACGATTTATAAAGCAGAGAATCATCAGATCACAATGAGTGAAGTGGCAAATGTTCTCGGTGTTTCTCCAACTGCAGTATCACAGATGATTGCTGGATTTGAAAAGAAGGGTCTGCTTCAAAGGGTGCATTCGAATACAGATCGTAGAACGGTCTATATTCAAATTGTTCCAGAGGCAATCGACATGTTTCAAAAGCGTATGAACTCCCATATGGCTAATGTTTATTCATATTTAGATTATCTGGGGACATCTGACTGTGCGCATTTAAGAGATATTTTAAAAAAGACAGCTTATTATATGGAGGAAAATAAAGAATGACAAAGATTATGAAATATTTAAAACCATATTGGCTATCCATTGGCCTTACACTTGGTTTATTGTTTGGACAGGCAACCTGTGAACTAACAATGCCGGATTATATGCAAAATATTGTCAATACAGGTATTCAAAATGGAGGTATTGAAAGTGGTGTCTATGAACAGGTTCGTGAAAGTACATTCAATTCGTATGTAATGTTCGCAACCGATTCAGAAAAAGATTTAATGACATCTTCTTATAAGCTAGTTACTCCAAGTAAGGCAACTAAGGAAGAGAAAACGAGAATTCCAGGTTTGAAAACAGAGAATGTATATCTATTAAAAGATCTTAGTGAAGAAAAGGAAGAGAAGCTTTCTTCCACTTTGACCCTACTTCAAATGACAATGGTAGAAGTGAGTAAGGATGCTAAAGAAAGCAATGTACAAATTCCTCAACTACTGATAATGAATGGTATAGATACATATAGAAAAGTGGCAAAATCCGAGATTTCTAAACTCGGAGATTCGACAGTAACAAGCATGAGCTCACAATTTTTAAAGAAGGAATATAGTGATCTAGGTATGGATATGGAAAAGATTCAACAAGACTATATTATCTTTTCAGGACTTAAGATGTTAGGTTATGCCCTAGGCAGTTTGTATGTGCGATATTAGTCGGATTCTTGGCGAGTCGTATTGCGGCAGGCTTTTCTAAAGATTTGCGTGAAGCCGTATTTGAAAAAGTGACGTATTTTTCCAATGAGAATCTAAATACTTTTAGTACATCCAGTTTGATTACACGTACCACAAATGATATTCAACAACTACAAATGACGGTGGCAATGTTTTTAAGAATTGTCATGTATGCACCTATTATTGGTGTTGGAGCCATTCTACACGTCATTGAATCTGGAGCGAATATGACTTGGATTCTAGCTTTATGTGTAGTGATCATTTTAAGCGTTGTATTTGTGATTTTTTATGATTGTCATGCCAAAATTTAAGATCATGCAGAAAATGATCGATAAGATGAATAGCGTTGTACGAGAATTGTTAGATGGAATGTTAGTGATTCGTGCCTTTAATAATGAAAAGATTGAAGAAGCTAAATTTGATCAAGCCAATAAAGATATTACTTCTATTTCTTTATTTACAACACGAGTTATGGCATTTATGATGCCGATCATGAGGTTTTTAATGAACGGTACCACACTTATGATTCTATGGTTTGGATCCAAACAAGTCGATACCGGCATCATTCAAGTTGGTAGTATCATGGCCTTTATGCAGTATGCGATGCAAGTTATTATGGCCTTCTTAATGATCACCATGGTTGCGATTATGCTTCCTCGTGCCAATGTCAGTGCTTTACGTATTCATGAAGTATTAAGTAGTGATATTACAGTAAAAGATAAAGAGAATACGAAAGATTTCTCATCTAATATGCGAGGTGTTGTATCCTTTAAAACGTATCTTTTCGATATCCAGGAGCCGATGAAGATGTTTTAAGCAATATTAACTTTGAAACAAAACCAGGAGAAACGACTGCCTTTATTGGAAGTACAGGATCTGGTAAGTCGACATTGATCAACTTAGTACCAAGATTCTATGATGTGACAAGTGGATCTATTTGTGTGGATGGTGTAGACATTCGAGATGTCAAACAAGCGGATTTAAGAAGTCGCATTGGCTATGTACCACAAAAGGTTTGTTACTATCGGGAGATATTGAATCTAACTTATTATATTCAAAGAAAGATGCCAATGAGAAAGACATCGAGTCTGCTTTATCTATTTCTCAAAGTACGGAGTTTGTTTCAAAAAAACCAGAAGGCATCCACTGTGAAATCAGTCAGGGTGGCACAAACGTATCGGGGAGGACAAAGACAAAGACTATCGATTGCACGTGCCATTGTGCGTAAGCCTGAAATCTATATTTTTGATGATAGCTTTAGTGCATTAGACTTTAAAACGGATGCCAAACTTAGAGAAGCTTTGGCGAAGTCTTGTAAAAAGAAACGAAGAGTACGGTACTCCTTGTAGCCCAACGTATTTCAAGTATTTTACATGCCGATCAAATCATTGTACTGGATGAAGGGAAAATGGTTGGAAAGAACACATCTTTGAATTGATGGAATCTTGTGATGTGTATCAACAAATTGCATCGAGCCAGTTGACAAAGGAGGAACTTGCCAATGTCTAATCAGAAACAAAGCAATCGTCCAAGAGGACCAATGGGCCATGGTATGCGTGGTGGCGGCGAAAAGGCAAAAGATTTCAAAGGTACAATGAAGAAGTTGTTCAATTATATCAAACCTTTTAAATTTACTTTTCTAATTGGAATTCTTTGTGCCGTTGTCTCTGTATGTATTATGGTCATTGGACCTAAGATTCAAGGAAATATTATTACAGAAATAGCCGAAGGCTTTATGAATAAAGTACAAGGCAAGGGTGGCATTGATTTTGATGCGATCAAAAAGACGTGTGCCTTATTATTAGCTATCTATGCCATGAGTACGGCCTTCTCGTATATTCAAGGCTGGTTGATGAGTGGCGTTTCCAATAAAATGGGATATCAACTTCGTAAGGAAATGAATCAAAAGATTGATAAACTTCCACTATCTTACTTTGATAAAAATAGTCATGGAGACATTCTATCTCGCTTTACCAATGATGTAGATACTCTAGTTCAATCTTTAAACCAATCTTTATCCACGATGGTATCGAGCATTGTACAAATTATTGGCTTTCTAGTGATGATGTTAAGTATTTCTTGGAAAATGACATTAATGGCTCTTGTTGTGATTCCACTCAGTATGATTCTAGTGGTCGTAGTTGTGAAAAAAGAGTCAACGTTACTTTAAGGCACAACAAAAATCATTAGGCTTAGTCAATGGACATATTGAAGAGATGTATGCAAAGACATACAATTGTGAAAGCTTTTAATGGGGAAGAAGAGTCTTTAAAATCGTTTAAAGACTATAATAATCAATTGTATACAAGCGCATGGAAATCCCAATTCTTGTCTGGTTTAATGATGCCATTAACAAATTTAATTGGAAATATTGGCTATGTCGGCGTATGCATTCTAGGCGGTTATTTAACGGTTCATGGTGAAATTGCCGTGGGAGATATTCAATCGTTTATTACGTATACACGTAACTTTACGCAACCAATCTCACAAATCTCACAATCTATGAATATGTTACAGAGTACGGCAGCAGCTGCAGAACGTGTCTTTGAATTCTTGGCGAGTGAAGAAGAAGTTCTTTGAAGTACAAAAATCCAGTTGTATTCGAAGAAGTGCAAGGCCAAGTAATTTTTGAGAATGTATGTTTTGGATATGATCCAAGTAAGATTATCATCAACGATTTTTCTATGTATGTCAAGCCAGGCCAAACAATCGCTATTGTAGGTCCTACAGGTGCAGGTAAAACAACGATTGTAAAATTATTGATGCGTTTTTATGAATTAAATGCAGGCACTATTTATATTGATGGCCATAATATTACAGACTATACAAGAAGTGGTTTACGTAATATGGTGGGTATGGTATTACAGGATGCTTGGTCGTTTGAGGGAAGCATTTTAGAAAACTTACGATTTGGCAGACCCAACGCAACCGATGAAGAGGTCATGAAAGTCGCTAAAGCCGCGCATGTCGATCACTTTATTCGTACATTAGATTATGGTTATGATACCGTACTAAATGAAGCTTCTAGTAATATTAGTCAAGGACAACGACAATTATTAACGATTGCCCGTGCCTTCTTGGCAGATCCTAAAATCTTGATTTTGGATGAGGCGACAAGCAGTGTGGATACACGTACAGAAGTCTTGATTCAAAAGGGAATGGATGAGTTGATGAAGGGGCGTACAAGCTTTGTGATTGCGCACCGCCTATCTACGATTCGTGATGTGGATAATATTATCGTTATGGATCATGGTGACATTGTGGAAGTGGGAAGCCATGATGAATTGATGAAGCGTAATGGCTTCTATACGAAGTTATATAATGCGCAATTTGAAGAGGCTTAAGCTATGCGTAAGATCATAGTGGATTTGAATGTAGTAAAAGATAATGAATTTTCAATGATGTATGAAATGTTTGGATTAGACGTACAAAATAAATCGTACGAAGATTTTGAAAGAAGAATGCTGCAGATGTCCATTGAGACTATTATTGAAGTAAAGAATCGAGAACAAAAATCTTACATCTTGTGCTAAATGGATCTTTATCTTAGAGGATATTCAAAGAAAAAAGTGATTGTCTGTATTGTATCTGGGGTGTATAACACCCCATTTTTCTATTAAATCGCTTTCTTAATATGATAATTAGACTGACTATTTTTGATTATAGGACTAATCAGATTATCCAGTTCAGTAAGCTCATCATCAGTGATCATTTTTATAGAACGGAAATCGTTAAGAGTACGTTCATAATCAAGTTGGGAGCCTTGGTATCATAGAGTTTTTTTTTTTGAAGAGGACATCTACGTATAGAATCACAACCATTACATACATAAGGAGCTTTTGAAAGCTTATCGCGAATCTTTACTTTGTAGTCAAGACAATATTTAAAGCATTTCACTTGATTGCAGTATTTACACGGAGTATTTTTATAGACTTGTAAAAGTTTCAAATATGACGTTTTTAACAGTCAAAATAATGGAAACAGTGGTTGAGTTTACGATTTGTAGGCCGCATATCATCTACGATAGTAAGATGATTATGTAGTTCACTTGAAACAGTAGTGCAATCAGAATTGATATGTGTAGCAATCTTTTTGAAACGCAAACCATCGTGTAAATCAATTTGAATAGTAATGCGGTCCTAAAGAATAAAATGTTTAAAAAATGAGACATAAATAACACTTTTCTAAAAAGAAGGAATTATGTAAGTATTAAACTGTTTGGTACATGAAAATACTACATCTGAAATGAAAAAAATAAGTATACAAGTTATTGCGACCTTAAGGAGGGAATAAACATTTCTTTTGACCATATTTATACAAGAATTTATCTTTATGATTAATTAGAACTATTTTATGATAGAATGTTGTCTGAGAGATGTTTTTGATTTTAATTTTTTATACAAAAATATTAGGAGGATGACGATGAATCATATACCGGCTAAAACATATGGATATGCTTCCAATAAAGATGTTAAATTTAGTAAATATAAAGGTATTTACATTAAAAGATTTCGATCATTAAATGATTGCGAATTAGAATTAGGTTCTAATATTACGGTGATATCAGGAAAAAATGGCACAATGAAATCAAGCAATATTAGGGTTAATTGCGCATCCCTTCAATTCACCAAATGGAGCTAAAGATGCTATTGGGAAGCCATTAAAAACAAATTGTAGTGACGTTTTTAAGATGAGTAAAAAAAATATGATAATCAAAAATATGAATATTATTTAAATTTGGAGGATTCTAATAATAAGGATATATGTGAATATGTGTCAATGTATTATGTTAAAAACTCAGTGACTGGAGAAGCAGAGAGATTACGTGTTGTTGTTGGCAAAACAAGAGAACAAGGGGATGGAAATTTTAATTTAAATACCTCATATGTAAATTTTAAAAGGTTTGTTTCCAATCATTGAAACAAAATCAAGCAGAAAAAAAGAAGATAATAATTTATCGGAAGAAGATAAAAATTTTATTAAAGAGGCTTATTTTAAAATATTTCAAAAACTGAATATGGAAATGTGAGTTTGGTTAGTGATGATAAAGCAAAAGAAACTCTAGGACCTAGTAATGCAAATTATGATTTTGAAACAATTTCATCAGGCGAAGATAATTTAGGACACATTCTTTTAAAATTATTAGCATTTAAAAATATAGTACTGACGTTAAAAATTTACAGGGGTTTTTTGTATTGATGAGATAGAAGCGAGTATGCATCCAATCGCTCAGAATAATTTGTTTGATTTTTTATTTGATTTTTCAAAAAGATATCATGTACAAATTGTTGTTACTACTCATTCATTATCTCTAATAGAATATGTAATTGAAAAGCAAGAACAAATTAATGATAAACAAAAAATCTGCTTGAATATGATAAGTACTCGCTTTAGAAACAATGGAGATTATTCGATAATCAAAAATCCGACTTACGATCAAGCTAATCTTGAATTAACATATAAAAAATCGAATGAGGTTTCGGAAAAGGTTATTGTTATTTTAGAAGATAAATTGGCGACTTCTTTATTTAAAAAGCTCCTCTTTTTGCAAATGGGTGGTAATCATTCGCTTATTTACTATGTTTAGAGCTCATTGCATCCCGATATCGCACTTTTTTGGCGATAAAACTGCCATTTCAATAAATTTTAACACCTTATCATACTTGTCCTTTGGCTCATTCATAATGAACCAAAATAGATTCAACCAGTCTTGAGGTGCTCTCTATCATAAGCTCCATGATTTCTTATAAATTGTTTTAATAATAAATGAAGATTATTGACCGGATATAAAGGATTGTCTTTATCTGATAATTCTTTTGTTTCTCTTTGTTGGGTATACTATGCTTTCCAGTTCCAATTCTTCAATTAATATGCTATGAGAGTGTTCGTCATCATGAACTAATACAGAACCTCTTGCAATATGCTGACTGTATGTTTCTTTCGTTGATTTTCTTGAAGGTTTAGATGTTCCTGTAACTATAAAAATTGATTTTGTCTCGTTACAAGCAACACCAACACCTATTTTATTTCGAGATATTCCTCTTAGTTTCTTTCCATCTTTTGTTACTAGTTTACTTCTTACTTTTGTAAAATATGTTTCATCCAAATATACTGTACCGTCTAGTACAACATCGTTTTGTATTCCTTTTAAAACTTCGAATGTTTTTGATCACCAATATTTCCCTGTCGTTGGTGAATTTCTATTATCGTAGGCTGTTGAATTTATAGAATGAAATTCAAACAAATGCAGTAAATACTCAATCCATTCTGAAATAGGAATTTTTTTTGAATCAAAGATTGTATTTGTCAAAAGCTGTAAAGCGTTTACCACATTCTTTACAAATATATCTTTGTGTTCCATCTTTTTTTTATGGCCATATTTTGTAAAATCATTAGATTCACAGAATGGACATTGTTTTATGTCTAAAGAATTTATAAATTCAATTTCAAAAATAGATGATGTTGCATGTTTAGCGTCGTACCATTCTTGAACAGTATTTTCTACAAGCAATTGTCCTTCAGATTTTTCAGGATCTTCAGACCAAGTAAATGAACGTAAAGATGGATATTTTCTACGTTCTTTTTTATTCATTTGTGTTTGGCGGTTCGGAGTTTCACGAGATGAATAACCAGAACCGCCAAGTTCCTCTTGATGATTATTCACCTCATGAAGCTCTTTCAAGAGCTTGCCTTTCTACAAGCGTTCTAATTATAGCACTGCCTGTAATAATTTGTCACTTACCACCCATTTGCAAAAAGAGGAGCTATTTAAAAAATTATCAGAAAGAAGGAAGCAAAAAAAACATATTAATTGCATTTGTGATTTAACACCAGATAAGGTAGGTAATACATGTACTTTCTTATATAAACTAGCTAGAAATGCTACTGCATTACTTAAAAATCCATAATTGTTTTTGATGCAGACGTAACTCAAAAATTTCAACTTTAAGAACGAGCGCATACAAATTACCGAGTCTTCATGGATTATGCATCGAGGCGGAAATTATAAAATAGATAATGGATTTGCCAGAAGACTCTGAATTTTTTCAAAAGTATGATAAAGAGAAAAAATCATTTATTAATGATTTTGGAAAGTACAACATTACAAATTTTGAAATAGAATATTTAAATCAACACGTAAAATCATGTAAGAATTGGAAAGAGAGTGATGAGAATTTTAATCGTTATCTTGGATTTTATGTAAGTGATAATAGAGATATATTTGATGAATTTGAAAAATCTATTTATAAAGATATTAATAGTAAATTAAATACTAAATTGATTGATGTTGAATAAACAATAATGATGAGGAGGGATATAAAATGATTTCAAAATCACCATTAAGATATCCGGGTGGTAAAGTTAAACTATATACATTTATGTCAAATTTGATTAATGAAAATACCGATAATCCTCCTGTTTATGTAGAACCGTTTTCTTTGGTGGAGCCGGTCTAGCTCTAGAATTATTATTCAACGGCGTCGTGAACCGTGTAAAAATTAATGACTTTGATCCTGCTATATATAGCTTTTTGGTACTCTATTACAACTGAAGAAACTTTCCATTTGTTTGTTGATTATTTGGACAAAGTTGAGGTTAATATTGAAGAATGGTATCATCAAAAGGATATTTATTTAAACCAAAGTAATCATAGTCAATTAGAATTAGGGTTCGCTACTTTTTTTTCTAAATCGATGTAATCGTTCTGGTATTTTGAAAGCAGGACCTATCGGCGGAAAAAAACAAGATGGAAAATACAAAATAGATTGTCGCTTTAATAAAGATAAATTAAAATCTTTAATAAATAAAATATATGAATATAGAAATCAAATAGATGTTACAAATGAAAATGCAGAAGATTTTATAAAAAGAATTGATCAATACTATGATGATTTATTTATATATTTAGATCCACCTTATGTAGAAAAAGGGTCTTCACTTTATAAAAATAGTTTTGAAATGAAAGATCATATATCACTTTGCAACGCAATAAAAGAGTTGGATAACAAGTGGTTCGTAACTTATGACAACAATGATTTAATCAAAGATCTATATTCAGAATACACACTTAAATTATTTGATATAAATTACAGTGCTTTGGTTCAAAACGAAAAGAAAATGAGATTGTGTATTCAAATAATTTACGATATAAGATTGTACCATAAAACTAATTCCAGATTTATAAAAAAGACATTGCGCTTCTATAAAGCGCATATTTTTATTGATAGGAGAGGAGGGTGGAGAAGGTTATGTTTTCTTTTGAAATTCTAAGCGGTGTATCTATAAACTTATTGTCGAATGTCATTCAGAAAAAGTTAGGTGAATTGAAATCGAATTATGATTGGAAACAATTATTAGTTGATACAGGCAATAAAGTGTTGATTGATGATATTCAACAAAAGAGTGATTGTATGTATTGTATTTGGGGGAGTAGTGGTATTATATATACAACATAATATACAACATAAAGGCGAGGAACTTAAAAAAACTTAAAGCGTAATGATGCCATCGCCACCTGGGCCGTTTTTAAAAAATACAGGGACAATGATCATCCAAAAGAGACACTTTGGTGTCTTTTTTGCATAATTTGATTAAAATCAAGTGTTTATTAGGGATATAACATCTCATTTTAGATAAATCGCTTTCTTTTTGAATTAGATTCATATATAATAAAAACGTGTTAAGGAGTGTGAAATTATGAAAGACATTACCGAAACAATGACATTTACTACGGAAGAGATTCGTCGTGAAAATATCAAGATGATTCTTCGTGAAGTAAGTGATGCTTTGGAAGAACGTGGTTATAATTCAGAAAATCAGATTCTTTGGTTATTTGATCAGTAACGACCCTGCGTATATTTCTTCTCACAAGAATGCTCGTAACTTGATTCAAAAGATTGAACGTTATGAAATCATTGAAGAACTTGTACGTGCGTATTTAGAGAAATAATGGATCGTATCATTGGTTTAGATCTTGGTTCAAAAACATGTGGTGTATCGATTTGTGATGCGCTTCATATTACGTGTCGGGCTTTAACGACTGTGCGTTTTGAATCGGATGATTATGATGCTTGTTTAGAAGAAGTTTTAAAGCTATTAAAAGAAAATAAAGTCAAAGAAGTAGTTTTAGGCTTGCCAAAGCACATGAATGGAGATATCGGAATTCGTGGTGAAATATCTTGTGAATTTGCCAAGAAATTAGAGTCTTCGGGTATTACAGTTCATCTATGGGATGAGCGACTTACAACGGTTGCGGCCGAAAAATCTTACTACAGGGGATGTTTCTCGTAAGAAACGTAAAAAAGTAATTGATCAGATGGCTGCCGTTCAAATTTTACAGAGTTTTTTGGACAGACAAAACGGGGGATTCTAGATCCTCCTTTATTTTTTGAAAGGAAAAGTATATTTATGTTAGATTCAAATAGTTTATATGTATATGATGAAGATGGAAATGAAAAAAAGATGACCATCTTATTCACTTTTGACAGTGATGAAACGGGATGCCAATATGTGGTTTTCCAAGATCCAGACAATGATGAGGGCGAAGTGTTCGCATCTCGCTATGACGACAAAGGTCAGTTGATTCCTATTGAAAGCGAAGCCGAATGGGAAATGGTAGAAGAAGTAATCAACACGTTTGTTGAGGATGAGGAAAATGCCGACTAGGCGAAAAGTCAATTCTGTAAGAGTTGTTCTATTAGTTGTTGTATGTCTTTTAATTATCGCCGGTCTTGGTTCGATTTTTGTCGTAAAGACAGGACTATCAAGTACGGGCAACGGGGATAAGGAAGTAGTGTTTACCATTGAAAACAATGAATCATTTGATTCAGTTTTAGAGAACTTGAAAAAAGAGAATCTGATCGCAAATGCGAGTGTTGCCAAGCTTTATGCCAAGGCAAGTCACAACACAAACTTTGTGGCAGGTACTTTTGAATTGGATAATGGCATGAGCGTAAAAAATATTTTGTCTACCATTCAAGATAGTACAAAACTAAAGAAAGATGCTCTTGTCTTAAAAATACCGGAAGGCAAATGGGCTAAGGAGATTGCGGCTGAAATATCAAATTTATATGATGGAAAGTATTCTTCAGAAGAAATTTTAAATCAATGGAATGATATTTCTTATATTCAAACGCTCGCAAAGGATTATTCTTTCTTAAATGTAGATGATTTAAATAATTCCAACTATAAAGTGAAATTAGAAGGCTATTTATTTCCTGACACATATTTTTGGAAAAAGATGACTCTCTTGATGATATTACACGCGTTCTGTTAGATCGTTTTGATGTGATGTATAAAGAGAATAAAAAGTCATTTGATAAAAGTGACTTATCCATCCATCAAATCATTAGCTTGGCAAGTGTCGTTCAATTTGAAGCAAGTGAACCTGGTGATATGGCTACAATTGCCGGTGTTTTCTACAATCGTTTAGATCAAGACATGAAACTTCAATCGAGTGTAACGGTATGTTATGCATTATATGATGATTTCAACGATCCAAAAGATTGTGAAACCAATCCGGAAATTGATTCACCATACAATACGTACTTACATGAAGGCTTACCGATTGGACCAATTCTAAATCCGGGGATGAAGCCGTTAAAGCCGTATTGAATCCAGAAAAACAGATTATCTATTTTTTGCGGCCGATATATATGGTGATGGAAAAGTATATTATTCAAAAACATATGAAGAACACCAACAAATCTGCGAAAAATTAGGCTTAAATCTGTAACAATGTTTTGCATAATTTAAGGATTATGTTATAATTTTTTGTGCTAAATACAAGGAGTGATACCACATGGCAAATGAAAAATTTTACGTTACCCAAGAAGGTTATAATGATTTAGTCAATGAACATGAAAACCTAGTTCATAAAAGTTCGTCAGGAAGTTATCGTTGAGTTGCAGGAAGCTCGTGCACAAGGTGACTTGTCTGAAAACGCCGACTATGATGCAGCCAGAGAACACCAGGCTCAAGTCGAAGGTCGTATTCGTGAATTAGAGGCAATGATCAAAAATGCTGAAATCATTAGTGAAGTCGATAATGCGGAAGATAAAAAGAAAAAAGAATGTTGTAAAACTGGGATCTACTGTTAAAATCGTAGATTTATCAGATAACCAAGAAGTAACATTCAATATCGTTGGTACAATTGAAGCGGATCCATTCAATGGTAAGCTTTCAAACACAACACCACTTGCAGAAGTCATCATGGACCACAAAGTTGGAGATGTATGTACTGTAAGACGTGTTGAAGAACCATATGATGTAAAAATTCTTGAAATTAAATAGAAAAACATCAAAAATTACGTATAAGAGAAGGGTGATATTTATGAAACGAACTCTTCTCTTTTTTTGTCTCTTTATTTTCTTTACCTTTACCTGCTTTAACCGGTATACACCCATTACCTTACAAGAAGCCAAGCCCACATTGATGCAAGTGGAAATTAAAGGGAGCTATTCAAAATCCGGGTGTTTATACTTTAAAGCGAAATAGCTCCATTTCAAGTTTAATTCAAATGAGCGGAGGCCTATCAGAAAACAGTGATACGTCTAGAATCAGTTTTAACTATATCCTACAAGATAAAGATGTGGTGGTGATTCCAGAAAAACAAGATGTAAAACTCATTTCTATTAATAGTGCCACACTTGAAGAACTACAAACACTTCCAGGTATTGGTCCGGCCATTGCCCAAAGAATCATGGAGTATCGCAAAAGTAACACATTTCAATCTTTAGAACAAATCCAAAATGTCAAAGGCATTGGTCCAGCCATGTTTAATAAGATCAAGGATAAGATCTGCCTATGATGTTGATACTTTCACTTGGCTTTTTGGCCTGTCTGATCTTAAAAGAAATACTTTGTATACTCTGTTTTACACTTTTCTTTCTTGTCTATCTATACTATCGGTTTAAAAATAAAAAGAATCCTGATTTTATTTTTTTTATTTAGCCTATTGCTGTATCCTTGTATATCCAAAAGAAGTTCAACAACAGGATACATATAAAATTACAGAAATAAAGAAAGGATACTATATAGGTAAAAATAGAGGTTCTAAAATACTTATTCAAACAGATTTAGATCTAAGCTTTCAAGATGAAGTTAAAGTCAAACACATAGAACCCATTCATACAGATGATAATTTTACGCTATTTAGTTTTACTCGATACAATGAAAATAAGAATATCAGGTTTAAGACGAACTCTGTAGAAATTGTCCACAAATCAACATCATTCAAGTCTAGACTCTACAACTACTTAAAGTTGAAACCCAATTCTTCCATTGTCTTATCCTTATACTATGGCATACACGATGAAAGTATAGATGAAATATATACGATGCTTGGATATGGCTATATGAGCGCATACTACATTGTTCTACATATGTTAAAGCGAAAGTGGGATGAGACTCGTATTCGAAGAATCCTTCTAGTCCTCAGTGTTTTATTTGGTCATTTCTTTGTGTTTACACTTGCATTCACAAGATTTATTTTGTATCAGTTGAGTACTCTATTGTTCATATCCAAACCCAATCAAATGGCTTTTACGATCTTTTGTTTTGGCATAATCTATCCAAATCAAGTACTATCCATATCTTTTTTTATGTCCACTCTTATTACAACTGTATCTTATTTTTTGTACAGAACACAAATGGATCGTACAAAAAGATGATCTTAATTGGATTGATGTTTATTTACTTTAAGAAAGTGAATCTTATTTCATTACTTTTTTTTTAACATCTTTAGAAAACTATATGGTTTGATCTTCTTATTTGGATTTACAGTGTATGATTTAATACACCTAAAATTACCAGACCTTACCATCCATTATGCACCTAAAATCCTATTTATAGTTCTATTTATCATCTTCTATATACAATGCTTAAAACACTTTCAATGGAAATATCTATGTATATTTATCGTTCCATTTCTAGAGATCTATTGTAATCCTTTCTTTCAAGTCTATACATTAAATATAGGTCAAGCCGACTGCAAACATTATTGTAGAACCCTTCCATAAAAGCGTAGTGATGATTGATTGTGGGCAAAACCTATATCGTGATAATGTCGAAAGAATTATTATGCCCTTTCTAGAAAATAAGAACATTCATGCGATTGATACATTGATACTTACACATGATGACTTTGATCATAATGGAGGATATGAGAGTTTAAAAGATAAAATTGAAATCAAACAAGTCATAGAAGATTCAGATGATAAGGTCAATGTAGACTATCCATTTTATTTATTATTAAGTGAAAGAGAAGCTAAAGATACCAATGATTCAAGTATTATCAGCTATTTTACCTATGATCATTTCACCTATCTTTTTATGGGGATGCGAGTAAACAAATTGAAAAACAATTGATGGCTACATATGATTTAAAGGCCGATGTCGTAAAAGTAGGGCATCACGGATCGAATACGAGTTCAGACTCAGATTTTCTTGACTCTTTAGATTGTAAGATTGCACTCATTAGCGCAGGTTATAAAAACAAGTATGGTCATCCAAGTGTTGAAACACTCAAGACATTAGAAACCCTGCATATCAATACATTATGTACGAGTGATTGTGGAAGTATAGCCATCTATTCTTTATTTCACCTTTCATTTCTTGTCACAAACGATGGAATGTTTGGTATAATATGGACATGATTTATATTTTATACGGAAAAAGACAAAAGCATGGTTTCTATGAAGCTATAGGCCATTAAAAAAAAGACATCACATTCAAGAAAACATAAATATCTATGATGCTCAAACAGATGAAATATCCAATGTTCTACAAGATTTAGATGCCTATTCGATCTTTGATGATGACAAGATGATTATTGTCAATAACTGCACGTTTCTTTCAAGTAAGAATACGACAAACTATGAAGTCGATCCCTTTCTAGTAAGAAAAGACACAGACATGATTCTAGTCTTAGTATGTCCAAGTGATAAATTGGATACAAGAAAGAAAAAGGTGAAAGAAATCAGTAATTGTGCTACATTATATTCCTGTCTAGCTTTAGATGAAAAGTCACAAAAGTTCTATGTACAAGATAAACTAAAGGAATATGGTGTAAAAGGTGGATTTTAAAACATTAGATTGGATGGCAGGAAGAATGGGACTAGATCCCATGTGCATCAGAATGAAATTGAAAAGATTCCCATCTATTCAAAACATCCAACGCTTGAAGATGTACAAAATCTATTAGTTGTAGAACCTATGAATGACATCTTTAAAATGGTTGATGCCTTCTTTAGTCAAAATGGGATCTTATTGTTAGCCTACTACCGTAACTTTAGAAAGTTGAATATCGCAGCCAGTAGCTATCGTTGCGCTTTTGGCAAGTCAAATCCGTTTTCTATTCCAAGTACGCGTATTAATGGATGAAGGAAAGGCACAGGCAACCATTCAAGAGTTAAAGGCCAATCCATATCGCGTGAAATTAAATATGCAAAAGGCCATGCGCTTTTCAAGTGAAGCCTTACTTTATAATCTATCTTTACTTGCGGATTTTGATCAACAGATGAAAATGGGTAAGATTGATAAGGATGATGGTTTTGAATACTTCTGTCTAAACTTAATGATGAACAAGGGATAGCCTTGTTCATTTTTTGTTTTGGATGTGATGTTAGCTTTTATGAGAAGGTATTTAGGGGTGAGAATACACATGAATAATAAAAAGATATATAATAGTTAGGTTTAACTAGCAATTTGGTGACTTTGCCATAATTCTTCTTTTTATCATTTATGCGAACAACCATTCGTTTTTCAAATCCTTTAAGCGAGTGATCTTATGGATGTTTTTCAATCTAAGTAGTACATACTGTAGCTTTTCTGTGTTATCCATTCCTTGCGTTTCTCTTTGCATGATAAAAAGAGCATTGTATCGATTTATATATTTTGATGCTACCCCTTTATATTTTTGCAGCCTTTCTTCGATCAATTTGTGGAAACTGTTCACTGTATTTAAATGATTGAATTTATCATATGACTCATGACTGATTAACACTTTCTTAGTACAGTTCTTACTTTCTAAAAAGTTCGTTGTAACTGTTAGAACCATCTAGCATTACAAAAAATTTTGATTCAAGACATTCACCAAATCTTAATAGATCTAGAGATGATGGCTTGCCATAATTTAATGTTCTGGCAATTGTATGAGTGAATCTCTGTATTGCAGTGATGATGCATATCTGCTTTGATTAGACAAGCCTCTTTTTTGTAGCAGGTGTTCCACGATGTTTAGGTTCTACTCCATCAATTTTAGTTCCTTTATGATTGTAAGGAGTATATTTTTCATCCATCTCAACTTCATTACCTACTGTGTATGGGACGTTCCTCAGTTCCTAGACTAACCAATAGTTTATGGAGCATATTAAAAACATTACGTTCATTCACGTTGATTTTAGCATTTGTTTCTTTAAGGGATACACCATTCAATGTATCCAGGATAAGTTCATTCCATTTGGATTGGTTTTGATGAGAATAAAAAAGTAAAAGGCTGACCGCAGTCCACAACAAAACGTTTTCCGCATTCTTTACAACGAAGCATTTGTTTACCAGAGTTAGCAAAACCGCTTTTAATTAAACGAGGATGATAACATCCGCATTTAGGACAGTATTCAAAATGATACGTATTCATTTTATTGTTTGTATCTAGGTAATCAGTGATTTCACGATCAATCTTTTCGATTTGAAAAGATTGTAAAGCAGCTGATAGTATCTTGGTTTAAATATTTTGAAGTTCTTGTCATAAGTGTAGTCTCTCTTTCGTTTACACCTATACATTAAGTCTTAAATAGAGATCATTAATGTCAGTTATATTAACAAGTCACCGATGTATCTGTTAAGCCAATAGTTATATGTTCTTAAAAAGTAAACTTCAAAATTTAAAGGAGGAAATTTCAATCCTCCCAGTGTTGATTTCAAAATTTACGAAGGATCATTGGATAGAGATGGTTTAAATTTTTTGACTGGATATCATAACAGTAACTATTTAAATTATGTAATGGATCTACTTTTAGAATATTGCATAAAAAGTGAAGTGTTTCTTAAATGTGGTTGTTCATGGCTTGAAAACAATTATGGAATTGATGTAGAATCTGCTAATTTTGATTATTATACAGAAGTAGTAATATCTAAATATTTAGCAAGTGCTATTGAGAATGGTAATCAAATCGCAATGATAGTTGGTTTGAAATGACTTCATATTCGTTGGGCTTTAACTTTCAACCAATTGAAATGGGCAGAAACAATACAATAAAATTTTGCAATTTCAATGTCACATATTCTGAAGGATTGAAAGAATATCGAAGCGTTTGTTGGGATATAATGTTGATCTTAGCGAATAATAAATTTTTAAAAAAAAAAGAGAGTTATGAATTTTTTTTATATGATTACGCAAACCACCTTTATGGAGATGTCGATATTGAATTAGTAAAGGGATATTGTGAATATGTTGAAAAGTTGCTCTCAGAGATATGTTGTGATGATATTGATTTTTTTTGAATTGATTAATTGTTTGTCTAATAACATAAATAAACTTAGTCTTTCAATCGATGAAAAATGGGACTCAATGTTGCATGGAGATTTATGGGAACTGCATCAATTACTTACATTCAATTATCAAAATTCAAATATGGAATATGATGAAACTAGAAAAAGAAGCGATAAAACAATATAGAAAAAAAGTCTTTCCACATCAAAAATTAAAAATTTTGTACAAACAGAAAATCACTTATTTACTGATATAACCAAAAATCGGAATGATTTTTTATAGTAACGAAGGAATTAATCTTATTGTTAATCAGTTTGATGTAGAAAAATTAAAAGTATTCTTAGACGAGTTTATGAGATGTGGTCCTAATCTAGATGTTCATCCTACAAAAATATTACATGTGTTGAATAGGAAAACTGATTCATAACAATTTTTTGAGTCCGTTAAAGAAGCTCAATTTCCTCAAAAGATGTATTGGCGTTATATTTTCTTTGATACATTGCCAGAATAAAAAGTGAATGAAAACATGTTGCATGAGTTTATAATTTTTTTAAAAGATGATGTCGCGAATGTTGAAAAAGTTGCTAAGTATAGAAATATAAAGGTGTTGGATAAATTTCTAAGCATTGAGCCTGATATATATAGAAAAATATGCTTATATTTTGTTTTAAATTATAGTTCTAATCCACTAATTATTGGATCTTATTTATCGAATCTATTTGATATTTGAACATATTTGTTAGAAAAATTGAATGAATTATTTAAGGGCGATTTAGATTTTGTGTCAATACTTTACAATCTGTTGAAAGAAGATTTGTATATATGGACGTTTGGGAATATATTCAAAGAGTTGTTGGTGAATAGAGAGGATAATAGTTCTCTTTGCCAGCCAGAGGCAATAACAATGGATAAAGTTAATTGTAGAAGATAATGCATTTAATGATTGTATCAAAGATATATTTGAAGGTAAATGCGAACTGGATGATGATATAAGAATTATTGCTATCAAAGCATTTATTGATACAAACCAAGATTATGATACTTTTAAACAATTAAAACTTGTACCAAGCCATTGGAGCGGCGTTAATAGTTTTGTACCTGCGTATCAGAAGCAGATTGACTTTTATAAATCATTGTTTCCGTTTTTACTGAGATAAAGTTCTTGAAGCACAAAGCATTTATTTAAGAAAAAAAAATATCGTATTTAGAGAATAGTATTGAAAGAGAAAAATAGATAATATCATGGATGATATGTTGATGTGATGTAAATTACTCAAGTGTATTAACTGCATGTCGATAAAGCTAATGATTAAAAAGATAAAGAGTGATCTTTTGCGGTAAAGATCACTCTTTTGATAGAAAATAAAAAAGATCATCCGATTGAGACAGGGTACAAAAAAAGAAGTCATATGACTTCTTAATCCTTCATTACGCGATTTCGTTAATAGCTTTTGCTAAACGTGCTTTTTTGACGGCTAGCGTAGTTTTTGTGGTGAATACCTTTAGCTACGGCTTTGTCCAATTTTGAACTACAGTCGTTGTAAGCTGCTACAGAAACAGCTTCTTTATCTTTAGCATCAACAGCTGCTAATACAGCTTTAATACTTGATTTCAATGCTGATTTTTTAGATACGACTAATTTGTGAGCCTTGTTATTTGTTTTAACACGTTTCTTTTGAGATTTAATCTGTGGCATGAAGTGCACCTCCTGACATAAATTGCAAATGGATTATAGCAAAATTTCTGATTTATTGCAACACAACTTCAAAAAAATACGCTATAATACTCTAGTATTGGAGTGATATTATGGAAAATAGACGCATTATTTTTATGGGAACACCCAAAATTGCTAGTGTCGTATTAAAAACAATGTTAGAAAACGATATACATGTAGGCTTGGTGGTAACACAGCCGGATAAGAAAAAAGGGTAGAAAACAACAGCTAGTCTATTCAGAAGTCAAAGAAGTGGCTTTAGAATATGACATTCCTGTATTTCAGCCTGTTAAAATTAAGTCAGACTATCAAACGATTCTTGATTTTTGCCCTGATTTAATTGTGACATGTGCTTATGGACAAATTGTTCCTAAGGAAGTCTTGGATCTTCCAAAGTATGGTTGTGTGAACCTTCACGGTTCTTTGCTTCCTAAATATAGAGGGGGAGCCCCTATCCAAAGAGCTATTTGGAATGGTGATAAAGTAAGTGGAATGTCATTGATGAAAATGGCACCTAAAATGGATGCGGGACCTGTTTTAGCTCAAAAGGAAATTGAAATATTGCCTGAAGACAATTCTACATCTTTATTTGATAAAATGGCCATTTGTCTTTGGAGAATTATTGCTTTCTCATTTTGAAGAGATTTGTTCAGGTAAGGCGGTCTATGTCGAACAAGATGAGAGTCAAGTTGTATTCTCTCCTGTCTTATCCAAAAGAAGAAGAGCATATTGATTTAAATCAGGATGATGAACATATCTTGAATCAAATTCGTGCTTTTTTCAGATGCACCAGGTGCTTATGTATTATTAAAAGGAAAGAAATTTAAAATCTTAAAGGCAAGTTATTTAAATGAAGAGAATTCGTTTGCCTCTTTAGTCAAGATTGGTAAAAAATAAGCTAGGTATTGGACTTCATACAGGTACACTTGTGATTGAAACTTGTCAAATGGAAGGAAAGCCAGTCATGGATTGTGCAAGCTTCTTTAATGGACAGGGTCGTAACTTAGTCGGAAATATTGTAGAGTAGGGGGAAATCTATGGATCAAAAGAATGTTCGAAATTTTTGCATCATTGCACATATTGACCACGGAAAAAGTACGTTAGCCGATCGTATCTTAGAACTTACAGATACGGTAGAAAAGCGTGAAATGAAAGATCAGATTCTAGATTCAATGGATCTAGAAAGAGAGCGTGGTATCACCATTAAATTAAATGCCGTATGCCTTGTATATCATGCCAAAAATGGACAAGACTATTTGTTCCATCTTATTGATACACCAGGCCATGTCGACTTTACATATGAAGTGTCTCGCTCTTTAGCGGCTTGTGATGGGGCTATCTTAGTTGTCGATGCAGCTCAAGGCGTACAAGCACAGACTTTAGCTAATGTATATTTGGCATTAGAAAACGACTTGGAAATCTTGCCTGTATTAAATAAGGTGGATCTTCCTAGTGCCCAACCGGAAGTTGTAAAAAAGAAATTGAAGACTTGATTGGATTAGATTGTAGTGAAGCGGTTGAAATCAGTGCTAAATCGGGATTGAATGTGGATAAAGTGCTAGAAGAAATCGTGCATAAATTACCAAGTCCAAAAGGGGATAAAGAAGCACCAACACAAGCTTTAGTCTTTGACTCTTTCTATGATTCCTATCGTGGAATCATTGCGTTTGTATCGGTAAAGAATGGAACAATCAAACCAAAAAGATAAGATTCGCTTTATGGCAACCGGCGCTGAATATGAAGTCACAGAAGTGGGTGTTCGTACACCAAAAGAAGTTGTGGAAGACCAGTTGAACTGTGGAGATGTAGGATGGGTCAGTGCAGCCATTAAAAACATTGAAGATGTTCGTGTCGGTGATACGATTACAGTTGCATCCAATCCTGCAAGTGAGCCACTATCTGGATATCGTGAAATGCATCCAATGGTATATTGTGGTTTGTATCCTGTAGACAATGCGCGTTATGACGACTTAAAAGAAGCATTGTCCAAATTAAAATTAAACGATGCGGCTCTACACTATGAACCGGAAACATCACAAGCTTTAGGGTTTGGATTCCGATGCGGATTCTTAGGCTTATTACATATGGACGTAGTTGAAGAGCGTTTAGAGCGTGAATACAATCTTAGTTTGATCGCAACAAGTCCTTCCGTAATTTATCATGTCTATAAAACAGATGGTACTATGGAAGAAATTGATAACCCATCGGCTTTACCAGAACCTCAAAAAGTGGATCATATTGAGGAACCATATGTGAAGTGTGACATCATGGTGCCAAAAGAATTTGTGGGTCCGATGATGGATCTTTGTCAGAAAAAACGTGGTGAATATGTAGACCTTCAAGTTTTAGATGATGTTCGTATGATGATGGTTTACCAAATGCCATTAAGTGAAATTATTTATGATTTCTTTGATAAGATGAAATCTTGTACAAAAGGATATGCTAGTTTTGACTATGAATTTAGTGGATACCGTACAAGCAGTCTAGTAAAGATGGATATTTTATTAAATGGACAGATCGTCGATGCCCTATCTACGATTGTCTTTAGAGATTTTGCGTACAACCGCGGTAATGCGATGGCCGTAAAATTAAAAGACTTGATTCCTAAGCGGCAATTTGAAATTCCTGTGCAGGCAGCCATTGGTGGAAAGATCATTGCACGTACAAACATTAAGGCATTGCGTAAAACGTATTGGCAAAAATGTTATGGTGGAGATATCTCGCGTAAAAAAAGAAATTGTTAGAGAAACAAAAAGAAGGAAAGAAACGTATGAAGATGGTTGGATCGGTAGAGATTCCTCAAGAAGCCTTCATGGCCGTTTTAAGTATGGATGACGACTAATGGTACCATCAGCCTATGTACATATTCCGTTCTGTGATTCGATATGTGCGTATTGTGATTTTGTCCGTATTCAAAAAAATGAACAATTCTTTTCAAGTTGGAAAGAAAAGTTAGTGCAAGAAATTCAAGAGTATAAGATTTCAAATCTTCATACTCTTTTTATTTTGGTGGAGGCACACCAAGTGTATTGAGTTTGGATGATTTTGCATCGATAAGAAATGGCTTTCCATCAAGTATTGATGAATTTACTGTAGAATGCAATCCCGAATCCTTAGATGAAGAAAAACTAGCATCTTATGTTTCTTTTGGGAGTCAACCGTATTAGTTTGGGTGTACAAAGCTTTAATGATGATCTATTGAAAGTCTGTCGAAGAAGACATACATCCAATCAGGCTAAGAATGTGATTCGATGGATTCAAGAAAGTGGTATTCATAATTTCTCCATTGATTTAATTTTTGGACTTCCCAATCAAACAATGGAAGATGTGAAAAGAGATATTTTTACATTTTTAAGTTTAGATATACCACACTTATCCATCTATTCTTTACAGATCGAAGAAAATTCAATATTTGGAAAGACAGGTGTAGAGCTTTGTGATCCAGATCTTGAAGCGGATATGTTTGAATACATTACGAAAACACTTGAAGCAAAGCTGGGTATATTCATTATGAGATTTCTAGCTTTTTGTAAGCCAGGCTATTATTCCAAACACAATTTAGCCTATTGGCAAGATAAAGACTTCTATGGCTTTGGCTGTGGCGCAAGTGGAAGAATTGATGGCATTCGTTATGATAATACGACAAGTTTAAAGCAGTATTGTTTGGAGGGTCCTTGTTCTACATATATTCCTGAACCACTATCTGAACGAGGTATGGATGCGATCATGATGGCATTGCGTACAAAGTTTGGATTGAATATAAGAGAATGGAATTTGAAATATCAGAATGATTTTAAAAATCATTATGCCACTGTATTAGATACGTATCATGAGTATTTTTTGTTTTGAAGGGGAATGTATCTATTTAAATGATGCGGACTTGAAATATTAAATACGATTCTAGTTGATTTTATGATGATAGAATGATATCATTTAATAGCTTTTGTACTGAGAGTCTGGAAACTTCCAACCTTTCGCTCGGTAGAAAAGGACTAATATACATGGAGGAAGAAAAATGTTATTAAAATCTGAAAAACAAGCAATTATGCAAGAGTATGCAGTACACGAAGGTGACACAGGTTCTCCTGAAGTTCAAATCGTTGTATTGACTGAAGAAATCAACCGTTTAACTGAACACTTCAAAGAACACAAACACGATTACCACTCACAACGTGGATTGATGAAAAAAGTTGGTCGTCGTAAAAAATTGTTAGCTTACTTGAAGGGTAAAGATTTAGACCGTTACAAAGCATTGATCGCTAAATTAGGTTTAAGAAAGTAATCGAAAAGATTACTTTTTTTTTTATGCATTTATTTGATAGAATATAAAAGTATGATTGAGGTGAAAAAATGGCGAAACAAGAGTTTCATTTAGATTTTTGTGGTCGGGGGATCACAGTAGAAACTGGTGAAATCGCAAAACAGGCTGATGGAGCCGTTATTATCCGTTATGGAGATACGGTGACTTTATCAACTGCATGTGCATCAAACCAGGCAAAAGAAGGGATTGACTTTTTCCCTTTGACAGTAAGTTTTGAAGAAAAATTATATTCTGTTGGAAAAATTCCAGGAGGATTTTTACGTCGTGAAGGAAGACCAAGCGAACATGCGACATTAACAGACGTATGATCGACCGTCCAATCCGCCCTTTATTTGCGGAAGGATTCCGTAATGAAGTACAGGTTGTCAACACGGTATTAAGTGTAGATCAAGATGCAAGTCCTGAAATACTATGTTTGGTGCTTCATTGGCATTATGTATTTCAGATATTCCATTCAATGGACCAATCGCAGGTGTTAAAGTTGGACGTATCAATGGAGAATTGGTTGCCAACCCTACAGTGGCTCAAATGGAAGAAAGTGATATCGATTTAACTGTTGCGGGTACTGCACAAGCTTTAAACATGGTTGAAGCTGGTGCTAAAGAAGTTAAGGAAGAAGATATGCTTGCGGCATTGATGTTTGGACATGAACAAATCAAAAATTATGTGCATTCCAAGAAGAAATCGTAGCCGCTTGTGGTAAAGAAAACGTGAAATTGAATTGTATGCTGTAGATGAAACAATCAATAGTGAAGTTCTGCAAACTTTGAAGCACAAATTCGTGCAGCTGTATCGATTAAAGAAAAATTAGAGCGTTACGGAAAAATTGATGATTTAACAGATGAAGCAGCCCAAATGATCGCAAACAAAGAATATGAATCTGAAAAAGATCAAAACAATGCGGTGAAACAAGCTCGTGAAATCTGTCGTGGTATTGAAGCAGACGAAGTACGTCGTTTGATCATTGAAGACAAAGTACGTCCAGATGGCCGTCAAATCGATGAAATCCGTCCATTGAACTCACAAGTGGATTTACTTCCTCGTGTTCATGGTTCGGCTTTATTTACTCGTGGAGAAACACAGGTATTATCTACAACTACATTGGGTGCATTAAATGACAACCAGATTATCGATGACTTAACTGTTGTCGATTCAAAACGTTTCATGCACCACTATAACTTCCCACCATATTGTGTTGGTGAAACTGGACGTATGGGAAATCCAGGACGTCGTGAAATTGGCCATGGTGCCTTAGGTGAAAGAGCTTTAGCTCAAGTGTTACCAAGTGTAGATGAATTCCATATACAATTCGTACAGTAGCGGATGTTATGGAAAGTAACGGATCTAGTTCTCAGGCAAGTATTTGTGCAGGAACAATGTCTTTAATGGTGCTGGTGTTCCAATCAAAGCACCTGTTGCGGGAATTGCGATGGGATTGATCATGGATGATAATTCAGGTAAATATACTGTTTTAACAGATATCCAAGGTATGGAAGACCACTTTGGAGATATGGACTTTAAGGTTGCCGGAACGAAAAATGGTATCACAAACTTTACAGATGGATATCAAAGTAACAGGTATTACTAAAAATATCTTCGAAGAAGCATTGGCACAAGCTCACAAGGCACGTTTAGAAATCTTAGATAACATGTTGGCATGTATCTCAAGTCCAAGAGAACAATTGAGTCCATATGCACCTAAGATTGCGATGATGAACATTGATCCAGATAAGATTAAAGATGTAATCGGACCTGGTGGAAAAATGATCAACGAAATCATTGCACAATGTGACAATGTAAAAATTGATATTGATGATGATGGAAAAGTAGTCATCTACCACAATGATTACGATACAATCGAAAAGGCGAAACAAATGATTAGTGACATCGTACGTGTTGCCAAAGTTGGAGATGTATATGCAGCTAAAGTTGTTCGTCTTGAAAAATTCGGTGCTTTCGTGAACTTGTTTGGTAATACAGATGGTTTATTACACATTTCTAAGATTTCTCACCACCGTGTAGATAAAGTAGAAGACGTGTTAAAACTTGGCGATATCATCGATGTTAAGGTTACAG